>Ga0226835_1000082_pt1 | contig 198587 bp, 163 predicted proteins | sample LAC_MetaG_1_FD_163627 | JGI IMG/M metagenome (GOLD analysis project Ga0226835, IMG submission 163627) | Anaerobic ammonium oxidizing microbial communities from anammox membrane bioreactor (MBR) in UC Berkley, California, United States -... | ecosystem: Engineered > Bioreactor > Anaerobic >...
CCACAAGCAGAGAAACCAAAATCATTCTACCATCCTGCGCAACCTCGGCAAAAAATGGATCAAAATCCTTTTTGCACTTTGGTCTCAGGGTACAACCTATGATGAAATGGTTCATATTCAAAATCTCTAAGCAAAAAAGGTCACCTGGGCTATGGCTTTGTAGTCGTTGATTTTTAAAGAACTTTTAATTCTTTTTTTCTAAAAGAAAAAAAGGGCTTGACATAGAATGTCTACGGGGTTGAATGTTAGGGTGCGTTTTTCTCTCTCTATAATCATGTCATCCCTTCGGGATTTTCCCGTCTGCCCGTTTTCCCTATTGACTCCTAACTATTCTAAGAAAATATTCTCTTTCACCATCCGTTTCACAGAATAGTTACTTAAATTCTGGATTTCAGCCAGGTAGCCAGGTAGGGTAGGCATCGCCTGCCACATATTTTGGATGCACGTGAGGATTCTCGCTGGATTAGGTTGGGTTGAATGAAATAAAACCCAATGGATTTCGACGTTACGAATGGTTGGTACTGAGCTTCCGCCACGTTCTACCACCCTTCTATAGATTAAGAGATCTCAATCTTTCAAATTAAAATCGCTCGTTGACGATAAAGATTCTTTCCCTGTAATAATTCAGCGTATTTTCGAAAGCGAGCCCTGCATGGCCGCCAATAGAGGACATGTGGGTAAAGTTCATACGAAGTAAGTTAAGAAATCAACAATTACCATAAAACTCTCGTCAGTATTGTACACCCGACATGTCCGCCGCTGGCGGGGGTGCAGGGGGTGGGCTGTGCCGACCCACGGTGTCAAATACTCCACAATCTTCAGGATAATACCACACACTTTCTTCTGCAAGCAGCCGGCAAAACGGCCGTGTTTGTTCATGGCGTAATTGTTGGCTCATCGGCTTTTGCTTTTTTTCGCATGGTATCCACATTCTTTTTCCACCCCCTTGATCCCCCGCCAGCGGGGGACAACTGTTTGCCTTATTTTCGGCAAGTTCAGTACCGCCGTTAGCTATTGCGATACGGGCAAATGGTGTAATTACGCTGAATAATTACCATTTTTAGCAAAAACATGAAGAAAACTAACCCGGACAGGGTTGATTTACGAATTTCGTGCCTCGCCTGACTGTCGGGTAGACAGGTATCTTATCTTTTCCGACTCGTTCGGATTGGGACTTCTATTTGCTTAATTCTATAACGCAGCTATGAATTGTCTTTTTTGAATACTTCATAAACACCTTTTGTGAAAACTTGTTTAAAAAGAAAGCAATAGCGTTTGAAAGTTCGTCATTTACCATATCAGATAGCTATTATTATCACCTTAGGTGTATACCTCTATTATCTTATTTATCGTATTCGATATACGATAAATCCGGAATCTTTGATTCTTTCTCTGAGTTTTTTTTATGCAGAAGCGCATGGCTTTCTTGCCCTGTTTCTCTTTTTCTTTCAAATATGGCAGCCTGCGCAGAGAAAGGCCCCTCCGCCCAACTTCGGATTAACCGTGGATGTATACATTCCTACCTATAATGAAGATATTTCAATTCTGCGTAAAACGGCACTTGGTTGTGTTAATATGCGGTACCCACATACAACGTATATTTTGGATGATGGGAATCGTCCGGAATTAGCAAAGATTGCTGAAAGTTGGGGTTGTAAATACATTACCAGGAAGGAGAGAAAAGATGCCAAGGCCGGGAATTTAAATAATGCGCTTCGCAATACTAACGCAGACTATATTGTTATCTTTGATGCTGATTTCGTTCCCCAACCGAATTTTCTCGACAAAACGATTGGTTATTTTCGGGATCCAAAGGTCGCCTTCGTTCAAACCCCTCATAACTATTACAATGTTGATTCATTTCAATTCAGGATTAATAAGAAAAAAGAGCAGTTCTGGAATGAACAGGATATCTTTTATAAGCTCATGATGCCATGCAGAGATTATTGGAATTCTACTTTTTTTACTGGCAGTGCTGCCGTATTCAGAAGGCAGGCTTTAGAAGATATCGGCGGTATTGCTACGGGAAACATCACGGAGGACATCAACACGACAATCCTGCTTTATTCGCGTGGCTGGAAGGGAATTTATCATAATGAGGTCTTGTCAAACGGACTTGCTGCAAAGGATCTGAAAAACTACCACACCCAGTTACTTCGCTGGGCTGAAGGGAATATCGGGTTGTTGTTTGTGAACAATCCTTTGTTTATCAAAGGTTTAACGTTTTCTCAGAGGGTATGTTTTTTCGCCGTTATTTTTGGCTGGCTTATAGGTTTTCCAAAACTTATCTACTTTATTTTGCCGCCCATTATGCTCCTCTCCGGAGGTTATCCTATCGGATCATTTGATTTTTGTTTCATATGGAGATATGCGATGTTCCTTGGTGTTATTCTCATAGGATTCAAATTCGTCTGTCGTGGGTATGGCAAAATACGATATGACGAGTCTTACCTTATGATGAATTTCTTTATCTTCATTAAAGCAGCTTTGAAGAATATTTTACGAATAAGATCGGTGTTTAAAGTTACCGGGAAAGGTTTGCAGGCCTCTGCCAATCTTGTGGAAATTATTCCTCAGTCTCTCGTGTGTCTTATCTGTTTTGGCGGAATAGCTTGGGGGTGGTTAAAGCTCTATTATGGAGTATCACCGGATTTTATGGGTATTGGTGTTGCTATCTTTTGGAGCTTTGTGAATGGGTTTCTGGCAATATCTGGAATTGAGCTGGTAACAAGGCCGTACTTTAAACGTAAAGAGTTCCGATTCGTCGGCGCCATTCCGGTGCGGTATTCAATACCGTCCGTTTCCGATTCGATAAGCAACGTAGGAGTTAGCAGAGACCTTAACGAACATGGTATTTCTTTAGTCACGTTCAGTCCCTTGCCAATGGACAAAAAAATCTCGCTTTCTCTCTATCTGAACGAAAATGTTTTGTCATGTAATGCCACCGCTCTTTATACAGCTCATGATGATACTATGCCTAGTTACCTTCATAATAAAATGTTTATTTACGGGCTGAAGTTTGAAGGTTTAAGCAGAGATAAAATGGATCTGATTAGCAGATACTGCTTTGACACCATCATTCCCAGATTTCTTCAGAGGTTTGGGAAAAAATCATCCGTATTCTTAAAAATATTTTATAAGTTTTGTAATCACGAACGATTTCGGAAACATGTTAGAAAAAAAATAACGATTCCTCTCGTTATTTACAACAAGGGTAAACCTTTTCTTACCGCGGTTACAAATGATATTAGTGTTGTGGGTCTCTCGTTTACGAGTTACATGCCGTTAGAGTTGGGCATGATCCTGATTATGGAGATCTTTACTCCATTTGGGAAATGTTTTGTCAAAGGTGAGATAAAACAGATGAGGGAAATTGTGGCTGAGAATTCTTATTTCGTTGGCATTAAATTTTCTCACTTTTTCAGCAATCAAGAATATGCTTGTTCAATGCCTGCCAGGAAGGATGATAAGGAGAGCCTTGAAAGGTGGTTGAAAATAGTTGCAACGGGAAATAATTAAAGCAAAATTATGCAAAGAAAGACGCAAATCGGCTTGAAACATTACCTATGAATTCTACCAAACTCATTCGCAGCAAATGGTTCATTGCAATATTCTTTTTCTTCTATTTTGGAATATTATGGGGATTTTTTCAATGGGTTTATAAAAGTGAGATCCTTCTGCGGTCTCTTTACAAGAGTAACGGGCCGCCTGATTCTGACCGGGTCATGATGCTATACAATTCCATGATGAAAAAGGTACCAGGCCGTCAGGACGTCAATGCATACTATCGTCTTGGGAAAATTCTGACAAAGGCGGAAAAGAGGAAAGAGGCAATAAAAGTCTTAGATAAAATAATCAAAACGACCCCGGAAAATCAAAGGATAAGGTTGTGGCTCGCCATAGAACTTTATAACCAGCAGAGATACAGAGAGGCGGAAAAGCATTTTGTTATCCTTCTTAGAAACAAAACCGGATAATTCTCTTCTAAATAGCCATCTCTAAATAACTATCTGTTGTAAACATACGAGGACGATATCTTTTTACATTCTTATGCATATTTGGGCATAATCAAAATAATTCAACAACGATACAAATTCCTTGAAAAGTTCAAATGTTTCTGGTAGTCTACCCGCTCTGTTTGTCTTGGTCCCTATGTTTTCCTGAGCAAAAGTGTTTAACGGATAACATCAGTCCTTATGAAATACTATCAGAAAATCCTTCCTTCTTGTAATATTCTGTGAAAATACAAAAAGCAGAAATAAGTAAAAAGATACGGTTGTTTTTTATTGCGGGAATTTTGATTTTTTTGAACCTTAAAGCCCCCGTTTCCGCACAGGAAGAGAAGCAAGATGCCGCAACACTCCTACTGATGGCCGCACGGAACGCAGCGAAGGCAGGATGGACAAAGAAAGCCATTCAGCGGTACGAAACCTACCTCATAAATTATCCCGAAGATCATATTGTTGAGCTGGAATTTGCTGATTATCTGCAGGATAAGGGGCAAAGTGATAAGGCAGAATTTCATTATAATATTTTAGTGCAAAAGATGGGAAGTGTGTCTCCCGGGCAAAAGGATTTTGCCAAAAAACTTCTGCTGAGTGCAGCCAGAAATGCCATAAAAAATAAGAACAACGACCGTGCTATAGAGTATTATAAGCAGACGCTATTATATGACGGAAGAGATTCAAAGGTTGTCGAGGAAGCAGCCGGGGTCTTGGCTGGGTTGGAAAGATTTGAAGAAGCCCTTGAATTGTGTGAGAAGGTCTTATTTCAAGATCCACAAAATACGGAAGTAGTGGCTCTCAAAACCAATCTTTTAGTACGTTTGAAGAAATATGCAGAAGCAGAGGAAATACTTGCAAAAGTTCCCGATAAAGAAAATGATCTGAAGTTGCAAAAACTTTCCGCAGATGTTGATGCATGGTCGGGAAATTACGACAAAGCAATTGAAAAATATCAAATACTGCTTCAACAGTTCCCTGAAAATCGCGAACTGTGGACTCAACTGATTAAAGTGTTGTCATGGGCCAGGAAATGGCCTTTACTCCTGGATACTATACAAGCGGGAAAGAACCATGTTGAAATTACTGATGATATCCGCGCCCTTTTAGTAGATGCGTACTTATCCGTGGGGAAAGAAGAAAAGGCAATTGATGTATGGAAAACAATCAGCAGAGAATCCGAAGTCTGGAGAACCTCTGCTTTAACGATGGTGGACAAACTCCTTTCCCAGAGAAAACTTGCGGCAGCAACAAATATCCTCGAAAAAATTGTGTCTTACAGCAAACCCGTTCCCGAAGTTTACCTGTTAGCAAAACTGGCAATTCTGTATGCCTACCGGGAAATGCCAGGAAAGGGATTTGAAATCCTAAACCAAATTTCCGTCTCTCCTCAATCAAAATCCATTCTTGAGGCCACAAAAGCTGAAATATTTACTTTAACCGGACGATATGATCATGTGTTATCAATCCTCCCGACGCTGGAAGGAGGAAAAGAAATCGGACTACGTCTGCAAATGTTGGAGTTGGAATGTTGTTATGCTCTGGAAAAAGACGAAATGCTCCTGGAAAAAACATCATCCATTTTGCAAAAATTGCCCCGTGAGGAAATGGTTGATAGGTCTAAGGTGTTGACGTTGCGCATTCTTTCTCAAATACGTTTGGGACTTTATGAAGAGGCCAATACAGAAATTGAATTGTTGGCAAAAATAGACAGAAAAGATGTCTGTCCGGCAATTCTTACGACCTTATTGCTGGCTGCAGAAAGACAACCAGAAGCGTATGAAAAAGCGAATCGGGATTTGAGTAAATTATTATCGGAGCTTACAGTTGAAACAGAAATGGTCAGACCCCAACTCCTGGATGAAGTGACACTTTCCGCATGGAAAATTGCTGATGAGGTGTCTATGCACCAAAATCCGGAAGTAGGGACTCAATTGGCGAAGGCTGAGTTTAAGTCTGGTAATTTTCAGCAATCGTTAAAGCTATACATGGAACTGGATAAAAATAAAAAAGACCCGGCGTGTAAACTTGGTATGGTGGAATGTTATCTGAATCTGAATAATTCAGAGGAAGCAAACAGAATATTTAATGAGATTCAATTGCACAATTTACCGGAAAAAGAAATAGCACGATATTTTGAGGTCCTGGTTAAGTTAAAGAACAGAGAAGCGCTTATCGCTGGATTATCAACGTTTCCCAATGATATTTCACAAAAGATCTCTATGAAAGCGATTATGGCAATTGCAAACATTCAATCGGGTGATCGCGCAATTGCGGATGAAGATATAAGCCAATATCTTACAAATCAACAGGAAAATCTTGCCCTCTTTCAAGCAATTATAGAAAGAATAGGATATTTCGATAGGGAGAGACAAAGTCAGAACTATAATTTTGCAAAGGATTGGTTATATCAGGCGGTTGAACAGTTTCCCGGTGACACAGGACTTCGGTATCAGTATGCGAAATTGCTGGCCACTCACAATGATTATGAATTAGCCAGTGATCAATTCCTGGTGCTTGAAAAGAATGACCCAACCGATGTGAGGGTCATACGATGGCTGGCACAGGTAAAAGCCTGGAGGCAAGAATATGATGATTCGTTAAAGTGGTACGACGTATATCTCAAAGAACGGCCATCCGATTTTGAGCGACGCCGTGAGGTTGCAAGAGTGTGTGGTTGGGCATTGCGGTTTCACGAGGCAAATGAAGTCTACAAAAAGCTTTGCGAGGATTACCCGGAAGATTATGAAACATCTGTGGAATGGAAGGCAAAAAGGAATGATTGGTTAGGAAGAAAACGGACTGCAGCATCGTTTTATAGCATGCTGACAGATTGGCATCCTGAAAACACCGAGGCGCTGTTTGACTTAGGCCAAATGTACTCTCAGCTTAATTTGAGTACACCGGCAGAAGAAGCATATCATAAAATACTGGTAATTGCACCAGAACACAATCGTGCACAGTTTGCTCAGGAATCAGAACAATGGAGACGCAGGCAGTCAGTGTGGCTGAAACAATCCTATATCCATCAAAAAGGTAGTGGTGATAATTACGGGAATTATGAGATTACCATGTTCAGAACGGATGCCGCATATGCTCCCGCAAGGATTTCCGAGGCTATGGACTTGTCTCTGGGGCTTGGGCATACGATATTTAAATTCACAGAGCATGGTGGTTCGTCTGCAGAACATCTTACCTTACGGCTAAACAAGTATTTTGAGAAAGGGATAACTACCTATCTGAATGGAGAATTATCCACGTATTCCGAGGAGCGTCATGAAACAGCACAGTTTGAGGCTGGCGGTGCCTATCGTTTTTATGACATGTTTGATATCACAGTATTAGGCGGGCGGAAGGACGTCCTGCAAAATTTCAATACCCTGGAGAATAGCAGGGGACGTTACTACACAGGCGGACGTTTTGCCTGGGATGTATCTCAGCGCATTGATATTTTGAGTCAGGTTAAAAAGTATTGGTATAATGATAGTAACACCGGTATCGAAGATTATACCGCCATCGGTTATAAACTATCGTTATATCCTAAAATTCTGAAAATTGTCTTAGAAACCTATGGATTTGACATGCATTTACGACGGGATGAATATTGGTCTCCCCATAATTACCGGAAGTATATGGGGGGGGTTATTTGGAGACATTATCTGGGAAAGGAGCATTTCAGCGGCGCCCAAAAAATGTACTATGAGGTTGCCGTAAAACAAGGTGTGGATTCAAGCGGTGTTGATTTTACTGAACCAAAATTTGAATTTGGATGGGATGACCAGAGACGATGGAATATAGGACTTGAAATAAAGCCTGTGCGGTCAACGGTTTTTGATGAAGAACAGGCTGTTTTGTTTTGTAACATTCGTTTCTAAAACGGACTTTACTCAAACGTGAATTCCCATGCTGTCGAATTATCATAAGATTGTTCTTCTAATAGTTATTATTTGTCTCTCCTTTCATGGCTGCTCCGATGTGAACATATCTGCTGAAAAACAATTAGAAACATGGTGGAAATCATACAAAAAACACTTTCTCCTTCCTGACGGACGCATTCAACGTCCGGAACATGAATGTGACACGGTAAGTGAAGGACAAGCTTATGCGATGATATCCTCTGTTTTTATAAACGACAAAAAGACGTTTGATTTGATCTTTCGTTGGACAGAAGACCACCTGAGCAGGGATAAAAAATATGGAGACCATCTCCTTGCCTGGCATTGGAAAAATGGAGATGTCGACGACTGGATGCCAGCATCAGATGCCGATTGTGATTATGCTCTTGCTTTATTACAGGCTTCATGCCAGTGGAAAGAGCACGGGTACCGCGAAAAAGCCATTCAGATAATAAGCGACATCAAAGAACTTGAGACGGTGCGGGGGGGGGGTAATCGTCTTTTTTTACTGCCGGGATTATGGGGTAATGAAACGAATGGGTACCTTATACAAAATCCATCTTATTATAATCCTGCAGCTTTCCGTCGGTTTTATGAAACAACGCAAGACAACCATTGGTTGCATTTAGTTGAGACGAGCTATTGGCTTTTCAGCCGGGCTGGTGTTCGGTTAGATACAGTAAATGGTTGCGGTTTGATACCGGACTGGTGTATGGTAGATGCTCATGGAAATATTTTAAAAGTCGAAGACAGATCAGCTGATTACGGGTGGGAGTCGGTTAGGATTCCAGTGCGGATAGGGCTTGACGTACTCTGGTATAAGACAGAAGAGGGAAACAGAATTATTGCGAAGATGTATCAATTCCTGCAGTCCTCATTTTCCCGGACAGGAGAAATAAAGGCAGCATATTATTATACAGGAGAGCCGTCTGTGGCATACGGTGGTTTAGCTTCAGATGCGATATTGTATTTTGTGGCACAAATATTAGCTGATAAATCAGATGCAATAAAAATCTCTTTTAAAAAACGACTGCATGAAAAAGCTTTTCTTCAAAACTATTATGGCCAAAGCATGGCATTTTATCCTCTTGCGTTGGAAAGAGGAATTTTGAAGAAACTATAGTTTCAACCAACGGGCGTAGCAAAAAGATTTACAATGTAATTCAAATTTATCTGTTCTATTTAAGTGTTATAAAACCCTTATTCTTTACGAAGACACTGACCGGTTTATTTGTTTCTAAAAACTCTTCCATAAGCGTCATAAATTCTAAAACAGATCGCACCTCTTTTGTTCCCACTTTTGTAATTACGTCACCAGGTTGAATACCTGCCCGGTCCGAAGAACTGTCTGTTTCTACATCAACAACCAGAACTCCCTGATCATCCTCGATCCCTAAAGATTTTGCAATTTCAGGAGTCAGATCATTAACTACCAGACCTAAAGAAAATTTCGAAGGTTCGTCGAGTTTCCGGATGGCAATATACGTTTTACCCCCTAAGTCCTGGGGTTGACGCTCTACCAGTACTTCTAGCGCACTTTCGGCACCGCTACGCATAACCTTTACAATGACAGTCGCATCTACCTTTGCCCGACGGATAGCATGTTGAAGGTCTATAGTATTCTCAATTTTTCTTCCACCTATTTCAAAAATTACATCACCAGGGGAGATGCCGGCCTTTGATGCAGGGGTATCACTCCACACCTCAAGAACAAACGCTCCTTTCTCTGACGGTAAGCCAAATCGACTGGCAATTTCTTTTTTGTCCTTAAGGCCAAGTATTTTTGCTAACTCAGTATTAATATCGTGTGTTCCGACTCCTAGATACCCTCGCACCACAGCCCCTGTGGCCATAATGTTTTCAACGGTTTCTTTTACAATACTGGCAGAGATTGCAAATCCTACTCCCTGGAATCCGCCTGATCGTGTTGCTATAGCCGTATTCACCCCAATTAACTCACCTCGAAGATTTACCAGCGGTCCTCCGCTGTTGCCGGGATTAATAGCCGTGTCCGTTTGAAAAAAATCTTCATAAACAAAGGGAATTTCAAAAGGAATAACATGAGTCCTTCCTTTAGCACTAATTATACCTGTAGAAACGGTTTGTTGATATCCGAAAGGGCTGCCTATAGCAATAACCCAATCACCCACCTGAACCTCTTCGGAAGCGCCAAAGGTAATCGGGATAAAACCTTCACCCTCTATCTTAATAACTGCAAGGTCTGTATTCGTATCAATACCAATGATTTTTACGTGATTATACTGTTCTCCGTTGTGGGTGACTACCGAGATTTCATCCTCAGAAAAACCGCTGATAACGTGGTTATTTGTTAAAATATAACCACGTTCGTCAATGATAATTCCTGAGCCGAGACCTTTTTTGGGCATACTGTCGACGTGAGGTTCGTGCTTGGGTGGAAAATTTTGAGATGGCGGTGAAGGTTCTGTTTCATTTCTTTTACCCGAGTATTCCTTTTTTTCCGTGCTTAGGCTCACCACGGACGGGCTAACGAGTTCTGCAACTTTTCTAAAGGTTAAAATCAGTGGTTTTGTAATCTTTTCAAGATCGAGAAGTTCTTGTCTTAATCTGCTGATCTCATCATTTCCGGTTGCAAAAACAAAATGAACACAAAATAAAGATAAGGCGCTAACAAACGACCACCAGAAAATTAAACCTCGTAAACGTTTCATTTTTTTTCCATGGGAATTTTCAGTTTGTAAATTAAATACCCACTACCAGCAAACATCGATATATTCGCAAAGAACGTTAAAATGACAACCTTTTTCGCAAATACAGGATTGTTTGTCTTGTATACATTGGCGACAGCGTAAAAGGTCAAATAGATCATAATAATATATGTCAAACCAATGCCAAAAAGTAAAAGCACTTTTTTGAAGGTCTTCATGTAAGAAACTCAAGTGTCAATATCAATGCTCGTGTAACTTTGCAACTCATCATATCTGCAATTATAATTCAATTATAGATAAAAACAAAAATATTTTTGATGATGCGGGAACTATTTTTAGGTTCTATATGTTTTAATGGGTACAATTGTTCTCCTTTTAGCAAGCTGGTTTTTCGCTTTCCTCCTTTTCTTCGAGAATCAGCTTGCTACCCTTTTTCTTTAAAAATAAATATCGAGAAGTGATCCGACAGGCTCTCTCCGATGTTTTTTTTGCATATCAACGATTTTAGTCAGTTCCGATGTTTGAACATTGTTTGCGATAACTTTCATTTTGTTATTTTCTAATGGCTCTATAGGTATATCACTTTTTTTTTGTATCCTTTCAATAGAGTTTATTAAGTTTGTTCTTTTCAGTTCTTTAGTAGTATGAGTACGATTATTCACTACGTCAAGTTTGAAATCAGTATGATCCTCGTCTTTCTTCGTTGTATGTATTGACAATCTTTTTATCTGATCTAAAAGTTTTGATGTATTAGGATTTACATTGTTTATCATGAGACATCTCCTATAAATACCTTATAAACAATTAATGTGCAAACGTAGAACAAGCTATTTCTATACCTAAATATTATTACTTAAGACAAAAAATTTGTATCATAATGTTGCATTGAGGCCTGTGCGTCAATTCGTTTGAAAACGAGGATCTCGTTTTTTTTAACCATTGTGTTATTCGTATCTTACAAAAAATGATATGCCGTTTAGCAGATGACAAATAATTTTTTTACACAGAAATTAAATTTGTCCTGTTAATTATGATAAAAATAATTTTAAAAAAGGTTGTTATAAATCGTCATGTATAACAGAATTCCTACAAGTCTATGCAAAATTCGTTGCGAAATTAACCAATCGTATAATTATAGAATGATGAATTGCATTTTCATACAAAAGTCGATATAATTTCCAAAAATGTGTAAAATTAAAATGTATTGGTGACAAAATTAATAATAAAGACAGAATCTTATAAAAACAGGGGGCGAAAGGATTCGACCGGATAAGTTGAGGTATAGGTGGCGTATTGAGGTTGTCAGGCGGCCTCATAAAAAACCTGGCAAAATGATTTAAATGCCGAATATCCAATGGCAATGGCTGCTTAATTAACAGCCACGTTTCATGAGCCTTACCTGCGTGGTTCATGAAACGACGACTAGCAGGTTAATTTAGTCCTTTTGTTAGGTGAGGACTGAATGAAACCTTTAATCTAACTGGTCATTGGAAACCCTGTCTATTGGGGCTCCGGATGGCGAGACAGAAAAAATAGACTATGTACGTAGAAGCCTATGCTGAAATGTCCAGGGACGCGGGTTCAATTCCCGCCGCCTCCACCAAATAAATCTTTCTTTTGATTTGTTTCGTAAAAAAGAGATCTTTGTGACGAAAGGCCGTTAATTCCATTTTTGGATTTAACGGCTTTTTTTGTTGAGGATATACTTTTTGTGTCATCGTGGAAATGAATGAATAAAATTTGTATTTTTTTATTTCCGGGGTCTTCTAAGTTTTATGTGGGTAAATTTTCATAATTATGGTAAGAAAGACGATAGTATTTTAAGTTTGAGATATTCACGATCTTTAATACCATAGGCTCTGCGTTGAATAACACAGACTTTGTTATTGATACCTTCAACCAGTCCAGGAGAGACCTTGTTGCTGGAATTACAGTAACTCATGATACTGTCCCCGTGTCGTTCAATCATTTTTACAGATTGGTGAAATGGTTTAAGCCTTGACCATGAAGCCGGGATTTCCTGTTGGTAAAGAATCTTTCGGCGTTGCCGGAGCTTTTGTAATCCCAGAGCTTACCAAAGGATTCTTTCAAGAGGTAAGCCCATTGGCTTTGAAAAGCAGCTTCAATGCCCGCTTGCCCTTTATATCCAAATTGGCTTTGTGTGATAGAAGCGTATACTTCTGTCCCTTGATAAATATTCGTTTTTTCTCACTTATACGACGATGTTTTTGTTTACGGGCTGTGCCATAGCGTCACAGAGATGGCGAAGGATATGAAATTTGTCGTAGATGATTTGAGCATGAGGAATGTGCATGAGAGTGGATTTCCTAAAAGGCTCCCCCATGTCTATAACGACAATGGAAATGTTTTTCTTCTGACGATCAGAAAGTGTATTATAAAACAAATCCAAGTCTTCTTCTCTACGGCCTTCACCGCCTATCCCTAGGGGACGTCCTTTGTCTAAATCACTGACACAGGTCATATAGGGGAGCCCCTTACGGATAGGAATTTCATTTATTCCTATGGCTCTTAGTTTGGTAATTTTGCCAAAGCAACTAACAAGCTCGTTTATATAGTTTATTTCTATTTGCCTGACTTGATACCAGCTAAGTCGTTCCAGTTCAGCTACTCGTTTTACCGTAAGTTTACGACAAAGTCTGCCAATATGACGTTCATACGCTTGGTATATCGGGTATTAGAGGCAAGCCATGATAATGTCTCTACTTTCACAGCGTTACATTTCTTGCAAAATACACGGCGGTATTCAAACTCAACGTATATCCTGATTGAACCGCTCGAAAGGTCTCTTGTCCGTTTGATTTCACTATCGTAGTATGTCTTCGATGGTGTAGACAAACGGAGCAAATGGTTTTTCTTGATGGTGTACCAGTTTGATGACCCGTGCATGGGGATCGCCATAAACGCCGGTTAATTTCCTTCGCGCTCAAAATCCATGATGGGAATATAAGTCTGATAAGGTTTTACCGATTTTCATGAATGCTTTCTTCTCTTGTCAGAGTAGTATAACCTGCACGTGACAACTTTTTGGAGTTCTATTTTACCTGAACCCTTTATTTTTTAAGCTATTGTGAAAGAACTATTATGAAAATTTATCCACACAAAACTTAGAAGACCCATAGTGTTCACATTTTGCTAATGATGTTAAAATTTTCTTTGGAAGGTTCTGTCTTATGAGGGATGTTTATAACAAGTTCGATTTTATAAAATATAACCATTTCATAATCATATTTAACTTGAGAAAATACCCTAAAAACTCTACACTTATAAAGTGTATTGCTTGAAAACAAACCGTTTACAGACAGATTTTGAGGAGGAGTCGAAATGATTTCAGGACGATTGCATTGGGTGTGTATTTGTTTGGTTAGTTTAGCCGTCACTGTTATGTCTGGATGTCGTATGGATAAAACTCCACAGGAAGTGGCGCAATGTTTCTGGAATGCCATGAAAGTCCAGGACATAGAAAATGTCCGGAAACATACCACGACATCAACCCGCACTTTGCTCGATTCATCCCATGAACAATTCAAAGATGCAGATGTGACCTTTGGTAAAATTGTCATCGATGGTGACATTACTACCATTGATACCACACTTCGGTTGCCGAAACACGGTACGGAGACTTTCGTTCAATTCCAAACGGTCCTCAAAAAAGAGAATGGAGAATGGAAGGTAGATTATGCGCAAACAAAGGAAACGATAAAAGAAGACCAATCCTTTTCTGATATATCGAAAAGCCTGGAAGAGTTGAGTGATAAATTGACGGAACATATGAACGAAACTCTTGGAGAGATAAAACAAAAAATGCCTGAATATGAAGAAAAGATGAGAAAACTAGGTGAAGTTGCTTCGAAGAAAATGGAAGAGGCATTACAACGCTATACAACAGAAATTAAAAAAGGCATCGAGAAACTAAGTGGAATTTTGGATGAGGTTCTGAAAAAAGAAAGTGGTAACGACAAACAGGAAAAACCGGAAAGTGATGTCAAACCGTGAAAGCGGTAAGATGTTATAAAATTACTTTGTGGGCAACAGCATATGGGTTGCCATTCTACAGGAGAAAATGAAAACAATTATATGTCATTACGTTAAAGGAGTTTGAGGTGGTAAAATATCGCTATTCGGGACGCGTCGTTCTGTTTCTTCTATTTTTAATTTTTAATTTTTCCGTTTCTGTGTCTGCACATGAAGGGCACGACCAGAATAATGAAACGGTAATTACGATAGGAAAGAAGACCTATATTCATTTTCAGACAGTTTTAATGGAGTATCAATACATCTATAGTTATATGGTAAAAGGTGGGGCAAGTGAGATCTCCAGTCTCGCCCAAAATGTGATTGACGCCGCCAATCTCGGCATTCAAAGTGAACCGGATGGGCCTGGCCAACACATGATGCAGCACATTCTTGAAGGGGCGGAAGCATTAAAAAATGCAAAGGATGTGAATGGACGGCGGGAAGCATTTGCCTCCATCAGCAATGCCCTTTTTCCTTTTTTCAGGCAATGGCCAAATCAGCTCATGCGCAGCAGATTGAAAATGTGCCGATGCAAAAGTGGGCATGAATGGCTGCAGCCAGACAATTGTTCCACGGTATGTCCGTATTCCCAGAAAAAATCCTCAAGCTGTTTAATGATTGAGGAAACAAAATATTAAAAGAGGTTTAGTCGCCAGGAAACCCAATGATGGCCTTCTCGATGCAATGGAAATTAAAAGCAAAAATACAGAATATCGTCTCGTATTTGCCGAAAGCCGCATCTTATAATGCGTATTATTGGATACAAAGGCATTTTGGAGGGTTGCGTCGAGTTAATCCTTCAAAAGCATTGATAGGTGGGATTGAGACTTGGAAGCGAAGCAAAAGCCAAGATCGTTCCCCGTCTGGAAAAGTATTTTTTGAGGTCGGAACGGGACGAATACCACTGGTGCCGCTTGCTTACTGGCTAATGGAAGCAGAAGGCACCATCAGCATAGATTTGAATCCCTACTTGAAAGAAGAGTTAATCGCTGAAAGCCTTCGCTATTGTCTGAGAACGAAGGGGAGGTTCTGAAACTCTTCGGTTCATTGCTCGACAATGACAGATTCAATTCCCTGTTAAACTTTACAAAGAAAACAGGTTTTTCAACAACGGAATTTCTCAATTTATGCCAAATAAGCTACATCGCACCAGGTGATGCTGCCGACACTCGTTTGTCAGATAACAGTATTGATTTTCATACTTCATACACTGTATTTGAGCATATCCCCATAGATATATTGAGAGAAATCATTAGGGAAGGAAATAGGATAATCAGAAAAAATGGTTTGTTTGTTCACCGAATTGATTATAGTGATCATTTTTCTCACTCTGATAAGAGCATATCTGCAATCAACTTCCTTCAATACGGTGATGATGAATGGCAAAAGTACGCTGGCAATAGATACATGTACATGAACAGATTACGTCACGATGACTTCATTATATTGTTTGAGTCCGCCGGTCATCGTATCTTGGGGTCGCAAACTGATATGGACTTGCACATACAAGAGATTTTGAGAAGCGGGAACCTACGCTTGAACGATAGATTCAGTTCAAAGCCAGCAGACGTTTTGGCAATTACGGGGAGTTGGATGATAACACAGAAGAACAGCGAATAAGGTGTTTCTCCAGACAGGAATTTCGCTTGTTCAATTAGCTTTGCGTTATTCTAAAAAGAGTATTTTGCACGGTAACGTTTCAAGACGGTTGAAGTTCTTATGTTTTAACCTTGGACTTTACTGGTTTAATCGTACCTTATTGAACCGCAATATATAATGTTTTATGCCGTGGGAGATAATGCAAAACCCATAGCATAGTCTATAATCCTTGTTTATTAGCCAGACTGAGTCGGCTCAGGGCTTACCTTTGCGAGGATGGTATCTGTGAAAAAAGACATCTCCAAAACACCTCCAGTTGTCCTGACCATTGGGCATTCCACGCATACCCTCGAGGCATTCATAAAACTTTTACATGCTCACGATGTAAAACGTCTGATAGATATCCGTACCATTCCACGCTCACGGCGCAATCCTCAGTTTAACCGAGAAACACTACCAAATAGCCTGAAAGCAGCCGGCATTACTTACACACATATATCAGGACTCGGCGGCCTCCGACGCCCACGTCCCGATTCACCTAACACAGGATGGCGTAACGCATCTTTCAGGGGTTTTGCTGATTATATGCAAACGCCGGAATTTAAAAAAAACTTAGAAACATTGATTGAATTGGCAAAACATGAGCAAGTCGCACTGATGTGTGCAGAGGTTTTGCCCTGGCGATGCCACCGCTCCCTGATTGCCGACGCACTATTGGTCAGAAAAATTAAGGTTGAACACATTATGAGTGAGAAACAGAGGCAGCCCCATAGACTCACGCCTTGGGCTGCGGTAAATGACACCTGCATTACCTATCCCCCTGAATCAGTCCAGAACGGCATTGAATTCAGAAAAGAATGTTGAGTTTCGCTGATAAGCTGGTTATTATCACTCCATATTTCTGGCAATATTAATATCGTTTCCTGAGAAGGTACTTCCTATGGCAAAACTCATCAAAAAAAGATCAAAAAAAGCCGGTCTTCCGCCTGGTTCACTTATCCATATAGGAGAAAAAAAGACTGATAAAACAAAGATTACCATCATCGAATATGATGAAGTGCATTTTCACGAACAGGACGCAAAAACAATCGAGGAGTGTTTTCCCTTTCATGACAAGAACCGGCCCACCGTGGCGTGGATAAACATCGATGGGATTCACCAGAGCGAGATATTGGGGAAGCTTGGTGAAGGTTTTGGACTACATCCCCTCATCGTTGAAGACATCCTGAATACCGATCAACGTCCCAAGATAGAGGATTTTGAGACATATAGCTATCTTGTTCTTAAAATGCTGTATTTCAACGCTAAGGACGGCGAGGTTGCCTCTGAACAGGTAAGTCTGATTTTGGGCCATAATTTTATCATTTCATTCCAGGAACGAGAGGCCGATATTTTTCATGTAATCAGTGACAGGATCAGAACCAATAAAGGACGCGTAAGAAAGATGGGCGCTGATTACCTTGCATACTGTCTGCTCGATGCAATAGTTGACAACTACTTTATTATCATGGAAACACTGGGAGAAAAGATAGAATCCCTGGAGAATGAATTAGTTAAAGAACCGAGTCCGGAAATTTTGCCTGCCATCTATAATTTAAAAAGGAACATGATACTATTGCGAAGATCCGTATGGCCGCTGCGGGAGGTAATTGGTGGATTGGGGAGAGGGGGATCTTTGCAGATTCAGGAGTCTGTCAAAATTTACCTTAAAGATATCCACGATCACACAATTTATATAATTGACACCTTGGAATCTTTCCGTGAAATGGTTGCGGGGATGCTGGAAATCTATCTTTCAAGCATCAGTAACAGGATGAATGCCGTTATAAAGGTGCTCACCATGATTGCCACCATATTTATGCCACTTACCTTCATTGCCGGTATCTATGGAATGAATTTTAAATACATGCCGGGGCTTGAGCGGCGCTGGGGGTTTCCAATGGTCTTGCTCATCATGACTGGCATAGGCATTGCCATGGTGTATTACTTCAGGAAGAAAAGGTGGTAAGAAACAAACATCAATCGTGTATCAACCACAAACAGCGTTTATCACAAGGGGAAACGTGAAAATAATTCCTTTCTGGTTCAATCGTTTGACCAAATATTCACGACAAAGCCAGCAGGTATGAATCCTCGTGGACATGGATATGTTCTTCTGAACCAGCATTCGCTCGCAGTATCTCTTCCCCTGAGAGTTATGCATCAACAGTCCAGTCAGAGTCATATCGGGCGTGGCAGCTTGGGCAAATGAGGATGATCCTGCAGGCCTCTTTTGTTACTCGCACAAACGATGTATGAAACCCATCTTCATACCCGCAATTCGGGCATTTGTGAAGTTCCTGTTCTATTTTTATGGATACCGGTTTTGTCGTCTTGTTTTCCATATATATGCTCCTTTATTTACAGCCTTTTGTTAGTTCAATCCTGTAGATTAACCAGCGTGTTATTTTTTTGTAACCTATTCCACAATTACGATTAAATAATTATCATTTTGAAAGACCTGGCGTGCCAGGCGCTCCACATCCTGTATGGTAACCTTCTTCAGTTTTTCAATTTCCTGATCATCCGCTTCTGGTCCTTTACCATCAAGCACCTTCATGCTAATATAATAGGACTGGTTTACCCTGTCCAGCCTGCGCATGCCGCGGCGCCCCAAAATGGCATTTACGGTTTTCTGCAGCTCCGGTTCTTCGATCTTTGCTTCACGCATAGAGTGAATCTCTTTGCAAATACCGTTGATTGCACGTTCTATGTTTTCCGGTCTCGTACCCATGGATATGCGATACCATTGAGCGCCTTTGTATTTATTGAAGGAAACGCCAATGCTGTACGCCAGACCTTGTTTTTCACGCAGATTGAAAGCGAGTCGGTCACCAAAAATGGCTTCCATTACAGAGAGCGCCGGCTGATCATCCTCGCCCACTTCACAGATATTTGCTACAGAGATGTATGATTGCTGTTTTCCCATCTTTTCACGAATTCTGGTACCAAGGGATTTAAACTGTGGCGTAAACGCCGGCGGCTGCCATCCCATCTCACCCCAATCACCCCCTAAATATTCTCTAACCCGCAGTAGTGCCTTTTCAACCGGTATATTAGCGGAGATGACCAGTATCAGATTTGCAGGGTTATAAAATTTTTGATGAAAGTTCTGCACATCTTTCAATTGAATCTGTTCAAGATGTTTTATATCACCGAACAACCTGCCAAAACCGGGGTTTTCTTTGAACAGGTTATCGTAAAAGATTCGTTCTGCAATCTTTGGCGTACTCATTCCAACACTGGTTGAAAGTGACACGACATCCTTCTTTGCCTCAGCAAAGGCCTTTTCTGTGAGGTTGGGCTGTAATATCATTTCCGAAAGCAGTTTCAATCCCTTCTCAAAAAAGGTATCTATTACCTTGAGCCGTATGTAAGCAAAACGGGGGGTATGATAATAGTCATCGAAGGGAACTGACGGGTCATCACATACTTTGACTTCCGCGCCAATCGACTCGAATCCTTGATAGAGCGTGTCGTCCGGATGTACTGTCGTCCCGCCATCAATGAGCATACGCTGTAAAATTTCTGTCATACCCCATTTCTCTTTTCCTTCGCTCAGGCTACGCTCCTTTGCCAACAAATGGATACCAGCGACCCGGCTGTCATGGCTCTCTTTCACCACAACCGTCAGGCCATTTTTCAATATCTCCATTTTGTACTGATTGACCGATTGCGCTGTTGACTGCTCAGGCGTTTTTTCAACGGGAGGGGCCATCAAAGTAGCCACCGGTACCTGGGTTTTTAAATATTTTTCTGCCACTTTTTGAACCGATGCTGGTGTTACCTTCATTAGTCCATCCAGATAATTGCGCAAAAGGGTATAACCACCGGCTGCCAGATAGCCAGACTTCATCATGCCGTAGTAGTGCAAACTTTCCTGCAAATACAGTTCGTGTGTTACGCGGGCAATCAGCGTTGACTCTACTTCGCTTGCCGGGATGGCATTTTTTGTCAGGCCTTGCACCGCCTGCACAATCAATTCAACCACACGCCCTGCATCGGCGCTTACCGGTAGTTCCGCTGAGATTTTTAACGTTGAAAAATCATGGTTAAAGTCTATGCTTGTATCAATTGAATCAATCAGATTTTTATATTGTTCCTGGTTGAACAGCGTTTTCAGGATGGCATCTTTTCTATTCCCAAGAAATTCTGATAGCAATACCAGCGTCTGAAAATCATCAGATACCGGCGGTGGCAAGAAGTAACCCAGGGTCAGGTATTGACGATTCTTTGGAAAATTATCCATGCCATTTGCCGTGACTAACTGAAATTTATCTGGTGGGTTAAGGGCAATAGTTTTGTGCTCTGGTATTGGTCCTGCCGGATATGAACCGTACTTTTCTTTGACCAATTTTACCATCTCAGGGGTTGAAAAATCACCGATTACCATCAAAATCATGTTATTGGGGACATACCAGGTTTGATAATATTTCCATACACGTTCCCGTTTAAGATGTGTAATCGTGGAAACCGTTCCAAGTATCGGACGTTCGTAGGGCGTCCCGGCATAGAAAATTCTGTGAAAATGGTTGTCGGCCTGATATTCAGGCTGATCAGCGTCTTTGCCAATTTCTTCAATAACAATGCCTCGCTCCTTTTCAAACTTTTCATCAGGCAGGGTTGAATTAAAGAGCATATCTGCCTGAATATCCATTCCCTGGGCGATGTACTCTTTCGGCATAAGGATCATGTAGTTGGTGTAGTCCTGGCCGGTATGGGCGTTATTGTAACCACCATAAAAATCCATTTCATCGTAGATCTGTTTTTGTGTTCGTGTCTTAGTGCCGTTAAATAACAGATGTTCTAGGAAGTGCGCTGAGCCGTTGCTGGCCTCATCTTCATTCCGACTACCGGTCTTGACAACGGTAACTGCGGCAATCATGGGACTGGCGTGATTTTCAATAAGGATAACTTCCATGCCATTATCCAGATAGAATACCGAGGCTTGTTGAGTTTCTTTAAACAGAGATGCTATTTGGTTATTTTGGTTTTCTCCGTAACATAAATGACATTCCATCCAATTGAACATGATCAAGACCGCAATACCGTATCTTAAGCTTTTTTGCGTATTCCGTAGGGAACGCAATGTTTTCAGTGAGAATTTGAGTATATGTGACATGGTCCTTTCCTTTATTTTTATTGTGAATGTTTAAAAAAACCTATCATTCTTTTGATCTGCAAAGATTAAAGATATTTTATCAGGTTTCCGATGAACTTCAAAAAGTATCCGTGAATACTATGAGATTATCTTTTCATTGAAAATAAGATTGAGTAGATGTATAAAAAATACATTTCGGCAAGTATCTGAATAAAAATTCATGAAAAGTACCTTTTAAAAGATTTGGAGTACAAAAGATAATGATCATTAACTAGCAGCATTTTGTTAAATACTTAAGCGACGAATTTTTTCTTTAGTCATTGCGATTTGATTTTGAAATAGTCACGGGCAAGATGCTCGTTCTTTGATAGCGTGCTTGTTAAGGCGAATTCAAGCAGGGAATTGATCGCCGGTTTGAATTTATTGTTGGCAATAAGGATGTGTCAGGTATTTTCATCACCCTTGTTCCACTTGCCCAGTCATGGGGAACATCCGGAAAAGGCGTTTTTTTTGTTTATTTACAGTCTTAGGAAAAATGTCATTCAATAGTTATCGTGAGGTGTTTTTATCTTTTTGTAACACTTTAGTTTTTTGAAAATTTCCCATAAAAACCAGATATTAAATGCAGTAGGGGCGGGTTTGAAACCTGCCTTTAGTGCGCCGGAGCGTGCGCAATGTCAGAGGGGTGAAAGTCCCCTTCAGGGGAAACGCTTTTCAATCCTGTAACCGACCGTAACTGCGTCATCGTGAGATGGGGTGGGGAGCAACGAGAGGTGAAAAGCTAGTCCGTAGAACTTGTCCTGAGATTGACGAAGGAGTGACGAACTCGATTCGGCCTGTTGTAACAGCGAGCCTGCCAGGGAATGGCGAAGTCCAGACCTTTTGGAAGAGGAAGCCTATCAAGCTGAGGGGTAGCGTGCAAAAGTGATGATAGGGAGCAATGGGTGGTTGGAGACGGAATGGCTGGAAGGCAAGGTGCATGAATCAGGGATACCTGACAGAGGGAGTGACAATGTCAGGAAACAGAGCCTCCATAGGAGCGAGGAATCATCGTAACGGATGTGGAGCAAAGGGAGGCAGGAAGCTGGATGAGTGAAGACTATAGAGAGGGAAGAAAGACCATCGGAAGTGGGAGAAACCCCTAAGCAAGGTGGAGAAGTCCAAATCCGGGAAGGGTGGAGGTGGACAGAACCTTCTGTATGGACGGAACAAATGTTGACGGCTCTGGAGAAAGGAGTGAAAGGAGGCAAATGGTTTAGTTTGGTGGACAAGGTATACTCAAGCGAGAACCTGAGAGCGTCATGGGAGAAGGTGAGGAGGAACGGAGGTGCAGCAGGAGTAGACCGACAGGGCATCGAGGCGTATGAGAAAGAAGCGGAAAAGAATCTTGTGGAATTAGAGAAGATACTCGGAGCGGGAAACAACAGGGCTGACGCTGCATCCAGAGAAGACCAAAATAGTAGATGCAATCCAAGAGGGAGGATTTGACTTTCTGGGATACCCCTTTGAACGAGGGATGAGATGGCCACGCAAAAAGAGTATGAATAAGCTCAAAGAAGCAATCCGCCACAAGACGAGACGAACATCAGGAGAGAGTATGGAATGTGTCATAGGTGAACTCAACAAAAGACTCAGGGGCTGGTATGAATACTTTAAACACAGCCACAAAACGACATTTCCAAGAATAGATAGTTGGATACGAATGAGACTAAGAAGTATCCTGAGAAAGCGTCGAGGAGGTAAAGGAAGAGGCCGAGGTGCAGGCCATCAGAGATGGCCAAATGTGTACTTTACTAATCTTGGGCTGTTCACAATAACCGTCGCTCATGCATTAGCCTGTCAATCCCGAAGGGGTAACCACTGACTGGAGAGCCGTATGCGGGAGACCCGCCTGTGCGGTTCGGAGGGAGGGGAGGCGAAAGCCTTTCCTACCCCTATCACGGCAGGTAATATGTTGTTTTTGTTGAAATTTTTAAAAAACTTAACTGTTGCCTTAAATAAGTTACGTTCCGTTCTCCTGTGTCATTCCCATACAAGCAGGAATCCTGAAAAATGGCGAAAGATAGGATATCGGTTTTCACGGGAAGGACAACAGGCTTTTTTGTTCCCTCTGGTTGAATAATCCTGGAAAATGAAGCATGGAGCAAAAAGATATAGAATTATGAGGAATAAAAATGCTAAGATATGGGCGCTAATTTCATATCAATTATTCTTAAAAAAGAAAATATCCGTCATGTTGCAAGAAAAGATAGGGTTTATTGGCTGCGGGAAGATGGGGGAGGCGCTTTGTAAAAGCATGGTTAATTCCAGGCTGAGTGAAGCTAGCCGTATAATTGCAAGCGACGTTTTGGCTGAACGATGCAAATTATTAAGCCAGGAGATTGGTATACAAACTACGCAAAACAATAAAGACGTAGCCTCCTTTGCAGATATTATTGTCCTGGCGATAAAACCACAGATGGTGAACGAGATACTCGCCGATTTAAAAAACAGCATTACCCAACGACATTTAGTGGTATCGATTGCAGCGGGCATTCCGATACGGTGCATTGAATCGAGACTGCAATCCGGTGTTCGCGTTATTCGGGTAATGCCTAATACCCCTTGTTTGGTAGGTCTATCGGCGACGGCATTTGCTTTGGGCTCGCATGCTACCCAAAAGGACGGGCAATTGGTGTCTACTATATTTAACTCCGTCGGGAAGGTTTTCCATATGGACGAAAAATATCTGGATGCCGTGACAGGACTAAGTGGAAGTGGGCCTGCATACGTTTACATGTTTATCGAGGCGTTATCTGACGGAGGTGTCAAAATGGGACTGCCCAGGGATATAGCCACCATCCTTGCTGCGCAAACCGTTTTGGGGGCTGCAAAGATGCTTCTGGAAACGGGACAGCATCCAGCACAGTTAAAGGATGCCGTGACCTCACCAGGTGGTACGACGATTGAAGGACTAAGCAAACTAGAAGATAGTGGCTTCCGCTCGGCTGTCATCAATGCTGTTGAAGCGGCTACGTTAAAATCAAAAAAATTAGGAGAATAACTTGCATGCTAATACAAAAAATAGATAAGCAGAAGATAAATCTGGCCGTAAACACCTTACGAATGCTTTCTGCTGATGCCATTGAGAAGGCGCAATCTGGCCATCCTGGCCTCCCCATGGGTTTTGCCGATATCGCCTTTGTCCTGTGGATGCAGTTCTTGCGGTTTCATCCGACAGACCCTCAGTGGCCCAATCGCGACCGTTTTATCCTGTCTGCAGGGCATGGTTCCATGTTGCAGTATTCATTACTGCACCTCTTTGGGTATGATTTGTCTCTGGACGAAATTAAGCGATTCCGCCAATTTGGGAGTAAGACCCCTGGTCATCCGGAATACGGGCATACTCCGGGAGTTGAGGTTACAACCGGCCCATTGGGTCAGGGATTTGCCAACGGGGTAGGAATGGCGCTGGCAGAACGAGTGCTGGCTGAACGGTTTAATAAAAACGGCAGGACGCTTATTGATCATCACATTTACGGGGTAGTGAGTGACGGGGATCTGATGGAAGGAATTACTTCAGAAGCGGCTTCGTTAGCAGGACATCTCGGTCTGTCCAATATTATCTATATTTACGATAGTAACCGGATATCTATTGAAGGAAATACCTCTCTTACCTTTACCGAGGATGTTGGGAAACGATTTGAAGCTTATAACTGGCGGGTGCTTCATATAGACGGACACAATCATAATGAAATTGTTGAGGCTATCGAAGCGGCACGGAATGAAAGAGAGAGGCCTTCGCTGATCATTGCCAGGACACATATTGGCAAAGGAAGTCCTAATAAGCAGGATACGGCATCCGCTCATGGTGAACCGCTGGGTGCACAAGAGATCGAATTGACGAAAGAAAATCTTGGTTGGCCTAAAAGTCCTGCATTCTATATTCCAGACGAAGTAAAGCAGCTCTGCCAAAGCCGTGTGGAGGAGTTGAAGAAAGAGTATGCCCAATGGCAGGAGCTGTTTAAAAGGCATATCAAGGACGATCCCGCGCTATCTCAGGCGTGGAATGCCTGTTTTAAGAAAGAGATACCTGGTGATTTGGAATATGAGCTATTGAAAACCATAAAAAAGGAATCTATTGCCACTCGTTCAGCATCGGGAGATATGATTCAGGTGATTGCCCAGAGAGTACCTTCTTTTATGGGAGGGTCTGCAGACCTCAGCCCATCGACAAAGACCTCTATAAAAAACTCCTCTTCCTTGGAAAAAAATCAGTTCTCTGGGAAAAACATCCATTTTGGAATCAGGGAGCACGCCATGGGTGCAATGTTAAGCGGATTGGCGCTTTACGGCGGCATTATTCCCTATGGCTCAACCTTTCTGACGTTCTCTGATTATATGCGTCCTTCCATTCGTCTCGCGGCAATAATGAAGATCCAGGTGATCTATGTGTTTACTCACGACAGCATTTTTGTCGGAGAAGACGGCCCTACCCACCAGCCGGTCGAACATCTGTCATCTCTCCGCGCCATACCTAACCTCCTGGTGATACGACCTTCGGACGCCACAGAAACGGCTGCTGCCTGGATCGTGGCACTTAACCATAAAGAGGGGCCAACAGCGCTCGTCCTCACCCGTCAGGACTTGCCGGTAATTATCCGCTCAATCTATCCGTCACAAAGTCAGTTAAAGAATGGGGCGTATATATTAAAGGACTCGGTCAAGCCACCGGAGATTATCCTTATGGCAACGGGTTCAGAGATTGCCATTGCCCTGGAAGCTACTTTACATTTGCAAGGGAAAGGTATCCATGCAAGACTTCTGAGTGTACCCTGCTTTGAGCTGTTTCGTTCAAATTCAGAAGAATACAAAAACAGTATACTCCCGCCGGATTGTAGAAAACGAGTAGCAATTGAAGCCGCCGGAAAAAGCAGTTGGTACGAACTGGTTGGATTAGATGGCCTTATTATCGGACTTAACGGCTATGGCGCGTCTGCACCAGCAAAGACCTTGGCCGAGTACTATGGTTTTACTGCAAAAAATATATTAAATGAAATTACCAGGAAATGGGGTATATAAAAGCCGTAGAAATTTTGACTGCAGAATGGTATTCAACGAATACCGGATTTAAAATTTGGGATACGTCTGCCTCCGGCAGACAGACGGACTCCTGACCTGCCGAAACTATAGAGTAAATTACAACGTAACAATTTAGGTTTTTGAAAATTTCCAACAAAAGCCGGATATTAATACGGTAGGGGCGGGTTTCAAACCTGCCCCTACATAATGACAGCATTCATACAGAATGTTTTAAAGAAAGATTGTTGCATTATAACGGGTCTTCGAGTAGTTCATAAGAAGCCTTTTCTGAACTATGCAGAAAAGGCTTCTTTGCTATAAAATCTATATCAGTTCGATTTTGCAGATTGAACGACAAGCAAGTAATCTATCGTGTACATGCACCCCCTCAAAATTATCAAAATAAACTTATAGGTATGGGGAGGCGGGAGAAAGAAGGATCAAGACTACATCGCTTCGTTTTGCTTTATCCGTTTTGTGAAAATTCGTCCGTACAAAACGTAAAATCAAATTTTATCAGTGCAGAGGAGCATTGGTTGTTAAGAGTAATGACCTACGTAAAGAATTCTAAATAATGCTTCGCTCCTGCTCCAGGAATGAAGGATTTTTATTGATAGGTTCTGCCTAAATTTTTACGTTTGTAAAAATTTAATGTATGAAATAGTTACGTCTGGTAAATAGAAGGCAACAGGGGAGTGTGAAATAGATATCGAATGGACAACTTTTTGTGGGCGCTCAAGTTCCTTACCTGTATTCCTTTTGATAAAGATGACAGGATTAAACCATGTGATGCCGGCCATGTGACGTACTGGTTTCCTGTCGTGGGTTTATGCATCGGTGTTTTTCTGTCTCTCGCGTATTTGCCACTCTACGTCTTTTTCCCTCCTCTTATTGCTAACGCTTTAATTATCCTTTTATCTGTTGTGATCACCGGTGCAATGCATCTTGATGGACTTGCCGATACCTGCGATGGCATTTGGGGTGGCTGGAATAAGGAGAGACGCCTGGAAATCATGAAGGACAGCCGTATTGGCAGCTATGGAGCTATCGGACTGATCTGTTTGCTCGGACTCAAATACGTTAGCTTGTTGAGCATCGGGGAAATCTCTGCGACAACCATTTCACCTTTTAGCGACTGCATAAAAAGCATTTCACACCTTACTTCACCTGTACTTCTCAATACATGTGTTGCATTGATCCTTATGCCCGTGGCAGGAAGGTGGGCGCAGGTCTGCGCTGCTGGGTTGACAACGTATGCCAGGAATGAATCAGGTACGGGACTTTTTATCGCCAGAGGTACAACGCGCAAACAGGTGTTCTATGCATCACTGTTTCCTGTTTTCCTATTTTGTTTTTTTTATCATCTGTATGGATTTGTGATATTTGCAATAATAGTTATTTTTACCATCGGATGGATTTATTATATTAAAAAAAAGATTGGTGGAATGACAGGGGATACGTTGGGTTTTATGAATGAAGTAACGGAGTTCTTATTTTTGTTGAGTCTCCTCCCGATGGAGTGGGTAAAAATGAGTCATTTTTGAATTAAATATCGGGCAACATACAAGTCAAGATTTTGAGCCGGAGATATTCTTCGACTCGTAAACCATAAGCTTGACGTTGTATGACTCTGATTTCATTATTCAGAGCTTCGACGAATCCAAGCGAGTCCTTATTTTCTGGTTTACAAAATGCGGCAATGCCGTCGAAGTGTCGTTCAACCAGTTCTGCGAACTTTTCATACGGTTTAAGCCGTTGCCATTTTAATAAGGCTTTCCCGTTATCAAAAACCTTCTGGCCCAAGCCTCTGACGTATAGCTCCATAACTGTCCGAACGTCTCTTTGAGGACACAGACAGTGTTCAGCCGCTTGTTAGCGGGCTGAAGCTTCTTTAATGTCTTCCTCCGTCTATCGCAAGATTCTCACGATGAGGAGGAAGTGTGTATTTCCAACCTTTCATCGACTTACGGACTTTTCCAGCAAACCTGGCGTATTCGCTTTTTTTCATTTTGTCCAAGACCTCGTTAACATCGGATTATGTTTTCTGGTACCGGGTGGCACGGATAAACTCGTTTATCCGTGCTTGCTGGAATACATACGTTGGAATGAAAGATAAAACATAGACAAACAGAGTTTGTCCATGGCACCCAAAGATAATGCTTCAGTATTTGAAGATATGTTGCTAAAATAACGTTATTATGGCTAATCTTTATTTGCCTGCACAAATGGTGGCCAGGTTTGGGAAGATTGTCCTAGCGGGGGACGTTAGCGTAAGGCTTATACCATTTGCGCTAGTTGTGGACGGACTGTTCACGAAACCCGTCGGAAGAGCTAACTGGTACGGGGGGGTGTTTCTCGTGTGTGAGGTGTGCGATGTGAGGGGAGCAAAACTTAAAAGGATGACGAAAAAGGGGGGTGGTTACAGGAAATGGCATTGCAAGTGGTTGTCAAAAGGAGGGTTACAATGGGCACTGTGCGAATCATTGACCTGATGAATAAGGGACGAGAGATGCGGGAGGATGGACGAAGAAAAAGAATTGATTTCTGCAGAAGATGTTCTCTGTAAACCCAAAGAATTGAAGGTTGTTTCCGGCAAATCTAGATGATGGATATTCGCTTGGTATTTTGAAATGGAAATGACAAGTGTTTTACCTTACAAGATACCGGTATGTTACCTCTTATGCCTAAAGGGCGGATCGTACACAGCAGGTGGTGAAGCCTCCCCCTCTGAAAATGAAAAATAGATTAGTTGGCCCTGCACATGGCAAAAGGGATGTGCATGACCGGGACATTCACATTTTTCGGGATGCACTTTGTGTTTCGCGCAAATGATAGGGTTCCATGGCAGGAGGATACCCTCCCTGAAAGGCTTTTCGTACATATTGGTGGAATAATCGGCGGGCTGGTCGCCTTTGTTGTCCGAGTTCAGAGGGTTTCGCCCCTTACTATACATAGCGGTATAACTTTACACCTGCCTGCCTTGCCGGGATCGACCAGAAATCCCGTATTTCTCTGAACTCCTGCTTCTGCGGGAATGGCATATTCGTATCGGATTGCTGACGCTATGTATTTAGCCTCAAGTTGATTATTATTTAACATAATGGCAAAAATAACCTTTGTTCTCGGCGGTGCACGAAGCGGTAAATCTGCTTTTGCAGAAGGTCTTGCAAAAAAGTATAAGGAAGTTAGCTATATTGCCACTGCAGAGGCTAACGATGACGAGATGCGTGAGCGGATACAGAGCCATCGCGTCCGGCGACCCCTGAGTTGGAAGACTTTTGAGTCCCCTTATCACGTGGACACCGTTGTATCGGGCTGTAACGACAAGGCAGGGCTTATCTTGATCGATTGCATTACCCTTTATATTACCAATATGCTTTTACGTAGTGAACCGGCAAATTCAACCAGTTGTTCCAATATGCGGGATGATGTTTCAAAACAGAGACGAGAGCGGATACTGGCTGAGATCAGGAGTCTCAATCAGGTGTGTCGTGAGTCGAGGTCAGACGTTATTATCATATCGAATGAAGTCGGCCTTGGTATTGTGCCAGACAACGCTTTGTCCCGCGAGTTTCGGGATATTGCGGGTTGTGCAAACCAGATCCTTGCCGGCGAAGCAGATGAGGTCTATTTTGTGGTAGCCGGAATCGCCCAGAGGATAAAATAATGGATATTTACCAGTTTAAGACCTTGATGAATAAGGGTAAAACTTTTCCGGTCTTTGTATTTTATGGGGATGAGGAATTCTTTATTCATGAGGCCCTTACGGCAGCAAAGGCGAATCTCCTGAAGGATAAAGACCCCAGTATCGCTTTGGTTGAATTTAACGGGAATGAGATTTCCGGCGGCGTAGTGTTTGATGAGCTGAGGACGGTGCCATTCTTTCCGGGTGTGAACAAGCTGGTTCTTGTGGAAGAAGGAGACACATTTGTTGAAAAAAACCGGTCGATACTGGAAAAATATGTACAAACGCCTGCAAGCCGCGCCCATCTGGTATTGATATGCCATAAATGGGATAAACGGACAAAAGTCGCATCTCTTATAGACAAGGTTGGCGTTTCTCTTGAGTGTAAAAAGTTAAAGGAACATTCTCTGCCCCATTGGGTGCAGACTCATGCACGACAGTACAAAAAAGAAATTACCACCCCGGCGGCACAAAAACTGGTGGATGATGTAGGGGGCAATCTGGCGATCCTGGATAAACATCTTGAAAAATTATCCATTTACCTGGGTGAGAAAACTACCATCGATGAGAGGGATGTTGATGCCCTTGTGGGAGTGGATAGAAACCGGACAGTTTTTGAACTAACGGAAGCCGTTGCACAAAGAAATGTAGCGTTGGCGTTGAAAATCCTTGGCCAGATGTTGACTCACGGTGAGGATTCGGTGAGAATTATCAGCCTCTTGTCCTGGCAAATTAAGCGGCTGTGGCGGGCAAAGCAGATCTTACAGCAGGGTGGAAATGAGCAGAAGGTCGTATCGGAATTACAGATATTACCATTCTTTGCGAAACGATTTTTTGAGCAGGTTAAACGCTATAGCGAGGAAGACCTCATGAAAAACCATGCGCTTTTGCTGGAAACCGATATAAAGAGCAAGACCAGTTCCCTCAGTATACCATTGCTGCTGGAACTGCTCGTATTTAGATTATGTACGTAGACGGAAAATCCTTATGATTATTTCTTTTTCAGAACAATCTATGCAGAAAAAGAGACCTGGGATTTATAAACAGTACGTGCAAAGAGATTTCCCGGTTGAAAGGATTCATAACTATCCGGCATGCTTTTGCTCATAATCATGATTGAGGTGAGCAAACATTGATCCTGTAATCTGAAGGGATGTTATAGTAACGTTGGCTCCACGATATTCTAATCTTTTGTGTGTCTGGATGTCTATAATTCATTGAAATAATATAAGAGTCGACCAAAAACGAAAAAAGCTTGACAGTTATTACATTTATGAGTAGGTTATTTCTGCAAATTATGAAATTGTATGGCTCTGGCTACAAATTATGAACCCGCAAAAGATTATCGTTAAAGGCGTATTGGAATAGAGGGCTGCACAGGGGGGAGATGACAAAGGAAAAATGGATTGTACCAAATCCAAAGATGACGGTGGGAAAATGGGTTATTACAGAGATGTGAATTACGATAGGGCTAATGGTAGAGAAATTTGAAGTTGAGGTTTTACGGGCAGATGCGGTTTGTCCTATCCGCATGATAGTTTCATGAGATTTTTGGTCGTTAAAGGTTTGGATTAACAAATTGCTTGAGGAAACAGATACTCTTGTAGCGCGTGTTTATTGGTATTCTCATGCGTCAGGCGGGAAGGTGCGGAGTTCCTCTTCGTGTCTTGATGCCTAAGTTTTTATTAATCATTGAAATCAGAAAGGAAAGAAGATGAAGTTTTTTATCGACACGGCGGATGTCAAAGAAATCCGGGAGGCGCACAGTTTGGGCATCCTTGACGGGGTGACAACAAATCCCTCATTAATCGCGAAAACAGGAAGACCTTTTCGTGAAACGATTGAAGAGATTTGCTCCATTGTAAAAGGTCCTGTAAGCGCAGAAGTGGTGAGCCTGGATACGGAAGGTATGCTCAAAGAAGCACGGGAACTGTCAAAGATTGCTGACAACATTGTGGTCAAAATTCCTTTAATAAAAAATGGTCTGAAGGCGGTAAAACGATTAGCTGATGAGGGTATTAAGACGAATGTAACGCTCTGTTTTTCATCGAATCAGGCCCTTTTATCAGCGAAAGCCGGTGGTACGTATGTGAGCCCTTTTGTCGGGCGACTGGATGACAGAGGCCAGTTTGGAATGGATCTGATACAAGAAATCCGTACAATCTATGATAATTACGGATTTCAAACAGAAATTATCGTTGCCAGCATTCGCAACCCTGTTCATGTCCGCGATGCAGCGATCATGGGAGCGGATATTGCCACCATACCTTTTAATGTGTTTGACCTGCTTGTTCAGCATCCGCTTACGGATGACGGTGTTAAGCGATTCCTGGCGGATTGGGAGAAGGTGCCAAAAAAATAGATCCTGAATACGAATAACGGAATTTATGGTGGCAGAATGAAACCGTGCACAAATCCACGAAGAGTGAACCGTGCAAATGAAACTACAAAAAGATTTATTTGATACAAAGGCCCGTACGATAAAAAAAACTCCTCTTGCAGACCGGATGCGGCCAAGGGAGTTAAAAGAATTTGTTGGCCAGGAGCACTTAGTGGGTTCCGGCAAGATTCTTCACAGGCTGGTTGAAAATAGAGAACTGGTGTCATTGATCTTTTGGGGACCGCCTGGCGTTGGCAAAACAACACTTGCCTTTATTATTGCACAGGCAATGGATGCCCATTTCGTCTCGTTTTCTGCGGTGTTATCAGGCGTCAAGGATATCCGGGTTGTTATTGAAGAAGCGAAGGAGCAGCTAAAATTTTATGATAAAAAAACCATCCTTTTTGTAGATGAGATCCACCGGTTTAATAAATCTCAGCAGGATGCTTTTCTTCATCATGTGGAAGATGGCACGATAACCCTCATTGGCGCTACCACCGAGAACCCTTCCTTTGAGGTGAATGCACCTCTTCTCTCCCGCTGTAAAGTGGTGGTGCTGGAACAACTCGCCGAGGAGCATCTTAAGCGTATTATGATGAATGCCCTCGTGGATAAGGAACGGGGGCTTGGTAATCTGAAAGTAGAAATACACGATGATGCCTTCGGTTTCATGGCGCGCCTTGCCCAGGGGGATGCCCGGGTTGCCTTAAATACCCTGGAAGCGGCTGTTATGCTATCGAAACCGGATCAGAGTGGCAAGCGGACAGTGACCATGGAGACTGCTCAGGAGTCAATGCAACGGAAGGCGCTCCTCTATGACAAAGGAGGGGAGGAACATTACAATGTCATTTCCGCTTTTATTAAATCGATGCGCGGGAGCGACCCCGATGCCGCTCTCTATTGGCTGGCGCGGATGCTGGATGCGGGTGAGGACCCGCTCTTTATTGCCCGGCGCATGGTCATCTTTGCCTCAGAGGACATTGGAAATGCAGATCCACAGGCTGTTCAACTGGCAATTACCGTAAAGGACGCATTTGACTTTGTAGGTATGCCGGAAGGATGGATACCTCTTGCCCAGGGTGTTACCTATCTTTCCTGCGCACCGAAAAGCAATGCCTCCTATATGGCTTATTTGGACGCTTTGAAGGATGTCAAGGAGAAAGGTGCGTTGCCCGTGCCGTTCCATATTCGTAATGCTCCCACATCATTAATGAAGGATCTTGGATACGGTAAGGGTTACAAATATCCGCATAGTTATAGCGGGCATACTGAACAGACTTACCTGCCGGACGAATTAAAAGGGCGGGAATACTATAAGCCGACGAACAACGGATTTGATAAGACAATTAAGGAACGACTTGCCTGTTATAAAAAAGGACAGAATAAAGAGAAGGAAACGCAGTTTAGGGATGATTCTTATGACATTTAGCAAATCGTCATCCCGGCTGTTGACGGATGTTATACAGAAAATACTTACAGGACTTGATGGGAGTGCCACAGTGTTGTGCCAGCAATGCACGTGTCCGATATTGGTAAAGCCCAAACTTCATGGGCTAGGGCAGATGAAGCGAATACCGCCGGAGACGTACCGGGAGCTTGGTTTGTTAAGGTCACTAATAGCCCATGATTTAGTAAAGAAAGCCATGGCGATGTTTGCGGCATTGTTGTGTTATGAGATTATTCGTGAAGATGTTTTCCGCAGGTATCGGTTATGCAGCAGAGACCTTATAATGCTGAGGAAAACGAGCAGTATGGTAACATGCTAACGTTATGGATCAATGAAGAATTTTTGAGATACTGGACATCCTGAAAGAAAGACGACCCGTATGAAAATTACCTTTCTTGTACCACCACCCATTGATGGAAATATCCCGGAACGGGTTGCCGGCTGTGCATACCTGCTCTATTATGTTCCGAACATTTTTCTCCTGAGCGCTGCCGCAGTCCTGGAAAAGGCAGGTTATGAAGTTCGGTATATTGAAACTACAATTAAAAAGTGGGATCGGGGACATTTTTTAACATTTTTAAAAGAAGACCTGAGTGATGTCTATGGTTTCTATTCCGTAAACCTCTCCAAAAATACCGACTTTCGGGCGCTCAATGACATTCGGGAAATTCGGGGAGATGTACCGATTGTATTTTTCGGTCCGGCACCGTCTGACAGACCCGCAGAATTTGTTGTAGATGACAACACCTATGTCGTTCGGGGTGAACCCGAATACACGATGCTGGAGCTTATACGGGCATTAGAGACAAAATCAGTCGGTACCGGTATCAAAAGCGTCTCTTTCAAAAAAAATGATGAAATCCTGAATAATGCTAACCGGGAGCCGATTGAAGATCTTGACGCATTGCCCTTTCCTGCCAGACACCTCCTGGAAGAGAGGGACGTCTACTACAATCCTAAGTTGGGGAAGCGGCCCTTTACCGCCGTCTGTACATCCCGGGGCTGCTCATACCGCTGTATCTATTGTGTCCCGTCTTCTTTAAGTTTTTCGCGGGAACTCGAATACAAACATTATCTGGGCAAGAAACCACCCGTTAGAAAGAGATCGCCGGAAAATATTATTGAGGAATTCAAATTACTCAAATCTCTGGGCTACAAGGCCGTCAACGTGCAGGATGATCAGTTTGTGTGGGGAGAGGAACGAACGGTAAAGATTTGCGAAGGCATTAGAGACCTTGGCATCGTGTGGGGTTGTTCGGCACGGTCAGATCATCTGACCGAACCTATTGTGAAATCCATGGCATCGGCACATTGTAAGTTTATTGACCTTGGGGTTGAATCGTTTAATCAGGAGATATTGGATTATGTAAAGAAAGATATCGATGTGAAAAAAAATGAGGAAGCGATCAAGTTAGTAAAAAAATACGGCATATCGGCTAAGATAAATATTATGATTGGCGCTTCTCCACTGGAAACCATGACCACGATTGAAAGAAATATGGAAGAGGTCAGGCGGCTAAAGGTGGATCAGGTTATGTATAACATTGCGAACCCTTTTCCGGGGACGGAATTTTACAAGATTGCTAAAGAAAACAAGTTGTTTGTTTATGGAGATTATAAACCCGTCAATGTGGCAAAGGAGGCTAATATCGCCTATCCTCATCTTGACAAAACAGCGCTTGAGAGTGCTGTACGTCGTGCAAATTTTGAATTTTTTTTAACCCCCCGGTTCATCCTGAAAAATATTTGGCGGCTGGGTTCCCTGGATTCTTTAAAAGCGATGTTCAGAAAGCTTTTTTAGGAATAAATATATTTTTTTGCTGACCCTGTGATAAAGGTTTTTTCATGAAATTGTCGGTCCTTGTCCCGGCTTATAATGAGGAACAATCTGTCCTGTCCTGCCTGAACTCCCTTATCTCACTTTCTTATACAGACAAGGAAATTATTATTATTGATGACGCATCGGTCGATCGCACTCCACAGATTGTTGAAACATTTCTCAATAATGGTGTAATTCTGGTTAGACGGGAGAAAAACGGTGGAAGGGCTGCTGCCCTGAATTCCGGGTTGAAAATAGCCACCGGTGACGCTATTATCACAACGGATGCGGATACGGTTGTGCCAGCCGATTGGTTGCAAAGGTTTAAATCACAGCTTGAACGACCGGGTGTCGTAGCAGTAGGCGGCGCTTACCAGGCACAAAACAGGGATAAACCCCTGGCGAACGCCACAAGTATTTTGGATCAAATAATGAATGGGATCTTTAAGAAGTCATTCATTCCCAATAAGTTGTCTGGTGTGAATTCAGCCATTAAGAGAGACGCGTTACTAAATTCAGGGGGTTTTAATGAAAATTCCTGGTGGAGCGAGGACTCTGAGTTAGGATGGAAATTAAGCAGAATAGGCAAGGTTGTTTATGATCCTGAAAATATCGTGAGCACCCAATATCCCGACACATGGTCGGGCATTTGGAGGAGGAAGTTTTACTGGGGTTATGCAATGGGATTAAAATTTCGTGAACAGATACCCTTCAATATAAAATTGTGGATAAGACCCATACTATTTATGGCGCTTTTTATCAGTTTCTTGGCTTTTCTGGTTACCGTACCGTACGGAATACGTGTCTCTTTTGTGCCGGGTGTGATCTTCCTGGTACTATGCAGTTTTTTGACACTCTTATACGTTCCGTTAGGCGTTTTCATTATGGCAAGAACCGGGGATCGTATGTCCTTAAAAACGTTATTCGTGCTTGCAATCTTACCGCTTGTACGGGAGTCCGCTTATGTGTATGGTTTGTGCCTGGGCTTTTGTAAAGGGAGAGCGGGTTCAATAACCCCTTCGTGGAAGGAGAATATAAACCGCGGAGGCATAGAGGCCACAGAGACAAAACGTTAATTTACTTATTGTGGGGGGCGAACAACTGTTTTACCCCTATTTTAATGTTAAGGAATTTTTAATTTTTTGTAGGGGCGAAGCATTTGCTGCCCGGCATATAAAATTTACTTAGAACCTGATATCTGCAAATGCTTCGCCCCCGCGTGTGATCGCAAACAAAGTTGCCGAATACCTAATTAATCATGGATAACCTATGACAAAAAAAATAAAAAGAGGACTATCTTACAGGGACGCCGGAGTTGATATTGACACAAAAGGTCAATTTACTACAGATATTTATTCAAAAATGCGAACGACCTTTGATCAGAGGGTGATTGAAAATCCTGATGGTTTTGGCGGATTGTTCGCTTTAAACTCCCGGGTGAAGAAATATCGTCAACCTGTTCTGGTCTCTTCTACGGATGGAGTTGGTACCAAGCTAAAGGTCGCATTTATGATGGATAAGCACCACACCATCGGGATCGATCTGGTGGCCATGTGCGTCAATGATATCATCGTATTGGGCGCCGAGCCCCTGTTTCTTTTGGATTACCTGGCTAGCAGCAAGATCGTGCCAAGGGTGCTTCACGAGGTATTGGATGGTATTGTGGATGGTTGTCGTCAGGCGGGTTGCGCCCTCATCGGCGGTGAAACACCGGAGATGCCCGGGTTTTATCACGAGGGGGAATACGATATCGCAGCCTTTGTGGTCGGCGTTGTTGAAAAAAACAAAATTATCAATGGAAAGACAATAAAACCCGGAGACGTGGTGATTGGTTTGCAATCGGGTGGAATCCATAGTAATGGATTTTCCCTTGTGAGAAAGGTCTTCTTTGACAAGGCGAAGATGAAGACAACCCAGAGCCTAAACAAGTATGGGTTGAAGACTACCCTGGGAACGGAATTAATGAAACCGACCAGGATCTACGTAAAGTCGATTCTGAGCGTGCTAAGCAGGCACAAGACCCGGAAGATCATAAAGGGGATGGCGCATATTACCGGGGGTGGCCTGCTGGAAAATATACCCCGTATCTTACCGCAAGGTTGTGCCGTTCGTTTGGAAAGAAACAAATGGAATATTCCGGAGATATTTAAAATTGTTCAGAACGTTGGCGACATTGAGGATCAGGAAATGTTCCGTGTGTTTAACATGGGAATAGGGATGGTATTGGTTGTATCCAAATATGATGTGAAAACAGTCTTAGCCGATCTTAAACGCGCAAAAGAACCGGGAACGGTTATTGGCGAGGTGGTAAAAGGAAGCGGAATTGTACATATTGTGTAAAGAGATTTTACGCAAGATCGAAAAAAAACAAAAATATCAGTGTTGTCCGGTTAGAAATTTGTATGTACGGTTTTGTCATACCCGAACGCTTTTGTCGGGTATCCAGTGAACCCTGAACCTCCTGGATTCCCGCTAAAAACATGCGGGAATGACATCTCGAGTGCAATAAAACAAGACATGCAAATTTCTAACCGGACAACGTTGCAAAAATATAAATGTTGTCGGCAAGATAAATCATGTTCCTTTGGATAAGTTTAACCTCACTCTCGTCCTCTTGCTAGGAATGTTAAAGTCTTTGCACAGGTTGTAGGCTAAGGATGGTTCGTGATCTCTATTTGTACGGTTTCTATTATTTCTGAACGGCTTTATCGGGTACCCAGTGAACTCCGGACTTCACAGATTACCCCAAAAAACATGCGGGAACGATCTTCCGAGAGGAGTACAATAAGGTATGTAAATCCCCAACCGTATAGCATTGATTACTTCGCAACCTTTTTTGCTTAGAAAATACCCTTCTATATCTGCCTACTTCCTCTGTTACTTGCCCTGTGAAAATTCTTAAACAATATTTTGGTATCCACAGAATATGATATTGACAACGCTATATCGTATGCGATAATTTGCGGAACCGATTCCTTCGTTACTTCCGTGTTGATGTTATCGGGATAACTTAACTGATATTGTAACGACAGGGCGAATTCCAGGAAAATGATATGATGGATGACAAAAAGGAAAAGATTTTAATCCTCGATTTTGGCTCTCAATACGCCCAGCTTATTGCACGCCGGGTAAGAGAGAATAACGTTTATAGCGAAATTGTGTCGCACAAGATTACTACGGCGGAAATGCAAAAGGTCAATCCAAAAGGCATTATCCTCAGCGGTGGTCCAGCCAGCGTGTATGCAAAAAATGCCCCGCGATGCGAGGAAGGGATAGCTGCTCTGGGGATACCCGTATTAGGCATCTGCTACGGAATGCAACTGGGATGTCAGATGCTGGGCGCTACCGTTCGTCCAACTACTGCAAGGGAATACGGAAGAACAGCCTGCACGTTCAACACCGAAAGTAAGCTATTCAAAGCATTGACCAGAGATGCAGTTGTATGGATGAGCCATGGCGATCAGGTGGTAGAATTACCGGCAGAATTCGAATCACTTGCATTTACCAATACTTGCCCTTTCGCAGCGGTAAAACATAAAAAGAAGGATTTTTACGCTGTACAATTCCATCCTGAAGTTTCACACACTCCGCAGGGGAATCAGATCATTCGTAATTTTTTATATGAAATTTGCGGTTGCGCCGGTGACTGGAAGATGCACTCCTATATAGAAAAATCGGTAAGCGAGATTCGCAAACAAGTTGGAGAGGGAAGGGTCATTTGTGGATTATCGGGCGGGGTCGATTCTGCTGTAACAGCAGCGCTCATTCACAGAGCCATTGGAAATCGCCTGTCCTGCATTTTTGTTGATAACGGACTTCTAAGAAACTATGAGGCCGATGAGGTCATAAAAACGTTTAAAGAAAACTTTACCATAGATCTGCACGCCATTGATGCACAGAACCGTTTTTTAGAAAAACTAAAAGGCGTAACCGATCCGGAAAAAAAACGTAAAATTATTGGACACGAATTTATTGAGGTTTTCAAGGAAGAGGCAAAGAAGATATCTCAGGCAAAATTTCTTGCGCAGGGTACGCTTTATCCCGACGTCATTGAAAGCATCCCCGCCCATGGCGGTCCGACGGTCACCATCAAGAGTCACCATAATGTAGGTGGCCTGCCGGCAGAGTTAGGTTTTGAACTCGTTGAACCATTGAGACTTTTATTCAAAGACGAGGTGCGAAAGATAGGAGAAGAGCTTGGATTGCCGGAAGAATTGGTCTGGCGTCACCCCTTTCCTGGCCCTGGACTAGCCATCCGAATTATTGGTGAGGTGACAAAGCCACGCCTCGATATCCTTCGGAATGCTGATAGGATTGTTATCGAAGAAATACGCAAGGCAGGTCTCTATCGCTCCATAGCCCAGTGTTTTGCCGTACTTTTACCGCTCAGTACTGTAGGGGTTATGGGGGATGAAAGGAGCTACGAAAACGTCATTGCCGTCCGTGCGGTAGAGACAACCGACTTTATGACTGCCAACTGGTACCGCATACCCTATGACGTATTGGAAATCATTTCCAGTCGGGTTATCAACGAGGTCAAAGGTGTCAACCGCGTAGTTTACGACATCAGTACCAAACCACCGAGTACCATTGAGTGGGAGTAGGCATTTTTGCGCAATGAAATGGGTCGTATGATCCAACAAATAAGTTCTTTCCGTAACCGGGCAACGTTCGAAATCACCGGACTCACGCGGCTTTATGCGCGAGGTCCGGTGGATTACAGAGTTAGATTTCATTCAGATCCACCACTCTTCTGAAACGAGAGTTGACATCTAGGTCTTCGACGAAGGATTTCCAAGTACCCTTTTCCGTTCTCTTTGCAACGAAATGGCAGGCCATTGTGACAAATTTGGTTGCGACAATGCCAAGATCAGCAATAAATTCCGTTACAGTTTCGGAGTTATCCGCGCCATAGGACAAGTAGATCGAGTCGCGATAGTTTGCTTTCCCTCGGTATCTAATTGCCTGAACGAGAAAATTGACCTTTTCGTTGGACAGAGCCTTGTCTCGAATCTCCCTCGCCGCTTTGGTTTGGAAGTTATCAACTCCCAGTGCTCGAAATTCCCTAGATTCACGAACCTTCTTTTCGACTTCCCTGCGTGCGTATTCCGCCGTTCCTTTCAAGTATGAAATAATAGCGCCGTAGGCGCTATCGTTATCATCTGGCCTTGTGTTGAGATCATGAGAATTCTGACCACGGAGAGTATCTATCTTGTTGTCAACACTCGCCGGAGTAAGGTCGTTCAAGAAATAGCGGAATGGGCCTACTACCAGCCCTTTTTGGACAATGTCGAAGTGCCAGATTTTTGCCGTCTTAGCGTGATTCTGCGGGTTTGAGCCGCTGGCTGCGGCAACCATCGATTTGCAAGCAAAGTAAGTGGAGTAATACCATGCAACTATGCTGGCTCTGACCACATCATAATGATTGAGATTGGGAGAGGCGAAAGCCTCTATACTAGCCGCATTGTGAAGTGCCATAAGCAGCATTCCGTAGGCAAGCGTATCAGCCTTCGCGTCCGGTTGCCGACGCTGGATAACCGAGTAGTGATGCTTTAGGGTGTTGGTCTCTAACTCACCGGTGTCCGCCAATATCGCTAATGCCCGCATCCAATTCTTCGTGCCCTGAAAAGCAAAACGCGGCGTTGGCTGATCTTGATGATCAAATAGACGATCAAGTAACCAGTTTGGCATTGTCTGCCCCCTGAAAACTAACAATGTTATTAACAAGTTTCCTTTTAATATCAAAAAGTTACAACGTTTGTCAACTTAAAAGGCATTTAAGTCGACAAATGAAGTCTTTATAAATATAATTTCTAACTCGTTAACAACACAGATTGGGTGATAACAGGAAATAGGATAAGTATTCATGCTCAATATCCCTGCCGCTCTTTTTACAAAATAGAGCATAACACTAAGTGAAAAATTGGTTCTGGTTTCCATTCATAATAACAATCCCAGATGTGTAGCCCGGTTCAACTCTATCTTTACCCAATAAATTGGCCATCAAATCTTATTGTCCCTTAGGTTATTTCAAAGATAAATTCGACACTTTTAGCAAGGATATAAATACCATTAACCCTGTCAGGGTTTGAAACCCTGACAGGGTTAGGGTTGAAGTGCAACTTTTGAGATTCCTAATTTTGTCTTTTCTGTCTTGTTCTGGCTACGGGACATTTAACCGAAAAACTCTCATGACACGGCGTTCCGCTAAAATGCCCAGACAATAGATGCCATTGCCCTCCAATCCACTACCTGTTGAACACCTCTGGCATGCTGGTAAAGAGGTTGTTGAAATTTCAGATCAATGCTCCCGCCCGTTTTTGGTATCCTTATCTGAAGAGAGGGTGTAATTGATACAGAGGTAATACCTGTGTTGTCAGGATTGTCTATAAGAGATACATCTGGTCTCGAATATTTACCGTCGTGATCTTTATCCTGTCCGGCATGAAATAGGTTGAGCTCCAGTCCGGGATTCAGATAACCGGTTATCGGGTATCTGGCGACGAGATCCAGAGACACCTTGTCGCCAAATTCATAACCTTCATCTCCTTTTGTGGTTAGATGATACATAAGGTTAGTCTGAAGGACCACGGGAGATAAGGTATGCATGTAGTTCATAAGAAAAATAGGATCCCAGGAACCTGTACCGGGCTGCATCATGGCGTGGACAAGGTGGCCAGAATCTGTCTCTTCGTCGTTTTTACCCGTTGGAAGTTTTAGTCCCATGCCTGCAGTAAGCTTCTTTGTTGGAAAATCAGAATTATCCGTGTAGACTTTGTAAAGACCCATAAGGGTCATATCTCCAAACCCCTCGACGGCATCCATCTCCATCTTCATCTTCATATCCATGCCCATTGGACTCCTCATTACCATCTTCATGTCCATATCGTTGATAACATAGGGAATTGTAGCCATGAATTGGAGTCTCTTGGTTGCAGAGTATGTCCCCAGCAGGGTGTATTTTTGCATAATCATTCGTGTCGGGACAGAAAAACTTTTTTCCTCTTTCGGCATTTTTGGCCACGTTGAAGCAACATCATCCAATACTGAATTAGGGCTTCTGCTACGGCTGCCCTCCCGTATCGTCTCCATATTGGAATACTCGTATTGAAGTGAGAGACCAAAATTTGTTGCCGTGATGACATTAGAGGTGGTTGCCTCGCAAAGCGATCTTGAGAGGCAACATTCGCCATGTGCGTAAGCAACGCCGGAAGTAAAAAAGATGACTAAAAAAAATGTACCAAAGATTCTCATAATATTTCCTCGGAAAATTGAATAACGTATAAACAAAAAAGTGTAATTTGCGCTTGAGTCGATCCCATGCACTCCATTGCAGAAGGAGGCCTGGCGCGCGGTAAACATTCTCACATTTTAGAAAAAATGTTTTTTGGTGATAATGAGGCGCACCTTGCCACTCTGGCCTTTTCCGGTCCTTTCTGGTTCGGGGATTTGGTTTAATTAGGCATTTAGCAACTTTGTATCTGTAGAGCGACAAGCCTCGTCGCACTGCAACCGCAACTTTGAAATTCCTTAACATTAAATCAGGCCTGCAGCTAATGGTATTTGGTTAGCCCTACCCCTGGCCTCCCGTAAACAGAGAGGGAGGCAGACTTCCTTTCGTTTACGGGAGGATCAGGAGGGTAATTAAAATTTCCAATGCATTAAATGCAGATTTTTCCGGCGTACGGTCAATATGCAAAAGATGACTGTCCTTTTCCTGTCTGCATTCAGGTTACAAGGAAAACACCAAACTACCATAAACTATAGGGAACGCAGGAACGGCTTTAGTGGTTATGGCCGCCGTGGTGGCCTCCATGATCTCCATGGTCTCCGTGATCACCATTTGCAGGCCAATATCCGGCAATCGGCAGAAATTTATCGATAGCCTCATCGGAAGGATATACACCAATCTCAAATCCTTTGTCACACCCCTCCGGAAGAGGATTCTTTTCCAGGTCTCGTATGACTCTGAGGTTTGGCCAAAAATCCACCGATACGATGTCAGCGTCGTCGAACTTTTCCGTTAACCGACCTAACCATATATCCGCGCGGTCGTCATCATTCTTGTTGCTGGATTTGGTGCAATAGTTAGCAATAGCAATGTACACGGTCAGCGCCGTTGCGCAGGAATCTGATTTAAACGTGGGAAATGATGCGCTCCATGGAATAACTCCCAGCAAACCGTCTTGTAGTTTGCCATTGGTAAAAACAAAGGCCCTGACATCTTCTGTTAATTCTGAACCATGTGAAATAAATGCCGGAACAGGCCCTGTCAACGTCTTGATTTTTTTGAAAAGACTGTTTACTGCAGGCTTCGGAGTCATTACGGGATTACCTACGATATGATCCTGAAGATTTACGGATTCTTTTGTATCCGTGCGCTCGGCTATAGAGTCCGTACCATTGGGAAAAACAACGCTCTGCGCCCGTACAGGCTGATTTTTTGTGCCGTGAGCGTGGACCGCTGTTGCCCCGCATCCATGGGGTATACTAAACCAATTGAAACCACTCGTTCCCTCAAGCTCATCACGAGAGCTGTAATTCGTAGGAGTATTTTTCGACATAACTGTTGTGTGTGCTACAGCGTTTCCTGATATAATCATTGTCGCGAAAATTGTGACAACGATAAGATATTTCGAAAATTTTACCATATGATATTTCCTCCAAGTCTTAAAAATGATGTAGTTATTACGCATTTTCACGCCCGTCATGGGCAAGATAAGCAAAGAAGATGGCCGATGGGAAACAAAAACATACAATATGATATCCCTGTGAACAGGCCAATGCCGGGTTGCCGGTAGTATCCTGCCTATGTATCGGATCTATTGATTAGCAATGTTCTGGTAAACGCCTGCACAGAGTTGACGGGTAATAATAGGCTTTAAAGACGGCAGCAAAACGATCTCTATGTAGGGATTGTTTCAGTACGTACCATCCCCATGACAACCTTCTTTTCGTCGTTTACGAGAACATGAGATTGGACTTTATGTGTGACAACGTGGAGGTTTTTCGGGAGGTGATACCGTGACTTCACAGAGGCGAGTCCGGGTATCGCTGGTAAGAAAACATAAAAATGGTATTTGAGGAATTCCACAACACTCCTCTGGTATATATTTAAACTCGACATATATACCAGCAATTACATTACTTCCGGATTTACATCTGAGACTGCCTATGAATGATTGAAAACTGTTTTTTTGTTTGTTTACGCCAGATTGAGACATTAGCGGATTTCCGTGTGAAGAACAACAGCAATGTGCCTTGCAATCAGCCGCAGATTTGCAACCGCACGCATGGTTTTTACAGGGAAATTCATCCGATTCCACTGACATACTGAAGGGAATGCCGTTGCTATACAAGGCGAGGCTGAGAAAAACGAGGATTTGAATACAGGCAATCGCCTTATTCACGCTACTCATAGTTATCCGCATTTTTCATCATCCATGATATTACCCACAAAATTCAATTATAAGCCAGGAAGTTACTTTGGAAAATAATTGTTTAAAAAGATACCGCAGAAGAAAGACATTAGCAAAGGAAATGCCTTATACTAAACCAATGCACCACACCCTACGTAAGGTGTTTCTATTTCTTTAATAACAAGATTATTATGGATAGACTTTCCTGAAAAAACTTATCCTATCTGAATTTCACGGTTGATATATATCATGCAATTCTGGAATAAATCAAAGAGTTTTTGATTTATCATCGTATAGTGAACGCAGGGTGTCAGTTTGTCGAAGCGGTACACATGATTATAGCCGGGTTGATAGACGGCGTGGGAAGGCACGTTGCTGAGTACAATGTTCGGGTAGAAAGTGATTTGTATCTTTGACTTGGGGTATTTTTTGCGTTGAAAACACCGTACAAGTGAGGAGGGTATGTCCCCACCCCGATTTTCGCTATACGAAAATCATTTGCAGAATTTAGACTTTACTGGTATTCTTAAAAATCCAATTTCATGGTATACAAGGAACATTATTCTAGCACTTTCTGTTAATATATTACTGTACGGTGTTTACGGAAAAGAGCAATTTTCTATCACTTTTTTATTGTTAATGATCATTATGAAAAAAAAATTCATGTATTTGAGTATCTGGGCAGTTTTATTCATAAGCGCATGTTCTTCGGATAAAAAAAGTAGCGTTAAGCAGGAAAAATTTCCTGTTACCAATCCTATCGTAATGGATATACCCTATACGCATGATTATGTAGCACACGTAAATTCTTTGCAACACGTAGAGCTAAGGACCAGGGTTAAAGGATATATCGAAAAAATTCATGTTGACGAGGGCGATAGCGTAAAAGACGGACAAATCCTTTTTAGTATTAGCCGCAAGGAATATGAAGTGAATTTATTAAAAGCGAAGTCAATGCAGAAAAGTGCCATTGCAGATGCAAAGACTGCTGAACTGGATTTGCAAAATGTAAAAATACTGGTAGAAAAAAATATTGTCTCAAAAACAGCGCTTGAAATGGCCCAGGCTAAACTGGATGCATTTCGTGCAAAAGTTGATGAAGCGCAATCTCAGGTAACAAGCGCTAAATTAAATCTTTCTTACACAGTAATAAAAGCGCCATTTGATGGAATTATTGACAGAATTCCCAATAAGGTTGGAAGTTTAGTCGATGAAGGAACTCTGTTGACTACCATTTCAGATAATACAAGGGTATTTGCTTATTTCAACGTACCGGAAAAAGAATATTTAGAATTTACCACGATCATGGACTCAGAAAGAGAGAATGATGTGGAATTTGTTTTAGCCAATAATCAAATTCATAAGTATAAAGGATGTATTGAAACCGTTGCAGGGAAAATTGACAAAACCACCGGGAATATAGCTTTCAGGGCTTCTTTTCCTAATCCGGACCTTCTTTTGAAACACGGTTCCAGCGGAGAAGTCAGAATAATAAAAGAAGAAAGGGACGCCTTGATAATTCCGCAAAAAACTACCTTTGAAATTCAGGATAAAATATATGTATTCACGGTGGATTCTGACAATATAGTAAAAATGAGAAGCGTTGTTCCCAAACTCCGTGTTCCTCAATTATATGTAATTGAATCCGGTTTATCTTCCAATGATAGAATTATTTATGAAGGCATTCAACTGGTAAAAGAGGGAGATAAGATCATTCCTGAAATGGTTCCTATGAAACAAATCCTGGCGGAACAATCAAAATCTCAAACCATGTTTACGGTTCAAAATTAAAAAGACATAATGAGTTCTAGATTTATCCATAGGCCCATCCTATCCATCGTCCTGTCTTTAATCATCACCTTGTTAGGGGTGTTGTCTTTAGCCAAATTACCAAAGGAGCAATTTCCCAGCATAGCTCCGCCAGTGGTAAATGTTTCTGTTAAGTTTACCGGCGCCAACGCAGAAACCGTAACAAAAGCCGTTGTTGTGCCTTTGGAACGTGCTATCAATGGTGTCCCGGGAATGAAATATATGTCGTCTCTGGCGGGAAATGATGGTATGGGAATAGTGCAAATCATTTTTAAAGTGGGTACCGATCCCGACATAGCCGCAGTTAATGTTCAAAACAGAGTAGGTACCGTAGTGGACGAACTCCCTGCGGAGGTAATAAAAAACGGGGTAAAAATTGCCAAAGAAGAGAGATCTATGCTGATGTATTTAGATGTCTTCAGCATTAATAATACGTTAGAGGAAGAATTCCTGTATAATTTTACGGATATTAACATACTGCCGGAATTAAAAAGAATTGATGGCGTTAGTTATGCAAGTATATTGGGAGCCAAGGAATATGCAATGCGTATCTGGTTAAAGCCAGATAAAATGCTTGCCTACAATATTTCAACAAATGATGTACTGAACGCATTACGAGAACAAAATGTAGAAGCTGCACCGGGTACGGTTGGAGAAAGTTCGGACAAATCCGCACAAGCATTACAATACGTAATAAAATACACAGGAAGATACAACACCGAAGAGCAGTATGAAAATATACCGGTAAAATCGAACACGGACGGAGCCATACTTCGTATAAAGGATATCGCTGACGTGGAGTTTAGCGCAGTTTATTTTGGCGTAGAGTCAAGACTGAATGGCAGACCAACAGCTTCAATTATGCTGAAACAGTTGCCAGGCTCTAACGCCAGCGAGGTAATCCGTGAAGTGAAAAGTCGAATGGCCGAAATTAAAGAATCCTCATTCGTTGAAGGTATGGATTATGCGATCAGTTATGATGTCTCGCGCTTTTTGGATGCTTCTGTTCATAAGGTACTAAAAACTCTTATTGAAGCGTTTTTACTGGTATCATTCGTGATATTTATTTTTCTGCAGGATTGGCGCTCAACACTCATTCCCGCTATTGCTGTACCGGTTTCTTTGATTGGCACCCTCTTTTTCATGCAGGTATTAGGCTTCTCTTTAAACCTGATTACCCTTTTTGCATTAGTTCTTGCTATAGGCATTGTGGTAGATAACGCCATAGTAGTGGTGGAGGCGGTGCATGCGAAAATGGAGCACTCGAATATTGGGGCAAAGGAAGCTACCGAACAAGCAATGAGGGAAATAAGTGGCGCCATCATTGCAATTACCCTGGTAATGTCTGCAGTTTTTGTTCCAACCTCTTTTATGACAGGTCCTGTTGGCGTTTTTTATAAACAGTTCTCCATCACCATAGCCATATCGATTGTTCTTTCAGGTATTGGTGCGTTAACGCTTACTCCGGCGCTCTGTGCCTTGTTTTTAAAAAATACACACGCCGGGCATAAAAAGAAAAATATTTTAGATCGTTTTTTTACAGGCTTTAATAATGGGTATGGAAATCTTTCTGCAAAGTATCAAAAGCTGCTCGGCCTCATTGTAAACCGCAAGGTCGTCACATTCTCAATCCTGTTACTTTTTTGCGCAGGAACGGGTATTTTCGGGAAGCTCCTGCCTTCAGGGTTTATTCCCAACGAAGATCAGGGGACATTCTACGCCAGTATCGCTACTCCTCCCGGCTCAACCTTAGAAAGAACCAAAGAAGTAGTAAATGAAGTGCAAAAAGTATGCGAAGAGATAGAAACCATAGCGTCCGTTTCCTCCTTGGCGGGAATAAATATTTTGTCCGATGGAACAGGCGCTACATACGGCACTTGCCTAATTAACTTAAAAGATTGGGACGACCGGAAGGAATCGGTCAATGATATCATTGAACATGTTGCCGAAAAAACGAGGCACATTAAAGATGCAAAAATTGAGTTCTTCCCTCCGCCAGCCGTGCCGGGCTATGGGAATGCCAGTGGTTTTGAATTGAGATTATTGGATAGGACAGGCGTCGGTGATTTTAAAAAAATGGAAACGGTGGTCAATCAATTCGTTAAAGATTTAAAAGACCGGCCTGAGATAGCAAGGGCTTTTACTATTTTTGATGCAAGCTACCCGCAATATATGATTCATGTTGATACTGATAAGGCTGCTCAAAAAGGAGTAACAGTTAATGATGCGATGAGCACATTACAAACCCTGTTAGGAAGTGAGTATGCTACAAACTTCATTCGTTTTGGTCAAATGTACAAGGTTATGGTACAAGCATTACCTGAATACCGGGCTAAGCCGGATGATATTCTTAAGTTGTATGTGGAAAACGATGAAAATAAAATGGTGCCCTTATCGGCGTTCATAACTATGGAACGCATATATGGGATGGATCAGATTACCCGTTACAATATGTACCAATCTGCTGAGTTGAACGGTGAAGCAGCCAGCGGATACAGCAGCGGGAGCGCTATCGCAGCCATTCAGGAAGTAGCCAAAGAAAAACTACCGAAAGGTTACAGCATAGATTGGGCGGGTATGACCCGTGATGAAATTCTGGCTGGTAATGAAGCAATATCTGTTTTTATTATCTGTTTGGTGTTTGTGTATCTTTTGTTATCTGCGCAGTATGAAAGTTTTCTCCTGCCCATGCCCGTTATTCTTTCTTTGCCAACCGGAATTTTTGGAGCATTTTTACTTCTGATGCTGATGGGTTTAGAAAACAATGTGTATGCACAGGTAGCTATGATTATGCTTATCGGTTTACTGGGGAAAAACGCCATTCTGATTGTTGAGTTTGCCTCCTTAAAACACAGGGACGGACGGACGCCCATGCAAGCCGCCATTGAAGGGGCAACCGTGAGGTTACGGCCGATTCTCATGACCTCTTTTGCCTTTATTGCCGGATTAATTCCGTTAATGCTTGCATCCGGCGCCGGCGCTGCCGGCAACAGAACAATTGGTGCAGCCGCTGCAGGGGGCATGCTATTCGGAACAATATTTGGAGTAATTATTATTCCGGGATTGTATGTTGTTTTTGCAACTCTTGCAGAGCTGTTTTCGAAGAAAAAGATCAAAGAGGAAATAGCATTAACCGAGGCAATTTAAATCAATGAAGAAATCTGACCTGAATGAATCGGAAAAGACTAGACTGGCAAGATACGCTTTGATATTGCAAAAAATATTTTTGCTGAAAATGTTAAAATGTTTTTTGCAAGATGCTAAAAACATACCAGCGTTTGGATTCGTGGCTGCATGCTTGCTTGTGGCGGGTTGTCAGACAACGAGAAATATTGAGAATGATATCACAAAACAAATACCGGAAACGTTTGCACACACGAAGGATTCCGTAAATTCTGCAACAATTGTCTGGCGACAATTTTTCTCGGATACTACATTAATTGATCTGATCGATATAGCTTTTAAAAACAACCTGGACGTATTGATGACCTCGCAAAAAATTGAAATTGCACGGGCTGACCTGAGATTACGTAAAGGGGCTTTGTTTCCTGAAATTTCCGGTGGTGGCTCCGTTTCTCAAAGAAGATTCGGACGTTACACTATGGATGGAGCAGGAAACAGGACAACTGATATTACCCCCGGACACACAGTGCCCACCGATCTTCCCGATTATCATATCGGTTTGCAAACTACATGGGAAATGGATATTTGGGGTAAACTCCGCGGCAAGAAGGAAGCTGCATTTGCTCGTTACCTTGGCAGCATCGAAGGAAAAAATCTCGTACTTACTAACTTAATTTCGGAGATAGCGATTACCTATTACGAGTTGTTGAGTTTAGACACGGAATTGGAAATTATCAGAGAAACCATCAAGCTGCAGGAAGATGCGATTTCCATCGTTACCACTCAAAAACAAGTTGCCATGGCCAATGAGTTGGCTGTGAAGCAGTTTGAAGCGCAATTGTTACATTCAAGGGCATTGGAAGTTGAGGTTCTTCAAAGAATTACCATGAGTGAAAACAGAGTAAATTATTTATTGAGCAGGTTTCCACAACCGATCAACCGTAAAAAATCAATTCTCACTAAAGAAATTCCTGCTCAGGTAATGATCGGCATTCCATCCGATTTGTTAGAAAACAGGCCTGATATAAAACAAGCTGAGTATGAGTTGATGGCCACGAAAGCAGATGTAAAATCAGCAAAGAAGGCATTCTATCCTTCTTTCAACATTACGGGGGCAATGGGATTTCAGGCTTTTAATCCCTCTTTTTTATTTCGATCACCTGAATCAATTGCGTACACAGCATTAGGTAGTTTAACTTTTCCATTAATTAACCGGAGCGCGATTCAGGCACAATTTAAAACTGCACAAGCGAAACAGATAGAGGCATTGTACAATTATCAAAAAACCATTATCCATGGTTTTATAGAAGTATATAATGAAATGAATAATATTAAGAATCTGGAACGGGCATACAAACTTATAACCAAAAAAGTGGCTGCGTTAACTCAATCTATAGAAATATCGTTGGAATTGTTCAAAACCGGCAGGGCAAATTATTTAGAGGTATTAATAGCACAACAAAATGCCCTCCAATCGAAATTAGAATTAGTAAACACCAAACAACAACAATTTAATGCCGGCATAAATATTTATAAGGCACTTGGTGGCGGTTGGAGATAGATAAAAAGACATTTACAAGTATAGGACTGCACTAATACCCCTCAATCAGGGGGGTAACGATACCTTTCTTATCGTATATATCCCATTATTTAGTCGATAAATCTTTCATAACAGACTGCTGTTTCACCGCAAATTATTATAGGAAAAAACCCCTTAACTCAATTCAAGATTTCGGGCAGTTCCTTTTGCATGCAATCCGCGCCACTTCACAACACTTTCTGATTGCAAAAGAAAGTGTGGTTATTACCAAAATAATTGATTCTTACCATCCAAGCACATAGGCAAAAATCAGTGGTGCAACAATGGTAGCATCTGATTCGATAATAAATTTTGGAGACTCCTTGCCAAGTTTGCCCCAGGTAATTTTTTCATTTGGCACTGCACCAGAATATGAACCATAGCTTGTCGTTGAATCACTAATTTGACAAAAGTATGACCAAAGTGGAACTTCAGGGCGTCTCAGGTCTTGGTGGAGCATTGGTACGACACAAATAGGAAAATCTCCGGCAATGCCACCGCCGATTTGAAAAAAGCCCAGTCCATCCGGAGCGATTTGTGTGTACCATTCCGCCAATAAAATCATATATTCAATTCCGGTTTTTACTGTGTGGATGTTTTTAACCTCGCCGGAAATACAATGTGCGGCGTACATGTTGCCTAGCGTTGAATCCTCCCAGCCAGGAACAAAAATTGGCAGATTTCGTATCGCAGCTTCCATAAGCCAACTATCTTTTGGATCAATCTGATAGTGTTCCTTGAGTTTACCACTTAAAAGAATTTTAAACATAAACTCATGAGGGAAAAATCGTTCACCCCGACTATCAGCTGCAATCCATTCTTCAAGGACTGCGTTTTCAATGCGTCTTAATGCCTCTGCTTCCGGGATGCAGGTGTCGGTTACACGATTCAGGTGTCGCTTACATAAGCTTTCTTCATCAGCAGGAGTCAACTCCCGATAGTTTGGGATACGTACGTAATGGTCATGTGCTACCAGATTAAAGACGTCTTCTTCCAGATTTGCACCCGTACAGCAGATACCGTGAACCTTATCCTGGCGAATCATCTCTGCAAGGGACAGTCCGAGTTCTGCGGTGCTCATTGCACCCCCCATTGTCAAAAACATCTTTCCGCCGTTTTCAAGGTGCTGCGTATAAGCCCTGGCTGCATCAATCATAACAGCAGCGTTAAAATGCCGGTAATGATGGCTTATAAATTGAGAAATGGGGCCATGAGTCATTTTATATTCCCTTTCTTGTAATTCTGCTGTCTTTGTAAAATCCAAACTGTTACAGTCTTTTATCATTACGTTCTCCTAAACTTATTTTATCAAATACGATTTCGTACTTTTGAAATATTAGGGATTCGGTTTACGCGCTGTCATTAGATACAATGTCTGAAAATCCTGCAATTCTAAAGGGACAAAGTTCGCTTCAAGAAAAAGCTGCTTCATTTCTTTGGCACAGGGAGAAGTATCGTTTGCTACAGCCCCGCCAATTTTTTTATGCAGGCCATTGAGTTCCTTGCTACCCAAAAGATTGCATATCACCAAAATACCAGATGGTTTCAGCAATCGGTGAAATTCACTGAGCGCAAGTGTTTTGTTGTCAATGTGTGGAAAGGTACAAAAACATATTATCCTGTCTATACTCTCCGAGCTCAGCGGTATTTGTGCAATATCTGCCTTAATAAAAGAAATATTTTCATTATGGTATTTTTGTTTTGCTATGCGAAGCATTTCCTGTGAAAAATCTATTCCATATACATAGCCATTTTTACCAACGTTAGTGTATAAAAATGGAATGAGACGTCCGGTACCACAACCTGCGTCAAGCACGGTCTCTCCCTCTTTTAGTCCAAAATGACCAATAACTTCACTTATCTGCGAAAGCTCTTTGGCGTTGGTGGACGACTTCTCCCAATTGTTTGCTGCATTGTCAAAGAATATCTCCTATTCTGATTTCTCAGCATATACAGGAATTGAAGATAGACATATCTGTAAAAATACAAATGCGAAAATATAAAATGTTTTTTTCATATACTGCTAATGTCCCCGTTTAAGTTAATGAGCAATCGGGATTCAATGTCATTATGTTAAATTACTAACGGTAAAATTTTTTCTTAAAAACGAGATCAGCACGATGCCTTGATAAAATAATTGCTAAGCTGAATCCCCAAATACATCGGAGGGATAGCAAAAGCTATACTGAAGTATTTAAAATAGAGATACTTCTTTCTTAAGATGACCCTTAGGTTGTTTTTGTGGTCAATCCGTACGAAGGGAGTTGAAAGTGAAAAGAGTTTAGCACATGCAGAATGAGAATGCAAGTATTACATGGCATGGATACTGAAGAAAAGGCGTAAAATCATCTTTAAAAAACTTTTGACAAGAGATGGGAGCAATCCTCCAGTTTTGTAATTCCAACGAAAACCGACGGCTACCGTATGTTTTAGGATTCTAAACGCTAATTTTCAGCATTGTTATTTGAGTAATTCCCTCAAAAAGTCTTACGATTTTCTATGGCTTGGTAGTCTGCTGCCGCTTCAACACCCCTGTTTATTGAATCCCCTGTATGCATTTCCTCATAATTCGAGCACTGACCGCAGATAACGATACTATCGTTAAACAAGGTATAAAAATGTAGAAAAACATAACCTAAATTCTTTACAGAGGTGAGATGTACACCAAAATTCGTAGTTGACCAATGTCTCAGGGCTAAGGTCATGTGCTGTTACAGGAAAGAGAGGAAATAGCCAGCAAATGAGAGATGGATTTCTAAATAACTTGCAATAATTTGACGGATAGAAAAGAATTTACTAAAAGTGATCGAATCGTAGGAAATAGATTCCCAGTGATGGGCTTACTCATTGTATAGCTCATAACAAAATATGCTTTCATTGTAATTTTAATTCTCAATGTCATTGCGAGTTAGAGTTCACACATCAAGATTTAACTAAAACGAGTTGTGAAGGTATATCATTTGCTTAAATCATTCTATAGGGAATAAAGAGATTTCCATAGAAAAATCTATACTGAAAGACGGGTCATGATAGAGTCATCAAAAGTAGGAAAAAGTAGCAAACCGATAGAGTTTGATGTTAAATTTGGCGCATATAGTAGCAGGGAGACTTCTCCTTTCAGAAAAATCATCTATGATGAAGTAGAGAGGTGTGATCGTGAGTTGAATAAAAGACAAACCTATGATTATGATACGGTAACAAGCAGAATAGAAGGTGGGGCATTATCTTTGCTTGAACGTAATGCATTTGAAACATTAGTAACAAATACAGAGATAAAGAAAAAGATACAACCCATGTCATTAAAAGATCAATTTCAGAAATATAAAGAGGACCAATTGTTATCAAATCCTGGCGGAGATCATTTTGACCTGGATAAGAAGACTCATGTAATAGACTATCAGGGGGATCAATCTCAGTTTGCGGTACGGGTAGGGAAAGATATGAAGGATGCCGGAAAAAATATCATAAACATCTTTAAGGATTTTGGCCCTGGTGCACCGTTTAAATATATTGACAAAGACGGTCTCGTTCAGGAAGGTAAAAAGGTGGGATTAGGAGGTACGTTGGTTAGTTTTTTCAAAGATATGGCAAGTGGCGTGACGTTAGGTAAATGTGCACCGAAAGGTGAGAAGCTACCGACAAATGCGTTGGAATCAACAAAGCATTTCTTTAAGAAGATATTTGTGGATGCCTTGTTTAGGGATGTGGTCGTGGGTGTGCCAAGAAGCGCTATTCATATAAGTGAAAACGCGGTATTAGCCTGCATGAATCTTGCAGAAGTAGTTCCCGATGCGACCATAGGTAATTGTAAAAAAGGACAGGAGATAACTACCGAGGTGTTTGATGATGCGCAGGTGCTGGTGGATTTTGTTGCCGATATTGTTCCAATGGGAGAGGCAGGCGCCAGGACAATGGCTGTTACTTTCAAAAAAGGGCTCAAAGGATTTCCTCTTATCAACAACATCACTTCTCCGGAGCATGGAACGACTGATGAAAAATGGAGATATGTTCGAAATACACCTTTCAGAAAGACGATTGAATCCGTTGCAACGTTGATCCCGATTCGTATATAAAAACTTGGTAATTCCCCTTAGGCATGACAATGTACTTTTACTAAACCTTCCTCATTAAGATTTCCAACGACGACGATCGTTACCGGCAAAAATAATTTTACAATTTCAATGTTGGTAAGCAGATGTTGGGTAATTCTGGGGGTGGTATATTGCGATAGCCCTTTTGTAAGAGCCAGGGGAATGATGAGCTGGTCTGCCAGGTACTCATCAATGACGCCTTTGGTTTCAAGAAAGTAGAAGAAATCATCGCAAGCCTCGTCTGCAACGGTTTCCGCACGCTTGCCAATGGCGCCCAAACTAAAGTAGCAGCATTGGCTTTTTCCAAATTTTCCCACCAGAAGTAGCATCGTACCCTTTCCAATTGCAGGTATTTTCGCAATTTCTATTTCATGGGGGATGCTTCGTTCTATAAATTTTTTCCTGGCCTGGGTTTGTTGTCTCTGTGCAATGTTACTATCCAAGTTGCTTACGGTGGATATTCCATGCACCATCAGGAGATCCCCTCTCTCTTCCAGACAGATTGGATTCAAAGGGTTTTTGGGATTTATTTTGACAATGATCTCGCCGCCACCGCGCGGGTAGAATCCTGCCCGCAGGGTTTGTATCTCAGCAGCAAAGCCGATTTTCTCAAGAAAGTACAACCATTGGTGCGTGAGGTAGTCTGCAGAGGGGCTATGACTGACGTGTGTGCCGCCAATGATAGTAAGCGAAGAAGGTTTATTCGCAAGGCTGAGCGGATAAAATATAGTCTGCAAAACGAGTGAAACAGAGCCGGCCGTCCCAATGTCAAAATGATAGGTACCGGCTTGTATCTCCCCCGGAAAAAATTTGAGATTGGCGGACCGCAAATGATTCCCGATAACTTCTGCGTTGCAAATGCTGGCCGTGGCATTGACTGATTGCAGGTGCTGATGGCTGAGGCCGGGTGTTTTTCTATGCGCCCGTATATTGTGTATTTCAAAAGGTTTTTGGGTAATGGCGGATAGCGAAAGGGCTGTGCGCAAGATTTGACCTCCCCCTTCGCCAAAGGAACCGTCAATGATAATAACATCCGTCTTCATGGGTGCGGAAAACAAAAGGGTAGGACATTTCATGCCCTACCCTTATGTTGCTTGAATACTATCTGTTTGCAGGTTAATTTATTTACCATTAAATTCCCGAACGAGTTTGACAAGCGGGTCAAGATCGGCAGTATCAACTCCAAGGTCGGAAAGTTTAACATAATTTGGGTTTTTGGTGCCTTCCGTCATGGACTTTTTCATGTCTGCGTCAGTTCTCGACTTTTGATATTCCGGATTTGTGAAGTCTGGTACGTTAAATTGCTTTCCCGCTTCGCTCCCTTTTCCATCAGCACCATGGCATAGCTCACAGGTATCTTTATAAATCTTTTTCACGTCTCCGGCATGCGCCGTAAAACTGGGAAGACCTAGACATATACCAAACATCGTTACAATCGGAATTGCACAATAGGTGAAAATCTTTTTCAATGGACTATCCTCCTAATAAGAATTACCTGAACATTAATAAATGCACGAAAAATAAGTTTTGCAAAATAATTATAGTAACACATATTTACAGGCTTTTCCTGAAATCCTCATCACCTCCTATCGGGTTTACATCATCTTGGATTCTATAAAATGAATAGCTTTATCTAAATCATCCTGCGTAAAACTAGGCGTACGAGAAGATGTCTTTGCAGTATTGGTAATCCTCAAACGATGTTTATATTCTTTGTTTTTTGATATCATGTGTTGTTGGTTTTGCTGGATTTCAATAGAAGGGTAATTCCAATGCTTATACCCCTCTACAAATATAACATCAACATCCCGGTAATTAGTTTCAATAAGAGTTTTTATTGAAGGCGATTTTCCTCCAACCCTTTTTATAATCGCGAGTTTTTCCGGTGATGATATAGAAACTACATCTGCCCCTGCCATATAGTGCCGGTACGTATCCTTGCCTTCGCAATCAATTTGAAAGAAGGGTATATTATATTTAATAGTTCCAATCCGATATCCCTTTTTCTTTAATAAAGAAATAAGTATTTCTATGAGTGTTGTCTTTCCGGTATTCTGTTTACCAATGATCGAAACAACGGGAATGGCTTTTGACAATGTTATTTATCTGGTATTCTGAAATAGCACCGGACATCCGGTACCTTTTGTGATAGAAACCCGTACGAATTTTATTGCTTTAAGAAAATTTAGATAACGAATATTCTTTACGCTGTCAGCTGAAAGAAGTACTCTGACATCAAAAATTTTCAGATTTTAACCGATAAAAAAAATCGTAACATCTCTTGCATATCGTGTCAAGGACATTCCTTTCTGTAGAATTTGTGAAATGGGTATTTTAAATCGGGAAAATTTGCTATATAATAGTTACCGTGTTATTACACGATGTCTGAGATTTATTATTATGTACATTAGCATAGCAAAGCCGCAATCAAACCTCCTGTTAAGATAGCTGAAGGGGATGTAAAAAATTTGTAATAAAAAAGAAAGATCTTTCATGGCAATACTACAAGGAACAAATCCAGAGATGTTCACTGTTTAGTAACAAAGTGCATGATGAGAATTCTGGCCACGACAACATTTGTAAATACAAGGTTATTTACAGATGCTAAGCTGAAAACGTTTTAATACGAGATATCTAATTTGTGCAATTCACATTTTAGCGGAGGGAGTGATGGAATCAGACGTTAAAAAAATTACGGAAAGGGTGAAGCAGGAAAGTGATTTTGTGAATACTCTGATGTATGAAGTTGGAAAGGTAATTGTAGGTCAGAAATATTTAATTGAAAGATTGCTCATTGGTATCCTCTCCAGCGGCCATGTATTACTGGAAGGCGTACCGGGTCTGGCAAAAACAATGTCTGTTATGACCCTCGCCAGGGCAATGCAAGCCGGATTTCAAAGGATCCAGTTTACACCGGATTTACTCCCTGCCGATCTTGTTGGCACTCTTATTTACAATCCCAAGAGTGGCGATTTTACGATACGGAAGGGTCCTATTTTTACCAATATTGTTCTTGCCGATGAGATCAACCGGGCACCAGCAAAGGTGCAGAGCGCACTCCTGGAGGCAATGCAGGACAGGCAGGTTACCATAGGGGATCAGACATTTCAGTTAGAGGACCCTTTTCTTGTGTTGGCTACCCAGAATCCCATTGAGCACGAAGGTACCTATCCTTTGCCTGAGGCGCAGGTAGACCGGTTTATGCTAAAATTAATCATCACGTATCCTGACAAGAAAGAAGAACGTGAGATTCTGGAACGCATGGCATTGACCAAGAAAGATTTTAAGGTAACCCCCGTTATATCTCCTGCGGATATTCTGCGCTTGCGTTCCATTGTTGACGAGATTTATATCGATGATAAAATCAAGGATTACATTGTCGATATTGTATTCGCATCAAGGGAGCCAAAGGCATATAATCTGAAAATGGAAGATTTTATTGAATATGGGGCGTCGCCGCGCGCAACGATTTACCTCGCCCTTGCAGCCAAGGCACACGCCTTTATCAGGGGCAGGGGGTTTGTTACCCCGCAGGATGTGAAATCCATAGGAATGGATGTACTTCGCCATCGTGTAATTATTACGTATGAAGCTGAAGCTGAGGAGATACGCGCTGAAGATATTGTTCAAAAGATATTTGATACCGTAGAGGTTCCATAAAGTACCGGGCCAGGCAGTTTAATCGTTTTGCAGGCTCAGGCAAGGCAAGGTATTTGTACCGTGTGTGTATCCTGTAATTGTCTGAGCCAGCAGACATACCAGAGAGATAGATTTTCATGATTGCGAAAGATATCCTGAAGAAAATCCAACAGATAGAGATTCATACCCGTCGTCTTGTCAATGAGTCGTTTATCGGTGAGTATCACAGTGTTTTTAAGGGACGGGGGATGGAGTTTGACGAGGTGCGGGAGTATCAACCCGGGGATGAAATCCGGACGATTGACTGGAATGTGACGGCGCGCATGGGTCGTCCTTTTATCAAACGCTACGTCGAAGAACGGGAATTAACGGTAATGCTCCTTGTGGATATGAGCGCATCCGGAAACTTTGGATCAATCAGACAATTGAAGAATGAAATCGCGATAGAGGTCTGTGCATTGCTTGCATTTTCCGCCATAAAGAATAACGATAAAGTGGGCGTGATCATGTTTACAGATAGAATTGAAAAATTTATTCCTCCTAAAAAAGGCGCAAAACATGTATTGCGGGTTATCCGGGAACTCTTGTGTGCAAAACCGGCGGGGAAAGGGACAAATATTTCTGTGGCGCTGGAATATATGGATAAGATTTCCTCACGGCGTGCGATCTCGTTCGTGGTGTCTGATTTTATTGCAAATGATTATGCACATGCACTTCGCATTGCAAATAAGAAGCATGATGTGATTGCGATTACCATTGTTGACCCGCGGGAACAAGAATTACCGAATGTAGGTTTACTTGAGTTAAGAGATGCTGAGTCAGATGAGATACTCCTGATCGATACGGCAAACACATTGACAAGAAAAGAATTTCATGCGCTCAATACCAGACAAAAGCACGAACGGTCAAGATTGTTCCGTTCAATGGGTATCGACGAAATTATCGTCGGTACCGACCGGCACTATGTTGAGCCTATTGTTCGTTTTTTCAGGATAAGGGAAAAAAGATATTGATTATTTTTAAAATAATTCATCTTAGGTCTTCTTGAAAATGGTAGTGAAAAGATACCGTTCGTTGCTAAATATCCTATTGCTTTTGATAGGGGTAGTTTATACACTAGGTGTGGTTAGAAATAGCGCCTTTGCTTCGGGAAACCAGGCTACAGAAGGCGTACCTCCGATAGAGGCTGTTGCGCATGCAGACAGAAATGAAATAACCATTGGCGATAAGATAAAATTTGGGATTCAGGTGACGTATAAGGATGGTGTCGTTCCGCGGTTTCCCGAATTAGATCAGCAACTTGGCGTGTTTACGGTAAAAAAAATGGGAGTTGCAGAAGTACCGAAAAAAGAAAAAGACGGCCGGTTTACGGTCGATTGTTATTATGTATTGAGTTCATATGAAATTGGACATCAATCGATTCCGCCATTAAAGATATCGTATCAGGGGACGCAAGGCGAGGGAGAAGTTGTTACCAATGAAATATCTATTGATATCAAGGGAGTTTTGCAAGGAGATGAAATTTCCGGCGATATTAAGGACATTATCCCGCCTGCTGATGTGCCGGCTAGTTTCAAACGGCTGCTTTCGTGGATAGGCGCTGTATTTACCGTATTGTTGCTATCAGGGATTATTTTCTGGTTAATCACAAAACGGAAGAAAAAAATGCAGGAACGAGAGTTGATAGTAAAATTACCTCATGAAATTGCCTACGAATTGCTGGAAGGGTTATTGAAAGAAGATTTGATAGCAAAAGGATTCATTAAAGAATATTATTATCGTTTAACGGGTATCGTGCGTCATTATATTGAAAACCGGTTTGATTTGTTGGCGCCGGAACGCACAACTGAGGAGTTTCTTGCAGAAATGGGACATACGAATAAGTTAAATGATATTCATAAACGATTGATTCGGGAATTCCTTGAACGATGCGATATGGTAAAATATGCGACATATGATCCATCGGTGTCGGAAATTCAGGAGATTTATGACGCTGCAAAACGATTTGTCGATGAGACCAAAGAATGCATGGAAAAAAAAGAGGCGATTCCTGCATAAAAGTGAGAGATTGTCTTACAGAGTAAGTTTGTCGATTGCATACCCGGGCGTTCTCTTTTCGATGACTGTACTTTAAGGATATCGGCTCTTAATAGAGTAAACCTTTTTTACAAGGATGAGAAAAATGGTAAAAGCGCCAGAAAAATTTTTGGATGAGTATTTAAGTTACGAAAAGAAGTTGAAAGGGAAGCCGGTTGCAAAGTCATCAGTTACACCTGTGCGCAAGGTTACACCAGAAGAACTTGCAAGACTTAAAAAAAATATGCAGACTTTATGGGGCATATATTGTACTCCAGAGATCAAAGAAATCCTTGCAAGGAAGCAGGAAATTCGTTTTTTTGAAATAGAGAATGATAAGGTACGTGTAAGCCTGAAATATGTTGATAAAGGGATTTCCATGGGGTATGAGGAGAATATGGGCTTCCGGAAAGAGCTTGCAGGAGCACAGATGTACAAGCAGGCAGAAATGAATCTCAGCCGTTATTTTACGTATGTAACAGGAATGGAAGACCTCCTCAAGTCAACCAATGAGGCGCTTCGCTTTCTCGTGGATGTTTTAACCGACAAGGAAATTCCGGAAACAGATGTCTGGAATGCTATTTCAAAAGGGAAACAGGTGCAATGTTCTTTTCCTGTCATATAAGTTTCCATGATCTTTCGTGACCCATTATTTCTGGTATTTCTTCTTGTTATTCCACCCCTGATCTATGTTTACTTTCGAAGCAGGGGAACCAATCAGGTTGCCTTTCCTTCCCTGGAAGCACTAAAAAAGATAAAACCCTCTTTTGCCCAAAGGTACAGGCACATACTCATTATCCTGAGATCGACGGCAATTGTACTGTTTGTGATTGCCCTGGCCCGGCCTCAGTATGGAAACAAACAAACGAAGGTAACAACGGAAGGGATTGATATTGTTCTAGCCGTGGATGTATCGGGGAGTATGCTGGCTGAGGATTTTGAAATCGCCGGCAGGCGCTATAACCGGCTTCATGTCGTTAAACAGGTGGTGAAAGATTTTATCATAAAACGTACAAATGATCGTATTGGTTTGGTCGTTTTTGCCGGACGGCCATATACCCAGTGCCCAATGACGCTCGATTACGGTATGTTGTTACAGCTCCTGGACAAGGTGGAGATTGGGATGGTTGAAGACGGCACTGCCATAGGCTCTGCCTTGGGTTCGTCCATTGAAAGGCTAAAAAATACCAAGGCGAAGAGTAAGGTAATTATTCTTTTAACGGACGGCAGAAACAACTCAGGCGAGATCGATCCATTTACCGCAGCAGAAATAGCCCGAACATTTGGAATTAAGATTTATGCGATAGGCGCCGGCACAAAGGGGCTTGCCCCGTTTCCAGTATTTGATATCTTTGGAAATAAGGTGATGAAACAAGTGATGGTTGATATCGACGATGATGCCCTGAGAGAAATTGCAAAAATTACCGACGGTAATTATTACCGTGCAACAGATACCGAGTCGCTGAAAGAAATTTATGGCCAAATCGATAAACTTGAAAAAACAGAATCAGATGTGACCCAGTACACAGAATATAATGAGTTGTTTCGTTATTTTTTATTGTCTGCCTTTGGGTTATTATTCGTTGAATTAGGTTTAGCAAAAACAAAATTAAGAAAAATACCTTAATGAAATACGGAAACCTTAGTTACCTTTACCTGCTTGCGGTTATTCCAGTTTTGAGTCTCGGATACTTCCTTGCTTTCAAAAAAAAGATACGCGACCTCAATACCTTTGCTAGTCTTGAATTGTTACAAAAGACCGGGCTCACCATTCATAAAAAAAAGTTGTGGTTTAAGGCTGTTTTCATAATTCTTGGCATCTTTTTTTTGGTTATGGCGCTTATTGAACCGAGGTGGGGATATCATTGGGAAGATGTCGAGAAAAAAGGGATTGATATTGTAATTGCCGTGGATACTTCACGAAGCATGCTGGCGGATGATGTAAAGCCCAATCGGCTGGAAATGGCAAAACGGGAGATTGAAGATTTGTTGCGTGTTCTGAAAGGAGACCGTATCGGCCTTGTCGTATTTGCGGGTTCGGCGTTCCCGTACTGCCCGCTAACGTCAGATTACGGCGCCTTTCGACTCTTTTTGCAGGACGTCAATACGAATCTCGTTCCGCTGGGTGGGACTGCCCTGGCAGAGGCGATAAAAAAAGGGATTGCTTCGTTTGAAACAAATTCAAAAAATCACAAAGTTATTATTCTGATTACCGATGGTGAGAATCACGAAGATGATCCGTTACAGGCAGCCGCTGTTGCTAAAAAGGAGGGTATTGTTATTTATACGGTAGGTGTGGGAAAGAAGGATGGTTCCTATATCAAAATAAAAGATGAAAGTGGTCAGGATCGATTATTGAAGGATAGGCAAGGGCAGGTTGTTAAGTCAAAACTGGATGAAATTACCTTAAATAAAATTGCACTGGAAACTGGCGGTCTTTATACACCGGCATACGGTACCAGGTGGGGATTAGAAAAGATTTATAACGATAGTATTGCTAAAATAGAAGGTGCTGCCTATAAAACTCAGCGGGTGAAAAGGTACGTGAACAGATATCAGATTCCTCTTTTTATTGCAATGATTTTTATTACCGTGGAGAGTTTTCTACTGGATAGGAAAAGATAAATAACGCGAAATTTCGTTAAATAGCTGATGAATATGATTTATAGAAAAGGTAAGATTTACAAATTTGGTTATTTCATGACACCATTCCTTATCGTAACTTCGTTGGGATGGATTGATCCTTTGGCTGACAAAGTGAGAGAAGGAAACCAGTTGTACCACAAGGGTGCATACGAAGATGCGTTGGACAAATACGTTGATGCTCAGGTTCATGCTCCTCAGGTATCCCAGTTGGATTTTAATATAGCCGATACCCAATACCAAAGAAAAAAATACGACGAGGCTGCTCGTTTGTTTGAAAAAATAGTACAATCTGATGACCCTGAGATGCAAGCAAAGGCAAGCTTTAATATGGGAAATACCCTGTACCGGCAGGGGAAAATGAAAGAGGCTATGGAATGTTATAAGAAAGCGGTGGATTTTACCGACGAACTGGAATACAAGGGTGACGAAGCAATGAATTCTCTGAAAAATGATGCCAGATACAATTACGAGTACGTTGAGCGAAAGATGAAGGAAGATGAACGGAAGCAACAAGAGCAGAATCAGAAGGAAAATGAGCAGAAGCAAGAGCAAGATACCAGGGACAAAAAAGAGGATCAGCATCAAAAAGAAGACGAGGACGAGGAAAAGGAAAAAAACGAACCGCAAAATGATAAACAGGAACCCGGGCAAAAAAATACCCAGAAAAACGATGACGACGCAAGAGAAGATAAACAGGATCAATCGGATAAGGATAAAGAAAAAGATCAGCATGCAGAACAGCCTCAGCCGATGCAGCCTCAAGGGCAGAGACAAATGTCAAAAGAGGAGGCTGAACGGTTTCTTGATGCATTAAATCATGCTGAAAAAGAGACGAGACAGATGTTGAAGGATAAACAGCGTCTGCAGCATAAATCCGTAGAAAAAGATTGGTGATTTCTTTCTAAAAGGTTTTTGAGATGAGAAGATATAAGTTCTATTGTTGTATTTTGATTTCTGTTGTTATTGTCTTTGGACACGTTGGTAAATTATGTGCGCAGGATATTCGCCTAACGGCGACCGTCGATCAAAATATCCTGACATTAGGCGATCAACTGAGATTGACTTTGACCATTCATGGCACACAGGATACCGCACCTCCTTCTTTTCCCGTTATCGAGGGATTTACCCTGCTCTACGGTCCAAGCATTTCTGCTCAAACACGAAATGTGAACGGTGTGGTCTCGGTAAGCAAAGGCTATACCTACGTGTTGCAACCCGCTGCAAAAGGTAAATTCTCGATTGGTCCGTCAACGGTAGAATTCGAAGGAAAAATGTATTCTTCTCAACCATTAACGGTGGAAGTGGTTGATAAATCCCGCTCATCCGACCCACAAGCCCCGGATCTTGAAAAGCTTGTCTTTGTCGAATTAAGCGTTGACAAAAATGAAGCATATGTAAATGAACAGATCATACTATCATTCAAATTCTATTTTCAAAAAGGATTACCGGTAAGTGATATAAATTATAGTGAGCCGACAACAAAAAGCTTTATGGAAGAAAAACTTGGGGATCAGAGACAATATGAGGAGATTCGGGAAGGAGTTCTCTACAATGTTTTAGAGTTACGTACGGCGCTTTTCCCGATGATGTCGGGAGAGCTAGCGATATCGTCAGCCAAACTGAAATGCAATTTGATTGTGTCGCAACGCAGAGGCAGGAATACATCGTCTGATAGTTATTTTGGCGACGCCTTCTTTGATGACTTTTTTGGAAGAGAACAGAAACGATACCCTATTGAAAGGGCAACAAATGCAATTGCCCTAAGCATAAAACCGTTGCCGGAAGAAGGAAAACCCAAAGATTTCAAAGGCGCTGTAGGTAGCTTTGATATGGAGGTCTCAACGAAGACGCAGCGGTTAAAGGTTGGTGATCCGATTACACTTTCCATGTCTGTGTATGGTGAAGGGAATATTCAGACGATTCAAGAACCGGCACTGGTCATAAACAAGGAGGACGATTTTAAAGTATATCCTGCCGAATCTACCACGCAAATTACAAACAGGGAAGAACTGATACGCGGCAGAAAGGTGTTTAGTAAGGTCATCGAGCCTCTGAAACCGGATCTAAAATTCACGCCGGCAATCGTGTTTAGTTTTTTTGATCCGCATGCTGGTCAATATAAAACAATTACCAAAGAGCCGATTCCTATTACAATAGAGGCAGGAGAACAGGAATTACCCATCCAGTTAACGCTTTCTCATGACAAGCCGGCACTGGCCAAACGTCAGGTACAATTGCTTACGGAAGACATCTTGCCCCCTATGGCCAATCTGGCCTCGTTGCGAAACCAGGGACACCCTGTTTACCGGAACCCATTTGTCATGGGGTGCCTCTTGATTCCTGCAGTTGCAGTTATTGCCTCGTTTATGTTAACCAGGCATAAAGAGAGACTAACGTCAGATGTTGGATATGCCAGGACAAGGAGGGCACACACGGTTGCAAAAAAGAGACTGAATGGGGCCCTGTCTGCGCTTCATCAGCATCAGCAGGGAGAATTTTATTCCTGCCTTTCTAAGGCAATATCCGATTACCTGGCGGATAAATTTAACATTCCTCCGGCAAGCGCTACGGAAGACAAGGTGATCGTCCTGTTGCAACAACGAGGGGTGAAAGATGATATTGTTGAGGAAGTTTCCCGCAGTCTGACCGATTTTGATCGTCGGCGATTCTCGAAAGACAGCGGGACATGGGACGAAATGGAGCATTCTTTGAAGCGCGCGGAAGAACTCATTACAAAGATGGAGAGACAATTGTCATGAAGATATGTAGTGTTATCCCCCTTTTCTTTCTCTATTCCTTATTTCTTTGGGGAACCCAGATTGCACATGGTGAGTTGTCAAAATCTGAAATGTCGCGGGACGAGGCAATCAAACTGTTTGCAGACGCCAATGAAAAATATCTCCAGGCAATAAAGTTGATTGCATCAAAAAATTTACCGGAAGCGGATCAGAAGCTAAAAGAAGCGACAGAACAATACGAAACAATCCTGACAGGCGGATTCAAAAACGGTCAGATATATTATAATCTGGGAAATACCTATTATCGTCGCGGAGAATTGGGGAAGGCAATTGTAAACTACCGGAGAGCTGCGCGGTTTATGCCGAGAAGCGTAGATCTCAGCGCAAATCTGAGGTTGGCAAAAGATTCTACAGAAGACAAAGAACTGTCAACAGAAATTCCAGCCATAGTGAAACGGATATTCTTTTGGTTATTTTTCCTGAATCAGAACGAATTATCTCTCGTAGCAATATCACTCTATGTTTTGTTGATGGTGGTATTGTTTTTTTCGAATATTTGCAAATATGGAGGGATAAAAAGGATCTTCATCGGTATTTCTTCTGTTCTGTTTATCGTGGTGGTTTCCCTCGGTCTGAAAATCTATCTTGAACGAGGTGTGAATCATGGAGTGATTATTGCTTCGAAGTGCGAGGTGCGTTATGGACCGGGAGAAGAATATGAACCGAAATTTGAAATACATAATGGCGCGGAATGTGTGATTGAAGATGAAAAAAACGATTGGTATCGTGTTTATGTAAAAGTAGGCGTAAAGCTCGGTGCCGGTTCAGAAGCAAGCGCCGGGGAAAAGACCGGTAATGAGGTAAGAAGTGGGTGGTTACAAAAAAAATATGTGGATACCATTTAGGAGTATGAAATGGGCGGATTCTATGGAAAGTTATTGATTGCCGCATATAGCACGTTTATTGCTCTCATGACGGGCCTTGTTTTTATGGATATTATTTTTGGAAAAAAAGATGACAAAACACCCTCTTCTGAGTAGAATCTGATAGCAAAAGAGTACCCCATACAATCTGCCACGTGTTGCAGCGAAATAAAGGGATAGCAAAATTATAGGATCTTTAAAAGGTAAGTGTGACATTTCTCGCGAAGATAAGGGCGAAATTAACACTGCCGGGTTTCAAACCCAGACAGTGTTGAAGCACGGCTTTCGTGCATTGTATTTAGACTTTTCCGACGTGTTTTCCAATTGCTTTCCCCTGGTTTCTTGACATGCCAAAACCCATCGATAATGAAACAAGAGAAGTTGCCGTATCCGAACTGAAGAAAAACATCGTTGTGATCGCGGGAGCTGGGACAGGCAAGACAACACTCCTGGTAAACCGCATGTTACACATACTCCTGGGTCATAAAAGGTTTCATAAAGAAGAAAGCCCTGTCCTCAGAGTCGTGGCCATGACCTTTACAGAGAAGGCTGCCAGCGATATGAAGCTGCGGCTGATAGGAGAGTTGGAAAAGATTGTTGCTGTTATCCGTGGAAATGCTTCCCAACAAGAGCAGATAAAGGGAGAAGCATTTCTTTCGCACATCCGGGATGCTTACCATACGACCTATGCTGAGATTGAACGGCGTGCACAGAAGTCCTTGAAGGACATGGATAAGGCTATAATCGGGACTATTCACAGCTTTGCAGCCCATATCTTGCGTCTCTATCCTGTAGAATCAGGGGTAGTCCCCGGATTTACCGTGGATGAAGGCGATGTATTTGAGGAGATGTTTGATAAAGAATGGAACGCTTGGGCCGAGGCAGAACTTACACTAACTGCTCCCAATGCACACCGATGGAAAGACGTGTTGAGGAGATTAGATCTAGAGAGCCTCAAAGACCTGGCAAAGAGATTGTCGGAGTTTGCTATTCCCCCGGATTCACTTTTGTCACAAGCGAATGATGAGTCAAAAGTCCAATTGCTGATCGATTCCCTTTCCCGCAGAATTAGGAAAATCGTTCCTTCCTGTAAGAATCCCGAAAACAATCTTCTTCTTCAATTACAGGAATTATCAAGCATTTTAGATGCTGTAAAAAAACACGGTATTAATTACTTATCTACTTTGCCATACGATCTTGAGAGAAGTGTCTCTCAGGCAAAAAAAGGTTGGACAGAAGAAGAATTTGCATCCGCACAAAAGCTTGTAACGGAATGTCAGGTAACACTAAAAAAACTCAAGATGGTCGATCACGTCCTTGTTGCAACCGCAATAGAACTCGTTCTCCCATTTGCAAAAGCCTTTCGGCAAACCTATTTATCCCAGGGATATGTCTCCTTTGACGGACTTCTTATCCTGACCAGAGACTTACTGCAAAAGAAAGAATACCGGTATATTCGCGACAAGCTGAAGAACGATTTCCGGGTTCTGCTTGTTGATGAGTTTCAGGATACGGACCCTGTCCAATACGAGATTGTTCTTTTCCTTTCCGAGTCGTTAGAACATTACAATACGGATGCGCGAAAGGTAATCCTTGAGGAGGGAAAGCTCTTTATCGTGGGCGATCCCAAACAATCCATTTACGCTTTTCGCAGGGCGGATATTGAGGCTTATGAATATGTGGTTAAGCAGATATGCGGACAGGATGAGCCGTTGAAATTGCAGGAAAATTTCAGGAGTCATTCCGGTATCATTGAGGTGGTAAACCAGCTATTTGACGGAAGAATTATGGTAGAACAGCCTGGTTTGCAACCGCTCTATATTCCTCTCCATGCGAGCAGACAAAAGAAGCATCCTTTCCAGAAGGTTGAAGCTGTCCTGGTTTCCGATAAAGAAGGAAATGAGCTGAAAGCAGATGATGCAAGGGAAGCAGAAGCCGAGTGGATTGCACGATGGATTACCAAACATGTGAATCATGAAACCGTGGAAGATGCATTAGCCGGAAACGGGATTCGTAAGCTTGCATACAAAGACGTAGCATTACTTTTGCGGGCGTTTACTCAGGTACGACCTTATGTTGAAGCATTGAAACGGTATGCAGTTCCTTACCTTGTAGAAGGTGAAAAATATTTTTATACTACCCAGGAAATTCTCGATTTCATAAACCTCCTGCGCGTAATTGAGAACCCTCGCGATCTGATTGCATTGGTGGGTGTGCTCCGCTCGCCGATTGCAGGCCTGACAGATCGGGAGATATATGAACTTCGGGTAAATCATTCATTAGATTACCGCAACGATGCCCCGGGTAAGACTCCGGCAGAACCATTTTATGCTTTTTTAAGAAAAATCCATCCACGGGCAAGCATCATTCCCGTTTCTCACCTTATCGCAGAAATTTTAGACAGCACTCACATTGCTGAAATTACTGCCAGCGCCTGGCATGGTGAACAGAAGTTGGCTAATCTCTGGAAACTCTACGGGATGGCTTGTGACATGGAACAACAGGGGAGTATTCCGCTTAAAACCTTTCTTAACCGTATTAAGGTGCGAATAAAGGAAGGCAGGGAAGAAGGTGAAAGTCCTCTGTCGGATGAAACACTGGATGTTGTGAAAATTCTTACCATCCATAAGTCTAAAGGGCTGGAATTTCCTGTCGTTATTCTGGGCAACCTCCATGGCGAAGTAAGAAATGACAAAGAAGCGTTGGACGGTGTGGTATTTGATTGGTCTACATCCACCACTGGTGTTGTGATTGGCCGGGGGGATCAACAAGTGAGAAATCTGCAAAGTATGATGATTGAAAAGAAGCTCAATAATCGTTCGTGGGAAGAGGAGAAGCGTGTCTTATATGTGGCTACAACCAGGGCAAAGGAACGATTGATCCTTATGGGGGCAAGAAAGGACGACAATAAATCGTATATGGGACTTATTATACAATCGATAAGAGACGCGGCTGGCAGTGAGCTTTGTGACGAAATATTCGTGAATTCTGGCTGCTCTAATGAAACGGTGAGCTTCCCTTTAGGTAAGGCAGAGGTCTTTGTCGAACATTTCATGTTTGATGGAATACGCCCCCCCAAAAGCGCTGCACAAGAGAAATTTCTGAATGCTGACTGGGCGACTTTTGTAGAAGCATGGAAGAAGAGAGGTGCTGCAATGTCTGAGGCAGCAAAGACACCTCTTTTTATTTCTCCAACGTCAATAGTACGTGAAGAAACAATGGAAATAAATATGTCCACAGCACCAGAGAGCTGAAGAGTTACCCCGGCTTTATCAGAATGAATTTAAAGGATACCAGACGAGATGAGACACTTTGAATCTGTCCCAAAAGGATCTTTTGTCTTCTAACCCGAATAAGTCGGTAAAGACAAAACCCGAAGTGCCGAATCCTTGTCTCAACCCTGTCAAATTCAATTCTGGCCTTACAGCCAGTTTCACTCCGGGCACGTTCCAAAATAGTCACATAGGAGGCATTCTCATGAAGAAGCACAACAAATATAATAGGGCTAAGTTGTTCACAATTTTTATTGAAAATGCCAAAATGATCCTTGGAAGATACTCTAGTGAACGCAAAAAGAAAGTTGTCGTTGCGAGCGCATTCGCATTGTTCAATGTAAATTCCGCGAAGCAATCCGGGCACTGGAGATTGCTTCGGGTTATCACCCTCGCAATGTAATTGCATGTATACTTATTTGTTACGTTTTCTAGGTAAGGATAAACCGCTGTTTTACAGGCTTAAATAAGGAATAAAGATGTTATGGTCAAAGAAATTCAACCTGACACTGCTCAGACAAGTCCAAGCCATGCTGCATTAGTTGGCTCCATCTGTCACCGTGTATTGGAGGAATGGGATTTTCACGGAACTTCTCAAGAACTTCAAAGGATGGTCGAGTCAGTGGTAAAATGGTCTGTTAATTTTGAGATGACTAGGGAAGAATCATCTGCACAATTTCAGAATATGGAATATATAAAAACAGAGGCAGTAAAGATACTTTCTGTTTTTATGAATTCTGAGGCGTATAAAGAACTACAGATAGCAGAGATCCTTGGCCGTGAAGTGTTCATCCTGCTTCATTGGAATGGCCAAATCATGAGGGGATCCATTGACATCCTTTACAAGATTGGAGATCGTATCATTATTGCTGATTATAAGACGGATTACGTCGCCACGACCGGGCTGCCAGCAAAGGAAGAAGAATATGCGTATCAAAAAACGGTCTATGTGGAGGCTGCCAGGCGCTGCCTGAAAATAGATAACCCTGAATTTAAGCTTATCTTCCTCAGGGCAGGTAAAGCAGTAACGATTTCTTAATGTAGTCAAATATCTTCCCTGAGTAAGTTCATTCTTTCATCTCAATTTTATCTACCCATACTACTTTCAGCCATTGAATTTTTCTGATTAGGCATGGATTTTGAGCATATCCTTAAGCTATTACACACAATTCTGCTGAATTATACCGATATTTTTCACAAATTAACCTGATTTTCTCAGGAAACACCGTTTTTTATATGAAATCTAAATTTAATTGTATAGAAATTTTTATTTTATTTAAGCGGGTCACAGGGTGGCACTGACAAACTTTGTTTGTTAGTGTGATATATTCCAAATCCGTGTGTATATTCAAACAACATGGACAAACAAGTTTGTCAGCCGAAGACATAACTTGAATGTCTCTGTTGCTAGCTGTTATCGGTGTTCAATTGCATTTCTGGTAAAACATTTGATAGTTAAAGTATTGACAGATTTTTTTGTTCGGTTGTATGTTGAATGTTTGTGCATATGCGTTGAATAAATAAACAATATGGTAAAAGAATGCAATTTTAGTGTATTGGGAAAGGTTGCGGTATCATGAAAATTAGACTAGCTTTATTTGTCTATGTCTTGTTGATGATATTTTTCGTTAAGGACGAGTCATTGGTATGGGCAGAAGATTTTGAAGTAATTTTAGGAACTGAAAGCGCATTTAATGCCGTACGGGGAACAAGCACGAGTACAGGCGAATCTCTTCTTTATATCGGCCCATCGAATATTGGTATTGGCACAACAACTCCCACCGTAAAACTCCATGTTATTGGTACTGTCACAGCAACGGCTTATGTAGGAGACGGATCAGGGCTTACTAATATATTTGCAGGAAGTAATACGGTTTCGGGTGCTACAATCCTGGATAATTCAATTACCAGTGCAGATATAGCGGACGGAGCAATAATTCTTTCAAACATGGGAACAGATTCCGTCAATAGTGCCAATGTTGTGGATGGATCAATTACCGGGAATGATCTCTCCGCTTCAATTTCAATAAACACCACTGGCACAATCAATGCGGGCACAACTACCATATCTACCCTGACGGCTGAGTCAGCGACGATATCCGGCGGAATGACAGTTGATACGAACACCCTGGTGGTTGATGATACAAACCACCATGTGGGGATCGGTACGACGACGGCGCAGTACACCCTGCAGGTGAATAACGGGAGTGCAGATGTTGGATTTGCTGTGGATGATACCGGGTCAGTGACGGCATCCAGAATAACGATATCAAACCTCGGGACGATGACGGCAGGGTACCTGTCGATCGGGACGATTACAGCAGAAGCAGATGTCCATGGCACGACAACTGTGCACATGCCGGCTGGTCTGAAGGTGGGTGGAACGGTGACGGCTACACAGGGTATAATCTTTGGTGACGCAACATATCAGACAACAGCGAATTATCGTAATAAGAAAGTATTATCCGCCGATGTTAGCACTAATAGCACGGTAGCGTTTTCTACCTTGGTAAATATTACCGACCTGAGTTTTGGTGTAAACAGTGGCACTGCTTACAGATTTTACGCCATGATAATATACACGGCAGATGCAACTACAACAGGCTCACGTTGGACTATAAATGGCTCTGCTACTACGCTGCTGGCTTATCGGTCGCAGTATTCACTTACTTCCACATCTAATACATTTAATACCGCTAATGCCTACCAACTTCCAGCCGCGTCAAATGTTTCATCTGCCTTTACTACAGGAAACATAGCTACCATAGAAGGCATCATTCAACCATCTGTTACGGGAACAGTTACCGTCCAATTTGCCCGTGAGGTTGCCGCAGGCACTATTACGGCTAAGGCAGGGAGTTCGCTTGAATGGTGGTAAAAGGTAATACGCCAATACCGGCAGTCTTATTTAAGAGAAAATTTTAAAATAGCACTAAGACAACAGTTGAAATTTACAAAACCGATCCTCGTATCCATAATTACAGCCTTGGAAAGTGCCTCCCTCATTTATGCAGATGGGATTACCATTCCTGCAAACGGTAAGCTTTATGTCAATTCAGGTACGCTGACCGTCCCGGGAGATATTTTGAATTTGGGCATTCTGCAGGTGTCTACCGGTACGATTACCGTTGCCGGTAATTGGATAAATGACGGTACGTTTATTTCAGGCGTTGGAACTGTAGAGTTTTCTGGGGCAACAGGTCAAACCATTTCCGGTGAGACGGCATTTTACAACTTCTTTTGTACGAAAGCCGGAGAGACGCTTACTTTTGATGCAGACAAAACACAAACGATTACTTCTCTTTTAAAATTACAGGGAGATATAGGAAATTATATTCGCCTTAGGAGTACCATTGACGGAACCCGATGGAAAATAAATCTGCAAGGGACGTGGAGTGTTAACTATGTAGATATAAAAGATTCAGATAACATAAACAGTAACTGGATTGAGCCAAATGTGTGGATAGACAGTGGTAATAATTCTGGCTGGGGAAACGAACCGACACCAACACCAACACCAGCAGTAACTCCCACCCCGGAGATTTGCTGTAATGTGGTTTCCATTAAACTATTCCCTAAAAAATTGAGACTGAAGAAGGGAAAAAGTAAAAGTGTAACGGCAACGTTAATCGGGAAAAAAACGTGTCTGGTGGAAGGGGAGAGAATAAAGGCAAGAATTACAAAGGGCAGGAGGCGTATTAGAATTTCGCCGAAATGCACGATTACTGATAGTAACGGTCAGGCTGAATTTATAATTACCGCACGGAAGGGTATCAGACATGCGAGGGTAAGATTTAGATCGTGGGATGTAAGAAAAGTATTGAGAGTAAAGCTTGTGCATGGTCAAGAGGATCCTTGATACCGTTGACCATACAGGGATTTGTGAGATTCCCATAGTTTCTGTATACCCCATTCGGATTAAATCTCTTTTCTTCTCACTCCCCGTTCAAGTATACCTATTCTCACTCGCTTTAACATTGAAATTACTTGACGGTCCTCAATTCCGGAGCATTTCGAGGCGGTGTAGATCGTATCGTTAATTGAAACGGCAATAACCCTGTGCAATAATTGAATTCGGATCTATTTTATTATGAAAAAGAATATAATGTGTCTATTTATTTAATTTCCCTTCTTTCTGTTTTTCTTCGAAACGTCTTGCCTTTTCCGCTAAAAAAGCTGCGTGGAGTTCTGCGTTTTTCCAAGTTTGCAGACCAACGCTATAACGAATCTTTGATGTTTCTAGCCTCGTCTTAAATAGGGTAACCCGTTGTTCATTCACTGCCCGTTTCCATTTAAAAATGCTCTCCATCTTATCCTGTAATATTTTTCTCTGTTCATTATCCCCTGTGCCTTCTCTTTCTGATTTCAAGTCCTTAGCAAGATTATCATTATCAACAAATGCCTGCTCTATAATCTCCTTCAATCGGTTCGTAAAAAAAGACACTACCAATGCCTTTTCTTTGACGTCGTCCTGTATTTCAACTATGCGATCCTTTGCGGCATCAATTTCTTTTTGAATCTGAGAGACTGTATGATAAGGTGTTATCGGAACTCCATCATCTAACGTAAAAATTGACATTAAATGCATAATCTGATCAGAATAAACTTTTGATTGATCATGCAGTACGGTAATCATGTCCTCATAGGTCTCAATTTGTTCGTTATCTATGTCGATCTTTTCTTTCATGGTGCCAATTTCTTTGTCGAATAATTCTGAATACTTCTGCCTTCCTGTCTGTCTTTGAAAGTCCTTTTTCTCTTGTTTGAGTCTTTCCCTGGAGAAAGTTATTGTCTTTGCCTCTTGTTCCAAACTTCCAATAAAGGACTTTATTTCATCGATGGCTTTGCCAGCCTCTGCCTTTATTTCCTCTTCTTTAATCACGGCAGATTCAATATCTTCAGCTTTTACTCTTATTATTGCTTCTTGAAAAGATGGTGTTTCGATGGTTTGTGCATTTACATGAAAACAGAAACCTGTATATAAGAAGCCAATACAAAGACTAGATACTACCACGAAAGTATTTCTTTTAATATGCATTCGGTATTTGAAAAACATCTCTAAGCTCCACGTAAAAGATTCTGTTATTTTATTTGTTCATTTTTTACAACTTGATTGTACAGGGATTTTTATTTTGTTTAAGCGGGTTACCGGGTGGCATGAACAAACAAAGTTTGTCCGTGCCATCCGGTAACCGAAGACACAGAAAAAATCCTGCATGCGTAAATACGGAGCAAAGAGTCGCAGAAAGAAGACTCCGCGCCCAAAGTGGGCTGGCATATCTGAAAAAAACTACAATAGGCCCGTGTATCCTTCCAGCATATGTGCATCAGGTGCGCCGCAGGATCATGGTCACAACCGATATTGTAAAGAATGGATAACAGGTGCTGTCAGAGAAGGAGGGAATGGAGGGTGTGTCTTTCAAAATGACAAGCCGGCCTCAACTCTTTTGATAATTTGAGAAAGGCGCCTGTCGCCTTTCAGTCTTTCTCGTGATCGATTCCTCTCCTGACTCACGGTACTGTTGTCCACCCCCATCATTTCTCCTATCTTAGTTACACCGAGTCCGTCTACCCGGTATAACAAGTCCATTGCATTTGTCTTTTGATACCTCGTGCCCCTTTTATTAAAACTCTTCTTCGTCTCCCGATAAAATTTTCCTCCTTATTTGTTATACCCCCCACATGACTCAGCCACCATGACATAATCAACAGTACCGCCTCTTCGCAGCCCTAAAGGGGAGCAGGGGGGCAAAGTAAGTCAACCGTATCCCGTTGAATTAAGCGGAACGTAAGGGTGTCGGAACTGAGAGCGTATCATGCCCGTCGTCACGAGTCTGAGTTGGCCTGGCGAATTGTTAAACGCAACCTACTGAGCCGCATACCTGGCTACGAAAATATACAGGGATATTGAACCTATCCAGAGCATCCACAGACCGATGCGTATAGCATAGTTGCCCCGCGCCCAGCGGCAGAAGCTGAGTCCAATACCAAAAAATGATAAACCAAGAAATACCAATGACCAGCCCGCCAGTCTTGCTGATTTGCCGTGTAGCGGGTGGTCTCCAAATAGAAAAAATCCAAACTTTGGCCCCATTATAGGCATGAGAACACCGTCCTTGATTGCACGAATACCAGGCACAATAAGAAGAAATGTGAATACTGAGACAATCAGTAGCGTAAGGGTCGTATGCAACCAGGTTGGTAATTCTTCATCTGAGATGCGCCAGTTCATCGTTTCTCCTACGGTAAAATCAATGGTGTGCAACAGCATGCCCACGGGAATATATGACTAGGATTGCTTTGGCTTTTGTCGTAGCCAATCAGTTCATTGGCACCAACAATGGAGTGGGGTTTGATCTCTTTGGCAGTAAAAGATAGGTATGTCCTGTAAATCATGTTTTCATTTATCAATTTTTGCAATCTAACATTCATTTTTGTTCTTATTCTTTAAATGTTGGCATTTTAAGAGGCGCTGTATTTGTTGTCAAGCAAAAGTAAGTGAAAATAGTGTACGAAAATTGAATATGTTTTTATAGTATGGATTAAATTATTACGAATTTTGATTTTTTGAGTAAAAATCACAAATGATTAGCCCTGCCAGGGTTGACCAGTGGGTTTCCATTTCTGATTTGGCCTCTTCCTATTCATTCGAATCGTGAAAATTTTAAACGAGGGTTGTTGGTGCAAGGGGGGGGACGATGAAACAATTTCAAAAGAAAGAATTTTTTCGTTGTTGCTTACCATGACGCTTTGTATTAATCTGATTAAATGATAAGGAATTTCAATCTTTTGAGTCCCCTCTAGAAAGAGCGGAGCTATGAAGTCGCTGCCAAAGGCAGCTTGAGTAGTGTCTGAATGAAAACTACAAAAAATGACATTTCGAGTGGAGTGAGAAATCTTTTGAGCATTGAAATCGTAGGGTTTGAAGATTTCTCCCTTCGGACGAAATGACAAAAGTATGTGTTTTCGTTCAGGTACGTAATTAATACGTTCATGGCAATTTCTTTTAATCTGGGCAAACGGTATCTGAAACAACATTGTCCGGTTAGAAATTTGTATATACAGTTTTTGTCGTTCCCGGACGTCCTTGTCGGGTATCAAGGGAGTCTTGAATTTCCTGGACTTTCGTTAAAACCGTGCGGGAATGACATCTCGTGAGCAATGAAACAAGAGATGCTAATTTCTAACCGGTCAAACTTTATCTGGTTAATTTTGTGTGTTTTTAAAGGAATAGTTTATGAGAATGACAGGTTCGGTTATGTGCGGAATATCTTTTTTGTGTATTCTAACGGTTGCAAATCTATCCGATGTATGCGCCAAAGAGGCTTGTGAGAGCCGTATTCTAAGCCATAATCTGGAGATTGAACTCTTTATAAAGGAACACAAGCTTAAGGCGGTTGATCATATGAGGGTGTCCGGTAAGAATGAAGAAAAGTTTTCATGTCTGATCAATAAATCATTCCAGGTAGCTTCTGTCAGTATCTCTGGTAAAAAGACCGATTTTCAGATGCGGAGCGATAGATCGGACAGTACCTTACAAAATGGTGCTTTCGGCCATGTCCGTTCATTGGAAATTCTAATCCCGTCAGATTTAAGGAAATCCAACGAGATAGTTTTTGACATTGAATATGGAGGATATATTTTTGAAAAACCTGCCTCATTAGAAATGGAGGATGTTGGTAAGACGGCGGGGACTATTAGTGAAGAGGGGGTTTATCTGAGTCCTGCGTGTGCGTGGTATCCGGATGTTATTGGCTCTCTTGCAGCTTTTCAGGTGACGGTTGTTACGCCTGCAGGATACGAAGCTGTAACGCACGGCGCTCTGGTGAGCAGGAAAGTGATTGGGGATAAGATCTATGCTGTATGGGAAGAAAGGAATGCATTGGATGAATGTTATCTTGTGGCCGGGAAATATAAGGTAGCACAGCTCAAGCATCACGATATCGATGTTTATGCCTTCTTTTTTCCGGAAGATCAGGGCTTGGCTGATACTTATCTGAATGCAGCGGCGCGCTATCTGGATATGTATCAAAATCTCCTGGGGAGATATCCGTATAAAAAGTTTGCTATTGTGGAAAATTTTTTTCAGACGGGATATGGAATGCCTTCATTTACCTTATTGGGGAATAATGTAGTTAAATTGCCTTTCATCGTGGACACGTCATTGGGTCACGAGATTTTACATAATTGGTGGGGTAATTCCGTCTATGTAGATGAATCTCAGGGGAACTGGTGTGAAGGATTGACTACCTATATGGCGGATTATTATTATAAGGAACTCAAAGATAGCATTTCAGCCGAGGAGTATCGTAAAGACATTTGCAGGAAATACACGAATTACGTGACGGACAAGAACGATTTTCCCTTGAAAGATTTTAGAGGCAGAAGCGACCAGGCAACCAGAGCTATTGGATATGGGAAGACGGCAATGGTATTCCATATGCTCAGGCGGATGGTTGGGGACGAGGTGTTTTACACGTCGCTCAGGAGGTTTTATAAAGAGAAAATTTGGGAAAAGGCAGGTTGGGAAGATATCCGGCGTATATTCGAAGATATTGGCAAAATGGACTTGTCCTGGTTTTTTGAGCAATGGATCTACCGGGAGGGCGCTCCCTTTTTGGTGTTGGGTAAAACGGAGGTAAAAAAAGACAAAGACGGCTGGACCACCACGATGGAGATCATTCAAAGAGACAGCGTATATCGTGTCTCTGTGCCTGTTCAGATGGAGCTTGAGGGAGGAAATTATCATACGATTGCGGAATTAAAGGAACCTTCACAGTCCATTTCCATTCAGACTCAAACTGAACCGCGTTCGCTTACGATAGACCCTTACTATGAGGTATTCAGGCGACTCTCTTTGGAAGAGATTCCTCCGACCATAGATTCTGTATTGGGTGACCATAAAAAGATTATTGTATATCCGACAGGCGGTGAACGTTCTTCGCAAGAGGCTTATAAGAATCTTGCAGAGTTGCTGTCTGCGAATAGAGGTGATGTGAAGCCGGATATCGAGATTACAGAGACAGAAATAGCACAAAAAAGCCTATTCATATTGGGTGGGCTGACAGAAAATAAACTTACAAAAAGACTTATGGAAAATTTACCAGGAGATTTTTCACTTGATGAGGGATCGTTTGTAATTAATAAGGTAAGATACCAGGAGAAAGGTGATGCCATGCTCGTAAGTTTCAGAAATGTTAAGAACAGGACAAAAGATATTATCCTGTTCGCTGCCCTCAGCTCAGATGCAATTAAGAGTGTCGGATTTAAGATCCCGCATTACGGAAAGTACAGTTACCTCGCTTTTACCGACGGAAAGAACGTTGACAAAGGGATATTTGCCATGACGGACGGGCCGCTTCAACGATCTCTGAGCAGATAAGTGCTTCCACTCAGAAAGGGGCTTTCATGTTTTGGTAAATAACATTATATTATGAAAACATCATTTCATCCGTGAAATTTTGCGGAGGATGCACTTCAAAAAAATGCATGAGGTTACAAACATTCAAGTATAGCTGAAACTTATAACTTAGAAGATATTTTGGCATTTTAATATTTTTATTGTAGGTAGGAACAGTTTTTGACATCTATCTCGAATCATTATTATTTCTATAATTAAACTCTATGGAATTTTATGAAACAGATACTCTTCCTAATCATCCTTTTTGAATTTTTCTGTTGTAATTTCACATATTCAAAGGATATATTAGCAGAAAAAAATTACACTGAGATAGAAGTGCGTGACGGTGGCACTGTCATCGGCAATGTTAAATACATGGGTGTGCCGCCTGCTGCGGGAAAAAATCTTTATCGTGATTGGGAATTATCAGATGCCTCAAAAACCGCTTCTGAAAAACTTATCTTCAGCAAGATAAATAATGGTTTAAAAAACGCTGTTGTTTCTCTTCAGGATATTACCCAAGGGAAAAAAAAGATAATACCTGCAAACCGTCTAATAATAGATCAGCAAAATGATTGTTTCATTCCTCATGCAATTGCAATCGTATCAGGAACTACTGTAGACATCTTAAATGGCGATGAGCAGATGCATAACGTTCATACCAGGTCAACAAGGAATCAACCATTTAATCTGGGCACTACCTACAAACAGAGAATTTCGAAAAGATTCGATTATCCGGAGATTATCAAGGTGACGTGCGATCTTCATAAACATGCATATGCATGGATTGTCGTTATTGAGCACCCGTATTTTGATATGACAGACAGAAACGGATATTTTGAAATTTGTGATATCCCGCCAGGAACGTATAAATTCCAGGTATGGCATGAAGAGTTAGGAAATATAGAAAAGGAGGTAACGATCCATCCCAAAGAAATTACGACGATAGATTTTATTTATTCTCAGCATTAGAAATGAAATAATAGTTGTATTAGTTGGCGTAAATAATTTGAGTTTATAAAGTGACAATCGGAAAGGAGGATAGGCGATATGAAACCTAAGGTCTTATTAGATAAGGTTGGCTTTTGGCGTGCTACGGCGGTAACAGGCGCAGCTCTGATGTTGAGTATAGCGCCAATGACCGTAAGCGCAGTTAATATACCAACAGAGGTTACAGATTTAGGTAAGGATACCTATAAGAAATATTGTAGCCCCTGTCATGGCGAGGAGGGTAAGGGAGACGGACCTCTTGCGAGATCGATGCTTCCTAAACCACGTGATTTTACGAGAGGTGCGTATAAATTCAGAACGACTCCGAGTGGTTCACTTCCTACGGATGAGGATATATACCGTACGGTTTCTTATGGGGTGCCAAATTCTACAATGATCCCATGGGATATCTTGACGGAAGAACAGCGGGCATCGGTAATTCCTGTCCTGAAGAGTTTTTCCGAGGCATTTGAAGTCAGGAAACCTGATGCACCAGTTACCGTAGGTTTGCCTCTTAGGCCTACAGAAAGGGCGATAGAAGAGGGAAAGAAGATTTACGAGGAAAAACTGGAGTGCTGGAAGTGTCATGGTGTTGAAGGCCGTGGGGATGGTCCCAGTGCAGCCGAGCAGGAAGACGACTTTGGATTCCCGATAAAACCTTTTGATTTTACTACGGGAAAGTTTAAAGGGGGAAATTCTGCTCAGGATGTTTATCTGAGATTTACCACCGGATTGAACGGTACTCCCATGCCATCATTTGCCAAGGAACTTACCGATGAACAAAGATGGTGTTTGACGTATTATGTAATGTCGCTTGTTAAACCAGAAGGAACGAAAAAATAAATGGCATCTAATACCTAGGAGGTGAATGAAATGAAAAAATTTGGAATAGGGTTGTGTTTGTCTGCGATGCTGTTTACTTCTGTGGCGTGGGCAGCCGAACAACCACTCAAGAAGGAAACGCCACCAGACCTGTATGAGGGGACGCCCGATTGGTACAGGGCAACGTATAAAGATAACGTTGGGTTACGAGAGGGTTCAGGTCCTTTTAAGGATTATTTTAAGCCACAGATGTTAGATATGTACTGGCAGCCGAACCGGCACTATGAACCTATGAAAAACCTGGATCACTCTATTTTTATTGAAAAGGAAAGAAGGGATTTATGCGTAACATGCCATGAAGAAGCAACCCCTGGCGTTGTAAGCGACTGGAGAAGTTCTGGTCACAAGAATCCCAAGAGCAGCCCCTATCTGTCTGCACGGACGGCAGAAATTGAGAAGCGCACCAACAGGATTTTAAATGAAGTTCATTGCTTCGATTGCCATGCCGACACAAAGACAAAGCAGATCAGGATGCCCACCGGCGAGGTGTGCGGTGAATGCCACAGGCCGCAGTTCGATGATTTCTTACGTGAGAGGGAAATGGGGCGCCCCAATCACATCCAGTCGTGGGAGGCAAATACGATTGTACCCTGGTATGCAGAGGCCGCGCGAAGAGGGTATTTATATGGGCAGCATGGCTGTGATTTGTGCCATTCTGGTGCAGAAAAATGCGATGTATGCCATACACGGCATAAGTTCAGCGCTGCCGAAGGCAGACAACCTGAGGCGTGTATTACCTGTCATATGGGTCCAGATCATCCCGACGCTGAATCCTATGGCGAATCAAAACATGGTGTTATCTATCATAAGGAAGAAGAACACTTCGATTTCACCAGGCCATTATCTGAAGTAAGACCAGGAAAGGATTATCGTACCCCGACATGTCAGTTCTGCCATATGTATGAAAAACATGGACGTTTTATTCATAATCCGGTTATGAAGGGTATCTGGCGTATGGGTACCGTGCCGCCTAAGAACCTGGAATACACTTCTTCCCTGAAGGATTATCCTTATGGAATTAAGATTATTGCAGATAAAATTGATATCTATTCGGAAGAAAATGTTGCCAAGAGGTCGTATTGGCTGGAAGTTTGCGCCAAATGCCATAGCGATCGTTTTGCCGATACCTATTTGAAATCACTGGATGAGTTCATGTTCCAGGCGCACACCCTTGCAGACAGGGCACAGAAGATTGTTGAAGACCTGATTGCAGATGGTTATCTCTATCCCAGTGCTGCAGACAGGGATCCCTATCCTTTAAGCGATGGGATTGAAAAACAACTGAGTCCGGAGTTCCTCGGAGAGCCCATTTATAATGCCTTCAAGACCTTGAAAGGCAAGTTTCCGGTGGTTGGACCAATTCTGGGTGTGTATGGCATGTTCTTGCAACAACAGGATAATCCATCCAATATAGAAAACATGTACAACCGGTTGTGGTTCTGGTACAAACTCCAGGGTTATAAAGGCACCGCACACGTCCAGCAGGATGTATCCTGGTGGTGGGGTCAGGCGCCTATGATGATGGAGTTTACGAAGATCCAGTCAGAGGCAGCCAGATTGCGCCGTGAAGGACGCATAGAGAAAGCGAGTTTGACAAAATAGTGATAGCAGAACATTTGTAAAGAGATAATGCAGTTTCATTAAAAAAAAGCCCATGATGAAGAACATCATGGGCTTTTTTGTTTTGCTGTTTCGAAAGGGGGGAGAAGCATTTGTTCCGATTGTATAAATACGTCTTGCCGATACTCGCAAGAACAAAGGCTTTTTCTCCTTTTACAAAGGAGAATTTTTATATATGGTCAATGCGTGTCTGGAATTTTTGCCGGATCTCATGGAGGATCCTCTTACCGCCGTTTTCCAGCATTCTCTCCGCAAGGTCCTCTCCGAGTTTTGCTGCTTGATGAGATGGGCCGTTATGTCTGTCCTGGATGGCATGGTCGCCGTCCATCGTACAAATGATCGCTTCAAGAAATACCTTGTTCTCTTGTATCTGTGCGTATGCCCCAATAGGAACCTGACACCCGCCTTGTAGTTTCGCCAGAAGAGCCCGTTCCGCTTCTATTGCAATTCTGGTTTGCAGGTCATCAAGGGATGAAACGATTTTATTGATCCGTGCGTCATTCTTGCGAATTTCGATACAAAGTGAGCCTTGTCCTACGGCAGGAAGCATAATATCAAACGGTATGATCTGGCTGATGGGCCCGGTATAACCCATTCTCCGCAATCCTGCATAAGCAACGACAATAGCATCCAGGTCATCGGTTTCAAGTTTTTTTAATCGCGTATCCAAATTACCCCTAAGATCCAATATTTTAAAATCAGGACGAAAGGCGAGCAGTTGCGCCCTTCTTCGAAGGCTGCTTGTGCCAATACGCGCAGCATCAGGCAGCTTATCTAAATTGGCATTGTTGTTACTAATCAGGACATCATGGGGGTCTTCACGCTTGGGTGTTGCGCCGATCATTAATCCTTCATGCAGCTCTGTTGGCACGTCTTTGGCGCTGTGAACAGCAAGATCAATCTTTTCCTTTATCAACGCCGTCTCCAGTTCCTTGGTAAACAAACCGACCCCCCCCAGTCGTGATAAAGGGGTATCCGTAATTTTATCGCCTTTAGTAGATATTTTTTCAATATGAAATTCAAACCCGGGATTTAATTTCTTAAGCTCTGATATAACCCAGTTTGTCTGGATTAATGCGAGTTTGCTTCCCCTGGAACCTACAACAATCTGTTTTTCCTTTGTCAATGCAGACCTTCTCCATTTTTAATGAAATCTTATGAATTACTCCAGATGAAAATACAATTAAGGTTCTTGATAATATCATAATATGCTATGGGTGTCAAACTACTTTGTCAGTCATCAGAGTCGCATGGAAGTTACCATATTTCCCTTGTATTTTGCGTGCTTTTGCATTTTAGAACTTCAGCAAAACACTTCTGTTGCTGACGGATGTTACCGACTTTGACGTTAGCATGATCACGGAGCCCTAAGCACGGTGAATCCCTCACGTGAAATTTCAAAGTGCGAATGGAGGAGGCTAACGGATTTCATAGACTTTCTCCCGTTTGCGGCATGTTATTGCATAGTTTGTAATGTTGTCGACAAAGGGAATCACCAACAAGCCGGGCGGATTTATGCAGCGTCTTGTGTTCCGGAAGTTACTGTGGCTGACAGTCATGTCCTCGGGACCCATGTGCATCTGTACCAGGTAAGTGCCTGCCAATCGATCACACCAAATAGGTTGAACCCACGGCTGCTGTTGATTTCGTACTCCTTTATCGAATAGCGCGCCCGGTGCAAGTCAGGTGTTACCATGAATTAGTGTAGCACATGGCCGACGTATCGTAGCGTATGTACGTTTTCGTGAATAAGCATAGACGTTGTATTCAGCACGGCCTCAAAAACGACAACCGCCAGCGCTGAAGGTCTAAGCACCGCAATTACAGTAAATCCGATCTGCATGGAGAGTGAGATTTCAGAAAGATGAAACCGCGCGCCAGTGATGACAGGGAAGACCATGTCCGCATGACGCATGTGGTGCATCCGCCAAAAGGCAGGGAGGGCATGGAATTTCTCGCAGCCATCTCCATTTATTTTACCTAAAGACCTACAATTTAATTGCATCATTCATAAAACCGCATTATGATAAGCAGATTGTTATTTGTCGATTTCATTTTTATTTGGTTATAGCATTGTCGTGTAAAATCTTTCTTTTTTGCAAGTTTTTTTATACCGCGCTTCGACCCGCTTAACTTCGTTGTGATGGTGCTACAGGCTCACCATGCATTGCGCAATATCCTGAGCTCGCCGAAGGATCAGTCGAACGATAGGGGGGCTGGTTGCGGCTTTGCTGCGTTGTGAATATAACGGTTAAATGCAAGACGAAAGTCTGCCGCTCTTTAATCTTGCGTTCAACCTTCTAACTCCTGTAATATTTCTTATAATGATGATGTTAATATTTCTCATGCCTGCGATGCTTTTGTGTGAAAGCCAGATAGCAGTCTTTCCGCATCGTCTGCGATGTAAAATGAGCAAATGCGACATTTTGTACTAGTTATGACATACTCCAATACAATTTATCGGTGAAAAATGAAAGAGGAAATACGTGTTGTTAACACCATAATATATTGTTGCCGCTGGCAAGAAACGGTGTCTTTTTATCGGAATACATTAGGCCTCCCGGTAACGTTTGAGAACGATTGGTTTGTAGAATTTAAAGTAACCGCCCATGCACGGATAAGTATAGCTAATGAACAACGTGCAACAATCAAGAGTTCTTTGGGACGGGGTTTGACTCTGGCCTTTCAAGTGGATAATGCGGATGAGATGTGGCATAACCTGATAGCAAATGGGATTGAAGTGGGCAAAATCAAAGACCATCCATGGGGGGGACGGGCTTTTTTTATGTTTGATCCGGAAGGAAATCGACTTGAGATATGGTCGGTTTGAGCCTGAAGAATATTGTGCAGGATCCATAACCATTCCCGAAAGTGCAGAGAAATTATTTACGGATAATGATATCGCTAAACTGCATTGCCTTCCCCGTAAAAACTGTAAAAGGCGTTTCATGATGTTTTCATACACGGGAAAAGATGTGCCAATTGAATGTCTTTCAAATCTGATTTGAATTCTTTTTGGTATTTGCGTTAACCGGGCGTTTGCAAATATTTCTTTAATGTTATCAATCAGTAATTTCAAGACATCTCATTTACCTTTAAAATATCGATAAACAAATCCTCCTGCGATGTTTATAGTATCTGCTGTTTCTATACGTTGATGAAACGGCAATTCATTAAGAGGCGAGAATAATTATGACCTATACAAAAGATTCACTAAAAGAACTGATTGCGAATAAGCTGAAAAACTATAAGCTTGTAGTTGTTTCAAATCGCGAACCTTACGTACACAATTATGCGGGTGAAGAGATTAGATGCATTATCCCGGCCAGTGGTATGGTTACGGCGCTTGACCCTATTATCCGGGCTGAAGGAGGAACATGGGTTGCATACGGCAGTGGTGACGCGGATAAGGAGGTAGTAGACAGCAAAGATCATATTGTAGTTCCTCCTGATAATCCACAGTATACATTGCGGAGGGTCTGGCTTACCCATGAGGAGGAGGAAAGGTATTATTACGGTTTTTCTAACGAGGCATTGTGGCCTCTCTGTCATATTGTATATGTAAAACCAAAATTTAATGAGGCGGATTGGCTCGTTTATAAATCTGTAAACCAGAAATTTGCCGATGTTGTACTGGAGGAGATTGGGAACGAAAAGGCGCTAATATTTATTCAGGATTATCATTTTGCCTTACTTCCCAAGATGCTAAAGGAACGCAGGCCTGATCTGCTTGTAGCACAGTATTGGCACATTCCATGGCCAAACCGGGAGGCATTCCGCATATGTCCCTGGGGACAGGAGATCCTGGAAGGTCTCCTGGGAAATGATCTCCTGGGGTTCCATGTCCAGTATCATTGCAATAACTTCCTTGACACTATTGATAGAAACTTGGAATCAAAGGTAGATTATAATAAATTTACGGTGACAAAAGGAGGCAAGGTCACTCACGTCCGCCCGTTTCCTATCAGTATCGATTTTGAGGAGTTTAGTATACAATCACAAAGTTTAGAAGTTGAAAATGAAATGGCTCGCATTAAGAAGGAACTGGGTTTAAAGAATCAGATTATAGGCGTGGGTTTAGATCGTGTTGATTACACCAAAGGTATTCCGGAAAGATTCAAGGCTGTTGACCGGTTTCTTGAAAGATATCCTGAATACAAAGGACGATTTACCTTTATACAGGCAGGAACAATAAGTCGAATACATATCGATGACTACCGCAACTATAACGATACCATATATGATCTCATGGTAGAAATAAACCATAAATACCACAGTGGTAGATGGACGCCCATCCGGTTACTGAAATCACACTTCAACCGGGTAAGTGTACAAGCCTTGTACCGTTTATCGGATATTTGTATCGTGAGCTCATTGCACGATGGTATGAATTTGGTCGCCAAGGAGTTTATTGCCACTCGTTCCGACGAGTCTGGCGTATTGCTCCTCAGCCGGTTTACCGGAGCAGCCGAAGAACTCACGGGCAGTATTCGAATCAATCCCTATGCCACTGACACTTTTGCAGATGCAATAAAGACCGCCATTGAATTGCCCCCCGATGAAAAGAAAAAAAGAATGCAGCGGATGAGGGGACATATACAAGAACATAACGTCTACAATTGGGGGCAAAGTATTGTGAATGAGCTCATTAAATTACATCAATGAAATACGCATTCAGCCATCTTCAGACTATTGACGAACTGGTCCGGGCACATAAAAAAGTAATCCTTTTGACCGATTTTGACGGTACTTTAACGCCTATTCGGGAACACCCGGATCTTGCTATCCTTTCAGAAGAGATACGTCAAATTCTTTTAAAATTTTCTCAGAATGAAACATTCTTTCTTGGAATTGTAACGGGACGCTCTCTCCGGCAGATAAAAAAATTGATAAATATACCAAACATACTCTATGCTGCCAATCACGGGATAGAATTGGAAGGACCGGGTATACGGTTTTGCAGTCCTGAGGCCAAAAAAGCACGATATAACCTCTGGCATGTTTATATGCAGCTTTTTAAATCCTTGAGACATATTGAAGGGATATATTTGGAAGATAAAGGATACGCCGTTAGTTTGCACTACCGTATGGTCAAAAAGACAAGTGACATGGACCGGATAGCGAAGACCTTTGACAGCATTACAAAACCTTATATAGAGAGAAATGCCTTATCCCTGAGTCCGGGAAAGATGGTATATGAGATACGTCCGCCGGTAACGTGGAATAAGGCTCTTACTATTCAATGGTTACTAACAAATTATTTTCCTTTGAATTTTGGAACCGATGCTCTTCTTGTGTATCTTGGAGATGACAAGGCAGATATAGAAGTATTTCATACTTTGAAAGATAAAGAACTAACAATCTTTGTTGGTAATCCATCGGAAACAACCACTGCAGACTATTTTGTTTACTCGCCTGATGAGGTGAAGACCCTCTTCGAACATCTTTATAATCTAAAATATAAAAACGTCCACGAGCACCATGGAGAAAACGCCAAATCTATTTAATGTCTGATTGAAAACATCCATTTTTTGAAAAGCATCGGGGCGATTTTATACTTACCAGAATCTTTCCGTAACCATTTATCTTTTGGAAAGGAATATTCCATACATTTCATGTGTACGGTAAGAGACGAAACATATGCAGTCTTATGACACACACCTGCCCCTTTTTTCAGCTTACGGTTGGACAAAATTTCGGCTAAACAAAATGGCCCTAATTGGGAGACCCTCATTTAAAATATCGAATTTTACCCGTGTTGTCCGGTTAGAAATTTATGCGTTTTGTTTTATTGCTCTCGAAATGTCATCCCCACATGTTTTTAGTGGAAATCCAGAAAGTTCGGGGTTCACTGGATACCCGATAAAAGCGTTCGGGTATGGCAAAACCGTACCTGTGAATTTCTAACTGGACAGCGTTGAATTTTACGGGTTTTTTCACTACTTTTTTCAAATTTGCAACAATTTAGTACATTGAATGATAGCTCCGTAGGGGTAAAATGTTTATAGAAAAATATGATATACAATATCGTAGCTCCATCGGAGCGATGTCTGAAACACAGAAACAACATGCCGCTCCGCGACGGAGCTTAATTGCGACATAATGGTTTGTCTATAGCCATATCGCTCCTATCAGAGCTTTTCACGATGGTTTTTCAAAATACTAAAGGGTTACCAAAATTTAAATTTAATAGGCTCAACGCTTTGGTAAAAAACAAGTGATTCGCAATAGAAAATTCAACGGAGTAAATGTCGCAAGTTTACGAACAACATGGTATTTACGGTTTGATTAACTTGTCCAGCAGTAAGGTGGAAGGTGGGGGTGATGTGTGTGTGATACGAGCAAATGCCTTATCTTTTAGGAAGAGTGAAGGGTCATCCATTCCTGACTTTAGCACTGATTTCTTCAATCATGGCTTTCATTTGTGCGGCAAACCGTTTGGCACTTATACGCAATCTCTATGTATAATGTAAAAGTAGCGGCTTGCGCGGCTTTTCATGCAGAACCGCTCGTCTGCAAGGTTAGGTGCCATTGTGCCTCCAGACGCGACAAGACCAGTTCTTTTCTATGAACTCCATGGCTCTTAAAATTTGCGTGCTATCCGTCGGGCGAAACGCAAGAAGAAACAGAACGTTTGGCGACCGTAATGGAATGATCAATGAGCCAGGCAACCGGGAGGTCATTTCTTCTACACGGGCAGAAATATACTCATTCCGTTTCATTCTCGGGAAGTGCTGAAACACGAAGAGGGACTTCGCTCGCATCCAGCATTCCGTCAATTCCTCCCAGTAGATGTACTTCGATGAATCTTTCCTTCCAACGGCTTTCGATGGGACTTCAATTCCGTTGTCTGGATCAAAGAACAGAAGATCCGACCCATCCAGGGCGGCAAACATGTCCTTCCGCCAGGCTATACGTTCAGCTAGTGAATCAGGAACCAATGCTCCAAAAAAGCGTGCATGGGGAATGTGTATCGGTCCTTCTATATGGCGGATGTGCTTTCCATCGCGGGCAGTAAGAGTCTTCGATAGATGGTTGAATAAGTGCATGTCGTGCCCAGCCCACTCGTTGGGGTGAGAGAGGTACTTAGTCTTGCGACAGTCAGAACGCTTATCATCAGGGGTTAGCATCCAGCAGACACCGATCCGAAGGCCGGCTTTTGCAAAACACCGCAATAGCCCATACTTCACATAATCGTTTATATCTCCGAAATATTGATTCTTCATACATGTAATAAGTTAATGGTATCTAACATCATGAGCTGCCGAGGCACGCGCGCCAGCGCGGGACTCGGTTAGCACCATCGGATAGTTGGGCGCGTGCATCAAATCAAACGTCCTTGATGAACAAGAAAACGACACCCAAGCCTGAGAAGATGTACGGCCAGTATCGGACCGGAATGAAAAACAAAGCGTGCACCCTCCTGAGCACGACTTCTTGGTCGGTAGCCTTGTCAATCATGGCGCGACCGGGCTGACGATCTAGCCAGAGACCTACAAAGTAAACTAAAACGGCAGCAACCCAGAATGCGACGAGCTTCGGCCAGCCGTGCGTCTGGTAGTAAGCCTCATCATGAAAGGACGACTTCGTGATGACCTCGGTAAGAAGGAGACTCGCGAATCCTATAATAGCTACAAGAAAACCAAATCCACTCCAGATAATCATATTGTTCCTTTCATGATTCTACGCTCAACGCTCCGCATAACCGGCTGGCAATGGAGCATAGCGGAATTGCCAGTCCGTGTTGATGCGGTTGTTAGGCAGTCATGGAGGTCGGTGAACATTAAAGCATTGAAGGTAGTCACAGGATCACATCTTAAATATTAAATCAAAGAGGGTTGTACGATTATTTAACTTTTAAGATGTGACCCAATTTGCCTACTTGTATCGAGCCAAGTTTATAAGTTCATTAATTATGTCTTTCGGGTCGGTTTTTTTAGCGGTTTGAAAGACGGGGTCATCTTTTTTAGGGTTCATTTCAGGATAAAATATTTCACCAACATTTTGGTTTGCTATGTTATCATGCCAATATTTATATTTATCCCAGACTTTATTGAAACCGTCAATAGCAGCATCGTCGAGACACAACTCAAATCTTCTTCTGAGTTCATCATGAATAAGGAAATCTTCTTTAATTATGGTGAACGCTCCTTTTTGAATATCAAGCCGTTGGATTGTTTTAATGAGGGCAATTCGCAATGTTTCAGCGGTGTCATTGAAAAGTTTAATTTTCCGTTCACGGTCGGAAATTTTGACTGCGCCAAAATAAGTGCCAACAACGCCAATTACACCGCCCAAAATAGCTCCAACAATGCCACTGAAGATGGTCGCTTGGATTTCATTCATTTTATATATGTCCTTTTGTTGCAATATTTGCGGGAATCATTACATCATGAATTTTGAACCTTATCATCATCTTATGCATTCACAGATAACGTTTAAGCTCAGGGGCGCTGTGCGGCTTTAAAGCGCAGCATCCCTTGGAGCATAGTGTTAGGCATTGGCGCTATTTCCGATGGCAACGACCACAAGAACTATAAAGAAAAATGCGATTGCCACCAGCACTCTTGGCACACCAATTGTCTCATGTGCAATCGAAAACCCGTCGTCTTTGCTCCACGAGGTTATGCCGTTACGGGTCAGGCGTCAATGTGCGACTATCATCGTAATCATCGTTGCGATTGGGAACCCTGTTCCAACCCCGCGCCATCACACTTTAAAACTTCTCGCGAGTGCCTGCGAAAGGTTAATGGGCGAGCCTGAAGTTAATACGATTTTAGTTTTAAACAGCCACTTACCAAGCGTGGTGTGAAAAGAAGATAGGAGTAAAGTCTCAACGAACACCCATGCAAAAACCAGCATCTTTCCAAGCGCGTACTCATTCTGTTTTTCGAGAAATTGCGGTGCAATAACCCCAAGTATTACTCCGTCGACAAGGCTAAACGAATATACGTCGAACATCCGAGCCAAGTACCGCCCCCAAGGTCAAACCTGACTTGGCGTTGGAACAGTCTCGGCGGTCGGTATAGATTCAGGTTTCGCCGTAGGCGGCGCGGATGGCAGCAAACTAACGCCACACTTTGCGCAAAATTTTGCGTCTTGAACTGCTGGTTCACCACACTTGCTACAGAACATTCTTGTATCTCCCCTTTAATGCTTAACAGTGTTATTAACAAGTTTTCCTTTTAATAACAAAAGTTACAGCGTTTATCAACTAAAAAGGCATTTAAATTGACATATGAAGTCTTTATAAATATAATTTTTAACTTGATAACTACACAGATTGAGTGGTAACAGGAAATTGGATAAGTATTCATGCTCAATATCCCTGCCGCTTTATTTGCGAAATACAACATGCTACTGAGTAAAAAATCGGTTCAGGCTTCCCTTCATAATGATTACAAAAAATGGTTGCGGCATTATCTCGATTTTTGTCATAACCACTGACACGGATATGCTGAAAAGGAATCTCTTAAACATTTTATTGTCAAATTGCATGAGAAATATCAATCTCCTATAAAGCAAGATGCGACAGCGCAAGTGGTTTTTCTTGTATGTGCCAACTTTCATATCCTTGTAAACCCTTCAGGCTCAAGTTACACCACGTTCCCCTTCCCGAGCGAAATATTAAACCATGGGGACAGTTCCGATTCTCTAACAACTACCACCCCATTCTTTGGCGAAGGAGGGGTGACGAAATTGGTGGAGTTATCAGAAAAAACGCAGGTTAAGGTTTGTTCTGGACTGTTTGCAGAGGTTAAAGTGAGACGTTCTTCACTGAAGACATTGAGATCGTATTTTACACGGGTGCGAGAGTTTCAAACCTTCCATTCATAGTTTCGCCAATCAACTCTTGCAGGCCAATTACGATATGTGTGCTATTCGTGAGATGCTGGGCACAGTGGTATAATGATGACCATAATATACACTCATACGATCAAAAGATAGGTCGTCAAAGGGGTGATGTGAAATAGGTTAGGGAATCAAGAGAGCCGTCCCTTCGATTTTATCGAAAATGATGTAGTCTGCATTAATCAGCAGTAGCGACATGATTACTATTATTTTGTGTTCCTATTTCAAGCATAATTATAGTATTATTGTCTAATATGGAAAATACTCCTGAAACCGATTATGTCAAATTCCTTGGTACGGCTGGTGCCAGGATTGTTGTGTCCAAACAGTTGCGTGCATCAGGCGGAATGTGGTATTCCCTTCAGGGTTTTAACGTGTTGGTCGATCCCGGGCCGGGATGTTTGGTACGATGCATTTCAAGCAGACCCAAGATGGATCCCATGAAACTGGATGCCATTATTCTTACACATCGACACCTTGACCATGCCGCTGATGTGAATGTCATGATTGAAGCGATGACTGAGGGTGGATTCAAGAAGCGCGGTACTCTTTATACGCCAGAAGATGCATTGACAGAAGATCCGATAGTTTTGCACTATGTAAGAAGTTATATTCCTAAGATAGAAATTATCAGAGAAGGCGGCAGATACGAACTCTCCGATACGGTATCTTTTGAAACACCTCTAAAACACCATCATCCAAGCGAGACATACGGTATAAATTTTATTACTCCGAACTATGCTATTTCATTGATTGTAGACACCCGTTATTTCCCGGAATTATTGAAACATTATAAGGGAGAGATTTTGATTATCAATGTGGTTCGTTATACTGTAGATAAAGACATGAAAACGTGGCTTTACCATCTCAGCATTGCAGATGTGAAAGAAATTGTCACAACGCTGAAACCGAAAGTGACGATATTAACTCATTTTGGTATGACGATGATTAAGGCGCAACCCAGCAAGGTTGCTGAACGATTATCGCAAGAGACGGGATCAAAAATTATTGCTGCTGGTGATGGAATGAAATTCAGCTTTGCAGATATGAAAAAATGAAAAATGGAAATTTACCATAAATTTACAAAACTTCATTTATGGCTTTATGATATTCGTAAGCCCCTCTTGCCAGATACCGCAAATACAATGATGCCCATATTATTTGCTCTCACCTGCAGGGCAAGCTAATTATATATTCTGAGCTTTTTAAGTCCTTCTTGTAACTATGTAATCTGCCAGATCCATGAGCGTCGTTTTATATGGAGATTCAGGAAGTGGAGCAATTTCTTCCTGAGCTTGTTTCACTATATTTTTTGCTGTAGCGAAGGCATATTCTACAGCATCATGTTCGGTTAACAATTCCATAATGGCGTTTTTTGTATCTTTTGCGTCATGTTGAAATATCAGTTCTCTGGCTGATTCGAGTTTATTCTTGGGGAGTTGGTTCACTAAACGAATGAGAGGTAAGGTGAGTTTGCCTTTTTGAATGTCCGTGTTTAATGACTTTCCAATTTCTTCTTCCGTACCCATCACGTCGAGACAATCATCCACAATTTGAAATGCAATACCAATTTTTAAACCATATGTGGACAGCATATCACAAACTTTGTGATTGGAGCCAGCAAACGCAGCACCTAAGCGACAACTGGCGGCACATAAAGAAGCCGTTTTTCGTTCAATAATGTCGAAATAATCATTTTCGCTTAGTCCAATATCATACCGTCTTTGAAGCTGGATGAGCTCTCCTTCAGACATAATGTTAACCGTCTTGGAAAGCAAGAGGGTAGCAATCTGAGAATCAAGGGAGGAAAGGATAGTAAATCCTCTGGAAAATAGATAATCACCAAAAAGAATGGATATTTCTCTTCCCCATTTGGAATTAATACTTTCAACGTGCCTCCTCATTGATGCCTCATCGATAATATCGTCATGAACAAGTGTCGCGGTGTGAACCATTTCCACTACAACCGCAATGTCAATATGTTGAGGCCCAACATCTCCAACACATTTACCTGACAATAATACCAAGGCTGGCCGTAATCTTTTTCCTTTATATTTGCTAATGTGGATAATAAGATCCGTCAAAGAATTGTTGCTCGGTTTTAATTCTTTTTGGAATCGTGTTTCAACCTCATCCATGAGGGTTTTAATAGAATCGAAAATACCCGCAGGTTCCACCGTTAACAAGCTCCTTTTTGAATTTTGGCGAATAGTTAAAGAAAGGTAATAATATCAAGCAATATGAAAAAAGTCAAACTTCTTTTCTCCGTGTTCTTTCTCAATAAATATTTTCGATAATGTCCATTTATTCCCTGGATTTTACCTTCAGAATAACAGCAGATACAGAGTCATTTCGCACCTGCTGTCAAAGGTAATTTTGCCAGATCAAGAACTGCCTTAAAAACATCTGCCGGGGTAATGGAAAAGATACAGGTAACGTGGTCACATGTTCGTTTTTCACACGGGCTACAGGGGATATTTTTTTTTACCACCAGTGCGTTTCCATCGTAAGGGGCATATATCGAAGGATCCTTAGGTCCAAAGATTGCTACGGTAGGAATTCCCATGCATGAAGCAAGATGAGTGGGTCCTGTGTCACCGCCAATATAAAGGTGTGCGCGTTGTAATAAAGCTATCAGTTGTTTTATCGATGTAGTCCTGCATGCCATCGTGGCATGATGCTGCATCAACGAAAGAATGTGTTTTACAAGATCGTATTCCTGCACGCTCCAGGTAAAAACAACGGAGTAATTCATTTCTTCTATTAATTTGTCAGCAAGGAGTGCGTAATTTTCAGGCGGCCAGCGCTTGAATTTACCAAACATACTGGTTCCCGGATGGAGTACTGCAATGGGTTTTTCATGAAGATGATTCCGGAAAATAAAATCATTAATATAAAGGCGGTCGTTGTCTGAAATCGAAAATACCGGCCTTTGGTAACAAGTTCCTATCCCAATGCCTTGCAAAAGGCTAAAATATTTGTCAATTCTGTGCATCCTCTTCTGTTGAGGTTTAATCCGTAAATTCGTAAAAATAAAATTAAATTCCTTGCAAACTCCTTTCGCAAAACCAACCCGTGTCTTTGCATTACTCAGAAAGGTCAACAAACCGCTTTTAAAATTACCATGAAAATCTAAAGCAATATCGTATTCCCTTTCCCTTAGCTTCCGTAAAAAAATACGCAATTCAGAAACTATTTTTAAATATTTATATGGATGCCTAAGGGCAGTTTGCCATTTTTTTCTGGGGAAGACAAGGACTTCGTCTATTTCCGGAAGTTCTTCAATCAGATCTTTTACTTTGTCTTCCACTAACCATACAATATAAGAAGTGGGGAACGCTCTTCTTAGGTTTTTTACAGCAGGTATAACATGAACAATATCCCCCATGGCACCCAACCGTACAACCAGAATATTCCTGAGATTATCAAATGGTTTTCTCATCTTTGAAATCACAATGTCTCTTTCATACCCTGAATGACACATCCGGTTTTCAATAAGAATTCAATTTACGTTTGTATTCATTCTCGTGCTGATATATAATTAAATTCAAATGAATTTTCCAAAAAAAGCATCCTTAAGAATAACACGTTCCTAAATCATAACGTATATGTTGCAGAAATCAATAATATTACACACCTTTTCTACTGTGAAGAAAGGAAATACGACTTTATTGGTAAAAGACCAATATAAAGAGACACTGTCCGCTGTGATTTTTAATATGAAAACTTTAGATGATAGAAGGACGGATACCGATGCCGTAAAAATTGGAAGAGGAACGTATCAGACCATTCCCGTCGCCGGAAACAACGGGGAAAGACTTGTTATCCGAAATTACCGGCACGGCGGTTTATTCGGAAAACTTTCTGGCGGTGTCTTTTACAATAAAAAGAGGCCGGTACATGAAGTGGCGGTCAACGAAATTGCCTTTGAAAATAATGTACCGTCCGCTGAAGTAGTTGCTATAATAAAAAGAAAGTTCTGTGGTTTGTTTTATAAGGCAGACTTTGTCACCAGGGAGATAACTGATGCGGTTGACCTTGTCCAATTGATAACAGAATCTTCCCTGATATTCATACAAAGATTTAAGAGACCAATAATCCGTGCGCTTGCAAAGCTTGTAAGAAATATGCACGACGCAGGCATATTTCACGCAGATTTACACTTGAAAAATATACTTGTTAAACACGATGCAGACGGAGAGTTCCATTCCTATATCATTGACCTGGACAAATCGGTGGTTGCGGAAAGTCTCAATATCAACCAAAGAATAAAAAATCTCCGGCGCCTTGATCGGTCAATCGAAAAACTCCGATGGGTGTCAAGCAAAACCAATACGTCTCTGTATCAAAAAATGAGTGTAATTTCTCAGGTTGACAAGATCCGGTTTTTTAGATTGTACATGCTCTGCGGTAATGCACTCGATAAAGATTGGAAAAGATACACCCGCAAGCGTCATTCCCGGCATGTTGCACACAAACTCTGGTGGCATATATTGCGTTATTTTCACGCAACCCCATAAAAACGAGAAAGGTTTTTCCGTGTTCACGCAAGATATCTTTGGTCCGATTATTTCGTATTTCATTGGCAGCATTCCCTTTGGATTTCTCATTGTCAGGATGGTTAAGGGTATCGATATCCGGCAGGTTGGCAGTGGTAATCCAGGAGCAACAAACGTAACCAGGGTTATGGGCAAACCCTATGGTATATTGGTATTTATTTTAGACATGCTGAAGGGGTTTTTTCCAGTGTTTATCTTTGATCACTATCTGGCAGGTCAAGAACACCCTCTCTCGTTGATATTATGCGGAGTTGGTGTGGTGTGTGGCCACGCCTATCCTGTTTTTCTTGGTTTTAAGGGAGGAAAGGCCGTAGCAACAGGCTTTGGTGTATTTTTGTGGTTGGCACCCTTACCACTCATGATTTCTAGCGCAGTATGGTTGTTAACTGTCGCTATTTCCCGTTACATATCTTTAGGTTCTATTCTAAGTCCTGTGGTATTGGTAATATGCTTGCTGGTACTTGGGAATGCCCCTTTTGGAAAAGGGCTTTATTTAACAATGTTTTCTGTATTTATTTCTGTACTGTTAATCATACGTCATAAATCCAACATTAAAAGAATTTTAAATGGCACAGAAAATAAAATTGGAAAAAAATCAAAGCCAACATTTCAATGAATTCCAATTTGTGGCCATATTTATATTTTAAAAACAAAATCCGAACCATCACGTAATAATCTATTTCTTATATAACTGCAAAATATGGTATCTCAGTCTTATTCTTTAATCTTTTTTATCCGATTTTGCAAATAAGCATCCTGAAGTGCAATATAAGGGTCAATAGCTGGTTTTGTTACACTCTCATACGTATCTCCCTTATCTATTGAAAGGTTGTTGACAGATTCGTAGGTATAACTTCCTATGCTTTCAAAAGATTGGAGAAAAAGAAAGGAAACCCATGTTAATGGATCCAACGCAGCGTCGCCCAAAAGCCCCAGGGTATCACGAGTATTTGATGGGCCAATAATAGGCCATACGATATATGTGCCGGATTGCATATTGTATTTGCCAAGAGTCTGTCCAAAATCTCTCTCTTGTTTCTCAAAATGAAACTTCGATTTGGCAGGATCGAGAAATCCAGCCACTCCTACAGTGCTATTAATAACAAAACGCAACATTTCTGTACCTGCACCTTTAAAATTGGACTGAAAAAGACAATTGAAAAAGCGTACGGGCATCCTTATATTGGAGTAAAAATTTTTAACACTTACCCGTGCCTGTACCGGTATCATAGAATTATACCCGGTATATATTGGTTTAAAGAAATAATGAAAAACTTTATCATTGAAGACAAACATAGCTCTATTAAAAGGCCGAAGGGTATCTTTTACCGGCGGAATCTCCGCTTCCACATCGGATTGCCCTGACTCAGATGACTCTCCATCATCGTCACCATTTCCAGAAACACGGTCTTCGCTTAACTTCCCACCAGATTGCTCTTCAGAAACAGAAATTGGTAAATCTTCCGCAGGCAACGCCTTCGCTGAAAAAAATACTACCAAAACGAAAACTAACATTACAACTATACATTTTCTCATCATTTGACCCCTTTATAGAACAATAAGCTTTATCATTGATAATTTAATTTTGTTTAGGTTTCTTCTTTACCGGTTTTTCCTTTTATTCTCTGAACAAGTTCTTCATACGGCGATTTCATGAGGATGTTGTTAAACTGACTACGGTAATTATTGACCAAACTTACTCCTTCAATAACAACATCATAAATCTTCCACTTCCCAGAATTACTTTGCATACGATATTCCACCAATACTACAGATCCGGTATTTGTGATAATCTTGGTTTGTACACTGGCATAGTCTTTCTCGTCTTGCTTCTCCTTGACAAAGACAATCTTTTCGCCGGAATAAGTATCGGTTTTACCGATATAGGCATCCTTCAGGATATTGGTAAAGAGTTCCACAAATTCTTTTTTTTCTTCGGGAGAACGTTTTTTCCAGTACTGACCAAGGGCTCTTTTCGACATTTCTTCAAAATTAAAGATAGGAGAAATTTCTTCCCACAACCGTTGCCTGCGAGTATGCGCTTTCTCTGTTCCTTTCAGGGAAGGATCTTTCAGTACCATTAAACCCCTGTCTATTGTCTCCATAACAAGGGTACCAGGATCTTCGGCAGCCCACAGGAAAGGAGACATAAATACCAACAAAACTACACCATAACAAATCGAAGATATCATTTTTCTCTTGTTCATTTCTTTTATTCCTTTACTTTTCCAAAAACAAAATTCCCTATTAATTTTTCTAAGTCAATTGGCGGCTCTGTTTCATGCAAGGTATCCCCGGGATGCAACAATTTTTCCGATCCACCGGGTGTTATTTCTACATATTTTTCTCCCAGCAGCCCTTTAGTACGTATAGAGGCGATAGAGTCATCCTGGAGTTTTATATCATCCCGAATCCGCAAGTTAACAACTGCCTCGTAGTTAATGAGTTTAATACTATCTACCGTACCGACTGCGACCCCTGATATTTCTACCTCGGTGTTTTTCTTGAGTCCTTTGACAGTGCTAAAAACTGCCTTTATCGGATAATAATGCCCCCCGATCAGATCAATTTTCCCCAGATTTACCGAAATAAAAACCAGACAAAGCATCCCAACAAAAACAAAGATACCAACGACTATTTCTACATCAAATTTCTTCATTTAATCACCTTTTTTGAATATTGGAACATGTTATTTTATAGAGATAGGGCCTTCCAATTCTCCGTGAATAAATTGATGAACCACAGGATCCATGGAGGCCTTTATTTCTTCCGGAGTTCCTGTAAATATAATTTTTCCGTTGTACAACATAGCAACATAATCCACAATAGAAAAAATAGCCGGTATCTCATGAGTTACAATAACAGCGGTAAACTTGCAATTTTTCTGGCACTCCCTGATCAGTCTGTGGATGGCTTTGCTTATCAACGGATCAAGCCCGGTTGTTGGTTCATCAAAAAGAATGATCTCAGGATTCATAATGAGACAACGGGCAAGGGCTGCTCGTTTTTTCATACCTCCACTTATTTCAGCAGGGTATTTTTTTTCTGCGCCTGAGAGACCCACTCTGGATAACTCCTGTAGCACTTTATCCCTGATTTCCGAATCTTTCAGCTCGGTCTTCTCTCTGAGCGGAAAGGCAACATTATCAAAAACAGTAAGCGAATCGAAAAGTGCACCACCCTGAAAAACAATGCCAAACCGGTTTTTTAATTGTTTCCGTGGCCTTCCCCTAAGCCCACCAATGTCTTGGTTGTCTATTAATACTTTGCCTTGATCAGGTTTGATGAGACCAATAATATGTTTTAACAGTATCGACTTTCCCTGACCACTGCCGCCAATCAAGGCCATGGAACATCCATCTTTTATCGTCAGATTAACACCACGGAGCACCGCCTGATCTTTAAAACTTTTGTACAAATCTATAACCTTAATCATATCTAATCACTATGTTACCATTATAGAAGTCATAAAGTAGTCCCATACTAAGATCATAACCGATGAAAGCACTACCGCTTGAATGGTTGACTTGCTCACACCTTCAGCCCCGTATCCTGTAGAATAACCCTTATAACAGCTTATCCATGTTATTAAAAACCCAAAGCTTAGGGACTTGTATAAACCCTCAAGAATGTCACGGGTTTTTATGAAATCTCTAATACCCTGGAAATAGGTCCCGCTGGATAAGTCCATGAGTCCTACGCTTATAGCATATCCACCGTAAACACCAAGGACAACAAAGATAGCATTTAAGAGGGGGAGTGATAGAATACCTGCTATTACATTGGGAACGATCAAATATTTATGAGGATTTAAAGCCATGGCATCAAGGGCGTCTATTTGTTCAGTTATCCTCATGATACCAATTTCAGCCGTTAATGCAGAACCCGCGCATCCCGTAACCATTAAAGCCGAAATAACCGGCCCCAGCTCCCGTATTAATGATAAGGCGACAACAGGACCCAAACTTGATTCAGCGCCAAACTTGGCCAGGGCGTAATACGTCTGTAATGCCAGAACCATTCCCGTAAATGAACCTGTCAGCACAATAACCGGAGTAGTTTTAACACCAATAAAGTTGATTTGCTTAATAATCCGCTGTATCAAATATGGCGGGAACATCATCCAAAATAAGGATGTGGTAATAAAACAAACCATCTTCCCTAATTCACGTATAAATCTATGAGTATAACTTCCGATTAATTTAAATGGGGTAAGAATCCAAATCATGAATGAATTTTTACAAAAAATGTCTCCTAAAACCTTTCTTAAAATCCGTGATCTCAAACAACATTTGAAATTAATGAAATACGTTGCTCAAAAACCCAACAAAAATTACACCAATAGCCATGAATTGTTTACAAGCTTTAATCTATGTTCTTAATTTTACATGGCTTATTGATTATTTATTTTTTGTGTAAAGGCTGATGCGAAAATACGATCAAGATATTTTTACGAAAAAATTGCATAAAACAGAAAAATGGACATTAAAAGATTCGAAATAATTTCGTTTCAAGTCAGCGTTGTCCGGTTAGAAATTTGCGCGTCTTGTTTTATTGCTCTTGAGATGTCATCCCGCATGTTTTTAGCGGGAATCAAAGAGGTTCAGAGTTCACTGGATACCCGATAAAAACGTTCGGGTATGACCAAACCGTACCTGCAAATTTCTAACCGGACAACGTTGATTTTAAGTCATTCTTTTTTAAATGATGTCAATTTTTTCTCAATTTTTGCCACATGTGTATTTTTTTGAAAATACCATGAGTAATTCTTTGCATAAATTTTTAAACGGCAACATCATACAACGTCATCAATTAATAATCAAGAATTATTCCAGTAAAAAAGAAAAAAGATTATTTAACCTCATTCGAAATATTTTTTTAGTTGTCTTGGGCAACCGAACACTCACTAAGCACGCAGCGCAATACTATTTTCGGAGAAACTCCAATAACCTTTAATAAAATTATGATTACTGCGCCGTTAGTATTCCATAAAAAAAATATGGGTCGAGTAGACGGCGGAATTACTCCTGCCATCCCTCGCAGAACCGTGCATGCAGGATTACTGCACACGGCCCTTCAAACAGATTCACTGAGTAGAAGAGCATATCCAACTGTAACCTTTCACAATGCTGGGTTTTTGGTAAGGGACGCCTTTTCAGCAGCACATTGAAATCATTTCAATTAAAAATCTTCCTTTGGCTGCGCCTATTTAGCCATTTGTACCATTGCCTTCTGACGGCATAGCTAAATTTGGACAACGTTAGACTGTTTCTTGCAAAGCCGCAGCAGTTATAATATCCCTTCAAGGCTAGACATAGGCGTTTATGCAATTCATAAAACGGTAGCATATTTCTTAGTTTTCTGAGCCTGTCGTTCAGTACGATGAGCGTTTATCGCATTCTCTTTTCTATCATTTCATCCTGACTTCGCTGCGCTCCTCCTTCTTTTCCCCATATAGTGCGTAGTGCGCCTCTCCTGGTTAGTAATCATAACTCAAAGATAACTCTTGCGTTTGTTCTAATTCCCTCGTAATAACCTGCCTGTGCCTGCCGTTATTTGCTCTCCCTTAAATTGCGATATCACCTCCATTCCGTTTAACTCCTGACACTCTATTGCGTCTTTACACCTTGTTCTCATTTCTGTCCCTCCTCTTGTTGTGTATAATCTGTTATTTGCATACATCTTATGCCATAAAAATTGTGGACCAACTAACATGTCGGTAAGGAATCCGGGTTAACCAAACAATGCTAATTTTGAGTAAACGTGCAGGGAATTGCTTTGATAGGCAGCATTGGAAGGGACAATTGTTATCATCTCCTCGTTTGACTTCAATAATGATAATTGCTAAAATTTATAGTGCTGGAATGTAAAAAGATTATCGTTGTCGGTTGAAGAATACAAGATGGAAATGCAAATCAACACCTCACAATGTTCTGCACCCAACCGACAGCTTTTACTTATTCTTAAATTACTTGTGAAATAAAGAAATTTCCAATGAACACACATGAAAATAAATCCATTTCATCATTTCAGGACTTGATAGAATTAATGCGAAAATTACGGAGCAAGGACGGGTGTCCCTGGGATAAGGAACAGAATCACGTTTCTTTGAAATCACATCTGATAGAGGAAACTTATGAGGTGATTGATGCTATAGACTCAGGAAACCCCGATAAATTAAAAGAAGAGCTGGCAGACCTTTTTTTTCATATCATATTTCACTGCCAAATTGCCCGGGAAATGGGAGAATTTGATATTGACAGCGTAATGGCGCTCTGTATTGATAAAATGACGCGCCGTCATCCTCATGTCTTCGGTGATGCCACAGCAACCACCCCAGAAGAGGTAATTCACCAATGGGAGCAGATTAAAAAAACAAAAAAAGGGTTTGAGGAGAGAAAATTTATTGTGGATGGTCTCCCCAGGCATCTCCCAGCTCTTCAAAAGGCTCAAAAATTACAAAAAAAGGTTGCCAAGGTTGGTTTTGACTGGACGAGTATACATGACGTAATTGCTAAGGTGGATGAAGAGCTGAGAGAGGTCAAAGAGGCAATCCGGGAAAAGAAACCAGAGCATATCGAAGAGGAGGTTGGAGATCTCTTGTTTTCCATTGTCAATCTCGCCCGATTTTTGAAGCTCGATACGGAAAATGTGCTTCACAAGACTATTTATAAGTTTGTCGATCGTTTTAAGAAGGTTGAGACAGAACTCACATCCATGGGGAAGGATATCGAGAAATGCACTTTAGAGGAAATGGATGCCGTTTGGAATAAGGTAAAGAGTAACATTTCAAAGTAAATTGTTTGTACTATAGTAAACGTAACAAATAGGTATGCATGCAAGTGTCCTTGCGAGGGCGACAGCCCGAAGCAACCTCCAGTGCATGGATTGCCTCACTCGCAATAACAACGTTTTTTTTGTGTTTGCTTATATCATTCTCGTGTGCAATCGACACGCTTTTCCTTCTGGATTTCCGTTTATACGAGAATGACAGTGTTGTTTGAATATATTTCCCTTGGACACTGCATATTGCCCGATATGATAGTCTGTAATTAAAAGTATTTGCGCTATAATTTGCTCAATCCTAAACCAAATGCTGAAGCTGTTGAGGCATTTGTTTGGGGGGGTATAACAAGCATGAAATATTGTTTCGTACCGGTATGGCGTACAAAATTCCGGTGTCAATATGGCTTTTAGTTTACTGGTTCGATTAAGGACGATTGGACCAGGCTCGAAAGTTCGACAGTTTAATGTGTTTCGGGCAGGCTTGTATTGCTGCGCCAAATGTGGATGAATTAATGGCAAACCTTGAAAAGACGGTTTACAGTGTCATACAAAAAGCACTGCTTCAGAAACGATACGAATTACTTGAACCAGAAGCTAAGGATCTCGTTGAGGCATTTGGAATAAAAACCACTAAACACAGAATTGCTTCTTCCCATGCCGAAGCAATTCAAGTGGCGAGATCCCTTGGTTACCCTGTTGCCCTCAAGATCGTTTCGCCTGATGTCAGCCATAAAACGGATGTGGGTGGTGTAAGGCTTGGAATCGGGGATGATAACGGTGTTAGGGATGCCTATGACGAGATTCTAAGAAACGTAACAAGGAGGGTGCCTGATGCACGGATTCATGGAGTCCTTGTTCAGGAAATGGCAACGCCTTCCACAGAAGTCATTGTAGGGGGGGTGAGAGACCCGCAATTTGGCCCGGCGGTGATGTTTGGACTGGGTGGTATCTTTGTTGAAGTATTTCAGGATGTTTCCTTCCGCATTGCTCCGGTAGAGGAGTACGAGGCGCTTGACATGATTCAATGCCTGAAGGGGGTTCGTGTTCTCAAGGGTTTTAGAAACAGAGAGGCTGCAGACATTACTGCACTGGCTCAAGCTATTGTAAGAGTATCAGATATTATGGTTGCCGTAGAGGAGATTAAGGAAATAGATCTGAATCCCATCCTGGTTTATTCAAAAGGTGCGAAGGCTGTAGATGCGAGGATCATTTTATGTCAACCTTAGCGCAACAGGTCTGCAATCAAAAATATTCTGTAACAATTCAAGTTTTTTAAAAAATCCCAGCAACATTAGGGTTGCTGCCCTTTATAAAAGATAAGGCGTTTGTTCGTATCAAACACACCCCTAAATCCCCTTTTTCCAGAGGGGACTCCTGCTCTCACCTATAAAAAGAGGGGCCGGGGGGGTGTCACAAGGCAGCAAATGTTTCGTCTCTTACAGTACACACAAAATACATTGGAAATTCCTTTCAAAAAAATAAACTGTTACAATATTCTGATCGCGAGATACAGGAACTCTACCTCATCCTTCACCGTAAACGGAGAGGGTGATAGGTCCTTCCTCGTTTATTATAGGAAGGATAAAAACTTCCCATTCAAAAGGGTTTTAAAAGCTAATATTATAATGAGGTGTACGTGAAACTAAAAGACACTGCATTTACCGTAAAGGCTGAACGTGCCATTCTTTTTCGGGTTATGCTGACAGGAAATCATTGTGAGGACGAAACACCGCTGGAAGAACTTCTGCAATTGGCAAAAACAGCTGGTGCAAATGTTATCCATACGGTAGTTCAAAAAAGGCCACATATCGATCCTGTATATTATATTGGGAAAGGAAAAGCAGCCGAATTGTCCCTGATTGCAAAGGATTTCAGCGCCGATGTGCTGATTTGCGACGATGATCTTACTCCGGCACAGGTCAGGAATCTTGAAAAAGTTATTGAAAAAAAAGTAATCGACAGGAGTGAATTAATCCTTGATATATTCGCTACCCGTGCAAAGACGTTTCAGGCAAAACTTCAGGTAGAACTAGCCCAATTGGAGTACACACGACCCAGGTTAAAGAGGATGTGGACTCATCTTTCCAGGATCGAGGGCGGCATTGGAACAAGAGGCCCCGGCGAAAAACAACTGGAAGTTGATAAACGCATTGTGTTAAGAAAGATCCACGACCTGAGAAAGAAATTACATGAAATTGAAAAGAGGCAGGAACGAATCGTTGCCTCACGGAAGGAATTTTTCACGGTATCTATTGTGGGATACACGAATGCAGGAAAATCGACTTTAATGAATGCCCTGACGACGATTGATACCTTCGTGGAAGACAAACTCTTTGCAACGCTTGACACAAAGACAAGTATCTGCAAATTAGAAAATGGAAAAAAGATATTAGTTAGTGACACCGTTGGTTTTATCCAAAAGCTGCCCCATCATCTTGTCTCATCGTTTAAAGCAACCCTTGAAGAGTCCCGTCACGCCGATCTCCTGCTCCATGTTGTGGATATTAGTTCTCCTCTGGCTTATAAGCAGATCGAGTCCGTGGATACCGTATTGAAAGAGCTGGGATGCGATAAAAAACCAACAATCATGGTATTCAATAAAATAGACGCCGTAAAGAACGAGTCAATGATCCCCCTGCTTCAGAATCGTTATAAGGATTGCATCCCGATCTCTGCAAAGACACATCAGGGAATAGGAAGACTGAAACGAGAGATTGAGGAAAAATTGGAAAAATATTATCTGGACGTGGAACTTACCTGCAGTACAGGCAATGGAAAATTAATTGCCTATCTTCACGAACATACACACGTTTTAAGTAGCTGTTTTGACGAACAGCGAGTAACATTCCGGCTGCTCATGAAAGATAAACTCCTCCACAAACTGCGCATGATGGATAATACCATTCAAATAAGAGAAACGACCGGAGCAAATTAAACACCTTGCCGGCTTAATCATCTATCCCGCTGGCCTTGATGGTTCAGTCTGCATGGATGAACCAACCAAAAAATACGAAAATACGGAAAATTTTAAATTGACAGCATTTATTGCATGCCTGTTATGTAAAATGAAATCCATTTCTCCTGTATTTCCCTATTTCTCCTCAACATTGATATCCAAATTCTATTGTGATGCTATTTGTGCGTGAGACTGCTTCCATATCGCCGTCTCTTTCCCTTTGGATGCCTTGACAATTAAGGCAAGTCCGCTATCCGGGCTCCAAGCCGTGATTGCAGGGGATGCAATCTTCACAACCCCGGGCGTGGATCTCACCACCTTTCCACCTTTTATGAGGCTCGCATCTCTTACATCGTACCATTTATAGGAATACGCGCCAGCAGGCAGTCTAATACGAACAGCATTCGCGGACTGGCTACCCCAGAAGTAGGCTACGTACTCGGAACCAGGGTTCGCCAAGAGTTGATGTCCTGCTCCCGTTGGTCCTTTTTTGATCAGGCGGTCGTACTCTACCCCTTTTTTATTCACCGGAGAGAGCTTCCAGAAACTCACCTTCTCGGCAATCTCACGTAGCGCTTTGAGTCTTTGTGCGCCGTTAACCCACCCTTGGCTCCCGATCCGGCTTGAGTTGTCCTCATAAAACCCCACGTGCCCACCAGCCATGAATATGGCCCATGCAAACCGGGTATGTCTATCAAGGTCGTTGTGAAAGTCTTCTTTATTTTCCGGGAATCCAGGTGTTTCATTCACACTCAGGATCTTACCCTTTAGCTGGCTATAATGCAGGGCATCTGATACTTCCTGCGGTGACCCTCTTAAACGGAAGTTCATGATATCAACAAATTTGCTATCCCAGTAGTGTTTTGGCCTGAACGGTCCTTCTTTATCCCAGCCAGCGTGGACTGCGACCATATTCGATGCTGTTTCATTGATGCGCCGTGCCCATTCGAGCTGCCATGGATGCCAGGTATCGACATCGAGATCGTATGTTCCGAATTCATTGCAGACCTCTATGTACACGTTCTCAAAAGCACCAAATTCGGAGGTGACCTTGTCTACGAGATCCTGTTGGTAATCCCGAAGCCTTCTTCCACTGTGCGAGACCTCCGGATGATTGAGATTGAAAAACTCCGACTGAAACAACCCCCGCGCATTACTGGAGAAAACACCGTTGACGTTGTTTTTCTTGTTCCATGCGATTTTGAATAGATCCGTATCGGGAACGCCATCGTCCCTCCACCAGGCCGCCCAGCCAGGATACGGTGCGAATACTGTAATCTCTACCGTAATCTTCCGATCTCTGGCACTTATTAAAAAATCCTTTGTCCTTTCCCAAAATTCCGGATTCCACTGGTCAAGGTTAAAAAGGCCCGTCGGTTCTCTCACCCAGGGTGTGAGCGCCTTAAAGGATGTCGTACCGAACCAGCAGTATGTCCAGATCCTGACCTTATTGATCCGGTATTTGACGAACTGGTCCAGCGCTGCAACGTAATCAATGGTCGGATCGCACGCCAGTTCCTGAGAATCAAACCCCACGAGGTAAGTCGGCTGACCGTCGTAAGTAAACCATCGTCCCTGTCGTCCGATCCCTTTTGTCGTGTTGCTGTTAAACTTGTCCCGTCCATCTGGTTGAATAGAATCCAACGGTAACGATTCGTCGTTAGATTTTTTGTCCTTCAGACCACAACCTTTTATCTCCTTTAAATCCATGACGCTCGTACAAACAGCGATAAACAGTGTTAGTACAAACCCATGTCCAAATATCAGCTTCTTTTTCATTTCAATATCTCCCAAAAAATAGAATATTCTTTGTCTATTCCATGCAGGAAACCACAATCACAAAAAATTAACATTCTTGTATGAAACAAAACCCCGAATTTTAATAAGTTCAAACAGACTATCAGCTTTCTGCTCGAATTCGCCGCTACAATCATCCTCTCAAAGAACAACAATCTTGCGTGTGACTATTTTAAAAATAGATCAAAACAATGGAAGAAATATTCACCGCTCAATTCTTAATAATATACTGTTTTCCACAGGTGTCAAAAAAGAGCCTTACTGCAAAATATTTTCAGAAAACATCTTCAGCAGTAAGGCTGTCTTTTTATCAGATATAGGGACGTATGCAATACGCCCATACAAAAACCCTTGTACTTTGCTTCCTCTGATAACTCAGGGTTTTCCTTTATCGTAAGGTTTTTTAACCATCGATTATTTAGAAAATGGCACAATATTATGAAGCTGTCAACAAAAAGCCGTTGTAAGGTGATTTTACCGTTGTTTAATTCCTGCAATTTTTATTTTTTTGTGTTATTTCCATACAATTAAAAATTATCTTAATCCACGATTATAATTTCCTAGGCTTGAATATTTCATTCTCGTCCTGTTTTGAATTCCGGAGAATATGTCCTCTATCATTTCAGGCGTATAATCCCGCCAACACAAATCGATTCTGAAATCCCGCTGTCCGGCCTCCAGAAGTTTTGGGATACCGGGAAAAAGGGAAAGAGGCCTTTCGCTAATAACTACCGTCTTACATCGTTCATTGATAGCAACAAACTGGTCGCCATATTCATTTTTAACGGTGACCTTTTTGAAACCACATTCCTTCATGCCGGGACATCTTCTTTTCATATTCGCCCACACACAGGTCTCGGATGTAAAGAGCGGGGTATCCTGATAAATAATGAGATCGGCATCCGCGGAAAACAGTGCCTGGAGATTCTCTTTATCATCCTCAGGAGACAACGTATACCGGCAAAACCCTAATTCTCTAAGTTTTGCGGCAGAAAGCGGATTCAGACAATACAGGGGGTAATCGGCATACCATTGAACGTTCTCCCCCTCAAACAAGCCCATGGCACCCAGATTACAAAGCTGAAACTGCCGGAAACCCTGTGCTATCAGCTTCTGCACGATTATTTTTATATCTTCATACGTATCCTGCCCATCTCTTCTATCTCTCAGAATAACCGGCAATGAAAACACCATCTTATCTTTTATTTGTGACAAGGCATTCATGGCATCTCTTTCTTTCGTGAAAGAGATGCCGTCTGACACCGCAAGATAAATTTTATATATTCGTTCCAAAGGTATGTGTTGTATGTAATTCAGTTTGTCGATCTTAACGGACAACCGCATGGCATCTTCAAAAAAAATGCCGGCATAATCTTCATTCCCACCCGGTGTATTCTTGTTTCCTTCTTCGCACCTCTTCATAGGGATGCGCATGTGTGAGATTGTTTGGTTGTGGTTATGCTGTGCTAAGGTATCCTGAAAAACGCATTCCCTTATCCACTTCTTTATCTCCCGGGATCTTCGCTCCCTCTCCTCCTGCCATGCGATGGACAGGTTATGGAAATAATCTCTCCGAACGTCATTCAATATACTTAACGGGATAAACAACCCTTCAGAAATGTCAGCACGGATACTTGCTAACACAAATGATGTCTCTCCTAAACGGGAAAAACAATCCCGGATATGCCCTTCTTCCGTTATCCGGTTAATTCCACTCTCTAATTTTATGGAGTAATCTTTACTCCATGAAAATTGTCTTATGATGCCTTTTATCATCATTCTATCGTGTCTTATGCTAACGGTAATATCCACCGGCATCTTTGCCGGCACTAGTTTTTTTGGAATTTTCGGGGTGACGCTTTCGTTGACTTTTTGAGAAGAAACCAGATAGAGTTTTGCGCCCCGTTTGAACTGCTGCTGCGTATTAAGAGCGGCAACATTACCTGCCTTTATGCTATATACCCGTTTCCCGTCCATCGTAATCGTCTTAACATGCAATAAGACAGGTTTTGCTGAATCATGTTCAAATACCTGAAGCAAATCCCTCACTCCTATATCCGCATCGGCCTTTATTACTATCTTCCCTTTCTCTGACTTTACTACTACTCCTGCGTACAAACCCAAATTTGCCGGATATGAAGAATTAATAGCATTTGCGGCCTTGATGTCATTACTCTCCGACAATTGCCCAGCCTTGTCTACATCCGGCGAAGATTTTGCAACCACTCCTCTTTCTCCTCTCTCGTAAGAAGGGGACGGACAGTTGCTTCCCGCCCGATCATGAGATAGCTTGTGCTTTTCACCTCTTTTCGTTTTATCATTCATCCCGTAAAACAAGTACGCATGCGTGGTTTCCCGGCTGAATACGGTCATTACCCTGCGAATTGCCTCGTCTTCTTTGAGCAGTCTACCGTCAATCGCCTGCCGGTAGGCATCGGTCACGACAGCTACATATGCTGGTGATTTCATGCGGCCTTCGATCTTAAAAGAATGAACACCCGCGGCCATAATATCGTTTATCCGTGGAATGGTGAGGAGGTCTTTCATGGAAAAAAGATAACCCCCGTCACCCGTTGAAGGTGTATATCGCATCCTGCAGGGCTGGGCACACCGACCGCGATTTCCACTCCTCCCGCCGGTCATACTGCTTAAAAGACAAAGCCCGGAATAAGAATAACACAAGGCCCCGTGGACAAAAACCTCTATCTCCGTCGTAGCATTTCTGGCAATGTTACCTATTTCATCAATCGATAATTCACGGGCTAACACAACGCGCCGAAACCCCATTTGTTTCAATTGCTTTACTCCTGCAAGATTATGAATGGTCATTTGTGTGCTGGCGTGAAGATTGATCTGCGGAAATCGGGATCGTAGTAAAAAAAGTAGCCCTAGATCCTGCAGAATCAGGGCGTCTGGCTGCATTTCTTCCAGGGCAAGTAAAAGGTCTGTCACCCTGTCTATCTCGTTTGTCTTAATCAGGGTATTTAAAGCGATGTAAACCTTGACAGCCTTCTTACGGGCATAGACAATGGCCTTGCTGGCATCGGCAAGGGTAAAGTTTTGCGCGCTTGCACGGGCGCTGAACTCTTGTAAGCCAAAATAGACGGCGTCGGCTCCGTTTTCAAGAGCGGCAAAAAAGCACTCCATATTACCGGCGGGGGAAAGCAATTCCGGTTTTTTTTGTTGGGTATTGGGGGAGGACATACATACTCAAAGCAGAAGTGAAGCATTTGCTGTCAAAGATGTACGACTGCATTCAAATTTAATATCAGCATATGCTTCGCCCTTACGTGTGACCTTAGACAAAGTCGTCGAAGGTTTAATTAAATCGTGTTACCCTAAGAATATTTCTTTTTTAAGGATGTTTTTACAACCTTATCATTCTCTTTTTCCAAATGAGGTTCAGTCGAGAATGGTCTTCCTTACTTACTCAGCGTATCCTTATTTAATGCCTCATACATGGCAATCTGTTCCTCCACGCTTAATTGTCTTGTTTTATGCTTGCTGCACAAACACATAGCGCAGCGTTCGTCACTGCAAAACTGGCAACTAAAACAGTCCTCACAGGGATATTTTTTATCCTGACATTTACCCATTAGAATTTTACTTTTGGCACTTCTTTCTCAGCATCGGCTACCTCAAAATATCGCGCCTCAGCAACACCGGTGCGTGCAGCAAAGAAACGACCATAAAAGCTTTTAATATAGGTGTTGAGTTCCCGTACAGCATCGTTATAGCGTTTCCGCTCCACGGAAATACGGTTCTCAGACCCCTCTAAGGTGTCCTGCATCTTGAGAAACGATTCATTTGCCTTTAACTCCGGATACGTCTCTCTGAACATCAAGAGTCGTGACAAAAAGCCCTCTATCTGCGTTGCCGATCTGGCCTTATCTTCTATCGTTCCGGCACTGAAATAACCCTTTCTTGCCTCAGCAAGATTTTCAAAGATCTCTTTTTCGTGAGAAGCATAACCTTTCACTGTTTCCACAAGGTTGGGAATAAGGTCGTAACGTCTCTTGAGTTGTGTGTCTACCTGAGACCACGCATTCTTCACATTTTCGTTGAGCGCAATAACCTTATTATATCCCTTAACATACCAAATACCGAGGATGATGCCCACAAATACGATAAGAGCGATCACCGGTAATATCTTCTTCATAGCCTACCTTTCTTATTACTTTGTCGGAACGAATTGAAAAGATTATCATAATCCATGACACATTCATCATCTTTCAACAACGAAACGTTTATCACAATGCTCTATAATATTTTTATTTATTTTAGTCCGGGTCAGTTCCGTGAAAATACAAACGTAAAGTGCCTTACTCTTACCACCTTCCTGACGCTCCACCACCACCAAATGAGCCCCCCCCTCCTCCTCCACCAAATCCCCCAAATCCTCCTGAGCCGCCGGAACCAAAATCTCTCGGCCCACCATAAATAATCGGGGGACCGCCCCACCAATAGGAAGAACGCCGTCTTCGATTGAACAGATAGCTTATGAAAACTGGCAATATAACAAGCAGGAATAAGAGCGAATGGAATGGATTCTGTCGCTCTGCCGATTTTTTTCTCACCTTCGAAATATCTGGCATACCGGTAATTTTAATACCGCTTTCTTCCGCAATCTTATGAACCATAATTATCATGCCCTGTAATATGCCTTCGCTGAAATGTCCCTTCTGAAAATTGGGGACAAAATATGTTCTTCCAATCGTACCACAAAAACTGTCAGGTAAAACCCCTTCAAGCCCATACCCAACCTCAATCCGGTAAGCACGGTCATTCCTGGCGATAATGACAAGAACTCCGTTGTCTTTCCCCTTTTGACCCAGTTTCCACTTCGTGGCAAGTTCTATCGCATAGGCCTCAATAGGAATATCCCCGGTTGTATCGACAGTAAAGACAACCATTTGTACACCAGTCTTCTGCTCCAGTTCCTGGAAGTAACCATTAAGACTATTCTCAACAGCATCGTCAATAATATTGGCTCTGTCTTCCACAAACCTTTTGGGAACAGGTATCTCCTGCGCCTCCGAAATGAAACAAAGACAGAAAATTACTGTAAAAAGTCCCATGGAATAGGATAAGTTTTTTCTAAACTGGTTTGATCTCAAATTCATCTACCTTTTTAATAACCGTTTCTAAAAGATGATACAGTTTTTCAAATATCTCGCGCAGGACATCAGAGGATGGACAGGTATTGTTTGCTCTTATCTCCATTAATTTTCTATACACACTCATATCGATATTAAAACACTTTTCCAAGGCGAAGATAACATCCCCTTTCCCTTGAGGAATTTTTTGATCATACAAAAAAAGCAGACCGCGAAGCACCGGGAAATATCCGGAATACAACCCCGCAAACAATTTTGTCAAAACCGTTCTGTTTCCCATTGCCTTGATGTAACTCTGACAAATATGCTGAAGTTTCCCCTTCAATTCCCGTTCGCACTGGAGTCTGACATCGGCTTTCTTTACCTGTATATCCTTGAAGACATCGTTTCCGTAAACCAACTGGTGAATTAACTTCATCTCCAGGAATTCCAATGGAAATACATCCAATGAACCCTTAATGTAAGCGTTGGTCATGATCAGGGGGGCACACACCTTTTTTTTTCCATAACGCTTGCCCAAAATTGCAATAAAATCAAATAATGAAACCTTGATTTCCTTCACAATCATTAGGGTGTTAATATCCGAATATTTTGGATGGAAGTCTTTTGTTGCAGCACTGCCAATAACAGATATTGAAAGAATATCTTCCTTGCAATAGGCAAGGACGTCCTGGAGAAATGGCTTTAGAATCTTTTGCGTCTGGTCTGATAGGTTGGTTACTTGATAATCTTCCATGTGAAAATACTCGTGATGCTCACCAGATGCAGTTTTTGAACAGGATGGCTGTTCTGTAATAAATTATGGCAACTCACAGATTGAGAGCCTTTCGAGTGCACTATCACCAATATTTCAAAGGCAGGCGTATTGTCTTAAAACTAAAATACTCCGCACCTTTAATCCTCCCGTTTAATAATGGAGATTCCTGAAGTCCTCTTTAACGGCTGAAAAACAGGAGGTGTTATTGTTATGAACGTTTGGATATAGCAGAGCTCCGGACGATTTTATCAAAATTTGTTATATCGAGATTTGCCATCGCAATACATAATTATGGTAATGTGCAGCAAAAAGAACACGAATTGGCTACTTATTATTCCCCTGTTCCTCCAGCTTTTTCCTCAATGCAGCATTTTCCTTTTTGGTTACCTCCAAATCAAAAAGTAAATACGTCACATTTAATCGTAATGAATCCAGGGTATCCTGCAATACTACCAAACCCTTTCGAAGATCTTCGTACTTTTTACCAATCTCACCTGAAAGCATCTCCAGGAGTTCTTTCTTAGCTATAGGGAACTGTTTGATCTCTTCAATTAAATCCAGCAACTTTCTTTGAAATAGTTCTTCACTCATAAAAAAATCTCCAGAATCATAATTGTTTCAATTTCCACAGGAAACGATCTTCTCTTAAAGGCTCATAGCCCACAAACGTTTTGGATGATTATTAACGACCACAAGGAACTTAAAAATATAAGTGACACCCCATAAAATGTCAAGATTTAAATACCGTGGGCTTCAAGGAAAATAAGATCTCAAAATTTGAAATTGACAATCTTCTTTTTTACACATATAATTTGCAAAAGTTGGCTGTTTTATTTATTAATAATATTTGCCACAATTATGTTGTGGCAATTTTGTTTTAAGGAGATTGCGCTTGGAGTGGGATAAGTCCGCATCATTACTGCTGGAAAAAGTTCCTCCCTTTGTCCAAAAGACGGTCCGTGAAAAGGTAGAAACTCTTGCCCGTGAGCGTGGAAAAACTCAGGTAACTGAAGCGGAAGTTATTGCAGCACGCGAATCGTTTATGGGGAAGCAACAAAACGCTCCATCACAGACTGCAATTGCGCACAAACCTGTGGACAACAAGAAACTCTCCATCCTCAAAAAATATTCTAAATATTTTGATAAAGACGGCAATCCCGTACTCTATCAAATAAAGACCTGCAGGGGCGCTGAGGCTCATTGTCCATTTCTTATTATCGATTCCAATATCCTCGCTGATTCTATCAAGAAGCGGATGGAAGATCTGGAATTTACTGAAAAACTCATGGATAAAACGGAAGGACAAATCCTTCCCCATCACACGATGAAACTTGCCGTAGCAGGATGTCCGAATAGTTGTTCCATGCCTCAAATCAAGGATTTTGGCGTTCATGCCATCGAACCTGTTTGCGTTGACCCTGAGTCCGCATGTATTGAGTGCATGAAGTGTGTGGAGACATGCAGGGAGGAAGCCATAACCATAAAGGACGCACAGGTATCCATTAACATGGAAAAATGCGTACACTGCGGACTGTGCGCTAAGGTGTGTCCAAGTGGATCGATACGTGCTGAAGAAAAAAAATATCGGGTAATGATCGGCGGAAAAGTTGGACGCCATCCCAAGTTTGCCATAGAGATATTGCCTCAGTCGGATGAATCCACGACACTGAAGGCATTAGAGGTCTGCGTGGATATGATACTTTCGGGTAAAACCGGACAACGTTTTCGTACCCTGATAGAGCAACAGGGGGTTGAGGAAATTAAGAAAAGAATATGATACTCACAGAGACTGACAGAAAAATATTGCACCGATTGCAATCCAATATACCTCTTCTGTCGAGACCATTTCTTGAACTTGGCAAAGAGCTTGATATCGATGAAGATACTATCATCGAACGCATCAAGTTTATGGTTGAAAAGGGGTATATAAGGAGGCTTGCACCCATTATTAATACCCAGGCCATGGGCAGAGAGGCAACTCTGGCTGCGGTAAAGGTTCCGGAAGAACGCATCGATGAGGTGAGCGCTATTATCAATGAATACAGCGGCGTTTCCCACAATTACCTGCGAAAAGGGAAAAACAAACATATCCCTTACAATGTGTGGTTTACCATGTCGGCAAAAGACGATGAAGAACTCCACTGCAGATTAAAAGAGATTGAGACCCGAACTGGCTTAACGGTCCGAACGTTACCCACGGCTAAAAAATTTAAGATTGGCGTTCGTTTTAAAATTTACTAGAAATCACAATACCAAAAGATGGTGCGGACAAATCCCGCTATTGTACGTCGTAAGCCGGTGTTTGTTTGTCTGCATTTAACGAGAACATTATGACAAATAAAAAAGAAGACACCGATGTTAAACTCATTAAACACATTCAGGAAGGACTGCCGCTTACAAAGACCCCATATAAAGATATTGGGCAGGCACTTGGAATGCCTGAAGAAGAGGTTATTCAAAGACTCAAAAAACTTCTTGAAGCCGGGAAAATCAGGCGTCTAGCCGCCTCTATTGCCCATCGCAAGATCGGTATTAATGCCAATGCCATGTGTGTATGGAAGGTACCGAAAGAACGGGTTGATGAAGTAGGCAAGATCATGTCAGGTTTTGAAGAAGTAACTCATTGTTACGAACGCCCCATCTATCCCGACTGGGAATACAACGTCTTTACCATGATTCACGGTTACACCGATGACGAGTGCGAGGCGGTAATTCAAGCCATTAAAGAAAAGACAGGGTTAAATGACTACGTCATTCTTTATAGCGAAAAGGAATTTAAAAAGGTCGGTGTAAGAATATAACAACATCGGTAATGAAGCGATTATTCAAGCAGCTAAGGATGCTTTGGGAAAAAAGCACCATTTACCGTGTTTTTGTAAAGAAGTATAAACGCTACTTTATTTTCGGTACAATATCGCTGATCGTCGTAGATATTGTCAATATCTTTCCACCTCTCATCATCAAGAAGACCATTGACATCCTTCCAAAAGAGACACATCTTACCAGAATTGTAACCTTTGCCGGACTCTTTATTCTGGTGAGTTTTTGCCAGGGGGTGTGCCGGTACCTATGGCGAATGAACTTTATTGGAACGTCATTCCGGTGCGATTACGACCTCCGCATGGCCTTCTTTAAGCATATTGAAACGCTTTCTCAGAGATTTTACCAAAAATACAGGACGGGCGACCTCATGTCAAGGGCTACTAATGATATTGGCGCTGTTCGCATGGCCGTGGGACCAGGATTACTGATCGGACTTGATGCAATATTTTATTTTTTTGTGATACCTCCGATTATTATCTGTTTATCTCCGAAGTTGTCTTTCTATACCTTCCTGCTGATGCCGCTTACACCCATCGTTGCTTACAAAATCAAGAACATCATCGACCGTCGATTCCGTGACGTACAGGAACACTTTTCAAGGCTCAGCGAAAAGGTACAGGAAAATATATCGAGCATTCGTGTGGTAAAGTCGTTCAATATGTCCCAACAGGAAGAAAGGAGATTTTTGTGGCTAAGCAGAGATTTTGTAAAAAAGAACCTTAAGCTTGCCATTCCTCAATCCCTCTTGGGACCTACGTTCGAGTATATTACCTATATGGGTATTATTATCTTGCTCTTCATTGGTGGAAAAATGGTCATCGGGGGGGTAATTACCCTTGGCACCCTTGTAGCATTCCAACGATATATCTCAATGATGGTCTGGCCTATGACTGCCATTGGGTGGTGTTTGTCTCTTTTGCAGCGCGGAAAAGCCTCTATGAAGCGTATTGACGAGATAATGGAAGAAACACCTGAAATCGTTACGAACGATAAAGGCAAAGAGCAATTTATCTTTACCGGCAATATCGAATTCCGAGATGTAAATTTTCGTTACGACCCCGAAAAAGAATGGGTATTAAAGGGTATTAATCTTAAAATCTCTTCGGGACAGCGTATCGCTATTGTAGGTCCCATAGGAAGTGGGAAATCAACCTTGGTGAATATGCTTCCCCGCATCATTCCGGCAAACAAACAGAGTATCTTTCTCGATGGCGTTGATATTAATACGATAAATATTAAGGTATTACGGGAGCGTGTTGGTTTTGTGCCACAGGACACCTTCTTGTTCTCTGAAAAGATTGCAGATAATATATTATTCGGTGCGAAAACAGAAGGCAGCGATAACGCCTCTCAGCGATTTGCACGCATTGTGGGAATTGAAGAAGAGATTCAGGAGCTTCCTCATAAATTTGAAAGTTATCTGGGCGAGCGGGGAATTAATTTGTCAGGAGGACAAAAGCAAAGGATTTCTATAGCGCGTGCACTGGCCATTAACCCCTCGATTATCATTCTGGATGATTGTCTTTCCGCCGTGGATGCAAGGGTAGAGGATGCTATTATGAAAAATATCCTCATAAATTTTCCTGGCAAAACCTTAATCGTTGCTACCCATAGATTACCAGCAATCAGGGGTTTTGACATAATTGTAGTCATGAAAGATGGAATGATCGTTGAAAAGGGCACACACAAACAGCTCATCGCCGCCAATGGACTGTACACTTCCTTATATACGAAAGAGGTGCTGGAAGAAAGATTTCGTTGATCCGGCATGCACAATTCGCACAAAAAAAACTGTACCCGTTTTTTATATTTCAAACAATCTTAATGTTTGTCGTATCGCACACTGACAAGGACTTTCTTTACCCCGATTTCAAATCTACGCGGGATTGGGTCGGTTATTACCGTTACCGTTGTGATTTTCCTGGTTCGCTTTCTGACAGACATCTTATCAAAAGAATTGCCCTCTAAACATACAACAGAGAACGCAAGAAATTTTTAAAGGAGAAATAAATTCTTCTTTATCTCTCTTTTAACTTAAGGATATAATACTTTCCTTACTTTGCCAAGACCTTACAATTATCCATTTTTCAAGTTACGCCTTCGATTATAGGGCGGCATGGACAAGTTTGTTTATCCATGTTGTTTGAATATACTCACGGATTTGGAATATATCACATTGACAAACAAAGTTTGTCAGTGTCACTCTGTAACCGATTTAAATAAAATGAAAATTGCTGTACAATTAAAATACTACTGTGCCATAATATTATAATGTAGCATACAAGTGTCATTGCGAGGACGACGGCCCAAAACAATCTCCAGTGCAGGGATTCCTTCGCGGAGTTTACACGGAACCATGCGAATGTACTTATAATGACAAATTTTTTTGCGTTTACTATATTTGAGCGCAGCTACCGATACATATTGTGCAGCGTATACAGTATAATCTGTATTGCGTTTTCCTGATATAGTCGCACCACACGGCTTTGAGGAGTAGTATAGATAAGGAGAATTATGAATGTCTGCTGATGGAGTTTACCTCGCAGATGATCCACTCTGGTATAAAGACGTCATCATATATGAACTTCATGTACGGGCATTCTTCGATAACAATGCTGATGGGGTTGGCGATTTTGAAGGGCTTATAGAAAAACTGGATTATTTGGAGAATCTTGGCGTAACCGCAATATGGCTTCTCCCTTTTTACCCATCTCCTCTTAAAGATGATGGATACGATATTGCAAATTATTTCGGCGTTCACCCTGATTATGGTTTATTGCGTGACTTCAAGGAGTTTATCAGGAAAGCTCACAAAAAGGGCATACGGGTTATTACCGAACTTGTTTTGAATCATACATCAGAACGGCATCCCTGGTTTCAAATGGCAAGGAGGGCAAAACCAGGTTCGGCATTACGGAATTTTTATGTGTGGAGTGACACCTCTGAAAGATATAAAGAGGCAAGGATCATTTTTAAGGACTTCGAATTATCCAACTGGACGTGGGATCCCATGGCAAAAGCCTATTACTGGCACCGTTTTTTTGCTCACCAGCCGGACTTGAATTATGATAATCCACTGGTGCAAAAGAAAATCCTGAGAGTTATTAATTATTGGCTGGATATTGGTGTTGATGGGTTTCGCCTGGATGCCGTTCCCTACCTCTTCGAAAGAGAGGGCACGGCTTGTGAAGGCTTACCGGAAACCCACGTATTCTTAAAGAAACTCAGGGCATACATTGACAGTAAGTTCAAGAACAAAATGCTACTTGCAGAGGCAAATCAATGGCCAGAGGATGCGGTAACCTACTTTGGGAGTGGGGACGAATGTCATATGGCATTCCATTTTCCACTGATGCCCAGGTTGTTCATGGCAATTTGGACAGAGGACAGATTTCCCATTATTGATATCCTTGAACAAACCCCCTCTATCCCTGACACGTGCCAGTGGGCATTTTTCTTGAGAAACCATGATGAGCTTACCCTTGAGACGGTAAGTGATGAAGAAAAAGATTATCTGTGCCGGGTCTACGCGAGAGACCCGGTGGCAAGGATAAATCTCGGCATACGGAGACGGCTTGCTCCTCTCCTTGGAAATAACCGGAGAAAGATTGAAATCATGAATATTCTGCTTTTTTCTCTCCCCGGCACTCCCATCGTTTATTACGGAGATGAAATTGGCATGGGAGACAATTACCACCTTGGCGACAGGAACGGCGTAAGAACACCCATGCAATGGAACGTAGACAGAAACGGGGGGTTTTCTCGTGCAAATCCCCAAAAACTCTATCTCCCCATTATTATAGACCCAGAATATCATTACGAGGCCGTTAATGTAGAAAATCAGGAAAAGAATCAGGCCTCGCTGCTCTGGTGGATGCGAAGGGTCATTGCCATGAGGAAGCGCTTTAAAGCGTTTGGGAGGGGAACTATTGAATTTTTATTTCCTGACAACCCAAAAATACTCGCATTTATTCGTCAGTATCACGACGAGGTTATTCTTACGGTAATTAATCTTTCGCGTTTTTCACAAGTAGTTGAACTCGATCTTTCAAAATTCTCCGGATATCAGCCCGAAGATATCTTTAGCGGAAATAAATTTCCCTGCATAAAAAGTGTTCCTTATCTCCTTACCCTCGGCCATTATGACTATTTCTGGTTTGTCCTAAAGAAAGAAGATGAATCCGCATCGTTTCGAAAAACACGACAAATCCCCCATATCGGCAGTAGCTGGAAAACTGTTTTTAAGGGAAAAACAAAGGAAGTAATGGAAAGGGAAATTTTGCTTCCTTACTTAAAAATGTCCGGATGTCTTGGTGGTAAAATGAAGGAACTGCGGGAGGTCAAAATTTTCGAGAATATTAATATTAAGGAAAAAGCATGCGATGTACAACTTCTTTTCCTGGAAATAAAATACATAACAGGTTTATCCGATACCTACTTTCTTCCCCTTTCTTTCTCATCCGGTAACGCTGCTGATGGCATTGTCTCAGAAAATCCACATGCGGTCATTGCGCAGTTCGGATCTAAAAATACCGAAGGAATTATCTATGATAGTATCTACGATGAAGAATTCAGGAAACATCTTCTATGGATGTTTGCCGGAAGACATACCCAACATGGTCTTCACGGGGAGCTTCTTATCTTTGCAGTAAAGGCGATAAAAAAGCGTAAACGGGAGGAACTCTTTTCGTTAAAATCCCATGTCAGTATGGAATCGCAGAATAACTCGTCCATCTTTTACGGCAAAGAATTTATTTGTAAACTTTACCGACGCCTTGACGAAGGGGTAAACCCAGAGTTAGAAATTTGCAAGTTCCTCACCGGGAAGACCTTTTTTCAACACGTTCCCGCATTTCTGGGAGCACTAGAATACAGGAGACGCGGATGTGAATCCGTAACTCTAGGCATGCTCCAGACTTTTATTCCGAACGAAGGAGATGCGTGGATATATACCCTTGATTGGGCAGGAAGATACTTAGACACAATCCTTGCGAGAAAAAATGAGATTCAGGGAATATCTCCCATTCCACATTCTTTTTTTGATACAACACTTAACGGGATACCGATACTTTTTCAGGAATTAATAGGTGGTGTTTATCCTGAGATGATAACCCTTCTTGGGAAAAGAACGGCAGAACTTCATTTAGCGCTTGCATCTGAAACAGAAGATATTCATTTCGTGCCAGAATCCTTTACCGCATCCTATCAACGATCATTGTATCAATCCATGCATGCTCTTACAAAAAGGGTTTTTGCGCTCCTCAGAAAAAACATGAATACTGTCCCTGACGGCCAAAAAGGATTAGCAAACGAGATCCTGAACCTTGAAAAGGAGATCCTCGGTCGTTTCAGAGCAATTTTCATGAAGAAGATATCAGCAGTGAAAATAAGAATCCATGGAGACTACCACCTTGGGCAGGTTCTCTTTACAGGAAATGATTTTGTTATTATTAACCTTGAAGGAGAATTTATAAAGAATATAAGTGAAAGAAGATTAAAGATGTCTCCTTTAAAAGATGTGGCGAGTATGATACGATCATTTCATTACGCTACCCATGCTGCCCTTTCAAAGTATGTACATACAAGACCGGAAGACATTCCGTTCCTGGAACCCTGGATAAATTTATGGTGTCGATACATTGGTGGCGTTTTCTTACGGTCATATCTGGATACGGCTGGAAATGCACCTTTTATCCCAAAGGGCAGAGAGGAGCTTGATATTATGCTACGGGCATATCTTTTGAAAAAAGCCGTTTATGAAGTTGGACATGAATTAAACAATCGTCCGGAATACCTTGTTATACCATTCAAGGGGATAAAACAACTGCTCGAGATAATATAATCATTTCTTATGAAACGGATAATTTTATGAGTAAAACGAGCCTTTTCACCGATCATGATGTCTATCTCTTCAAGGAAGGAAGCCATTTTCAGCTTTATGACAAACTTGGCTCTCATCTGATGGCAGTACATGAAAACAAAGGAGTATATTTTGCCGTATGGGCACCAAATGCTGCAAGGGTGTCGGTCATAGGTGATTTTAATCAATGGGATAGAGAATCCCATCCGTTAACAATGCGAAAAGACGATTCTGGCATATGGGAAGGATTTATTGAGGGCGTTGGAAACGGAACGGTTTATAAATATCATATCATTTCCCGATACAAAAACTACAGCGTAGACAAAGGTGACCCATTCGCCATGCGCTGGGAGACTCCCCCCAAAACTGCATCTTTGGTCTGGGATCTGAATTATGAATGGCAGGACGATGCATGGATGAACACCCGTCACAAAGTTAACTCGTTGAAAGAGCCATTTGCTATTTACGAAATTCATCTTGGTTCGTGGAGACGTGTTCCTGAAGAGGGTAACAGATACCTTACCTATAAAGAAATAGCGCACTATCTTGCAGATTACGTAAAAGAGATGGGCTTTACTCATGTTGAACTATTACCTATTACAGAGCATCCCTTTTATGGCTCGTGGGGATACCAGACTGTTGGGTACTTTGCGCCTACCAGCAGATACGGAACTCCTCAGGATTTTATGTATCTCGTTGATTATCTGCACCAACATGGAATCGGAGTAATTCTTGACTGGGTTCCTTCCCACTTTCCTACTGATGAGCATGGACTTGTCTATTTTGACGGGACGCATCTCTATGAACACGCGGATCCAAAGAAGGGTTTTCATCCGGACTGGAAGAGTTACATTTTTAATTATGGCAGAAATGAAGTGAGGAATTTCCTTATCAGCAGCGCCTTCTTTTGGCTTGACAAATACCATATAGACGGTCTCAGAGTCGATGCCGTAGCATCTATGCTCTATCTTGATTATTCAAGAAAAGACGGGGAATGGACGCCAAACAAATACGGGGGTAGAGAAAATTTGGAGGCAATAGCTTTCATCAAAAGATTTAACGAAGCTGTTTATAAGTCTTACCCAAGTGTTCAAACGATAGCCGAAGAGTCCACTGCGTGGCCTATGGTGTCTAAGCCAATATATGTTGGCGGTCTCGGGTTTGGTATGAAATGGAATATGGGATGGATGAACGATACTCTGGCATATCTTTCAAAAGACCCGGTTTATCGAAAGTTTCATATTAACCAACTTACCTTTAGTATTATGTATGCATTTTTTGAAAACTTTATCCTACCATTTTCCCACGATGAAGTTGTCCATGGCAAAGGCTCTTTGCTTGGAAAGATGCCGGGTGATGAGTGGCAGCGGTACGCTAATCTCAGACTTCTCTTTGGATATATGTATGGACACCCCGGGAAAAAACTTCTTTTCATGGGAGATGAGTTTGCTCAAGTCAAAGAATGGCACCATGAGGAGAGTCTGGAATGGCATGTACTACAATATCCTTTTCATCGGGGAATGCAACGGTGGGTCAGGGATTTAAATCATTTATATAGAAACGAGCCTGCACTGCATGAACAGGATTTTCATATCGATGGTTTTGAGTGGATCGACTTTCATGATTGGGAATCTAGCATTGTCAGTTTCATAAGGAAGGGAAAATTAACCGACGATATCATCCTCGTAGTATGCAATTTTACTCCTATACCGCGGAATAATTACAGCATCGGCGTCCCCCGCGGCAGCTTCTGGAAAGAATTATTGAACAGTGATGCAACTGTTTATGAGGGTAGCGGACAGGGAAATTCCGGCGGTGTGGAAGCTGCACCGGTACCTAAGCACGGGAGAGCTTATTCTCTTTCTATAACCTTACCGCCCTTAGGAGTACTTATTTTTAAACATGAAGATGGAATCCGATAATGGATAGATATATCTGCATTCATGGACATTTCTATCAACCGCCAAGGGAAAACCCATGGCTGGAAGCCATTGAACTGCAGGATTCTGCCTCTCCATATCATGACTGGAACGAAAGAATCACCGCTGAATGTTACTCCTGCAATTCTGCATCCCGAATCCTGGATACAGAAGGCCGTATTATGGATATCGTCAGTAATTATGCGGGGATGAGCTTTAATTTTGGTCCCACCCTTCTTTCATGGATGGAGAAATATGCTCCTGATGTATATCGGGCTATACTTGATGCAGATAAAAAAAGTATGGAATGGCGATCCGGTCATGGAAATGCCATTGCGCAGGTTTATAACCACATGATTATGCCCCTTGCTAATACCCGTGATAAACGTACTCAGATTGTATGGGGAATAAAGGATTTTGAGTATCGTTTTCAACGTTTTCCCGAAGGCATGTGGCTCTCAGAAACGGCAGTTGACCGCGAGACCCTGGAAATTATGGCAGCACAGGGTATACAATTTACCCTGCTCTCACCACACCAGGCGTTTAGGGTAAGAAAGATAGGAGCGGAAAAGTGGAAAGATGTGAGTGGAGGACGAATCGATCCGACGAGGGGCTATGTATACAAACTACCGTCAGGCAGGATAATCAATATCTTTTTTTACGATGGTCCCATATCCCGGGCAGTGGCATTCGAAAAATTATTAAATCGGGGAGAGGATTTTGCCAATCGACTGCTAAGCGGTTTCTCTGATGCACGGAAACAACCTCAAATCCTTCATATTGCTACCGACGGAGAATCGTATGGACATCATCACCGGCATGGTGATATGTCTCTTGCCTTTGCTCTTAATTATATAGAATCCCATAGGCTGGCACAGCTAACAAATTACGGCGAATATCTCGAAAAACATCCTCCAACCCATGAGGTTGAAATATTTGATAATACCTCCTGGAGTTGTATGCACGGCATAGAACGATGGAAGAGCAACTGCGGATGTAATTTTAACGTACATCCCGGATGGAACCAGGAATGGCGGACTCCCCTCCGGAATGCTTTTGACTGGTTGAGAGACCAGATCGTGATAAAATACGAACGAAAGGCAAAAGAATATCTGAAAGATCCCTGGGAAGCACGGGATGAATATATAACCCTTCTTCTGAAGCGTTCAGAAGAGAATATAAACAATTTTTTTGAGAAATACGCGATAAAAACCCTCAGCACCGATGAAATAGTTTCCGCACTTACATTACTCGAAATTCAAAGAAATGCCTTACTGATGTATACAAGCTGCGGATGGTTTTTTGACGAGCTTTCAGGTATTGAAACCATACAGATCATTCAATACGCTGGAAGGGCAATTCAACTGTCAAAGAAGATATTTGGTGACAGCTTGGAAAACGCTTTCTTAGACAAACTTTCTCAGGCAAAAAGCAATATACCGGAACATAAAGACGGGGCACATCTTTATATGAAATTCGTTAAGCCGGCTATAATCAATACCAAAAAAGTTGGAGTACACTATGCTGTAAGTTCCATCTTTGAGGATTACCCTGAAAGCACCGGAATTTATAGCTATACGGTTACCAGAGAAGACTGTCATCAAGCAGAGACCGGCAAAGTGAAAATCTCCGTGGGACGAATTTCCATCAGGTCTGAAATAATTAAAGAAACAGAACGTTTAAGCTTCTGTGTATTATACCTTGGTAATCATGATTTCAACGGTGGTGTGCGCACTTTTTTTGGAAGCGATGAGTATGAATCGATGAAAGACGAAATTCTGACGACATTTGAAAAAGGCGCCTTTTCGGATATCGTGAGGTTGATGGAAAAACATTTCGGTATGCATAACTATTCACTAAAACATCTTTTCAAAGACGAACAGCGAAAAATTGTGAATCAGGTCATTAATGCAACGATTGAGGAATTCGAGGAGACCTGTAACGGATTGTACGAGAACAATCGCAGTTTGATGGCTTTTTTACAGCAGACGGGTATGTCAATACCAAGAACACTTTATACCGCTGCGGAGTTCACTCTTAACCGTAATTTAAAAAAGGCACTTGAAAAAGACAAGAATATAGGCAGGATACAAAATATTCTTTATGATGTAAAAAAATGGAATATCTCTGTGGATACGATGGATCTCGAATTCCTGGTTCGCCGCAAGATCGAAAAAGCAATAAATGAATTGCACAAGAATCCTTCAGACTTTAATATGCTTCAGACAATAGAGAAAGATCTGAATATCTTTTTACTGTTACCTTTTAAAATTAATCTTTGGCAGGTACAAAATGTTTATTATGATATGGCAAAAATAATATATAAAGAGTTTCTGTTAAAGGCAAAATCGGGTAACACGGATGCCATTCGTTGGGTAGAAATGTTCAGACAGATTGGACACAAGCTATCTTTCAATCTGACGATAGTGCTGTCTGAAACTTAAGATTACCATTTTCATGCATGAGGACTGAATGAACAGAAGAAGCGGTATATTACTTCATGTCACTTCCCTTCCGGCTTCTCATGGGATAGGCGACTTTGGTGAAACGGCTTACCAATTTGTCGATTTTCTTACTGAAACCAGACAGTCTTTGTGGCAAATCCTCCCCTTAAATCCCACATCCACCGTATACGGGAATAGCCCCTACAGCAGTAATTCAGCGTTCGCGGGGAACAAGAATATGATAAGCCTTGATCTCCTTATACAAGACGGTATCCTCTTAAAGTCCGATATGAAGAGCCACACAGCCTTTCCTAACGATATAATTGATTATGACCGTGTTTCTGCCTTTAAACAAGATATGCTTTGTTCAGGATATAAAAATATCCGCCACACGCTGGAAAAAAATGTGGAATTTGAAACATTTTGCAACGAAAATGCACATTGGCTTGATGATTATACCCTATTTGTTGCACTGAAGAATAGTTTTCATGATACTGCCTGGTATGACTGGCCAGAAGATTTACGATACAGAAAAGAAGCAGCCATGAGTGAATGGAGGAATACCTTAAAAGACAAGATACTGATGGAGAAATTATTTCAATTCCTTTTTTTTAGACAGTGGTTTTCTCTGAAAAAATATTGTAATTCAAAAAATATTCATATAATCGGCGATCTTCCTATCTATGTAACAGATGACAGCGTTGACGTCTGGGCAGAACCTGAAATATTTAAGCTGGATAATTCAAAAAAACCAACCTTTGTAGCAGGAGTTCCACCCGATTATTTCAGCACAACCGGGCAGCGGTGGGGAAACCCAGTTTATAACTGGGATATCCTTAAAGGCAGCGGATACTCATGGTGGCTAAAACGCATAGAACATAATCTTAAATTGTATGATATTGTCAGACTCGATCACTTCAGAGGTTTTGTTTCATACTGGGAAATTCCGGTCAATGAAATGACGGCAATCCATGGGAAATGGGTGGATACGCCGGTAAAAGATTTCTTTAACATCCTGTACCGGCATTTTCCAAGCCTTCCCATTATTGCCGAAGATCTGGGAACGATAACTCCGGACGTAAGAGAAATTATGCATATGTTTGGAATTCCCGGTATGAAAGTACTTCTCTTTGCATTTGGGGATGATTTGCCCAAAAATCCCTATATACCACATAACTATACACACCAGTGCATTGTTTATACGGGGACGCATGATAACAACACGGTGAAAGGCTGGTTTAAAAAAGAGGCGAACACGGAGGACAAAAAAAGAATCCACAGATACTTAGGTAAGGAAATTACGGAAGACACTATTCATCAGGAAATGATTCGTCTTGCGATGATGTCCGTTGCAAATACAGTGATAATACCCATGCAGGATGTGCTTGGTTTGGGCGAAGAATCGAGGATGAATCTGCCGTCGTCTTCCAAAAATAATTGGAAATGGAGGCTCTTGCCGGATCAAATTACCCCCGCTCTCAGACAAGAATTAACGGAAACAACGATTATCTTCGGCAGAGGATAATGAAAAATGAGATGCCCGCTGGGGCAATACACAGTGGACAATTCCGCAGTATCTTGACCAAGACCAGAATGGAATATCAAACAAGAATCACGAGGATTATTCCGGCGTTGTGTCAGGTGCAAAAATTACCATAAACGATAACCACCATGGGAGAAGGACTCCTACGAAACCAAAACAGAATAATATCATAACGCAGCATATCCGCAACCAAATCTTCTTGTCGTTCGACTGATCCTTCGGCGGGCTTAGCATATTGCGCCACGCATGGTGAGCTTGTCGAACCATCACGGCGAAGTCAAGGGGGGCGAAAGGGGGCAAAAATACATGCGAAAAAAGAAAGATTTTACACGATAATACTATAAATGCGCTTATATAGGAGTTTTTTTTGTCTCAGGAAATTGGGTAACAGGTGGGATAAAATAAATTCTAACTGAAGGAATAAAATTTATGAAAGTAAAAGAAATTTTGGACCCGTCACCAAATCTTATCCGAACTTCGGATACCTTTGAACATCTTATAAAAATACTCGATGCTGTTAAATATCACGTAATCTTTGTCGTCGACAAAGAGGACAAGCTGGTAGGAATCGTAACTGAAGGCGACATCATAAAAGTTCTCATCCCTAAGTACATAAACATGGACGAATCGCTTATCTCGGTAATGGATGTGAATTATTTTGAGAGGAAATGTATAGAAAATAGAAATTTGACTATCGACAAAATAATGTCCACAACAACTATTGCCGTAAATGAAGAAGATACCATAATTAAAGCTGCTGCACTCATGGTTGTAAATAAGATACACACTCTTCCTGTGGTAAGAAAAGGGAAGGTTGTTGGAATTGTGCCACGATTAACTCTGTTAAAGCACATCACAAAAGTCCTTTCCAAATATGAACAGGAAAGATAATTCAAATATTTTGTAAAAAGGAAGATAAGCTCATGAACTTCTGGATCGCCACCGCCATCTTTATTATATCCTATGGTTTAATTGTCTCTGAAAAAATAGACAAAACAAAGGTTGCATTAATTGGTGCGGGCTTAATGATGATTCTTAAAATAGTAAGCCAATACGAGGCGTTCTATAATGTCGAGTATGCCATAGATTATAATGTGATCTTTTTACTTATCGGTATGATGATCATCGTTAACCTCCTCAGCAAAACAGGTATATTTCAGTTCCTGGCTATAAAATCGGCAAAACTGGCGAAGGGAAACCCCCTCCAAATTCTTATCCTCTTCGTCTGTATTACGGCAATTATTTCTGCCTTTCTTGACAATGTAACCACGGTTTTACTTCTCGTGCCAGTTACACTCTTTGTTGCTGATGAACTGGAGCTTGATCCGTTTCCGTTCCTGATTTCAGAAGTCATGGCTTCCAACATCGGCGGTACGGCGACACTTATAGGTGATCCACCCAATATTATGATCGCCAGCAAGGTACAACTCACATTTCTGAATTTTATCTGTCATATGGCCCCAGCGATCTTCTTTGTTTTTTCGTTCTTCATCCTAACCATAAAATTTCTCTTTGGCAGAAAGCTTCACGTCAAAGAAGAGACACGACAAAAGATACTTTCTATAGACGAATATAATCTCATTAAAAACCCTACTCTGTTAATAAAGTCACTTGGTGTATTAGGAATAGTCATTTTAGGATTTATTCTGCATGGAACACTTCACTACGAACCCGCAACAATCGCTATTTTAGGAGCTGCCATTCTTCTTGTTATCTCAAAGGAAGACCCACATCATGTCTTAAAAGAATTAGAATGGCCAACCCTTTTCTTTTTTATTGGACTATTTATTATCGTGGGTGGAGTCGTTAAGGTAGGTTTGATTTCAAAACTCTCTGAAGGTATGATTTCGCTGACAAAACCGAATGCAGAAAATATGTTTGTTACAGCGATTGCAACCTTATGGTTTTCAGCCATCAGTTCAGCAATTATTGACAACATCCCCTTTGTGGCGAGCATGATTCCCCTGATCACAAATACAGCCCATGCAGTATTACCAACAACTGCAGATGTCAAACCGATCATTCAACATTCAACCCTTATGCCAGTATGGTGGTCTTTAGCTCTAGGGTCTTGTCTTGGCGGAAATGGTTCTCCGGTTGGTGCATCTGCCAATGTTATCACCATAAGCCTTGCGGAAAAGGCTGGATATCCAATGCCGTTCAAAAAATTTATTATCTATGCAATACCCATTACCATTGAAACAATTATCATATCTACGATTTATATCTGGCTAAGATATTATGTTATCCGTTGAAACGACAATAAATCTGTATTATAATTTTCTCGACAAAATTTAAGAAATGGTTTAATCTATGCCGAGATACGGATCGTTTTCCCTCGATCGTGTTTCTGCGAAGGATTTTCCGGACGATTGCAAATATTTATGTTTCTAATGGAATCAATGTACCGATGACAGAAAAGAACCTCCCTGTAGACAGGCATATCAAATTCAACGAGGCAGAGAAGGTGCCGGCAAAGGTTAAGCCAATGAATACCTGGAAGCACATGATTGCTCATGTATGTATATGGTTCTTGGTCATTGTGCTAGTCATGGTTTATTTTACTTCAACAGGTTCACCACAGGCCGGGCTCCTCGAGGTTGGAATGTCTGCGTTAATTTTTGTCGTTCTGTTCCATCTTGTCATGAAGTATTTTCCTCTTGTTTCTAAGATCATTACTTCGGTAATTGCAATTGGCTTTGGGATTGCGTTAATCTTTGTGAATTATCATTATTTGAAGGTCGTAAAAACGGATGCTTCATTAAAACAACTCTTAGTGGGTGACCTGCTCGTTCATAAGATTTTAAAGACTATAAAAAAAGAGCCAATTGCTTTAGTAATAAAGAAAGAAAATCCTCAGGCAGTTACGGAACCAAAATCTAAAACACCAGCACCTGCAGCATCTCTTGATCAACTAAAAACTTCAATTGCAGAACCCATAGCATCCGATACGAACGTTGAATTATTACATGTCACTTCATTAGAACCGGCAATCAAAAGCGAAGCATTATCTATAGATGAAAGATACAAAATTGAGCCTTTTACAGGTAAGATGGTGAAAGAAATTTCGTATTTCCCATTTAGTGTAAAAGAATGTGAACCGACAATCAGATGCATTACAGAAAAAAACGATATGAGCTATGCTATGCTTCTCGGAGTCATACAAGACACGCCAATTACTGGATTAAAAGAACAAAAGATTCAACCGCCTCTATCGGGGAAGATTGAATCAATTCCTGTAAGATAATGGCTCGAATCAGAAAAAGATAATTATAACGCTGGTCAATTTCCCTGACTGTAAAAAAATATCGTTTTATTTAAACAGATTCCAGGTTGATATAAATTCCCAATAGAAAAATGGCAGGCCGGGCTATAAAACGAATATGAAAAAAGAAAATTCTGTTTTTTCCCTTTTGCAAAACAGACTAATTTAATTGTATAGGAATTTCTATTTTATTTATGCGGGTCACAGGCGGCACGGACAAACAAGTTTGTCGTTCGACGGATCTTTCGGCAGGCTCAGGATGTAGCGCTGTGCATAGTGTGAGTCTGTCGAACCATCACGACGAAGCCCATTGCCACCCTGTAACCGAAGACATAACTTGATAGTATTTGAAGGAGCCATATTATGAGAATGTATATCAGTATCGTTTTTATCCTGTTAATTCTAATAAATGTATGTTACGGCCAGGAGCAGGATAAAGACGAATCTTTAGATGCTGCAATTAAATCATTTCAGCAGGCGATAGAAAAAAATCCAAAACTCGCTGAGGCACATTATAACCTTGGAATTCTATACAACGAAAAAGGAATGGTGGAAGAAGCTGTCACCGAATACAAAAAAACGTTAGAGATTGAACCCAATTTTATAAAAGCACAGAACAATCTCGGAATAATTTATTACGAGACAGGTCGACTAGACGAGGCTATCGAAAGTTTAGAGAAGGCGGTTACCGCATCTCCACAGTATATCGAGGCACAGTATAATTTAGGAATTGTTTATTATGGAAAGAAGCAATATGCTGATGCTGTGGCGGTATTCAAAAAGGTTGTGGAGCTTAACCCAAAGTTTGAAAAGGGATATTATAATTTAGGAGTTACCTATGCCTCAATGGATTCCCTTGATGATGCTCTTGTTGCATTTAAAAAAGCTGTGTCAGTTAACCCGCAATTTTCGGATGCTTACTATAATATGGGCGTAGTTTATGCAAAGAAAGAGCAACTTGACGAGGCTATTAAATCCTTGCAAAAAGCCTTGGAACTTAATCCAAACGATGATAAATCACATTTCGCCTTAGGGGTGATCTATCAAGCAAAACGGAAGAGAAAACTGCCTAGCGGGAAATCTGAAAAACTCTGATATCCCGCTGCTTCAAAAAATCTAATATCGCCAAATTAATTAATCCTAATGACAAAAGAGGATAAATATTAAAAAGTATGGAGACTGTATATGGCTTTTCTTATCGAAAAAAAGAATGATATTTCTACAAACCGATTTCTGAAGGACCTTACCGATACAGAATTGTTTGAAGTGTGTAACATCGGAAGAATAAAACATTTTAACACGGGGGATATCATTATCAAGGAAGGCGATGCTGATAAATCTTTATGCTTTATATTACAAGGATCGATAAAAGTAACGAGGAAATTTGATGGTCAGGAAAGAGATATTGTAACAATCTTCAAGGGTGACGGACTGGGCGATATTGATTTTACAAAAAGCACTGTAAGAACCATTTCCGCAGTGGTTTTACAGCCCTCGACCATTATGGTTTTAGACAGTTTAGATATGCAAAAGTTGAAGCCGGGAACGCAGATATGTATTTATAAAAATATCAACAAGGCATTCTCAGAAAGAATGGATCATTTTATTTCCCAGCAAGCAAAGTTAGCAGACCAAAATAACTCCTTTAAGGTAAAAATAAAAAAATTTCTTCATTCCAATAAAAGCAGTTATGCCCAATCAGAAATAATTCAGGACATCCTAAAAAATATTCCCCGATTGCCAATGTATACCAACAAGTTATTTACGTTGCTTCATGACGAAAAGGCGCAAATAAAAGAAATCGTTGATCAAGCAAAATTAGACCCCTCGCTGGTGGGTGCTATATTAAAAACAATCAATTCTGCTTTTTACAGTGTGAAAAATAAGATATCGGACGTTCAACATGCGATTATGCTTTTAGGATTTAATCAAGTTTATCAGTTAGTACTCGATAACGGCATCAAAAGCACCATGCCAAACACGCCACAGTTTCAGGAATTGCAATGTCATTCTGTTATTACGTCTACAATAGCTTTCGAAATCGCAAAATTAAGCGAAGCAAGCAATGCCGTAATTATGAGCACGATTGGATTATTGCATGATATAGGAAAAAGTGTTATTCTTTTGCTAAAACTCCAGCATCAAAAACTCAATCTGCTTATTGATTCGTTAGACCCTGCTGCCATTGGTTCTCTCTTATTAAAGGAATGGAACGTTCCTGATATTGTTTGCAAGAGCCTTGAGTATCAATCCTTTCCCGAATTCTTTCCGCCTTCCGAAATTCCTGCTGAATATACGAATAATGTAGCAATTCTTTATATTGCCCATCTCTGTTATGAATATATGAATGGCGAGAAGGAAAAGGAGTTGCCAATGGCCTTTCTTGAAGAATATTTTAGAGTATTGAAATTTACTGAAGGCTCTCTCTCTGAATTGATAAAGAAACAAATAATACCGGCACTGCACAAAAAAATAAAAACATATCCCGACGATGTTCGACTGTTTATTATGAAAAATAAGGACAGTAGCATGTCAGAGGGACTCGGTGATGATTATAAAACTAAAATAGATGATGTATTTAAGCTGAAAGAAAAAGATGTATTGAAATAAGCAGTGGACAGAGAATACAAAGACAATCTTATTGTTCAAGTATGATAATTTACAAAGGGGATCTTGTTGCGGGAGCTAGTGATAATTTGGGAAATATTTTTGTTGCAAATGATGGATAAGTTCTGATATACTCTTTCAGATTTTCCTGCATGCTTTACGTGTTTTGTTAGTTACATAACAAAGGTATAGAATCATACCGTGGAAAATATACAAACAAATCCTCCTTAAAATGAGCACGAAGATAGTTAAAAAACTTATCAAAAAGTTTTTATGGATAATGTGATAATGATTAAGGAGTGTTTCTTAAAGTAGATTTTATGTAAGGAATATAAGTAATGATGGATAAAGAAGTAAAAAAAAGGATTATTAACGATCTCAGGGTTCATGAAAGCGACACCGGTTCCCCTGAGGTCCAGGTTGCGTTGTTAACAGAACGAATTAATCATTTGAGTGATCATTTAAAGAAACACAAAAAAGATCATACATCTCGCAGAGGGTTATTTTTGATGGTTGGGCACAGGTCGGCACTATTGAAATATTTATCAAACACAGATAACGAAAGATATAAAAAACTCATTGCGAAGCTTGGTATTAGAAAATAGCAGAAAATCTTTAGGAGGAACCTAATAGACTTATTTAAAAATGTTTAAAAAATTTGAATTGTTCATATCTTTTGCTGGTCAAAAACAAGATATAGATACAAAAGCAGGAGGGATTAAATGACGTATTGTAGGGTCGAGAAATTGATCGGCAAAGAGATGCTTATTATAGAAACAGGAAAAATTGCAAAGCAGGCTAATGGCGCAGCGGTAGTAAGGTATGGCGATACGATAGTATTGACTACGGCAGTATCATCAGCAGAAGAAAATGACGAAGCGGATTTTTTCCCACTCACCGTTGATTATCGGGAAAAGACATACGCAGCAGGAAAATTCCCCGGCGGCTTCTTTAAAAGAGAAGGCAGGCCAACCTCAAAAGAAATATTAACCATGAGGTTAATAGATCGCCCCATAAGACCACTCTTTCCGGAAACATATCTTCGTGAAGTTCAGATCATGTCCATGGTGCTTTCTGCAGACAAAGAGAACGATCCTGACATTCTTGCTATGATAGGGGCATCTGCAGCCCTATCGGTGTCATGTATTCCTTTCGGAGGGCCTACAGGTTCTGTTAGGGTTGGTCAAGTCGACGGAGAGTTTATTGTAAATCCTACGCATTCCGAGCTTGAAAAAAGTATGATAGATCTTGTTGTTTCCGGAACTGAAGATGCGGTTACCATGGTTGAGGCATCAGGTAAGGAGGTTTCTGAAGAACAGATGGTGGATGCAATTATGTTCGGACATGCCTATATAAAAGAAATAGTTCAAGTACAGAAAGAACTGTTGGCCAAATGTGGAAAAGTAAAGCAACCCATTCCACTTTTGAAACTTGATATGAATCTCCTGGATGAAATTAAACAGAAATATTACACAGAAATATTAGAGAAAAACCAAACGCCGGGTAAAGATTCTAGAAAACGAGCATTGCATGAAATACTGAATCAGATTATACAGGAGTATTGTACTGAAAAAGAAGGTGCTCCTACAAGAAAAGCAATTAAGGCTATTTTTGAGAGACTTGAGACTATCATAGTGCGTGACCAAATTGTGCAGGAAAAGAAAAGGCCGGATGGCAGAGGGCTAAAAGATATTCGCCCCATTACCTGTGAAGTGGGGATTTTGCCAAGAACCCATGGCTCCGCGTTGTTCACACGAGGTGAGACCCAGGCTATTGTGGTTACAACACTGGGTACGACAATGGATGAACAGCGAGTAGATACTCTTGAGGAAGAATATTCAAAGAAGTTTATGTTGGATTATAATTTCCCGCCTTTTTGCGTTGGTGAGGTGAAACCATTGCGTGGGCCAGGTAGACGTGAAATTGGTCATGGGGCTTTGGCAGAACGGGCATTAGAAGCAGTGCTTCCCCCGCTAACGACTTTTCCCTACACGATACGAATTGTTTCTGATATTACCGAATCCAATGGATCCTCTTCAATGGCTACGGTTTGTGGTGGAACTCTTTCCATGATGGATGCTGGTATTCCTATTGCTACGCAGGTGGCTGGTATCGCAATGGGCCTGGTGAAAGAGGATGAAGATGTATGTATTCTGTCTGATATTTTAGGGACAGAAGATCACCTGGGTGATATGGATTTTAAAGTTGCCGGAACATTGAAAGGTGTTACCGCACTCCAGATGGATATAAAGATTTCAGGAATTACTGAAAAAATTATGCGGGATGCATTGGTGCAGGCTAAAGAAGGAAGAATTTACATTCTTCAGGAACTGGCAAAGGTTATCGATAAACCAAGGGAAGAAATTTCCGTGTATGCGCCGAAATTAGTGCATATTAAGATCAATCCGGAAAAAATCGGGATGGTCATCGGTCCGGGTGGAAAAAATATTAAAAAAATACAGGAAGAAACCGGCGCAAAGGTAGAGATACAGGACGACGGTACGGTTATTATTTCGTCGATTCTTGCCGAGTCATCACAAAAGGCAAAAATATGGATTGAACGCATGACAGAAGATGTCCAGGTAGGGAAAACTTATATGGGAAAAGTTCTTTCTTTAAAAGAGTATGGTGCTTTTGTGGAAATTATCCCGGGGCACGATGGACTGGTACATATTTCTGAATTGTCTGATGGCTACGTTGAAAAGGTCGAAGATGTTGTAAAGGTTGGTCAAGAAATTAAAATAAAAGTTATCGGAATAGATGATCAAAAAAGGGTTAAGCTAAGCCGAAAAGCTGCATTGAAAGAATAGGAGTAATCCAAATTTCTTGTGTAAAGTAAAAGGATCTTTTAATCTGTAAAACTGGCCTTTGCTGGGATTAAGCCGGTTTCAAAATATTTGCTATGAAAGATGTGTTGGAAAAAATTTAAAAATTTTATCGTTTATCTTTCGGTTTTTTTGGGGAGGATAGAGAAGGCATAAAGGATAAAAAAATAGGTGCAAAAAGATTTTTCTTTGTAGACGTTGTGTTTATTCAATAGGAGAACAAGAGAATGGCAATTGGTAAAGTGAAATGGTTTGATGCAAAAAAAGGGTTTGGTTTTATTGAACAAGAAGGCGGAGGGGATGTTTTCGTTCACTATTCAAATATTTCAAGTGAAGGATTTAAGACGCTGGAAGATGGAGAAAAGGTGGAGTTCGATATCGTAGACGGGGCAAAAGGTTTGCAAGCCCAAAAAGTAATGCGTCTTAATTCTTAATTTATCTATAGACTGTATCTTTGAGCCAGGGAGATAGTGATCCAAGACATCTTCCTGGCTTATTTTTTTGTTTTCTTCAAAAAATGTGATTCAATATTTAGTTGGTGCAGCAATAGCCGGCATGATCTTTATTCCATTGGCATTTTTCTCCATTCGAAGGGCTATCGATAAGACCAGAGAACTAGAGAAAAGGGCAATGCATTCTGAAAGGCTCGCTTTTGTGGGAACACTGGCTGGCGGGCTTGCTCACGAGATAAAAAATCCGTTGAGTACGTTCAGTATCAATCTGCAACTTCTTATGGAAGATGTACAAAACCTGAAAGGGGAAAACAACAAAAAGGTGTATACACGGATACAGGCTTTGCAAAGAGAAGTACAACGCCTGGAGGAAATCCTGAACGATTTTCTCAGATATGCAAAGGGACAAAAACTAACATTGGAAGATTGCAATATTAATGAAGTTGTAGATGAAGTTGTAGACTTTATCACCCCGGAGATAAAACAAAAGAAGATATTGATACTCAAAAGTTACGATGCTCATCTGCCTCCCTGTCGTTTAGACATTAACCTTGTTAAACAGGCAATTTTAAATGTGGTTATCAATGCAGAACAGGCAATGGAACATGGTGGAGAACTTATGATTCGTACATCCGGGAATAAAAAATATATACAAATCGATGTTACTGATACGGGGACTGGTATTTCAAAAGATATTCTTGATAAAATATTCCAAGTCTATTATTCAACGAAAAAAACTGGGACAGGTCTTGGACTTCCGACTGCAAAGCGCATTATTGAGGAACATAAAGGGACAATTTCTGTTCAAAGTGAAGAGAATAAGGGAAGTAACTTTTCTATAAAGTTACCGGTAGATGTAAATATTTATTAAAACATATATATGGCTGACCATACAGTAATTCTGGTTATTGATGATAAAAAAGAGCATGCATCTGCGACGGCAGAAGCACTTCAGAAGGTTGGATATACATGCCTTGTTGCTACCAGCGGAAAGGAAGGATTGCAACGTATAGAAACTGGAGAGGTGGATATTGTAATAACGGATTTAATTATGCATGATATAGACGGCCTGCAAATACTCAAAATAACAAAAGAGAGACTGCCTGAGGCCGAAGTTATTCTGATTACTGGTTATGGTACCGTAGAAACTGCGGTTGATGCAATGCGAAAAGGGGCCGCTACCTATCTCCTAAAACCTATTAATATTAACCATCTTCGTGCGGAGATTGCAAAACTCGTTGAAAAACAGACGCTGGTAAGGAGCAATAAAGAACTTCACAAACAACTTGACGAAAGATTTGGCCTGGCTGGAATTATTGGCAACAGCCCAAAGATACAGAAAGTACTGAATATCGTTAAACAGATTTCTAGCACTACAGCCACGGTTCTGATAACTGGTGAAAGCGGGACGGGGAAGGAGCTCATTGCAAAAACTATTCATAACAACAGTCCAAGAAAGAATAGATCAATGGTCGTTTTAAATTCCGCAGCAATTCCGGAAAACCTCCTTGAGAGTGAACTTTTTGGACATGAAAAGGGAGCCTTCACGGGAGCGCTCTATCAGCGAAAAGGAAAATTCGAGTGTGCTCATCACAGCACATTGTTTTTAGATGAGGTTGGCGATATGCCACTTTCTACTCAGGTTAAACTATTGCGAGTTATAGAGGATGGCATGATTACACGTATTGGAAGTAATGAGCCTATTGAGGTTGATGTCCGTTTGATCGCAGCTACAAATCAGGACATAGAAAAACTCATAAAAGAAGGAAGGTTCCGGAACGATTTATACTTCAGACTAAATGTTGTTTCTCTTAAATTGCCGCCTCTTCGTGAGAGGCTTGAGGACACGACCTTGCTCATCGATGCCTTTCTGCGGGAATATTCACAGTTACACGCTAAGAATGTCTCACAGATATCTCCCGATGCCAGAAAAATTTTATATAAATATTCATGGCCGGGAAATATACGGGAATTAAAAAATTGTATAGAAAGTATGATTGTTGTAAGTACAAAAGATACCTTAGGTGTTGAGGATATTCCTGACCATATATTACAACGAAGTAATGAAGTATCGTATTCTCCTGGTTTTGTGGCTGGTATGACTGTTGAAGAGGCGGAGAGGGAACTCATCAAAAGTACCTTAACCACGGTAGGTGGAAATAGAGAAGAAGCAGCAAGGATGCTTGGCATTGGAGAGCGGACCCTTTATCGGAAGCTGGACAGATATGGTCTTAAATAAAGATACGGAGCAGATAGTGAGTATCACGCGTATACCGCCGCAAGGCCTAACCAAATCTCTTTTATTAAAGTAAACATAGTTATAAAATAGATATTTGGAAAAGATAAAGAAAGATATGATGGAAATTAAACTTTGTTCTAATTGCAAAAGGAGTCTGTCGAAGCATGATATGGACTCCGGGCGGGTCGTGTACCAGGAAGATGGAAGTTTGTTTTGCGGAGAATGTTTCACCATAAAGATCAGAAAGGAAAAGGGATACGAGGAGAAAAATTTTATCATGGAGTCTCTGTTAAACGAAGTAAAAAATATAAACCGGACTTTAGTTTATGCATCCGTATCATGGTTGAATATTCTGGCTGCTGTTATTCAATGTTTCGTTTTTGGCTCACTTATTTTTGCTTACCTCAACCGCAGTGGCGATGTTCATGCGTATCTCTTGCTCGCATTGGTTTTTCAGGTAATGGCATTGACTTTTTTTGTCATTAAAAAATAAATCGAGAATCATAGAAAATCTCTTGACAAAAAATATCTAATCTTTACAATACAAATTGATATCTATTTAACAATAATTTCATTTTGAAAATGGAGGACCCTATGAGTGTAAGAGTTGGACAAAATGCGCCTGAATTTACGTTGCAAGGGCTTGTAGATGAAAAGTTCAAAGAGGTAAGTTTGGATGATTATAAAGGTAAATGGATTGTACTTTTCTTTTACCCCCTTGATTTTACTTTTATCTGTCCTACGGAAATTACTGAATTTTCAAAACGAGACGGTGAATTTAAAGAGTTAAATGCACAAGTATTAGGAGTAAGTGTTGACAGTGTGTTTTCTCATAAGGCGTGGTTAAAAGAACTTGGAAAAATAAATTTTCCATGGCTGAGTGATATGACAAAAGAAGTTTCGAGAAAATATTGCGTACTCATCGAAGACAAGGGTATTGCCTTAAGAGGGACATTTATTATAGACCCTGAGGGTAAAGTAAAATATCAATTAGTTCATGATTTGGGTGTTGGTAGAAGTGTTGAAGAGGTTCTTAGGGTTTTAAGGGCATTACAGACGGGAGAACTTTGTCCCGTTGAATGGAAGCCTGGTAAAAAGACCTTAGGAAAGGCGTAATTCAGCTTAGATTCTGCCTGACGCGCCTATCGATGGTAATAAGTCTTTTGTTCAAACAATATGTTATAACAAACATAAATTTTAACAAAAACCGCAGGCCCACAGAAATTGTGATACAATGAATCTCTTTGTAGTCTGTGGTTCTGGTCTCTGCTAGATATTTTTCTTGAGTTCCATTTAAATTGAAATTTTGGATATACCTATTGAGGAATGGATATATACAATACTCCAGCGAGATAGTTTCAGACATGGGTATTCATATCTGACTTGTAGAATCGGTAGGTATTTTTACCATGTTCTTTTGAGAGATACATAGCAATATCTGCCTTTTTGATCAGATCATCTCTGTCGCTGGTATCAACAGGATAAAGGCTAATGCCTATGCTAACGGTAATATTGAGTTCGTGCCCTTCCACTAAAAAAGGATTTGATAAAGTATCAAGGATTTTATTGGCGACAATGGCAGCATTTATAGGATAAACAATTTCTGGAAGGATGAGGATAAATTCATCCCCTCCGGTGCGGGAAATCGTATCGCTTTCCCGCACGCATTTTGTCAGTCGCTCAGCAACTGCCAGAAGTAGCAAATCACCTGCATGATGCCCTAATGAATCATTAATCGTTTTAAAATTATCCAAGTCAATGACCATAAGTGCCATAATCTTACCCGTGCGCTTTGCATGGACTATTGCTCCCTGAAGACGGTCCTGAAATAAATTACGGTTGGGTAAGTTGGTAAGAGGATCATGGTAAGCCATATGTGTGATAAGCGCCTCGGACTTCTTCCGCGCTATTGCATTTCCTATGATTTCTGCCATAATGCGTAACCGTGCAATATCTTCTTCGTGCCACGGGCCGATACTAACGACGTTTTCAAAACCAACATATCCTGCCAATTCGTTTTCAGCATAAACGGGCAGAATTAAAAGTGATTTAATACCCTCCTTTTCAAATTCGTTTTTTTCAGCGACAGCTTCAGAAGACATTTTAGAAACATCGGCAATGTGAATTATGTTGCCGGCGTGGAGATTTTCCATCAACCATGGGTACGTAGCAGAGGACAGATTTTGACGGAGCTGAATTCTCGGACGAACCCCTTCATTACACCATTCATGCGTGTTGTTTACGATATTGCCGTTATCATGAATCTGGAAGAGGTATGTCCGGCTGGCCTTGCTCAGTTGACCTGCATCAGCCAGTGATTTGAAAACAGCATTGTTAAAGTCTGAAATTACAAGAAATTTTGTGGATATGCTGGCAACGGTTTTTTCGAAGTCAATCCTGCGCCTGAGAGCGTTTTCAGTTTGCTTGTGGGCGGTAATATCGGTAAGAGAAACAAAGATTTTTTCCCACGTGTGTTCGTATCCTGGAGCTATAGATAATCTCAGGTACACATAGTTCTTTGTACCACGAAGCGTGCGGGTAGTAGCTTCCGCTTCAAACAATGTTTGGCCCTCCGACAAAGCAACCAATGCCTGCCGGAATACGAAGAATGATTCTTTGTCAAAGGTATGGGCCAAACCAGTTAATAGCTGCTCTTTACTGGTGGCTTCGTGCATCTTTAACGTAGCCTTATTTACATCAAGAACCTTTATCATCGCGACACATTTATAGATCTCTTCTGGATAATTATCAAAGTAGGTATTGAGATCATTGATTCCTGCTGCTCGCAAATGATTAATGTAAGTTTTCACTGCGGAGGAATCCTCTTCCCAAAGAGAAACAGGCGAATTTTCAAAGAGTCCGCGGTATCGGGCTTCGCTTGCGTTCAGTGCATCCTCAGCTAGTTTACGTTCGATAATTTTTACTTGTAGTTTTTTGTTGGCTTGTACTAGGGCGAATGTTCGTTTTTTAATCTTCATTTCTAAGTTGTTGTATGCCTGGCGCAAAGCGTTTCCTGCTCGTATCCTTTTTATAAACTGACCCACCATGCTGCCAGTAGAGGCTAATATCATGAGGAGCTCTTTGATGGGCGGTTGTATCTTATGGCTAAAAAATATGAAAACACCTAGAATTTCGTTTTCGTATGTAATGGGAATACCTATTGTGCCATGAAAACCCTCTTTCGTAGCAATTTTTGCATGATGGAGATAGGTAGTTTGAACGATGTCAGGGATCCAGACAGGCTTTTTGCTATGATAAACCATGCCAGGCAGTCCCACCCCAGGTGAAAAAAGGATTTGCCTGGTTAGTGTATGGTATTCCGAAATATTTACTGACGGTTTGTGCCATATTTCTGTACAGCGCAGCACGTTATTTTTACTGTCAGCAGTCCAGAATTCACCAAGTGTCCACTCCAGGCTTTCACAAATAGTTTGAAGAATTTTTGAAATAGCTTCATCCGGTGTGGACGACTCTGCTAATACTCGCATTGCAGCGTGTATTCCGCAGCATCGTTCATGCTGCTTATTCTCTGCAGAGTTATTTTCTGGGAAGAATGACTTCATAATTCATTTTGATATGCCTTGGTATTTTTTTTGAAAAACTCCTCTTGGGGACTGAAGCACGTAGATATGACGTCCCGCGATCAACGCCATAATCATCTTTCCATTAATGCTATCTGTTAATAACATCAAGAAACAATAATACTTATATATCGACATGATTTAAAATAAATTTATATGAATCTTGTTAAATTGCATATATGCTTACACCAGGACTTTGCAGCAAGCCTGACGATACATAGGTAAAAGCTCATCTTTGTTTCAATCACAAGATTGATCATGATAATCGTTCTGTCGGTAATTTTATCCGTCAATTATAGCTTTCAAAATGGTATATTGTTTATCTAGAATCAAAAAAGATTTAAAAAATGCATTTTTGTTTGTAATCTTGACAATGTGTTTTAACAAAGTAAAATAATCGTGTATTAGATTTTACCATTGTTGGTGCCTAACATCCTATCAACACTGAGAACCTTCTTTGTAGAAGGTTTTTTTCACAGATACTTTGTAATGTGAGGTTTTTTAAGATGAGGATTTTATTGTGTTCCATGCCCGACACGGTTCCCCAGTTTTCTGCTAAGACATGGAGGGCTCCCAACCTTGCTATCTCTTCTCTCGCGGGAAATATTCAGCCACACCATGATGTGGCACTTGCTGATCTGGTACTCAAAAGAAACAACTTATTACCTTCACTGAAAAAGGCTATTGAGGATTATCAACCGGACATAATAGGATTAAGTGCCATGACGTTCCAATTTGATACAGCGAGAAAGATCGCAATGTTTATAAAAAGTTTGCGGAAAGATATAAAAATAGCCATTGGCGGGTATCATGCTACTCTTATGTATGAAGAAATTGCTTCTGCTGATGATGATAATCCTTTCGCTTATATCGTACGCGGAGAGGGTGAAGAAACCTTTCGTGATTTATTGGAAGCAATGGAAGGAGGGCGCGAATGGAAGGATGTTCCTGGTCTGTCCTATCGTCATAATGGAAGATTTTTGCATAACCCACCAAGACCGTTAGAGAACTTAGATACCATAAAGCTCCCGCGGAGGGATGTCCGCATTTGGAATGATTACCTCTTTTCCGGGAAAGTACTGGATATGGTCGAAACATCGCGTGGTTGTACAATGACCTGTAATTTTTGCAGCATGAACCGTATGTATGGACGTACGTTCAGGACTTATAGCTTTGATAGAATTATGCAAGACCTTGCAAACGCTAAAAAATTCGGGGCGAAATATATAGCTTTTTCAGATGATAATATCACTTTAAATGTAAAGAGGTTTGAATCCTTATGTGACGCCATTGTCGAAGCAGGGCATAATGATCTTCGTTATATTGTGCAGGCAAGTACATCGGGTATTGCATCCTCTCCAACATTGGCTCTAAAAATGGCACGTGCGGGGATACAAATTGTATTCCTGGGGATTGAGAATGTATCTGAAAGAAATTTAAAAATCATGAATAAGGGAGGTATGCTGGAAAAGACAAAGAAGGCCATCGATTACCTGCACTGCAACAACATTCTTATCGTCGGTGGGATGATTCTTGGCCATGCGGAGGACAAGGAAGAAGATATTGCCCAAAACTTTGAATTTTTTGACAAGGCCGATATCGATTTTTATGGCGAACAGATTATTACTCCTTACCCGAAAACAGGTATGCGTGATATTTTAATCAAAGAAGGACTTGTCACCAATGTAAATGATTATAAAAAATACAATGGTTTTTGGGCGAATGTGAAGACAAAGTACCTTTCATCGGATGATTTACAATTTTTACGATGGAAATATAAACGGAAATACTCCACATTTTTTAAAACAACACCAGCGTTTAAGGCTAATTTCTTAATAGTTAACCTCTTGCGGGTAATCGTCTTAAGGCCGTTTTACCGAATTAAAAATTTCTTTACCTCAATAGGAAAGACAGAACGAGACCTGTTTGAAAAAGATATGAAGAGGTTTGCCGAGATGAACAAATTTTTTTGAATAATTCTCAGTGCTGTTCGGATAAAAATTTGCAAATCTTATTTCATTCTTCGCGGGATGTCATTCTCTCATATTTCTAGCGGGCATCCATGAAGTTTAGGGTTCGCTGGAACCCTATAAAGGCTCCCTCTGTGTTAATAATAGTTGGACACTTTAACCCATAGAGTTTTGTGTAGGGTATAAAGTAGGAGAAAATCCGAAGACAAAAAATACTTGAAAATATAGCAGAGTCTCCTACGTGCTGCACACGCTTTGCCAGGTTGTTCTTGCTTCACAATACTCCTAACTTTTTATCGCAAATAATTCTTTATGTTGTTTATAGCAATCCCAGCATGCGGGCTTATTGATTGTTGAAGCGTTATCTTTGCCACAAACATGACAACTTTTTTCCTGATGCGAAAGGTTCTCATACTTTTTCCAACTCTTATAACATTCGGCGCAATAAGGAGCAGAAGGATCAAGTGCAATTTCTTTCTTGCAACGGATACAAAACCCCTTTTTGCCGTTTGTAGCTTTTTTGTCGCCTTTTTTTTCCGTCGGCTTGCCCTTAGTTTCTACAATCTTTTCAACAGACAGGCGAACTTCGTCGCTGATACGGATTAGTCGCCGTGCTTCATTGTAAATATCATCATACAACTGTGAGTCATCTGCTTTCGTGACATAAATTCCCATCTCTTGATTATTGACCTGCGAAAACTCATACAAATTCATCGAAGTAACAATTGCTTCGTTCTCATTCAAATAACACTTTGCATGTAAGTTTTCGCAAAAACTCGTCCGCACGGACTTAAGCGACTTGAGCCAGATAATTTGGTCGGGCTGTAACTCGTTTTTGCCATATACTACCCGAACATCAATTTTCATGCGATCTTTATCATCTAAAGATTGGCGTAAACGCTCATTGATTTTCAAATAGGGACTAATCAAAATAAGTGTATCATTAGATTGGTTTATCAATTGCTGAAGATGATAAGAAATACCAGTTGTATCAAGAAACTTTGCCACAGTTATTCTCCTATTTACAAAAAAGTCTATTGCTATTTTACTTTACGTTCATCGCACTAAGAACAGTCCAACGCTTCAGTGCTTCAGCCGTGAACAAGCGGCCGCATTCCAAGCCTAACGCATGCGTGAGTCGGCCGGAAATACTTTTTAGCCCGATACCACTTCAGTATAGCGACAGTTAGGAAAGTTTGAGCAGCCCCAAAACTTAGCCCCCGTATTTGCACCGCGCCTTGCGGTTCTGAGCGCCTGGTCTTTACCGCATCTCGGGCACATACGAGCGGAGACAGTTAAAGCGGATGATACTGACGTAATTGCTGGCGTTGTTTGCAACGCACCAATCATGCGGACAAGGCCATCGCCATTAACAAGTTTGATGTGCTGTGCGGCCGCGAAGTCAATAGCCTCTTTAGTAAAGACACCGGAAGTTACAATGATTGCGCCAGTTGCGCTGTGTGCTGTCATGAGCCCAAGCATCTCTCGTACGACCTTCACCCCGACCTTGCGGGTCTTCCAGTGTTTGCACTGGACGAGATAGGTATCATCCCCGCGCTTGATTGTCAAGTCGATACCACCATCTACACCCATACCGGGATTCTCGGAAACCGTGAAACCTTGCCGACGGTAAGCTTCTCCCAGTAACTCCTCAAATTGCTTCCATGAGAGTGAACGGATAGACCCAATCCCATTCTGCCGATCTAGCATGCGCCGTTTACCGGCAGACTTAAACATCGAGACCATAGCAGGCAATGCTAATATTACTGATATCCACGCAAGCTGCGAGCTCGCGCCCGCTAATATGCCCAACATAGTCTTCGGGTTAGACCAGATCACTGGAAATGCAAAGCGCAAGGCCGCGTATGAAATACCTCCAACAAGTAAGCTTGTCCACCAAGGCGCATCCGTTAAAATATCAAATAACGCCTCGAGCGCGCTCAGATTCCGATGTGCCATACATGACCTCCTGTGTTTGAACAAACGACTAGGGTCTCGATGATGAGGAAGTGTAGCGGAATTGACGGTCCGAGTTGAGCTGTTTTTATCTGTTTTCTCCTCCTAATCAGCTTGATGAGCCGTCAAAAACATAGCTTTTTCTAATGATACAAAAAATTGCTGGTATGGTTCGGGATCGGTAACGGGTTGCACATTATACTGTGCATTGGCGCGAACAAGAAGTTGGGTTTCACCTCTCGGTCGCACATTTACAGTCATACGAAGGGCATAGTTTTTCAATTTTGTGGCACTAGCCGTTCCAAGGGTTGCATCTGCCTTATCAATCACAAATCCCAAATCTTGAAGCGTTGACATTATCGTCCTAAGAGTTTTTTCTTTATCTGTCGTGTCAAAAGCTCGTGTTTGAATACTCCTTAATTGTACCTGACTAGATTCAGAATCGAGGAGGCGTTGCTGTGTAGTCGCACAACCGATAACAATAAACGAACATACAATTAAAACTAATCCTAGTTTACTTTTCATATTTCCTGTCCCTCCAGAAAAATCGCCTTTGATAGTTTATCAAAAAACTCTTGATATATTGCAGGGTCTATTAAACTTTCCGACTTAGTAGCCTGCCCTTGGGTATTCCATACAATACGCTGGAAAGTCACTCTGACAGCGATATATTTTTCTCGCTCTCCCACCGGCCGAGTGATTACAGAAGCCCTCATCTTTTGTTCTTTATCAACAGGCATAGCCCCACCCCCTAAAAGAGCAATTATAACTGCACCGGCTATCTGTCCTGCATTTTCAGCACTTCTCATCTTAGAAGAAGTAATAAGACCAAGTTTTGTTTCACTTTCGTCTAAATTAAACCCCATGTCTTGAAGGAGGCCAATGCAGGTAGATAGTATCTTTCCTTCGTCCTTCGTTTCATATTTTCGAGTTTGCATTTGACGTTCTGCGAGAGATTCAGGGCTCAAAGTTAGAGCGTCTTTGGGAATTGTCCGACATCCAGCTATAAAAAAAATGGTGACAAGGAATAAGGATAATGCTTTTCTCATATTGTGTACCTCCTTAAAATCTTGATGTATGGTATGCAAAATCACGTACTTTTTTGTCATTGTCAAATTTGATTATAATTGTGAGTGTTTGCTGGCTTGTTGATGATGAACCTGCACTTCCACTATAACCAAAAAGAATCAATGTTCCATAACCAGAACTTTCAGAGCTGACCCTGTCAGTAGATATTTTGTCATATATCCAAACCTCCCGCCCCTGCTCATCTGTCGAAACAATATTGGGTGAGCCTAATGCAGCGGCGACTTCTGCGCCAGACATCCCTTTTTTAATTTCCTTTTGAACGGTTCCAACTGTTAATTTGTTTCCTTGCAGTCCTTCTTGAGTATCTGCGGCGTGTCTCGCTGCAACACAACCCGTGAAAAAAGCCGCACAACAAATAACAAGGATTGCCATTATTCCGTTTCTAACCATTTGCCTACCTCCTTTATGTTTAGACACTTTTGAAAAAATTGACAAACTGAGACAAATAACGATCGAGCTAAGCAGTGCAATGTTTTATTGGCATCTGCTTGAGCGATTTGTTTGTCCTTGCCTTTATTCATGTTTTCCATGTGGTCCTTTATTTAGCTGTTTATTTTATGCAGATCAAATACACGTATAAAAATCCTTCATCCTTTTATCGCAATTAGCAACAGTCTGTTTATTGATTTTAATAAGATACCTTTTCCGTACCTTTGTCTGTAATTAATTTCTCTTTAGAAGGTTATGTTTCATGCATAAGGTTCGTCCGTTATCAACAAAATTGCCGCCGTTGATGTCTTTCGAATTTATGGTCTACACAAATTTTAACGCTATTATCGGATGTTACCGAGTAAATCTTAGGAAGTCATCCTGCTTAATATGGCTTGCACAGATCCCAACGCCTTCTTTTCGTACTCATCCACATACGATGCTTTTATAAATATCTCTTTTAAATGCTCCTCTTTAATTTCTGAAGATAATCAAATAGTTCAACTTCTTTATTATGGTCAGGATTATAACGATAAATGCCTTTGCTAACCTTGATTAACTTGCAGTATGCGGATAGCACTTCAAGTGTTCCTTGACGGTCCAGGGTTATCTTTAAGATAAGATATTATTCTGTAACCCGATCTACAACAGATCCATGTTTGAGGTCTTTTTTAGGTGTTTTTTGAAAGTAATCCATGATTAAGTCGCTAATGCTTTTTGTCATTATCAGCCTCCCGTTGCGATATCAAAATGGAGATGATTTATTTCTTCTTTTATCAAAAGGCGACTTTTTGCTAATTCTCAGTATTTCCTTTCTATGTCAATACCTAGGCCTTTCGGCCGGTCTTTATACGAACAAGTAAAGTTAAACAGCCGCCAGGGAAGAAGCAATGGCAGTATCCCCAGGAAAAATAAAAAGTTTTGTGCGAATTCCCGGCAGTTCAACGGAAGTGGAGGATGATCAACCCTTTTTCTCGTTCTCCATAAAGGCTCCACACGTCAGGTGCATGCGTTTGACTTATAGAAATTGCTTGAAATCCATCATGTTTTATATTCTGTCACATTTTCAAACACAACGGATTGATAATCATTAGGACTCAGCACCGTATCCTATAAGCCAATACCTTCTCCTTTGAGTTTCTTGATTCCAGTATAAACCAAACTGGCGTCTTCATAGCGTTGAATTTATACACGGCATCGTTCAGTAATGCGTTATTGAATATGTTGAGACTGACCAGAAATTCAAAGTCTTTAACCTCCAGTGGAGAGAGAAATCTTTTGAGTATTGAAATTGTGGGGTTTGAAGATTTCTCCGTTCGATTGAAATGACAAAAGTATGTGTTTTCGCTCAGACACTACGTAGGTACAAACCTCTCCACAAGGATTAGGCTTGTAGAGATGGTATTTTCAACCACTCGGGCACTTCGTACTTCAAGGGCACTTTACCTGAGCAATGTATGTCTCAATAATGAAGGAAATGCAGAAAAGCTACAAAGATTACCATGCCTCCGCGATCCAGCCAAAAACGAGATCGGACTTTTATTTGTTAGCCTGGACAAATATTAGCATACTCAACTACAGGACGAGTTGGTGACTCTGAATATTCGTAAATCCATTGCCGATTGTTCGCGGAAAATTTGTCTTTTTTGTCTCTGCTAACCCATAACCTAGCTGTGGGTTCTACACATAGTAGCCAAGGTCGGTGGCATGAGGCTGGGCTGGATGAATGTGAGGAATCAGTTTCGCCAGATATTTGAAGAGACGGATAGCCAATGAGAGCGAAGAGTGAGATTCACAGTGTAGCAACTTTACCGGTAGCAGCCGGCATTACTTCAGAAGAGATGACTGGCTGCGTAATGGTGAAAATCGCTTATAGAATAAATGGTAAATAGTCTCCGGTAGACATGGAACTGCCATGGAGGTTTTAAGGTCTTTCTCGTGAGGCGAAGTATTCTTTCCTGTATATAACTAAATATTAATTTCATTTATTTACTTAAAGCCACTTGAGTTACCAAAAAAGCAAGGATTGAATTTCCTTGAATGACTTGAAAATACTGATAAAATGTAACAAGAAAAAGTCTCCGGTTTGTTTCGTGATAAACAACAGGAAGAATTTGGTTGAATAATTATCTGCGAAAAAGAAAAAGATATGAACATACTTTTAATGTCCATGCCCGATTGTGCTCCTCATTTCAATGCAAAGCGATGGAAGTCACCAAACCTTGCAATCTCATCGATTGCAGGCAATATCGAGGGTCATAACGTTTTTATAGCAGATCTTATTCTCCGGAGGGAACGTATTACTGAAACCGTTAAAGACCTGATTGCAAAATATCGTCCGGATGTGGTTGGGTTGACGGCCATGAGTTTTCAATTTTCAACGGCCCGAAGGATAGCGAGTCTTATAAAAAATCTCAATAAAGATATTAAAATTATCCTGGGCGGGTATCACGTCACGCTTATGTACGATGAAATAAGCAAAAGCGATGAGTCTGCCCCCTTTGACTTTCTCGTTCGCGGAGAAGGAGATTTGTGTTTTGATGAATTGTTAAAGGCTATAAACGGTGAGAGATCTGTTAATAGCGTTCCGGGTGTTTCCTATCGTAATTGCAATGGTTTTACTCACAACCCTCCACGTCCTTTGGAAGACCTGTCGAAGATCAAAATACCGGATCGCTCCAAACGAATATGGAAGGGATATCAATATTACGGCTTTACCCTGGATATCGTAGAATCTTCCCGCGGATGCGTTATGCCTTGTAATTTTTGCAGTATGGACAAGATGTATGGTAAGACATTCCGAAGATTTAGCGTGGAAAGAATGCTCGCGGACATCTCTAACGCCAAGCAGCAGGGAGCAAACTTTATCATCTTTTCGGATGATAACTTTACTTTAGACATCAAAGGATTTGAATCTCTCTGTGATGCGATTGTTGAGGCCGGACATGATGATGTTCGGTATATTATCCAGGCAAGCAGTTCAGGCATTGCGTCCTCCGATACCCTTGCGGAAAAGATGGCCCGGGCTGGCTTCCGTATCGTCTTCCTTGGCATCGAAAACGTCTCAGAAGAAAATTTGCGACTCATGAAGAAAGGAAATATTATTGAAAAAACAAAACTCGCAGTTAAGCGATTACATGATCAGAACATCATGATTGTCGGTGGTATGATTATCGGGAACCCGAATGATAAGGAAGAGGATATTGCCAGGAATTATGAATTTTTTGTAGATCTGCAAATAGACTTCTTTGCAGATCAGATACTTACTCCTTATCCCAAAACAGGCATGCGCGATGAATTGTTAAATGCCGGACTGGTGACAAATATCCATGATTATAGCCGGTACAATTGCTTTTGGGCAAATATCAAAACAAATTATTTAGGACCAGAAGACATCCAGTTTCTCAGATGGAAATACAACAGGAAATACGCAAATTATATTTGCACGACTCCGGCCTTTATTAAAAATTATCCTCTCGCCTATTATTATCGGCAGTATTTGAGGAGGCCATTTTTAAAGTTTAAAAATAAATTTTTCAGAAATACTTTAACTGAGATAGAAGCATACAAAAGGGATATGGCAAGGGCAGAGGCTATGAATAAATTCTTTTGAGTATTTTGTTGTAATATTCTTTTCCTTTGCTATATTGTTAACTGTAACGTGAGAAATTATTCTTTTTAACAATTTTTTATTCGTACCCTCCTAGCACCCCTTTAGGTCTATTGTAATCACTCAATTTAACGGGGGATTGGTTTATGGCTTTGCAGTCAATGAGTACGTTACTGGTTTCCAGCGCGCAGTTTTTGTTATTTAAACAGGTTTTCTTGATACATTTAGAAGAGGTTATTTTATGCCAACCGTATCGATCGTTAAATGTAGCGATTATGACTTAGAAAAGGTTTATCATTCCATTCATAAGTCTTTAAGCTTGCTCAATGGCATTGACAAGATGATTAGACCTGGCATGAAGGTGCTTTTAAAACTTAATCTCCTTTCCTCTTCTCAACCACCGGAAAGGGCTGTAAATACGCATCCCATCGTGATAAGGGCTCTTGTTAGAATATTTCAAAAGGATTTTGGTTGTGACGTTTTTATTGGAGATTCCTCTGGCAGCGTAAAGAACGCTTCTACATTTAACGCGTTTCGAATTACCCGCATCAATGAAATCGCAGAGGATACCGGTGCGAAGATTGTTAATTTTGATAAAGATGAGTATATTGACGTTTACAATAAAGATTATGAAGTTTTAGATAAGTTCCGTATTGCCAGGTCACTGCGAACGGTGGATTTTGTGGTTTCAGTGCCCAAACTGAAAACCCATGGTTTAACGCAATATACCGGCGCGATAAAAAACATGCTGGGCAGCATTCCAGGCAATGGAAAAAAGAACGTGCACCTGATTGCACCTAAGCCAACAGTATTTGCAAAAGCTCTGGTAGACATTTATCATATGGTACAACCCCATCTTATTGTAATGGATGCCATTGTGGGAATGGAGGGAAATGGACCCAATGCCGGCCAACCGAAAAAGGTGGGCTTGATTTTAGCCAGCCAGGACAGTGTTGCTCTGGATGCGGCAGCGAGCAGTATTATCGGATTTGAACCTATGGCTATACCGACTATACGGTTTGCACATCAGCGTGGATTGGGTGTTGGTGTGCTCGATACCATCAACGTAGCCGGTGAAACTATTAATGACGTATCCGTTCCTGATTTTCAAAAACCTTCCAGTGGTGCCCAGGATTTTGCCGGAAAATATCTGCCCGACTTCCTTCTGGCTATGATGTTTGACAGTACCTGTTCCACTTTTTCTACAGTAAATCATTCGAACTGTACGCGGTGTTATGAATGCATAAGGAATTGCCCTGCCGGCGCTATGTCGAAAGAGAGTGGCAAGGTGATTGTTGATAAGAAAAAATGTATCGGATGTTTTTGTTGTGATGAAGTGTGCGATTTTCATGCAATCGAAATGAAGCGCTCATTGCTGGGAAGAACCCTCCTGGGCATGGCAAAGGCTCTTGGTGTGGAAAAGGTAGAATAAATGGAATTGCAGTGGACGAAGATATTTCTTCCTGAAATAAAAGAACTTATCGAAACCAAGGATTTCAAAGGATTGCGTGATTTTCTTCGGGAGCGCCATCCCGCTGATATTGTGGATATCCTCCGTGAGCTTGATCCTACGGAGCGTGTCATGGGATTCAGGCTGCTTGACAAACGTAAAATATCCGAAGTCTTTGCCCTTGTTGAACCGATGGAACAGGAAGAACTTCTTAAACGGTTTACTGAGCAGCATGCAAAAGAAATTTTGGTGCAGATGCAGCCGGACGATCGGACACAACTCTTTGATGAATTACCCGCCCATGTGGTCGAAAAACTCCTGAAACTCCTCCCTCCGGCAGAACGCAAGGAAGCCAATGAACTTCTGAATTATCCACATAACTCTTCTGGCCGTATCATGACCCCGGAATATGTAGATCTTCAAATGGGTATGACTGTAGCAGAAGCATTGGAACACATACGCAAAACTGGCCCAAACAGAGAAACGATTTATATTTGTTATATCGTTGATGAGACAAAAAAGCTTCGTGGTGTTGCCTCTTTGAAGAATATTATTCTTGCCAGCCCTGACCAGTTTATTAAAGACATTATGAATGAAAACGTCTTTTACGTTCATACTACCGATGATCAGGAAAAGGCAGTTCAGGTAGTTCAAAAGTATGATATTCTGGCAGTTCCCGTAGTGGATAATGAAGACAGACTCGTCGGTATAGTTACCGTAGATGACGTGTTGGACGTTGTACAGGAAGAGGTAACAGAGGATTTTCAGAGGATGGCCGGTATTCACACTACGGAAGAAGAATATTTTCGGGTGGGCTTTTCAAAGCGAATCATCAACCGGGTTTCATGGCTTGTTATCCTGGTAATTGCCGCAACTATTTCACAAACCATTCTAAAAAGTTATTCCGGAGTCCTCAGCTCCGTGATTGCACTCGCTTATTTTATTCCCATGCTTACGGGAACGGGGGGCAATACAGGGTCGCAGTCTTCTACCTTAATAATTCGTGCTTTGGCTACGGGAGAAATTAAATCGAAAGAATGGTGGAAGATTTTATTGTGTGAATTTAAGGTTGGCGTTTCGCTGGGGCTTATCATGGGTATTATTGCCTTTATCATTGCCGCACTATCATTGGGAAAAATAACAGTAGCTGCAATCGTGAGTGTTTCCTTGTGTATCGTAGTGAGTGTTGGCAATATTGTTGGCCTTGCTATACCCCTATTCTTCAGATTTATAAAACTGGACCCTGCCTTTGTATCTGCCCCGCTTATTGCTACGCTTTTGGATGCTACTGGTTTAGTGATTTATTTTGAGATTGCCAGAAGAACACTCTCTAAGTCTGCCTCTTAAAACAAACGATATACTACATATCCTTTTTCAATGATAACACAAATGGTAGAGCATCGGCAAATCTCATGAAAGTAGCTGTTTCTACGAGAGTAAGATAGGACATATTAACTTGACATTTTTCAGGTGGAATGGTATCCTCTTCTAGCTAGACAATTCATAACGCAGCATAGCTGCAACCAAATTTCCCTATAAAAAGAGAGGATGAAGTGGGGAGCAAAAAACTTGCGAAAGAAGAAAAATTTTACGCGATAATACGATAACATGCAATATTCTATACCGGCGGAAAGGAGTGATGATTTGAATAATCAGAATAAATCATGCAAGGATAATGCAATTCTTTACGGTCTCGCCTTTGACAACAAGGACAATCATAAAAGAATTACAACCGGTGAAGATTTTTACATTGTGGGCGGTTCCGCAGAAACCCATGATACTCTTGTTGAAAAGGTATTGGAATTCAGTGAGACGGTAAAAAAATATGGTAAAAAATTGAATGATCTTTCTGAATCTGAATTTCATACGATTGCAAAAGAAGTTTCCTCAAAAAACGAAAAAATGTATTGGTTATTTCACATCTGATTTAAAAATAAATGAAAAAATTTTGTTTTACTACCTTGCTATTTTTGAACCTCGTCTACACCGTTGATAATTACGGTGCTGATGAATTTGGCGACTTTGATGTGCATTATCAGATGGGAAATGAATACAATGGCCGTGGGCTGGTTGATTTAGCGATTACAGAATACAAAAAGGCAATTGAGTTAAACAGATACTCTTCGAAGGCCTATAATAATTTAGGCGTGGCTTACAGCAAACAAAAGATGTTTGATGAAGAGATTGCTGCCTATAAAATAGCAATAGAATTGGATCCGCAATATAAAGACGCATACTTTAATCTTGGGATCGCATATGGTGCCAAAGGAATGATTGATGAAGAAATTATGACATATCAAAAGGTTATTACACTTGATCCAAAGAATTTTGAAGCATTCTACAATCTGGGATTTACCTTTCGTGAGAAGGAAATGTATGACGAGTCAATTAAGGCATATAAAAAGGCGATTGAAATAGACCCGCAATCGATAGATACGCACTTTAATTTAGGGGTTTCTTATGGTAAGAAAGGTTTGCTGGACGACGAGATTGAACAATACAAGAAAGTATTGGAGTTGAATCCCAGGAGCGCTGAGGCCCATTTTAATTTGGGAGTTGCATATGGTGAAAAAAAGATGTATGAAAACCAAATCAACGAATACAAAAAGGCTATTGTTATTAATCCAAGATATGCAAAGGCACATAAAAATTTAGAATCAATTTATCGTGGAAAAGGTATGAAGGAAGATGCTGACCGTGAATTATCAATGTACAATGAATTGGTGAAACATTAAGGGATGTGAAATCATAATTTCCGGAAGAACTTTTTAGTATTATTATTCAAAATTTTTTTACAATTTTGTTACACACCCCTTCATCCACACTTAAATAAGGGGATTCGGTTTTTGCTTCGCAGCGCTATTTTTTTGTGTTTTCCTGTGGAATTGTGAATGATCTTAAGGAGGAAATATTAAATGATTGACAAGTTGGATAAAATAATTACGGAAAAATCTGAAAAGATTATGGCCAATCAAAAAGTGGAAGGATTGGTGAATAATGTAGGTGGGGTGCTATGCTTTGTGAGTGCGGTAGTTTTTGGTATTATGTTCATCGTATGCGGAGCTAGCCTTATGAAGACCGGCAGGAATTATGTCGTGAAACCATCTGCAGAAGAGAAAAAAGAGGCGGAAGCAGCATCCGGGCCGGCACCAGCGGAGGAAACTATGGCAACAGAACAGAGCGCCGAATAATGACAAAAATAATTTGTAAGAACGAAAAATGGTGATGAAAAACATATTTTCTTTAACCGTCGTTTTTTCTCCGATTTTGTGTTTGTTACTATTAAAGCCAACATACGCTGTTTCTTTGGAACTGTCTGCTGAACAAATAAAAGAAGCCATTGAATACGGGCAAAAAAATAGAAATATGGAAATTGCCTTGTTTTCAAAACCATGGACTATCTGTAAAGAAAAAGGAATAGGGGCAGCAACATTGTTTACCCCATTCCACAACATTGCATACAAGGCGCGGAAATTTGCTGTGGAGCGCAGGGAATTTACCCAGCATGATATTGTGCAAGCAGCGGAAATTGGAGATGCTTTCACCTTTTCAGTTACCGTCTATGGTGATGAGTATAATTTTTGTGCTAACTATACTGCCAAGCTTTATTATAAGGATGATGTAATACAACCGGAGTTTGAGTTTGCCCCTGAAATCGCAGAGGCGAGTGAATTCTGGCCCGACCCTCCAAGCCATGCGGCACGCCTGGTTTTTAAATTCCCAACTAAGGATATTGATTTGAATGCACTTATTATGCTAGCTGTTGTTGCTCCGGGCGGGGAAGAGACAGTATTTGATTTTCCCTTATCAAAGATAAAATAATCTTATTTCAATACGTATCCGATAAATGAGAGAGGGATAGTGTATGAAAAAATACCTTATTGTGATTTTGTTAGTTTCGTTCCTAACATCGTTTATGGGATGTGGTGGTGTTTCTAAAAAATCACAACATGTACAAACTGATTATATAGAAGTAGTTGACCAAAAAATCCGTGAGCTTGAAAAGGAAATATCGAATCTGAATGCAACAACCCAGAACCTCGGAAACCGTATTGAAGATCTTTCACAAAAGACCACTGGGCTGGACACAAATTACTCGAAGATACAAAATGCTCTGAATGGATTAAGTTCTAAAGCAGAGTTGAAAGATAATGCATTTGAAACCATTCTGTCTGAAGCACAGAAAAACATCAGTGACCTCCAAAAGAAATTGGCAGAGATTGAAAAGGGAAAAACCGATTTACAAAGTCAGCTTCAAAGTCTTGAGACCCAGAAGTCCCATCTTGTGAGCTCTAAAATTGAACAACAAGCCGAGACAAAGAAAGAAGAGACCAAGGGAATAGTTGAGCAGGGACACGAAATGGCTAAAGAAGTAACCGGAGGAAAGAAGTCTGAAGAAGATAAAAAAATAGAAACAATAGCTTCAAATCATGAAAAAGAGGCATTGCAGAAATTGCTGGACGATGCTCTCATTTTGTATAGAGACGGGCGTTATAACGAGGCTGTTGGTAAATGGGAGGAAGTACTTGTTATTGAACCGGAAAACCTTGAGGCAAAATTTAACATCGAAATTGCTAAAGAAAAGATTAAGTCCCTTTCGGAAAAATAGTTTTTACCCGAATCTTATTTTACTGCCCGAACTCTACATATGATAAGGTAAAATCACTTTCCATTTCCCTCCTTTTATAAAAAAATTCTTCAAGCCTGTTAATAGCTTTCCTGTGATCGTTGACAGTCAAACAATACTCCATTTTGGACAGAAGGTCTATGTTATGGTTCCGTCTTTTCTCCTTCCGCGTTATCCTCTGATTTCTTATGCAATTTACGAAAAGAATCTCGTCCATTATAAAATTATTATTTACCATTATGTACAGATTTCTGTTTATTCTGTTGCCTTTTGTTTTGTTTCTTTCTTCATCCCCTTGTGTCGGGCAGGATATAGAATCTATCGGCCGATCATTAGTTAAAAAATATCTTGGAAGCACTGACGAAGAAGAACAACGAGATGCTCTTAAAAATCTTGTTGGCCTGAAAGTAAGTATTGATAAGATTAAAGAATGGGTTAGTTTTTCCGCGAGTTATACACCACAGCAGGCTGGCATACATAGGAAATTGGTACCCGTTGGAGATAAAAAGGGAGAGTGCTTTGTATACCTACCGTCCGATTATTCACCTGACAGGCAGTGGCCGGTTGTGCTGGCTTTACATGGCGTCGGAGGCAGTGGCTACGGGCAAATAATGGCATGGTTAAGATCGTCTATGCATAAAGATGACTTTATTTTCATAGCGCCTACCTATGGTTCCGGGTTATGGTGGAGTGAAGAGGGAGAAACAATTATTCTCTCTGCTATAAATATGGCTAAACAGAATTATCATCTAGATACAAACAAAATTTATATGTCAGGGTTTTCAAGCGGTGGCCACGGTGTTTGGTATTTAGCTATTCGATATCCATCGCTCTTTGCGGCTATAAACCCTGTTGCCGGTGAATGTCCCTTGTCTTCTTTGTTGATAAACCTGATGTACGTACCTGCCTATATCATACATGGAGTCAGAGATACGGTAATTCCGGTAGAGGCGGCAAGGGATGCGAATTCAAGGTTAGAGAGACTTCATTATAAAGTCATTTGTAGAGAATTACCCGAACTGAAGCATCAGTTTCCCATGAATGAGACGGGAAGGGTTCTCGAATGGTTTCTGACAAATAAAAGGACACGGTACCCCAAAAAGATAAAATATTCTACAGAATCCACAAGATACTCCGTTGCCTACTGGGCAGAGATAATGGAGTTCTCCGGGCTAATAAGACAGACATCTGGAGTTCCCAGGAATGTTCCTGGGCATTTGATGAGACCTGAAGGATTTCCTGTGACAGCTAGTGTTGAGGCAGAGATAAAGGAGGAAAACAACGAAATTTGGCTGACCACCCATGAAATCAAGACCTTGCGTCTTTACCTGGCGGATGAACTTGTGGACATGGAAAAGCCTCTAAAAATATTGATAAATGGCAAGTCAATATATTTTGGGAAGATAGAAAGAAATATACGGACTATTCTTGATTCGGTAAAGAAGATGAATGATCAGGAAGCATTGTTTTCTGCATATATAGACTTAACAATTCCATCTGATGACCAGTAATGGAATACGAAATATGTCAATGAAGACTAGACCCTAATCGTAGCGTCTATTCCCCGACTCGTTCGGGTTAGGGTTATAAAAAGACCAGGTTAGACATCGCTAAATAATTTTCATATTTTATCTTGACATAGACCATTTTAATTTGTACTGTATTGTGAATGTGCTTTCACAAACGATAACACGTATGAGCTCAGAAAAGTTAGATACAGAAGTCAGACAAGACCAGATAACGCAGGCAGCTCTAAATCTGATTGCAAGCCATGGTTTTAGGGAATTGAGTATGGTCAAAATCGCTCGCAAGGTAGGTATAGTTCCTTCGGCAATCTATCGTCACTTTAAAAATAAGGAAGAAGTATTAGACGCCGCTTTTGATCAGGTTCAAGGGCGGTTATATGACAATGTTGGTATAGTATGTAACGAGACGTCTGAACCGCTCGACCGCCTTAAGCGACTCCTTATTTATCATGTTAAACTTATTCGTGAAAGTCAGGGAATTCTTCGTATTGTTCTTTCTGAAGATATTTATAATGGACATTCGGAACGAAGAATAAAGGTGTATAATATTATAAAAGGATATCTCGACAAAATAGATAAAATCGTTAGCCAAGGACAGCAAGAGGGCAAAATACGACAAGACAGAGACGCGGCAACTATTTCTCTGATGTTTTTAAGTATCATTCAGCAAGCTGCGATTCTCTGGCATATAAGTAATGGGAAGTTTGATGTGACAAGACATGCAGAAAAGGCATGGAGGATTTTTAATGAATATCTTGAGATCATTGCTGTCCAAATTAGCTGAGAAGTCCAAGTATAGGCCTTGAATTTATTGGCATTTTGGACAAGTTTTCGTTGTTTTTAAAACCAGGTTACCATAGATGCTGTCCGAATTAAGTAAAATTGAAACTCAACTGTCTCGGCTCATAAGGGACCGGTGGTATTTCAAAAGGTTTATCGAGCCATGCCCAAATATCTCGATGAGTAAAGAGGTTCATACGCAAGAGAGCCACCAAATTGGAAAGAGACCATGCGAACTTCGAGCTCAGCTGGAGATACTTCAGGATCACCATGGCAATGAGTGCTGTCCAAATTTGAATTTTCACCGCGTTGGCACTGGTTCCCACAAAGGTCTTTATCTTGAGGTTCTGTTTGAGTGCTTTAAAAAACAATTCAATTTGCCATCGATCCTTATATATGGCTGCAATCGTTGTAGCACTCAATTTCATAGTATTGGTAAGAAATACCAGGACTTCGTCTTTCTCAGGGTTATAAACCTCTATCCGCCGGAGAGGATGCGGGCACTTTTCATCGGCTTGAATTCCGGTAAGATGAATAATCTCATCTTTGAGAATATGGCTGTTCTTGGGAATTTCCTGTTCTTTGACAACCTCGTACAGGGTATTATTCTTCATCCGGGTGACAAAAAAGACGCCTTGGGCCGTCCACTTGCCAAAGAGGCTGTAATCATTATAACCTCTATCATCTACCACAATGGTACCAGAATCAAAGTGTAACTGATGCGCCACCTTCACATCTGAAACAGTGCCTTCTGTGATAACAGCAAAGGAAGGAAGATAACCGTCATGATCCAGAATAAGGTGCAATTTGACTGCCCCCTTGGTACGCCGAAATTTTGCCCAGTCAAAAAGGGATAGGGACAAGTCAATGGTGGAGGAATCCAGGCTGACCAACTTATTCTTAAACCCGAATTTCTTCTTTCCGGAAAACTTATCACGGCATTGACCCAGCAGATTCAAAAAAACCTTTTGATAAAGTTGCCACGGACGATGTTCATTAGCATATGCAAGGGTAGACCGGCTCGGTGCAGTAATTCCCAAATGTGTCAACTTACCCTCACAACTCCTGAGGCCTCCCGTAATTTCTCTTAAAGAATGTGCTCGACCCAATTGACAAAACAGCATGGAAATAAACTGTTCCCAGCACGAAAACCCTCTGGCATGATATTCAGCATTGGTCTCTTTTACCGCCCGATAAAACTCTGAACGAGGAAACAATTGCAACAACTGACTAAATATGCTACAAAATTTATTCATGCATGAACCCTCCTTTGGTTAATGAGTTTTACATACCAACTCTCTTATACCAAATCAGGGCTCTTCTTTAAAAACTTAATTTGGACAAGAGTGTCTTGAGATGAAATAATTTTTTTGACTATGATGTGAATACGCATTCACATTGTTTTGAATAATATGATAGTAGTAGATCGATTGAACTTCATGATCAAACAAAATCGCTGATTTATGAAGCGATTGTTGAAGACTTTAGCTGAGCAAGGGATCATCAGCAAGAATATCAAAGTGACGCTGATGAAATCAATGTATCTTAAGTTTATTAAAATAAAAAAGGAGAAGGCGTGAGGCGTGTACTTGTCACTTACAATGCTTAGATCCTAGAATAGTAATTAGCAGTATCAACAATAAATACTATCTGCTATTCAAGCTAAGCAATCAATAAAAGCAAATTATATTTCTAAAGTCTTTCTGTATTTTGATGCCTTTTGTAGTTCCCTATTTGCAAAGGCACTGTCGGCGCTCTGGTCTGAGTTACCAATTGACGTGCTGACTATAAAAGATAAAACTATTGACAGCAACCCTAAAGATAAAGGAAAAGAATCGGGGTAACTACCCGTAGAGATAAAACTCCGTACTTTTATTTTATCTGACTAAAATATTTTATAAAGGAGGAAGACATGCTTTTATCAATGTAAATACCTTTTCATAGGTAAGCCAAAAAATTGTCTCTATTTTAATTGTGATATGATCCGTTAAATCTATAAACTTAAGCATTAAGATGGCGAGATTAGAATATTTTTATAATCGTTTTAGATAATTCTGTCCTTTGAAAGGAGTAGACACAATGGGAACTACGGTAAATATTCTTAAAGCGACTCATAAAGCAGCGGCAAACTTATTAGGGCAAATTGAATCTTCAACGGGGCAGGGAAAAGTTGATACCCTTAATACATTAAGAGAGGCATTGTTAGCCCATGTTGGTGAGGAAAATAGAATCGTAAAAGAATCGGTGGGCAAGCCAAATGCGACCGAATCTTTTAAGTCATCTGCACAAATTTTGTGAATGAACTTGATGTTTTGGCGAAGAAAGCTTTATTACCGTTCTTTAATAAATACTCATCAGCAAGCCTTGTTAATAGCCCTGATTTTTCAAAAGATTTTCAAGGTATTAAAAAAGCCCTCGCAGACAGGATTGCATACGAAGAAAGCAATTTCTACCCAGAACTTGAAAAGGCTGGTTATTAAAACGAGATGGTAAAGTTTTAATGGAAATGATATGGAAATGCTAGTCGTGTGGCTGTTGGGTTTCGCAAAACGGAAACCCAACAGCCGCCTTCCTCTATATCGTGATATAATGTTTGCCTGTTAACACAGATAATTGCTTCTACCAGATACTGTGATTCTTATTGTCGCATCTTGAAAAGTATCAGATAATTTTTTTGTAACTATTCAGCGCATCTTCAATCACTGCCGCTGCGGGCGGACAAAATCAGCCAATTCGCCAAGGGATAACATCTGTAATGCCTGCCTCAAATTTATCCCTTGTCTTTGATAGGTCGAGAGATAGCCCGACTATCGCAATTCACACTCAGAAACAGTTATTTTTGGGCATGTATCACCGGGAAACCCTTGATATGAAGGGTGAGTTCTCAAAATGGCCTGTAGCGCCGACCTGCTCTCCTGACGCAAGCTGGGAGAAGTGCGAAAATGCACGCATATTTCTGCGGGAAAAGACACGAACAAAGAGTGGAAAACCCACCCGTATTGGAGCGTAGTAAAGAATCGCCGGATCAGCGGAAGAAGAGTGGTATGACGGCAGGCTCTCTCTTTAGGAGAGTTCCATGACAATCAACGGTCTGGATGGGTTCGGACAATAGAGTCGATGCCGGGTAAAGAACCCCAGCCAAGACAACTGGCATTATTTTCGGACTACCTGGAAGCCTTACCCATACCGGATTGTGGGATAGTCCAGGTGAGGTTGTACAAGACCTGTCCTCGTGAAAACGGGGATAGAGTTGCGCCATCCACGGAAGTGAGGAGCAAGCTGGCTGAATATACTAAAGGCACTTGTCTGTTATCGGTTGATCGATCCGGGGAGCGAATCCCCAATTTCACGAAGACAAGTTTCGTTTCCATCGTGAGTGGTACGTGCGAAACGCAATAGGCGATATGCTGGGTTGGGATTACTCACTGGCGTAGCTTGGGCATCGGTACGAGTTGTTTTTCGTAACTATTCATCGAGGATATTTTAGAATTTGTTTGACAGGGAAAATGGGATAAGTAGGCAATTGGTTTGGTTGTGTATGTATAGGGCTGTAAAAGCGTCCACTATAGACAGTAAGAAGCCTTTGTATAGAGGGGTATGGGGTCTGTTCACCGATAGAATTTCGTGTCTTTGGGGTGTGCTATAGGGCGAAAGAAGTGGATGAAAAAGGCCTGTGGTATAATAAGCCGCAGTAGATGATTTCAGGCTATTAATACAGGTATCATCCCTTGACGATAGAGAATATAGACATCGATGCAACGCTCCGGAAAGTAGAGAAGCTGCTTTCCGAGGAGAAAGGACTGTCTCCGGCGATGAGGTCAATGGTAGAGTTGTTGGTGTTCGTGATAACGCTGCTGGTAGGACGTCTAAACCGGAACAGTCGCAACAGCAGTAAGCCGCCCTCAAGCGATCCGAATCGCACGAGAGAAAGCAAGGCGAAAGGAGAGAGGAAGGCCGGGGGACAAAAGGGGCGTGAGGGGGTGACGTTGGAAAAGGTTGAAAATCCTGATAAGCTTGCACTGAGTTAATCGAAGTGGTGGAAGTAATAAAAGTAGACCGGAGGAAGTATCCGCGCAGCAAATACCATGTGGTAGGTTATGAAGCGCGTCAGGTGTTTGATATGAAGATTTCAAGGGTGGTAATGGAGTATCGGGCAGAGATAGTTGAGGACGCAGAGGGGAATCGGTTTGTAGCGTGGGTAACAAAGGCGGTGCAGTATGGGCCGGATTTGAAAGCGCACGCAGTATATATGTCACAGGATCAATTGATACCCTATAAGAGGATCCAGGAGTATTTTGAAGAGCAGATGGGGATACCGCTGAGCGAAGGCTCTGTTTTCAACGTTAACAAGGATGCCCACGAATTTCTGGAAGCCTTCGAGGGGAAAACCAAGGAAGAACTTATCAAATCAGCGGTGTTGCATGCAGATGAGACGGGCATGAACAAGAACGGCGACAGGTATTGGCTCCGTAGTGCATCCAATAGTTTGTGGACGCACTTTTTTCCTCACGAAAGGCGTGGGACTGAGGCGATGGATAGTATCGGAATATTACCCCAATTTCGGGGGATTCTTTGTCACGACCATTTGAAATTGTATTACACCTATACCACGTGTACGCATGCGCTCTGTAATGCACACCACCTGAGGGAATTGGAGGGGGTGTGGGAAGAGGATAATAAGCAGCGGTGGGCGAAAGAGACGAAAGCATTGCTCGAAGAGATAAACCGTGCGATAAAGGATGCGGGAGGTTTGTTGGAAACCCGCGAGTCTGAGAAATACCGGCAAAGGTATCGGGGGATATTGCAAAACGCAGAAACCGAATGCCCTCCCCCGGATAAAACAAACCGAAAGGGGAAAAGAGGGCGAGTGAAAAGGACAAAAGCCCGGAACCTTCTGGAACGATTACGAGAGTATGAGGATGATGTACTCAGATTTATGGACAATAAAAACGTCCCCTTCACGAATAATTTGGCCGAAAACGATATCAGGATGACGAAGGTTCAGCAGAAAACATCGGGCTGTTTCCGTTCTCTGGACGGAGCGAAGATTTTCTGCCGCATCCGTAGTTATCTCTCGACCTGTCGAAAACAAGGGGTAAATTTAAGCCAGGCATTACAGATGGCATTTCGCGGCGAATTGCCTGATTTTGCCAACTCGTAGCGATAGCGGACGATATTACGCTGAATAGTTACAAAAATTCCTTTTATGTTTTTCCATTATATAAATATACGTTGTATAATGCATTTGACTTTTTTATAAAAATAATTATAATTCACTTCTTGTAAAAATTTGCAGATATTGTTATTTTTGTGTCATCTAATTTTATTGCGTGACAATTTCTGCGCTCGTAGCTCAATTGGATAGAGTGGTGGACTTCGAATCCAACGGTTGCAGGTTCAATTCCTGCCGGGCGCGTTGTATATAATCCGAAACAGGTTTTCGACAAGTTGTGAAGAAGTGCGCCCTTAGCTCAGTTGGTAGAGCAACTGACTCTTAATCAGTGGGTCGAAAGTTCGAATCTTTCAGGGCGCACCATAAAGCTGTCTATTTGCACGAGCATATAAATGTGTGTCTTTATTAATGGATTATGCAGTAAATAAATAAAAATTTTGGAATTCCGCCATAAGGTAGCTATTGAAAAATGTTTGCCGTATAAGGCGAGGGTGGCGGAACTGGCAGACGCGCAAGATTTAGGATCTTGTGCCTTACGGCGTGGGGGTTCGATTCCCCCCTCTCGCACTAATCCAAAAAAAGAGAAACAAATAAGAAGCGGGTGTAGCTCAGTGGTAGAGCGTCACGTTGCCAACGTGAATGTCGTGGGTTCGAACCCCATCACCCGCTCCAGTTATTTATTTTAGACGGAAAGATATTGCAGGATGACATTATTTATGAATGTAATAATTGAAGAAGCTGGTCCATGTAAAAAGGTTTTAAAATTTGAGATACCAAAAGAAACGATTGAAAACGAATTTGAAAAAAAGACGGTGGAGGTTTGTGATTCGGTAGAATTGCCTGGCTTCAGAAAGGGGCGTGCACCACGAAAATTGGTTGAAAAACGGTTTGGTTCCAAAATTAAAGATGAGGTAAAACAGTCGGTAATTAGTGATTGTTACCAAAAGACACTTGATGAACACAAGCTAAGCCCTGTAGGTAATCCAAAATTCGGCGAAATAGAGCTGGAAATGGGAAAACCTCTCACGTTCGATGTAACATTAGAGGTATGGCCGTCCTTTGAACTTAGTCAATACAAAGGCTTGCAGGTAAAGAGAAAATCAGCCGAAGTAAGTGAAAATGACTTGCAAAAGGCATTGTCTGATATAGCTCTGCGAAAGGCACAGTTAAGCGTGGTTAAAAATGGAGGTGTGCAAAGGGGAGATCAGATTATTTGCGATTGTTCTGTAGAAGTCGGTAAAAATGCTGTGTTTAATGACGAAGATATTGAAATCCTGGTTGCAAACGGTGTTGCTGTTGCCAATACGATAATCCCAGATTTGGCTGCAAAACTGGAAGGTACAAAGTCTGGCGAAGAACGCAAGATTGATGTGAAGCTCTCACCGAATTTTTTGAAAGAGGAGTATCGGGAGAAAGAAGCAAAATTGAAACTTACCGTAAAAGAAATAAAACGGTTAGTACCTCCTGATATTAACGAGGATTTTGCTAAAATATTGGGTTTTAATTCTCTGGAAGATTTGAAATCCAATATGCAAAAGCGGATTGAAATTGATAAAAAAAAATGGGTTGAAGACGATATGAGGAATCAAATATTTGATATTCTTTTAGATCAGATAAAAATTGAATTGCCTCAGGATTTTTTAAGTTATCATACAGATCAAAGAGTATACAAACATCAGTTGGATTTATTAAACAGGGGCGTCCCTTTAGAAGAGATTCAAAAACAGACAGAAACGATCAAGAATGCCTCTGCTGAATCGGTAATGCGAGAGTTAAAAGCATCACTGATCATGAATTACATTGCTGAAAAAGAGAAGATATTTGTTACCGAAAATGAAGTTGAACAACGAATTGCCAGTATAGCAAGGGCTTATACTATGGATACACTGCGGGTTCGCAAACAACTGGAACGGCAGGGAAATTTGTCATATTTGCGAAATGACATGCGTGAAGAAAAGGTGATGAATTTTCTTTTAAAAGAAGCTAAGATAGTTGAATAAAGTTAAGCAACATCAATTTAGGAAAAAGTAACCATTATTGGGAAAGGGAGTTTTCGTGTATAAAGAGTATTTGACGTATCTGGAAAACGGGGAGTTTCCTCCAGGAAAAACGAAAGGTTCATACGGCAGCCTCTTTGTTCCATATGTTGTTGAAAAGACGGGTTATGGCGAGAGACATTATGATATATTTTCAAGATTGCTTAAAGACCGCATTATCTTTATTGGCTCAGCTATTGAAGACACTTTATCAAATTTGGTAATAGCGCAAATATTGTTTCTTCAGAATGAGAATAAAAACCAGGATATTAATATATACATCAATTCACCCGGAGGATCTATTACTTCGGGTTTGGCTATTTATGATACCATGCAGTTTGTACAATGCGATGTAGCTACCTTTTGCATTGGTCAGGCATACAGTATGGCAGCAATCCTTCTTGCCGGTGGAACAAAGGGAAAGAGGTTTGGTTTGCCTCATACCCGTATCATGCTCCATCAGCCTTGGGGTGGAATGAGAGGCACTGCAACGGATATCAGTATTCAAGCGGAAGAGATTCTGAGGATGAAAAAATGTTTAAATGAAATTTTGGTAAAACATACGGGACAACCTTTAGAACGAGTAGAAGCGGATGTTGACCGTGATTTTTATATGTCGTCTCATGAGGCAAAGGCATATGGACTTGTCGATGAGGTTATAGAGTCGCTAAGAGATAAAAAGAAGTAAGCGCTACATAGAAAACAACAATATTTAAACAAAAAAGGACACGCAATCGCGTGTCCTTTTTTGTTTAAATAGCTAAATAACAATTTTGTTCGCCTGGTTGTTCGTTTTTGTATTAATCTCTTTTGCCTAATTCTTATATTAATTCACAATTTATTAAAAATGATCTCCTCCTAATAGTTTTGATTTCAATATTTAAGATAAATTATATGTATTTTTATAAAATTATTTATTTCTTGGATTGTATTTTGCTGTTTCAATCTACCCGCGCGTGTTTGTATTTAAGGGCCTTTAAATAATTATTTTTAAAAATTTTATTAGGAGGAGTTCGTCTATGCTTACAATTTGTAAATCGTTTTGCATGGTTATTATTGTGTTCATGGTTGCTTTTGTCTGTCGGACAAATATTTGCCTTTCCGCAACCGAGGTAGCAGGAAAGGTGAATATTAATACGGCAACGGAAGAACAGATTGCAGTCTTACCCGGTATTGGTCCTAAATTGGCATCAGAAGTGGTAAGCTACAGAAAAGCAAATAGCAATTTCAAGGAAATCGAGGATCTCAAAAAAGTGAAAGGTGTGGGTGATAAAAAATTCGAGAAGATTAAAAATTTTGTTGTGGTAGAAGGAGATACTACTATTAAGTCCGAGAAGGTTGCAAAAGGTGAAAAAGGACAAAAATAAAAGTGGTACGAAGTAATTCAATAGTGTAAAGTACCTTAACGTTTTAGAAAGAGGATAGACCTTCAAGGTCTATCCTCTTTTTTTGTTGTTTTTTTATCACTTGAAATAATTACGCAAGAAAATTTTCATTTAAAAAAGTTTTTTTTAATATATAATAAATATTTTGAATTATATCTTATTCATTTTAAACGAAAGAAGGGATATTAATAACAATGTATTTATATGTTAAACTCACATTATTATTGCTCGCCGGCCTATTTCTTGTAACTATAAATGTTTCTTCCGCAAGTGATCCCAGAGAATGGTCTCCGACAAGAAAACTTCCTGAAGCAAAGAGACCCAAAAATATTCTGGATTTACCTATTACCGTGCCGGGAGATGTAAAGACGAGTCAGTTTTTTAGCCCGATATCATGTGGCGCTTGTCATCCTGAGATATACAAGATGTGGAGTGGGTCTACGCATGCGAATGCATGGAAGAATCCGCTCTTTCAAGCCCTTTATAATTTAGGGAAAAAAACTGCGGAAGGAGAGTCTGAAAAAAGAAATATAGAATCATGTGTGCGCTGCCACATACCTATCGGACATAGTAGCGGAGATGAGCCACTTCCATCGCCTGACGACGAGAAGGGGGGAGTTATTTGCGACTTTTGCCATTCTGTTAAGGCAACAAGTGGAATAGGAAATGCTCCTTATATATTGAGCCCAGGCAATGCGGCGGCAATGGATGGTGGTACTAAATATGGCCCTTTTGACGATTGTCCAGAAACAATCCATAGCAGTAAATTTTCTGAATTACACACCCGATCTGAATTTTGTGGAGGCTGTCATGACGTATCACATGCAGGAAATGCTATTCCTATTGAACAAACCTATACCGAATGGGAACAAAGCCCTTATAATACTGGCGACCCAAAAACGTCGGTGCACTGTCAGGATTGCCACATGCGGCAGCGTCCCGGATTCCCCAGCACGGGAAGCACCGAGAGGCCGGACAATCCCGGTGTTGCATCTCCTGAAATAATGGGTGGGAAAAAACGTCCGCATATATGGACACATTATTTTGTCGGTGGCAGTACAAATCCTTTATCATTGCCAGCGGGCATTGACACAAACAAGCAATTAGCTACGGACAGGCTGAAAAATGCGGCAACTCTGGATATCTCTCCTATTCCGGGATATAAAAAGGGCGATATGCTCAAATTTGATGTAATCATTAAAAATACGGGGGCAGGACACTATTTGCCGACAGGACTCACTGAATTACGGCAGATGTGGTTGTGTGTTTCAGTCACGGACGCGGAAGGAAAGCAGTTGTATCAGCGTGGGAAGGTGAATGAAAAGGGAGTCATTGATCCTAATGCCACGGTTTATCATACCGTATTCGGTGATAAGAATGGAAAACCGACGCTTCATGTATGGTCTGCCACACAAATAATATCTGACAACCGGGTTCCACCAAAAGGCCAAAAAGAGGAACATTTTGCGTGTCAAATTCCCCAAGATGCCAAATCACCGTTAAAGTTAACGGCGGTGCTTAATTATCGAAGCGCACCTCAGGAAGTAGTGGATACCCTTTTAGGAGAAAAAGCTATAAAGTTTCCTATTGTCGATATGGCGGAGATATCGAAAGAAATTAGCCTGTAAAAAAAGGAAGAAACGCAGTTTTTGTGCTTTTAACGCGAGATTTGTTGTCTCCATCTTTCCTAAAATGCGATAACTGCTACCGAAGTACTGATCAAACAATCACGTATTTCATCGTATTATATTTACTTTGGAAAAATAGCCAATTTTCAGTTTCAATACATAATGAATTAGAAAATTTTTCTCGAGACAGGGAACGCATGGGGTTGTCCATACCCAGAAAAGAAAACACACCCCTCTGAATTTCTTTGTTCCTCTGTCATTGAAAATGAAGTACTTGAATATAGCTATTATTACTTTAACTGAAGATGGGTTAAAAACTGCACGAAGAATCGGAACTCGTTTTAACCCCGTACCTACAACCTATGTGTTCAAAAAAATAGGAGAAGAAAATAACTACATCATTGAGAAAATGATATCTCCTCACATCATTTATTTTTCTGAACCCCTTCAACAACTGGTTAATAGAATCTTCAAACAATACGATGGGCTTGTCTTCATTATGGCAATGGGGATTGTCATAAGGGTGATCGCTCAAAATATCGGGAATAAACATACCGATCCTGCGGTGGTGGTGATTGACGATGTCGGGCGTTTTGTTATCAGCGTGCTTTCGGGTCATGAAGGCGGCGCCAATTTATTGACCCATCGCATTGCGGCAATTATGCATACTGATGCTATAATTACTACTGGTACAGAGGCAAAGAAGGACATTATTGTTGGTATCGGTTGTAAAAAAGGGATTACATCAGAAGCCGTAAAAAAATCTATTATTGATACACTTCAAAGGGTAAATCTCACATTAGAACGGGTCAGATTGCTTGCCACCATTGAGATCAAGTCTGAAGAACTAGGTTTATTGCAGGCTGCGGAGGAATTGGATATTCCATTGAGGATTGTTTCCTGTATGGAAATTTCTACATGTCTCAAAGGATACGGTAGATCAGATTTTGTTAAGAAAAAAATAGGGGTGTGGGGGGTAAGTGAACCCGTTGCGCTTCTTTCAGGGAGGAAGACGGAATTATTACTAAAAAAACAGAAATATCCAGGGGTGACAGTGGCCATCGCCCGGGAAAACTTTATGTGGTAGGCATCGGTCCCGGGGCGAAGAACGAGATTAGCCAGAGGGCACTAGATATACTAAAAAAATCAGAATTGATTATTGGCTACAAACTGTATATCGATCTAATAAAGGACATTACACGAAACAAACAGGTATTTGCTACAGCGATGCGCAAAGAGATTGAACGCGCGGAACTGGCAATTCAGGAAGCCTTATTGGGAAAGATTGTATCGATTGTCAGCAGTGGCGATCCGGGTGTTTATGGCATGGCTGGACTTGTACTTGAGATGATTTCACAGAAAAACGTGGATTTACCTATAGAGATCATTTCAGGTATTCCTGCTGCTAATGCCGCCGCCGCTGTACTGGGTGCCCCACTTATGCACGATTACGCCGTCATTAGTCTGAGCGATTTACTCACACCGTGGGAGACTATCGAAAAACGTGTAAAATGTGCTGCTGAGGCTGACTTTATCATTGTGCTATACAACCCCAAGAGTTCTCAAAGAGAATGGCAGATTGAGAAAACTGCACATATCATCCTTCAACATAAATCTCCATCTACTCTGGTCGGTATTGTAAAAAATGTATCCCGAGAAAATGAAAAGATTATTCTTACTACGCTGGGCAAAATGACCTCTTGCTCTGTTGACATGACTACAATTATCATTATTGGCAATTCAACTACCTTTCAATATCGGGGTTACATGATCACAAAACGCGGATATCATTTGTAACACACAACTATTTAGTACCAATGTAGAAACCCACGCTCACTGAGTGTGGGCAGAGCAAGGGGGCTTTGCCAGTAAAACGACCCATAGTTACAATCTCAGTTGAGTTGTCCCCACAACATCAACGGAGTTTCTTTTGTAGTCTTTGAACAAGGCATAGATGACCAGGGTAAACATGGCCATTTGTTTTTTGCTAAAGCAAGAGGAGAAATTTTTCAGCATTACTTTGTTAAAAAATTAAGCGGCGCATTTTTTCTTAAGGCGTTTGGATTTAATTTTAAAATAGCCATCGGCAAGTATTTCGCTCTTTGATAAGGCGTTGGTAGAGGCAAATTCTAGCAGAGAATTGACAGCCTGTTTGATTTCATTGAAGGTTGTCGGTTTCGTTTCAAGGATTTTCGCAAGATAGGCATCCCCGTTTACACGAGGACAAGCTTTGTTTGATCCAGTAGGTGAGAGTCCATGCAACAAGACAGAGATTCCAGTGTCTCTCAATCTTGTTGATATGTCGGACCTGGTAGTGGTCAAAGTAAAAGGTGTCCTTTAATTCCTTGAAACCGTGTTCAATACCCCAACGGAGCAGGTAGTTTGTAATGACCATTTTGGCAGAGGCGCGGAGATTATTGGTAATAAGGATATGATAGGTGTAGTCGTTGTCCTTATTCCTCTTGCCCAAAATGACCACAAACTTGATGGGTACAACACAATCTTTCAGCTTTGCCTCGAACGAATAGGTTTTATGGGAAACTTCAGAGCCATCCGTAGTTTTGAATTTAACGTATTTGATTTTATCCCAGTAATGCTTTTTGATGAGGGTCACGAACTCATCTGGTTTGACAAGACACATCGTTTTCTTTACGGGATGGCGCATGAAGATGTTTCTGTTCGATTTTATTTCGGAATAAAAGATTTTGCCTTCCTTGTGAATGTGCGTGAGGAAGCGTGTTGTCGCATACCAGGAGTCGAAGACAGCGCCGGAGAAATCCATGGTTTTTGAGCAGGCGTCAAAGAGTTCCAGGGCGATTTGTATTTTGTCTTTGAACCGGGGGTTGTTTTTTCCTCTGGGAAACTCCCTGGCAGGAAGGTAGGGAATGATGTCGATGGGAAAATGCTTTGAGTCTGAGACGAAAGCAGCGCCGACACCGACATTGCAGACCTCTTTCCTTTTGAGTGGTCCGCAATATTGCCACTTTGCTCCCTCGGTCTTCTTTGCAAAGGGTTTCGGGCAGCCAGTGTCATCAATGGCGAGAAGCCCGTCTTTGGTGGGAGCAGTGGTTCTTTGTTTTTGAATGATTTCCAGCCTTGTGCGTTTGATTGCCTGGATATCCCATTTTGAATCTGAGAAGAAGTATTGAAACTTCTGATAATCGGTGTGAGTGGCTTTTGCCATTCCATCAAGGGAGTTTCTTTTGTAGTCTTTAAAGAAGGCATAGATGACGAGGGTAAACACGGCCATTTGTTTTTTGCTGAAGCAAGAGGCAAAATTTTTCAGAAACGTATTTAACAGAGGAATGTTTGCAGAAAAAATACTCAAATCCTTTGCTCCTGTTGTTGGTTGATTGAAAAATTCACAAGTGCAATTGATAGCAGGAGTAAAGGAATAAGTCAAGCGCAAAATAAGTCACAAAGCATTGATTTGTAGTAAGTTGAGTCAAATTCGACTTATGACTTAGAAATATTTTTTTACATGCGTTTTTTAACAAAGTAATGTTTTCAGAAACATATTTAACAGAGGGATGTTTTGCGCCAAAAACACTCAAATTCTTTGCTCCTGTTGTTGGTTGATGAAAAAGTTCACAAGTGCAATGAATAACAGGAGTAAAGAAATAAGTCAAGCACAGAATAAGTTTCAAAGCATTGAGAAGTTATAAGTTGTGTGTGAAACATCTATGACTTAAAAATATTTTTTCAAACCATGTTTTTGAACATGTATTCAATTTAAGTGAAGTATTTACTCAGATGGATGGATACCTAAAACCAGAATCTTCTATGCTTCACTTTATGCCTTGTGGAAACGAAGGAAGCTATGAATACAATGTTTGTTTATTGCGAAGCGATGGGATTAATACAGAGCTTGAAAATAGATTCTTTTTTGAAGACGAAGGTCATGTTCGAAGATTAACTACAGACCAATTTTGTAGATTGTGCGAAACCAGAGGATTTAAATTACAAAAGGAATTCTATTCTAATCAATACTATGGTGCAATTAATTGGATCACAAATTCTAACCTTAAATTTGTGCTGATGTTTTTTGATACTTCTCGAGCTATTAATCAAGACGCAAGACGAAAGTTAAATCAAGAAAAGATGCGTCTGATTTTTATAACTACACTTCGTTTGCCTGCCCAGATTGTTACAACGTTGTTGAACAAAAGAAATAAACAAATTAAGCACTATGTGCTGTTGCTAATAGGATTACCTTTTTACATATTTTCAAGTCCAATTGATAAATACTGGAAAAAGAAATCCAGAGATGAATGGAATATCAGGAAATTCGATCGCAATGGTAGTGAAATGTGTTTATATTTCAATCGAAAGGCGAAAGAGGCCAAATCTTTATAAATGACAAATAGGCTGTATCTGATATGATGACGGACTAAAAACGTATCATATCATTCTGTATTGATACGTCCTCATGGGTAATCATTTCCATCTGCTTTTAGAAATACCTCTTACCAATTTCAGTAAACTTATGAGATGGTTTAACATTACCGATACATCTCATTACAACAGAAGACGTAAGAGAACTGGCCTTTTGTATCAGGGAAGATACAAGCGCATTCTCGTGGAAAGGAAAGGTTATCTGCATATGGTATTCAGATATATGATTCTGTTGACTAACCTCAATTTATGAGAATTGATATGTTTTGCAATTTTGTTCTATGAAGAATTAAAATAGCGCAATCTTTATTGAGACAAGGGCATTCAAGCCGCAAAAAATGAAATAAATGCGTCGAAAACGCCATTTTTATACGGGAAAAAGAGCTGACAACCGTCATTTTAACTGTCCCTGACGTCATGTATCCATGGAGAAGCCCATGTCTGATGAATCTCTTCACGTTGCAGGCAATAGCAGCAAAGAGTAACTGCAATCGTGTTCTGTTTTCCGTTCGATGTCTTGACTTTCTGACTCCATGAGAGCGAACCCTTTCGCTCACCGTTGCCTCCGCGCCAGCGCGGGTCGCACACTGCTTACGGTAATCTGTATTCTCCATGTACTGATGATGCCGGGACGCTCCCCGATACGATGCATCATCAATGGTTAATGTGGCAACACGCTTTCCAATCTTTACAGGGCATCGCGTCTTCACTCTACAGGCAGAACAAATCGCCGGATCAAAATGCACCAGCATCTTTCCCGTGCTTTCACGGAGGGATTGGCCAGCCGGAACGTGTTGTTCAGGACAGGCTCGTATGATTACTTCCCGGCCGACTCCTTCTGACGTGATTTCAAAATCTGCTGTGTCAAGCGGTCTGTCCCCGGCTTGAAATTTCTCAAAAGATTGGGAAAGCCCTGAACTTGGACCTTCCAGCGATATGCCTCTGTTGTGTGAATCCCCTATGGTTTGACCATTCACAAATCCCGCATTTGCATATGGTTCTTCGGGTTTCATACCTGCTTCTTCCAACCATTTCTGAATACCCGGGAGCTCTTTCACATCCGGGGTTGTTGCCGGTGTTACCTCCGCATCGGTAATAAACTGGGTTTTATTATCTTTATCGCAGGTCTCCGTCAGAAACCCTTTTTGCTCACAGGTGGGCTGCTTCCCTTTCTTTACATACCGGGCATCGGTATTGTGGGGACTGGAAATGATTTCATCCCCAACAGGTTTTTCCCGAATAACAATCTCACACGATGTCTTCTCCTCCTTGTTCTCTACCCCCTCGCACTGCTGGTGAAATACGGTTACGAGCGCCTTTAAACTCTCCTGGTGTTTTACCGGATTATGACTGTCAAACGCCTTATATACTGCGTAAAGATCCTGTGCCATGAGTTTAACCTGATGCTGTGCTTTCTCGTGGTCTTTCTCCGTCAGATCAAAATCTTTCCCTAAATAGTCTCGGGAAAGTTCTTTGTTTATGCACTCTTACAAACCAGGCTTCTGCTTGCGTAAGTTTTGAAGAAATATCCGCAGGGTCTCTTTAAGCAACCCATACCGGAACAGTATTTGCGGCCACCCGTGAATAAAAAAAGAGTCCGTTCGCTGTTTCTTCATGGATGTGCCACATGCCTCTGCAAACGGTATCGTCAATTTCTCAAACAACTTTCTTCCTGTGTTGCTCGTCTCCATATGATTATAAAACTTAAACAACGCCGTATGGTCAAGAGGAATCTCCCCTAACGGCGTACGCGTTGCAAGGAACCAATCAAGTCTCCTTGCTTGTTGAAACTCGGCGCCACGCCACGTATGCTTTTCCATGCCCATAAAAATGAGGATGGATAATGCTTTCTTTATCGGCCTTTTGGGCATTCCGCATTCACCTGGGTAAAGTTCTTTAAAGATATCTTCATCAATGAGTGGGTATATTTGATCACAATACCGGTAACACCAGTCTTCTTTGGGCAGAGCATTGGGAAAAACAGTATTTACATCAAATAGAGATAATTGGGGACTTGTTTTGCAAAATATAAAAAATTCCTAATGTTTGTTATATCTTGTTAATATACATGTACTTATGATAACATATTTCACAAAACAGCCGAGGCTTGTTTTGTCTTATGTCGTTATTTACAAGACTCTTATAACAACTTTGATGTGTCGTTAATTAATCAATAAAATCATATATGGCATGGTGCCTGATACTCAAGGCAATTCTAGGACAACATGTTGACATACGGTTTGTATATAAAAATTGTACAGATAATTCTAGACTATTGTTATTAATTGCTGTATTATTAAACATTTAAAATGTTGATTTCATTTTAAATTATATTGATTGTTTATTCTTCGCATATATAAAGTGATAAAAGTTTCTAGGCATCGACAATGGTTCATAATTTGCGGTATTTAAATTTTTAGCTTACAATTTAAATCTAAAGGTTATTCTTAAAATTTGATTTGTTTGTAAATAAATCATAGATTATTAGAACATATAGTATAAAACATTTTTTAGTAATAAATTATAACTTAAGACCAAGATAATGTTGTCGATATTATATCGAAGTATTTAGTATTGATGTATTTTCAGGAGATTATTATCTTAAATTTGCACTCACTTACGATAAAAATATTCATATAATAATGATATTTTTCTAAACAAATTGAGAGAGGCAACAATAATGATAAAAAAATTATTTTTAGCTTTAATTCTGATATTTAATGTTAGTGTCCTCTATATCTCGGCATCAAGTTATGCTGATGAGATTAGTGGGCGTGAATATATAGTTGGGTTAGGTGATGTACTAGAAATAAACGTTCTTGGTCATAGCAATCTTGCTATTAAAGCACCAGTAACTTCAGATGGTTTTATATCATTTCCGTATATAGGGCGCGTTGCCGTTAAAGATAAAAGTCTGTCTGACATTGAGAAAGAAATATCGAAAAAACTTGCAAGTGGCTATATAAAATATCCTGTTGTAACGGTAAGTTTGTCAACATTCGAAGTGTTAAAATATTTTGTATACGGTATCATAAAAAATCCAGGAAGATATGTGCTTGAGAATAATACAACCGTTTTAAAGGCAATTTCAGCAGCTGGCGGAATTACCCCAGACGGTTTATTCGGTGATGTTAAACTCCGACGCATGAAGAAAGGAAGCAAAGCGTATCAGGAAATCAAACTGGATCTTAAAAATACTGCACAAAGTGCTTTGAACGGAGACATGCCCATTGAAGATGAGGACATATTAATTATAGAACGTAACAAAGAATTTTTTATATATGGAGAAGTAGGACATCCTGGTAAGTATGTACTAGAAGATAATATGACAATTCTCCGGGCTATAGCTGCTGCAGGAGGTCTTGGAAAATACGGTTCACTTGATAGGGTGAAAATTCTTAGAACAATTCCAGGGAAAAACGAATATCAGAATATTAAAGTGGATATGAAAGGTGCTGTAAGTGGTCAACCGGGTAAAGACATATCTATAGAATCAGGCGATATTGTACTTGCGTTGGAAAGCATTCTTTAAGGAGAAGAAATGAATTCGATTATTTATGGAAACGCGTTACGAGATTACGTAAGGATTATATTTAAACGCAAGACTATAATTATAGCAACATTTCTTACCGTAATAGTAGGTGTGTTACTTGGGTTGGAGATTCAAACTCCCGTATACGAATCTAAGGTCAAAATGCTTATCTCCGGAGAGAAACAGGTAGAATCGCCGTATTACAAATTAATAGACGAATCCAAACCCCTTAATGAAGGTGAGTTTATAAAAACTAATATGGTGCTTGAACGTGTGGTAACAGCACTCAAATTAGATGATCGGCCACTTGACTATGAGAAAAAATTTTGTTCCCCAATAAAAATATATCTAATTGATTTAAGAAAAAAGATATCGGAACTCATTGAAAAACCAAAAGATATCACACCGGAGCAGGAAAAGGATATTCGTTTTCGTATCGCCGTTGGAAGTCTAAAGGGTGCTATAGACGTTGAAGAAATAAAAGGGACCGACTTGTTTAGTATAGGTGTAAAAGATTTCGACCCTAAAGAAGCAGCAACAATTGCAAATGTGGTAAGCCGATCGTATCTAATTTTTAATCTCGAGCAACAAATGGCCGAACACCAACTACAATACGGAGAAAAATATCCTCTTGTCGCTCAATTAAAAGATTATATCGATAGAATAAATAAAAACCTTACACAGAAAAAACTTCCTTCTTTAGAAGCGATGGGGCCATCAACGGTTAAGATTATCGAGCAAGCATATATACCTGATTTACCAACAGGAAAAAGCCCTAGTTTATTGATACTCCTTGCCGTTTTTATGGGTTTATTTCTGGGATTAATGCTTGCATTTGGACTTGAGTTTATTGATCCAACCTTCAAATCAACTCAAGATGTTGAAACATTCCTCAATCTGCCGCTTTTGGGGTCTATTCCTAAAAAAGATTTTAAAAATATGATATTGATTAAAGACACTAAACGGTCAAATATCCACCACTCGCCTTACCAGAATATATCTGACCAGATATATCTCTTGATGAAAGACAAAAATTTAAAGTCTATCCTTATAACAGCTGCCTCACCTATGGAAGGATCTACTACTATTATAGCAAATCTTGCCAATTATCTGTCGAATGTTTCTGGTCACAAGACAATTATCATTGACGCAAATCTCAGATCGCCGTCAATACACAAAATTTTTAGAATCTTTGATAATCCAGGTCTTGCAAATATACTCGAAGGTCGGATTTCGATGCAAGAGACCATACAGGATTTAAGTCCAAACTTGGCGGTTTTACCTGCTGGTAACACATTGCTGAATCCTACACCACTTTTAGATTCTACTCGTATGGCTAACGTAATCAAGTCGGCAAAAGAAAAATATGAATTAATATTTTTGGACTATGCAAATTTAAGAAGTTTCAAGGATGCGTGCGTACTTTGTCAGTATTTGGATGGAATTATATTGGTTGTGAATGAAGGCAGAACCCGCCATCATGTTATGCAATCGTTAATATCACCCTTAAAATATAAAAAGGCCAATTTCGTCGGGGTCATTTTAAATAATCGTACATTCTCGATTCCAAAAATGATTTATGACAGACTCTAATTATTATTTGCATTCATAATGCAGCACAGCAACAACCAGTCCCTACCCAAATAATCCTAGAATAAAATCTGCCGTATCTTTTTCTTTGCAAATACGGAGTGATGGGAAACTAAGAAGTTTTTCATAGGATAATACCAGAATCAAAAGAAATGTAATACACTCATTGTTAATTCGAAAGATGCGCAATAAAATATCTGATAATATAATTCATGAAAATTCAAAGATTTATATTGCCGGACATAGCGGACTGGTTGGCTCTGCTATCATGCGTAGACTACAACAGTTGTGCGTCAAAAACATTATTGTAAAAAACCACAATGAGTTGGATTTAACAAGGCAGTCAGAAGTAGAGTCATTTTTTGAAGAAGAAAGGCCAGACTTTGTTTTTTTAGCTGCGGCAAGAGTCGGAGGAATATTAGCAAACAATACCTATAAGGCAGAGTTTATATATCATAACATCATGATCGCTGCCAACATAATTCACGCAAGTTATAAGTATGGCGTTAAAAAACTATTGAACTTCGGTTCATCTTGTATATATCCAAAATTTGCTCCTCAACCAATGGCTGAAGAATGCTTGCTTACTGGGAACCTTGAACCCACGAATGAGCCTTATGCTATTGCCAAGATTTCAGCCATAAAGCTTTGTAGATATTATAATGAACAATATGGAACAAATTTTATTTCTGTTATGCCAACCAATCTTTACGGTCCTAATGATAATTTTCATTTAGAATCATCCCATGTATTACCTGCCTTAATTAGGAAAATACATCTTGGAAAGTGTTTGTACAACAGTGATTTTAAAGCGATTAAAGAAGACTTAAAAAAATTTTCATTACACAATATTAATGTAGAGCTATTAAAAGACTCCGATATTATCAACTTGCTTTCAGAATATGGAATAAAGACCATTTCCTCAAGTAAGTTTAAATTTTCGACTGTGGTTGAACTTTGGGGAAGTGGCACTCCCTTTCGTGAATTTCTCTATGTAGATGACTTGGCTGACATTTGTGTATTGTTAATGCAAAAATATGATGTTAAAGATGTTGGGGAATTTGTGAATATTGGAACAGGAATAGATATTCAGATTAAGAATTTGGCTGATCTCATAAAAGAAATTATTGGCTATAAAGGTCAAATACGCTGGAATGCTTCAAAGCCTGATGGGACACCAAAAAAATTATTAGATATATCAAAAATAAAAGCATTCGGGTGGGAGCCAAAAACCTCTTTAGAGGATGGGATTCGAAAAGTATATACGTGGTATTTGAACAGATGTGATAAAAAATCGAGTATGTAAGTTTTTTTGTTTTTTCCAGGAGTTATAAAACTATATAAATGGGGAAAAAAATTTTTTTGATTTCTCACGATTTTTTACCTTTTTCCAGTCCTCGTAGCATTCGTTGGGGTCATTTTGTTAAATATCTTGCATCCCAAGGACATACGATTGACGTATTAACAATCAAGTCATTAAGGCATCAAACAGCTTATGATGAGAATCTGCTTAAATCTATTCCTTCGCAAGTAAATATTATTCGTACTTACCCTGGCCCACTCCACAATATCATTTATGATTATGTATCTAAAAATAGTAAAACCTTAAAATTCTTTGGAATATCGTTTGAGACATTAGTTCGAAAAATAATAAAAAGGGTATTTAACAAGGCCATTGTTCCATTACTTATCCCGGATAAATTCATTTTATGGTTACCTTTTGCGTTAAATACAATTAAAAAACTGAGTAAAACAAATAAATACGATATAATTATCTCTTCGTCAAATCCAAGAACGGATCATATTATTGGTTATTATTTTAAAAAATGGACAGGAACTAAATGGATGGTGGATTATGGCGACCCTTGGGTATTTAATCCTGGATTTCAGCGCTGGAGATATTTTATAGACAAACAAATTGAAAAACGATTATTAAAAGTTGCCGATTATTTAATAGTAACTACAAAGGAAACAGCATCTGGTTTTGTAAAACATTATCCATTCCTTAAAACAGAAGCAATTAATGTTATATCACAGGGATATGATGATCGAAAATATCAGGAAATAATGCCAGAAAATGGCAATGTATTTCGTATCGTATATACAGGTATTTTCTACGATGGTATTCGCGAGCCATATGCATTTTTTGAGGCTATCAAAGAGTTAGATAATCTAGATATAGAAGTAGTGATTGCTGGAAAAATTTACCCGAAATTTATCAAATGGGTTGAAAATAATAAATTGACGAAAAAAATAATCTTTCTCGGTTATCAAGAGCAAGACAAGGTTATAGCATTGCAAAAAGGGGCAGATGCCCTGCTCCTTTTTGGGTGGCTCGATGGATATCAGATTCCTGGAAAAACGTTTGAGTACTTTGGTGCAAGACGTCCTATACTGGCTATTAAGTACGATGACCAGGATATTGCGGCTAATATGATTAATGAACATAAATGTGGTCTTGTTGTTCTAAATAAGAAAGAAGAAATTTTACTGGCGATTAAGCATTTGTATAATCTTAAACAAACAGGACAGACAGAAAAGTATTTTAATCTCCGTTCTGTCGGAGAATATACCTGGTATAATTTGGCACGTAAACTATCAATAGCTATTGAAAACAGTACTGCTGAAATGAATAATTCTTCAATAACTGATTCTATATGACATCATCATTTATTATTTGCACTAAAGATCGTCCTTTAGATTTACAAAATTGTGTAAAATCAATTGTGCAACAAACAATTTTACCCCAAGAACTTATTGTTGTTGATGCAAGTGTCATTAATATCACGTACGAAAATAAAATAAATTGTGAAAACATCTTAAAAAATATAATCAAATTTATTTACATTACGAGTAAACCAAGTCTGACAAAACAAAGAAACATCGGAGTTGATAATGCAAATGGTGATATTGTTTTTTTCTTTGACGACGATGTGATACTGGAACAAGATTATCATGAAAAAATACTTCACGTTTATCAGCAAAAATCAACAGAAAGACTAGGCGGGGTCCGTGGTACAATTGGAAATGAATATCCCATGGGATTATTCAAAATATATTTACTACGGTTATTTATGCTAACAAGGCTTTCCGTAAATGAAAAAAGTAGATTTCTACGTTCGGGACATTATGTCTTTATTCCAAAACCTAAAGAGATAATTGGTGTTGAATGTATGGCGGGGGGTGTTTGCAGTTATTATAGAAAAATATTCAATGAATTCAGATCAGATGAAAAACTCAATGGTTACGCATTAAAAGAAGATATGGATTTATCTTACAGGGTTTCACGAAAGTACAGCCTTTATCAGACACCAGATGCAATTTTATATCATTATCATTCAAAAACCAGCAGAATTAGCATTGAAGAGTCCTCAACGATGAGGGTGGTAAATACTTATTATATGTTTAAAAAAAACATGCCTCAAACATTTACAAACAAAATTAGTTTCTTATGGTCACTGTTTGGCATGACTATTATAAATTTTACTCGACTAATAACGCATCGAGACATTGAGCACTTCAAAGGAACGATAAAAGGATTAATAAAAATATTAACTCAATTTTTCAAGTAAAAGTTTTAAAACAAGAATATCAATGAAAAAAATTGTAATTTCTGAATTGTTTATACCGCCTTATGATGAGGGGATGAAGGTTACTGCATTTTCACTTCTGAAGGCGATAAATAAACAGGTAGAATGTATTGGTATTGGGCCTCTGTCTGAATGTAATATTCACGAAAATATTAACAGGGTTTATTTAAGCAAATTACTATTTTCATTTGGACTATACAAAATAATCAAAAAAAAGAGACCTGACTTACTTATTTATGTTCCACAAGCATCCGCCACATTAAATAGCTTCATCCGTTTCAAAATACTTCAATGGATATCTAGTGGATCCAAATTAGCAATGATTGCCTTACAGCATTGTGACCGCGAATATAATGCAGTAGAAAAAAACATAATTCGCCTTCTACGCCCTAAAAAAGTTTTTGTGCTCTCTGGAGTTATGGCAAAACAATTTAAAACTATCGGTGTTCTTCCTTCGATATTACCTATAGGCGTAGATATGGAAAAATTTGTTCCAGTATCTAACGACAGAAAGAAAGTTCTGAGGAATAAATACAACATTCCACCGGATCGCTATTTATTACTGCACGTTGGACATATAAAAGAAACGAGAAACCTAAGATTATTAACCAATTTTGTTTCATGTGTGGACATCGCAGTTTTAATTGTTGGCAGTACCTCTACTTCTCAAGAAGCAGGACTTAAGGAGTCCTTGCGACAATCTGGCATTTTTATTATTGATTATTTCGTACCAGAAATCCAGGAAATCTATCAACTAGCCGACTGTTATATATTTCCTGTAATCAAAAAAACAGGGGCAATTGAGTTCCCCCTCTCCGTGCTTGAAGCGATGGCATGCAATTTACCAGTAATTACCACTCCTTTTGGTGGTTTGCCGGAGCATTTTTCACCTTCTGTGGATTTTATGTATTTCAATACTTCAGTAGAACTTATGCAAAAATTCAATGAGATTAAACAAGTGCATCCTGAAACCCGTAAAAAGGTTGAAAAATTTTCATGGGATCACGTAGCAAAAATACTTCTTCAATCATGTGAGGATTAGAAATGGTTCGGAAATATGCATTTTTTTGTTTTATCGGGATTGATGGAAGTGGGAAAACTACTCAGGCACTCTCCTTGAATGATTATTTTAAAGAAAAAGGATTAAATTCAAAATACGTTTGGAGTCGTAGAGAACCCTGCATTTCAAAGATTCCGGGCAAACTAATTAAACGCTATATTCTAAAAGAAAGAGAAGCAACAGAAGGTCACGCCTATCTTTCTATTAAAAAAAAACGTAAAGGTTTATTCGGTAACAAAATAGTTAGTTTTTTATTGATTAATTTTAGTCTTTTAGAATATCTTTTTCTTCTTTATTTAAAGATTTTTATTCCAAATAGGAATAATGATGTGCTGATTTGTGATCGTTACCTCTACGACGCTATTGTTGATTTTGCCTTGAATTGTCCGTTTCCTCTTTCAATGGTGGACACTTTATTGAAAAATCTAATATCGAATCGATTTCCAAAGCCAGATCGCCTTTATTTTATTGACATTAACGCAGATGTTGGAGTAAGCCGGAAAAAAGATGGAACATCTGAGGCGTATCTCGAAGATCGCATTCCATTGTATCAGTACATTGCACAGATAGCTGGCGCAACAATTGTCGATGGGACATTACCGCTGAATGATATTAAAAAAACTATTCATGAGGACGCTGCAAAAGTTTTTAAAAGAAACCATTCAAATTTTAACGCATAGCATACATCGATTCTAATGGAATTAAGACATGAATAAAATTATTGTAATTGGCATAGATGGAATGGATTTTCAACTTGTTGATCAATGGAAAGATGAGCTTCCTGTGTTTTCTAAAATGATGAAACAAGAAATGTTTTTCCCATTAGAGTCGGTATTTCCTCCAGATTCAGTTCCCAGTTGGGCAACGATTTACACAGGGCTCAATCCGATGGAACATGGTGTTTTACACCATGTGAATTATTTATCATACGGGGAGACAAAACTAAATATTGATGCTTTTAAAGGTAAGACTTTCTGGGATGTTGCTGGTAAACAAGGGAAGAAGGTTTGCATTGTTAATCCATTTATGGCATATCCTGTTTGGGATGTTAATGGAGTGATGGTCAATGGACCCTCTTTTGTGTCCGGTAACATTCAATCTTTTCCAGAAGATGCTGTAAAAAAATTTAACAAATTGCCGAATTTGGGTGGTCTCTCTGATTTTCCCACAAAGAATACCATTGAAGATTTTATACAGACAAACCGTGAAGATATTGTTTCTATTAAAGATTTTACTTTCAAATTATTTAAAGCGGATAACTACGATTTGTGTTTTATAACATTTCTTAATCTTGACAGGATACAACATTTTTTATGGCGATATTATGATGAAAACGACCCTACATACCCAGGAAAAAATCAATTTTCGAATACAATTAAAAAATTTTACATTTTCTTCGATAATATTATTCATGAATTTCAAATGACGTTTCCGGAAAGCGTTATAATGGTTCTTAGTGACCATGGACATGGAAGAAGATGCACAGACGTCGTTAATATAAATGAATTTTTAAGACAAAAAGGCTATCTGTTTTCAAAAGCGGACAAAGCAAGATTGCTAAGTTACAAATTTATAATAGAAAAAACTAAAGTGTTTGTGCTTAATTTATTTTATAAATATAATATCGAAGATTTCCTGTATAAAATCACTCCATATATACCCTACAAAAAAAGTTTAAAGGAATCGACATTTCTGATCGAGCCATCTGAAAATTTAGCAGAAATTGATACACAGTTTGGTGGCGTTGGTTCTTTTGGTGGAATCAGGATTAATAAAGCAAAAATTAAAAATTTGGGAATCGAATACACAGATTTTAGAAAAAAAATAATTACAGAGGTTAAAGAATTAAGTAACGGGATTCAAGGAAGAGATTTGTTTAAATGGATTTGTGTAAGAGAAGATATATATTCCGGAGACTACATTGAAATGTATCCTGATATACTTTTTGAGTTAAGTCCAGAATATGGAGCTAGCCCTTTATTATATACAAAAATATTTTCAAAAAATATAACACATAAAAAAATATCAGGAGGTCATAGACGATATGGAATTTTGGGCTTATCGAATCTATCTGATGGTATAAAAACCAAATCTCCTTCTCTGATACAAGTTGCACCTACAATTTTAGATATTATGGATTGCTATCAGGATTTCGATGCTGAAAATAAGAGTATTTTGGAAAAGGATTCAATATAGATGGTAACTATTTCAAAGTATTCTAATAATTCATTTACAAAAAATATATTTCAAGGACTTCTTATTTCGATATGCGGCAGTATTGGTTCATTTTTAGTCCTCGCTCCAATATCCCTTTTTATAAAGATCGGAGTTCTTCTATTTATTTTAATGGTGTTTGTTTTCTTTACTAATCCATTCCTTGCAATAAATTCCTTCTTGTTTATTCGTCCCTCTATCCAACCTTTAATGGAAGTTGAAATTGTTCCAGGTGTACCAATAGTGGGGATTTTTTCATTATGGATTATTACTTATTTAATATTCAGATTTTTAAACGATAAATCCTATACCGTAGCGATTCCTAATATAAAAATTTTGTTCATAATGATAATTCTTTCTCTGTTTTCAATGTTCAATTCTAAAAGCCTGACGACATCAATAGCACATTTGCTGCGATTAATGGGATGGATTTCTATATATATCCTCATTTTCAACCTTGTGAGTACATGGGACGATGCAAAGAAGATAATATTTGTTCTTATCCTATCCTCTGTAATTCCTTTGTTAGTAGGCTACTATCAATTGTTTACCAACACGGGAGCTATTGATGAACTCAGGGGAGGAATTAACAGGATATACAGTGTATTTAAAGGAAATGCCAATACTGCAGGGGTTTTTTTCTCTATGAATATTTTCATAATGTTGATTGTTCTTGTTCAAACGAAGGATTTATTAATAAAGAGGTTAATACAACTTCTTGTATTGGCAACTCTTATTATTATCATATTTACATACCACAGGACCTCGCAATATACTTTGGCAGCAGGTATTTTAGTAATGTGTATTTTCAACAAAAAAATGATAAAGCTCGCCGTCCCTATTTTTTTATTAGCGATTATTATCTTCCATGGCGAGATTGCGAGAAGAATTGTAGAAATTTTTCATCCGCCACAATATGCCGGAAATTCTTTAACATCGAGGTTTAGTTATTGGGAAATTGTCATTTTTAAGCTATTTCCACAACATCCATTTATTGGCTTGGGAATTGGCGGAGTTGCTGACGCTTTGAAGAAATACTTGTTTTATGCAGAACCCCATAATGATTATATTCGGGTGAGTGTAGAAATTGGAATTTTTGGTGGACTCTTGTATGTGATATTTTTCTTAATGGAAATACGATATTATTTTTATCATATTACCAAAAATATCAACAGGGAACTAAATATTACTGTTTTGGGACTATTAGTTTTTTTCATTATTATGCAATCTGCACAGAATGTTATTTATAATGTAACTATTTTGACACCGTTAGTTTCTATGTTAGCTGTTTCAAAAAAATTAAATTTAATTCATCCGAATTATTTGTAAGTTTGTGCTAATGTCATTCTTTTTTTGTTTAATAATTACAAAATGGAATTTTTTCATTTGATATTTTCATTTTAAAGTTAACAGAAGATTAGTTTCTATGAAATTTATTTTTGCAAATAATTACTGCTACCTTCGGGGTGGGTCTGAACGAGTATTTTATGATGAAATAAACATGCTCAGGGGTTTTGGGCATGAGATTGCTCTATTTTCGAGGCACTTTAATAAAAATATCCACTCTGAATACTCAGAATATTTCGCTTCAGATATCGAATACCAAAACGTTTCATTAATAAAAAAAATCTCGGCGGGGGCAAAACTGATTTATTCCTATGAGTGCAGGAAAAAGTTTGGTGAGTTATTAAAATTATTTAATCCGAATATAATTCATGCACATAATATATATGGAAGACTAACAACTTCTATTATTGATGCAGCAAAGGAAAGACAGATACCGGTTGTCATGACTTTACATGATCTGAAACTGATATGTCCTTCATATTTGATGTTGTTCAATGGTGAAGTATGTGAGAGTTGTAAGGGAGGGAAGTTCTACCATTGCACAGTAAAGAGATGTCATAAAGGAAGCTTATTACAATCTTTAATATACACAATTGAATCGTATTTTAATAGTCTTTTTGGAAAATATGATTGGATAAGTTATTTTGTCTGTCCAAGTAATTTCCTTATGAAGAAACACATCGAAGCTGGTATTCCCGAGAAAAAACTGATTTACGTAGCAAATTTTATAAAAACCAAGATCTTTGAACCAAATTATGGTGGAGGGAAATATATCCTTTTTGTTGGCCGGTTATCGAGGGAAAAAGGTATTATGACATTACTTAACGCAGTAAAAGATCTTAAGATAGCGGTGTACATAGTTGGAGATGGTCCCATGAGAGCTGAATGCGAAGGTTTTGTAAAAAAAAATAAAATTGTGAATGTGGTTTTCAAAGGATATAAGTCAGGTAATGAGTTGGAGGACTTATTTCGAAATTGTACTTTTTTGGTATTTCCTTCTCAATGCTACGAAAATGCACCAATGTCAATCCTTGAGGCTTTTGCTTATGGAAAACCTGTAATAGGATCAAACATTGGCGGAATACCAGAAATGGTTGTTGAAAATCAGACAGGTGTTCTTTTTAATTCTGGGGATCATATACATTTAAAAGAAAAAATTGAACAACTTCTTAACAATCCTTCTTTGGTTATTCAAATGGGAAAACAGGCAAGAAGAAAGGTGGAAAAAGAATACAACGAAGAAATTCATTACCAAAAATTAATGAGTATTTATAAAAAAATCCTGTAATAAAAATAAATGTGCAATCAAATTGGTCCAATTCCAAATGTTATTTTTGTTTAAGCTTGTTTTTCCTTTTTATGAGGAGAATAAGATATTTTTTTTCAGTAACAAAGCTAAATGAAAAATATTTGTTAAACCTAGAAAAACATTTGAATAAAAGATTCCGAAAACCGATTAATCAAATGGATTATTTAAGCATAATGATATGTGCAACAAAAAAATGAAATGATGTCATTTTTATAATTATTGAATTCTTATAAGAATCTTAAAATGAAAGTCGACGTTCAATCAAATAGAAAGTTTATAAAACTTAAATATAAGCTTGCATGGTACGCGGGTATAGTACTCTCCTTTTTATTATATTTTTCTGGAATTATTGGGTTATATATTTTTTTACGCAAAAAATATTTTAAAAAGTATTTTGCCGTGGTATTAACATATCATAGAGTCAATGACAATAATAATAGTCCTGATATAACCGTTTCACAAAAAAATTTTGATAGTCAAATCGCATATCTTATCAGAAACTTTAATATTGTTTCTACTGATAAAATATTGGATGAATGCAGGCATCGCACTCAGTTAGAAGATGATACCATAGCTATCACTTTCGACGATGGGTACAAGGATAATTACACCCATGCATACCCAATACTTAAGAAGTACCATGCACCATTTACTATTTTTGTTTCTACCGGTTATATAGATACGACTAACATGTTAACAAAGGAAGAGATTGCTGCTATGCACAAAGACAAAATTACCTTTGGCGGGCATACTGTAACGCATAAAGTATTATCCGGATTAAATAGGGAAGCTGCAACCTCGGAAATCAGTGGGTCAAAATCCGCATTAGAACAAATACTAAAAGAAAATGTTAAATATTTTGCATATCCTTACGGGAAAAAAGGACGGGACTTTACAAACGAAACAATGCAGATTGTTAAAGAATGCGGGTTTACTGCGGCATTTTCAACGAAAAATGGTTGTATTGATAGTAATAGCAATTATTTTGCTTTAAATAGAATAGGGATAAGAAATGTTCCGCTCTTTGTATTTAAAAGCCGTCTTTCTGGTATATTTGAGAATAAATTTATTACTCTGCTAAGGGTGATTTTGGGGTTGTAATATTAGTAATCAATTTCAGGAACACGATTAGAGGCGTTTTTATGAATTCCGTTAAAAGAAATAATAATATAATAAGAATCTTTGTGATCGGTGTTCGTGGATTTCCAGGTGTTCAGGGAGGTGTTGAAAAACATTCAGAAGAACAATACAAAAGATTAGCCAGAAACAAAGATTTAGATATAACGGTACTAGCAATAGATAAGTACTGCAATACACAGATTACAAGATGGGAAAATGTTAATTTCAGATATCTGAAAAGTATAAACTCAAAGAACTTAGAAAAATTATATTATGGTCTTAAAGCTTCAATGTGTTCAATTTTAAAGAAACCGGATATAGTCCATTTTCAGGGATTGAATTCTGCGATATATATTCCATTGGTAAAACTGTTTGGTATAAAAACAATATTTACTCAGGGGTCAATGGATTATCTGTATCCGAAATGGGGGAAGATTGCAAAGTTTATCCTGAAAATATCCGAAAAGGCTTCTTTAAGGGCAGATAAAATAATTGCTGTATCAAAAATAATATATGATCATTTACGTAAGTACAGTGATAAGGTAGTTCTTGTTTATAATGGTGTAAATATTAATCATATGGTAGTGTCACAAGATGAAGAAAAAAGTATTTTAACTAAATATGGATTAAGAAAACAAGGCTATGTTTTTTTTGTCGGTAGGCTGACAAAGGAAAAAGCGATAGAAGATTTAATAAAGGCGTTTATCCAATTGGACAATAATGATTTTAAACTTGTAATAGCAGGGGGCAGCGAATATACTGAAAAATATAGTAGTATGATAAAAAATATCGCCAAAGATGCTTCAAACATTCTTTTTACAGGGTTTATAACAGGTTCTGAATTACAGATTTTATTTTCAAATGCAAAACTGTTTGTATTACCATCAAGACATGAAGGTTTATCAAATGCTTTGCTTGAAGCTATTAGTTATGGAATAGAGATTCTAGCCAGCGATATAGAAGCAAATCTACAAATAAACTTGAACAAAAATAATTTTTTTAAAATGGGAGATGTGGAAGATCTTAAGTCAAAGATGAACTGTTTATTACACGCAGAAATAACAGAAAAGGAGAAGTTGAGGAGAATGGAAATGTTAAAAGCTAACTTTGACTGGGATGAAACATCAAAAAAAATGTATGCGTTATATAAAGAAATTGTACAAAAGTAGAGAGGTTGTTGCAACGGTTTCAATGCTTTAAGGCCTTAGATGTACATACACAAACAATTTTACTAAAAGATTTTTTAATGAAAAGACAAGGATGTGTGTAAATGGAATCTATCAAATTTGCAAGTATAATTGTTACCTATAGATGCAATGCCAGATGTCATATGTGCAACACTTGGCAATATCCTACAAAAAGCAAAGACGAGATTGGGGTTGCTGTTTACGAAAAACTTCCTTTTATAAATACTATTAATGTAACTGGCGGAGAGCCATTTTTACGGGCTGATTTGGATGATATTATCACTGTTTTGAAAAGAAAATCAAAAAGACTGGTTATTAGTTCTAATGGATTTTTTACGGATAGAATTATAAAATTATTCGAAAAACACAAGAATATTGGTATAAGAATAAGTATAGAAGGTCTTCCTAAGGCAAATGATGAATTAAGAGGCATTAAAAATGGTTTTGATCGTGGTATCAGAACACTAATAGAGCTCCATCGTAAAGGAATTAAAGATATAGGATTTGGTATAACAGTTTCTGATAAAAACTCCAAAGATTTATTGGAATTATATTATCTTGCCGAATGGCTTGGTCTTGAGTTTGCTACAGCTGCAACTCATAACTCTTTTTATTTTCATAAGTTCGACAACAAATTTGAACGGCCGGAAATAGCTATTGAAGAATTCCAAAAATTAATAAGCGAATTGTTAAAGTCTAAAAAACCAAAAAACTGGTTCAGGGCATACTTCAATCATGGATTAATTAATTATATCAGAGGAAACCCCAGGTTATTACCATGTAATATGGCTCATGATTCATTCTTCCTAGACCCATTAGGTGAAGTACTACCTTGTAATGTAATGGAAGAACCTATGGGTAACCTAAAGGAGATGTCTTTTGAAGAAATATGGAATAGTAAAAGAGCTTCCGATGTAAGAATGAAAGTTAAGTGTTGTGAAAAAAACTGCTGGATGATTGGAAGTGTCTCGCCTGCTATAAAGAAAAATATATGGAAACCAGCGATTTGGATATTAAAAAATCGATTTCGTTATGCAAAAATATAAATAATAGAAGTTTACTTTTTAAAATAATAAAGAAAGTTTTAAAATGCTGAAGGAACACGATCAGTTTATTCGTAAGTTAGTTATAATTGCCGATTGCATTGTGATTGGAGCAGCTTTTTTACTAACGTATATATTGGGGTATAGAGCACCGCATCTTTATTATTTGAACTCACAATTTATGCCGAAACTACCTCCTATCCAAGAATATGCCTGGATGCTAATAATTGTTATACCCGTTTGGATTACATGTCTTTCTTATTTTAAAATGTACAAAACGGTAAGAGAGAAAAAATTTTTTAATATATTATTAACTGTATTTGAGGCATCTTTACTTTCTATACTAATATTTTCTGCCATTGCTTTTTTATTTAGTTTAAGCATCCTGTCCAGGACTTTTGTTATAACCCTTTTTCTCTGCGTCTTATTCGCACTCCTTATTGAAAAATCATGTATCCTCGTCCTGCTTCATTATATAAGACGAAGAGGATATAATTACAGAACCATTCTTATTGTAGGATCTGGTGAAAGGGCAAAAAATTTTGCTCAGATGTTGGAAATCCACCCTCATTGGGGGCTAAAAGTTATTGGTTTTATTGATGAAGTTGATAAGATCGGCCTGCGTATTGGTAATAAAAAGGTAATGGGTTCCTTTAAAGACCTTACAACGATTCTCGATGAATACGCTGTAAGTGAAGTGGTGTTCATTTTGCCACGAAAGTGGTTACCTGAACTTGAGAATTATATCAAAATCTGTGAAAAAGTTGGTGTAAAAGCAACTATTGCAGTAGATTTTTTTAACACATCAATAGCAAGACCAATAATCACCGAGCTTAACCATGTTCCACTTTTGACTCTTGATACAACACCAGTTGATGAATTCCAACTATTTGCTAAAAGGGTCATGGATATAACTATCTCGTTAACAGCGCTAATAATATTCTCTCCAATATTTTTAATATATAGCATGGCACTCAAAATAACCTCACCCGGCCCGGTGTTTTTCAAACAACAACGGTGTGGTCTTTATGGAAAGGTTTTTACTCTTTATAAGTTTCGTACGATGATTGTAAATGCAGAGAAGATGCTTGACAAAATAAAAGATCTGAATGAGAGTGATGGACCTATTTTTCATTCAAGAAATGACCCTAGGGTAACTTCAATCGGGCGCATATTAAGAAAAACAAGCCTTGACGAACTACCACAGTTGATTAATGTTATAAAAGGTGATATGTCCATTATAGGACCGAGACCACCACTTCCTGAGGAAGTAAAGGAATACGAGCGATGGCAAAGAAGAAGGATGAGTTTGCGTCCTGGCATTGTTTGCACATGGCAGGTTACCGAAAGATTTCAACCAGATTTTAAAAAATGGATGCAGATGGATATGGACTACATTGACAATTGGTCACTTGGTTTGGATACCAAAATCATCATGAAGATATTTCCTGCAATTGTAAAAGGATTTATGCATTGGCAGGAGAAGTCTAAAAAAGTTGCGTAAAATATAACATAATCTAAATTCTGCAAATAATTTTAGCATAGCAAAGATTGGCCTTTTAAAAATTTTTGCTATGCAAGAATCCATAACAAACTTCAATATTTGGTGGTTTACCGAGTTACCCGGTGACATGGTAGGCAAAAGAACAGGGCTGAAGGCATTCAGCCCTCCTGTGCTGTATTCTTAGCATCAAATATCTTGAACCAAAGACAAAAATTACTTTTTCGTCGGACGCTACACTCTGCTACATTCCTTCCCACGTTCACTATTCTTCCTGATGGAGAAACTTCTCTAGTGACTTTAAGGTTAACTACCGGCTCTTCTCTTTGCCAATTTCCCTGCAACACGAATCAACCACAGCCGTACCGTCTTTATCTCCCACAGTTGTACTGTTCCTCCGATGAGCAGAGATATTCATTTCAAGAGGTTACACGCTAACCCTACTTTCGCAATTCGAAGGGCATGCAACCCGTAGTGTCAGAAAAACCAAGGGGTCATGCAAACGGTCGGCACTACAGGCCTACCTGTCCGGTGTGTAAACCTTGGACAACAGTTGTTCAGGAAGCTCCAATCGCCCTTGTGCCAAAAGGAAAACAACATCCTTTTCACGCTGGGTATAACGGCCATGACAGTGTGACGACCATCCGTGGTTGGTAAATGAACATCTATCATTTGAATGCCAGACAGTTTTTCCAAAACAGTTTCAGACGTCAGTCCGCCGGCTTTCCCCTGTGCAAGATTTCTCAGCGTGGTGTTAAGACAAAAAGCCAAAAAGGAAACAAAAATATGGTCTTCCATTCTTTTTTCCCATTGTTGCCATATGGGACGGATGGAAAGCGATCTCTTCAAATCCTTTAAAATACCTGCTCAATACGCGCCAAAAGTAGATACGATTCCCAGGTGGTTTCAGCGAATAAATCAAGGTTTTTAAGGAATGTATCAAAGAGTTCTTTTGCAATGTGAATTTTGTCTTTAAAGAGGGGGTAGGTTTCTCCTCATTGCCATTTTGTACCCACGGTCTTCTTTGCGAAGAGTTTTGGACAACCGATGTCATCAATGGCAAGAAGTCCGTCTCTGGTGATGGGAAAAGAAGTATTGGAGTTTGCGATAATCCGTATGGGTTATTTTTGCCATAGCATCCAGTGAAGTCTTTAAAGAGAGCGTAAATGGCAAGGGCAAACATGGTGCTGAAGCACGAGGAGAAGTGTTTGAGGAATTTGTTTAACAGAGAGATGTTTTGCACCAAAAATACTTAAATCCTTTGCTCCTGTTGTTGGTTGACAGAGAAGTTTACAAGTGCAATTGATAGCAGGAGTAAAGGAATAAGTCAAACACATAATAAGTCGCAAAGCATGGATTTGTAGTAGGTTGGGTTGAATTCGGCTTATGATTTAAAAATATTTTTTCACAAATGTTTTTAATAAAGTAAAGTATTAACATAAATGCCTCACTTAAACTTCATTTATTATACATCCAAAAACATTCCATAAAATTTTTTAAAATTGTTGACAATATTCATATAAAATGTCATTTATTCACAATACTTTTTTATAGGTAACACAAAAAACAAACTTATAAAGGGTAAACCAGTCGTGAGGCTGGGGCGCAAAGCCATGGGTCTTCTTTGAGGGAGGGAAGAGTGCCAGGTTGCCGTGACCGGAGGTCCGTAAACATGGGGTGCTTTTCCTGTTTTCATTGAAGA
>Ga0226835_1000083_pt1 | contig 196030 bp, 152 predicted proteins | sample LAC_MetaG_1_FD_163627 | JGI IMG/M metagenome (GOLD analysis project Ga0226835, IMG submission 163627) | Anaerobic ammonium oxidizing microbial communities from anammox membrane bioreactor (MBR) in UC Berkley, California, United States -... | ecosystem: Engineered > Bioreactor > Anaerobic >...
GTGGTGCCGTCCCAGTGGGCACTGATAAAGCCGCCCTTGGTTTCGAGTACTTCGGTGAATTCATCCCAGGTGTTTACGCTGGTGGTATGACTTTCCCGGTACGCCAGTGCACGGTTGTACAGGTTGCTCTGGATCTCCTCCAAAAGGGCGGGTATGTGGGTGCCAAGGGTGTCTATCGGGACGTTTGACTTCTCACCGGTGTCGCGCCGCGCTACCTCGATGGTGCCGTTGGCTACGTCGCGTGCACCTAAGCCGAGGCGGACAGGGACGCCAAGTTTTTCGTACTCGGCAAACTTGAAGCCGGGGCGGTTCTGCTCGTCATCATCAATTTTTATACGAATGCCCAGACTGCGTAATTCGGCAGCTATCTGGTTGGCTTTTTCGGTGAGTTCGGGAAGGGGCTTTGGTATGGGGACAATAACGACCTGTGTTGGTGCAAGGCGTGGCGGGATAACAAGGCCCTGGTCGTCGCTGTGAACCATGACCAATGCGCCCATTAACCGTGTGCTTACGCCCCACGAAGTTGCCCAGACGTACTCGAGCGAGTTGTTGCGGGTGCTGAACTGTACATCGAACGCCTTGGCAAAGTTTTGTCCAAGGAAATGGCTGGTACCGGCCTGGAGCGCCCAGCCGTCCTGCATAAGAGCTTCAATGCAATATGTGTCTTCAGCACCGGCGAACCGTTCATTCGCTGTTTTGCGTCCACGCACCACTGGCATTGCCATATACTCTTCAGCGAATTTCGCATATACGTCGAGCATTTGTTCAGCTTCCTGAATAGCCTCTTCGCGGGTTTCGTGGGCTGTGTGACCTTCCTGCCACAGAAATTCAGCCGTCCGCAGGAACAACCGTGTCCGCATTTCCCAGCGCACAACGTTTGCCCACTGATTGATGAGCAGAGGCAGGTCTCGGTAGCTCTGTATCCAGTCCTTGTACGTATTCCAGATGATGGTTTCACTGGTTGGGCGTACAATCAGTTCTTCTTCAAGTTTAGCATCCGGGTCCACAACAACACCGCTACCGTCGTCGGCATTTTTAAGTCTGTAGTGGGTTACAACGGCACACTCCTTGGCAAATCCTTCTACGTGGGCAGCTTCCTTACTGAGGAAGCTCTTTGGGATGAAGAGCGGGAAGTATGCGTTCACGTGACCGGTTTCTTTAAACATCCGGTCAAGCTGGTCGCGCATGTTTTCCCAAATCCCAAAGCCAAGGGGCTTAATAACCATGCAGCCTTTTACTGCTGAATAATCGGCAAGGCCGGCTTTACGGACAATGTCGATATACCATTGTGAATAGTCTTCGTTTCGGGGCGTAATTGTTTTACTCATGTGAGTGATAATCAAGGTACGTGCGATAAAAAAGTTTATTGATTGCCGGTAAAGAGTAGGACCAACTGGCCATCGGGCGAGGTTAGGAAGGCATGTTCAGTTATGCCGGCGTCTGACTTTAACTCTTCCGAAAATGTAATGCCCTGTTTCTTTAATCGCTCAATTCTGTCGGCCATGTCGGCCGCAAAAAACGTGAGTGCAACTGAAGGTATGTCACGGCTTTCATGGATGCCAATGGTAAAGTGTCCGTCAGAAACCAAGGAAAACGGATATGGCTGCATTGATGACCGGACGGGCGTGAAGCTAAGCTTGTCCCAGAACGTAAGTTCCTGCTGCAGTGAGGGCGTTGATACCGAGAATTCGGTGAGCCTTCCGCAGACGGAATTGGAATCGCCGGTAACGGGTATGATAGGTTCCTGGGCAGACGGACGGATGGCAAGGAAAATACCAGCAGGTGATTGCAGCCGGATTTCGCCAAGGGTGGGTCCCTCCACATCGTATTTAAGCGGAACCCGCAGTGAGTCCAGTGAGTCCTTTACAGTCCGGATATTGGAAACGCCAAACATCAGTACCGGTGAGGGTTGTGAGTCTTTCACCAGTGTAAGCAGAATCTGGTTGTCGGTCAGGGTGATGGCGCTGTCGGGGCGCTTCATACCGTCAGCCGTTGGCGTAAAGCCAAGCCGCGTCCACCATGCCATACTCGCAACAACATTCTTACACGAGAGCACCACTCTGGTGGAGTTCTGTAGCAATGAGCCAACCCGCACCGGGTTTTCCTTAGCGGCCAGCGTGAAAGCACTAATAAAAAAAGCAAGTAATAAAGCTGCAGAACGATATAGCAGTTTCATGAATCTCCTTCGCTAAACATGGAACCTTGCGAGGAAGCCTCGGGTGGAGTAACCGAGAAGTGACGGTAGGCAAGGGCGGTAGCAACACGTCCACGAGGCGTGCGTTGCAGGAACCCCTGCTGAATAAGGTACGGCTCGTACACTTCTTCAAGGGTGCCCGCATCTTCGCCGATGCTCACGGCAATTGTTGTGATACCCACCGGACCCCCGCCAAACTTTTCAAGTATGGTTAGCATGATCCGGGCGTCAATCTCATCCAGACCAAACTCATCTACATCGAGGGCCCGAAGTGCAGTGAGTGCAATCTTCTTGTCAACAATGCCGGTGCCTTTTACTTCGGCAAAGTCACGAGTCCGGCGCAGCAGCCTGTTGGCGATACGTGGAGTACCCCGTGACCGTCTCGCGATTTCCAAAGCCCCCTCTCCGTCGATGTGTATTCCAAGGATTGCAGCGGAGCGGGTGATGACGTGGGCAAGATCGGTTGTGCTGTAATAGTCCAGTCTGTTGGCAATGCCGAAGCGTGATCGTAAGGGGGCTGAAAGCAGACCCTGCCGTGTGGTTGCACCAACAAGGGTGAAGCGCGGCAGTGAAAGTTGTACTGAGCGGGCGGCAGGACCCGAGTCAATCATAATGTCCAAACGATAGTCTTCCATCGCCGAGTACAGGTATTCTTCGATCACGGCAGTAAGGCGGTGAATCTCGTCAATAAACAACACGTCACCCTCGCTCATGCCGGTAAGGATACCTGCAAGGTCACCTGCTTTTTCCAGAACGGGTCCGCTGGTAAGGACGATTTTAGCGTTCATCTCGCGGGCAATAATGTGTGAGAGCGTGGTTTTGCCAAGGCCGGGCGGACCGGTAAGGAGAACGTGGTCCAGGGGCTCGTTGCGCATTCGGGCAGCGGAAATAAACACCTGGAGGTTCTCAACGATTTTGGGCTGACCGGTGAATTCGTCAAACGTAGGCGGACGCAGTGCGGCATCCGCATCATCGGTAAGCTTTTCGGGACGGATATTGTCGGATCTTTTTACCACGTTTATCGGTTCTGGTAAATGTTGGACGATGTAGCTGCGATTATGGCATCGTAGCCGCCGTAATCCATCATTCTGGCGTACGTAAAAGCAACGAATGAGTTGCTGTTTGATGCAGTGTTTCCTTCAAACTCTTCAAAACTACAGTTAGTTACCTCATCGGTGTCGATATTCAGTGTTCCGGTGGCATACAGGTAGTCGTGAACGCCACGCCGGAACCACTGGCGGAGCCTGTACAGATTAAACTGCTCGTCATAGTACATCTGCCAGTTTTTATCGGGCTTCCAGTTGTTGAACGAGCCTGCAAGAAATACATCGCTGGTGCTTGGCGGCCCCGGGCTGGGATCCAGAAGGATTTCTACTGGAACGTACTCATCGTCTGACTGGCTTACCGTTGTCGTTACCAGGGCACCGTCATTGCTTCGTTCAATAAACATGCCGTTGCGCGGAAGGTCGCTCAGCGGCATCCGCACAGGCTGACCGGTGGACGGATACTGGGCCAGGTTGGTCAGGTCGAGGATCCGGTGTTCATTCTCGGCCGGCAGTGGGCCAATGCGAAAGGCCTTTCCACCAGGGAAGACACCTACAACATGTGTTGCAACATGGTATGGATATTTAGTATCGAAGCGTTTTGTTGAACAAATAAACGGTTCGTACCACCGGTGATTCCGATAGAACACGGTGGTATGGACGTTGGGGTCAATCACCTGGGAATGGTCTGCACGCACAACGGCTTCAAGGGTAAGAGCAATGGAGCTGACCTTGTGCGAAGGCTCGTAAAAATCAGTCATGAAGTTTATTTCGGACTGTGCCTGCGGGTCAACAACAAAAATCCTGGTTTCGCCCAAGGGTACGTCGGAATCCATATCATACACAACAACCTTCCAGTTCCCGGCAAACCGTAGCTGAAGTTGTGGGTTGGGTATGGTAACCGTACCACGGTATGAGTAGTAGGTACTTCGCAGCGGGGCAACTGACCAGTCGGCAAGACTGGATCTGTTCATAGCATCGTTGAGAAAGCCATTCGAGTCTTCCGTCCAATCCGCATTACAGTGCACAAGTTTAACGTAGGTGTTGGGGATGGTGGAGCTTTGGATGTCAAACTCTACCGTAGCGTATTCCCAGCCCGGCATGTGCGAACCTGACTTGGGAGAGAGCAGGATAACCGGTGGGAATCGCTCGTTGTCTTGTCCGTATGCCCTGATAAATCTGAGTACAACACCCTCACTGCCTTCAGCAAAACCAAGTGATATCGCTGTTGCAGTAATCATCACAACCAGGGCTGATGTAATCCGGATCACGAGCAGTGAGCATCCTGTTTACTGCGTCGGGCTTGCAGCCGTGCGTCGCGGCGTTGTTCGGCTTCCAGATATCGCCGGTGCTGTTCGGGGGTTTCGGGCAGTACCGGTGGTGCAGGGATGGGTTTGCCGTACTGGTCTATGCAAACAAAGGTAAGGTAGGCAACAGCGGTATGGGCGCGGGAATCATGCAGCGGGTCTTCACGCTCCACCATCACCTCGACTTCCATCGAGGTGCGGAAGGCACGGGTAACGATGGCGCGGATATATACCACGTGTCCCAGCTTGATAGGTTCTAAAAATGATACTTCGTCAACCGAGGCGGTAACGCATACAAATCCGCTATGCTTTTGAGCAGAAAGAGCTGCCGAGACATCAATCCAGTGCAGCAGCCGTCCACCCAGCAGATTTCCTAACTGGTTGGTGTCGTTAGGCAGCACCAGTTCGGTCATGATGATTTCGCTTCGTTGTGCCGGGCGAGGAGTCATGGCAGTTCTTTCTCAATTTCGTTAACAATATATTCCATGGTTGGGTTCTGAACAGTGTTCCGGTACTGAGCTATCGAGGCTCTGCACTCATCGGTTTTTGCAAGGTCTGACTGTAGCTGAATTGTTAGCACGAGCGCCTGTTCGTAATATTTGGAATCGGGATATTCTTCTGTCACGGCGGAGTAGTAGGTAATGGCAGCCCGACGGCTTTCAGTTTTAACATAGTGCTCCGCAATGAGCATGTATCGTTCAGCAAGCTTATCGCGGAGGCTGCGTATGTGTTCAAGCGCACTGAAGGATAACGAATCCGTTGGATAGAGCTGTTGGAATTCATTAAATGCCTGAATAGCCTTGCGGGTGTATTCCTGATCACGATCGGCAGGCAGGCTTAGCTCCTCATAGCATAGGGCAACCTTAAATGCAGATGGTTTGGCATGGTTACTTGACGGAAAGGAGCGGCGCACAACATTGTAGTTATAGGCTGCCATAACGTAGTCACCGCGCTCATAGTTGATTTCACCGATGTAATACTGTGCATCATCGGCATGGCTGCTGGCCGGGTACTGCAGTCTGATGATATCGAATTCAGCCAGTGCCTCTACGTAGTCGCCATTGGTAAACAACGTATAAGCTTCACGGTAAATCTCGTCAACAGTTCTGTGTTGCTGCGTAGTTTGCTGTGAGGCACAGCCGGCAAGCAAGGCAACAGCCCCGATGATAAAAACCGCAGGTGCGTTAAAATGAAAATGGCAGCGCATAAGCCACAAAATTACCCAATTGATGGGTGGTGAGATTAATAGCCAAGATTTGAGAGCTGCGTACGGTTGTTACGCCAGTCTGTGCGAACCTTAACGAAGAGCTCAAGGTGTACGTGACGGTCAAGGAACTTCTCGATTGATTCACGGGCTTCGGAACCGATGGTTTTTAATGCCAAGCCCCCTTTCCCAATCAAAATGCCTTTCTGGGATTCACGTTCCACGGTAATGTCGGCACTGATCAGCCATCTGTTGGGGTCGGTTTCGTCGAACCTGATTACTTGTACGTCGGTTGAATACGGAATTTCTTCACGGAAGTGCTTAAAGATTGCTTCCCTGATGAATTCAGCAGCAAAGAAGCGTTGTGGCATGGTGCTAAGCTCGTCGGGAGCGTACTGAAAGTCCCCTTCGGGCGCCAGCGCCTGAAGAATCTCCACAAGAGCACTAACTTCCCGACCCTGTAAAGCCGAAACCGCTACACTCCTGGTAAACAGGCCGCTTTCCCGTGCCTGTTCGATTAACGGGAGAGCCAACTTGGACTGTGGGAGGGCGTCCATTTTGTTGAGGACCAGCACAATTGGTACGTGGCCATCGGCAGCCACGGGCTTTAACAGTTTGTGCGTCATCGGGTCCAGCACCGTACCGTGCTCCACGGCTTTTACAACGTCCACAATAACACACAGGATGTGGCATGCGGCAAGGCTTTCGCGGACGTACTGCATCATGGATGACTGTAGCTGGTATTGTGGACGCAGGATGCCGGGTGTGTCGATGAATACCAACTGCGTATCGTTATCGGTATGAATCCCCAGCACCGTCCTTCGCGTGGTTTGCGGCTTTGCTGTTACAATGCTTAGGTGTTCACCGATGATGGCATTCATGAGTGTACTCTTGCCGGCATTCGGACGTCCGATCAATGCAATCTGGGCAAACCTGCTCATGCAACACCAAAGGTTACTTCGGGATGCTGTTCAACCCAGAGGCGTTCGCGTTCCAGAATATCGCGGACAGCAGGTTTTGCGTACGTATCGCTTGCGCCAAGTCGGGCCAGTGTCCGCGCAAGGATCACACACGATGCCTCGTGCGGCATACTGCGGTTGATCAGAATCAGTCGGTCTTCCTTAACAATGCAGGCTCCTCCACGAAAGGTTCCGCTCTCTCGCCGAACGGTATAGTTCATGGTGGTAGCAAGCTGAATGAGTTCTTCAAGTAATTTATCTGCTTTCAATATGTTCTGCCGATGGGTTGTAACTGGTTAATGGTTGAGTTGCAAGAGTGATGGCCAAGGTTAGCCCCATAAGGATGCTAAGTCCGCTTACCATGCTGTGCTCAACACCGGTAAGACGTTCCAAAAATACGGGAGTAATGTTTGCAAGGTTGGCGGTACCGGCTGAGTCTTTAAATAAATCCCACAGACGCGCATCCGCCAGTATCTGAAAGGTTTGTGCCGGAAGCAACAGTACAATAAAAATCAGGGTCATCAGGAGCCATCCGTGCTGTTTCCACCTCCGGAAATTTGTCGCACTCAGGGTAAGTCCTACTACGGCCATGATGCCAAAGCTCCAGCCCGTCCATCCGCCAAGCTGTGCATACAGCCATTCGGCGTGATACATCCGGTCAGGCGTGTACCAGCTCTTCAGGGTAACAGTGCCGGGGACAAACACGTCGTAGCCAACAACCATGCGGGCAACGGAGGTGCCAAGCCAGATGCATAGTGATGAACAATACAGGGCGGTTAACAGTTTGCGCATGAGGGTATTACGGTATAATAAAAACTGCTCATTTTAGTTAGTAAGTGTGTTGTGCTGATATTCGGGGGTTTGTAAGGGGCTTTGGTTTCGCGCTATTCATAAACAAATTGTTTGCTGAGGAGTATTTACGGGGTGCCGGAACTACGGTTTACAGTTACGTTGTCCGGTAATTCTTTCCCATCAGGCGAGTATCTGGTAATAGATTGCAAAATATCATTCTTATAAAATCCTTTACTTTCTATCTGGCCTTGTGGGTACCATCTGGTAAAGCTCCCTTCCAGTTTGTCGTTACGATAGGTAGTCTCGCTTAACCGGTTTCCGGAGGAATCCCAGATCGTCCAGCGTCCGTTTCGCCTGCCACCCACAAAGGTGCCTTCCATCTGTTTGGTTCCATTCTGGTAGTACCAGGTCCACACTCCTTCGTCCTTACCGTTAATGCGCTGACCATAAATGCGGGGCTGTCCGTTGGAGTAGCTCCAGTTACCGGAGCTCACTTCGTACTGAATCCACACGTACAGTAAAACCACTGCCGCTACAACGAGCCGGTAGAACCGAAGGTTTTTCTTTATGGGTGATCTGTCTGCCACGTATGCTGCAAAATTGCACGAGGAAGTGATATGTTCGGTAAGTGGACCTCAGCTTTAGTCGTGCCGTCTGCCACGCATTACCCTAAAGCTATGAAGAATGTAAGGGAAGAGGGCGTCAACCGATTCTGATGCGCCCTTGGTGGAACCTGGCAGGGCCAGCACCAGGGTATTGCCGATGATGCCTGCAACGCCACGGGAGAGCATCGAGAACGGCGTACGCTGCTGACCGTATGCGCGGGCTGCTTCCATGATTCCGGGGATTTCCGTGTCAAACAACGGTTTTATAGCTTCGGGTGTTGAGTCGCGGGGTGACAAGCCGGTGCCGCCGGTAAGAATAACCATGTTCATGGTTTTTGCAAGACTGCTGACGGTGCCACGGATCACGTCGGGTTCATCCGGGATGATGGTGTATTCTTCAACGGCAATATCAAGGCTGCTGAGTTTAGAGATGATGGCCTTACCGGCAGAATCCTCCTTGTCACCCTTGGCGATGCTGTCGGAACAGACCACAACGGCTACTCGCAGCCCGTTAGCTGAGTCCTTCCTGAAATCGGTCTTGCCTCCGCTTTTCTCCTGAAGTTTGATGGAGCGGATTTCAATGTTCTTGTCAATCGGCTTCAGCATGTCGTACATGGTAAGAGCTGCTACCGAGGCTCCATGCATGGCTTCGACCTCAACACCGGTTTTATAAATTGTTTTAACTGTGATCGTAATGCAGATGTCCAATCCGTTCACCGTAAAATCCAGCTTGGCATATTCAATCGGGATAGGGTGACAGTCAGGGATAAGGTGACATGTTTGTTTAACGGCAAGGAGCGCAGCGGCTTTTGCCATTTCGAACACGTTCCCTTTGGGGACGGTGTTTTGCTCAATTGCCTGTATGGTTTTTGAATCGCCAACGGTGACTACCGCGCCAGCAACTGCCTCACGGAGCGTGTGTACCTTTGCTGTAATATCTGTCATGCTTCTGTTTCCGGATTGTTTGATTTCCAGTTATATGTTCCATCACTGAGAACTTCCTTCCCCCAGATAGGAACGAGTTTCTTTATTGCTTCCACAATCCACTGTGTGGCTTTAAAAACATCGGTCCGGTGTGGTGCCGAAACAAATACAAACAGGCTGATGCCGCCTGTGGGGACAAAGCCTACGCTGTGGTGAATGTGCAGACAGCTCAGGTTAAAGGTGTGAAATGCATCCTCACGGATCGAGTGAAAGGCTTCTTCTGCCATTGGGGTGTATGCCGAATATTCTATACCCTGCACGGTTTTGTCTTCAATCACATCGGCACGAACCTGTCCTAAAAAGATATCATGTGCACCGATATGTGTTTTACGGCTGTGACCCCGGATAGAGTCGGCAACAAACTCCGGAGTGATAGCCCCTTCCACAAAAACGCTGGATTTGCGTGAGCTGCTCATTGTGCTTCCGTAGCCTGCATCCAAGCGGCTACGCCTCCTTCAAGATTATAAAGATTTGTAAAACCGTGGTTAGTTTGCAGTATGCGAATTGCAATCTTACTGCGAATTCCTTTCTGACAGTACACAACCAGCGGCTGTGACCGAGGCAGGGTGTTGGCCCGTCCGGCAATATCGTCAAGTGGAATTTTGATACCGGTAAGCTGTTCAGGGTTTGGTAACTCGAAAGGCTCGCGTACATCCAGGAAGCAGATGGTATCGTCTTTTAGAAGCCATTCACTCAACTCGTTTGCGGTAATGGAACGTATGTTGGGGGCAATGGTTTGGTTACCACAAAATTCTTCGTAATTGGTTCTCCTGAAGTCGTCAGCAGTTTGTGGCTGAGCCGGCTGCGGCATGCTGTCTGCCGGCAACAGAAGTGTGTCGAACTCCATGGTGCGTGTGTTAATCATCAGCACCGAATTGCTGAGAACGGAACCAAAACCGGTTATGATTTTAATGGCTTCGCAGGCTTGTAGCGTCCCAACGATTCCTGGGAGCACACCCAGAACACCAATCTCTGAGCAGCTAAGCAGACTTCCGCTGTCAGGGGGCTTGGGAAAGAGGCGCCGGTATCCGGCATCAATACTGCCGGCAGGGGTTCCATGATGGAAAACTGAAACCGATCCTTGAAAGCGATGGATTGAGCCGTAAACCAGGGGAATGCCAAGGATTGCGCAGACATCGTTAATCATGTATCGGGTTGAAAAATTATCGGTACCGTCAACAACAACGTCGTAGCCCGAAACAATATCAATGGCATTATCGGTTGTTAGCTTGCAGTCGTGAATATTGATGGTGGTGGAAGGGTTCTGTTGAGTCATGAGGTCTGCTGCAACCCGGGCTTTGGCCATGCCAACGTGTGAGGTGTTGTACAGTACCTGACGGTGCAGATTGGTTAAATCGACAACATCAAAGTCAACAATGCCAATTGTACCAACTCCCGCGGCATTCAGATACAGCATTGCCGGACATCCCAGCCCACCGGCGCCGATAACCAGCACGCGTGAGTTGTGGAGCTTCTCCTGTCCGCTCACACCCAGTTCGGGCAGCAACAGCTGTCGGCCGTACCGTATGTATTCCTCAGCAGTGAGCAATCAGCCTCCGGCAAAGGGTGGAAGAAAAGCAACTTCGCAGGTAGGCGTAAGGTTGCACTCACGATCGATAATCTGCCGGTTAACGGCAAGCTTGAAGGTACAGTGTTCAAGCACCGGAAACTGTTTCAGGATGTTCTCCAGCAGTTTTTCGGTATTGGGGACGTGGTCAACCGTTAAATCAGTTACACCGGTGAGGTCAGCCACCTGTCCAAAAAAACGAATATGCATAATCAGTTTTCTCCCTGAAAATGTGTTGACGGACGATCATACTTCTGCAATTCACCGGGGGTATTGATGTTGGTGAAGCAGTGGTCGGCAATACCTATCGAAGAAACATCCACGTAGGTTGTGGTAAGAATCTTTAGTGCATCCATCATCTTCCACTGCTGCCGTTGCAAAAGTTTTTCAATGGTTGTTGCTGCACGCCGGGAATAAATTCCGCACAGGGGTTCGGTATTCCCATTGTGAACAGGTACCGTGACCATCGTAGACGCTTGAGCATCAAGCAGTACCCGAATGATGTGCGATGTTACAAACGGCATGTCGCAACTTACAACGACGTTGATTTCCGTGGTGGTGTGAGTCAGGGCTGAGTGAATACCGCCCAGCGGACCGCAGCCGCGGAACACGTCGGGGTACACGGGATACGGCAGATCGGCAAAATCGTCCGTGTTGGAAATCACCATGATCGTGTCAGTAACAGCCGAGAGAACATCGGTAACATAGCCGATCATGGGCTTCCCGTTTAATAGCACACGGGCTTTGCAGGTGCCCATTCTGGAACTCGCCCCGCCGGCAAGCACCACACCGGTAACCAATGGCAGAGGGTTCATGGTTAGGTTAACATCAGCTTGATACTTGCCATAAGAAGAACAACGGCAAGGAGAGTTTTAAGAATTCTGTTGTTAAATCGCGTCCGCGCCAGGTACGAGCCTGCCGTACCGCCGGCGATGGCAATGGCTATCCACAGGTAAATATCAGGCGTAATTGTCAGACCGTTGATGTAGAGTCCAATTAAGCCTGACACTGAGTTCACCGCTATGAACAGTGCCGAGACAGCAGCGGTTTCCTTCATGTTGCCCCAGTGCATTAACAGAATGATCGGACTGAGGATAATACCGCCTCCAATGCCGATCATACCGGAGAAAAGACCGATAATGGCACCGGCCAGCAATGCCAGCGGAAGGTTGACATCGGTCTGCTTGTCATGCTCCTTCCCAAACGCACCCAGCAGCCTGAGGATCGGGAAGATCAGAAGGATGCCCAGAATCTTTTTGTACACCATGGCATCCATGGAAATGTAAGCGCCAAGAAATGACGCCGGTATCGAGGTGATGATAAATGGGAAAAACAGCCTGGGTTTAAAATGTCCGCCCTTCCAGTACTGATAAAAGGCAATCAGCGAAACAAATATATTTAGTATCAGGGCGGACGGACGCATGGTGTAGGGCTGAAAGCTGAACAGTGCCATCAGTGCAAGGTAACCGCTCGCACCACCGTGACCTACCGATGCATACAAAAACGCTACAGTAAAAAGAAGCGGAATAAACAACAATGAGATATCAATTTCAGGCATGTGTTTGTCCTGCGCTAACATTCACGAAAATTTGTCGAAAATCAATGATGCTGCTCATGCTTGGTAAACGCCGGGCAACATGTGTACTTCTACAGGATCACCGGCGGCAATAGTCTCAACTGCCTCGGGTAAATAGATCAGGCAATTGCCCTCGGCAAACGATTTCAGGATGTATGACTCCTGTCCGCCCAATGGTTTAACGCTGCCGTTCCCGGCTCTTCCCTTAAGGAAGAGAGCGAGTGAGTTGCTTTTCCGATACGACTGTGCAATGGGCAACCGGACTGACGGGAGAAATGGCTCCTGTCGGCCCTGCATTAGCTGAATTGCGGGATACACGTATTCGTAAAAACAGCTTAAGACCGCTGCCGGATTACCGGGTAATCCAAAAACAGCAGTCGAGTTGTGGCGTCCATAGAATAAAGGCTTGCCCGGCTTCTGCCTTACCTTGTAGAAAATGGTCTCTACGCCGATATCCGCCATTGCAGGTCCAACAAAATCATAATCGCCAACCGACACGCCACCGGTAACAAGTACGATATCAGAGATATCCAGTGCATTTTGGATGGCCTCTGTTATGTGAAGTTTATCATCGGACACAGAGTTCACCGTGATATCGGTAATCCCGACCGACGCCAGAACAGCAGTAAGTGCAAAGGAGTTCGATTCGTACACGGTTCCGTAATCAAGCGGGGTGCCCGGCTGACGCAGTTCAGAGCCCGTTACGATTATGGCTATTCGAGGCTTAGGATACACGGCGATACTGGTCAGGCCAAGTGCCGCACACAGACCAATTCCTGCAGGAGTGAGAACGGTTCCGGCAGGAATAGCTGTTTCACCCTGACGAATCTGTGAACCAACAGCTCGGATATTCTCATCTATTTTATAATCATCATTGATAGTGATGTGGTTACCAGGTGCAACCGTCACCGATTCCTGTTTTATAACGGCACTGGCCTGGTCGGGCACGCACGCACCTGTGAATATCCGAGCAGCCTCACCCGGATGGAGTGGTTTCCGGAGTACGCTGCCCGCCGGAATTTCGGCAGTAACCGTGAACGAGGTTTGACGCGGCTCCGAAGGGGCTATGGCGTAGCCGTCCATCGCGGACTGTCTGAACGGCGGTAAATGAATCGGCGCAACGATGTTGCCTGCGGCTGTGCAGCCCAGTGCCGAAGCAAGTGGAAGGTGAGCTGCATTCAGGTGGACAACAGAGTTCAGAATACGGTGCTTGGCTTCGGGGACAGAGATCATGGTAGCGGATGAGCAACAATCACAATGATGACAGGGAACCAGGTGTAATGTGCCTGAATGCGTGGGCGGACAGGGGGTTATTCAGGCAACTCAAATTCGGTTTCCCATTCCTGACTGGTAATTGAATTGCACAGCCGGATCCGAAGATAACCGGCATCGTTTTTCTTAATGTGTTCGCGATGAATTACTGTGCTTTGAGTGTTATCTGAATCAGACTGTGACGATTGCAACACATCACCAAGTCGTGGCATAAACGGGTAGAGTATGGTTAGCCGTTCATCATCTGTCTGGACCATTCCTAATGCTTGTTCAAACAGCAGTTCCTCGAATTTCTCTGCCAGAATTTCGTCGGTAATCTCCTGTCTGGCCCTATCGGAAATTGCCGAACACCACGCAATTAGTTTTTTAACCGACTGTTGTTTCAGTTCGTCATGGATATACTCTGGGAACGGCGAGCGGATATGGTCATGGTTGGAAAACCAGAACCGGAAGGCGCTTTCAACCATCTCGGCATCCACCAGATCGACAGACTGTAATTGTTCAGCAAGTTTAGGATCCATCGTTCTTCTTAGCCTCCGATTGCAACCATGGCGCGATTACCGTTAACAGAGGCTTGCTGCTCAAAGTCGCGCAGCGTATCCATACCTCCGCGTGCCGCGTGTTTTTCGCGTACCGATGCATGAATAAAGTGTTCAATGTTTTCGCCATTACGAAGGCGGGTGAGCAAGTCAACCTCGGTATTGGAGAACAGACAGTTCTTAAGCTTGCCATCAGCCGTAAGGCGCAGCCGGTTGCACGTATCGCAGAAGGGGCTGGTAACTGACGAGATAACGGCAAACGTGCCGGTATAACCCTCTATCTGGTAATTCTTTGCCGTATCGTTGGACGAGTCGTTCAGACGGATCACGCGGCTACCGTACTGCTGCTGGGCCAGGTGAATAATTTCATGATACGAGAGCCCCTTTTCAAGGTCCCAATTATTTCCTGCAAAGGGCATAAACTCAATAAACCTGAAATGGACGTTCCGGTCCTTGGTGAATTCGATGAAGTCAATAAGCTCGGAATCATTAAAGTCTCTCATCACAACGGCGTTAAGCTTAACATGGAAGTCGTGCTCGAGCAGCAGACGTATGTTATCCATAACCGTCCGGAAATGATTGCGCCTCGTGAGCATCGAAAATTTCTCTTCGTTCAGAGAGTCCAGACTGATGTTTACTGACCGAAGGCCGGCAGTGATGAACGTATCAAGGAACTTATCTACCAGTACTCCATTGGTAGTAATGGCCAGTTCTACCGGGAGAGTGGCAAGCCGGGTGATGATTTCATCAGCATCGTTGCGTACCAGCGGCTCACCGCCGGTCAGGCGAATCTTGGTGATTCCAAGGCGGACAAATGTTTCGGCAAGGCTGTACACCTCGTGACGCGTCATGAACTCAGACCGTGGGCGCAGCGGGATGCCTTCTTCAGGCATACAGTACACACACCGAAAGTTGCATCGTTCGGTGAGAGAGATTCGCAGGTAGTTATGTACCCGACCAAATCTGTCGACCAGTGTACCGGTGTTCATGCTCATTTAAAACCGAGCCATTTTTTCTTCAATTAATTTAAAATCGTCGTCCTTAAGGTACTTCTGTGCTAGCGGAAAGAGGGTGTAGTCTTCGCGGAAGATGTGCAGGCGCAGCAGTTCTATCAGTTCGCGTCCGTTCTCGTAAGCCGTATCCAGCACAAAGATTCTGGCATTAAGGTCCTGGATGCGCGTTGCCAGACCCAGCAGGTTAAACGTAAGAGCACCAAGCTGAATAAACTTCACGTGGTCATCTTCCATGACGTCGATGGCGGTAAACTTACTGTCGGTACTACTGTGTTCGCCTGCTTGCACAAGTCGCTCATTGAGTGTTGGGAACAACGCCTTTTCTTCCTTGGAGTTATGAGGCAACAGGAAGTTATCAAAGAAATCAAAGAACTGTTTAAAGTACTCATTGATTTTAGGATCCAGCTTATACCCGTTGGTTTTGTACTGTAGCAGGGCCTGCTCGAACTGTTCAATGATTTCTGTTGCCTTCTTGTGTTCATCAACAAACACTTTCAGGACATCATGGAGCTGATCTGCCGGAACGTTAACTGTTGCAATTGAATCGTAGGCTGACGGTGGTTCCATTGGCGTATGCTCAACTTGTTCTAGCCCCTTTTCAACATTACGTTTAACGGGATCAGTTTTGGCGAGGTTTTTTAGATCTAACATTGTCATAGGGTGCAAATTACGGCATTACGTTTTTAACAGGACCTCAAACCTCAAAAGCGATACGCTCGATCCTAAGGATCCCACCGCATACGTATTCAATACGCTAATGCCGATGGCCCGTACCAAAAAGAGTTTGGGCAATCCTGCGCACCATTCCGGAGAATGTGGCCAGCCAAACCGCAGCAGCAATAAATACGAAATAGTTTGGAAGCCACTGCAGGAAGTACAGATTCAACGCTCTGTCCATCTGGTAGGTAGCAACCGTGTACATCCCAAGGGGGAAAACGGCGCCCCAGTACAGGGGATCGTATGTAAATGGCAGTTTCTTGTACACGCTTCTCCAAACGGCAAGGATAAACAGCATTGGTATCCACCACGTGCCGGTAGCCCAATAAAAAACAGTAAATCCTTTTAAGAACGGGAGCAGTGAATGTAAGAATGGTGCATGATCTACGTTAAGAATTAGTAGCGAACCGGCCACGGTGGATATGGCCATGGCCCCCATGTTTATCCAGTAGGGAGGAGCAAGATCGGAGGCAAAGAATTTAAAAAACGTGTAGCGGTAAAAAATCAGTGAAATCATCCAGATGTACAGCATACCGCCCCACAGCCACATAGAGAGCGCAAAGAAGTTTGCTTCAAGCTTAAGGGGCTGATCCAGACGTGTGGCAATGAGGGTGGTAAGCACGGCTACTGACTGCGTTGAGACAACAGCAAGCAACCAGGCTCCGGAAATCCCTTCGTCCAGCGATGGTTTCTCTTCCTTTATGGTGAGAGTTGTAAATACTACATAGGTCATCCCAACCCACAGAACAATTCCCAATACCCAAAGGACAGAGGCTGTAGCATAATCCTGATTGAGAAGAATAAACTGGGTACCAACAATGCAGGTACCTGCAATTGTTGTAAAGAACCCCGGACCTGTCTGGTGTCCCTTTAAGTCGTTTAAAAACTCCCTTGGGAACATAGCAACTCTGATAATCGTGAGCGTCCACAGGACGCCATACGCCAGCAGGTTCACCCAGAACAGGACAAGGCTAAGCGTATGCATACCGGTAAGATGCAATGCCGACGAGACAATTCCGGTGGCCATCACCAGGCCAAAGTATGAGGGTGACAAACTCCGTACCGCATCGGAGAGGCGTGCAGTAAGCGTAGCTGGTTGGGATGTGGACGGTTGGTTAGGCGTCATGGCGTAGGTTCATTCCTCAGAACTGACATCAGTGGTGGTATCTCCATGGTATGGCTGTACCACGGCACGGTAATCTGAGCGGCACCGGCATCCCCTTATGATTTAATTTGTTTAATTGCTTCATCGGGCACCGTGTAAACGCCAACCTTACTGCGTGAGATGGCAAAATGCATCAGTGCAATGCTGATGATAGACAGGCCGGCAAGCATCATCCAGCTTGTGGTCCATACGCCGGTGGCACTAAGCAGATAACCAAACACAATAGGATCGATAAATCCGCCCAAGCCCCCTAACACACCCACGATGCCACCAACGGAACCAATATCGTTGGGATAATAGGTTGGAATATGCTTAAACACGGCGGCGCTGCCCAGTCCCATCATCAAGCCGATAATAAAGACCAGGGCAGTAAATATCCACACATTTGCCTGAAAGTAAATTTGCGTATTACCCTTTGCAATGAGTTGTCCCTTCGTTACCGTGTCACCCGCTTTTACCAGTGGCGTCTGCCAAGTAGATGCAGTAGGAAGTATCAGGAAACCCTCGGTATCGTGGTGGATACCAAAGCGGATTTTAATATTCTTGTCGGTATCACCCTTATGCTGGATTGCGTACCTGGTATCACCAATCTGAATCTCATTATCCGAAACAGCGGTCACCGTACCGGCGCGTGTTGCCATAATTCCTTGTCCCGGAGCATTAATTTCCATTCGCGGGAAGAAAAGCAGGAACAGGCAAACGATGCATACGCCGAACACCACATACAGGAGCATGCGGGCTCCGATTTTGTCCGCAAGCACTCCTCCAACTGCCCGAATAACACCCGATGGAAGGTTAAAGGCAGTTGTCATAAAGCCGGCCATCACGATAGGCATGGAATACACATTAACATAGTACGGGATAAGCCACTGCGACAAAGCCACGAAGCTTCCGAACACCACAAAATAGTACAGGCCAAAACGCCATACGCGTGCTTCACGCAGAGGCAGTAACCGATCGCGCATTGACTTCACGGCTGTAGGCCTGGCATTCTTTGTCAGCAGGAAGAACACAATACCCGTAGCAGCCAGTAGAGCTGCATATAAACGCGGCATGGAACGCCATGCTGCAAGATTGGCACCGTGATCGGTAACGTATTCCAGCAGTGTTGGTCCGAATAGGGTGGTGAGTGCCGCACCCATGTTGCCGGCGCCAAAGATACCAAGGGCAGTGCCTTGCTTGTTCTTTGGGAAGAACAGTGAAACGTAGGCCACGCCCGAGGCAAATGTGCTGCCTGCAATTCCAAAACAAAAACTCAAAGCAAGAAACGATGTATAGTCATCGGCATACGAGAGCAGGTACACCGGAACTGCACATAACATCAGCAGAGAGCCCATTACCCAGCGTCCGCCCAGTTTATCGGTCAGGATACCTACCGGCAAACGAAGTACCGACCCCACAAGAACCGGAACACCCAGCAGCCAGCCAACCTGGACAGGACTCCATTTGTAAATACCATTATTGACAAGAAACGTAACAAGGACACCGTTTATCATCCACACGGCAAAGCAGATTGTAAATGCCAGTGTGGTAACGCTGAGTGTGCGTGCGGCAAGACCTGATGACGGTTGATTCATTGGTGTGTATCTCCAGAAAACATCTTCGCTACTGTGTGCGTGACGTAGGTCCGGGAACCCGGGTGGGGAGCTCCGGATATACTCATTGAACAGGCGAAACGAAAAACTCGCTATCAGCAGTTGATTCCTCAATATTAACGGTTGATATCAATTAATTTCATGATGCAAATCATGTTTAGAAGCCGTTTGATTTGCGTATGGCAGTGTGTTATGAGCATGAGTCCCGTCCGTACCCACCGGATTCGATGTCCGGGTTTGAATACCTGTCAAAACGGTAAACGACTACCTGAAAAACATGATTTGTATCATGAAATTCCATAAGGTGCATCATATAATAGGATATTCCTGAGCTCCAACTTTGTACACGGATAAAACGAGTAGTACAACACTAATTCCACGTGACTATGTGTGTAGGATATAACCATCGTAAGGAGACCGCAGCATGAATCGGCATAGCGTTTTACACCACGGTTCCATTATCGCCAGCCTGCTGCTGTTCTTGTCTGTGCCTTTAATGGCTCAAAACGGTCAGGAGCTTTTCGAAACCAACTGTAGTGCCTGCCATACGGTGGGTGGCGGACGTTTGGTGGGCCCGGATCTGCAGGGCGTCACATCGCTGCGTTCTCCGGAATGGCTGATGAAGTGGACAAAGAGTTCGCAGACGCTGATTGCGAGCGGTGACGCCGATGCAAAGGCGATTTTTGCTGAATTCGGCGAGCTTATCATGCCTGACCAGTCGCACCTTCCGGATGCCGACATTACTGCCATTTACGCCTACATTGCTAGTAAGGGTGGTGAAGCAGCCGAAGGTGGCGGAGTCCCGGTGGCCAACGCATCCGATGACGCCACGCCGGAGCAGATTCAGCGTGGACGGATGCTGTTCGAGGGCTCGCATCGGTTTGCTAATGGAGGCGCATCCTGTATGTCATGCCACAACGTTAACTATGCAAACGTCCACCCCGGTGGTCTTCTTGCTAAGGATCTTACCGAAGTGTACAAGCGCATGGGAGGTGACGCCGGACTAAAAGGGATTTTAGGTGCCCCGCCGTTCCCGGCGATGGCCCAGACCTATACAGATCATCCGCTTACTGAACAGGAAATTGCCGATCTGATTGCATTCCTCCGTACGGTCAGCGATCAAAGCGCAAAACAGCAAGCTGCATCGTTTAATCCTCTGCTCATGGGTGGTGGAATCGGTGTGTGCTGTGTGTTTTTGTTGATACTCGTGATTTGGTTTAAAAGAAAGCGATTCTCTGTAAAGGCCGACATCTTTAACCGACAAATTAAATCCATATAGAATAACCTAAATCTGATAATGTGAGGCATTATGAGCTGGATAGAAGATATTGTTTCGCCCAAGACCCGTAAATGGGAAGAGTTTTACCGCAACAGATGGCAGTACGATAAAGTTATTCGCAGCACCCACGGTGTAAACTGTACCGGGGGCTGTTCGTGGAATATTCACGTTAAAGATGGTATTGTGGTCTGGGAAACACAGGCATTGGACTATCCGTTGCTCGAAAACACGCTGCCACCGTACGAACCCCGCGGATGTCAGCGTGGTATTTCGTATTCATGGTACCTGTACAGTCCGATTCGAGTAAAGTATCCGCTGATCCGCGGTGCTCTGATGGAGCTGTTCAACGTTGAAAAGAAATTAGCCAACGGCGATCCGGTGAAAGCATGGGAAAACCTGCAGAACGATCCCGAAAAACGCCGGCGCTATCAGTGGGCTCGCGGTAAGGGCGGGTTCAGGCGTGCCAAGTGGGATGAAGTACTTGAACTGATTGCTGCTGCCAACATCTATACCGTAAAGAAGTACGGTCCCGACAGGATTATCGGTTTTTCACCGATTCCTGCCATGTCCATGCTGAGCTATGCAGCCGGTGCCCGCTACCTGCAGCTGATGGGAGGCGTAAACCTTAGCTTCTACGATTGGTACTGTGACCTCCCCAATGCATTCCCCGAAGTATGGGGTGAGCAAACCGACGTGTGCGAAAGCGCAGACTGGTACAATTCAAAGTTCTGCGTGTCGATGGGTGCCAACCTTGGAATGACGCGGACCCCCGACATCCACTTTTTCTCCGAATCCAAGCATAACGGAACGAAAACCGTGGTGATGTCACCCGACTTCAGCATGGTTGCCAAACACGCTGACCAATGGATCCCGTGTCATGCCGGTTCCGACGGTGCGTTCTGGATGGCTGTAACCCACGTGATCCTGAAAGAATATCACGTTGACAAACAAGTTCCGTATTTCATGGATTATATCAAACGATATACGGATTTACCATTCCTGGTTGAACTGGAAAAACACGGTAATCACTACAGAGCCGGACGCATGGTGCGTGCCAATCGCATTGCCAAGTATGCAGGCGTGGAAAACGGTGACTGGCAACTGTTAAATATCGACGCAAAGTCCGGCAACCTGGTATGCCCGAAAGGTACGATGGGAAGCCGGTGGGCTAAGGAAAAAGCCGGAAACTGGAATCTGAAGTTTGAAGACTTTGTTGATAATACACCGTACGAACCAACCCTGTCATTACTGGATCATAGCGATGATGTGTATCAGGTTGAGTTCGTTGAGTACGGGCTTGATAAAACGGCACTGCGTGGAGTCCCGGTTAAATTCATCGAAACGTCGAATGGGAAAATTCCGGTTGCGACGATTTATGATTTAACGATGGGACATTACGGCGTTGGCAGGGGGCTTGCAGGTGATTACCCGGCCTCGTACAACGACGAAAAACACGCCTATACGCCGGCATGGCAGGAAATCTTTACCGGCGTCGGTCGGGATACCGTGATAAAGTTCGCCCGCGAGTGGGGCGGAACAGCCGAGGTTACCAAGGGCAAGTGCATGGTGATTGTCGGTGCTGCAATTAACCACTGGTTCCATGGCAACCTGATGTACCGCGCAGCAATTATGACGCAACTGCTCACAGGCTGTAACGGTGTTAATGGTGGCGGCATGAACCACTACGTTGGCCAGGAAAAACTTGCACCGGTGGATTCATGGGGAACCATTATGGCTGCAAAGGACTGGATTGCCGGGAACCGACTGCAGCAGGCCCCTATCTGGCACTATATCAACTCCGACCAATGGAGATATGACAATAACCAGATGGACTATAACAGCGTTCCGAAGGATAACAAGTACTCAAGTATGCACTCTGCGGACTGGACGGTAATGTCGGTACGAAACGGCTGGATGCCATTCTACCCGCAGTATAACAAGAGCAACCTGGATGTTGTGAACGATGCTGTGGCTTCCGGTGCAAAAACTGATGACGAGATCCGGACATACATCGTTGAAAAATTAAAATCAAAAGAGTTACAATACTCAGTAGCCGATCCGGATAATGAAATTAATTTCCCGCGCAACTGGTTTATCTGGCGTGGCAATGCTCTAATGTCCAGCGCCAAGGGTCATGAATACATGCTGGACCACTATCTTGGAACTCACAACAACAAGATTGCCGACGAAGTGGCCAAGCCCCACGTACATGAAATCATCTGGCGCGAGGCTCCTAAGGGTAAAATGGATCTGGTGGTTGACATTAACTTCCGGATGGATACCTCGGCATTGTACTCTGATATCGTTCTGCCTACGGCATCCTGGTACGAGAAGGCTGACCTGAATTCTACAGACATGCACTCGTTCATTCACCCGCTGTCGGCAGCCGTTGCTCCGGTCTGGGAATCAAAAACCGACTGGCAGATTTTCCAGGCCCTTGCCAAGAAGGTGAGCGAGCTTGCCCCGGCCTACCTGCCCAAGCCGGTGAAGGACGTCATTAACGCCGCACTGTCACACGACTCGGCAGATGAAATTACCCAACCGTCGATTCGCGACTGGGGGAAGGGTGAGTGCGAACCGATACCCGGAAAAACCATGCACAAGCTGGTGTTTGTAGAACGGGATTATACGCAGATTTACAATAAGTACATATCGTTAGGACCGAATATTAAAACGAATACGTTGGGTGCCCACGGTGTTTCGTTCATGGCTGATGATGTGTACAACGAAATGCTGCAGGACAAACGTCACGTGCAGAAAGTAAACGGTGTTGAGTACCCATCGGTGAAGGAAGACGTGGAAGCGGTTAACGCCGTCCTTACCTTATCTACCCTTACCAATGGAAAGCTTAATGACCGTGCCTACAAGAACATGGAGAAGAAAACCGGTGTTGTTCTTGCAGATCTCGGAGAGGGAAGTAAGGACGTACGCATTGACTATAAGGACTTGCAAGCCCAGCCACGCCGGTATAATACCTCGCCGCTGTGGTCAGGTCTGATGAATGACGGTCGAGCCTACTGCGCCTATTCGTACAATGTTGAGCGCCTGGTGCCGTGGCGTACAATTACAGGCCGGCAGCACACCTACATGGATCACGAAGGGTACATTGCCTTCGGCGAACACTTCACTACGTATAAACCATCGCCAACACCACAGGTGTATGGCGATATCCGCAAAACTGTGAACGATGGCAAGGCACGCATGCTGAACGTGCTCACACCCCACGGCAAGTGGCATATCCACTCAACCTACGGTGATACACTGCGCATGCTTACCTTATCGCGCGGTATCGAACCCTGCTGGATGAGCGAAGAGGATGCCGAAGCCATTGGAGTCAAGGACAACGACTGGGTAGAAGTGTACAATGACCACGGCGTGTATTGTACGCGTGCCTGCGTAAGCGCCCGGATACCAAAGGGAGTCTGCATCGTATATCACTCACCCGAACGGACATACACAGTCCCCAAGTCACAGATGCGCGGTAATCGCAGGGCAGGCGGACACAACAGCTTCACCCGTGTTCACCTGAAGCCAAACCTGATGACTGGTGGCTACGGTCAGTTCTCGTACCACTTTAACTACTGGGGTCCGGTTGGAGCCAACCGTGACACACACGTCTTAGTTCGCAAAATGGATAGAGTAGAATTTTAATTATACCAGAGATTATACTATGGATGTTCGCTCGCAAATCGCAATGGTTTTTCACCTGGACAAATGTATCGGGTGCCACACATGCTCTATTGCATGTAAGAATATCTGGACTGACCGTAAGGGTGCAGAATACATGTGGTGGAATAACGTTGAAACCAAACCAGGTACCGGCTACCCGACAAAATGGGAAGATCAGGAAATTTATAAAGGTGGTTGGGAGAAGAATGGCGACTCTGTTTCGCTGAAAGGGGCAGGGAAATTTAAGGGGCTTAAAAATATCTTCCATAACCCCCACCTGCCGGTGCTGGAAGACTATTATGAACCATGGACCTATAAGTATCAAGACCTGTTTGATGCTCCCGAGGGCGATGACCAGCCAACTGCACGGCCGGTTTCGCTGGTTACCGGTGACCATATCGACGTTCAGTCGGGTCCGAACTGGGATGACGACCTTGGTGGTTCACCCGATTATGCGCGTCAGGACGTTAATCTGCAGCAATTAACACCTGCTGAGCAGGAGGCTATGTTCCAGTTGGAGCGGATGACGTTTCACTATCTGCCCAGAATCTGTAATCACTGCTTAAATCCGGCGTGCGTGGCATCCTGTCCGTCCGGCGCAATCTACAAACGCGGTGAAGACGGTGTAGTTCTTATCAACCAGGAACGTTGTCGTGCATGGCGGATGTGCGTTACGGCATGTCCGTATAAAAAAAGTTACTATAACTGGCACACCGGTAAATCTGAAAAGTGCGTACTGTGCTATCCCCGCCTTGAGTCGGGTCAGGCCCCTGCATGTTTCCATTCATGTGTTGGCCGGATCAGGTACCTGGGTGTGATGCTGTACGATGCTGATAAGATTCAAAGCGCTGCATCTGCACCTGACGACCAGTTGGTGGATGCACAGCTTGACATCTATCTTGACCCATTCGACCCTGAAGTCATTGAACAAGCCAGATTAAACGGTATTGCCGATTCAACAATTGAGGCAGCCCAGAAGTCACCCGTGTACAAATTCGTGAAGGTCTGGAACCTGGCACTGCCACTGCACCCGGAGTTTCGGACGCTTCCCAATCTGTTCTATGTACCCGCCCTTCTGCCAACCATGGCTACCGTAAACGAAGGCGTCTATGACTCCACCAGTAAATCGCTGTGGAACGGCGTTGACAAGAACCGTTTGCCGATGCAGTACCTTGCCTCGCTATTCTCAGCCGGGAATACCGACACTGTTTTCGAAGTGATGAAGCGGCTGATGGCTGTACGGCTGCACCGCAGAGGTGTAACCGTGGGCGACCTGGAATCGGCTGAAATCACAACAGCCATGCAGGAAACCGGAATTGATGCCGAAACCGCCGATGCTATCTATCGTTTAACATCGCTGGCTACGTTTGACGAGCGCTTTGTAATTCCGCCGGCTCACCGCGAGGAATCCATCGAAATGCTCGAGAGCACTGCCGATGTGAAAGGCAACACGGGATTTGGCTTCAAGGAACGTCCCGCACGAGGACTGTAATGATGAAAAGTACAGAATTATATTATCTGTTTGCTGATCTCCTGCGATATCCTCAGGACAACTACAGGGAGCTTGCAGAGTCAACAAGCAAGGTGTTGCAGGACGTCTATCCGGAAGCGGCGCAGATGCTAAGCCCCTTTGTTGACTATATCCGTGAACATGATTCTGATGCCTGGGAAGAACTCTACACTAAAACGTTCGATGTTCAACCGGTCTGTTATCTGGACCTTGGGTACGTGATATTTGGTGAGGATTACAAGCGGGGTGCTTTTCTGTTACACATGCAGAACGAGCAGCTTATGATTAACAATGACTGTGGCACCGATTTGCCGGACAACATCAGCAACGTACTTGTTTTACTGACCAAGCATCATAATCAGGCGTTTTTGAATGAGCTAACCGGACAAATCGTGATTCCGGCTGTTGAAAAAATGATTGGTGAGTTTGCGCAGGCAAGAGTGGAGCTTAAGATACGGGTGATGCGCAAACTTCACAATGCAATCATTCAGGAAGAGCTTAATCAGGGCAACGTGTACCGGAATGTGTTCGAGTCACTGCTTTGTGTGCTTAAGGAAGATTTTGCCGAAGCTCCGGCTCCGCTCAGTAATGAAGAGATTTTAACAAGTCAGCATCACAAAGCGTTTTTTGGAAAGAACAGCATTAACGCCGAAGTGCATACCATAGCCACTAATTATAAACTTGATTAACTATGACAAACTACCTGTTATTCGCAGTTTTGCCATACGTATCGTTGGCTGTTTTCCTCATAGGATCTATCTATCGCTATCGCAGAAAAGGATTCAGCGTATCGTCCATATCGTCGCAATTTTTGGAAGGACGTGAACTGTTTTGGGCAAGCCAGCCGTTTCACTGGGGGCTGATGATATTATTCTTCGGACACCTCACGGCGTTCCTGTTTCCCAAAACCGTCCTGGCATGGAATGGTGATCCGGTACGGTTAATCATTCTTGAAGTTTCGGCTTTTTCATTCGGATTAGCAGCTTTAATTGGATTGTTGCTGCTAATCTATCGGAGAATTACTACACGAAGGTTACATGTGGTAACGAGTCCCATGGACATTGTGGTGTACATTATTCTTCTTACTCAGTTGGTAACCGGTGTTCTTGTTGCCTACTTCGACAGGTGGGGATCCTCGTGGTTTGCCGCGTTTTTAACGCCATATCTGCGATCGATTTTTGTTTTCGACCCACAAATCGAGGGTATTGCCGGGGTTACTTCACTGTCACTAAAAATCCACGTTGTATCGGCATTTTGCCTAATTGGCATTATCCCGTTTACGCGGTTCATGCACTTCCTGGTTTATCCGTTGGATTATCTCTGGCGCGGTTATCAGCAAGTGATTTGGAACTGGAACCGGCGTGAGATTCGGGTGTCGCGCGCGCACTCAGCAGGGAAGAAGGCAACAAACAATTAATTCGGCAGTTCTAAACTGTACTTTTGGTGTGTGGCGTTTGCTGTTGTTTCACGAGTTTTACTCGAGGAATACGGCAAACGCTTTTTTTTGGTTACTCTGGAAGGTTGGCAATCCTGAGCAACTCTTTAACGTTAAGAATACCGATACTCTTCCCTGCTAGCTCTATAATCCCTGCCTTCTGGAAATCCGAGAGAACCCGAATGGTGGTTTCGGTAGTTGCACCGGCAATGTCGGCAATGTTTTCCCTGGACAGGATGGTGTTTAAGGTGACGTTATTTTCTTCGGTTCCAAAAAAGTCGCGCAATACAATCAGGGTTTCTGCGATCCGCTCGCGCACCTGTTTATGAACCATGCTCATGGCTTTCAACTCGGCTGTTTTTAGGTCAGCCGACAGCAATTTGATAATTTCAATTGCCACTGAATGATTCGAAATAATATGTTCCTGGTATGCCGACTGAGGGAAATAGCATACCGTGGAGTCCTCGATTGCGGTGGCCGAAACATGGTAGCGCTCGTTAGTAAATAAGGCTCGGTAGCCCAGGATACTTCCGCATTTGGCCAGTCGTAAAATCTGATTACGTCCGTTATCGTTGTGGGAGTGAATAACAACCTTGCCCGAGTGCACGCAGTACAGCCCCTGGGGGTGAGTGTTCTGATGAAAGATCACCTGCCCCTTTTTAAAGTGAAGCATTGATTTATTCTCGGCAAGGATTCCAAGATCCAACTTGCCCATTGCACAGAAGATAGAATCATGCATACCGCCGCACTTATCGCAGTTTAGCGTTTTCTCTTGGTGGTGTGTTCTGCTTGATGTCATGTGTAATGGTGAGAAAATACCTACCGGAGCAAAGATAGTGAGTGACGTGGAAATGGTCGGAAATACAAAAGCCCGTCACACAGTGTGTGACGAGCTTTGCGGGTAGTTAATAGATTGGACGAAACTGTTTAGAACAGTTCCAGGACATCTGCATAAACAATGCGGTTGCTAACCTCTAAGGAAATTGGACCCTGGCCGGACTTCTGGTCACCAAGACTTGTCTGGCGGCGTCTCGGATCGTCCGGATCGGAGAAGAATGATTCCAGCTCGGTAATAACCACGCGGTACTGGGTGCTGCCAATAGGTTCTTTTAATGCAATCATACCAGCCCAGATATTGGCGGCATGAATTCTGTCTAACCGTTGGTGTGTTACACGCGTCCACCCGAGGTCGGTACTTCCTGCACCAGGGTCACGGCGTTCAAGGGCAACCTCGATTTCACTCCCCAATTGTCCAACAGAGTTAGTCCGGTAGGTATGGCCGGTAACCTGGATACTGATATTCTTACCATCATCTTCAATCCTCACCATAGCCTCGCGGTCAGGAGCTAACTGGCAAAACGTACTTTGCGTAACGCGGGAGCAGTAAACATCCTTACCGGTAGCAGCGTCAGCCAGGGAATGTTCCTGTACGCGAACAAGACCAAACCTCACAAAGGGATAGTATGATTCGCCCGGATCCAGATCAATATCGCAATACCACAGTTTCCGGTCTTCATCGAACTTTGGCTCGAACGCAACCACAGTAAAGCGCTGCTTGGGGTTGACCTCTTCCAGACTTACACTGGGCAGTACCAGGGCAGGATCGCGGAAATTTGGCACTCTTGGAGAGTTATCACTTGGTGTGGGCTCACTTAGCCAGATGGGGTCAAGCCCCCATTGAGTTACGAACGGATGCAACTCCTCAGGAATTTCGAGTTTCCCCGCTGCAAGTATCGAGACAATACCAGCCATTTTATCGGCATAGCTGGTGCTAGCGGATTCACTCAGACCGAGTTTAATTCCCTTATATGAATTGTTGTTATCATTGATTTCAGTTTCGGTATTGACGGCTGAGGGCTTAAACGGCTGACTGTTATAGAGCACAACACCAAGCAGTTCACCATTGCCCGAACTATACCACGGCCTGTTCATGTACACCCGTACTCCACCGCCCTTACGTGTACTTTTTATGACGTTGCCTACAAGTTTCTTCTCGGACTCAACCCAGCGGAACGAGGGAACAGCATACAGAAAGTGAACACCATCCGGACGCTTCGTGCTGGGTATGATCATTTCCTTGCCAGGTCCCTTTCGAGTAAGATTGTCCTTGTTTGACCGTAAGGAGACTGGCAAATACTCTTTAAAGCGGGTTGTTGCCAACGGTGAGAATGTAACCTGACGGAATTTTGTATCACCAAATTCCTGTGTGCGGTCCGTTGTCAGCACATCGTTGGTACGTTCTTCGCAATGCTGGTCAAAGAAATAGGTACTGAACGGAACTTCTTCCGGCTTGGGTTTTGTGACGTCATCAATCCACATTTTCCAATCTGTAAACATATCTATCTTTTGTGTTGATCGGGCATCAACCTTGATGTGTTTAAAGCTGATGGTGGCGTCGGTACCGCCGAAGACACGTCTTTTTAAACTTTGCTTAACGATTTCTGGTTTTTTAAGTGGCTTTTGAGTAGCATGAACAAGGTGCAGAGTACGTGCTGGCGAAATCAGCCAGTTTAATCCACGACCAGCGTTATGTACCTGAACGGCCGGCAGACCGGCATCTATTAATGTTTGTTTATGACCATGCAAATCCAGATTGTGTTTAGCCTCAGAATCCTTGTCGCCAAGGCCGCTGCTAAACTGTATCCATGCCTGTTCGCCGGCAGGAAGGAAAAGGGTCAGCGTTTTTGATGAAGCCTCCCATACGGGTTTCTTATTCCCCTCGGCAAGCCGGAGTAGGATGGACGAAAGCGCAGGCCACTGACTAAAGGTATCAAAGCCAATCGTAACAACCGATGTTCCGATCGCCACGGTAGCCTGAGTAGCTCCTCCGGTATTGATCTCGATAATATCACCCGTGTTTAAGCCGGGCACATTGCTAAGGGTAACAGTCCGGGCAATTGGATCAGGGAGATATGGGACCTCCGTACTGCCGGCTTGTACCAGCGGGTATGCTATGGCAGTTTTCTTTTTATTGGGATCTGATGGCGGAGTGTTGTCAGTGGCTTCCGCTTGCAGGTTACCGTTCTCATTTCGTGTGTACCACCTTTGTGGCAACGACTTTTCTTTCCCGCGAATCAGGTCGAACATTGTGTTGTTGCCAACCATCTCTTCCGTGGGGCTTTTATCGAACAGACCATGCCGTTCGGCAGTCTGGACCGACGCCAGTGGCGGGAAGAAATGACGTTCACAGGTTTCGGTAGTTTGAACAACCTGTGTATCATCCTCGCTTGCATTGTAGTTCCGGATAACCATGGTTTCGATATCCTCGCCCTCAACGGGATGATTGCGCAGTGCAAGTGTTGGAGAACCAATCGGATCCCAGCGCAGGTACCGTACGGCATCGGTAGCACAGGTAAAATCGGCGGGGTTCATATCTGTAAGCTTGGCACTGTTACCTGCGATATCGGTAAATCGTGCGCGCATCCTGTACTTCCGTCCGTACCGTAATCGAGGTAGGGATTTCGGTACGATCGAAATATCGGATTCTACCTGGTAGGCGTAGTCTGCCGGCGGCTTTTGTTTATTGCTCCCGGGCGCAATCTGGTCATCGTTGTCAATAAACTGTCCAATTGGTGGTGCAACAATCGACCAGCCTTCCCACTGTGCAATTACTTCGTGCGCATACAGCTGTTGCAGGGATGGATCGTCCTCACTTCCGGGCGGTCGGGATGCACCAAAAGTAAGCACGCCTTCTTCGTCGGTAACACTGATACCGGCGGATCGCAGTGGTTCATCGGCAAGCGGGAAGGTATAGGTTGCGTTCCTACGCATCAAGCTTTGCCATGTCCCTGCGGTTTCATCGTAAATATCTATACGATAGCCACGCATCACATCGTCGGCATGTAATACCGGCGTGTTATTTGCAATCAGCGAATTCCAGTGCTGGCTGTTCCGAATAATGGATTTTGCAAGCTTTAGTCCACGGTTCTTCCGAATGAGCTGCAAGCCCGTACCACGAATTGCCGGGGGCTCGGCAGACAAATAAGCATCTGGCGTATCCCGTGTTTTGGAATAACGGTGCAAGATGTTTCGTATATAACCAAGCATTTTCAAGGCTGACGAGTCGAGGTCGATTTGAGTAACCGCAAAATGCTCTGGGTTGTTTAAGCAGAGGAGCGGACCAACGATTTCAGACCCGTCAAGGGGCTTGGGCAGGAACTGCCAAAATTGTTTATCACCGGAGTCATTGAAAATGTAACGCGTAAACGGGGAGATGGTGGTTGTTGGTATGGCTGCGGCAACCTTCCATTGTACGTTACACGAGATTTTACCCACATTACCAATTGATGAAGGGGCTTTAAATTCAACATGAATTGTCAGACCCAGGCGTCGCATCACAACAGGAAACTCACGCAGCACACCAACAACCTGGTGGAAGTCAAAGGTAGGTTTTTTAATCTTTGGACGCCGATCGCGGTACGTTCTGTTCTTCCCGGAGACGGTATCTACGGGATAGATACGAGCCTTATGATACAGTTCCGCCATGAGCAGTGAGCCGGCTTTTGAATCCGGTGTGATTCCTTCGCCCAGCGGTACCGGGAACATCATTTGTTCAACTTTCTGCGGGATTGGGATCCGTTCCTTCTGGCCCGTACCTCGTTTTTGTCTTGACTCGGTATTGCCCTCGTTGCGCATGGCTCGCTGCGTGGCTGCCTGGCCGCTTTTTTCCCATTGGTTCAGAATATTCCTGAATTGCTGCTCCTGATCCGTACTTGGTATAATACCTGACAGTGCCTCAATAAGGGGTGGCTGGCTGGTCTGGGCAACCTTTAATGTAGCATTTGCAATTTTGGGTGGTTCAAAAACAGGTGTCTTGTCTGTAAACGTTTGTACAAGTTTCGTATAGGTACTACGCAAGGCACTGTCAACTTCCATAGGTGAGAAACTAATAATCTGGTAGCTAGGCCACACCTCTCCCACACCATGGGGATTAACAGCGGTGTTTTCATTGAATACAGCTTTCCAGACATCGCTGTCGGGCTGTTCGTCAATCACGGTCAGCTCATTACCGGGTATAGTAGTCCCGTTGACAACTAATTCAAAACTCAGTTTTTTTAATGATTCCGGCCAGTCAAGAAAATCCGGATAACTGGCTAAGGTAGTAGGTGCCGACGTAACATCCTGAAGTCGCGGAGTTAGTACGATTGCAGCACGGAGCCATGTTCCTGAGTCACGAACATCAACATCGTAGGGGATTATGGTAAACTGCAGTTCTTGTGTTGTTGTTGCCATGATATCACTCCTTATGCAAATGCGTTACAATATTCCAGCCACATAGGTTGTTCCGGGAACTGGTCAATAAAGGTTGGGTCAGCATCGTCACCCTTGAACTGGCGTTCCACGGTAACGCCGACGCTAAAGCTGAGGAAGAGGATTTCGATCTCAACCTCGATTGTTGCAGTACCAAATACCTTCCCGTTTCCTTGCCATGTAAGCTTAAGCTCGAATAGCAGCGATACTCTGATCAGCCCGAGTACACTCAGATTGCCGGTGAGTTTAAAGTAACCGGTTAGTTCGCTTTGCTCAACGTCCTTGCCATCAACCTGCTTTATCTCCAGCTTGTAGTAAATCCCGGCCATGACACTGGCACCACCGGAAGCAACGCCGCAGTCAAACGAGAAGTTGCCGCCAAACTCAAAGGCAGCTTCGAGCATCCGCACACCCTTAGGCGTGATTTCGATGCCAAAGAAGCCACCGCCGCCAAACATCATGATGGTGATGCGGAACGGATTGTCCTTGGTACAGAACGCGAAGTATGCGGAGAATGGTCGTCCGTCAAACGGGATGGTAACCCGCATCAGGAAGCTTAGGTTCTGCAGTGAGAATACTCCAACGGTAACGTTGGGGAGTGTAATCGTAAGTGTAGCCGATACCCCCGATGGTTGAACGTCGAACGAGAACGAAAAGCCAACGCCGCCGGCACTGCCACCGCTTGGGATCAGGTCTTTAAGTTTATTGATAAACGTGAGGGGGCCGGCAAATTCCACCGCTTCGATATCCGGATCGATACTTGGTTTTTCGCCGATCTTTACCGAGAGAGCGATGCGGTTGAATTTAATAATCAGGAACTGTGCTGCACCGGTACCAATGAGGTTCACAATGAAGTTCGAGATTGAACCAAAGAGCAGAACTTCGGGCGGATTTAGGTCCAGACCCTTCTTTATTTCAGCTTTAAGGTACAGGATTGCCCTATCAGAATCATTGGCGGGTGAAGGATTCAGTGGCACCAGAATATCACCCGGTGTACTCTTGATTTCCGTCTGCCATTCAAAAACCAAGTTCAGACCTTGTTTGAGAATGTTAAGGGCGTTATTAGCTTCCTCGTACATTTTATATGCTTCGTTACCGGCTTCTTTCAGAGGTTTAAGAGCCTTCTCGATTTCAGATTTCAGCTCGTTGGCTGCATCTTCAACCTTCTTCTTCCACTGCTTAATCTCGGTTTCGATATACTTTTTAATTTCTTCGGCGCCAGAATTAAGTTTCGATACTGCTTCATCAATCTGATTTTTAACGTTGGCAGCAACATCCAGTGCCGCCTGTTTGGCTTCTTTGACTTCCTGATTAACGCCATCAGCAATTTCCGAGGCAGTATCTTTTATCTTGTCAACCTGATCCTTAACCTCTTGCAGCATGGAGGCAACATCGGCGTTCGACATTCCTTCCTTGAGTTTGTCGCCCATGCCAAAGTCATCTTTTTTATCAAGACCAGGCATTTTATCCAAATTGCTCAGCACGTCCATCACAAAACTGAGAACATCCTGGAGCGTGATATCGCCAAGAATTTTAGCATTCAGCAGGTCGCTGAAGTACTGCATCGGATCAAAATTCCCTGCTGCAACTACCGCATTCTTGAGCTTGTCAGCCATTGCCGCAATCTTGGCAGCTTCGTCAGCGAAGTTGCCGACCAACGTGAAGTCACCCGGGATCGGACCCATAAGCCGAGAGATTGCGCCAATCCCGATACTTGGTGCTGCAATGCCACCGGACTTATCGGACTGTGCCGAAAAATTCATTTCAAGTGGCGACAGTAGGTTTACGAACACCTGTGCAGTATTTTTCACCACATCGAGGCTGACCGAAGCAGCCCCCTGTCCGGGTGGCGTTCCCTTTTCAAAAGCATACTTCAGATAGGATAGGAAGTACTCGATTTCTCGTGGTTCATTCGTGCCCATGAGTTCCGCAACCTTCTCGATGACAACGGAACTCTTCTGCATTGAGGGGAAGAACCTCGGTGTATTGATTTCGGCTCCGGGAGCATAATAGCCATTCAGCAGAAAATTCTTCGTTGGCAGTGACGTATCGCCTTTTTTTGCTGATGGAGCATAGGAAATGGACTGTCCCGCCATGTTAACAGTGCGCCGTGCGGTCTCAGTCTTGTATTTGTTGGTTATCCAGTTCTGACAGTTGGCACCCGTGGCATCGGTATTTGCGATAAACGCCAGGGGAACCGAAAAGTGAATATCGTTATTATCCCAGTCGCGGCCAATGCATGACCATTGTACGTCCTGATTAACACCATTATTACTGAAAACCGGCCACAAACTATTGCTGCCCATGCCATTGCCAAGTGCAATCGACAATGTAGGTGATGAGCCAGCCGGCGTTTGCGGAAGGTCAGGTGAAAACAGGTTAGGCGTTGTCTTTGTTGTTATTGTAATTTTCCTGAATGGGAAGCCCCTTCCCATATACTCCATACCATCGAGACCGCTGGCAGGCAGGTCACGTTCCGGCTGACGCAGGATGATGTACAGGCGCTGCATTAAATAGGCAGCCATGTGCCCCCTGGGAGTGCGAACAAACTTGCGTTCTGTTTCTTTGACCAGGGTGGCGCGGTTGCCAAAGGGGAATAAGAAGCCTTTGTAGCATACCCGAACAAAATGGTCGCGTCCCTGAGTGCCGCGCTGAATCCACGTTTCAACGTCAAGCTGGTCCTGTCCAAGGGGATCCCAGTTACCCGCCATGTCGGCCCAGGCACCCAATGCCGTGAGCATTAGCTGGTTAACCTTCACGGGGAGATTCTTGGTGGCCATGTCGTAATCGCTGGTAAGGCGAACAATTTCATGGCGATCCCGCCGGTTGAGTGAGGTTCTGAACGGACGTTCCTTAAACTTTGCCGGCATCAGGTAGTCGGTTCCATAATCGGGACTCCAGATTGCCCGCACGGTCCTAAAGTATGCGGCTTCCTCGCTTACAGTGCCGTCACTGTGTTTCACGCCAAGGCGGGTATGCCACAGTTCGGTCCGACGATTTTCAGTGTTGGTTTTGGGCTTTGTTGAGTGTGACCAACCGGCGTACACGTTTGGCGACAACATTACCCGGTACGGATATTCAATAACGGTTTCGTCGGATGCCGGTACCTTTATTGGGGGCTTAGCCAACTGTGCAGCAAGATACCCCGCAGCAAAGGTTTCAGTAAACATGTTTGAGAAGTCAGAGTGACCCTGAAACTGGACCTTAACCTTGGAGTTCACGTTACTCGCTACAGCCGCCTTGGAGCCCTTTAGCGTCAGATTTGCCGAACCGACCTGGAATTGTTTGCTGCCTCCGGAATCCCCTCCAACTTTTTTCTTGGCTTTACTGGTGCCGGGTTTGGGATCTAAGGCAGCTTCTGCCAATGTGTATTTCCCCAAAAAGGCTGTCTGCATAATTGCCAGCGCAAAGTCCGGTTCAGGTGGTTTGGCACTCGGCGATACCCGAAGCGTGAATTTGCTCCAGTCCAGCAGTCCTTCGATAGAGTAAGTTCCCGAATAACCGTTAGGAGTAGTAAAAACAAGGCGGGAGGGATTGGAAAGAACACTTTCGATTGGGGGTTCACCAATAGGCTCATCAACACCCGAGTTTTTCGGAGCGCTTGGCGGAAGTGGTGGATTGGGATTGGCGGGTTTGTCAGGTCCGTTTACATAAAAGAATGCGCGCTCAGCAATATGTTGCGGCTGGAAGTGGACAATGAGTTTGCCTGTTCCTCCAAAGGTGCCGGCACCTTTGTTTATGGTGAGGCCCGCAAATTCGAACGAGAGTACAACAAGGTCATCAGGACGGATCACGGTAACAACCGGATTACCGGGTAGCGTAAGGTCGAACTTGGGACCAAACTCCCTGTACTTGGCCTTCATTTTTGCCTTGCCAATACCCTTCACGCTGCTTGTGGCATCGTCGGAAGCCATTTCCACATTCTGGATATTCTGTCCGCCTACCTTAAGTTCACCTTTGTTCAGCGTACCGGTTCCCAATTGCAGCGATGCAAGTGAGTACGATGGTTTAGGCAATGCCACTGCAGATACGCCAGCTGGCATAAGGGCAAGGTGAACGCCTGGTTTGGTAACGGTTGGCTGGGTAATCGTTCCGTTAATCGGGATGGTATATCGCCGCAACCCGGGTGCAACCACACACTTGGTAATGCGGTTGCCAACACGCTCAAGCTGAAGCGGCGGGATACCCGCACGATCCGAGAGTTCCAGGCTTACTCCGCCAACAACCACCCAGTTGGATGATTCGGAGTAATTGGCAACAAAGGCCTCGTGCACGCCGTCAGCACCGATACCATAACCATACCGCGGGTTGCGCAGTGGCAGTGTTGCATTGAGTTCGTGAACATGCACGGCAACCTTGCCGTCGGTTGGGCCTTCGTAAAGATAAGCCTGACGGTCGTCGGTTGATGATTCGATGGTGAGAGTTTCAAACGCATCGTTGTGGGCTATCACGTCCCAACTTGGTGTGTCAACAACATGGACAGGGACATCCCAGCTGTTGTTACCACGGTGCAGGCGTACCAGACTGGCAAGTTTGGCAGCCGGAACCAGCATAGAGTGCGTTGGGTTAAGCTGAATATCGGCTCGAACAGCGTTACGTTCTGCTGTACCGGCGGCTGTATGGATGTCAGCACGCACCGTCCCCTTGGCCGAGAGCGTCCACGACGGACGCATTTGTAACCGCGCTCCGGAACCAATGGTAATGCCGGCGTTGCCACAGACGATACTAAGTGTTTTTGGTATCTCTACTTCGGGGACATCCTGATCAAGCAGCCAGGGTACGAAAGGGGCTTTAAACGAGATGTTAAGTTTATTGAGTGTTAGCGTAAGGGACGACTTTGTGGTTCCTTCGATAACGGCCGTGAAGTCGGCCGGTATCGTTGTACCGGGGAAGAAGGCAGACCGTAGCTGAAGCTGAATTGCGTTACTGCTCTCCTGCACCGTGAGTACCGGGGTGCCATCGAAGCTTGCGGGATTGATAACCCACCTGTCCTTACCGGCGACCTGAAATGCAACAAGCTGTTTGCGCCGGACCATACTGAAGCGCGCAGCAAAAAGCTGTCCAACGGCTGATGCCAAGGGTGCCGCTGCCAGTGACATAGTCCCGGCAATACCCAGCGCCTGCCGGCGTGACAGTGCATAGTTACCGGGATTTTGTGCAACACCTGAGAGCCTTACCGGTTCCGCAGCCACACCGGGCGTACTGTTGCGAACAAGATTTGAAAACGAAAGCAAACGTTTCATATGTTAACCCCGAATAATCTGCGTGAATATACGCTCCAAACTTGCAAAAAAGTTCCCAGTTTTTATCAATGTTGATCTGGTGCTGACAAAATTGCATGGCTCTGGTGCGGATCGCTGTAATTCGGATGTGTTTTTTATCAACTATCGTCTTGTTCTGGAACAATTCCCGGGCCGCTTCGTAAGCGTTTGTGGTAAAAAAAAAGGTGATGTATTAAATTTCACCTGTATTTGTTGTAACACGCAAAGGTTGCAACCACAAATTCATTATGTTCGCTCTTGCATCGGGAAGTAATTGTAATTATCTGGGGTGTGCTATGAAACGTTATTTATTAAACATAGCAAGTATTGTTGCCGGCCTTGTCATGACTGCAGTTGCACTGGTGGCTCAGCCGGTTCTGGTTGATGTGCGGCTTACCCAGCCCCCTATGAATCAGGTAAAGATCGCTGATCTTTGGAAAATCGAGCTTGTAAACAGGTCGCGGCAGACGATTAGAATTTATCTGCGTGGGACAGCCGAAGAGATGTCGGTGCCCGATGGTATTGTTGCCGAGGCCCACAGTGCCGAGTTTGATGTACCGCCCGGGATTTTTCGGGTGACGGCCGCTGGTATATCACCAATTACCCACGATCAGTCTAATCCGCGTTACCGTGAGGCACTTCTTACCACCGGGAACGTCCCTACCGGCGATTACAAAATCTGTGTGGAGGCGTACGAGGTGGAAACCCAGCAGATGGTTGGGTTCGACTGTAAGTTCACAACGGTAAACCGGATGTCGGCCCCGATTCTGATTTCCCCTGTGGATGAGTCGGCTGTTCCCGATAAGTTTCCGGTGTTTACGTGGATGGCTTCGGTGCCTCCCGGACCAGGTCAGCGAATTAAATATAAAATTACAGTTGCCGAAATTCTTGGACGACAAACGCCGGAAGATGCGGTGACCCGAAATCCGGCATGGTTCACACAGCGTAATCTTGAAAGAACGCTCATCCAGTATCCGGTGTCAAGCCGAAGCTTTGTAAAGGGGCAGAAGTATGCCTGGAAGGTTGAAGCATACGAAGAACGGGGTACCATGGTTGTACCACTTGGCGAAAGCGAAGTGTGGTGGTTTACCTATGAGCCGTTTGGCGAAGGAGATGGCGGAGATGTCACCGCTGTGGTTCCAACACAAAAGAAGAACGATCAGTCTCTGGAGAAAAGCGATGAATGTCCTGGAGAGAACTGGGACTTTGAAATTGGAACATTGGGATGCTGGGAAGTCCAGGGTGAAAGCTTTTTCGATGACCCCGTGCTAGATAAACATCCGGTTTTTGGAGCTGTAGGGCCTCAGGGAAAATACTGGGTAAGCAGCTATGGACAGTTGAGTTCGGATAAAGCGCAAGGGACAATGATTAGCGTTGACTTCCGGATTCAAAACAGTACCATAACGTTTTTGTTCGGTGGTGTTCCCAACGAGAATTGTCGTGTAGAACTGCTGCTCGAGCGTATTGAATCGGATACATTTAGCTTTCAAAAACGTACACTGCCGGGATCCAGCTCAACCTGGTTTATTGCCAATTCAACACCAATGAGCGCCGCGGCAAGTAGCGACCGGTTTACTCCCGTAGAGTGGGATGTGCTGCCATACCTGAATCGAAACGCAAGGATACTGGTAATTGACTCGTCAGAAATCGGACATGTTAACGTTGATGATTTTAAGTTTTATGATAAGGAAAAACTGGACAAGGTGAAATATCCGGTTCAGGTTATGTCGGCCGGAGAACGGCACAGCTTAGTTGGTACGCCTGCAAGCAAGCCGGCAGGACTACTGCAAAGCAGTCTTCTTGATAATCTTGAAATGGTAAAAGCAGGCGATATCGCCATTCAGGGAGTGATGGTGGTTAATGAAACATCGCCGGCACAAAAGGGCCATACGGCGTCTTCTGTCATTGGTGCCGGGGCTGCGATGCAATCTGCCAAGGTAAAGGATAAACCGTCAGGCAGTTTCCAGGCAGGCGGTACAGGCGGACAGTCTGCAGACAACGACGTAGGTGCTGGTAGCGAGGCTAAGCCGATGATAGGAGGAACCGTTGGTGGTGTAGCCGGCGGTTTTGGTGGAGTGAGGGCGGTGAGTACCGATAATATCCAGGTTGCAGACCTTTCGGATGTTGAAATGGATAAAGGGATCAAGTCGGTGTTGGATGCCTCTGCACTGGCTAAAATCACTGATAAGGGTAAGGTATGGGGCTGGGGCGATAATTTGTTTAACGTGGTTCGGGGTGGCTTTGGAAGCGTTGTGAAAGAACCTAAACAAATTACGGACTTTGAAGAGGTCATGTCACTCGAAGCCGGAGTATGGAATTCGTTTGCAGTTGATAAGAAGGGCGTACTCAAAGGCTGGGGCAGAAACAACTTCCGCCAATTAGGCTTGCAGGATGAAAACGGAAGGTCCACTCCCACCACGATCCCTGGTGTGGCGAATGTTGTGAAAGTTTCATCCGGACCATTCCATACTGTTGCGATTAACAAGTCGGGGCAATGTTATGTGTGGGGCTGGAACAGAGCATATGCGTGCGGGTTCCCTGCCAACTTACACATTAACCCAACTACTAACCAGATTGATAGTTCAGTATATTTATCTGTACCGGCATTGTATCCTAAGCTACAAGGGGTTGTTGATATTGCAGCCGGTGAAGGGCATACCCTTTCGCTGAACTACATGGGCAGGGTGTATGCCTGGGGTAATAATTGTCATGGTCAGACCGGTGCATCTGATGATGAGGCATTTACCACGGTTCCAACGTCAGTTACATTCCCCGGCTACCAACCCATATATGGGGGAAAAGGTGCGATAAACGGTTTTGTTGCTGTTGCTGCAGGGTTCGACCACAGCCTGGCCCTCAATGCTGATGGTAAGGTATGGGCCTGGGGTGGTAATGCAAGCGGACAACTGGGCGATGGTGAAACTGAGGATAGAGCACAACCCAAAATTATTCCTGATCTTCATGATATTCGCGCCATTGCTGCCGGTGACGGTTTCTCACTGGCACTGGACAGTAGCGGTGTAGTATGGGCATGGGGGAATAATGTTCTTGGACAGTTGGGCGATGGCACCCGCGTTGGTAAATTTAAACCGGTTAAGGTTGCCCGCTTAGAAGGGGCTCAGGGAATCGTTGCCGGTGGAGCCCATGCAATGGCAGTACTGGCTGACGGTAGTTTGTGGACGTGGGGGAATAACTCGTTCGGTCAGTTAGGCGAGGGCAATATCATCAACCTTGTCCCTGTGCCTTTGAATCCGGCAATTGGTCCACTACGCGTTGAGCGGTTAGCAACCAAGTGACCAGCAGCCAACGATTGGGGTGTGCTGTTAGCATCCTGCTGATGGCATTGACTTCTGGCCCTGCCAATGGCCAGTGGTTCTCATTCGGAGCCAAGGGCGGAGCTTCACCGGTATGGCTGACAGGTAATTATCGGATTTTAGGACAGGCGTCGTCACGCCAGGGTACGTTTCAGGAACAGCCGCCCGACATCTGGCGGGCAGAGCTTAATCCCACGTTGTCACTGTACGGACTTCCCGTAACGGCAAATCTTCTGGTAAGTTCCGAGCAGCGGGATATCCGGCAAAATATCAATGCCTTTTCGGTAACACTTGATCCGGATGCAATTAAACGCATTGTTGCCCAGCGTGCAACAACCATGCTCGAAGCGTATGCACGCTCTGAAGCGGGTGAGTTGCTTGACCGGTATGATTCAATAAAGGACTCCCTGAGTGCGTACGATCCGGAAAAACTGAAGGAGCTGGAGCAATATCGCAAAATTCAGGAAATGCGTGAATTGGCAAATGGCGATATTACAAATTACTCCTCAGTCCTGCAGGAAATGGGCCTGATGTCGGACGTAGAAGATTTTATGCAAAAACTCCCGACCGTAGGATTTGGTACGGTATTCCCAACATTCTCGCCACTTACACTGTCGGGTGCCAGAGTTTCGGGTGGCTGGGGCGAGTGGAATCCGGGTGGTGTTTTTTACATTGCCGGTGTTTCCGGTACAACCCAGCGGCCATTGTATAGAGTGGATAGTATTCGTATTGATACGACGGTTTTTCGGACCGTTGACAATAGTGACTTTGGCAGACAACTGTACGGTGGCCGGTTAGGATTTGGACGGCAGTCAGGTGCCCATTTTATTTTTACCGGCCTGTATGCAACTGATGATGCTTCAAGCTTAACTCTTCCCGATAGCGGGGTAACCAAGACACCTCAGCGGAATTATATCTCAAGCTTCAGCGTCCGGTCAGAACCGGTAAAGGGTATCTGGAGCTTCGAAGCAGAGCTTGCCGGATCGCTCACCGAGGGTGACCAGAATGCGCCCCGAATTGGCAGCCCCGAGGTCCCCGACTTTTTAAATACTCTTATTGACAGCTCGGTGAGCGCCTACATCGATTGGGCTTTTACCGGCAGTACCACCGTGAACCTGGCATCGTCGGGCACGCGTCTTGTTGCCAAAATCAGGCGAATCGGTGCAGGGTACAATGCCTTGGGAGTCCCCAACCTACGAACAGACTATATACGCTACGATGCACGAATTGACCAGAAGTTTTGGAAACGGCAGTTAAGTGTTGGTGCCTTTATACGCCATGATGAAGATAATCTTGCAGATGTTAAGCGCTCTACGAGCACGTTGTCAAGCTGGGGGGCTAACATTGGGTTAAACATCAGGGCATGGCCGTTTATTCGCTTGTCATATTCGCCGTACACACAGGTTAATAACTCACGAGATACATTCCTGCAGTACCGGAACGAAACGGTGATTTGGTCAGTTGTTACCGGCCATGCGTATCGGCTGGGAACATTCGGAGCCAATACCACATTAACCCTCACCCGTCAGGATGCCGAGACCAAGAACCATGTTAACGATTATTCTGTCACGTCGGCTAACCTATCGCAGAGCCTGAGTTTTACTGTCCCGCTAACACTGTCGGCAGGTCTGGGATATATCGTGCAGGAAATGCCGATGGAGGATGCCACGTCGATTTTTACGGTTGACGGAGCTGCTGCCTACGCGATAAGCGAATCGTTTAGCACGAGTGGCGGAGTAACGCTGGCTTTTGACAGTATGTATGGAACACGCAGCGGGTTCTACCTGTCGTTACTGGCACAGTTAGGCGATTATGCCGATATTGATTTACGAGTGGAACGCAACATCTTTAATGAAAGCGTAATTCCACCTGTATTGGGGGGCAGCTATACCGAGAATATTTTCAGACTGACAATTGGTAAAATTTGGTAGTATCTACCAGCAGTGCTGAATTAATCCCGCACTTCCCAATACTTGGTTTTCCGAAGTTCGCTAACCCACGCTTGTTCCAGCTTTTGCTTCTTGGCATACACAGCCATTTGTTCGATAGCCTTATAGTCGTATTCAAGTGACGGCCGGTGTTCGCGGATTAAACGCTTTTTGTAAATAATGTGATATCCTGGTTTTGTGGGATCGGCTGAATAGGGTAATGGGTCACTAATCCCTCCATCGGCAAGGTCGTTTACAACCTTCTTCATGTCAGGTGGCAGTCGCTGGACATCCAGTTGTCCCATGGCTCCACCAAAGCCCTGGGTTTCGCGCTCTTCCGAAAACTCTTTTGCCAGATCCTCGAAATTCTCACCGTTTTCAGCCCTACCTTTCAGTGTGGTGAGTTGTTTCCTGATTTCGGCTTTGTCTTCCTCGCTTTGGCCTACTTTAATCAGGATGTGTTTGCAGTGGATGCTGGTTGGCGTTTTACTCACAAGTTCGATGATGTGGTAACCAAACGGACTTTCCACCGGCTCAGATACCTGTCCGGGCAGCAAGGCAAAGGCAGCCGCCTCGAAGGAGGGCACAAACTTGCCCTTTTCCACCGAGCCCAGGTCACCGCCATTTTCAGCAGAGCCGGGGTCGGCGCTATGGCTGCGCGCCAGTTTTTCAAACTCTACGCCAAGTCTGACGATTGAGTCACGTATGGCAAGGGCAAGCGCAAGGGCTTCTTTCTTTTGTTGTTCGCCTGCCTTAACGTACTTCACAATGTGATACAGATCAACACGGTCAGGAATGATGGGCAGAGAGTCCTTGTACTCCTGATAGAATCGCTCCACATCATTACGAGTGGCTTTCACGTCGCCAAACATTGCTTCCCGCTTTTTATGAGCCAGAAGCTGCTTTCGGATTTCATCCCTGAATTCACGACGTATTCTGGTCATGCTCATGCCGTAGAGCTGTTCAATCCGTTGCTCCGACCCGAACTGCTGCACCATCATTGCAATCTGTTGCTCCATACGCTGACTAATCTCTTCGTCGGTGACAGCGATGTTTGTGTCTTCAACGGCAGCAGCCAGGACAAGCCTTTCATTGATAAGCTGATCAAGAACAAACTGACGCACGTTTGGGCTGCTTTTATCAACACCGGGATTTTGCTGAGCCATAATCGAGACCTGACCGTCGATGTCGCTCTTTAAAATGATTTCTTCGCCGACAATGGCAACAATGCGGTCCAGCGCATCCTGTGCACGAATGCCAGCCGGGATCACTACAGCGAACGTAAGGCAGGTAAGCCAAAGCCCCTTAACAAACAGATTAACGCCAGATGGCATTGATGGCTTTCTGATTAAGTGTAACTGTGTGACGTTTCCGGACACTGTCGAGCCAGGAGTTGGTAAGTTTCTTTTGCAGCTGGTCCTGGTACGCTGGTGCCAGTTCTGACATTGCTTCTTCGAATGTTTTCTGCCGTGGCGACTCGATAGCGTCCAGACGGATTATTGCAGTCCCGCGATCGATCGTGAACGGTGAAGAAATCTGTCCAACCTTTAACCCGAGCTCTTCCACCTTGCGTGCAATGGCACTGGTCTTGGGTGATAGCGCTGTTGGATACTTGCCACTGGTTTCGCGCATGGCCTGACGCTGTGTGTGTGTGCGTGCAAGAGTTGCAAAATCTGCACCGGCCAGTAGCTGTTGCTGAATGTTGTTGACGGCACTGTCGGTAAGCATAAATATCTCCGACACAACATATCGCTGATCAGTCATCCATCTGGAGCGGGTAGAATCAAAAAACACCCGTGCATCGGTAGTATCGAATTTTAGTTTACTCCAGACTTCCTGCTCTTCAACTTTAAAGAGCAGAATGCCATCATTAAACTCACGCATAAGTGCGGCAAATTCGGGATCGGTTTTATCCAGGTTTCGTGTTGCCTGTTCCAGCAGTATTGGATCAGTAATTTTATTTGCTGCCCGTTCGAAGCCGGTTCTGTTGAGTGTGTATCCCCTCATATCCATACGAATGCGCATGGAGTCGGTAAGATCTTTTACAGTTAACCCGCCTGCAGGGTAGCTGTAGATGGTTTTGGGTAATTGATCGTCGGGAATCTTTTTCCACCATGACGTGTCGCTTGAGTTCTTTGTCGTATCAATCGTACTCATCAGCGTATTAAACACATCGGTATTCCAGTGGTATCCCCAGGCATTTTTCAGCGAATCGTAGTGCTGACGCTTATCGTCTTCAAAATAGAGCCGGCGATATGTTTTTTTAGCATTATCGGTTTCGGCTATTGCATCCGTATGTTTTGTTGAGTCGCGCCGTATGATATGTACGCCGTATATGGTGTGTACCTTGTTTGAAATTTCACCATCACGGAGTGCAAACACGGCATCCTCAAATTCAGGGATCAGGTGAGAGTTGTTGCTTTCTAAGCCGGCAGACCGGGAATACGGAGCACCCAGGTATCCGCCGCGCGGTGCGGAGGCGTCATCATCGCTGTACGTTTTAGCCAGGGTTTCAAACACATCGCCCTTTGAATCAAGTCCACGGGCTTTTAAAAGTTTTTCTTGTTGCGCGGGCTTGGCTTTCAGGATTGTAATCAGTGAGTCAGCCAGGGCGTTTGTGGCGTTACTGTCACGGCCTTCCTTTACCTGTAGCAGGATATGCCGGAATTTTACGATATCTCGGGGCCCCCTGTCGTTCACCTTAATGATGAAGTAGCCAAACCGTGTTTCGACGGGGGTAACTGAGTGGGCACCGGTTTTGAGCGAATAGGCTTCGTCTTCGACGGCTTTAATGATGGAACCGCCACTAATCCACGGGAGTTGTCCGCTCTTTGCACCCGTTTCTTTATCATCGGATGAATCACGGGCCAGTTTGGCAAAATCGGCACCCTGGTTAAGCATCGCAATTAATGCTGTTGCCTTGGCCTTGCTCAGCGTGGTATCCCATCGGTCGTCATTGGGTTTGTGGACAGCACACAGGATAACCGACATTTTAATTTCGTCAAGCCGACGCTGTGCAAGCTCAGCAACCCTCTTGTTTACAAATGCCTTGTCAAGATACCAGGTTTCTGCAAGCAGCTTTCGGTTATTGGCGATGTCGGCCTGAACATTCTCGTCTTTATCAATGCCGCGATCTAACGCATCGGCTACTTTCAGACGGTAATTGGTATAGAGTTTCAGGAATTCAAGGGCGGTATCCCGTGGTACGCTGCTGAACGGGACTTCCCGGCGTGAAAGGTTTTTCTGAAATGCCCTTTGTACTTCGGCATAGGTGACCTTTTCGGCACCGACGGTAGCAAGGACCTGGTTTGAAAGATCATTCTGAGTTTTGGAGGTCGTGCTCCGGGCTGACTTGTTGTGTTGTGACTGAAGCGGGGCTGTGCCCAACGATGCCAAAACCAGCACCGTAGAAAGGAAAATGTAACGCATTGCCAAAAATACGGACTAAGATTAAAGGAATTGTGTTTCTGCCGAAACACGTTGGGCAACCTGCCACACATTCCCTGCACCAAGTGTTATAATCATGTCGCCATCCTTCCGCACCGTCTGCAGGATATTGGTTGCATCATCAAGGGTTGGTGCATACAGTACATTGGTGTGTCCGGCGGCCTTAGCTGCTCTAACGATGGTTTCACCCGTGATACCCGGGAGGGGCTGTTCCCTTGCAGCGTACACATTGGTAACGATCAAAACGTCGGCCTGACCAAAACTGTTACCAAATTCATCGGCGAGGTCGCGGGTACGGGTGTAGGTATGTGGCTGAAAAACGGCAACAATTCGCCGTTTCCAACCGTTAGCCGCAGCCTGCAGGGTGCTTCGAATTTCGGTAGGATGGTGGGCATAATCATCAACCACCATCAGGGATTCCGTCTCGGTTTTAATCTCGAACCTGCGATACACGCCCGTAAACTCGGCAAGTGCTTCCCTGATTTTCTCAAAGGGGGCCTGGCAAACAAGGGCAGCAGCGATGGCACCCAGTGCGTTGCGTACGTTATGGTCACCGGGAACGTTCAGCGTGATGCTCCCCAGAGGTTCTGAACGGTACAGAACCGTAAAGGTGCTGGAGCGTTCGGAATACACAAGATCAACGGCTCGAACTGTGGCATCGCTAGATAGACCGAAGCTAATGGTAACCTTGCTGATAAAAGGCAGAACTGACCGAACGCCCGGATCATCGATACACACACACGCTGTTCCGTAAAAGGGTACCTTGTTGGCAAACTCCACAAAGGCAGTTTTAATCTCGTCCAGGTTGTTGTAAATATCCAGGTGGTCGGCTTCGATGTTGGTAATAATGGCAATGGTGGGAAGCAGCTGCAGGAACGATCTGTCATACTCGTCGGCTTCCAGAACAATCCAGTTCCCGTAGCCCAGTCGGGCATTGCTGCCACCCAATCCACGCAGTCGGCCTCCAACGATGACGGTAGGATCGAAACCGGCTTTCATCAGTATAAGCCCACTCATGCTGGTAGTTGTGGTTTTCCCGTGGGTGCCTGCAATGGCCAGACAGTACTTAATTCGGGATAACTCCGAGAGCATTTCAGCCCGCCGGATAATGGGTATGCCGGCATGGGTGGCTGCAACTGTTTCAAGATTTTCTGAAGGGGCTACGGCACTGGAATAAACAACCAGATCGGCACCCAGAATATTCGTTCCAGCGTGTCCGATGAAAACCGCAATACCAAGGTCTTCCAGCCTGTCTGTGGTATCACTGCGGACAACGTCTGATCCGCTGACGGTGAAGCCCTGACTTAACAGGATCTCGGCAATACCGCTCATGCCAATACCACCGATACCAACCAGGTGGATGTGCCGGATAGAAGAGAAATTCATTCGTACATCTCCGGTCGCCGGTCATGAAAAACGTTGTTGAATTCGTTAAAGCTCTTATTCCTGGTGTCGGCCGGGTTTATCTCAACAGTCAAAACATGAGTTCCGGTGCCGGCATTAGCCTCAACTGTGGCAAGTGCGCGTCCGTTATAGCTGTAAATGGTACTGCATCCGTTAAAATGAACCGATTCAGCATTGTTGGTTTCCGTTCCTTCGCGATTGGCAACAGCCAGAAAGACCTTGTTTTCCAGTGCCCGCGCCGGCATCACCATCGGCCATACCTCGGTGACCAGATTCGAGGGTGCAGCAACAACATCGGCTCCACGGAGGGCAAGGGTTCGGGTGCTTTCCGGAAAACGCCAGTCATAACAAATCATAATACCCAGATTACAATCGTGCTGTGGTATCTGCACAACCTGGAAGCCGGAATCACCGGGGGTAAAGATTAACTGCTCTTTGTAAAACAAATGCGTCTTCCGGTACACGTATTCGGGTATGCCCAAGCCCCCTACAAGAGCACTGTTAAAAAAACGGTCGAGACCGTTGTTTTCCGGAAAGCCAAACACAACAACTTTTTTCTGTACAGCAGCACGGTTGACGAGCGAGGTAAGGCGGGGGTCGGAACGGTGGAGTGCAACGCTTCTAACCTCGTCAGTCGTCTGCATAAAGTAGCCGCTGGTACTTAATTCCGGGAAAACGATCACATCGGTTTTTGTGCTTGAAATGATGTCGGCCATAGCCTCCAGGTTAACGTCGGTGGCCATGTATTGGGGCGTATATTGAACAACGGAGAGCAACATAATTCTAAAGCTGAATAACGATTGAAAACAGGTGTGTTGGCGATGGCGAAACTATAACTGCCTGATACTGGGGGAGGATGGACTCCGCAGCGATGAAGAGCGTAGAATTCAGTTCGTTTACTAAAATGCCGCTTGCTACACCAATCACATAACCGGTGAGTACGTCGCTGATGTAATGGACGCCCAGGTTCATGCGGCTGATCCCTGTGGCAAGGGCATACAGGACGGATGGCCCAATAACGTACCATACAGGATAGCGCAGTGACAGTGCCGTAGCCAGGGCCGCTGTTCCGGCAGCATGCGAGCTGGGGAACGAGGGGTCGGTTGGTTTCTCGTACCCTGTAATGCAGTTGGGATATGCAGCAAACGGACGCTCCCTGGTAACGATATACTTCATTATGGTGCTTGTGCCGTATGCCGTTAAAAGTGTGACAATGCTCTGCAGACCCGTCTCGGCAGCGTAACGCTGTGCTGCCGCCCCGTTGGTATTGGCGGTTGCTGCTGATCCCAGCCAGAGGAGCGCCGGGACGCCAAACGTTACCGGCAGCAGGGCGTCACTCACTACCCGTGATGCACCGATTGTGGCTTCATCGTTGTGCCGGTTAAATTCACGTACGATTCCGGCTTCCCACGACGCAGCAGTACAGTTGTCCTGTTGCGCCTGCGTCTGCACCTGCAGGAACAGTGCACACAGGATGCTAAGGCCAAGACCTGTACGAAGCCCGTAGGAACAATGTGGTGGTATGGTTTGGAATGCCGGGAACACAGCCTGCAATTTAGGACGATATGCAGCTCTTACCTGCATTGCAGGATAAGATTTGAAGCCGGGACGTCAGCTACAACATGCGTTCTGGTGTAACTTCGCACATGGTTATCGCAATTGTGGGAGCTACCGGACTGGTTGGCCGAACGATGTGCGCCGTACTGCACGAGCGCAATGTGCAATTCTCGTCGCTGCGCCTGCTGGCATCCTCTCGCTCGGAAGGAGAAGTAATAGCCGTAGGTGGAATTCCGTACACGGTAGAATCGCTTCAGTCTGATTCGTTTCAGGGTGTTGACGTAGCACTGTTCAGTGCCGGTGGAAGCATCAGTAAAACGTATGCACCGATAGCTGCGGCAGCGGGTTGTATCGTTATTGACAACAGTAGCGCCTGGCGCATGCACGGTAATGTACCCCTTGTTGTTCCCGAAGTTAATCCGCTCGACGTAGAGCAGCATCACTCCATTATTGCCAATCCGAATTGCTCCACAATTCAGCTGGTGGTGGCTCTGCATCCGCTGCACCGGTTATTTAACATCAAGCGCGTTGTTGTAAGCACGTATCAAAGTGTGAGCGGCGCCGGACAGAAGGGAGTCCGCCAGCTCGAAACCGAAATTGGCGGTGGAACCGCCACTGACCGGATCAGCACTCATAACCTTGCTTACAATACCGTGTTCCATGGTGCAGATCCAGCGTCGCCTGCCGATGCACCTGTCACCGAAGAGGAAGCCAAGATTGTCCGCGAAACCCGACGAATTCTGCATCTGCCGGAATTGCCAATGGCAGTAACCTGTGTACGAATACCGGTAACCGGTGGTCATGCCGAAAGTGTAAGCATTGAGTTTAACAGCGAACTTCCGCCGGTTGAAGAAATTAGGGCGCTCCTGGATTCAGCACCGGGGATCAATATTGTGGACAACCTGGCTGCCGATGTTTACCCAACCCCCCTGTCGGCACAGAATACAGATGCAGTGCATATCGGCAGAATCCGGCGCGATACATCGGTACCGCATGGCCTGCAGATGTGGGTTGTGGCCGACAATCTCAGAAAGGGCGCCGCAACGAATGCAGTACAAATTTTGGAATTATTGCAAAAGTTACAAACTGTTCGTAGTGATAACGCAGAATGAACCACGTTGACCCGGATATGTGTACTGCCTATGGCGTGATAATGGCAGGGGGCTCAGGCGAGCGCTTCTGGCCACTGAGCCGTGCCAACCGGCCTAAGCAGCTGTTGCCGCTGGGAGCAGACGGCCAAACCATGCTTGAAGAAGCAATCCGGCGGATCGAGCCCGTTATTCCTTTGGATCGGATTTTGATTATCACCGGCGGAGCATTGCGCAATGCAATCCTGGATGAATTGCCATGGTTTCCTGCTGATAACGTGGTTGCCGAACCTGCAAAGCGGAATACTGCTCCGTGTTTGGCACTGGCGGCTGCCATCATTGAAGCGCGCCATACTCATGCACAGGCGCATCCGCTGATGGCAGTTCTCACAGCCGACCATTTTATCGGTGATGAGGCGGAGTTCCGCCGGAATGTAGAAACCGCACTAAACCATGCCTGTAGCTGCAACAGCCTGGTAACGCTTGGTGTACAACCAAGCCGTCCCGAAACAGGGTATGGGTATATCGAGGTTGAGGATCATACGTCAGCAGATAGTCCTGTAAAGCAGGTAAAAGCATTTAGGGAAAAACCGGATGCCCCCAAGGCCCTTGAGTACATGCGGGGAGGTAATCACCTGTGGAACAGCGGGATGTTTTTCTGGCGGGTTGATGTATTTATTGAGCAGATGCAGAAGCACTTGCCGGATGTTGGTAATGCTATCAGGCCGTTAGCGAGCTTGCTCCGGAATTCAGCAGGGCATACACCGGCGGACGATGAATTAGGTCGGCTGGCTGCCCTGTTTACTGCACTGCCGAATGTAAGTATTGATTATGGACTGATGGAAAAAGCTGACAGCGTTGCAGTTGTTCCGGTAGGGTTTGTGTGGGACGATGTTGGGAGTTGGGACTCGCTGTACAGATTACGCAACACCAATGATAACGGTACAGTGCATCAGGGAACCGTAATCGACGTGGAGAGCACAAACTGCGTTCTGATCAATGCGGCTGACAGTAGTCACGTGCTTGCCACTGTAGGGGTGCAGAATGTTATCGTGGTGGTAACACCCGATGCCACCCTTGTATGCGCAGGTGATAGGGCACAGCACGTACGAGATGTTGTCAGGGAACTTCGCTCGCAGGGACGTACCGATGTTATCTGATAACCTCCCGGAAGCATACCACATGGTTGCCGTAGCACTTGATCTGCCCGACCCCGGGATGCAGAATTCAAATGCCGATGTCCATCGGCTGAAGGCGATTTTAACCGAGCGAATTACCGAACTGCTAACAAAGAACCCAGAGAAGCTGATGGCAGTCCTCTATCGGCTGGATGTTAGTGAGCATAGTATCAACGAGGTTTTTAATCAGAGTTTGTCGGAAGATCTTGCCGAGAATATCTCGGACCTCATCATTGCACGTCAGATTGAAAAACTGGTCACACGTCGGGCGTACGCACAGCAAAAGGGCGCAGAAGGAGTGTAATGGTAACGTTTTTTCATAACATATCAAATCTGGTAACATGCAGTGCCGGCGGCAGCCATACACGAACCGGTAATGACATGGGATCGGTAGGGGTAATTAAGAACGGAGCAATACTTTTTGATGAGCACATCATTGCTGTTGGTGAAACTGATCAATTAAAAGAGCACTATCCCGATGTAGTTGCAGGTGCAGAACACGTGGACTGTAGTGGCAAAACGGTGCTCCCGGGATTTGTGGACTCACATACCCATCTCGTGTTTGCGGGGACACGGTCACATGAATTTTCGCGCAGGCTTGCCGGCGTCCCCTATACACAAATCGCAGCCGAAGGCGGTGGTATCCTGACCACAATGAATGCAGTGCGGGAAGCATCAGCAGAGCAGATAGCAGCACAGGCAGCAAACCTTGCCCTTTCGGCGTTGCGGCACGGGACCACAACAATCGAGATTAAGAGCGGGTACGGACTCAGTACCAAGGCCGAACTAAAACTTTTGGAAGCTGCCGAGATGGTACGCCGGCAGGTTCCGTCAGAAGTCCACATCACCTTCCTGGGCGCTCATGACGTTCCGCCTGAGTACAGGAAAGCCCAAGCCCCTTACACTCCGGATGACTATGTAGCAGAAATCATTGAAACCATGCTTCCGGCAGTTGTCAGGCAGGGATATGCCACAGCGTGTGATGTTTTTACCGACAAAGGGTTTTTTACGGTTGAGCAGTCCGAAAAGATTCTTCGGGCAGCACGGGATCTGGGTTTGGCAATACATGTTCATGCCGATGAAATTGCCAATATTGGTGCGTCGGCTATGGCAGCACGCTACAATGCCTACAGTGCAGATCATCTTGAATGTATCAGCTCTGAGAACGTTGTAGCACTTGCAGAATCGGGTGTTGTGGCCACACTGTTGCCGGGTACGGCATATACGCTTCGGTTACCGCCACCACCGGCACGAATGATAATTGACAGTGGGGCTGTGGTTGCACTGGCAACAGACTGTAATCCAGGCAGTAACTATAGTGAGAATATGCAACATGTGCTGTCACAAGCCTGTATAATGCTGCACATGAGTATCGAAGAGGCAATTACCGCAGCTACGTTGCACGGTGCACATGCACTACGCATTGCCAACAGGAAAGGATCACTGGAACCGGGGAAGGATGCCGATATCGTTGTGTACAGTGTTCGCGAGTTTACCGACATTGTTTATCATTACGGAATTAACCATGTTGACAGTGTTTTTATTGGCGGTCGGCGGGTTGTTTAATCAGACAGTCCCAATGCCCGGGTAACATCATTGTCAAAAAGCGTACGATTGCTGCCCAGAAGCTCTCGTCGGGCCTTTATCCAATGCTCCTTGTTTGTGCCATAGTGTACCAAAGCTTCTGGTCCTTCGGGCACTTCCATACCCCAGTGGAACGTGAAGGGCACTGATGCAGATTTTAATGCATGAAAAACAGCTTTGTGGAAGTCGCGGGTACCCTGACACTTCACACCTGGCAGTTCAATCACAGCAGTGATCGGAAATTGTGCCATCCCCAGGAAGGCGCGTGTTTGCTTGATATAACGAATAGCAAAGATGCCCGCATAGTTCAGCAGCGGAGTTCCAATGGTACGCAGGAGATGCAGAACTGTGGCGGTGTGCTCTAATGGTATGCCAACCTCAGTGCTGGTGGCCATGCCAAACACCGTTGGTTGCCGGTAGGTGGCGCCCGGTGTGTCCACAAATGGTCCCACATCCTTGTACGACTTATCGAGCAGGGTATGCAACGACTGCGGGATCAGCTCGGGCGACGTATTTCCCACCAGCCCAACAACACCAAGCATGTTGGTGCCCGGCCGAATGTCGGTGTTGGCAGGTGCCGGGATTGTTGCCGTATTGAGTTCCACCCGCTCCATTACCGTGCAGTGCACTGTACCGTTTGAGTTATGGGGATTAACCACGAATGTTACTTCGTTAACAGATGTAGAGTTGATGGACGGGATAAATGTGCGCAGCGCGTCAAAATCAAGCGTCGTTAGGATGTGATCCAGCCCGGAGCCAACAGAAATGGTTCGTCGGACAGCCTTGATTTTATGCAACGGAATCGTGTTGACCAGGAAGCCCATAACAAACCCGCACGAGCCAAAGCTGATAAGTGCTGCATTAAACAAATCATCATTACGCACCAGGCGTGCACCAATACGGTCTGCAAAGTTGTGGGTAACTGCAGGAAGAGTAGCACGCTCCAGCCATAACACGTCATCGGGCTCCGGACCTGTTATAACGTGTATAGCAACAACAGCATCGCTAACCGAACCAAAATGATGCGCCGATGCATGTGTGCCGGTTGATACCGCACCTCCCAACGTCTGATTTGTACACGTACCCGACGTAGGCAGCGTCAGCCCCCTGCCTTCCAGGTACCGGTACACCTCCGGTAGCAGTGTACCGCACTGAAAATAAAATAAGTTAGAGTAGTGGTATGAGCTTTTGCTATCCATGCATCCGTAATCTATCGGGTATTTCAGGGTCAGGTGCCGTGTATTAACCATCAGGTGTGGCGAGGTAGCCACGGCGGACAATGAAAGCCCGCCTCCATAGGCGCGCATGCTGCCGCCCGCATTGCGTACCTGGCCGATAAGCCTGCGAACGGTATCAGCGGTGGCCTGAACATCGGCAAGAACCGTTGTTGGCCTGGGAGGGTATGGCGGCCAAAGTTCAACCAGCCGCTCTACCGACAGCGAAATGCTGTGGTTACGATTAACCCATCGGCCCGTTTCTTCGGTGGTAAAACTTTCTCTCATCGGTTCCTCCGCAGTATCATAAAATTGTAACGATTCAGGTATGAGTTCAGATTTGTAAACTAAATGCAGCAAAACATGGATAGAGTTTGTGCGAAATGTACAAACAATGTGTTTACGTTGTTCCATTTAAGCTCTCTGAATTACCTGAATCCTACAAGAAGCCTCCGTTTCATTCGGGTTGTTTCAACTTTTAGAAGTATTATTGATGATGAGACTGAATTTTTATAATACACTGACAAAGGCAAAGGACGGGCTTTCCCCAAATAACGGTGTACAGGTTCGCATGTACAGTTGTGGCCCTACCGTTTACAATGTGGTTCACCTGGGGAACCTTCGATCGTTTCTGACTGCAGATGTCATTCAGCGAACAATACGCGTAATTGGCGGCTACCCGGTGCTCTGGGTGATGAACATTACCGACATTGATGACAAAACAATACGTGATTCCGCAACCGGCAGCGGTGCCTGGCTTTCAGAAATGGGAGTGCAGACTACCGATCCGATGGAAAATCTAAGGTTGTTTACTGCATACTATATCAGGCAGTTCCACGCCACACTTAGCCAGTTTGGTATTGACATTACAGATTTTTATGCTCAGCCTCGTGCAACGGATTACATTGAACCTATGCAGCAAATGGTTCGTGAGATCCATAAGGCAGGCTTTGCCTACGTCCGCGAAGGATCAGTGTATTTTGATGTGAACGCTTACAGCCGTGAGCATGAGTACGGTCAGCTTTACACGATTGACCGCGAAAATTTTAAGGAAGGTGTGCGCATCGATGCCGATGAGTACGACCGTGACTCCGTGAGTGACTTTGTACTCTGGAAGGCGCATAAACCCGGGGAACCCGCATGGGATTTTGTCTGGGCGGATGGAACGAACCTTCGGGGGCGGCCCGGGTGGCACCTGGAGTGTTCCGCAATGTCGAAAGAAATTTTTAAAACCCTGCCGTTCGATATTCATACCGGTGGAGTTGACCTGAGATTTCCGCACCATGAGGACGAACTGGCACAGTGCTGTGCTGCCCATTATGGTACGGGAGAAACGCCCCAGCCTTTTACCGGACAAAGTGCTTTCTGGATTCATAATGAATTCTTAGAAGTTGAAGGTAGGAAGATGAGCAAGTCAGCAGGCAACTACTACACACTCCAGGATCTGATTAAAAAAGGTTATAACCCACTGGATGTCCGCTATGCCATGCTTGGGGCACATTACCGAAGTGTCTATAACTTCACCGTTGAAGGACTGAAGGGGGCTTCGGCTGCCCGAAAACGGATTCAGGAGTATATCTGGGATTTGCTTGATTGTGCGGGTATTGCCGAACTGCCTCCTGAGAAAGCCGGTATTGCTGAAACTAATCCGTTGGAAGGTGTACTGAATGCTTTGGCCGATGATATACATACACCTCGGGCTCTTGCCGAACTTCACCAGTTTATTGGCTCACATCCCGCAACCGGAGTTGCACCACAACAGGCGCTCAGCATACTTTCGGCACTGAGCCTTGTGAATGGTGTTTTTAATGTCTGGACATTTCAGGGCCGACCCACCGTGAACATACCCCAGGAGGTTATTAACCTGGCGGAACAGCGACTGAAGGCGAGAGCCGCTAAAGACTGGACGGCCAGCGACGTCCTCCGCGACGCAATATCGGCCATGGGATGGACAGTGCTGGATACCAGGGATGGTTATAAACTAGAGCCGTTCAATGAATAGTGATGTTCGGAGTGACGTTGTCGTAATTGGTGCCGGTGCCGTTGGCACTGCTCTAAAGCCATTTGTGTTGGATGTTGTTTCACATGCACAGTTTGAACAATGGCTAAAACCCGATCAAACACGCTGTGTGCTAACGATACTTGCTGTGCCCGACACTCACATCCGGTTAGTTGCCGAACGCATTGCCAAGGTTCTGCATGATGGCAACAACGCTGTTATTGCGCATGTGAGCGGACTCAACGGCCCGGACGCCCTTCACGCACTACAGGAGTGCGGCTGGAATACGGCAGCAATGCATCCGTTTCAGACGTTCCGGAATAACCGGACTACTTGCGTGAGCGGTATTGGCTGGGGTGTTGAAGCTGACGATGCGGCTGCGGCGGTAATACGGACGTTTATTGAACGTACCGGCGGGAAGATGCACCATTGGCATCATCTCTCGCAGGAACAGCGTTTGCAGTACCATGCCGTTGCAGTTGCGGCAAGTAATATGCTGTATGCATGTTTTGACCTGGCCGTTTCACTGGCACATCAGGTGGGGATACCGCCGGAGGACTTTATTCCGCCAATTGCTCAAACCACGCTTGACAACGTGAGGGAGGCACTTCTGAGCAGTGAAGGCGAGGTGGAATTTCCGGTGACCGGCCCACTGGCACGCGGACAGTTTGATGATGTCCTGCGTCAGCTGCAGGCTCTGCCCGGGGCTCAGCAGAAGCAGTACGCTGTGTTAACCATGGGGCTGCTTGAAAGTCTGTCGGACAGATTTACCAACGAACAAACTGCAGAAATCCGCAAACACCTGCTGAAGTTTATCCGTGAACAATGAACGTTTTGATTCGTCAGAATAGAAACCGGTGGTCAAAAAGCAAGAGAACAACTAAACAACAGTAGCAATTGCATCACGCATGGCGCTGATGTTTTTTGCAATATCGCCATGCATAATGCCACTGCCACTTACAAGAACCTGAGCGCCTGCATTCACAACTTCTTTAGCATTCGAAATCTTAATCCCACCGTCCACCTCGATAAGAACGTTACCCATTCCATGAGTATCAAGCCACGATCGTAGCGTGGAACAACGGTTCAGGAATGACGGGATGAAGTTTTGTCCACCATACCCGGGATTTACGCTCATGAGCAGGATAAAGTCGCAGCTCTCGGCTGCCGCAAACGCAAAATCCAGTGGTGTAGCCGGATTCAGAGCCAGACCAGCCTTACAGCCCAGTTGCCTGATTCGGTTTAGAGTGCGATGGCTGTGTTTGCATACTTCGGCATGTACACTTATCCACGAAGCCCCCGCTGCTGCAAACTGTTCAACCTGATGGTCGGCATTCTGAACCATCAGGTGTACATCTACAGGGAGTGCCGATACCTCCCGTACTGCATTCATGATGGCAGGCCCCATAGTGATGGGAGGTACGAAGTGACCGTCCATCACATCGTAATGTAAAATATCGGCACCGCCGTTTTCGCATTGCCGAACGGTATCACCCAGGGCTGCAAAGTTGGCCGAGAGGAGTGAAGGGGCTATATAGATCATGCTCAGGTAAAAGTTAAATAGTAAAAAAGCAAAACATGGAGTGCTACGGACCGCCGGTAATGATCCCAAGCTGCAGACCATAGGGCGTAACACCCTCGTTGGTGAACCACATCCCAACCACTGTTGCCTGAACCCTAATGTTGGACGTGATCTCGGCACATGCACCGACGCCGGCCTGTGATGCCCATCCGAACGTCATTGACGGATCGGTGAAAAAGTCAAAGCCGGCAAGACCCGAGTTTGATGACGCACCCATCCCTGTTGTCAGGTACGAAAAAGCGCCAAGGCGTGCCGTCCCGGCCAGCCATACGCCCAAGCCCCCTTCCAATGCCATCGCATCCCGCCTGCGGATACACGTAGTGATAAAATTCAACCCGGCCCACCAGCGCCTGTCATCGTCAATACTGCTAAAGAAGCAAAAACCAAACCCATCGTTATGCCGGTTGTTATCCTGAGGCAGCCATACGCGGTGGACAGATACCAGGCCCCAGGCATTGGACGGAGCACTGCTGGTTCCCAGCTCAGTCTGTGCCCGCAATGGCAAAGCAAGAAGCATACACAACAGAACACATATTCGCATTACCGAAAAATAACCAGAAAGAATTTCTCCCTGCGTGAATTGTCGGCATCATAGCTTTGCCTATGCAGAAATCAATCATACTCTCTGGAATGCAGCCCTCCGGCGAGCTGACGTTTGGCCATATTGCAGGCGCACTTCGCAACTGGGTTGTGCTGCAGCGCACCTATGAATCGCTGTTTTGTGTGGTGGACTTGCATGCGATTACGGCAAGACAGGAGCCAGCGAAGTTGCGTAAGTGGACGCTTGACGCGGCAGCAATGTACATGGCGGCCGGGGTTGACCCCGAGGTAAGCACAATTTTCGTGCAGAGCCATGTGCCGGAACACACTCAGCTTGCGTGGGTGCTTACATGTTTAACCGGCATGGGTGAATGTATGCGGATGACTCAGTTTAAAGACAAGAGTCAGCAGCATGCCGACAATGTAAATGTGGGGTTGTTTACCTACCCGATTCTGATGGCCGCCGATATCCTGCTGTACAATGCACATCTTGTTCCCGTTGGCGAAGATCAAAAACAACATCTTGAGTTAACGCGCAACCTTGCGGAACGGTTTAATCACCGGTACACCGACACCTTTGTTGTGCCGGAACCGTACATCCCAAAGGAAGGTGGACGCATCATGTCGCTCCAGGAGCCAACAAAAAAAATGTCGAAGAGCGACCCCAACCGGGGTGCAACCATCTTTCTGACTGACACCGACGCTGAGATCAGGAACAAAATTCGTCGGGCGGTTACTGACTCCGGAAGCACAATTGAGTTTAACGAGGAAACTCGTCCCGGCATCTCGAATCTGATAACGTTACTGCACATCGCAACGGACGTACCCTGTAACACCATTGTGAGCGAGTGGTCTGGTGTTTCGGGTTATGCTGATTTTAAAGAAGCCGTAGCAACCGCTGTTACAGACTACGTCAGGCCTATTCGTGAACGATTTCTTGAAATTCGCGCCAATACGGATCGCCTTGAAACTATTTTGGGGGAAGGGGCTAAGGCAGCGCAGGATCGGGCAAGAAAGACGCTGCGGAAGGTGTATAAAAAAACGGGATTTATCCCGCTCGGATAACGGTTGGGTAGTATATTGGTGAGTGAACATTTTTACAGATTATACATTTTGATAGTATTGCCATGTCGTTACGATTAACTCCCGTACCAACACCCAAGCCCGTTGCTGACCTGCTGAGCGGCTTAAACCCGCAGCAGGCGCAGGCGGTGTCGTGCACCGGGGGACCGCTTTTTATTATCGCCGGTGCAGGCAGCGGTAAAACCCGCGTCCTTACAGTCAGGATTGCCAACCTGCTTGCATCCGGAGTTTCGGCACACTCGATTCTTGCGCTTACCTTTACCAATAAGGCCGCTAAGGAGATGAAGGAGCGTATTGAAACACTTGTGGGCAGTCATGTTGTGCACGGAATGTGGGTGGGTACCTTTCATTCGATGTTTTCGAGGATATTACGGCGCCATGCCGACCTCATTGGATATACAAATTCGTTTACAATTTATGATGCCGATGACCAGCTTGCAGCGGTGAAAGCCGTGATGGCGACGCTTGGTATCTCGCAGCAATTGGTGGCACCTGCTGCTGTACGGGCACGGATATCGGGTGCAAAAAACGCACTAATCGGCTGGCAGGATTTTGAGCGGGAAGCTACTACACCCAACGAGAGGCAGATTGCTCAGATATTTCAGGAATACGAAAAACGGTTGCATCAGAGCAACGCCATGGATTTTGATGACTTGCTGATCAACACCATTCAGCTCTTCCGGAGCCAGCCACAGGTGCTTGAGGAGTATCAGGATAGATTCAGGTATATCATGGTTGATGAATACCAGGATACCAACAAGGCGCAGTATATCGTTATCTCGATGCTTGCCCGTAAATACCGCAACCTGTGCGTTGTTGGTGATGACGCACAGAGCATTTACCGGTGGCGTGGCGCCGATATTAACAACATCCTGTCGTTTAAACGCGACTATCCCGAAGCCACCGAGGTACGCCTTGAACAGAATTACAGAAGTACCAAAACCATACTTGCAGCAGCAGACTCGGTGATATCACGGAACAGCAGGCAGTTAAAGAAGTCACTGTGGACTGAGAATCCCGACGGAGAAAAGATTGCTCTCTTCTCGTGTCGGGATGACAGGGAAGAAGCTGCAACCATTGTTAGCTACATCAGGGAGCAGATCTTTAACAAAGGTACCGATTACAAAGACGTCGCGATTTTGTATCGGACCAATGCGCAGTCGCAGGCATTGGAAGACGCTTTGCGCAGAGAAAATCTGCCATATCTGATTGTAAGCGGAGTTAGCTTTTACAAGCGTAAGGAAGTGAAGGACACCATTGCATACCTGCGGTTGCTCGTTAATCCGTCTGACACAGAAAGTATCCTGCGAGTAATCAATGAACCCGCCCGGGGGATTGGTGCCACCAGCCTGCAGCGTCTGCAAGAGCACGCAAGCCGATACAACAAAACCCTGTACCAGACTATGCTGGATGTTGGCGCTGTAGAAGGCCTCCAGAAACGGATTCAAACCCAGGTTGCGGATTTTGTTGCTATGGTTGAACGTTTCAGGCAGCGCATGAACCAAGAGCCCCCTGCCTCACTTGCGCAAGCATACATTCATGCTACCGGTATAATGCAGATGTATAAACAGCAGAACACCGATGAAGCTGAAGACAGATATAACAATATTGACAGAGTTCTGTCGCACATCGCAGAGCAGCAGGACCTCGATGCTACCCTTACGCTTGCCACCTACCTTGAGCAGGTTGCGCTTGTAAGTGAACAGGACGACCCGCAACTCGGCAGTAACCGGGTATCGCTGATGACGATGCATGCAGCAAAGGGGCTTGAGTTCCCGCTTGTGATAATAGCCGGGCTAGAACAAGGCTTGTTTCCATTGCAAAAGGCCGAGACTGACAGCGCAGAGATGGAAGAAGAGCGGCGGCTGTTCTACGTTGGAATTACCCGTGCGCGCGAAATGCTGGTACTTACGTACGCTGAACGCAGATTCCGATTTGGTGAAATTGGCTTTTCCAGACCATCACTTTTTTTGAGCGAAATTGATGCTGAATGCCTAAGCATGACAGGCCGTGTGCTGGCAGCAACACCTACGCCACATGCAGGTACATTCACGTCGGGCGAGGCAAAAAAACAGCATCGGAGTCCGTACTCTCAGCTGCCCGAAACAACATCGTATTCGCAGATACCCAGGCCTAATCGGTACTCCGGTGCCGTACCCCAAAAACCGGGATCAGGGCCGGCAGGTGATGCAAACATGTACAGTGTTGGGCAACGGGTACGGCATCCGCTCTTTGGAAACGGACGCATTGATAGTTTAAGCGGGACTGGTTCGCAGTCTAAAGCCGTTGTTCAATTTGAAAGCGGACAGAGGAAGCACCTTATGCTATCGTATGCCAAACTTGAGATCTTGTAAGTTTCTGTTCCGGTTAGGTCTGGCCACAGTGCCCTGCACCACAGCACTTGCTGTCTGCCGGTGCTTATTAAAAGCCCAACAGTAATTCGGTTATTTAGCCCAACAGTAATTCAGTTTTTTTACTGAGCTAAATGCAAACGCATTTCCGGGTTATTAGGCAGCGCGAGGGACGGTAAACGTGATATTGGTTCCCACGCCGTACGTGCTCTGAATGTCGAACGTACCACCGTGGATCTCAACCAGACGCTTTGCAATCACCAGGCCCAGACCAACGCCCTGTTGCTCCTGAACCTGTCTGCGAAACTGGCGATAGGCCCCAATTTGACGCAGCTCCTGCTCCTTCATCCCAATACCATGGTCGCTGATTGAAAAGACAACCTTTGATTTCTGAGGATTTGCCGTGAGTGTAACAGGTGACCCTGCAGGAGAAAAGTATAGAGCATTGTCAAGTAACTCGCAGGTAACCTTGTTAAGGTGACGTTCAAGCATTGATACCGGGACACCATCCACGTCCAGCGAAATGGTGAGATCTTTACGGCGGTGGTGCAATTCGGCAACATACGTTGCCGTATCATACACGATGCTTCCAGGTTCGATGGTTTTAAACTGCCGCATGCGCTCAACATGTAACGGATTCTCGGCCAGTGTCTCGATTTGAGCATACATCAGGAAGTTATCCGTTACCCGAAGCAGACGGCGGGCGGCAGAGAGGACCTCTCCGCTAACCTCACGAATTTCTGCAGGAGTAACTTCCAATGCATGTCCATGAAGGTAGGACGACTGGCCGATAATATCCGTAAGTGGAGTGCGATATTCGTGTGGCAACGCATATAGTAACGATGTGTGGCGCGCCACGCTGTCAGTAAGGTCAGATCCAGCAGGTTTCTGCGAAATCATGGGCTGAATTGTCATTATTGAGTTAATTCCTGCATCCGATAATGGGTAGGAAAGTATCCCGTGCGGTAAATTGGTACCCGGTCGGAGCTTGGCCGATGATACAAGCGCAATAAACGGAGTGTCGGAATGAAGTCCGGCCTTGATAAGGTCTTCCCTAATGTCAGAAGAAGTAATAAACTCCTCGTCCAGGATTACTACAGTTGGGCGGTGGGAACGAACAATTACCATAGCCGCCTGGGCACAGTCGGCTACCAATACCGAAACACCGGCACCTACCAGGCGCTGGGCAGTGTTCGTTCTGCGCTCCTGGTTCGACGCTACCAGTAAAATCAATTTGGGTGTTTGACTGTTCATCATGGTTGTGACCTTTCAACTTGTTCCTCAACTACAAATGCAAACTATCGAGTTAAAATGGCCGATAAAAGTTAGAAAGTGTCCGTTTGTTACATGGCAAAAAGAGGACTCAAATGTTACGTAAAAATACGTATAAGCCTCTATTTGCAGCTTCTTTAGCCATAATTTGTACCATGCTAAGTTTGGGAAATTTTCAATATGTTACATCGCAAGAGGTAAATTCTTTATTAAAAAAAACAGAATACGTAGTTTTACCAAGTATTGATTTTAGCGTGGATAAATTGGCTAACACCTTTATTTTCACGGGGTTACTTCAAATGGACCTCCCGGTGGCGGGTGGACGACTTTTTTTATATAATCAGTACCGTGGTTCGGCTTTTCGTACAACGACGACGGCTGTGCGTGATGATGAGGAGGCGAATGTTACATACCGGTACCCAGTTTCGCCTGACATAGCAGTGCTTGGGCGTAGTTCGTGGGTGTTGTCTCGTGACAGCAGGCTGGTTGGACTGAGTTCGCTTGAGCGTCTTAATGGGGCGGCTGGAGTCGTGGTGACCTTGCCGGGCAATCTGGAGTCTGAGGCAATTGCAGGTGTTGAGCGGACTACGCAGTTGGGGGTTACCACGACAGGTCCGTTGGTAGCGGTCCGGGCCGTTCTGGAGCCAACAATGGTTGACGTAGTAGAGCTGGCAGGCGATGTTCTTGGAGACTGGCATAGGATCGATGACACCCGAACAAATTCTGATATTGTTTTTCGGATGAGTGTGCGCCAGGTCTCGGCTGATAGTTCGGAGCTGATGGCTGATGTATCAGGTCAGCAGGTAGGACGGCAGTATCTGACGTCGGTGTCTGGAAGCAGTACGCCCGATGCTGTTGAAGAGCGTGTAGAACGCAATATTCACGCAACAAGCAGTGTGCGCTACATGCTGCAACCCGCCTTTGGAGTATCGGCAAAAGGGAATGCATGGTTTACAAGGGTTGCAAGGGGCTTTGGCAACCCGGTAGATAACGCACCACTATCTGCAATAACGCGAACACTTACCGAAGGTGTTGTTGATGCCGAGGGGGCAATCCTATGGCACGGCTCACAGTTTGCGATAACGGCCGGACTGGGATTGTATATCCGAATGGAGGAAAATACGGTTGACCGTAGGTTTGATGTTGCCGACGCAGATCTAACCTCGTTTCAGCAGCAGGAGTTTATGCGCGACAACCGCACCTATCGTTCCCGTGCCTTTATTCAGGGCTTGTATGTTCCTACGGAAAAGGATTCGGTATCGGTTGATTATTCCTGGTGGCTGCTTCGTTATGATACTCCAAGCGATGGCAATGCCGATGACCGAGATGAACTCAACACGTCTGCACTGGTTAGGTATTCCCGGCGTATGAGCAGTACGCTTCAGGTTGGTGCGGAGCTGGGACTACGTAATACACACCTGGTATTTCTGAAAGCTGCCCGCAGTGCATTTAATAATCAAAATTATGTTATTCGGTTTACACCGTTTCTTTCGATTTCAGCGGGGATCCTTCAGGCAGTCCCACAGATGGAGATACTTGCCAATTATACTGTTTATGATTTTGAGGGTAAGGGGGCTTCGGCACGTTCATACAGTTTTCGCCAGCTTTCGTATCGCGACAGTGTGAGGCTGAAAATCCTACCAACCATTACATTGGAACTGCCACTACTAGTCCGCTATTTTGAGCGAAGCGTGCTTCTGTGGTCAAGCTTCTCCGAAACACCTCAGGCGGGGTCGCTGGAGTATCTCGTCAGTGCCCTGCTGATAGACAGGTCGGTGTCCGGTTGCGATATCGGAGCAGGAGTCCGGTTGTATACATTGGAACAGGCGTCACTGGAGTCGCCGTTGGGTACCTCGAATATCATGAATGCGGTGTATTCCATAGCACCCGAGGCGGTGCTTCGGTATCGTACACGTGCGGGTTCCGAGTTGCGGTTCAGCGGTTGGTACGAGTTTCAGGAGCTGCGTCCATCCGGTAACCGCGAGCTACCCAATTTTATCCTGAGTGCCAGGATTGTACTATGACGGTACCGGGTTCACAAATGGTGATAACGCTTCCGTCCACACATGGTGCAGCACGGCTACTTCAGCCGGCAATGGCGGCGGCAGTCATACAACATTCATCTGTTGAGGCTGAAGACCTTCGGCCGGTGATCCTTGCCGTTACTGAGGCAGTAACAAATGCGTGCATTCATGGCAACAAACTCAACCCTGCACTGGAGGTTACGGTGCACCTTGCCTGTGAGGCCAACCGGTTAACGGTCAGCATCACCGACTGCGGGAGTGGATTCAGCCCCGACGAGGTGCCCGATCCTCGTACGGACGACAGGGTGATGCAACCGGGGGGGCGCGGGTTGCTGGTGATGCGGGAGCTGGCAACAGAGCTCCGGTTTGAACGCCTTGAAAGAGGGATGCAGGTGCTTATGGTGTTTCAGTTTTGAAGCGCATATTTACCCATCATGTCAAATTCAAGATTAACCTGACCTCCGGTATCAAGGAGACCTACTGTTGTGTTTGCCAGGGTATGTGGTATTAGGGCTACTCTGAGCCAGGCCTCATCCGCTGATAGCGGGCTAATTCCGGCTACGGTCAGCGATACACCGTCAACACAAACCGAGCCGGTGAGAATCACATTCCTGCGCCATTGAGGTGGGAATTCGATGACAAGCTCCCTGCCTGCAGATCGCCCGATCACATCGCGAATTGTTCCTACGGTGTCGATATGACCCTGTACGAGATGTCCTCCTACACGGTCACCAAGCTTCATCGCCCGTTCCACGTTTACAGGTGTTCCTTCTGTGAGGCGTCCCAGTGTGGTTTTGTGTAGAGTTTCGTTCACGACCGTAAACCGTAACGTGGTGCCGGCAACCTCTTCAACGGTAAGGCAACATCCCATTACGGCAATGCTGTGATCTGCGAGTGTGCCGGAAATAATGGCAGGAGCATCAAGAATAAGGGTAACAGAATCAGGGTGACGCTGTACAGATACAATGGTTCCAACAGATTCAACGAGGCCGGTAAACAAGTGTATAGTCTCCGAGATTGATTAATGACAATGGGTGTTGTGGCAGGAGTCGCCAACATCTCCGGCATACTGGTGCCTTGATACTGGTTTACTGCTTAAGCTCATCAAACTTGGCCTTCATTGTAGGATTGCCGTGGGTGAGCTTCTTGATCGTGAGATCCTCCGCCTTTTGATTTGCCAGCCGAAGATTATTATCGGACGAGAGTAAGGCTTCCTTGGTTTTCTGCAGGTGATCAATAGTTTTATCAATTTCATCGATTGCTGTTTTAAACTTCCTGCTTGCCAGTTCGTAATTCCTGGCAAAGCCTTCTTTAAAGGCGTTGATTTTACTTTCGAAATTGGTAATGTCCACGCTCTGGCTTCGGGCCAGGGCAAGTTCAGCCTTGTACTGTACAGCATTTAATGCGGCATTACGTAAAAGGGTGATTATCTGGATGAAGAACTGCGGCCGAATCACGTACATCTTCTTGAATCGGTGCGACACATCAACAATACCGGTATTATAGAGCTCGCTGTCGGCCTCGAGGAGGGATACAAGGACGGCGTACTCGCAGTTTTTCTCGGCCCGGTCTCTGTCCAGCTCCTTCAAGAAGTCTTCATTCTTACGCTTTGTGGTTGTCGAGTCCGATTCGTTCTTCATTTCGAACATAATCGAGATGATTTCAACACCATTTTCATCGGTTTCCCTAAAGATATAGTCACCCTTACTTCCGGAGCGTGCGTCGTTGTCTTTTTCGAAGTATGCTCTTGGGAAAGCTGTTGCGCGCAGCTTGTTAAATTCGGTTTCGCAGTGCTGTTCAAGAGTTTCGCCAATCATTTTGGTTGACAGGCGCACCTTCATGTCTTTGTGCAGAGCAATTTCTTCGTCCTTACTCTTAATGATGAAATCTCTTGTCTTTAATTCAGCCTGAAACTTCTCGGTTAGCGTTTTTTCGAGCAGTAACTTTTCGTTCTCTGCATTTCGCAGGGTCTGTCTGAGCTCATCACGTTCTTTTTCGATATCTCTGACAGCGGTGGTGATGGTAAGTTCTTGTTCTATTTCTACCCGTCGGAACTCCTGCTTCAGCTGAATGATTTCGGAGTCTCGCTTATGTACCTCCTCCTTCAACGTCAGCTCTGACGTCTTTTCCAGCTGGTTCAGCATTTGTTCCTTTGCGGCCAATTCCTCACGAAGCTGGTTCGTGACTTCGGCAACAGCTTGGGCAACAGCGCTTTGCTTTTCCTTTTCAGCGGTGCGTAGATTCCTCTGGAGCTCTTCCTCGAACAGATGATCCCGGATTTGCCGCGCAATGTTTGCGTAGCTGGCTTCATCAATTGTGAAAGCTTCCTTGCAATTGGGACAGACGATCTGGTTCATGATTTTCTGTAGGCAGTGGTACAGTGCGTTGGTAACGTATGTCTGCGTGCCGTTCTTTTGTCCGGTAATCTTCGGCACAGGCCACTGGCAGCTGTTGCGGCCAGGCAAATGCAATATAGGTGAAACAGATAAATACATTTGCTGACGCTGGCTGTACAGTGTGGTCTGGAGCGCCGTGGACAATCCTTACCCTCTCATGTATCCGGCATCATCATGGAAACAAGTAAATTGTTGGTTTCTTTGTGCAACTAAGCGGGGAAAAATGTGGAACATCAGCGGTACATAGCCATTGGGGCAGCGCATCGTGAGCTTGAGCACGTATTGCAGTGTGGCACGGTATCCCAAATGGTGCAGAGTGTTCCGGCAAATGCGGTAATCGTACTTCCAACAATGAATCACCGAACGGAATGGCGTCGTGCCTGGGCGCAGTACAGGGCAACCGAGGCGGTTCCGTTGCTGTTTACCTTCCCGCAGCTTTATGAATGGCTTTTTCGTGCCGGTAATACCGATACCGTGCAACAGCTCCAGGTGCATGAGTGCACCATGCTGCTGGATGCTGCACTCACACATGCCGGGGTTGAATTCCAACCGTCGGGGTTTAACGCACTAAGTGTGCTTCGGTGGAAACAGGAAGGTCTGACTCCGGCAACAGCATTACAACTGTTACCAAGTGACAACGGTGTTATGCTCTATCCCGGATCGGAAGAGAAGATACGTATCTGGGAACAGTATGAAATCCTAAAAGGTGATAATACGTTTGACTATGCTGATGTTGTGCAGCATGTTATTTCAACCGTCCCATCTATTCCTGAAAAACTTCCGCAGACCGTACTGGTAGTTGCAATGCACGGCCTATCGCAATGCGATCGAGAATTATTATGCGTCTTACGGGAGACCGGAGTAAGCGTTGGAATACAGTTTGCACCCGCTCCCAGTGAGGGCAACTCCAGTTTAGAAGCTCTGCAATGGTTACTGCTACATGGTTTTTCTCAACCCGAACATCAGGAAGAGGCAGGGACCGAGCCGAAATTTGCTACACACATTTTTCAGGCACCTACCGTGCGCAGTGAAGTCAGGCGGGTGCTTGGTGCTGTAAAGGAGCTGCACAATGCCAAGGTAAGCCTGCACAACATTGCCATCGTGCCGGTGGTGCCGGATATTTACAAACCTCTTCTTTTGGAATATGCAGCAAACTCGGTTCCGCTTGCCATCGTGAACGAACAGAAACTCTCAATGTGTGCTGCTGCACAGCTTCTGCATGGTGTGGTGGAGTTCCACTTACACGGCTGGCGAACGCGTGACCTTATCATGCTTCCGTTTGACGGTGCGCCGCAGTATGCACCCGAATACCGTGCGTTGAGGGAAACAGCCGAGGTGCTCCGGATGATTGGAGGAAACGGTGTGCACGAGTGGGTTGAACGGATCCGAAGTAACAACCTTAGCTCACAGGTAATGACTGACATTAAAAAGATTGAGAACATTGAAAGGCACCTTCTTCACAGTAGTGCTGAACGTTTCACCGGAGCACTGAAGCAACTCCTGCCGGATACCGAAACTCCGGAACGACAGCACCTGCTGGCAAGTCTTGACGAGTATGCGGGATCAGCCAAACGTACTGGTCTGATTCACGAGTCTGCCGGTGTTCATCTTGCGCGATGGTGGAAGATTGTTGAGTCCATCACTGTTAGTAGTCTAAACCCCGATGCAGGTAGCATTGCCGTTTTACAGCCAAATGAGCTGCGGTCATTACGATATGAGTATGTTTTTGTGCTTGGGATGACAGACGGTAATCTCCCGTCGCTCAGGGAAGATCCGGTAAATGAGCTCCTTATTGGACACCGGCAACGTGACCTTGAGCAGGAGCAGTGGACTGATGTGGTTACTTCAGTAACCAAACTACTGGTTGCCAGCTATCCTGCTTTTGTAGATGATGATCCCACGATTCCATCGCAGTTCCTCCCCAACGTGCCGCAGGTACCCTCTTCTCTTAAGAGTTTAACACAAGAGTATGATGATGTAGTGCTCAACGAAGCAGACAGCAGGTTTTATCTGGATCCTTGCGAGTATCGCGGTGAGATTTTCCAGCAGGCACTTCAGAAGGGAGATCTGATTTCAGAGACAGAACACTACCTGAAAACGGTAATCGAACAACCAATTAACCCGTCCCGACTGGATACCGCCATTGCATGTCCATACAAGTACTATGCGTCAGCAGTGCTTAAAGTTGCCGAGACCGACATGCCTTCAGATGAACTTCACCCTACTGAGAGAGGTACGATTTTTCATGAAGTTGCAAAGGAGCTGTTCGAATCGTACAAGCCTACAGGAGCCATCCCCGCCGGTAATCCGGCCGAGATCCCTGAGCATTCTGTTAACCTGGAAGAGATAGACTTTAGTGAACTCGTAGCAAAGGCATGCTTGATCTACCAGGAGAAGCGGACACGCTACCCTGGCGGATATCCAATGCAAACGGTGGAAGACGGGATGTTGGTGAGCAACGGACGTCGAAGCGGCATCCTGAGCCGTTGGCTTAGGATGGAACAGCAAGTTGCAAAAGATACTAAATTCAGACCATGGTTGTTTGAGTTTGATCAGTTTGATGTTGAGCTTGACGATTATAGTCCGCCCCGAAAAGTAAACTGTAAGGTTGACAGAATTGACGTACGAAGCACTGATGGACAGCTGGAGTTCATGATTGTTGACTATAAACTAAGCCGTAGCTCCATACCATCGGTAATCAAAATACGATGTGGTGAAAGCACACAGGCTGCACTGTATATCAGGGTGGTCCAGCAATGGCTACACAATAACAATATCCCGGGCACGGTTGTTGGCATGTGCTATCATACGTTTGGCCGGGAGGTAAGGTCGGCAGACGATCCGAATACGAGATCATGGCTGGGCAGGCAAGGCCCGAGCGCTGATGCGGTTGATACGGCAGCCGACATTCTTGTGCATACACGTCAGGCTGCTGACCGAATCAGATCGGCCTACTACTCGGTGCAACCGTTAAAAAATGCCTGCGAAAAGTGCTCGTACAGTGAAATCTGCAGAGTATCCGATTATGGAGAGGTACATCCCTAACTAACTGAACAGACGTATTTATGGCAAAGCGAACCAAGAGAAAACGGCAGGAGCTCAGTCCATCTGAACTTACCTGGAAATGTCCGAACACATTATTACCCTTCAAATCAACACGTGAATTAAAGCCCCTTAGCAGAATCGTAGGGCAGGACAGAGCCGTTGATGCGCTCCGGCTGGGCGCACGAATACGGTCACAGGGGTATAACATCTGGGCATCAGGTGTAGTGGGTACCGGCCGGATGACAACGATACGGGGGATCCTGGACGAGTTTAAGGCGGAGAGCCCACAGTTAAGTGACTTTGCCTATGTAAATAATTTTAAGAGCGAGGATGCTCCGGTTTTACTTCGATTTCACGCCGGAGAAGGGCGTGTGTTTTGCAGAATGATTGATGATGCCTACGCTTTTCTTGCGCGTCGCATTCCCCATTTATTCGAAGAAGAAGGATTTCAGAAAGGCAGAAAGGAAATCATTCAGCGGTATCAGGCTCAAGAACAGCAAATCCTGGTTGAGTTCGATCAAAAGTTACGTCCCGAAGGCTTTGTACTTGGCCACATCCAGGATGAAGAGGGCAATACCCGAACCGAGGTCTTTCCGTTTATTGATGGGAAGCCCACAACACCGGAAGAGCTGGAGCAGATGTTTCAGGAAGGGAAGATTACCGCCCAGCAACTTGCCGCGATCAGAGATGCCTATAGCCGGCACCGGGACAGTTTGAATGACATTGGCAGACGCAGCATGCGAATAATGACCGACTTCCGGAAGGAACTCTCACAGTACGATCAATCGGCTGTTGGCCTGCTGATAAAAGGAGTGTTTGATGATGTGCGCAGGTCGTTCCCGCGCGACAGGGTGTCGGCATTCCTTGATGGAGTAACACGGTATATTCTTGACAACCTGGAATCATACGTGAAGGTTAGCTCTGCAAAACTCACAGGTACAGTGGACGAGGCTACCGAGGAACTAAGCACGGAAATTGTACGAGTGCTGAGTGTTAACCTGATTCTTGATAACTATGACCAGCGGGAAGCACCCGTCGTTATCGAAACATCACCAACCTATGCCTCACTTTTTGGAATTATTGAGCGTCGGCTGGATGCCCGAGGCTATACCACAAGTGACTTCACTCAAATCCGTGCCGGCTCGGTTCTGAAGGCTGACGGCGGCTTTATCGTTTTGAATGCGATGGACGTGCTGGCTGACCCCGTTATCTGGCAGGCATTAAAAAAAGTGATATTGTACGGTAAGGTTGAGCTACAGCCCATCGATGCACAGAGTCAGCTCACAGCAATCAAGCCCGATGCAATCGAGGTTAACGTCAAGGTAATACTTCTTGGCGATCCATCCATCTACCTGGCCTTATGGGATGGCGAAGAGGACTTTCATAAAATGTTTAAGATTCATGCCGAGTTTGACGATTTAACTGACAGAACGCCGGCAATGATTAAAGATTACGCGTCGTTTTTTGCCAAGATGGCCGAGCAAGAAAACCTGTTACACTGCGACACGTCGGGAGCGGCTGCCTTGATCGAGTGGGCAGTGGCCTATACCGATTCGCAGGAGAAGATTACGCTGCAGTTTAGCTACGTTGCTGACTTGATGCGGGAATCAGACTTTTTTGCTCGGGCTGCAGGCGCCAGTCTGATTGCCCGCACCCACGTTCGAACGGCCCTGGAACAGCGCCGTTGGCGTAGCAACAGCGTTGATGAACGCCTGCGCGAACAAATTGTAAAAGGCAGCCTGCTGATTGATGTTGAAGGCAGCAGGGTAGGGCAAATCAATGGACTGACGATTTATCAGAGCGGGATCATGGCATACGGTAAACCATCTCGGATTACTGCAACCGTGAGCGCTGGGAATGCAGGGATCATTAACATCGAACGTGAAGTCGATATGTCGGGTCCGATTCACAACAAGGGTGTTCTAATTCTATCGGGTCTGCTCAGATCGATCTTCTCACGCTCCCAGTCGATGAGCTTTACTGCAAGTATTGCCTTTGAACAGTCGTATGGCGGAGTGGACGGAGATAGCGCCAGCGTGGCAGAGATAATCGCGCTGCTGAGTGCCATCAGCAATATACCGGTTCGCCAGGATCTGGCTATCACCGGATCAATTAATCAAAAAGGTGATATTCAGGCAATTGGTGGCATCAACGAAAAAATAATTGGCTTTTACGAGGTCTGCACGGATAAGGGGCTTACCGGCACTCAGGGGGTTGTACTTCCTCACCAGAACGTACATGATTTAATGCTGCGTGAAGACGTTGTGGCCGCCGTACAACATGGAAAATTCCATCTGTATCCGGCTGAACGGCTCGAAGATGCCATCGAACTGATGATGGGCCTGCCCGCAGGAGATATTCAGACGGACAAGCAGTTTCCCAAGGGGTCGGTATTTGCTGTTGTCAAAGAAAAACTTGATATCTTGCACGAAGCTTCGAGGGTAAACCGATAATTATGAATCCGACCACGGTAGTTCATTCAGATAACATTCTAACACATCTGGAACTTGATCCGCAACTGGTTTCGTATTATGATCCCAGCATTAGCCGGACAACAATACAGACTGTGCGGTCAGGGACGTACTCAGCACCCGATGAGATCGTTCAGGCAGTATTCGATGTCCTGCAGGCCGATGTGGAGCTCGGCACAGGGTCATCGCCCGGACTGATAGACAGATATTCGTTGGCGATGTCTGTTTTTGAACAGGCGGGTGAGTACCATGCTGCCCGGCTTGTAGAACTTCGTATTGCAGATGCCGCTTATTTGGGTTCACAGTATAGCCTGGCTGCCAGGCATTACACGGCCGTTGTTGACTACTTCCGGAAAACCGGCGACAATAAATATCTTGGCTACGTTTTAGAGAGTTTTGGCATCGTACAACATTATTTGGGCGACTTTGGCAGAGCAGAACGGCTCCTGGTAGAAGCAGAGCGAATGTGGGAGTTGTGCGGAGCAATAACAAAGGTTACCAGCGTTCGCGTAAACCTTGCCAACCTGCATCTGGACTCCGGGAATTTTGCAACAGCGGAGGAGTACTATAAAGAAGCGATACAGGGGTTTGAAACGTCAGGCGACGAAGTCCGACGTGCAATGGTTGCCACGAATCTTGGAATTCTTTTCATAAAGCAGACTCGTTTCGCAGAAGCAGCGGAACTGTTTTACGGTGCATTAGATGTTTTTCAGAGGCACGATAAGGTTGAATATACTGCTACTGTGCTTGGTGCGATTGGGAATACTCATGAGGCTGCAGGTAATCCAACAATGGCCATAAGCTGGTATAAACAGGCACTGGATTGTGGCATGCAGTTGGGGAACGCCAACCTGATTACGGAAAAAAGTATTCAACTTGGTGAAGTACTCACAAGTGTATGCAGGTTTGACGAAGCTTTGTATCATCTGAAACAAGCTGCCACACTGTGTATCACGGGAGCTGACTACAAAGGATTGTGCACAGTGAACACCCAGATGGCCAAGGTTTTCCTTGGAACTGGTAATACCGATGAGGCTTGGAAGAGGATCAGTGAGGCAGCTGTTTACGCTTCAGATCAGAACTGGAATACACAGCTGGTACTGTGTAAATTGGTGTCTGCACAAATCGCAATCGAAATTGGGGATGACGAAAGGGCCTTGGGCCTGCTCCGGAGTATTGAGGAAGACGCTGCATCCTTGCGGATGGAATACGAACTGGTACAGATACTGAACTTACAATATCTGCTCCATAAAAAGTACGGACAGTTTCCTGATGCGTTGCGGTATCTGGAGCGGTATCGTGAACTCAACGAAAAAATTCTTGGTCTCGAAAAGCAACGGAACCTGGCAATGGTTGAGGTAAAGCTGCGTTTCGAAGCACAACAACGTGAACATGCACTTGCCCTGCAAGAAGAACAGCGGGTTCGCGAGCAGCAACGCATACTGCTGGAGAATATGGTCCCTGCTACTATTGCTGAAAGGTTACTGAATGGTGAGGCGTTTATTGCCGAACAGTTTGATGACGTTAGTGTACTCTTTTTTGATATTGTTAATTTCACCCAAATGGCAGCCTCGACATCACCGGCTGTAGTAATAGATTTTCTTAATATCCTGTATAAACAGTGCGATGCGGCAGTTGCACGGTATGGTCTTACCAAAATTAAAACGCTCGGCGACTCGTATATGACCGTTGCCGGAGCACCGGTACAGCAGAATGATCATGTTGAAAGGATGGTAGGTGCCGCACTGGAGTTGCAGCGAATTGTTAGTGCCTTTGCTGATACCACATCAGCCCTGGTAAAACATGAGCTGTTCTCAGAAAAGTATCACACACTGAAGGTGCGGTTCGGTGTGCACTGTGGTCCGGTTAGTGCAGGAGTAATCGGTGAAATCCGTATGGTGTACGATGTGTGGGGCGATACCGTTAATGTTGCCGCCCGTTTGGAACAAACAGCAGAGCCCGGCGAACTTCATGTATCGGATCAGTTTCGGAAGCGAGTGTTGGAAATCAGTGACGGTTTGGCAACGTTCACGTCACGCGGAAAAAGAGAGATGAAAGGTAAGGGTACGATGCAGACGTGGACGATGACGGCTCCTAGTGCTTGAAATGTCGCATCCCGGTAAACATCATTGCCAGCCCGTGGTCATTCGCTGCCTGAATCACTTCATCATCCCGAACAGAGCCCCCCGGTTGAATGATGCACGTGGCACCAGCTTGGGCAGCCTGCAGCAATCCGTCAGCAAAAGGGAAAAAGGCATCGGATGCTACAGCACACCCTTGCAACGAGAGTCCGGCATCAGATGCTTTTAAGGCAGCTATCCGCGCTGAATCAACACGTGACATCTGACCGGCACCGATGCCCAGTGACCGGTCTGCCTGGGCATACACAATGGCGTTACTCTTAACGTGTTTGGCTATCTTCCATGCAAACATCATTGCCTGTTGCTCGTTGGATGTTGGCTGGCGTTTGGTAACAACTCGTAGCTCATTGCTATTAAGCAGGCGAGCGTTGGCTTGCTGAATCAGGAATCCGTTCGTTACGGTACGAATATCTAAACCGGCTTCTGGAGTTTTGCTGAAAACAGTGGTGATAACAAGCCGTCGGTCTTTCTTTTTCCTGAGGATCGCTAACGCACCATCCGAAAACGACGGTGCAATGATAACTTCGGTGAATATCGGATGGATATGGCTTGCAAACTCTTCGTCAACTTCTGTATTAACGCAGATGATCCCCCCAAAGGGGCTTACAGTGTCGGTGGCAAATGCTTTTTCCCATGCATCTATAAGCCCCGTTCCACTTCCAACTCCACATGGGTTGTTATGCTTGATAATGCACACGGTAGGTTCGGTAAACTCCAGGCACAGCTTGGCAGCTGCATCAACATCCAGGACGTTGTTGTAGCTTAGCTCCTTGCCGTGGACCGACTGGAAGCTCTGGGTAAAACGTCCGTACAGCATCGCCTGCTGCTGCGGATTTTCGCCGTACCGCAGATGCAAATCCTGCTTCAAGGGGAGCGCCGTTTCGGACGGAAACAGGGTGCCCGTTTTTGTAGAAAGGTATGAGCTGATCATGGCATCGTAGCGGGCCGTATGCGAAAAGGCTTCCATGGCCAGTTTCTCACGTACATCCAATGGTATCTCGGCATGGGTGTGTATGCTTTCCCGGATTTGTGTGAGTACTGTGCTATACTGTTCGGGGTTAACAACAACCAGCGTATTGGCATAGTTCTTCGCAGCAGCGCGTATCATGGCCGGACCACCTATGTCGATATTCTCAATGATGTCATCATGAGTTGAGTTGCTGTCCGCGACGGTTTTTTCGAATGGGTAAAGATTGATCACCGCAATGTCAATTTTATTAATACCATGCTTCTGCATTTGTTCAGCATGTGCCGGGTTCGTTGGGATTCCCAGCAATCCTCCATGGATGTTCGGGTGCAACGTCTTCACTCTTCCGTCCATTATTTCAGGGAAACCTGTTACATCGGATACCGGTGTCACCGGGATGCCTTCTTGCCTGAGAAGTGCGGCTGTGCCACCAGTGGATATGATGCTGAAGCCAAGCTGATGGAGTTCACGGGCTAAAGTGACAACATTGGTTTTATCTGAAACCGAGATAAGGGCAGTGCGTGATGTCATGCACAAAGCTACAGCACCGGAATGCTTTACGACGTTGACTTTAGCCTTCCAGGGCTTCGTCGGCAACGTGAAAACTGCCGCAGATCAGCGTACTGCCAAGGCTACGGGCGTGGTGGCAGGCAGTGGCAACCGAGGGATGAACATGAACCTCAGAAAAGCCGGCATCCCGCGCCAATGTCTCAAGAATGGTAACCGGCGCGGCACGTGGAATGTGCGGAGTACACAGGTGTAGGGATTGTGTCACGGGGAGCAGTGCATGGAGCATGCCCGGTATGTCTTTGTCGTGCATGGCACCGAAAACAACGTGCCACGAAGCTGGTGCGTACCCGGCATCCAGAAGGGTGGTACAGAGGCACGCAATGCCCGATGGATTATGGCTTACATCCAGCACCACCACGGGGTCTGTGCCGATCCGCTGGATACGTCCAGCCATACCCGTGGATTCTCGAACCTGCAGAAGACCAAGACGTATATGCTCTGGCCGGATAAAAAGTGCGTCCTGAAGCTGCTGCACGGCACAGAGGACGGTAGCAATGTTATCGGCCTGGTGTTTTCCGGCAAGTTCGGTATTAAAATAGCTTAGGGTATCGTTCCAGATGACAGAAACCTGCATGGTCAGGTCGCTGTGAATGGAATCAACATCTACCTGTACGCTGTTGGCAGTGAAGATAATTGGAGCGTTATTCCGTGCTGCCTCCTGCCGGAACACGTCGGCTACACGGCCATGGTTTGCCGTATCGTGATTCACGATTCGCGGTCCGAGCACGACCGGCGTATCCGGCTTTATGATGCCGGCTTTTTCGGAAGCGATACTGTCCAGCGACGTGCCAAGGTATTCGGTATGGTCGTAGTCAATCGAGGTAATGATACTCAGCAGCGGACTAATGATGTTGGTAGCGTCATATCGACCGCCAAGACCAGTTTCAATAATGGCGACGTCGGTGTTTTGTTCTGCGAAGTACAGAAACGCGAGTGCCGTTGTGACTTCAAAAAACGTTCCGCCAATTTGTTTAGCATGTTCCATCAGCGGCGGAGCCAGACGCATTATGGTTGCATCGGAAATCGCCTCGCCGTTAATGCGAATTCGTTCGTTAAACCGTCGAATATGCGGTGATGTGTACAGTCCAACCTTGTAACCTGCGCACTGAAGGATGGACGCGAGCATTGCGCAGGTGCTGCCCTTTCCGTTGGTGCCGGCAACGTGGATAGCATGCAAGTGTTTGTGCGGGTTGCCAACAGCGGAGCATAGTGACAGTACCCGGGATGTTCCGGGCTTAATAGCCGACGTAAACGTCATGCTAAACAACTCCTGCAGCAACAGATCTACATTCATGGTTCGAATAAGGCGAAAAATAAAGCCCCTTCACAAAAAGTAAAGGGGCTTGGATTTTAGATCACGACGGAGTGATGAAGGTTATTCGCCTTCGGCAGGTTCGCTTGACTCCAAATCTTCGATGGTGGTTGACGAGCTGGCCGTTCCATCCACGTTGTACTTGTCGGCATTGGGTACAGGGTGATTGGCATTGTAGGCTGCCACCACATCTTCGCTCTTACCGCGGAGGTACTCAACTGCTGAAAGGACAATTTTCTTTTGTTCTTTGTCAAACTCAACTACTTTTAACGGTAACACCTGGTCAGGTGAGAAGTAGTCGGCAATCGTACGTACCGGTGCAAACGAAAGTTGCGATACCGGAACAAAGCCGTCAACACCCTGGGGCAGTTCAACGATCAGGCCCTTGTCAATCAGACGCAGAATCTTGCCTTCGGTTTCGGTGCCAACGCCCACTTCACTCTCAAAAATATCCCACGGGTTTTCTGAAATTTGTTTATGACCAAGCGAGATACGACGGTGCTCGTTATCGATTGCCAGCACCACCACGTCGATGGTGTCACCCTTCTTGACAAACTCACCGGGGTGCCTGATTTTCTTGGTCCAGCTCAGGTCAGAAATATGTACCAGACCATCCACGCCGGGTTCAAGTTCTACGAAGACGCCAAAGTTTGTAAGGTTACGAACAACGCCCTGGTGAACTGATCCAACGGGGTACTTAGCCGTATGGTCGTTCCACGGATCCGGCTCGAGTTGCTTCATACCAAGAGCAAGTTTGCGTTCTGCCTTGTCAATGCTCAGCACGATGGCGTTCACGATTTGTCCGAGCGACACAACTTGTGACGGATGCTTAATGTGCTGGGTCCAGCTCATTTCACTAATGTGAATCAGACCTTCGACACCCTTTTCAATTTCGATGAATGCACCGTAGTCGGTAAGCGAAACAACCTTGCCGGACACCTTGGTACCGGGCTCGTACTTCTCGCCAATTTCATCCCACGGGTGCGACGTAAGCTGCTTCATGCCCAGTGAAATCCGCTTGCGGTTTGGATCGTAATCCAGGACAACGACCTTTACCTGTTCATCAAGCTGAACAATTTCGCTTGGATGTGTAACACGTCCCCACGACAAGTCAGTAATGTGAACCAGACCATCCACACCACCAAGGTCAACGAATACGCCGAAGTCGCTTACGGCCTTCACGACGCCTTCAAGCACCAAGCCTTTTTCAAGCATATTCAGAATCTTGCCGCGCTGATCCGAGAGCTGCTCTTCGAGCAGTACCTTGTGGCTCACCACAACGTTTTCACTTGGATGATTAACTTTCACAACACGTACGTCGATAGCCTTGGTTACCCATGCGTCAAAGTCACGTACCGGACGAATATCAATTTGAGAGCCCGGCAAAAAGGCTTCGATGCCAAGCAGGTCAACAACCATGCCGCCCTTGATGCGACGAAGGATGCGAACGGACGTGGTTTCCTGGGTTTCGTGAAGCTTCAGGATGTCATCCCACGTCTTCATGAAGTCGGCACGCCGGCGCGATAAAATCAACCGGCCATTGGGATCCTCGATTTTCTCAACGAATACGTCAACAGGATCGCCCACATTTAATGTTTCGGCTCCAACGAATTCGGCACGCGGAACAATGCCCAATGATTTAAAGCCAATATCAACAAGGATTTCATCCTTATTAACCGAGATGACCTTACCATGGACCATCTCGTCTTCTTTTACCTGCGAAATGCTGGTATCAAACAAATTCATGAACGCGGCATCGTCCATGGTTACAGTATCAAGATCGCCCTCAAGGATTTTTGCGAGCGCCGTCTTTCTGTTCTGCTTCGGCTGACCCAGGTTAGAGGAAACCTCGGCAACAGCAGACATGCTGACGTCCTCGGTAACGTGGGTAGTTTCTTCCGACATACAGTCTCCTGACTCTCCAACATCGTGGCTCGTAACCGGTGTTGGTGAGCAATTTTGATTAGTGAAACAAGTAAGTACGAGCCGGAAAGAGCAAAATTACTGTAAAAAAGGGATATGGCAATGCCCCGGAATATTCGGGAAGGGGTAAGGGGCTTAGCCGGGCATGATATCAAAGGGGCCCAGGGCTTCGTCGATAACTACCGGTATTGCTCCAAAGGGGGTATCTGCAACCACCGTTTCGGAACCCGGGATACCCGAAAGCTCTGCTGATTCTCGCTGCATGGCAGCCATCCAGGAATAGAGGGAGGTCGACACAGCCACCTCGGCTGGGATTTTATTGTGCCGGGCTACAAAATCGGCAACTGCGGCAGAAACTTCATCGTATATGTCGAACCATTCCATGGTACTTGTATGACACCGAAAATCGTGCCAAAGTTACTGCCACCCCCAACGTGTACGGCGGTTGGGGAGCCTCCACGGGGGCAGCCGTTTGTCCACCACGACGCACGATGAGATCTGGCTGGACGCCAGACCCCGCTGGTTCCAGCAGGCACAATCACTGGTACGGTAGGATACTCGTAGTCATCGCGTCTGTCACGGCTCCAACAATGGAGGATCTGGGAGGCGGCGACATGCCGTGATTTTCAGTTACAGTGATGATCGGTAGGATGCCCCTTCCTATTTTTGCTCTTCTTTACATACGCGCCCATAGCTCAGCAGGATTAGAGCAGCAGCCTTCTAAGCTGCGGGTCGCAGGTTCGAGTCCTGCTGGGCGCGCTTCCCACACCAAAATTTTATTTTTCAGCGAGGATATCATGGGCTATATGAGTGGCTTTGGTAATGAGTTCGCTACCGAAGCAGAGAAGGGTGCCCTTCCGGAGGGTCAGAATTCACCACAAAAACATCCGCTGGGATTGTTTGTAGAGCAGATTAACGGTACGGCGTTTACCATGCCGCGAAGCCTGAATAAGCGCTCCTGGATGTATCGTCTTCACCCCTCGGCAGTCCATAAGCCGTATCAACGTATCAGCAACGGGCTTATCCGGTCATCGGCGTTTACCGAAGTTGAGACAACGCCCAACCAACTTCGCTGGAGCCCCCTTCCCATTCCGTCTGAGCCGACAACATTTGTTGAGGGCATTGTAACGATGGCAGGGAATGGCGATCTGGCCACCCATTCCGGTGTTGCCATTCACGTGTACCGAGCCAACTCTTCCATGAATGATGAGTTTTTTTACAATGCCGATGGTGAGCTTTTGATTGTACCGCAGCAAGGAACCTTGCGGTTGCTTACCGAGATGGGGATCATCGAGGTTGAGCCGTGTGAAATCTGCGTGATCCCGCGCGGAATCAAGTTCCGGGTTGAAGTTCAGGGTCCGTCGAGAGGTTACATATTAGAGAACTACGGTGCCGCTCTCCGACTGCCCGATTTGGGCCCGATTGGTGCAAACGGACTTGCCTACCCGCGTGACTTCCTGTATCCGGAAGCGTGGTATGAAAATAAAAAAGGTGACTTTAGAGTTGTTGCCAAGTTTATGGGGAATCTGTGGGAAGGAAGCTACAATCATAGTCCGCTGAATGTTGTTGGCTGGCACGGTAACTATGCTCCGTACAAGTATGACCTTCGCCGGTTCCAGTGTATTAACACCGTTACCTTCGACCATCCCGATCCATCCATCTACACCGTTCTCACCAGTCCGAGCGCTATCCCCGGTACTGCAAATGCCGATTTCGCCATCTTCCCGCCACGGTGGATGGTTGCCGAACACACCTTCCGTCCACCCTGGTTCCACCGCAACTTCATGAACGAGTTCATGGGACTGATCGAAGGGATATACGACGGGAAGGAAGGCGGTGGCTTTGAGCCGGGCGGTGCATCGCTCCATAATTGTATGACGGGACACGGCCCCGATGCTGCAACGTTTAACCGGATGACCAACGCCGACTTAAAGCCCGAAAAACTTGAAGGAACACTTGCCTTTATGTTCGAAACCTGCTTTGTAATTCGGCCAACGGCGTTTGCAATGGGTGCTGCCGAACTGCAGGAGGATTACTGGGAGGCTTGGAAGGGGCTTTAACAGTCATAACAGTGCGAGCATGCCCGTTGATTTATCAAGCGGTCAAGCAGCACCGAATGTGAATTTGAAAATCGAATGGGAATGAATGATGTAGCGTATTTGACATCATTTGTGTAACTTTGTCGTTCAGCCAAGTCCCGTGCGATTGTGCCGAACCCAACTCCGCCAGGTCCGGAAGGAAGCAACGGTCAGTTTGTGTACAATGCGCCACGGATCACTTGGCTTTTTTTTGATATTACAACGAGCAGCGTCTCTGAAAACAACCGGATGGTTCGCCGAATCCTCATTAACGTAACACCAACGCACCAACGCATTGCCATTACCGAAGATGGCAGGCTTGCCGAGTTATTTACCGAGGAGCCCGATACCGAACATCATGTTGGCAATATCTATCTTGGCAAGGTTACCAAGATTCTCCAGGGAATGAATGCGGCCTTTATTGATATTGGCCTTGAGCAGGATGCATTCCTCCATTTTAGCGATGTTGATTCGTCGATGGAAGAGGATGATATTGACAATGACGACGACGAAGCCGAAAAGCCGTTAGCCGAGACGCTTGATTCCAGTGATGTAGCACTGCGGACCGCCAAGGTTGTCTCGAAAAAGAAACTTCCTACCTTCTCTACAAAACGCAGCGGTGAAGTGGTCATCAACCTGCAACCCAAGCAGCGCGTGATTGTTCAGGTAAGCCGTGAGGCCTATCATCAGAAAGGGGTTCGGGTAACCACCAAGGTGGGGTTACCCGGAAGGAATGTTGTGCTGATGCCGTTTGAAGATAGTGTTGGCGTCAGCCGGAAAATACAGTCGTACCGCGAGCGGCGCAGACTGCGAATTCTAGCTCGTGAAGTTCTACCCGAAGGCATGGGGTGCATTATCAGGACAGCCGCCAGTGGCCTTGAAAGCGAGGATGTCCAGCGTGACTTTTCAACGCTGGTAGAAACATGGTCCGAAATCGAGGCGCAGGTACGGAAGGCCGGACACCCGCAACTACTGTACAAGGAAACCGGAGCCGCCCGCGGCGTGATTCGGGATCTCTTTAAAGATGATGTGCAGCAGGTGGTGGTTGATGACAGGAAGGTGTATCGCGAGATTAAGAACTACATCGAGCGGACAGCGCCCCATCTGCGCGGCAAAATCGAGCTCTATACCGATTCGGCACCCCTGTTTGATACCTTCAGCATCGAAGCCGAGGTTCATCAAACACATCAGCGGCGCGTACAGCTGCCCAGCGGCGGGACCATTGTGGTTGATCATACCGAGGCAATGGTGGTGATTGATGTGAACAGCGGACGTGCTTCCAATGAACGTACTCAGGAAGATAACGCCGTGAAAACCAACTTCGAAGCTGTCCGCGAAGTGGCAAAACAGATCAGGCTGCGCGATATCGGCGGTATTATTCTTGTTGACTTTATTGATATGCAACAGGACGAGAACCGTCGGCGGATTTATTCCGAAATGAAACGTGAGCTGGCCAGAGATCGCGCTAAAACAGTCGTGTTTCCGGTTACCCAGCTTGGTTTAATGCAGCTAACACGCCAGCGCATCCGGCAGAGTGTTGCCGAACGGTCGAGCGACGACTGTCCGCTGTGCTTTGGCACTGGCAAGGTGCAAAACCCGGGCACAACTGCTGCCACGATTGACCGCTGGTTGCGGAATTTCCGCGCACGGACGTGGAAGCTGGGTGTTACCATTAAGGCACATCCATACATGGTGCAGTTTCTACGCAGAAACAGTTTAAAGTACAAGTGGCGGTGGATACGAAAGTATTTCCTGTGGGTTAGACTGGTAGAAGATGACGCTACCGAGGCCGGAGATTTTTCAGGTTTCGCTGGCCGGCGAGATGTTACAAAAATTTATCAATAGCCGTGCAGCGTACCATTACCATCTTAGGGTCAACCGGCTCAATTGGAACGCAAACGCTTCAGGTTGTGGCCGGTCTGCCGTCAGAGTTTACAGTGCGCTGGATTACCTGTAATACGCGGGTTGACGATCTGGTCCGGCAAGTTCTGGAATATAATCCTTATGGTGTAGCTATCCGCGATGAAGCAGCATGCCGGCGGTTTCGGGAGCTACTTCCAACGTATACGGGTGAAGTCCGCTGCGGCGAAGAGGGACTGTGCGAGGCTGCTGCCGATCCCGAGAACAATCTGGTAATGAGCGCCATGGTGGGATTCTCCGGCGTTGTGCCTACGATGGCTGCTATACAGTCAGGCTGCACTGTTGCGCTGGCAAATAAGGAGACTCTTGTTAGTGCAGGTGAACTGATTACGGCTACACTGAAGGAACATAATGCTGCCCTCCTGGCTGTTGACAGTGAGCACAGCGCTATTGCGCAGTGCCTGCAGGGTGAAAATCTGAAATCCGTTCAACGGATAATTCTGACTGCATCCGGTGGCCCGTTCCGCACAGCGACCACGGAGGAGCTCGCAACGATGACGCCGGCTCAGGCTCTCAGACATCCCAACTGGGATATGGGGAATAAAATCACAATTGACTCGGCAACCCTCATGAATAAGGGCTTCGAGGTGATCGAAGCACGGTGGCTGTTTAACCTTGACGCCACTGCCATTGATGTTGTGGTGCATCCGCAGAGTATTATCCACAGCATGGTTGAGTTCTGCGACGGCTCCGTGAAAGCACAAATGGGACTGCCCTCCATGCTTGTTCCCATCCAGTGGGCGTTAACATATCCGCAGCGCACGCCCATGAATATGAAAACTCCGGACCTCGCGGAAATTGGAGCACTGACATTTGAAAAGCCCGATGTTCACAAGTTCCCGTGTTTGCAGATTGCGTACGATGCCCTCCGGACTGGAGGTACGGCAGGCTGCATCGTAAACGCCGCCAACGAAATCGCCGTGTATGCTTTTCTTGACAACAGAATACGGTTTACCGATATTCCCACTGTTATTCTGAAAACGCTGGAACGCATGAATATTACCGATACACCGTCTTTACCCGCCATTATCGAAACCGATGCTGAAGCACGACTTCGTGCTCATGAACAGGTAACGATGATTTCTGCAGGTGCAGCGATGTCCTAAATGCCCATCCGCTCACCGTTTTTTTGTTACTCGTGATTTAGCCCAATTCTTAAATCGAATCTATGTCTGAATTAATTGCTTTTCTTATTGTTATCGGTGTCCTGGTTTTTATTCATGAGCTTGGACACTTTTTGGCAGCACGTTTAACCGGTATGCGCGCTGACGTGTTTGCCGTTGGTATGGGACCCCGGATGCTTGGCTGGAACAAAGTAAACGGTTTTACGTTTGGTCCGCTACCCAAAGATATTGTACTTGGTGAACATACCGATTACCGGATAAGCTGGCTGCCCATTGGCGGTTACGTGAAAATTATCGGTATGATTGATGAGAGCCTCGATACCGATTTTGCCGCCAAACCGCCGGAGCCGTACGAATTCAGATCAAAAAATGCACTGCAAAAAACACTGGTGCTCAGTGCCGGCGTCATCATGAATATTCTGCTTGCAATTGCAATCTTCTGGGTGCTGCCGTTAGTAACAGGTACCGACGAGATGAAGGTAACGTCTGTGGGCTACGTAGAGCCCGGCACACTGGCCGAAAAAATGCAGTTGGAACGGGGTGATACATTTGTGAGTATTGACGGACAAACGCCCCACTCGTGGGGACACGTCATGGAGCTCCTTGCGCTTGAATCACAAACCGGCACCCGCAAGATTGTTCTGAACCGGAACGGAACCCTAATCAACAGAAGTGTTTCGGCTGCCGATGTGATGCGAGGTATGACGAATAATACGCTTGGCCTGCACCCCAGTCAGACCCGCGTGGTTCTGGGCGACGTTGTGTCGTACGGACCCGCCGATAAAGCAGGGTTAAAAAAAGGCGATATGATCCTGGCGGCCGATAGTGTGGGCATTGGTGCGATGGCACAGCTACAGCGATATATCCGTAACCATGCCGGTAAAAGTGTGGTGCTCCATGTTGAGCGGGCCGACTCGGTTCGGCCGGTAACCGTACAGGTTGCAAAAGATAGTGTTATCAAGGTGGGACTGGAACAGAAGTTTATTGGTCCCCGCGAGCATAAAACCTACGGAGTGTTCGAAGCACTCACGCTTTCGGTAGCCGAGGTAAGCAAAACTGTTAATCTTATTGTGACCTCGGTTGGACACGTAATCTCCGGCACCGTAAGTGTAAAACAGAGCTTTGGCGGACCCGTTAAAATTGCCAAGATGGCCTCACGGAGTCAGGAGCTTGGCATGGAACCATTCCTGCGCTTTATGGCGCTTATCTCCATTTCGCTGGCTGTGATGAACATTCTGCCATTGCCGGGTCTGGATGGCGGACATCTGTTGTTTGTCCTGATTGAGGCAATAATGCGCCGAGAGATACCTACAAAGGTTAAAATCAGGGTCCAGCAGATAGGGATGATACTCCTGCTGATCCTCATGGCGTTTGTGTTTTACCTGGATCTGAGTTAATTGCATCGTGAAGAGAATATAAATTATGCAAATACTGGTAACAAATGATGACGGAATCGACGCACCCGGAATTGCTGCGCTGGTGCAGGCGCTGCGTCCGCTCGGGAACGTAGTCGTTGTTGCTCCTGACCGTCAGCAAAGTGCCGTTGGCCATGCACTCACCGTCAGCAGTCCGCTGCGTGCCACACAGTTCCGCAGGAACGGCGAAGTATTTGGCTGGGCTATTAATGGTACGCCGGCCGACTGTGTAAAGCTTGGGATATCGGCATTGCTAAAGTACATGCCTGACCTGGTGGTCAGCGGCATCAATCATGGTGGAAACACCAGCGTGAACGCTATTTACAGCGGCACTGTTAGTGCTGCAACCGAGGGCACGCTGATGGGCGTTCCAAGTATGGCCGTTAGTCTGGATGACTTTAGTTTGAATGCCGACATGAGTTTTGCAGCAAAAGTTGCAGCACACATTGCCTCGCAGCTTCCCGCCCTGGGAATACCCAAGGGAACTCTCCTTAACGTGAACGTTCCTGCCATTGCGGAGTCAGACTGCAAGGGGATTCGGATTGCACAGCAGGGACGCAGCATCTGGCAGGACAGCTACGAGGAGCGTATCGATCCGCACCGTCGGGAATACTACTGGCTTACAGGGTCGCTGGTATCGGTGGAAGAGCTCCCCGATGCCGATGATTTGCTGGTTGCACAGGGCTACGTAGCCGTAACGCCGATTCATTACGAGCTGACGAATTTTACCGTGCTGGATCGTTTACGTACAACCCTTACTGATTTGCCGTAACCTGTGGCAACAAGCCCCGGTTGGTAAATAACTGTATTATGGCTCCGGCATTCACCGCATTTCGTGGCACGGCTGGAGCAGCCGTAGCGGTGGTACTTACGGTGTGAAGCACCCGCGCCAGATCGGCAGCATCACCGGTTTTAAACAATACTGCTTCGGGTGGACGCCGTACGGAATCCGAACCCACAGCCCAAACGCCGCCCTCAATTGCTTCAACAAGGGTCAGGCTTTCCCCGCCCTCCGTCCTTGTAGGCCGTACCACAATATGTGCTTCATGTACAATTGGTGCCAGGGGGCTTTGCAAATTGTGAACCAGAAAAACGTTGTGAAGAGCCTGGGCGCGTTCCTGATACAAACGATAAAGATCATTATCAACGATTTCTCCGAGGACAATCAGCAGTGCCATGTCGGGATTGCTGAGTTGGTTATGCGCATCGAGTAATGTATCGATACCGTAAAGGTCGGCTCCGTTATACCGTACCACCCGTCCTGCATTTGCCAGAACCCTGACTTTTGCCTGCAGCCAGCCATTGGGCAGGTCGGGTTTGGGGCATTCCTGTTCCCAGCGCGACACAGGTAACGCCGAGGGGATAACACTAATAGTATCGGGATTTAGTTTCAGTCTCTCCACCAATGCCGTACGCGTTTCACTGCTGATTGCAATAATCGCGCGGGCATTGTGGTACACTCCCGCGAGAGCAGCATCGAAGTGTTCCAAATCGGGTCTGTGCCGGAACGAGTGAACAGTCAGCGCATACGGACGTCGAAGGGCAGTCCACACACGTCCCAGCAGCACAGTCCGCCGTGCATTCCCCTCATCGGTATGCAGGTGAACAGGTGTGCGCTGCAAAGCCGAAGGAAAACCTTCCTTTCGGACCCATGGCAGATCGTGGCGGACACCTGCCGTGCTATGTCCACGTACGCCAAAGCCCCTTTCAACCAACTGCTCTGCCAATCGGATGATGTGCAGTGCCACCCCTCCGAACGGAGGCGGAAACGGACCATGAAGTATGATATCAGGCACGGAGTGGCTTCCGGGCAACAATAACGTGCATATCCGAACAGCGGTTTCGGTACTGTTCGTACAACTCCAGGGAATACTGTGGCTGGTACAGCAGGTAGTCTTCATCTGCACACAACTCTAATCCTGCGTCCACCATCAGCGCCCGAATCTTATCCCATTCGATATGATCATCTGGCCACACGTGGATATCACCCTCCTCTGAATACCGTGGATTCCGGAATTTGCGGAATCGTTTAATCCACCAGCTCATAGAAATTATCCGCTTCATGTACCAGAACGGTGAACGAGGAGCTGTTGATGCGGAACGTAGCTCTGCAAGTAGCGGACTGTTGGTCCAGTATTCACTCGAAGCTTCGTGATCGATAACCAGTACCCCACCAGGAGAAAGTATTCGAATCATTTCAGAAACAATGTGTAAATAGTCCGGGACATGGTGCAGTACACTGTAGGTTGCTATAAAATCAAAAATACCATTACCAAATTCAGTAAGGTCTCTACCGTTTAGGATATGTGGAGTCGTAGCATTAGGATCGATAGCAGAAGAGATACGAGTGAAGGACGGTGTAACATCTGCACAGACAACATGGAAGCCATGGTGTAGAATGTGTCGGGTCAGATTACCATCGCCACACCCGAAATCCAATGCCCGCCTGGATCCAGATTTCACCAGACCGGTGGCCAAGCCTATCAGTGCTGCCAGGCGTGCCTGCTCAACCGAGTTATAAATTTCGGAATGCCGTTTTGTATAGAGTGTGGCGATCCGTTCATGCTGACGAATATTCTCCTGAATGTAAGTATCATGTGTTTTCATTTGTAGGTTTGCAATCTATGAAAATGGATTACATTACAATGCGTTCAATAATAACGGGTTGCTAAGATGAGAAAATTCGTTCTCGGAATCACACCGGTCGTTCTTTTGCTTAGTGTGTTCAGTGCCACGGCCGAACAGAGGTGGAGGCTTATTCACGAGGCACCTGGGATAGGCCTATTCCCCGAAGCACAGCTTATAAACAACGGACAAATACTCCTGTTTGGCGGACTTAACAAAGGTATCGTCACAGCAAATACATATATGCTTGATGCCAAATCAGAAGTTCTCCGACCTGTAATGTCAATGAACCAACCACGATATTTAACTTCATCGGTAGTAATGTCGGACGGCAAGGTGTATGTAATAGGTGGAAACATCTCGTCATCACATCAAAGTACTAATAAGATTGAATGTTTTGATCCCCAAACAGAAATGTGGGAAGTTGTAGGAAGTATTTCAATGGCAAGAGCCCAGTTGGCTGCCGTGGCTATTGATTCGTTCAGAATCATGATTGTTGGTGGGCGTATTGGCATTGATAACGTTGTCAATACGTGTGAAATCTTCGATACTCGTACCAGAGTAACTCTTTTAGCCGGCGACTTTCCTTACGTGACGAGTTTATCTCAGCTTACTGTAGATTCAGCTGGTCGTATAATAGCCTTTGCAGGCAGGATTGGTGGTCCGGGTTCATACCGCTCGAACAGGGTGTGGGCCTATGATGAATCAACATTTACGTGGGATCCAGTTGGTACTACTGATTCGTTGTACTACCCTGCTATTGTAACAACTCCTGATAAGCAGTTGATCTGGACTGGGGGAAGTGCATCAGAAAATCCGAAAGGTGGTAGGTACGTAAAGGCAATTGGTCGTTATAGTAATGGAACATTCAATACCTACGGGCATTTACTCGAGAACAGGTGTGGGCATAGTGCGGTAAATTACTTGTCCGGTTCGATCCTTGTTATTGGAGGTAACAATGATATTTCGATTCAGTACAAATCGTGTGAATTCGTGGATGTTCTAACCGGGGTGTCTACACCGGCACCTCCATTGAATATAGGACGAGCTTTTTTTAAAGCAGTTTCAGTTGGTAGTGGACGAGATCTCAAGGTGTTTGCAATAGGTGGGATTTCTTCTGCAACGGAAACAAGTACGATTGAAGTACTCTCAGGAGAGTGCGAAACCACCGTCCAATCCGTTCCCCCAAGTAGGTTTACACTTCGGGGCAGTGCGTATTTGTTGGACACGACAATTGTGCTTACCGATTCAAAGCCGTTTCTGACCGGTGCAGCCTGGCTGAAGCAGAAGGTGAATGTAGTAAATGACTTTACTATTCAGTTTGGCTTTCGGTTGCTCGACGGAACCGATAACGAGCTGCGTGATGGTGGCCCACAGGGTGCCGATGGTGTTGCTCTGGTGTTTCAGCCGGTAGAGCCGGCGCCTCTTGGCGACGCCGGGAAAGGCATCGGGTATGATGGAATTCCGCATGGCCTGGCCATTGAATGTGACGCATTCCTGAATGCAGCGTTTTCCGATCCGTCGGGTAGCCATATTGCCGTTCAGGGCGGTGATGGCACACGGCTGCGGGCAGTGCATGCAGAGCCCTATCTACTTGCCCTTGGATATGCCAACGTGCCAAATTTTGTAGCCGACGGTTCGGAATACCATGTAAAGGTTACGTATGCCAACGCCACACTGTCGGTGTGGGTTTCCAAGGATCAGAATTTTAACGATCCGGTGCTATCAGTGCCGCTAAACATACCACAACTGCTACAGCCGTTTCTGGCTACAGACGGAAAGGCATACGCAGGGATAACCTCGGCAACCGGATTCTCGCAGCAGCAACATGTTCTTACGTACGTCCGGGTAGAATCCTGCAGTGATGGCCTGACATCAGCCGAATTGCCTGAATCGTTGCCCTCCAGCGGGGTCGAGGTGTTTCCCAATCCCTTGTACGGACAGTCAACCGTCAGACTTCGGTTTTCTGAACCGGCGCTTCCGGGTACCGTTGTGGAGGTGTATAGTCGTACCGGTTACCTGGTGCTGCGCAGGGATGTAGGGAACCACACTGAAATTGATTTGGAGTTTCCGGATGTGGCATCGGGTGTGTATGCAATTCGGATTGTTCGAAACGGTGAACTCGTAAACACCGCTCTCCTGCATATCCTGCGATAGTGCTACATAAGCCACCGCACTACAGGCAGCGTGACCAGCGATCCGATGGTGCTGATAACAATTGCCTGTGCCATGATTTCTTCGTCGAGCCCATAGTGCTCGGCAAAAATCAGGGGAAGCATCATCACCGGCATGGCAGACTCGAACAGCATGGCCGCAGATACGTCGGTACTGAAACCCAGAAATGAAATAAGTACAAAACCAAGCGCTGGTGAAATAATCAGCTTAATGATTATTGCAGGACCCAGTGTGCGCAGTTGGCGTGTGGTGGGCGGTCGGAGGCCAAGTCCAATGGTAATCAGCATGAGCGGTGCAACGGCTTCACCTGCAAGAGCAATCGGAACAGTAACAAGCTCCGGCAGCTCCAGGCCGGTGGCTGCTGCCAGCAGACCAAGCATGACGCCAATAAAGGCGGGGGTACGGATTATCGAGATAAAGGCTGCTGAAGGAGTAAATTTCTTGTTGGCCGACCCGTAGAACATGCAGATGGCAATGCCCAGCGTGAGCAGCATTGGTGTGTTGCCCGTCATATCATACAACAATGGGATATGCTGCACATGGTCACCAATAACGAATTTTATGAACGGGTAGCCCAGATAGGTAACGTTGCCCCAGGCAGCCGCCAGAATCAGTGAACCGGTAGTTCCGCGGCTCAGTGTGGTCCGTCGGGAATAGATCAGCCAGGCAAGCGCGGCACATACGGTTACCGTGATACCAGGAACTACAGGGATCGCAAGAATTCCGGCGTCAGGACGAATCGGGCTCACAACACTAAAAGCAAGCAACGGCAGGAGTAATACATAGACCAGATCGTTGATTGCCTTCCTCATTGCATCGGCACGCTCTACGCCAACAGCTACGCGTACAAGCAGACCACCGGAGATAAGTAGGAAGAGTGCAGCAAATGCCGAAATCATAGAACAATGTTACGGTGTAACCCGGTTTAATTCTTTGTAACACGGTCCTGTTGGTATTCCCGATAGTTTGTGATGTGTTCATCATCACCTGTTTGATTGTGCTCCTTCGTGTACTCATAGTTGCCGGTGAGGCGCTGCATGATAGTCTTCGCTCCTCACTTCGGCTCATCGATTCTACCCCGACTGTGGTACTGGGCAGAGTGCCGCATTCAAAGGCGTTGTCGGTAATCCCGGATGTGTATCCCGATGTGGTACTTCTGGATGCCGGGGCCGACAGGGGTGCTGTGCTGCGCTCGTGGGCTCAGCAGCAGTTACACGACGTAGCGCTGGTTTGTATTGCCCCTGATGTACATTTTGCCCTTGATGCGTTTCATGCCGGTGCAACGCATTACCTGATGACGCCGGTTTCAGATGCCGAGTTGGAGGTTGCCGTAGCCCGCTGTGGACAGTTACTGCTCTCAACAGAAGGGTCACGGCAGAATAAAATCGCCCAGGCTAAACAACGGTCGAGTTTGGCAAAACCATTTAACTGCCAGGTTATTGCCCTGCCCTCAGCGTCGGCAATCGAAGTGCGCCGGCAGGATGCCCTGATCAGTGCTCATGGCAATGGCAGTTATACAAAGGTGGTGCTTACCGATGAACCTCCTATTGTGCTGACGCGGTCGCTGGGAGATCTGGCGGCGGAATTAGAAGACTACGGACTGGTTCGCGTTCACCGGTCGCACATGGTAAACCTGCTCCAGGTACGTACAGTGCAAAGGGGGCGTGTCCCGGCCCTTAAACTGTCGAATGGTGTGGTGGTGGATGTTAGCGATACCTACCGAGAGTCAGTGTTCCAGGCGTTACGTATCGGACGTTTCCGAGGGGGGTAAGTCCTGTACTGTTTCAATGGCAAAAATGATGCGATGTTCTAACTTGCATCATGATCCGCAGTTTCTGTTTACTCCTCTTTCTCGTTGGCTTGCACGGTGCCAAGAGCAGCCCGCCAGAGCATGAGGTGTGGCTTAACTCGTACTCACGCGTGGTCCAGATAAAACGATGCCGAAACTGGATGCGAATCGATACTGCCACGAGCGTCCATAATCCAAATAGTATCACAACCGGTGATACGGTAGTGATCATTCAGATGAAGGGGGCTGTGGCCGACAGCTCAGGCAGCCTTCTGTCAATGGGAGCGGCAGGACGATTCGAGCGGAATATCGTGCACAGACGGAGTGTTGATACGTTGTTCTTTGAACGGGTTCTCATGGCTGAGTATGCAGAAACCGGATGCGTTCAGATTGTAAAACAATATACCTATGGCGGAGTTCAGGACTCGGTCACGTTTTTAGACCGAACGATTTCATGCCCGCCATTTAACGGAACCACTGGCGGAGTGATCGTCCTGCAGGCAACGGATACCCTGTTTCTGTCGGCAGGCATCTCCGCCGATGCCAAGGGCTACCGTGCCGGCGAAGGGTTCTGCTCCACCGGACTTTCAGTGAATGCTGGACACGGGAGTGCAGCGGCTGCCGGCGGCGGCGGTCACGGTGGGGCCGGTGGCTGGGCATCGCAAAAGCTGGTGCCGCCCGCAGGTGTACAGCCGGGGGCGGCAGTTTCGTACACCAGCGGATACAACTGGATTTTTATGGGCGGGGGGGCAGGCATCATGACAGGGAAGGAAGGTGCTGCCGGAGGGGGAATTGTGATCATTGATGCTCCAGCAATAATCGGTCTTACCGATTCCGTGCGCATCACCGCATGTGGAGGCTCCGCAACAACAGAAGGAGGCGGAGGTGGCGCAGGCGGTGCACTGCTGCTTATTTCACACAACATCAGCAGGATCCCGGTGTTAACAGCGTCTGGCGGGTCGAGTATGTCCGGTGGTGCAGGTGGCGGCGGTGTGGTGCGCATTGGTACAATGACGGCGTACAACCTGACGGAATCGGCCTACCAGGGGGGGGCTGCGAAGTACGGGACGCGTGGCAATGGTTTCGCAGGAGCGGTGTTTTACAATGTTTTCATTAACCAGAGTACCGCGCGATACCAAAGCCCCCTGACGAACATCTCAAACGATACATCGGTTTGTGCGGGTACCAGCGTTGTGCTGCGTACGCAGGGAGTACATGCAACCAGTTGGTTTACTGCTGACTCGGTGCTGTGCACGATGTGCGACTCGGTGACGGTTACTCCGGACGACACAACCACATTTAGTGCTGCTGTTGACGTGGATGGCTGTGTTGACACGTTATTTGTAAAAATAAATGTATTTATAAAACCGGCTTTTACGTTCCCACCACCGATCCATACATGTCCGGGCGTGCCGGTTTACATTGAAGGCCCTCCGGACATGTCAGCATACCGCTGGTCTACCGGCGACACGTCACGTACGATACGTGCACAGAATGCAGGCAGGTACAAATTGCTGGTTGCCGACTCAAATGGTTGCGTGGCGGAACAGACCGCAACAGTTGTCCATGACACGTTGCACCGGTTACGTCTTGTTAGCGATCCTGTTGCCGGGGTTGCCTCCACGGTTGCCGCGGGTGAGTGGGCTCACTCCGAAGTAGTTATTCAAAATATTTCTAATGATACATTGCATAATATCGGAGTTATAATGTCGGAGGGGACAGTCCTCTCGGTGCCCTATTCCAGTGTTCCGTGGAAGCTGGTGCCGGGTGAGCAGGCCACACTGCCGGTATTTGCATGGTGTTCGTATCCGGGAGAGTATTCCGATACCGTCGTGATTTCGGAGCCGTGTGGGTTTTTGCACGTCCCGGTGCAGACCCGGGTGTTGGAAACACCGGCATACTCGCGGTGCCGGGTGCGCGTAACCTCGGCAGGCGAGGTAGAAAGGATGCTTGAGGATCCTCAGACGGTAATCGTTGACGTACTTGGACGCCGGGTGATACCACCGTTTTACTGTGGCTTGTACATTGTGCGTACTGCTACCTCAACGCAGTTTCTGCAAATACCTTGAGCATGACGCACCTCCAGATAAAGAGTGCATTACTATTGTTGCCATTCTCATATTCTTTAATAACGTGTCGTAGCTTATTCACGTCAAGAAGGTCCGAAAGCACACTCCAGTCGGAATGAAGGTACGAACGTAGCGCACCCCGCAGCCACGTTGTATGTCCCGGTGTTACAAAGCCGGTTTTATCCTTCCGATCAAGAACCGCATCGGGTACGATACCGCGCATGGCAGCGCGCAGCACCCGTTTCGTTTCACCAAGATGGATTTTATGGTTGTTGGGCATCGAGAAGCAAAGCTCAACCAGACGGTGATCAAGGAACGGAACCCTGCTTTCGATACTAAATGCCATCGAATTGATGTCTTCAGTATGAAGCAACGTTGGCAACAGCGTTACAAACACAAGGTTATGGAGAAAGCCATTCAGGCGCGATCCTGCCGGATCGGGTATGTTTAACCGGATGGCAGTATTGGAGCTATGCAGTATCCACGGATAGGTTCTGCGAAACTCAAGTTCGTAGAGCTGCTGCTCTTCGCGAACCAGAGTGAGCGCCGACTTTGCCAGTACTGATGCGCTTTTAAGAGGATTGTATAATTGGCGTTTGCGGTGTGCGTTCCACTCGCGGATTGCATCAGCAGGCTGCACGTCCCGAATCAGGTCAGCAATCACTCGATACATGCTGTGCATATATCCGCCCATGATCTCGTCAGAGCCCTGCCCGTCCAGCACAACCTTAATACCATTCTCGGCTGCAAGCTTCATTACGAAGTACTGGCTGATGTAGCTGCTTGACGGCATGGGAGCATCCATCATTGCAGCAATGACCGGCAAAGCTTCGGCAACATCGGTATCGGTTGGCGAAATATAATGGGGTTTAATACCCGGATAGGCGGCAAGGACGTGGTTGATATACGGACGCTCGTCAACATCACCTGCGCCGGTGTAGTAGGCGGTAAAGGTTTCTACATTGTGTTCGTTGGTCTGTGATGCCAGGCAGCAGGCAATCGACGTGCTATCCAGACCTCCGCTTAAACACACGCCCATGGGGACGTCGCGGCGGGACGTAAGGCGGATGGAATCAATAAACAGTTCTCTGAACTGAGCTACCGAGTCATCAAAACTCATGGTGGTATCCTGCTGTGTGTTCAGGTGTGCGTACTGTGTTACTGACGCTGACCCGTTTTGCCATACCAGTGCATGAGCCGCCGGCAACGCCTTGATATCGGTGAAATAGGTTTCGTCCCAGTGATGCATCCACCCCAGGTACAGTCCACGGGCCACCTGGTCGGTATTCAGTGTCTTCGACACTAATGGCGACAACCGAAGAGCCTTGATTTCGCTTGCAATGTGCAACCGTCCGCCGCTCAGTGCATAGTGAAACGGCTTTATCCCAAAACGGTCGCGTGCGCAGAACAAACGTTGTTTTCTGCTGTCCCATATTGCAAATGCCCACATACCGATGAAGCGTTCAAGACAGGCATCTTGCCAGTGCAGATAGGCTTGCAGGACAACTTCGGTATCACCCGTAGTGGTAAACACCACACCATCCCGCTGCAGCTCGCTGCGAAGTTCAACGTAATTATACACCTCGCCATTAAACGCTATGGTGCAGCCGGACCGTGTTAACGGCTGATGTGATGCATCGGACAAATCAATGATACTTAGCCGGTTATGTCCCAGCGAAACAACACCATCCTGCTCCACGCGTCGCGCATCAGGCCCACGGTGTGCCATAACCGCAAGCATCCGTTCCGATAATGAGTATGCCTCGGACGGTGTAAGGGAGGTATCGGCTATGGCTGTAAATCCACACATCAGCAGGGTGTACAATTCTGAAACGGAAACATTCTACCAGCGTCTGCCGGTATTCGAAGATATGAGATTGCCGACTGTTTTATTATTCCCGGTCTCTGTACCGTGTTCCTGAGCCTGCGGCAAAACCGTGTATCATACCTAATTTGCCGCTGTGACGATACCAGAACATATCCGTTTGCTGTGTGGTGCCGCCCGACCGTTTATCGTGGGCAAGCTGCTGGAAAAAATCCGAGGTACACCGCGGGTGGTGACTGATTTTGGTGATACTGATCCTCGCGTTGCCCTGGAACTCACCCGTAAGCACGAATGGTACACAGGCGTCTCCTGCAACCAGATAGCCGACTTTATGGGGCAGCATCCGCCTTCCGATACTGCCATGTGGGCAGTGGGTATGGACGTAGGAATACGACTTCAGAATATGGTTGCCGGACTCTGCGCCCATGCAGACCGGCGGTGGCTTTCCAATCAGGACTGCCAACAAGCAATCCGCCATCACGTTAGCTGGATTGATAAACATCTTGAATTTAGTGGTGGTATGGCAACATCGCACCTTCTGGGCGGACTGTTGGGTATGATTGCAGCCGGGTCAGTAACGGACGAAGCGCCGATAAAGGAAAAGGGGCTTTGGGCGGCGCGGGAGTTTGTGCAACACATCAGACGTCAGATTTTACCTGACGGAATGAGCTTTGAGGCCAGCACCGCATATCACCGTCATGTAGCCGACATTATGGTTCATGCCACACGGTGGATGTTGAACTGTGAACGCATGAAGACAATAGCGGATGCAGAGTATCGGCACACGCTTGAAAAAACCGTGCAGGCACTCGCAGTACTGGAAGCTGCCGGCATGCCATTAATCGGTGATAATGATGACGGCATGGCTGTCAAGGTAAATCCCGAATATCCGGGGACGCCGTCCACTGCAGAGTTGTATCGCGTGTACACACAGGAATGCGGTTTCACATTGCCCAAGCCCCCTGCCGTCAGCTCATACACCGAATACAGTGATTTTGGCCTCAGCATCTGGTTTAAACCGCGTTATACTCTTACCGCCCGGTGCGGTCCGCTGGGACAATACAACAAGGGAGGCCATGCCCACAACGATCAGAACAGCATCACTCTGCTGGCTGATGGCGTACCGTTTATCACCGACAGCGGTAGCTACGTGTATACGTCAGATCCTGACCGCCGTAATGCAGACCGATCTACCCAGGCACATAGTACCGTGGTTTCTGACCGTGAACAACGGTCGTGGCCTGGCGGTGCTGACGGTTTATTCTGGATGTTTAACACCAGGCCTGCACCCTTTGTGGAACGCAGCTCATCAACCGAATGGATAGGGAGCGTTATTCATCAAAATAAAAAAGGTTATAAGCATACCCGGATCATCCGGCTTGTATCGGACACCGAGATACTGATTCGTGACGAGTTTGACGGTACGGACAGTGCTGCATACATGAACCTGATCCTGCATCCCGGAGTTACTCTTACGGTTATCGATGGCGGTGCCGTACTGGAGCATCTAGGGCGGACTGTGCGGTGTGCCTGGAACGGTTCAGAGGCAACAACCATGGAGTGTAGTATTGCACCTGCATACCATGTTACGTGCAAAACTGTCAGAATTACCGTTCCACTTCCAGGTAACCATCTTGATTGGAGCATATATTTACAAACATGAGGGTTACCGAACATCTGGGAAAGATCAGCTGGTCACTGGCTGACAAAGGCTTGTATGTTGGATACGGGCTGGTGCAGTTGTTGCAGGTAAAGGCGCTGCCGGCTGAGGAGTACGGGGTGTTTTCGCTGCTGGTGGCTTTGAACACATGGATTATGATAGTAAGTGACGGTTCGGCATTGGCCGGCATCATTCAGTTTGGTACCGACAAGAACGAGCGTGCGCGCCTTAACACACTGGCGTTTGTGATACACACACTGATTGTTGGTGTTGGTGCTGCTCTTGTTTATCTGTTCCGTACCCCGCTGTCGGATGTATTCAGTGAACCACGGTTTGAAGCTGTAGCTACCATGCTACCGCTGTATTGTCTGCTTACGTTACCGCGGATGTTCTGTCTGAAAATTATCTACCGCGACATTCGGATGCGCGACCTCTTCCTTATAGACTTGATCTGGTTTGGCGTGCGCACCATCCTCACGACTCACGCTCTGGCCACTGACCAGTTACACGATTTTTATGATATCGTACGGATTGATTTTTACGGCATGGCAGCCAGCTCGGCAGCCTCGGTTATGTTTACCATTAAAGACTTACGCTTTGGATGGGAGGGGGCTGTAACCCTGCGTCAGTATCTGAAATACGGCATCCCGCTTGCGCTTGCCACCGCCCTGAACAGCACGCCACGTCAGCTTGACGTTCTTGTTATTGCAGCCTTCTTCGGCGTTGGTGTAGTAGGGGTGTACAATCCGGCCAAGAATCTGTTTCGTTTTTTCGAACAGGCATTCGACGCCGTGGCAGCGTTGTTGTATCCTGCATCCGTAAGAATGTTTTCGCAGCACCGATATGACGACTTGAAGATCATGATAACAAAGGTTATCAGCCTGACTCTGCTGCCGACTATAGCCTTTGTTGTGATACTGGAACTGGGCGCCAGTAACGTGATTGTGTGGCTGTTAGGCGAGCAGTACGCAGCCTCGGTTACGCACTTCAATGTCCTGATTTTTGCCGCTATTGGAATGCCATTTGTTTTAATGAGTTCGGTGATTGCTGCCATGGGACACAGCGCCGTGGTGGTCAGGTATTCTGCCTACGGTTTAGTCATTGGGATGGCAGTACTTTTTGCTGCAAGCTTTGCGCGCATCGAATGGGCCATTGGCCTTGGACTGGTTGTTAACACGATTGTAGTTGGTTTGTTATGCACCGCCTATGTCCGCCGGTCAATTAACTTTCCACTACGTTCTGTGCTGCGCGTGATTACCGATGCGCGGTCGAGTCTGGAAGAACGGCGTGCTCTGAAAAACGGGAGGAACGGAAAATGAAGACGTGGTTTCAGATTCAGGTAATACGCGCGCTGCTGCAGCACCGGAAACGTGCCATTGCCCGTGTATGGCTCACCGCCTTCGTTGGTGCACTCTGGGTTATTGCCGGTGCCCTGTGGTACACAGGAAGCATGCGCAGTATTGCCACCGAAGCACGCAGTGTAAAGGTTGATTTTTTTCTTAACCCTCTGGTCTCCGATCAAGAAGCACACACAATTTCCTCTACCGTTGCAGCCATGCCGTCAGTACAACGGGCCTGGATGGTTCACGAAGCCGAGATGTGGAAGGAACTCAATCAGGCATTGCAGGGAAGTGCTGAGGAGCTGGCGGACGTTGTGCGGCTGCCGCGGCTGATTCGGGTATTGCCCTGGCCTGACGCTGTTACAGAACGTGACATCACCACCCTTGTTACGCGGTTACGTGCGGCAAACGAAGATAGTATTACCGAAGTTGCCTATCCCCGGCAACTTGTCCAGCAGTTAGATGCACGACGTACAGACTTACAACTCATGGGAGGTGCGGCTGCCATTGTCAGCCTCCTGCTTTTTGCAATTGGTTTTGCCTATGCATTTCGCAGTGAACTGAATTCTGCCGCTCACGACCTGCGGGCTGGTGCAATGATGGGCACGGGCAGGTTTGCCCTGGTTGCACCGTATCTGGCAGTGCATCTAACAACCGGTCTGGCGGGACTCGCCGCCGGTGCCGCCGTTATCCATGCCGTTCTGACGTTGGCTACCGGCAGGGTAACGTGGCTTACGCCTGTTGCCGGGGCTGACCTGTGGATAACGTGCGCAGTGCTTGCCGTAATAGTGGCAGCATTGACGCTGTGGCAAGCGCTGCAAGCCGGAACACGAGCCTATAAAAAAAGGCGTTCCCGATGATACTGCTCTGGTACACAGTCCGCCGGTTTCTTTCTACCATAGCATTTGCCGTAATAGCCCTTTGTGTGCTATTTGTGATTATTGACCTGATAGAGAACCTTGCAAAGTTTATTGACAAGGGTGTCCCGTTTGGCATCCTGGCGTGGTATTACATCGTGTACATCCCCGATATAGCCAAGCTGCTCATTCCCGTTGCTTGTTTACTGGCAGCGCTCTTTGTTGTTGGCCGTATGGCATCAACCAACGAGGTGACAGCAATGAAGGCTGCCGGCATTAGCACCGTCAGATTCCTTATACCATTCCTGATTGTTGGCATGCTGATCTCGGTTGCACAGGTATGGTTCAGCGGATGGGTTGTCCCCAATGCCAATTCAGCCAAGCTGCACCTTGTTCAAACCAGTATGGGCGGTGGTGGGACCAACGTTTTACAGAACCTGTACTTCCGGGATACCTCCAATAGGAATGTGCACATTGGAACGTACAACGAAGAACAGCGGACAGCCTATAATGTGGTTGTAGAAGATTTTACTGACTCGGTATCTGTCCGCCTGGTTTGGCGGATGGAAGCCGCAACTATGTACTGGAATCCCAAGCTCGGATGGGTAGCCCCGTCGGCTCGCATACGGTCATTTAGCACCAATGGCATGACTATCCGGTGGGAGCACAACTGGCCCGTTCCGTTTACGGTACGGTACAACCAGATTGCCCGATTGCAGCTCTCCGTGAGTGAATTAACATTCGATCAGGTACACGACTACATCGAAACACTGCGCAAGGGCGGGAAGAATACCCGCCGACAGGAGATTGATTATTATGCGGGGTGGGCATTCCCGTTTAGCAGCCTGATTGTGATTTTGCTGGCAGTTCCAATTGCAGCACGCCGACGTAAGGCAGGTATTGCTGTGAACATTGCTATTGCCATGGTAATAACGTTTTTTTATATCGCCTTCTCCGAAATCTCAAAATCGGTAGGCGCAGGTACCCAGGCCGATCCGCTGGTCATAGCGTGGAGTGCCAACATGATGTTCTTTCTGCTGGGACTTGTATCGCTTGCCGTATTCCGCCGATAGCACTCTGATGTCCGGAAATCGTATTTTTGACGTCTATGAAATACAGACTCGTAACCCTTTCCCTCCTGGTATCCCTGGTTTTTATTGCTTGGGCATGCAGTAGTACTACAACCGGTCCCGAACAGCCGGACTACATATCGTATTCCAATCAACAGCCCGACAGCACCATCGCATGGATGTACTTTTCGCTTGATTCGAACAGGGTAATCAGTCCCAGTGATGCCCAGACAGCACTGTGGGACATCAAAATGCCCTACCTGAAATGCTGTGGTCAAACAAAACAGATCGATATCATGCTCAACAGTGGCAATGTGGGTATTGGAAGCACGAAAGGGGCTATGGTTGACGCCAGATTTGAAGATCTTGACAGCGTGCCCGCAGGAACCGTCTTAAAAGAAGATGATACAGCCATGGCATTTCGGATTGTCCCGGTAAAACTTATGGGACCGGGCATCATGTTTTCGTACGACATTACAAAGCATACCATACAGCCAAGCCCCGACAAGTGTTTGATTATTCAGACCACCTCAGGAAAATTGTATAAGTTTCAGTTTACGAGCATCTACAAGGATGCACCCGCAGCTCCGGACATGAACACTCCTCTCGGGTATTACCATTTCCGGTTTGCCGAACTATAGGTTTAACAGAATTATTCAGGATGAATTATGTACGGTAATCTTTCCATTGTTGATACATCATCGGATTTAACACAGGAAGATCCGGTATTACTTGCAGAGTTCGAAGCCCGCATCCAGGCCGGCGAAAAGATTGAACCACGTGACTGGATGCCTGCAGAGTATAAACGGCAGCTTATCCGCATGATAGAACAGCACGCTCACAGTGAAATTATCGGTGCCCTGCCCGAAGGCACCTGGATTACCCGTGCTCCAGGCTTTAAACGCAAGATTGCACTCATGGCCAAGGTTCAGGACGAAGTGGGGCATGCCCACCTCCTGTACAGTGCCGCCGAAACCCTGGGCAAGAGTCGTGAAGAGATGATCAACGACCTGCTCAGTGGTAAAAGCAAGTACAGCAATGTGTTCAACTACCCGGCGTTTACCTGGGCTGATACAGCCATCATTGCATGGCTTGTGGATGCCTCGGCAATTATTAACCAGGTGGCAAATAGCAGGGGATCGTATGCGCCGTATTCGCGTGCTCTTGAACGAATTTGTCAGGAAGAAAGCTTCCACCTTCGGTATGGTTATGATGCAGTGGTAACTCTTGCTACCGGATCGGCTGTTCAGCGGAAAATGGTACAGGAAGCCCTTACTCGCTGGTGGCGTCCGATCGTCCACTTCTTTGGACCGCCCGACAAAGTCAGCGTCCACACCGAAAAACTGATGAAGTGGAAAGTAAAAATGGCAAGCAACGATGATATGCGACAGCAGTTCTTTAACCAGTACGTTCCTAAGATCCATGAGCTTGGACTTGTTATTCCTGACAGCGAGTTAAGGAAGGATCCGGTTAGCGGACAGTGGGTGTACGGTGATCCCGACTGGGATGAATTCCGTCGCGTTATTAATGGCGATGGTCCGTGCAACAAGGAGCGGCTTGCTGTAAGGCGTACTGCCGAGGAGCGCGGACGCTGGGTGCGCGAGGCACTGCGCAAGGCCGATGAACAGTACGTTACCCCTCTATCATGAGTTCTGTCTTTACCCGTCAGCGCAGAACGTCGGTAGGCAAAGCCGTATTGCGCCCGGAGCTGAATTTTGTATGAAAACACCCGTACCCGTCCCCTCGCAACCCGATGACGTCCTTTCACACGTAGAAGCATTTATCCGGCTTGTGCGTATTCTGCGCGAGCAGTGTCCGTGGGATATGAAACAAACCCACGACAGCATCTCACACCTTCTTATCGAAGAAGCGTACGAGACTGTGGATGCAATCAAAAAGCAGAACGATACCGAGCTGTCGAAGGAACTGGGTGACATCTTACTGCACGTGGTAATGCACTCGGTGATGGCCGAGCAGCGAGGTGCATTCTCGCTCCTGACCGTCATCCGCAACGAATCAGACAAACTGGTCAACCGCCATCCCCACATCTTTGCCGGCGAGGAAGCCCACGACGAAACCACGGTACTGCAGAATTGGGAACGCCTGAAAATGAAGGAAGGGCGAACCTCGGTACTTGACGGAGTACCTGCAGCATTGCCGGCCGCCCTGCGCGCTCAGCGCGTACAGGAAAAGGCTGCCAACGTAGGGTTCGACTGGCACGACCGACGCGATGTGTGGCAGAAGGTTCATGAGGAGCTTGCCGAACTGGAAACCGAAATTGCAAAGGGGGATGCCGCACGGACAGCCGATGAGTTTGGCGACCTCCTGTTTGCCATGGTAAATGCGGCACGTCATGAAGGGATTATTGCAGAAGACGCATTGCACAATACAGTCAATAAATTTATCAGACGTTTCCAGTTTATCGAGCAGCGGGCAGCTGAAAATCAGCGGGTGCTTCGCGAGATGGACTTGGCAGAGATGGATCAGTATTGGAACGAAGCAAAACACAATGGTTTATAACGCTGCTGTGTGCGATATTCCTGACGGCTTGCAGTGTATCGGAACAAGAGCAGCAGCCTGATGCTCTGCCTGATTCGCTGACGCAGGATTCCGTCCATGCAGACACCGTTGGCAATGAAGCCGTGGCAGACGTTGACAATGGGTCGGCAGACTTCGTGGTAACCGATACTACGATGACGCTGCGTCAGTCCCAATTCCCAAAACCCACAGGTTCGGTGATAAACGTGATGATCACCGGTGTGGATACCCGTATGGGTGCCTATGGTACCCATGCCGACGCTAATCAGCTGGTGCGGTTCTTCCTGGACAGTGGGATGGTGGAGATCATCTCTGTTCCGCGTGACACCGAGTCGGACGCAGGGTTCCCTGACAGTACCGGTTTAAACCGGCTTACCAACGTAAGGGCCAACAGGGGTCGGCGTGCCTATCTGGCCGCCGTTCAGAAAATCACAGGGGTGGGACCAATACACTACTGGGTTGAATTCGGCTTTTCTCAGGCTGTAGGACTGCTGGAGCTTGTAGGCTACAAGAACAACGCAACAACAACACTGCGGGTACTACGGTCACGGCAGGCATACCGCGCCGGTGATTTTCAGCGGTCATACAACCAGGGGCGTTTTATCCGTTCGGTACTACTGCATGAACTGCCAAAGGGTACAACACTGCTGCGGTCACTCGCAATCCGCCTGGGCCTGGCCATGGTTGAAACAAATCTGACGTATGATGTAGTGTCTGAAATTGTAAATAAGATGAATGAAAACGGTTTTGACGGTTCTGCCGACAGAATTTGGGTACGGTTAAAGCCCTCGGTACTCTTGCATGTTCAGGCATTTGACTTTGATTCGTCAAACATCCAAGCCTTAAATAAGCAGATTGACTCAAGAGTAGCGCACCTGCTCAAAGACTCAGTTCGTACAACCCCCGGATCGTACGAGAAACGGCTGCAGGCTTTAATCAGTAAGGCCGAATCCACCAAATCAGCATCAGGCGTTATTCACCTTCTTCAGTTGCCGTATCGCCAGCGCGCATGGCTTCAGATAACCGATTCCACACGCCGTACAGGGTACCGTCAGCAAATCTGTATGCTTCTGGAACAAGCCTACCGCAGAAACAACAACACCAAGCTTGCAGACGAGGTCAGGGATTATCTCGAGCTGGAGAAAGAGCTTCGTTAGTGTTACTCATTTCCGCCTGCCCGGACAGTGCTACCGCAGGTAGGTAAGCGGGTTAAGCCTGTTTCTGCCGTTCCAGATTTCAAAGTGAACCAGTGCGCCATCCATATTCTCGCCCGACTTCCCGATTAGAGTGCCCTGCTTAACGCGTGACCCCTGCGATACGTTAACCGATGCCAGGTTGGCGTATACCGTCCGGATTCCGTTTTCATGATCGACAATAACAAGTGAACCAAAGCCGGGCAACCACGTAACGGAGCTGACTTTGCCGGACGCTACACATGAAACGGGACTTCCCTCGGGTGCTGCGATATCGATTCCCGGATTGTCGAGTGTGGTGCCGGTCTCGGAATTTTTGTATGCTCCGTATCCGTGAATCAACTTGCGTCCGCTTGTTGGCCATGGCAACGAGTTGGCCGAAAAGGCGGGAGCTGCAGACTCTGTTGAGGGGGCTTTGGCAGACCTTCCGGAGGATCGACTGCCGGCCGGTGATTTTTTTTCACTGGCCCGGCGCTCAGCATCAGCCTTGCGGCGGGCTTCGGCAACAAGTTTGTTGATGATGGAACTGAGTTTTCGCAGACTCGCCGTCTTGGTATTCAGCTCACGCTGGGCCGCTCGCTTGCTGGACTGCAGCGTACGCAGCTCCTTGCTGCTCTTTTGTATCGTGCGGTTCAGTACCTTCTCCTGTCCCGCCTTAGCCTGAAGCACAACTGTCTGCGTACGGGTATAGTCGTTCAGTAAGCCCTGCTGCTTATTCAGTGAGTCTCTAAGCTCCACCATCCGGCTTCGATACTGAGCTACAGACCTGGTGAGAGATCTGAACAGTGAGGCAGTGGTCCCGTCATCGAGTGGCGTACCGCGGTTTTTTGATTTCCATACGGCCAGAGACCGAAGCGCAGCGTTGTATGATTGCTCAACGTCGGTAAGTGCCTGGCGGGTTTGCCGGATTCTACCTTCAAGAGCAGTTGCACTGTCAGTAAGCCGCGTGAGAGTATCCTGGAGTTCGCGAATAAACAACGTGATGGAGTGACGCTGCTGTTGAAGACCCGATAGTGAGCGCGATGCTTTTTTCTCTTTTGCTCTGAGCGTGTGTAACCGTTGCTGGGTTTTTTTAATACTGTTGCGCAGTTCCTTCAGCTCTTGCTTCCTGGCGTCGATCGTACTTTGTCCGCAGACCGTTGTTCCCGCAGCAAGCAGAACCCCCAGAAGTAAAAAAAAGTATTTCATCCGCTAAAACTCATCTGTTTTCTGTCGTTCCACCCGTGCACCGAGGGCGTGCAGCCGTTCTTCCATAACCTCGTAACCGCGGTCAAGATGGTACACCCGAAGGATTTCTGACACACCGTTGGCCAGCAGTGCGGCAATCACCAGTGATGCGCTTGCCCTGAGGTCGCTGCTCATTACCGAGGCACCGGTGAGTGGAGCGCCGCCGTGTACGGTGCAGGTGCTTTCGCCGGTTGTGATGTGAGCGCCCAGACGCTGCAGTTCGGGAACATATCCAAATCGTGTGGGATAGATTGTATCGGTAATCGTGGCGCTTCCGTTGGCTGTTAACATGTAAGCTGCCCACTGGGCCTGCGCGTCAGTCGGGAAGCCCGGGTATGGTGCTGCCGTAATATCCACTGCAGCAGGTACCGTATCCATGGTCACCCGTACTGATGTACCAGTCTGCTGTACGGTGGCACCTGACTGGTGCAATGCGTGGAGAATGGCCGTCATGTGGTCGGCTCTGACGTTGTGCAGTGTAACATCGCCCTGTGTTGCAGCAGCAGCGATAAGGTACGTTGCTGCTTCAATACGATCCGGTATCGTTTCTGCCTGCACGGGTTGCAGTTTCTCAACACCGTCTATCTGCAATGTGGTTGTTCCAATCCCCTGGATTACGGCACCCATCTGCACCAGCATATCTGCAACAGCTACAACTTCAGGCTCAAGTGCAACATTGGTGAGCACGGTTCTTCCCCTGGCCAGCACCGCGGCCATCATCACGTTAACACTTGCGCCAACGCTGACAACGTCAAAATGAAACCTGCCCCCCTGTAACCCCTGTGTACTGGCATTGATGTAGCCACTGTCCACGCTAATCTCGGCACCAAGCGCCTCCAGCCCCCTAAGGTGCAGGTCAACAGGCCGGGGACCAAAGTTGCAGCCACCCGGCAGAGATACTCTGGCCTTACCAAAACGGGCAATGAGCGGTCCCAGCACGTAGATCGAAGCCCTCATTTTTTTTACATGTTCGTAGGGGGCTTCCACAGAGTGAATATCCGACGTGTCAAGCGTTACGGTGGTGCCCTGTGCATGTGTTCGTACTCCCAGTGTTTCCAGAAGGCGGCAGAACGTATCAACATCACGGTTCTGTGGTGTATTGGTGAGCGTACTCACACCCGGTGCCAGTAAACATGCCGGCATCATGGCCAGCGAGGCATTCTTTGCGCCGGAAATGGTGAGCTCGCCCCGCAGGCGCGCAGGACCTGTAATAACGAATTTGTCCATAGACCACAAAAGTAGCCCTGTTCAGTATTGTCCGGAGCGAAGGTTATACACATCAAGCCTGACACTTGCGGTTGTTCTTTCGCAAAAAAACAATAGGTTTGTACTCCCGTTAGAGGTGCTGCCACCACGGTGGTTGCTGAGAACACACTCTTGGAACCTGATTCGGATAATGCCGACGAAGGAAAACGGAAGAGCGAACCCCTGACGGACCTAACTCTTGTATCAACCGGAGACTTGGTCCATGACAAACCACATCCTTGTTTTGCTTCTCTGCGCATCGTGTTTGTATGCGCAAACCGATCCCGACACTACCAGTATCCGCACTGTGCTGAGTAAGGCAGTTGTTGTAAGCAGCGTCCGCGCGGCCCCGGAGGCGCCGATTACCCATGCCACGGTGGACTCGGCCACACTATCACGCACGATGGTAGGGCAGGATGCCCAGTTCGTGCTTGAACAAACCGTACCAGGCATTGTGGCATACAGCGAAAGTGGTACCGGCTTTAGTAACTACGGGTCATTCAGGCTCCGCGGAATTGACCAGACGCGCGTGAATGTGACCCTGAACGGTGTGCCCCTGAACGATATGATCGATCAGGGTGTGTTCTTCTCAAACATCACCGACCTTCTGAACGGAATGCACAGTGTACAGGTGCAGCGCGGCGTAGGTACCTCTGCAAACGGCACAGCATCGTTTGCCGGCTCGGTCAGCATAGAGTCTGACATGCCAATGCCCCGGAAGCCCGGCGCTATCCTGCAACTCACGTCGGGCTCATACAACCTGCTCCGGGGCAGCGCAACCGTGAACTCCGGCGATCTGGGTAATGGCATCGCTGCCTCCGTCAAACTGGGAGCCTTTACAACACAGGGCTATCGCTACAATACCGCATCCACAGGATACAACGGCATGGCCGGGATTTCAGCCGTCCGAGGCTCCGAAATTTTCCGCTTCCTGGCCGTTGGCGGTACAATCGGCAACCAGCTTGCATACCTGCCCGTGCCCAAGCCCCTTGCCGATATCGACCCGAGAACCAATGTTAACGATAGCAACGATCATGATAATTTCGGACAATACCTGATGCAAGCCGAGTGGACCCATGCTTTTGACGATAAGACGGCTTCAAGTGTGATGGTGTATGCTGGAGGTGCCGGCGGGGACTACTACACCGGCTTTGCCGATGCAGCCGGCAACCTTACTCAGATTAACTATCCGCTTGAAAACAGGCATTATGGCGTGTTGGGTACGCTCTCACTCTGGGACGTGTTGCCCAACGTTTCGGTTACCGGCGGTGTGCATACCTACATCTTTACCCGTCGGAACTGGGAAACGGTTGTGCCATTCGATAATCGTCCCTATTACGATGACAGTACAACCAAGAGGGAGCTTGCTGCCTTTGTAAAAGCAGCGTGGACTGTTGGCAGTACCGATGATTATCCCCGGGCAACTCTGCAGGCCGACCTGCAGATGCGCTATGCACGGCTTGACTTCAGGCCGGATATGCGCACGGTGCCACAAGACACCAAGATCCCGGCCCATACCTGGCTGTTTGTAAATCCGCGTGTTGGACTCAACCTTCAGCTTTCGGACCACGTTGGCGTGTACACTTCCGTAGGCAGTACCGGCAGAGAACCAACCCGCTTTGACCTGCTTGGAGGGACCCAGATTACCGAGGCCAACCTCCCGACATTACTCCAACCCAATACCGTCCGCCCCGAGTATGTTGTGGATGCCGAGCTGGGCACACGGCTTACAGGCCGGTTGCTTTCGGCGCTGCCCAATATATCGCTGAACCTTAACGGATTTTATATGAAGTTTACCGACGAAATTGCTCCCGTCGGGGAATACATTGACCAATATTTTGTGCAGCTTCGAACCAATGTTGCCTCGAGTTCACGGTACGGCGTTGAAGCCGACCTCCGCTGGGAGCTCCGCAGTAGCCTGACCCTTTCGGTCAACGCCACGGTGATGAAGTCAAACATTAAAAATGTTTATCTGGCATCGGCGCAAAAAACCGTCAGCAATGTTGAAGCAGTACTCACACCGCACGTGCAGGGGACAGCGCAGTTGCAGTGGGATCCTGCAGACTGGCTGGGATTTGACGTTGGCCTGAGAACGGTTAGCTCTTCGTTTCTGGAGCTCACCAACGCACCAAACCTGATGCTTGACGGATTTACGATTGCCGACGCTGCGCTGCGCCTGAACTACCGGACAATACAGCTTGGTATTCGGGTGAATAACATTGGTAATCGGCAGTACACTACCAATGGCGGCGTGGATTATTCGCAGGGGCAGTCCGTGCCAACAGTCTTTATGCAGGCCGGACGTAACCTGTGGGTATATACCACAATAGCCCTTTAGTTTAATGTCGTTATTGTGATGTGTTGTGTTTGGGATCGTCGACAATCTTCTATTTTCGCACCCTATGAACAAACATGCAATCCAGATAACGGCCCGATGTTCGTACAAAGGCAGGAACGGACGCTGTCAGCGAAAAACTACCATCACCCATCCATACTGCGCTCAGCACACCCGGATAGTGCTTGGCGTTAGCGTCCGCAAAAGCCAAATCCCCAATGCCGGTCTGGGCCTCTTTGCCGAAAAGAGCTTTAAAACCGGTGACTACGTAGCGCAGTACAGCGGCGAGATAATCTCCGTTGAAGAGTATGACAAACGCTACAGCGATGATGCAATGGGATCGTACGGCGTAGAGCTGGACAGTAAGCGCGTGATTGACGCATGCCGCAGTGACTCAGGTGTTGCCAGATATGCCTGTGACTACCATGGCTCAGGCAAAAAACCAAACGTTGAATACGTTGCCGATGATGAGAAGGACGAAGTCTGGCTGGTTGCAATACGGCCGATAAAGAAGGGTGACGAAATACTGTCGGACTACGGTGATGACATGCACCGTGCGATGGGCATATAGCAAAACCCCGGTTCCCAAGCCCGTTCCGGAGCAGTAACACCTGCGTTTACCCTATATTTAACCTTTCGTTACAGAACCTACGAACAGTTTTACAACAAACAGACCAATGGAAAACGCTTTTAGCACAATCATTTCAACGGTTCGTGCCGTGTATCCCAAAGCCGAAGCAGTAGAGCATCATGGCGATTTAACCATGATTGTTGATACCGATTCGCTGATTGACGTGTTAACCGAATTGCGCGATTCACCGGCAACGGCAATGAATATGCTGGTGGACATTACGGCGGTTGACAAAAACACATCACCAGACCGGTATGACGTTGTGTACTTTCTTACCTCGCTCATCCATAAAACCCGTGTACGGGTTAAAGTAGGCGTCCGCGATGATCGTATGCACCTGCCAACGGCTGTAGAAATATGGGAAAGCGCCAACTGGTACGAGCGTGAAACGTACGACATGTACGGCGTGATCTTTGACGGTCACCCCGACCTCCGCCGGTTTTACATGCCGGAGGATTTTATGGATGAGAACAGTGAGCAGTTATATCCCTTACGCAAGGACTTCCCGCTAATGGGTATCCCCGGCTCCCTGCCGCTGCCTCCCAAGGAAGAACGCTAGCAGCGTATCCCACCAGCAGTGCGCAATGTAAAGCCCCTTGCCAACGGGGCTTTTTTTTATAAACTTTATTTATGAAGTGGGAAGGGGCTTTGGGTTATTCCTCGGATAGCCATCGGACGGCATCTTGTACCGTATCTCTGATTTCCAGCTTGTCTGACAACCGTGAAATGTCAAACAGTGACTTAACCTGACCTTGCACGCCAACCAGAATCAGGAATCCTTCGTTCTCGTTCATCTGCCGGTTGGCTAACAGGAGCGCCGAGAGTCCCTGCGTATCGCACAGTTGCACCATGGACAGATCGATGACCAGGGCCTTCACTTCGGGCTGACAGATAATCAGCAGCTCGTGTTTTACTTCGGCTGCAATCGAACTGTCCAGCAACGGTTCTTTGATGGTAAAGATGACAAGCTCGCCATCATGGTCTACGGAAAATCGCATAAAAGCCTGATGTAAGGTATGTGATCGTTGAACAATGTTGCAATTTCGCACAATGAACGGTACCAATACAAATCCGGACCCTGCACCGGAGTCAATTCTGGTTATCCGGCTCAGCTCACTCGGCGACGTCATATTAACAACACCGGTGATCAGACAGTTGCAGCGTACCTATCCGGATGCAATCATCGATGTAGCAGTACGCGAACAGTACGGCATGGTGTACACCAGCAATCCCCGGGTGCGTCGCGTATGGAATGTTGCGCCCAGTGTAACGGCCGACAGTGACATGGACCACTGGAAGCTGGCTATGCTTGACACGGTTCCCGGAGGCCGATATGACCTGGTTGTTGATCTGCAGAACAATGTTGCAAGCACCGCCGTACGGCATGGGCTGGGCACACGGACCGTTAAGTACCCAAAGTTTAGAATGCAGAAACTGGCAATGGTCTGGCTGAAAAAATTCCCGTCGGCAACCACCCACGTTATTGACCGGTACAGGATGGCGCTTGCTGACTACCCGCTGGCCTTGGACACAGATGGCCCTGAACTCTGGCTTCCCGAAGAACGTGCAACCGGTGTGTACAAGCCCGACCCTTCCAGGCGCATGCATGGTGAACAGCCGGCAACCGGCACTCTTGAGGGATTGCAGATTGGCATCTCGCCCGGAGCCCGCCACTTTACCAAACGCTGGCCTGCCGAAAGCTATGGGCAGTTGTGTGCGCTGCTTGTTCGTATGGGTGCCCGTGTTATGCTGGTGGGGGGCACAGCGGATACTGACGTGTGTAACCGGGTTGCGAACGTAGCAGGTGTACCCGTGCAGCGTGCTGACGGCGCAACAACACTCGATGCAACCATTCGGGCGTTAGACGCCTGTGATGTGTTGGTTGGTAATGACAGCGCAGTCATGCACATGGCCGCAGCCCGCAGAATACCAACCATTGCAATTTTTGGCAGCAGCGTTCGTGAGCTTGGTTTTACCCCCTATGGTGTGCGTTATCAGATTGTTGAGTACAATATTCGCTGCAGACCCTGCAGCCATATTGGTCGGCAGCGATGTCCGCAAAAGCACTTTAAGTGCATGCTGATGACTACTCCCAACCAGGTGATGCAGGCCATACTGAAGCTGGTATGAAGATTGCCTTGAGCAATTGGCAACGGATTACTTCCACAACCCACACTTACACCGCTTGTTATGGTTAACGTTATACTTGTTGGTGCCGGAAACATTGCACAAAGCATCCATCTGCCTGTATTAACAGAAATGCCCAAGGTAAAGGTGCAGGCAATTGTTGACAGGCAAATCGCCAAAGCAAAACTGGTTGCCGAAAAGCACGCCATACCGTATGCATTCCGATCGCTCACCGAAGCCCTGAAGTTGCCGGATATTCACGGTGTGGTTATTACAAGCAGTACCGACGCACACTGCGAGCATGCACTGGAAAGCATTGCTGCCGGCAAGGCCGTTTTTATTGAACGTCCGGCGGCACGCACCATGGATGAAACGGTACAGATTAAAATGGCTGCCGACGCAGCCGGAACAATGGTGATGGTTGGTATGAACCACCGCTTCCGTCAGGACGTAGCGATGATGAAAAATGCTATTGACCGCGGCGAAATTGGTAAGCTCTTCTATATCAAGGCAGGCTGGGTAAAACAGCGGAGCAATGACTCACGATGGATGGCAAGTTCTGACAAGAGTGGCGGCGGTGTACTCATGGATTTGGGAGTGAGTGTTGTTGACCTGATTTTGCATGTGCTGGACTTTAGCAAGGTACGCAGCGTTACGGCAAGCACGTTTAACCAGGAAACCAAGGCGGTCGAAGATATTGCCATTGCAATGCTGCAATTTCAGGACGGTGCCGTTGCTACAATTGAAGCCAGCTGGTCACTCATGCGTACCGAAGACCTGTACTACTGCAATGTTTTTGGGAAAAAGGGTAGCGTGTACATGAATCCGTTTAAGCTGGTGAAGAAGGATGGGGCCACGTTCAGCACCACCCATCCGGCACCCACCCGCCACCAGCAGTCTCTCTACCGCAAATCGTACGAGGCAGAGCTGCGCCACTTCGTCTCTGCTATCCAGGGGATTATTCCGCCGGTAAGCTCAATCAGCGATGCTGTGGAGCGCATGCGCATCATTGATGCTCTGTATGCGAGTGCCTCGCTGAACCGCGAAATTGTGATACCGTAGCCCCCTACCAATAGCATTTGCAGGCATAAATAAAAATGACGTTGATAAGTTGTGCATAGCACTGAATAACTATGTGATAACTGGATGGTGAGTTTACTTGTACACTATCTCCGGTATTGTGTAGGTTGCAGTGTTGGCAATGCACCGATGTGAACTACCGATGCCTGCACAACGTCAAACTTTTACTTCTCACTGACCGGATCCCATGGGAACCACTCCAACTCCTGAACAACCTCAACGATTACGCGTACTTCCAATCGAGCCATCGGGCGGACGCGTGCCACCACATTCTACCGAAGCCGAGATAGCTGTGCTCGGTGCCATGATGATAGACCGTGAGGCGGTTGGCAGAGTGCTTGAAATCCTGGATGCCGACTGTTTCTACCACGAGCGGCATGCAGTGATTTTTAAAACCATGCTTGCAATGTTCGAGCGCGGCGTTACGATTGACCTGATCACCCTGAGCAACGAGCTTCAGCGGGCAGGCTTGCTGGAAGTGGTAGGCGGAACACTGCCACTGACCGAGATTTCGCTGCAGACTGTTTCCGCAGCCAATGTTGAACACCATGCCAGAATTGTCCTGGAGCGATTTCTAAAACGTAAACTTATTTGGGTCTCGTCGTCCATCATTAACGATGCGTATGACGATACCACCGATGCCCTGGAAGAAGTTGACCGTGCCGAACAGCGCATCTTTGAAGTTGCAGAACGCCGGACCCGACGGTCGTACGCTGATATGCACCGGCTTACGAAGCATGCCGTAGAACGTATCCTGGTGATGGCCGACGGCAGTGGGTCAGGCATTACGGGCGTCCCCACGGGCTATACCCAGCTCGACGAAATGCTGTCGGGTTTTCAGAAGAGCGATTTGATTATCATTGCGGCCCGCCCCTCCATGGGTAAGACTGCATTTGCACTGTCACTGGCCCGAAATGCAGCGCGCGAAGGAAAGGCAGTTGGCATTTTCTCCCTTGAAATGGCTGCCCACCAGATTGTATTGCGCCTGATCAGCGCCGAAACCGAAATTGGTTTGCATACACTGCGGAGTGGGAGACTTACCGAGTTACAGCGCCGAACCCTGGTGAACAGGCTGGATAGGCTTAAAGATAGCAGGATGTATATCGACGACAGTGCCGGACTCACACCGGTAGAGTTCCGGGCTAAATGCCGCCGAATGAAGAGCGAGCACAACATTGATGTTGTTTTTGTTGACTATATGCAGTTGATGCACGTTCAGAAAGCCGAAAGCAGAGAACGCGAAATCTCAATGATCAGTCATACCCTCAAGGCTGTTGCCAAGGAACTTGATATTCCCGTAATTGCACTCTCACAGCTAAACAGGTCACTGGAGGCACGCAGCGATAAGCGTCCGATTTTGTCAGACCTTCGCGACTCAGGTTCGATTGAACAAGACGCAGATGTTGTTATGTTTATACACCGCCCCGATTACTTCCGTAGTCCCGACGGTGCAACCGACGATCCGGCAAATGAGAATATGGCGGAGATTATCATTGGTAAACAACGGAACGGACCAACAGGCGATGTGAAGTTGTACTACAAAAAAGAGAATGCAACCTTCCTGAATCCGATGATTAATCCGAACACCTTCAATAATGCCGGCGATGGATTTTAAGCAACGTGCATTGTACAACTGTTGTGTGGAGGTGTACATTGAGGAAAACTTTTGCGCAAGCAATAATACTGTTTATTATTTGGCTTGGGTGTGTGTTCACCGTACCCGTTGTTGCACAAAGCGGCAGTCTTCAGCTAACATCTCCGGCAGGCGGTGAGATTTTTTATACAAACCGTGATACTCTGATAACAATACGGTGGGCAGGTGTTGCCGACACACTGCCGGTGAGGCTTGAATACAATACAGGTAGTCTGCAGTGGTATCTGATTACGGATTCCGTGAGGGGGCTTTCTTATACGTGGAATGCGTCAGGCCTTCCGCCTGCGTCCACCTACCGCATACGGGTAACGGAGGTGGCGCCAATAAGCCCCGCCGATGTGGTCATCTATACCGGACATACCGGGATTGTGAAGGCTGGAGCGTGGGGACCAGGCTCTGATCGCATTGTGACGGTTGCCAACGAGCCTCACATCTGGGATCCAGAAGTGGGCGGTTCGGTACCGCTGGTGTCGCTTCCGGGTACAGTTACTCCCTATACCGATGTAGCCTGGAGTGCTGACTCGGTTAGAATTATTGCTTCAACGAACGATGCCGGTGTAATAAGCTTTCGTACTGCCGACAACTCGGTGGAGGCCACGCTGCGACACCCGCAGCCGGTTACAAAAATCCAGCTGCATTCAAACAGTTCACGATGTTTAACAATGTCGGCTGATAACAGGATTCGGCTCTTCGACCTCCCGTCAGCAGCACCAGTCCGTACCATACCGTCAACAACCAACATTCTTGATGCATGTTTTGACAACGACGGCAGTAGAGTTCTGGTGTGCGCCGATGATGCACGGATTCATCCAATGCCTGGTGGCGGTGCGCCGGTAGTGTTTTCAGGACACCAACTGGGCGTGCTTCAGGGAGAGTTCTCTAACGATGAGAAGAACGTTGCCACTGTTGGCGGCGATGCCACTGTCCGCGTATGGAATGCCTATACTGGCACAGAGCTATGGCAGGGCTCCGATCCCAAGGAAGGCGTCCGCTCTGTTGCGTACTCCCCCGATGGAACCATGCTGGCCGTAGGAATGAGTGACAGTTCAGTAACGGTCTGGGATGCCGACTCTGGAAATCTGCTGCATCAGTTTTACGGAATTCGCGGTTCGGTACTGCACGTTGAATGGTCTGCATCGGGTGATATGATTGCTGCCTGCGGTACCGATAACGCAGCCCATATTTTCTGGATGGACGGGGTTCACCCGCCAATGCGTATGCAGCACAGGGCGGCGGTTACCTCGGTGCACTGGAGTCCGAATGACGAGCAGGTTCTTACAACGTCGGTTGACGGAAGTGCTGTTGTTTGGCGAGTCCGGAATAAAATCCTTCAGGGTGATACGTGCAGCAACTTCTCGATTGCGCATCCTCCGCGTACAGTAGCAAAACTTCATGCAACCGGAGGCACTGCAGAAATCGGAGCCAACATTTCGGTTCAGCTTCAGCTAACGGCTGGGGATTTTTTAACCTTGACGGATATCGACAGTCTGCAGCCGCGCCTGACGTATAATCACACACTCCTCCATCTTCTTTCAACGTCGATACCGGTGGCACTAACCTCGCAGACGGGTAACCGGACGATGCTTACACTGGAGCCGGTTCCGACACCGAAGCAGCCCGGCACGTTTGGTGAACTCCTGTTCCGGGCTACGCTTGGTACAGACAGTATTACATCCGTCCGCTGGGACGATGTTAAACAAATTGGGGATGGTCCGGAAATCAATATCGAAACCACGTCTGACTCGGTGTACGTGACCGGGATTTGTCGTGCGGGAGGCCTGCCGCGTTTGTTCAACCCGGTTGGACTTCCACTATCGGTACACCTGTCCGGCGCCGGCGGCAATCCGATACTTACGGTCACAGTGGGCGAACGAGGCCCGGTAACGATAAAGATATTTACAGTGAGCGGCAACCTGGTCTGGGAAGATTTCCGGGTGCTCACGGCGCATGATGTTGCCACGTTTAGCTGTGAGCTCCCTGAGTACTGTAAAGGCCGGATACTTGGTGTTGTTATCACCACGGCAACGGGATCGCTCAGTGAAATTGTGGGGGCTGTTCAATGAAGTTGCTTTGTATTGTACTGTGTTTGGGCGTAATCACATCGCGGTCGCAGCCCTGGGTAGAAGTATCGCCCAACGATGTGCTGTTAACCCAGATTGGCTTTTCTGTCCATGGCGGCATCGTCTCGCAAGGGAGTGATTTTACGTTACCGTTTGCCCCCACCTGCTGTACCGCATACGGCTCGTCTCTCACCGGCACGCTTGGGATTTCGGCATCGCTGCGTCAGGAGTTAAGCAAGGCCATCCGGATTCAGGCCCGCGTAACCTATCTTCCAATGAACGGCACATTTGAATCAGACGAGTCGATTCTTGTGAGCGGTAATGTTGATGGTGTAACTCGCCACACGCTGGAAACAAGTCTCACCTTTCTTGGTGCCGAGTTGCTGGCAGACGTAAAGGTTGCCAAGCCTGTTCGGGTGTTGCTTGGCGCAAGTATTGGAAGCATGGTGGGAGGGGAGTTCGACCAGAGGGAAACCCTAATCATGCCGGGACTGGGAACGTTTGAAAATGGGATGCGGGTGCGGAACGAGACTCGCGATGCTGCACTGCAGTCCATGATAAGTCCTACAGTGATGCTTACAGGGGGCTTGGCATTCGATATCCCAATGTCAGCAAATCATGATGTGGTTTTATCACCCGAGATACTTCTGAATATGGGGATTACCGACGTTGTGGAGTCGGTATCATGGCGCACCAACATTGCGCGGGTGGGAGCTTCGGTTTCGTTTGCGTTAAATGCACCTGAACCACCACTGCCAATCAAGAGGCGTACCCAGGAATTTATTGATACAGTTGTGATTACAACAGCACCCGACCAGCCGCTGCGCACAATTGCCGGAGCGGAAACCATGGTAACGGATACAACTGTAACCAACGAGGAAGTCATTTTTACAAGTAAGTTGTACCGAACTGACACCATCGTTCAACCGCAGAAACCCGAGCTTGTTGCTGCAATTCATGCTCGTGGCAGGGATGCCGGCGGTACTGAGCACAACACCTTTACCATCAGGCTGAGTACACAGTTCGTTTCGGAAGCATTGCCCCTGCTTCCCGTTGTTTTCTTTGAATCACAGGCAGTTACGCTTTCTTCGCGGTACCACCAGGTTCAGAATTCAGCATCATTCTCGGTAGATCACATTCCGCCCACAACGACGGCGGTACACCGCGAAGTTCTGAATATCATTGGTTCACGATTGAACAGTAATCCCACCGCAACGATAACGCTACGGGGAACAGCCGATCCCACAACCGAGGCAGGGAACTGTTCACTGGCACGTGACCGGGCACAGGCGGTGCGTGACTACCTGGTGCAGGTCTGGAAGGTTGATCCGAATCGGATTCATATTGTCGAGACGTCTGGCAACTGCGCTCCGGCACGGGCAACCCGCGAGCAAAGTGAATATGGGTACAGCGAGAACAGACGGGTGGAAATCGAAACATCGGACTTAACGGTTATTGAGCCTGTTGCAAAACGGAAGTTCAGTGAAACGCGAACTGTTGACCCGCCACTGCTGGTTCTGGACCCATCCGGTTCGAGTACACGCTATGTTACGGGATGGACAATTCGGGGTATGGCGGGCGCAGATCCTCTGTTCACGATTGACTCAGCCGGAAGCCCCCTTCAAATTGTGCATGCACTAACACCCGGTTCGGTTGAAAAATTGTCGGGCTCAACTCCGCTGATGCTCGAATACACCATCCGTGGAATACAAAACAGTAGGGCAGTGGCAACTGTAGTGCTGCCTGTGCAGCGCGACACCTTAGAAGATGAACTGCAGCGCCTGACATTAACTTTATTTGATGTTTCGAGTGACGAGCTTACCAATACTGCACTGCAACAGATCCGAACCTTTGTAAAGGGCATACCATCAGGCTCGAAGGTTGTTGTTCGTGGTTTCACTGATCTGCTGGGGAATGCAGACTTCAACCGTCAGCTGGCACAGAGGCGTGCCGGCGCTGTATGTAGTGAAATTCAGAGAATAATGAAAACCAGAATAATTCTGGAGTGCACCGAGATTTCAACGGATAAACGACCTCCGGGAATTGAGTCAAACCAGACGCCTGAGGAGCGTTTCCTTAGTCGGACTGTTCAGATTGAGGTAACGAAGAAGAGGTAGAACCAGGGTCAGGGGGCTTCCCGTGCGCTTGGTCAGGTATTGCACTTGGCGTTGTGTACACCCTTGGAATGGCCGTTGGGAATCTTTTTCTGATTTTGGCAAGCAACTCTTCCTCGACGTTGTAGAGTTCGTTTAGAGTGAGGCTTCCCGGCATCACAATGTCAATTTCAATAAAGATGTCCTTACCGCTCTGTCTGGTATGCACTGCTTTCAGAGCGTAGATCTTATGCTCGACTGACTGGATGATATTCATGATGTCTGACTGCATATCATCGGGCAGGGTCCGGTCTGTTAAGTGCCGGAATGCCTCGGCCCCATGCCGCAGCGGAACCTTCAGTGTAAGTCCGAGTAGGGCAATGGATGCTACGGCGTCGATGGTCGTAGCCGTAGTGAACCATCCTGACGACTCCAGGAGTGCCTCGGCAAGGAGGCTGATCAGAACTCCCAGTTCGACCCACGAATCTACTCTCCACAGCTCGGCATCGTAGCGGAGCATGGGCACAAAAAGCCTGTTGGCGCTGCGTTCCAGGCGCCTGGCAGTAAGGCGCATGATGAAAAAAGAGACGGCACTCCAAATAAGCAAAAGGAGATAGTTGCTGCCGGCCGGTGGTTCACGAAACAGGCTAATTGCATGGATAATTGTAAAAATCGTGACTATCGTAAGCAGGTTTGCGCTAACCAGGATGGCAAGGCTTTCGTACTTGCCGTATCCATAGTTAAAGGTTGTGTCGGCTGACCGTGTTGAGCGGTCAACCGCAACCAGGAAGAGTACTGAATTTCCGATATCAATAAGCGCAATGTATCCGTTAGTCTGAATCAGGAGTGACTCTTCCCACTGGCCAAGAAACACGCTGATAAAGGCCAGGAGCACGCACACCGCAAGCGATGCCGTAGAGGCAAACAGTGCGGTTCCCGGTTGCAGAAACCGGGCACTTTTGGTGCGGAGGGATGCCAGAATGTTACGCAATGTTCAGAATTCCGCTGAAGTACCGGATGGTAGCACGTAGCCCTTCGGTTCTGGAAACGGTGGGCTGCCATCCCAGGGATTGGGTGGCTACTGTGATATCAGGTTTTCTAACCTTCGGGTCGTCCATCGGCAGTTCGGTAAAGGTAATCGTGCTTTTAGAGCCAGTGAGCTGTACAATCTCGGTGGCAAGTTCAGCCATGCTTAATTCATCGGGATTACCGATGTTCACCGGTGTTGTAATCGAGCTCCGCAACAGGCGAATGATACCATCTACCAGATCGTCAACGTAGCAGATACTTCGGGTCTGGCTGCCGTCACCAAAAACGGTAAGGGGCTCGCCGCGAAGTGCCTGCGACACAAAGGCGGGGATGGCACGCCCGTCGTCCACTCTCATTTTGGGACCATACGTATTAAAAATGCGTACTATCCGGGTGTCCAGGTTATGATACCGCTGGTATGCCATGGTCATAGCTTCGGCAAACCGTTTTGCTTCGTCGTACACGCCACGGATGCCTATTGGGTTTACATTGCCCCAGTACGACTCAGGCTGAGGGTGTACAAGGGGGTCGCCATAAACTTCACTCGTTGAGGCAAGCAGGAACGTAGCCCCTTTCGCCTTGGCAAGTCCCAGGGCTTTGTGAGTACCAAGCGACCCCACCTTTAGTGTTTGAATTGGCAGCTTGAGGTAATCAATCGGGCTTGCGGGGCTTGCAAAGTGGAGTACAGCATCCAGCTTACCCGGCACGTACAGGTAGTTGGTGACGTCGTACTGCACAATTTCAAATTGAGGATTGCCAATCAGGTGCTGTATGTTTTCAGCAGATCCGGTAATGAAATTATCCAAACAGATCACATGACATCCGTCAGCTACTAGTTGGCTGCACAGGTGCGAGCCAAGGAAGCCCGCACCGCCGGTAATAAGAATTCGCTCCATTGCACAAAAATACAGGCAGTTCGGGAGCCGGGCTTAATAAAAGCTTGAAAGGCTGAGTTTGCTCTGGTGAGTGCCTGCACTCGGATGGGGGAATGCCAGCGTGTAGTGAACCAACCTGCTGACAACCGTAACGGATTTTCTCCGGTCCAAGGTTTGTCATGACAGGTTGATTTCATCGTCAAAGGCTGTTTCTGTAATGGCAGTGCTACCGTTGCAATTCCGCACCATGAGTTGGCTGTGTGTGTCTTGGCAGGTATCCACTGGAGCCGAAATGAAAACTGATGTTACCGATGCCCTTCCTGGGTGACTGCGTACGCAATTGGTCGGATGCTTTCGGTGCACATTCAATGCCAGCACACAGTCGGCGTTCCTGTTTTTTATTACCGGTAGTGTGTGGTCAGCACTTGTGGCTGTGCTGGTAGATCCATAATCCGGCGTTGCCACATTCTATGCAGTTGCTTATGGTATGCGCTGCCCGGTGAGTCCGGACGGTTTCGATGAACAGGGCAAAGGCGCAGAGAGGGCGCGCCACGTGGGGCAGCAGTACAAAGCGCAAGCAGTTGAACGGTGATATTACAATCAGCCACGCACATAGCAATGCTAAAGCAACTGTATCAGCTTCACGTATTGCCGGGCAATTAACCCATACGAAACCAGCAGTCCTACAGTATTGAAAACTGCGGGGATGGCAACCGGGGTTGACATCAACGGGATAACCGAGAACTGTTTCATGCGCCCGCCAAGCAGGTCGGCACTGACCTGGTTGGGAGGAATATTACTATCGTTTGCAATCTTTATGATGGTTGCAAGACGGCGGGAGGTGCGCAGATACTCCACGCCCCAAACCGAGAGGAGGATAAAGTACGGCAGGGTTTGTCCGCTGCGTAATTCCACCAGATGACCTGCGTCAAGCATGCCGGCAAACTGTAGTGCATAAATAAAAATCCAGTAGCATCCCGCCAGCGTAAAGGCAAGGCTGATGAGTCGTTTAAACAGACTGTACGGTTTTGAATAAACTGATTCAATTGTAGAATGAAGCATGTGGTAGAAGTAAAACAGTAAAAACAATGATTAGATACGGAACACAGAGCTGTACTGGTTGACGGTATTGTCATGCTAACATAGCAAAACCGGTAGGTGTTGGTATGGGGCAGCCACGTCTGCTGCGAAGTCACTCAACCCTACTGACGCGTAACGACCGCCTTCGGTTGGTTCAGAACTATGGTTAGCTATGAGTGCTTTCGAGCTGACCGGAAAGCCAATGTTGTGTTGAAAAAATGCCAGCGTTTGTCACAGCAGATGGGGTCGTACGACCGTACACGGTTTACCGTAGTGCGCAGCGGCAGAGTTCGGAGTGCAACACGTCAAACTGGTATAAACGATGACAGCAGCACACAGAAAGATTTTGCCACTGAGCCGCTGCTATCGGGTAGTTGCTGCTAACTGTAGGCCTGGCAGAGTGATACAACGTACAAATCTCGATTGTTATCAGAGGCCCAATCGGACTCTTGTTGTCAGCAGAACAATAAGGATAATTAGGGAAAAAAGAGTCCCGACAGGTAAATACCAAAGTGTCAGAATCGAGAGGATTACGCCCAGTGAGTATGCCCAACTCTGCTGTGTCCATAATGCAACTACCCAGACTAACCAAGTCAAACCGTAGAAAACAAAGAGCGGTCCTAACTTGAAAACATCAACATTGAACATAGAGAACACATTTGCCCAAGGCCCGGGCTTTTCTGGTCCGATGTACGTCCCGTTGAAAATGACAAACAATCCATCCAGCAGCATATAGCCACCATTGACTACTCCGAATATTGTAATTAAGATTTTCATTGTTGAAATAAACTCGGAATACCGGTGAAAAAACGATAATTGGCTTAATCGTGACGCTCAGAAACCCGTGTGCAATTCGTATTGACACCTTCCAATGCGTTGCAAAAGAGTTCTGTACTGTTCACGATTATTTCGTTGTCTTGCCACCCATTGCTGAAAGAGTGCTGTCAACAGGCTCCCACAGTTCTATCTTGTTTCCTTCCGCATCCATAATGTGAACAAACTTTCCATAGTCAAAGGTTTCAATACTGTCAAGTATGGTCACACCGTTGCTTTTAAGTTTATTCACCAGTCCTTCAATGTTCTGAACCCGGTAGTTAATCATAAATTCCTTCTTTGAAGGAGAGAAGTACTCACTACCCCGGTTAAACGGACTCCATTGCAGGTAGTTCACTTCGTCGGGTCTGTTTGCATTCCTAAATTCAAAACTTGCCCCCCACGGGTTCACTTCAAGTCCCAGATTTTCCGAATACCATTCCTTTGTTTTTTCAGGGTTATCGGAAAAAAAGAAAATTCCACCAATACCTGTCACCCTCGGTGTTGTGTCTTGTTGTGCGAGAGGATCCTGGGAATGATGTACGTGTTCATCCACATGTTTTGAGTGATCTGTTGTCACGTTGCAACCTGTTAGGAGTGTTAGCAAAAGAAACGAAAGAATTACGTAGCTCATCTTGTGTTGTTAGGATGTAATGGCATTAGCAATGCCACTTTCGGTTATCAACATCGGAGTGGTGGTGTACAGAAGTGATTATTCAGTCTGTTTATGGTTGCAAAATAGTGATAAACCTGCGTAGGTGGTGAATGCCGTTGACGGTGCTTGACGTTGTACCCTCTGTGGGATGTTGTGTGGTGTATGTGTAGCCACAGAATTGAAACAATGAGAGCATCGTTGACCGAGACCTTCCGGGTTGAGAACTCCCGTGCGGCATGTATCGGCTTGTCTCTGCACTGTCCACCACCGCGGTTATGGCGTACTGTCTGGACTCGCCGGTGTATGCCTACCATTGCGCTGATGCAAACTCCTTCATGACCATAAACTCCAGATCAGCTCTGCTGACATCTTCGGTTACCCAGCATTCTCTGGTGTTATTACTTGAGCACAAAGACCTGGCTTGGCTCCATGCTGGGAGCGTCCGACGCCAGGTGTAGATTGTGTGCGCCCGCACGAGGTACTTCATCCATGCGACTCTGACGCCATGCGCATGAGTTTTTCGTAGAATACCAACGATCTGTATGCCTGTAAAACAAACGAACAGTGATTAAAGCACTAAAGTGGGAAATTGATGTGCCTTAGTCCGAAATTTTGGATAAAATATGATTACGATATAGATAATCCATATCTTTGTACAACCCTTCTTTGGATAAAATACAGATAAGATATGGATAAATTCATTCGAAAGCTCAATTTCGATTTTACAACCAACCAAAGAATATTGCAACTCATTGGTTACATCGACGGTTTCCAAGGCAAATGGGATGTTGTCGAGAAACAGGAAAACCGTTATTTAAAGGAATTGCAGAACATTGCGACTATCGAAAGTATTGGTTCTTCCACAAGGATTGAGGGAGCTACGCTTACCGACCAAGAAGTAAAAGAACTTCTGAAAGACATTAAAATTACAAAACTAAAAACCCGTGATGAGCAGGAGGTAATTGGCTATTATGAGGTTTTTGAATTAATTCATGATAATTATGACGACATCAAACTATCAGAAAGCTACATCCAACAACTACACCAAATGTTGCTGAAATACAGCAACAAAGATGAGCGACACAGAGGAACTTACAAGTTTCTTTCTAATACGGTTGTTGCAACTTATCCAGCAGGTGAGCAGCGGACGATTTTTGTCACTACCGAACCGGCATTGGTTGCAGCAGAAATGCAGGAACTAATTGAATGGACAAACGAACAACTAGAGCAAAAGTCTATTCATCACCTAATTATCATCGGTAGTTTTATTTATGACTTTTTAAGCATTCACCCATTTCAAGACGGAAACGGTAGACTTTCGAGATTGCTTACAACCCTTTGTTTGCTACAAAGCGATTATTCGTTTATTCAATACATTTCTTTTGAAAATCATATTGAGCAAAATAAACAAGCCTATTATGAAGCTTTGATCAACGGACAGAAAAATCGTGGAACAGACAGCGAACGTATAGACTTATGGTTGATTTTTTTCTTGGAAAGTTTGAAAACGCTTACCAAAAAACTGGAGCAGAAATATGATGTATTCAAATCAAAAGGTGGTTATTTAAACAGTAGACAAAAGCAAATCAGAGATTATATTTCTAATAATCAGCCAATAAAGGTAAGTGATTTGGCAAAGCAATTTCCCGACATCGGCTTGAGTACATTAAAGAAAGACCTGCAATACTTACGAAACGAACAAGTGCTGACGATGATTGGAAAGGGTAAAGGGAGTGTGTATGTATTGACCGGAGAAGAGTAACCCGAAACACTAGCCCGGCAACTAACAAGCGGTTTGGCGCAATCTGCGAGACTGTTTCAAAAAGTGTGTCAATGGCGTTACCTTTACCAAACATACGGAGCACAAACCATGAACACCAGCACATTTGACGTCGCGTCATTTAAGAAGCAGGCAGCCGAACGGCTCAAAGCAGGAGACTCTTTCTTCGGTCGTGATGGTGTACGAACGCCACTACGTAAAGAATTTGTCGAGGAGGCACTAGACGGCGAACCCGATGCCCATTGAGAATCGGAAAGCGAACAGTTTACACAGTCAAATCGGCGCAATGGACGCAAAACCAAGAGCGTAAACACGGGCATGGGGAAGGTTCCGAGAGGCTCCTCGCGGCCGCGCAGGTACGTTCCAACTGCAGATGTTGCCCAAGCGTGAGCGAACACTTGGTGTGGACCCAGACAAGCAGATCATCGCCCTGTATGCGCGTGGCGCGACACCGGTGAGAAGTCAAATGTCCCCATTGACTCCCTTAGCACCCACATACCCGCTCTTTTAGAAGAGATCCAGAGCAACTTGTACAACCGTGCACTGGCGTACCGGGAAAGTCATACCACCAGCGTAAACACCTGGGATGAATTCACCGAAGTACTCGAAACCAAGGGCGGCTTAATCAGTGCCCACTGGGACGGCACCACCGAAACCGAACTCAAGATCAAGGAACTAACAAAAGCAACTATCCGCTGCATCCCGTTGGATGGTGATGCCGAGCCAGGCACCTGCATCCTTACCGGAAAGCCAAGTGAGCATCGGGTATTGTTCGCCAGGGCGTATTAATGTGAAGGGGGGTTGAGGTTTGCAGGGGCACACGCATAGCTTGCACCCTACCTTGCAGTGCTGGATGAGAGGGCTTTCATTGAAGCTACACTTCCTCGCTCAAGAACACAGAACTTCAAAATGGAACCGTCCCGTTCACAACTGGAATCGTACGTTAGCACAACTGTCAATCTTCTTCTCTGATCGTCATCAACGAACCTTGTAACGTCAGCTGACACACTTAATGGAACACTCCCTGATGAACCAGTTAAAATGTTTCTCCTAATTGTCTGAACATTTCAATGGTGTTCAAATATGAAACATTCAATGCCATACAAGCATCCGGTATTTTTACTTTGTTCTGTTTGTTTTCTGTTTGTTGGGTTCGCTTACTTCTTGTGTAACAACAAATCTATTAACGGTGTCAGCGAGGCAATAAGCAACAAGAAAAGCGTCTGCCTCGTCTGCATCAAGAAATTCGTTTAAGGCATTTTGTAAATAATGTCCCCTTTTTGACATAGCCCAAACTGTTACCTGTTTATAAGCATCCATTACAACTGATGTGTCTTTGAAAAAGTCTTCGGGTAAATTGTTTCTGCACCATGCTTCAAGAGCATCGTTTTTGTCGTAAAGATCTTTCTTTACTTTGTCAATACTGATAATTCTGCCTTCCTCTGCCAATTGTCGAACCTTATACCAAAATCCCGCAGCAACGTCTATCAGATAGTGAAACCGATGAGCCTGAATAAAGAAGTTGCTATCTAGAACATATACCGGCATTCGGGCTACAGGTGTTTAGAGAAGAAGGTTTCAAATGTGTCGCCCTTCAAGCCCGTAAGTTTATAGGCATCACGATATAATAAACTACCAGATTTAACCGCCTGAATAACATGACTGGCAAATGTGATGCTGATTCGTTTTTTTGTTGTTGCGTAAAAATCGCCCCCGGTGCCTTGGCTATCTTTTTTGACAAATTCCCGATTGGAATACTCTTCGTAGAAATCAAAGAATTGTGCCTTGCTGATTTTACCTAAGTCTAAAGCCCTACGAGCAATTACAATCTCACTCACTTTAAAATAACGGGAAACTTCTCCAAAGTTATTTGGTCTGTAATTCCATACTTCATCAAATGCTTGTGCAGGAACCAAAAATTCTGCAGCTACTTTATCGCAAAGAATTTCTAGCGGGTCATTGGCTGGTTGTAATCTTCTGAAATCAAAACCTGCACTGTGCCCCGTCCAAATATGCGCTAACTCATGCACAACGGTAAACATTTGGGCAGACTTGAAATCGGAGTTGTTTATGAACATAAAAGGTGCATATTCATCTACCAAAACAAAACCTCTGCATTCATCAACAGGAATAGGTCGGTGTGTGTTGTTTTCAACAATGCCGTTGAAGATGGTAATGATTCCTTTGTCTTCAATATGCAAAACCAAACGGTCTTGGGCATCCTGCCATGTTTTGAACTGACTTGCCCAATTTTCTGGTAGTTGCAGGGTTCGGCGAATGTCCGCAACTATTGCATTTACATCATTGCTGTTCCTGAATTTACCAACATAAGGCAAACGTTGAAAGTCATTGTCCTGCAAATAGTTTTTCAACCAATCTTGTCTTTGCTGTAATAGCAAAATGGTATCGTATACATTGATGCTGATTTTGTCAGCATGATTTCCATTGGTGCGGAAATAGGGAATGGGTATTTTTTCTTGAGGTGGTTGGGGTAAAAACAGATAGCCAAAAGGTAGATAAACTTTCTTGGAGAATTCCTCCAACTGTTTTACTGTGGGCTTATTTTGCCCTTCGAGCCACTCCGATATTTTTGGATATTTTTCGACAAATGCAGACACATCATACCCAGCCCGGGTAATGGCCCAGGTAAGTATGTTGTTGTTTACATTTATTCGATCGGCCATATTACAATCTTGTATCAGCCCCTAATAGATTAAACAGAATTGTTGTCAAAGATATGTAGTACGTGTCGGCTATTCTCATCCATGTTCGAGCAACGGTCGGTAACAGCCTCAGTAGCTGGATTGGTGGTGCTTGGCACCAGAAACGGTGTTTGATGTTCTGTGGAGCCCTTCGAACCGAGCATGGACGCTTCCGACACACGAGCGAACTCCGGAGTGGACGTAGTGAGCAGAGCAGTTTCCCGTTTCTGCTGTGGAGTTATTCGACCGAGTTTTCTGTGTTTGCGCTCATAGACCACTGCATGTAGTGTTGAAGATGCCGGTTAGCTTCGTAGAAGCTGCTAAACTCAAAACGTTCAATCAGCTTCCGTTGAAGAATGCTATGGAATGCTTCGATGTAGGTATTTTCTTCGGGTGTCGGCACATGGGTAAATTCCTGTTTGGCTTCAAGCTCAGCCAGAAAGCTTCTCACCTGATTGGCTAGAAACCGGGAGCCATTATCATTTCTGGTAATTACTCCCTTGAGGACTGTTCATGCAACCCGCGAAACATCACGATCACGTCATGCTTGCGGACACTCCTCTGGAAAATCCACTGGAGAATCTTGCGACTGAACACATCGATGATCGAGAGCAGGTAATACCACCGACTCTCTCCGTGTACCAAGACATACTTTTTATCGAGACATAGGTACTCCATCGGGTGCTGAGCCGATATCTGCCTTGCACCCATGTGCGTTTCCCACTGCTACGGATAACGTTTCCATGAAGAAGCTTCTGCCCATCCATCAGGCGATAGGTCTTCTTGTGATTAATCACCCTAATTGGCGTAAATCATCATGAATAAATTGGTATCCATAAGCATTATACGGACCACTGATAAGTTCCTTTATCGTATCAACAACCTCTTCATTAGGAACCATCGAGCCGTGATACAGCGTATGGATGCTGGGTTTGTTGCCACGTTTTCCTGGACGAGGCAGTACAACGTACTACGTGGCACCCCCAGCCACTGCGAAAGAGCGCTAACGGCGGCACGATCGGAATACCGCTGGACGATCATAACGTTCTCCTTGGCTGAATAGGTGTTTTTTTTAGCAACTCACCTTTGACCTCACGCTCTAATGCTTGTCGGGCGATGATGCGTTTTAATCGCTCATTCTCTTTTTCTAACGCTCGTACTTCCGGATCAATTCGCTTATACGATGGAGCCCTGCAGCTCCCTTGCTTAGATACCGTTGCTTCCACTTTGCCAGTAATGATGGGGATAAATGGTATGTGCGGCAGGTTGCCAGATATCCCTCCCGCTCCGCTTCCTGCAGAAGACTCAGTCGATCTTCCGGTGTAAATGTTCGCTTTGTTCTTGCTGTGATTTCCTACCGTAACTGGTACAAATCTGTTTTGTGATTGCTGCCCAGTCTTTTAGGGGGCTAATACAGTATTGTTTGCGCGTGATTCCATAACCTCAACATTTGTAAATTTATTTTATGGATTCTATCAAGCTGTGCAGGGATACCATTGGCTAGTGAACCAAGAGCAATCTTGAATGGTAACAGCCAGGTGAACACTGCAGCAGCTCGATAACAGCACCGTTTTCCGGGTTTTGTAGTGACCGTCCTAAGATGTCATACCATTCAATATGCTGTAGAACTTCATGATCGTCCGGTTTACCTGAATCCGCGCTTGTTATGCGATCCTCATCAATCCGTGCAATAAACGGAGCCTGATCAGCCCCCTGCCCAAATACATACAATTTGTTCTGATCTTTATAAAGCGAGCTAAGACGTGATGGTCTTTGATCCTGCATGCTGAGAAATCGCTTGGTTTTTAATGCTGAATCGAATTCACAAATGAAACCGCGTGATGACGACTCAATCAATTCCCCGGCCGCAGGGTCATAATCGAGAATGTCTCCAACTGCAGTCACACTCCCGTCATTAGAGATCATCGCATCAAACACAGTAGGGTATGTATATTTTGGCAGAAACTCAACTACTAATTTAAGTTCACCAGAGCCGACGTTGTATCTCCAAATCTGCAGACCCCACCTTGGTTCAACTCTACTTGTAGCTGATGCAATGATCACAATGCTCCCATTGGTTTCGTCAGCGCCAATAAATTGGACGTCATATCTAAACTCACCTGTATCACTCCAAACCATTGTCTTCAGTTCATCTTCCGAATACATCCCTCGTACCATGATTCGGTTTCGGACTTCCATACTATTTATTACTTCCCTCCAAAACACTACAACAGTAGTATCCATAATTAGAATAGCCGACCCCATCAAAATATCATCATCATTTGTCACCTGCATCTTCCACTCACTGTGCCAGCCAGTTACAGTGTCCATGCAGTATGCAAACAATGTATCAGCAGTTAGTGTACTTACAGGCGTTGTGAAAGCAATGAGACTACCTTTGCCATCTATACTCCCAATTCTTCGATGGGCTGGCTTAGGCAGTTGCAACAGCGATGAATCTCTTGTCCTTCCGTTTACAAAGGAATATCTGTACATATCGCTGGCATACTCAAGATTTACTATAAGACACTCTCCAACACCCTCGCCAGTCATTCGGACGCCGGAGATCCTAGCATATCTGATTTTCGAGTTTTGTGGTGCCCAGGACCAGTTTGTTGTGTATGACAACTCATCGATCCCGTACAAACTCATGTTAAAGTAATCGCTCAACAGCACAATTTCACGTCCCACTTTTGTTTGGAAGGTTAAATGCTTGTTAGGGGGAATCGAGTCCAACACTTTCAATATTGTTGGTTCTACCCGAACTGATTCATCTATAGCAGCATGCACAGCAGTTATCTGAAGCACCAGCATGACCAAGACCGTTACTGCACGTGCCAGAGAAATCGTAGCACAGTACCTAATATTCATAACGTGAAAAATCATAACTCTGATGACTGTGTGATTCTATACGTATTACTCTTGAGGGCACATTGCTTTGCATGTTGTTGAGAGAATGGTTCCAGAAGGGGGCGGAGTGATTAATGGAGCATCATCGCATTGGAATGCTAGTATTTGTCCAGAATGAGTAAGAACTCGGGTTTGAACTGTATTTGTTTCGTTGTCGAAGCAATGTTCAAGAGTTGTTGTGCAACAGAAATGGGTGCAAAATGCAAGTTTGAAGAATGGATCGAGCAGAATGACTGGTTGTGTGGAGATGTAAGAGCTCTGTACAAGTTTGACACATGATCCTTGCACAAACTCCTGAGTTGTAAAGGTTGCTGGGCATGGATACAAGCTTGGGGACATTCCTGGACGGTTTATAAAATAATATTCGCTAACAACAGGTATGAGACTATTAAACATTCCAAGAACAAAATCTTGATCCACTGGGCCTAGATATCCTGATGGATACATCACAGATTTTAAACCTGCACAACCTGGGTCATTGATATCAATCGGAGCCCAGCCAGTTATACTGAGCCGATAGATTACTTCCGATCCCACTACGCAGAACCACGCCCTATACGTAACCAATAATTGACAATTCGGGTAATTCGGATGAGTCAGAATAACTTGTCCAGGACCTGCATTGCCAGGTAGATCTGCACCTAATTTTTCCATGCATATCGATTCCCTGAAACAAAACCAATTCTCCTGGCTTGTTACCAATTGAGTACAGAGTACAGAGTGCAGAGTCAGTACTACAAAAATGAGACTCTTCATGGATGTGCTTTAGTTACGCCTCAATATACGACCTTTTTATCTGTAACGTTTTCGGGCTGTGCCGCAGTGGGGGATTTTTTACACAAATGTTCAATAGATGCATTGTATCAGCCCCTAATAGATTAAACAGATTTGTTGTCAAAGATATGTAGTACGTGTCGGCTGTTCTCATCCATGTTCGAGCAACGGTCGGTAACAGCCTCAGTAGCTGGATTGGTGGTGCTTGGCACCAGAAACGGTATGATGTTCTGTGGAGCCCTTCGAACCGAGCATGGACGCTTCCGACACACGAGCGAACTCTTGAGCGGTCGTAGTGAGCGGAGCAGTTTCCCATTTCTGCTGTGGAGTTATTCGAGCGCGTTTTCTGTGGTTGAGCTTGTAGCCCATGGCTAAACTCAAATCGTTCAAATTCTACTTGCGACAGGTTGCCAGATATCCCTCCCGCTCCGCTTCCTGCAGAAGACTCAGTCGATCTTCCGGTGTAAATGTTCGCTTTGTTCTTGCCATGATTTCCTACGGTAACTGGTACAAATCTGTTTTGTGATTGCTGTCCAGTCTTTTAGGGGGCTAATACAATCAGCTTGTCCCTGCGCTGTCCTGCGCCGCGGTTATGGGTGTACTGCCTGGACTTGCCGGAGTATGCCCAGCATTCTCCTGTGTTATTGTTTGAGCGCAGCCAACAGGCTTGGCTCGATGCTGGGAGCGTTTGACGCCGGGTGTGGATCGTGTGCGTTCGCACGAGGTACTTTATCCATGTGACACTGACGCTGTGCGGATGAGTTTCCCGTAGAATACCAACGATCTGTATGCTTACTAACTCAACCTGCTCCTTCCTTACGACATTCGTTTCAGCGCGCGACGGGTTGGTTTTTTCCTTGCCACACCAGTATTGCATAAAAAAACTAAGGGCTATACCCGTTGAATGGTATAGCCCTGTTAGCAACGTCCAATAGCAGTTCTTATTCTGCTGCTGTTTCCGGTGCCTCAGCTGCAGGAGCTTCGTCGGCTGACGGAGCGACCTCTGCTGCAGGTTCTTCTGCAGGGGTATTGGCGGCCTCGGCCTTCTTGGCAGCGCGTTCTTTCCGACGTGCCTTCAGGCGGTTGTACCGGGCAAGAGCGCGTTCGCGGTGCTGTTGTACCTGTTGTTCGATTTCGGCAGGGGCAAGCCCCTTAAAGGCAAGTGCACGGTGCAGCATAACGCCTTCGCGACTAAAAATCTGACGTACAACGTCGGTAGGTTGTGCCCCAACATTCAGCCAGTAGATAGCACGCTGAGTGTCAACAACAACATTATTTGGTGTGGTCATGGGATCTACCCATCCCACACGTTCAATGGCAGCGCCGTCTCTGCGGGCGCGTCCGTCGATCGCAACGATGTCGTAGAACGGGTGTTTTTTACGACCCCTGCGACGCAAGCGGAGTTTGACCATGGTGGTCCCTTTTTAAAATAAGTGAGTAATTAGTGTTTGCGTGCCGGCTGGCGTATGGGCTGTCCACCAATTGTAGGTTTCCCGCCTTTTGCCATGGTACGCATCATTTTTTGCATGTCTTCGAACTGTTTAATCAACCGGTTTACATCCTGGATGGTAGTGCCGCTGCCCAAGGCAATGCGTCGTCTGCGCGATCCGTTCAGTATCCGTGGGTTCCGGCGTTCTTCGTGAGTCATCGACAGGATCACGGCTTCGACGCGGTTCATCGCCTTATCGTCGATCTGCACGTTACGGAGCTGCTTATCCATACCGGGAATCATTCCCAGCAGGTCGCGCAGCGACCCCATCTTTTTAATCATCTTCATCTGAGCAAGAAAATCTTCGAAGGTGAACTGGTTTTTCCGAATCTTTTCTTCCAGGCGTTCAGCCTCTTTTTCATCGATTTGTGCCTGAGCTTTCTCAACCAGTGAGAGCACATCGCCCATGCCCAGAATGCGGGAGGCTATTCTCTCGGGATGGAAGAGTTCCAAGGCATCCACTTTTTCGCCGATACCAACAAACTTGATAGGCTTGCCCAGAACCTGGCGGATAGAGAGTGCGGCACCGCCCCGGGTATCGCCGTCAAGCTTTGTAAGCACAACGCCGGTAAGGTCCAACCTGTCGTTAAACGCGCCGGCGGTGGTCACGGCGTCCTGACCCGTCATGGCATCACACACAAACAGAATTTCATGTGGCTTGAGCAGCTCCTTCAGATCGGCCACTTCCGCCATCATCTCATCATCAATTGTCAAACGTCCGGCAGTGTCAACAATCACCACGTCGCGCCCATACTTCCGCGCATAGGTCAGAGCCTCGGTTGCAATTTCCTGTGGTTTTGCGTCATCCTTGCTGAACACCGGCAGAGAGATGCTTTGTCCTAGTGTACGCAACTGGTCAACAGCGGCCGGACGGTACACGTCGCACGCAACCAGCAGCGGCTGTTTACCTTTTTTCTTCAGCGAGTATGCCAGTTTAGCGCAGAAGGTAGTTTTACCGGAGCCCTGTAATCCTGCAACCATAACGATGGTAGGGGGCTGGGGCGCAAGTGCAAGATCGGCTTTTTTTGACCCCATCAGCTCCACAAGCTCATCGTGGATGAGCTTGATCATCAGCTGTCCGGGCTGCAGATTACCTTTTACCTCGATACCAAGTGACTTCTCCTTTACCGTTTCGATAAATGACTTGGTGACGGAGAATGCAACGTCGGCATCCAGCAGTGCAGTACGCACTTCACTCAGAGCCTCGGCCACATTTTCTTCGGTAAGCCGGCTTTGTCCGCGGAAACGCTTTAGCGCTCCCTCTAATTTTTCCTGTAGTGATTCAAACATAGGCGTTTCAGAGAACGGCAAAGATACGAGTTTCCCCGTTATTCTGTGCAGAATAACGGGGAAACTCGGGTATGCTTTCGGAGTATGAGTTAGTGGATTACGGAAATCCCGGCAGAGCCGACTACGCGGCCTGATGATCCGATAACTACGGCACGGTAGGCACCGGCCGGAAGATTCTCAACATTCAAGGGGCCGCTGATACCGCTACCGGATACGGTGAGTGGCGTGGAGAGCATCTGCTCGCCGTGCGCCGAATACAACAGTGCGGTAGCCGAGGTACCGATGGCAGCAGCCTCACTGTTGCCAAACGGAATCATAAGATTAAGCGTAGCAGAAGCCGGATTGGGTGAAAGCTGCCAGTCCGAGCCGTGCACCAGTTCGGCAACCCATTCGGTTTGCGGCTGAACAACCGACAGTTTGTCGTTGATTGTACCGTTGGGCTCGATGAGGACAAGATTGTAGAGCGGACCGCTCTGGTTGGAATCCGGGCCAAAGAAACCGGTGAGCAGCATTGTTACTGCACGCTTTGTACCCCGCAGATCGGCAATCCATCCACGAATTGGCGTCCCGTTGGTAGTGCTGTACAACCACACGGTATCAATGGCCGGCTCTACCATGATGTATTCCGGTGAGTACGCTGTATAGGTAAGCGCCCCGGCATAGGTGTTCGTGGCGTTGCGGACATCCACTGTGCCAAGGTCGGTGACTGTATGTATGGTGCGGACGGCTGTCTTAGCAGGATCGGTTGATTCTTCAAGAGCACCCTCGGCTACAATGTACTGGAGAACGGCGGGAGCACCGCTGGCGGTATTGCTGAACGATGCAGTATCGCTTACACCGCAAACAACAACCTGATACGTTCTGCCCGGGCGCAGCGGCTCGAGGGTATCGCGGAAGAAGGCTTCGCTCTCCTTGGTTGATGTAGCCGATCCGATTGAGATGATAACAGGTGTTCCCGCCTCATAATCGATAAAACCGGTGGCCTTTTTATAGGCAAGGTTATCGGCGGCACGCGTACCGTTTACGTACAAATCCACCATGGCAAGGACGGGATCTGCCGAAGCATTGATCAACTGCATCCTGGACTTCTGCGAACCGGAAAGCATGGGGTATTTGATAACGGAGCCATTGTCGAGTGTGGCAAGCAGATACAGGCCATTCTCACTTTTGTTATTATCGTTAGGGATTTTAAAGCCTGATGACGTCAGGAAGATCACATCGCTGGGAATTGTCGAGAAGTCACATTCAAACGAAGCCAGGACATTGTTTTTATTACCGGCAACAGTCAGATCAATTGTGTATAGCTGACGTTTGACGTTCTTGGTTTCTGTCGTGGTGCCGCCGTATTTCACAGACGTAAACACCGGAGCTGCTGCGCCGCGGAGGTACACGTCAACCGACTCCATATCGGTAACGCCGTGCGAGAACATCAGGCCAACTTCGCCAACCACCGGTTCAGGGTTAGGCACAATCTGCTGCTTAACTCGCAGATTGATTGGCTCTCCGTCCGGGTTGGCAAGCCAGCCATCCGTTCCCTGCACTCCGAACAGTTCAACCTGGTATCCCGCATCCGCTTCAGGGGTGAACGAGAACCGGACAACGGCATCATCTTTTGACCCGCTATTTGCAGGGGCAACATCAATGAACACCTCCAGGCCTCCAAAGATAATTGCGTCGGTAAACATTAAACCGTCCTTGTAGTTTACATTGTCAGCCTTTGCGGTGTTATCGTACTGGGTAATGTACACATCAACCTGTGCCATTGCAGGGTCGGGGCTGTTGTGAAGGAAGGTAACGGTGGCAGTTTGTGCGGAAACTCCCACCCAGCCAAGGATGAATAAAACCAGGCTTAGTAATAAAAAATGCTGTTTCATTGTATTCCGGTGATGGTGAACAAGTGTATAAGGTACGAAATCTTTGAAAGATGACAAGATATGTTTTTTGCTCAAAAGTTTCAGTATCGGCTATGCCCTGGTAACGCTTGTGCTGTAATGAACCAGACCGGCATCTGCCGGATTGGCAGCAGCAGGGTGTGCCGGAAGCACGCGAACAGCGCAGCCAATTTCGCCGCTACTGTTGCAGTTAAACAGTCCCGAGTAGTGTGTTGTGCCGTTTTCGGTTTTTATAGGCGTCAGCGTCAGATATGACGGATTGACAATCACACCGCGACTATTAACACGTCCGTACACCGCCTGTACAAGCAAATGTTCAGGCTCGATCCCTGCCCGGCTGACTGCCGCCTGTACCTCGACAACTGAACCAACGCTGGCGTTGTTGGTACCAAAGATAGTGGCATCCCGAATGGAGAGCTCGTTCCATGAGCTGCGCACCTTGGTAAAAAACGCAACCAGGTTACGAGCGGCGGCAGCATTATCCTGCGTCATCTCCTTAAACCGATCCATGGCGCCGGTATATGAGCCGACAGTATAATCTTTTACCATCCGATGAGCGCTGAACTGCCACGCGAGGGAAGCAATGCTGCGTTTCATCATGGCAACCCAGCGTTCGGGGACCTTGCCGCCGTTGCTGATATCATAATGCATGGGTATGATTACGTGTTCCAGGATATCGTACAGCGTGAGGGCATCGGCAGCATCCTGTTCTTCGGGTTCGAACGATTCGCCACGTCCGATACAGAAGCCGTTCTCACCGTCGTACGCTTCGGCCCACCACCCATCCAGAATCGAGAAGTGCAGGCATCCGTTAACGGCAGCCTTCATTCCGCTTGTGCCGGATGCCTCGTAGGGTTTCCGGGGAGTGTTCAGCCAGATATCGCAACCGCGAACCATGAGTCTGGCAACATCCATGTTGTAGTCTTCCAGAAAGACAATTCGTCCGGCAAGTCCGTGTTCTGCAATCTTGGAGTGAACAGTTTGAATAAGTTCCTTGCCTGCGTTGTCGCGCGGGTGTGCCTTTCCGGCAAGGATGAACTGAACAGGGCGATCGGCATTGTTAACGATACGTGCCAGCCGCTCAACGTCCCACATCAGCAGATCTGCCCGTTTATACGTTGCAAACCGTCGTGCAAAGCCAATAGTGAGTACATCGGGATCCAGGAAGTTATGGATATGGGCGATCTGGCTTTGGGTAAGCGAGGTACTGTGTTTGCTCAGGATGTGTTCGCGGGCACCGATAACCAGCCTGTCGCGGCGCCGTTGATGAGCGCGCCACAGCTCGATTGACGGGATATTGTGGACGTTCTCCCACAGTTGCCGGTTATCGGGTTCGGAGCGCCACTGCGGACCCAGGTAGCGATCGTACAGGTCGGCAATCTCGGGGGCAACCCAGGTTTCGATATGGACACCGTTGGTAACCGACCCGATGGGAATTTCGTTGAGTTCGAAATCCGACCACACCGAGCGCCACATCTGGCGGGCCACTTCGCCGTGAAGTTTGCTGACGCCGTTGCGTGCGGAGCTGCCCCTGATGCCAAGGATTGTCATTGAAAAGCCCACGGTATTATCCGGCGTGCCGGTGGCACCCAGGGCCATAAACTCATCCCAGGTAAGCCCAAGCCCCTTGGCATAAGTAGCAAAGTGTTCCTCCAGAAGGTCGTGTGTAAACACTTCGTTGCCGGCAGGAACAGGCGTATGGGTAGTAAACACGGTGGAGGCAGCGGTTACCTGCCATGCCTGGCGGAAGTCCAGGCCGAGTTGCGTCATAAAAATCCGGCTGCGTTCCAGGGTAGCAAAGGCAGCATGTCCTTCGTTAAGATGGACGGCTGCGGGCTCGATACCCAGAGCCTGCAACGCACGCATACCGCCAATCCCGAGCAGGATCTCCTGCTTGATGCGGGTTTCACTGTCGCCGCCATACAAGCGGTCAGAAATACTGCGGAGTTCTTCGGTAGGATTCTCAGGGATGTTGGTATCGAGCAGGTACAACGGAATTCTGCCAACGCTCATCCGCCAGATTTGGGCGTGTGCGGTTCCCTCGGGCAGGTTAACGCTTACAAGCATGGGCGAGCCATTGGCCAGCATGACCCTGTGAATGGCAAGGTCGTGAAAATCCTGTTCTACATACTGTTCCTGCTGCCATCCGTTTTGGGTAAGGTACTGTCGGAAATACCCCTCCTGGTACAGCAGGCCCACGGCCACAAGTGGCAGGCCCAGATCGCTGGCGCTCTTCAGGTGGTCGCCGGCAAGCACGCCCAAGCCTCCTGAATAACTTGAAAAACTTTCGTGGATGCCAAACTCGGCGCAGAAGTAGGCAATGTAGGATGCGCTGTGTGGGCGAACCGAGGCGTACCATCCTGCCTCATCCATATAGGTACGGAACTCACGGTACACGTTCTGAAGGTCAGAAACAAAGTCGGGTCGCTGCGACAGCTGGACCAGCCGGTCATGGGTGAGACGTGAAAGCATTGCTACCGGGTTATGGTGTGTTTCTTCCCATAGCGACGGGTTCATGCGTCGGAATAAGTCAACAGCTTCTTTGTGCCAGCACCACCAGTAATTGTATGCCAGCTCCTTAAGCGGGACAAGTGGGGCGGGCATTGTGGGGGCAACAACAAATGTTGTGGTAGGTATCATAATGCAAAACTATGCTTGTTGGTTTGCCCGCATGTACTAACTTGATGCATTGGGGAGAACCCGCAGCTATTTGTAGAACCCTTCTGGAGGCAGAAATGGAACAGGCAGGGGGCTTAATCGATGTTCAAACCGGTATCGAGTTGTTACGTGCAGAGCATGTTGTGGCGATACCAACCGAAACGGTGTACGGGCTTGCAGCCCTGGCAGAATCGGCACCGGCATGCAGTCGGATTTTTACGGTGAAAAAACGGCCGGCAGCAAACCCTCTCATCGTTCATGTGGCCGATGGGGCGATGGCAGCGCAGATAGGCAGACTCGATGAGGTTAGCCAGATGCTGGTGCGGCATTTCTGGCCGGGACCGCTGACGGTTGTGGTGGACGTGGCAGCACAGCTTCCACCGGCAGTGACTGCCGGACTGAACACAGTAGCCATGCGGTGTCCGGCGCATACAATGGCACTGCAGATCATCACCGGAGTTGGCAAACCGCTGGTAGCACCAAGCGCCAACCCGTCGGGGACACCGAGTCCGACAACGGCACAACATGTTTTGAGTGATTACGATGGACGGATCCCGGTGATTGACGGTGGTTCGTGCAGGATTGGTCTGGAGAGTACGGTGGTGCGCGTAACCGGTGGTGCAGTTCACATCCTGCGACCGGGAGCCATCGTCAGGGCTCAGCTGCAGCGTGTGGTGCCATTACCGGTGGTAACCACTCCGTTAACGGGTACCGATGTTGTGCGATCACCCGGTACACGCTTCCGTCACTATGCGCCGTATGCTGCCGTAGAGCTCTTCACCGATGCCGACGAGCTTGAACAAGCGCTGGAAAACCGACCCAATGTTGTTGTGCTTTCCGAACTCCGGCCGCGGACCGAATGCAGGTGGCGTGTGCTGGACGCTGCCACGCTGTATTCAGAATTTCGGCGCGCCGATGCTGTGGGAGTGGAAAAAATTCTTGTACTTTGCAGTGGTGAAGTTCTCACTAATGAAGCATTAATGGACAGATTGCACCGTGCATCTCAACAACACAGCAGGGACTAAACGTACATGGTAGAAGCGCAGATTACAATCAGGAACAGGGCAGGTTTGCACACGCGTCCGGCTGCAATGTTGGTAAAGCTTGCCTCACAGTTCCAGAGTGATATTTATCTGGAGCGCAATGGATTTTCGATTAACGCCAAGAGTATCATTGGCGTGATGACGTTGGCAGCCGAGCAGGGGAGTACATTAGGTTTAACCGCAAGCGGCGCCGACGAAGCCGAGGCACTGCAGGCTGTAACTCAGTTGTTTGAGTCGGGTTTCGGTGAAGGATGAGCAGAAACGGTACCACATCTCTCGTACTCCAGGGTATCCCCGCATCGCCGGGGGTGGCTATCGGGCATGCCTTTGTGCTTGCCGCCCAGGTACCGGTGCACACGGGTACTACGAATGCCACGAACGAGCAGATCAATGTTGCCGAAGAATTACTGCGCTTCCATACGGCGGTTGAAACCGTGGTTATGGAGCTGCATCATGCGCGGAAGCTTGCCGAAGCCGAGGGGCCAACGGCCGTAACCATTGTTGATACGTTCATGCAAATTGTAAATGAACAGATGATGCATGAATCAATCCGTAACCAGATCTCGCAGTCAGTCAGCGCCGAAGTATCGGTTGCACGCGAGTTCGACGTGCACAGGACGATGCTGTACAAGGCCACTGACCCGTATCTGCGTTCGCGGGTGCTTGACCTTGACATGGTGAAGGAACGACTGATTGCAGCCCTCCGGAACAGAACCCTTAGGGTATCGGCCGGCATCAACAGCATCGTCATCGCACCGCATATCACGCCCCAGGAGATGCTCCAGTTTAAGTCAACCGGAACCATCGGGTACGTGACCGAGGTTGGTGGCATTAACTCGCACGTGTGTATTCTTGCGCGCGACATGAAGTACCCCGCCGTGATCGGGATAAAAGGGGCGAGCGACAAGATCAGAAATAATGATACGATTGTAATCGACGGGTATTCCGGAACCGTGGTTGTAGATCCCGATGCGGAGCTCCTGGAACATTATCAAAAAAAGTTAGAACGGGCAGAAGAGTACAGGCTGAAGCTTGAAACACTGTCGAACGTAAAAACCGTTACCACCGACGACCGTGAAATCACCCTGAATGCCAATATCGACGAGCCGGAGCAGGTAGATTCTGCCATGATGGCCGGCGCAGAGGGCATCGGTTTGGTGCGTACCGAGTACCTGCTGATGAAGCTTGGCAGGTATCCCACTACCTTCGAGCAGGCAGAGTGGTACCGGAACATCGCTCAGCGCGCCTTCCCCAAGCCTGTTACCTTTAGAGTGTTCGATGTTGGAGGTGATAAGTTCAGAGAGGGCATTCCGCACCGTGAAGACAATCCGGCCCTGGGCCTGCGCGGTATCCGCTTCCTGCTCTATCGTCCGGACATCTTCGAGAGTCAGATCTGCGCCATCCTGCGCGCCTCGGTGCACCGCAATGTCCGCCTGATGCTCCCTATGGTTTCGGGTGTGGAAGAGATCGATGCTGCACTTCAGAAAATTGCTGTCTGCAAAGACCGGCTTACTGCCGAGGGCGTGGAGTTTGACAAGCACATGCCGGTTGGTGTTATGATTGAAACCCCTGCTGCCGCTATCCTTGCAGATACTCTTGCACAGCGTGCCGACTTTATCAGCATTGGAACGAATGACCTGGCCCAGTACACGCTGGCCACCGACCGTACCAACGACCTTGTGGCTGAACTGTTCGAACCCCTGCATCCCGCAGTACTCCGACTAATTCAGCGCACCGTTCAAGCTGCCAATACGTACGGTAAAAGCGTCAGTGTTTGCGGCGAGCTGGCCGGTCACGGCTTTGCTACCGGTTTGCTCATCGGACTTGGCCTGCGTGAGCTGAGTGTTGCCCCGCAGCAGCTCTTGGAAATTAAACACCGTATTCTTTCGCTCAACTATGAGGCCTGCACTGAGCTGGTCTCGCACCTTATGCAGTGCACGTCGGCCGCCGATGTGTACGAGCTCCTGAATACCGTTAATGCCAAGTACGGAAAGGACGAGTTTGTGTGACCAAACGCGCGCGTGTATGGTGCGCTGTGATGCTGCTGCTGTCGGCAGTGGGAATCCGGGCACAAACAATACGCAATATTTTTATAAACCGTCATAACGTGTTTGACAGTACGCAGCGCGACTGGTTTTTTGGCGCTCCTCTTGCCAATGCGCTTCACTCCGTTACCAGAACCTACCTTATCGAGGATGAGTTGCTGCTGTTTGAAGGTGACGAAGCTGACAGCATCCTGCTTCTTGAAACCGAGCGTAATCTGCGTCGCACCGGCTTGTTTAGCAGCGTGAACGTGCAAACCATCGGGGCAGGGAGTGACGATCCGGACTCTGTTGACATCATCATCGAAACCCGCGACCGGTGGTCGCTCCTGCCCGCTCTGCTTGTTGGAACCGGTGGTGGTATCTCGAACCTGGGTGCCAAGCTTACCGAAGAGAATCTTCTTGGCACGGGCACTCAGTGTACGGCTCAGGCATTGCATCGTACCGAGAACGATATCGGCTGGGAAGGCATGGTACATGTTGCCCAGCGGAGACTGTTCAGATCGGAATTTGCCCTGGAGGCTCTTGTTCAGGCAAACGCCGTACGTACGGATCAGATGCTGACGATTGCAAAGGCGTATCGGACTACACAAACTCCGTGGGCAGGAGGCGTACAGGTTGCACGGAGCTTTGGCGCACTGTTCAGTTATGCCGATACCGTTGGTTTCCGGCAGCTTCCGTTTTCGGAGAACACCGCCTCGGCGTGGATATCACAATCGTACGGTACTGACGACCTGCTTTTTGTAACTGGTGCGCTTACCCTGAACAACGCCAGCCGCAACAGTCCCGGTATCAGGCAGGCATTCGACAACACAGGCAGTCTGCTCGTGAGTTTTTCATCACTCTCGGCGTTGTACTCGAGAAACCATTTTCTAAATGGATACGAAACCGAAGATGTTGCTGAAGGGGGCTGGGGCAACGTCACCCTTGGTCGGGTGTTCTCACTTGGAAATGGCGGGCAAACCATGTGGTACATTGGCGGAGAAGCTCGTAAAAGTCTGTATGTAATGCCGTCATTGTATGCCGACGGTTTGGTGCAAGGGGGCTCAGGCTTTGGCAGGGTCCCGGAAGGACAAGTTGCGGGCTCCCGGGCTCTGTACACATTTGTGGGTGTGCAGGGTATTGGTCACTGGCGTGCCTCTGACAATCTTGTGCTCACAGCACGGGTGCTTGCTCAGGCATCCTGGAACTGGAATGCTTACAGGCAGTTAGTCCTTGATTTTGAAAGCGGTCTGCGAGGATATTCTGCCAATGCTTTTGCCGGTGACAACCGCATGATTTCAAACGTTGAGCTTCGGTGGTTCCCGCAGTGGACGGTATGGATTGCCGGTATAAGCGGTGTTGCATTTTACGATGCCGGTACTGTATGGAACCAGGGTACGCCGCTGACCTCGGCACGATTCCACAATTCAGTAGGCATCGGAGTTCGCCTTCACAACCTGAAGGCCTCCGGTAACGATGCCATCTTCCGGTTCGATCTTGCATATAACCTTGATGAACATCGGTTCGGCGGACTGATCTTTACCACAAATCAGCTGTTCAGTGCCTTTGGTACTTTGATATTCTCCACACCACAATTGTACGGAAGCGTAAATGACGAGCGATAACATAGCAAATATTGCTGACTTTATTGATCATACGGTATTAAAGCCTGACAGCACAATTAAACACGTTGAGCAACTGTGTGCCGAAGCCACGCAGTACAATTTTGCTTCTGTCTGTATTCTTCCACGATGGGTTGAGCATGCCGCATCGCTGTTTTCCCGTGTATGTACGGTTGTCGGATTCCCGCTTGGTGCGTCGGCCACATCCGTTAAGGTGTTTGAATCAGTGACCGCCATACAGCATGGCGCAACCGAAATTGACGTTGTTGCATCGGTCACGTCGTTAAAAAGCGGACGTTTCGACGAGGTGTTTACCGACATAAGCGAGGTCACAAATGCTGTCCACTCCGAAGGGAAAATCGTAAAAGTTATCATTGAAGCCTGTTTGCTCTCGCATGACGAGAAACTGCGGATGTGCGAGATTGTCAGCAGGGCAGGGGCTGACTACATTAAAACCAGTACCGGCTTTTCTGCCGGGGGTGCTACCATTGCCGACGTTGAATTGCTGAAGCAACACGTCGCACCCGACGTTCTTGTGAAAGCCTCGGGTGGAATCAGAGATGCCGATACCGCCCGTGCAATGATCCGTGCCGGTGCAAGCCGGCTTGGCACTTCGTCCGGAATTGCAATCGTAACAGCAAAACGGCAGTAGCGATGGGGGATTGGCATGCATTGCTTGAAAGGCATGGCTGGCACTTGGAAAACAGGAAATAATGTCGTATAATGGTTCAAATCAGTTTGTCCATTATTGGGAAGGACGTGTGATGAACTCTCTCTCTCTCTCTCTCTCTGAGAGTCATGTATTCCGGAAGTGGTCGAAGGTAGCGGTCCGAATCATTCTAATGCTGGTTATGATACCTGCTCTACATGTTGAAGCAGTGGCCGAGGATCAGGGGCCACCAGTTAATCCATTTTGTGCCTGGCCCCCGCCATACCCTGACCCCAATTGTACCGATCCTTTGTTTTATGGATATAGCAAGGAGTTCTATGTACCGGTTTCGGCGATGCCACCGTGCAGCGTCAAGGTGAAGGTGTTCGGTAGTAAGCGTTGTGATGATTTTGAGCTTGGGGATCTTTGGTGGATGGATGATTTTAGTCCTCCGGGATGTATGACAAGAGAACAGCTCTTCCAGAGCTATTCCTATGGGAACTTGATTGATGCAATACAGCGGGAATTTTATAAACTGCTGGCTATAGAATCGGAAACGAAAGTACCTCCAAAGCAAATTCCTACATGTCCAAACGTTAGAACGTATCGTTCCGGCGTTGCGTCACCGTGTAGGAAGGCAATGGTGTACTGGACGTACTCAACGAATTTTGTATCGGTTTCATCGGATCCGGGGTATGTTGGGATTGAATACGATCCAACCAAGCCATGGTCGTGGTACGAGGCTCAAAAACCATTAGGAGCCACAAATGTACAGGTGGTGATGGAGATCTGTAAGGAGGCGGGCTGCTGCATGAGACTGGTGAACGTGTGTAAAGGCGAAGCTGGAGAAGTGATCGTGTTGGCAGGTGAATTTATCTCCGATCCCATCAGCTGCTGGACGTATCCCATTGACCCGAACTGCAATGTTATCTGGTGTAATCAGTGGTGGTAACTAACGATAACGTATTCCAATTGACTAATATGAAACCCTGAAAGGTATCCGTATGAAACAGCTATGCGCGTGTGCCGTGTTTTGCATCTGCGCTGTTGCAGTTACAACTGTGGCGTCGGCACAAGTTCTGGAACGCCTGAATGATTACGGCCTAACCGGCTTTTGGCATCAAACCAAACCAATATCGGACAATGAGTACATTATTGTAGCCGGCAGTGGTACGCTAATTTGTTGGAATGTGGAAGAGCGCACCTTTGTGAAGCAATCTGTGTTACAATGCCGTGCTCTGACCTCGTTTACTTCAGCTAACGGGAACTGGTATCTTGGGACCGACAATGGCGCGATATTGGCATCAGGTAATAGAGGTGAGACTTGGGACGAAGTAGGCAATGTTGGTGCATGGATATCGGATTTGCAGGCTATTGGTGGCACGGTTTATGGGATTTCGTACAGTGGGGATGTGTTTATTTACGATGAGCTGACAGGGAAGCTGAACATTGCTCTGCAGCGGCAGGACAGACAGTTTACCTGTCTTGATGTCAACGGCCCGGTAATCACTGTTGCAGGCACGAAGGGTGTAATCGTTCAAAGTCAGGACGGCGGCACCAACTGGGAGACTCTGCAGTCTGACACTGCCAACCGTATTACTGCAATCTGCCGGGTGGATGATACAACGCTGGTGTTCGGTGGGACTGCCACGCGGTTGTGGACGTCGGATGACAACGGACGGACAATGGCTCATCGAACCGTACTAAGCTGGATGTATTATACCGAGGAGGGAATACCGGGCGTGAAGTATGACCCAATCAATAGCATCATTTATTACCACAACAAACTGATGGCTGTCGGGAGTATGCCAACGAGATTAGGGTTGCTGCCGCGCTATGGCATCTACGTGTCAACCAATTCCGGTAAATACTGGAAACAGTATGAGCTGCCGGAAACCCCGATAGAGCTTCCTGTACGGTTTCAGATTGCCGGTGCCATCCTGCCCAGACCGAATGGCTCAGTGTATGTTGTAGAACCGGGCTGGGATGAACCTGGCTCGGTCAGAATTTCATGGCTTGCACCCGACCTGACTCCGAGTGTTGATACCATGTTTTTCCAACAAAATTTAATGTTTACTGAAAAAACGAGCAATTTGCAGAAAAGCGGGAGTGAAGCCGTTGCAGGCGCATATCAGTGGCAGAACAATCAACTACACAGGCTTATATTCACGGACGCTGACCCGGACGTGTATGGTGAAGGTCACCGTTTAACTGTCATTCAAAACAGCACTGACCGGGGCTTGTCCTGGACCACCACTGGCGAGCTGGTCACACCCCAGCGAATCAAGTGGTGGCACGTGGCAACCGACAGGATTTATCTGTGTGCGGGACTGCGGGAGAACAAAGGAATACCGGACCGTGTAGCAATGTCCACCGACGGAGGCGCGACGTTTACGTTTTCTCCGTCGCTCCCACGCCTAATGGAATCGGCGGTGGGTGACGAGCAGGGGCGACAGCTTGTGATGTTTTGCCGGAATAATGATACGGTTGGACAGGAGATACAGAAGGGAATGTTGTTTGACCTGCAACCGGACGGAACCTGTACTCGAATTGAACTCCCAAAACTGGCACAGCGATTTTCAATTAACACCCCGTTGGTATACAACGATTCACTGTACGTACCTGTTTGGGAGGTTGACACCAGCGGTAAGGTGATACATTCCTGGATCATTTCAAATTCGTTACCACTAACGACCTGGAACATACGATCCATCCCGTTTTCATTCGAGAACCTAAAACCATTTTACCAAATGGGTATTTGGGCCGTAACCAAACGCTATATCTATCTAAACTCAGGTGAGCTACGTGTAGCAACCTATGATTTGGAAACCGAAACTGTAACTGAAGAAAACGTTTGGCCAGAAATTGATCTAACGGATCCATGGACCATCACGAGAGATCTATATATCTTTGTTGCAGCAGATGATAACCTTCTTTATACACCTGGTGGGGCCTTGAGAATGCGTTCCAAGTTGGAGACACAATGGCGCACCATCCCACGATGTTCTGAAGGAATCCCCGCTTTGGGCACAATAAGTGCAATCATCCGGATGGATTCAGTAAGTTGGTTTATCGGGTATTCTAACGCAATGTACTGGCTTCGGCTTGATGGTACCAATACGTCGGTCACCGAACGTCCGCTTCCGGTATACGAGGTGCGTGGCGTCGTACTTCGCCACAGTCAGCCGATGGATCTACATCTATCTACAATTAACGCAACATTATACACTGCGAACGGCGAAGCTGTAGCCGTGGCTGCGCGCAACGGAGATACCAACACAGAGTTTCGGGTACCGTTCGTGGCCTCCGGCGTGTATTACCTAGTAGAGGTCACGAACAGTGAGCATGTTGTCACCCGGGTCATGATAATGCCATAGAAAGAATCTTGTGTGGAGTGAACGTTCACTGTGGTTATTCTTGACCACCGTACTTCGTAGCCCACTGGCCCTGGAGAATATGGATACGATGTTGCAGGGCAGCCCCGCGTGGTTGCCCCCACGAAACAACATAAAAAACGAAACCGTAGGGGCGACCCCATGTGGTCGCCTGCACGTTTGGAACCAACCGTAAATCATATGAAACCGTAGGGCCAATCCCATGTGGTCGCCCCCACGAAACAACATAAAAAACGATAAATCCATAGGAACCGATTTAGGGTGTCACATTTCCCTATCGTTCCTCCACTGTACCTCAACAGCAATTGCTCCGGAATTCCTAAGGTTCTTTACGTAGGCTGCGCAACGCAGCCGACCGGTCGAGCTGTAGTGGTAGGTGGTGATGCACGATGGTGGAGGAGGAGGGGGTGGGGCCCGAAGGGCCGTAGTCTGTCTGCTCGGGATTTTGTGTCGTGGTTTGGATGTGTAGATGGGTTGTGTTAAACCGTAATGTGGGTATGAAACTCTGTGGGGCAACCCCACGTGGTCGTCCCGCGGAACAACAACACAAACCAGACGCACAGCGTGCACTCCAACACGCAGCATATCCAACAATTTGTGAGCCTGCTACCCCCCCCAATAAAGCCCGCAGGGATCAGGGGAGGGGGCAGGGGGTAGCACCGCGCACCCCTATGGAGTGTAGCATCTGCGAACGCCAAGGATGCGGGAAGGTGTGGGAAATTGGAGGAAATTTGGAAATGTGTGTTGCAACACGTATATTTGTATCGTTGTTGTTACACATACATTTCATCCACTTTTCTTATTGGGGTAAAACATGACACAATGGACAATTGACAAGGCGCACAGTAATGTTGACTTTAAGATAAAGCACCTCATGATTAACACCGTTTCAGGTCATTTTGCAGATTTTAGCGGTGAGGTAAAGAGCAATGGTACCACCTTCGACGATGCGTCTGTACAGTTTACAGCTCAAATCTCCTCCATTAACACCGGGGTAGAATCACGCGATAACCATCTGAAGAGCGCTGACTTCTTCGATGCCGAAAACCACCCTACAATGTCGTTCGTATCCACATCGTTTACCAAGACCGGTGACGATACGTACAAACTCGCCGGCGACCTAACCATTCGCGGAACCACAAAACCTGTAGAGCTGGCTGTTGAGTTTGGCGGTACTATTGTTGACCCGTACGGACAAACCAAGGCAGGCTTCGAAGCTACGGGTAGCCTGAACCGTAAAGACTTTGGTCTGAACTGGAACGGTTTAACCGAAGCAGGCGGAATTGTTGTTAGCGATACCGTCCGCCTGGCACTGAACATACAGTTGCTGCAACAAACACAAGCATAATAACAACGAAAATAAAAAATAATAAAATCAGAATATTGAAAGGGGCTTTGGTATGCGGACAATAAAGATTGTTACGAGCGGACTTACTACATCGGTTGGACCACTGCGCGTAGCTCAGCCCCTTCCTGTTCATGCCCTTCGTGATGCAGATCCGTTTATCCTGCTGCACCATGCCGGACCGCAAACGTTTGAGCCGGGCTCTGAAGTTCACAAGGTTGAAGAGCATCCACACCGGGGCTTTGAACCGGTGACGTTTGTGTACAAGGGAAGCGTGCTGCACCGCGATTCGCTGGGTAACGAAGGGGTAATCGGCGACGATGAGGTGCAGTGGATTACCAGTGGCCGGGGAATTATGCATGAAGAAGGACCAACGGCCGAAATGGCGTCGCAGAACGGTACGCTTGAACTAATTCAGCTGTGGGTGAACCTCCCGGCAAACAAGAAGCTGATGGACCCTGCCTACCAGGAACTGCATCGTGACTTACTGCCGGTTGTGACTGCCCTGGATGGGAAGGCAGCAATGCGCGTGGTTGCCGGAACATACATGAACACCACCGGGCCCGCCGTTACACAGTCACCCATTGTTGCAGTCATGGGACGTATCACGGAAGGGGCTAAAGGTACCCTGGAATTGCCTCCACTGGATACAACGCTGCTGTATGTGCTGGGAGGTACACTAACCGTGGGCGACCAGTCTGTTGATGAGAAACGTCTGGTATTGTTTAACCCGCCGGAACAGGATATGCCCGACAGTAACATCACGGTTGAAGCTCACTCAGATGCCCGGATTTTATTGGTTGCCGGCAAACCCCATGGCGAGCCGATTGCCACCTATGGACCGTTTGTTATGAACACTGAAGAAGAACTGCACGATGCCTTCAGGGATCTTGCAGGCGGGAAGTTCGGAAGCATCTACGGATAACAGGTAGAATACCGTCTCCCGGTTTTTCTCCGGTTCTTCACTTTCCATTTCGTTTTTTGTGTTCCGTGTGTTATGTTACGCATACACAAATCAGGTGGACGGGATGACGTTGCATATAACAGGGGGCGACATCTTAGCCGGACGGTTGTTCAACATTGACCTGGACGGGAAGATTCTATCATGGAAAGAAGCGCTGTACGAGGGGCACCTTTCCGACTATGCCAATGTTCAGGAGTCTGGACGACAGGCGTTTAACCGCAACCGTGCCACATTTATCAGTTCGCGCGGCTGGGGAGATGCCGAAAAGGTTTTCAGATCAATGAACAATCGTGACCTTCTCCTGCTGAGTCCGTACTGGAAGGAAGTTGTGCTCTGGCTGGAACACGATCTGTCAGATCAGCTCTGCATGGCGCAGGTAATCACTCTGCTTCAACGGTCAGGTCGGCTACACCGGCTGGACGTCCGGTATGCATCAGCCGAAAAACCATTCTCGTACTACACCGATTCTGAACTGCACCTGTTCTCGCAGTCGCCCCGGGCTGTTACACCCACACTTGCCAATATGTACGTGAGCTTTTGGGAATACGTTTGTGGCAGCCGCCATCAGCAGGCTACGTATGCTGACCATGGCGTACTACACAGGGCAGCCCGGCAGTGGGAGCTGCTGCAGCCGGCAGACGATGGGCTGAGTGCTTTTGACCGGCATGTTATCGAGGTGGTCCACAAGTATAATGAACTGCGAATTGATGTGCTGCTGCAAATTCTCAATGCCGAAAACGGATATGCTGCCTTTTGGACAGAGATGCTCTTCGTATCCAGAGTGCATGACCTGGTGCAGCGAACACCGGCCCTACAAACGGTAGATAACATTGTTAAGTATTCAAACCAGACAGTGGCTGATGCGTGAGTATTAGCGTAATTTAATAAATCGATGGCCCTGCTTCTTTTACTGGTGACCGGATGTGCAATGGTGCTAACGCCTGCTTACTCACAAGCACAGCAGTTGTATTTCCCTCCCACCACCGATACACTGTGGGAGACAGTCAGTTTTTCGGAGCTCGGGTGGTGCCCGGAACATACCGATACACTCTACTCCTTCCTTGAAGCTACCAACAGTAAGGCATTCATTGTGCTGAAGAACGGACGTATTGCCATTGAATGGTATGGGACGGACTTCTCGGTGAACAAGAACTGGTACTGGGCCAGCGCTGCAAAAACAATTACGGCTGTTCTTGTGGGAATGCTGAACCAGGACGGGACGCTTGATATCACTCGGCCAACATCGGATTATCTTGGCAGCGGGTGGACGAGTTTACCGGCCGAACAAGAACAGAACATTACGCTGTGGCACCAACTGACGATGACGACCGGATTAGACGATGACGTTGAAGATGTGGACTGTACGCTGCCGTCATGCCTTACCTACAAGGCGGAGCCCGGAACCCGGTGGGCTTATCACAATGCTGCCTATACCATGCTGCACAAGGTCATCGAGGCAGCGTCTGATCAAAAAGTCAACACCATTCTTAACGAGAGGCTGAAGTCAAAAACCGGAATGGATGGGCTCTTTATTAATAGCGGGTATAACAACGTGATGTACAGCACTGCCCGGTCCATGGCACGGTTCGGACTGCTGACACTTGCCAACTTTACGTGGAACGGTCAGACGGTTTTTAGTGATTCCAACTACATCCGCTCGATGCTGAATACGTCACAGCCCCTTAACAAAAGTTATGGTTATTTGTGGTGGCTTAATGGCAAGGAAAGCTTCATGGTGCCACGGACACAGTTTGTGTTTAAGGGAAGTGCCGTACCAAATGCACCTGCCGATATGGTGAGCGGTCTTGGAACCAACAACCAGGTTGTCAGCGTTATTCCGTCAATGAACATGGTGGTGGTTCGGATGGGGAACAATGCCGGCGATGCCGAATCCGAAAATTCGCTGGTTTTTGTCAACAATCTGTGGAGTACGCTGCGTCTGGTAATGTGCAGCAGTACCGCCGTACAAGCTGATGAATCCGGACACCGTTACGATTTTCTGGTAGGCCAGCGTACCGTTCCTGCCGGTACCCGCGTTGTTGTTGTTAACGTGCTGGGCAGAACCGTGGGGTGCTTCGAGGGACCTGACAGCGTTCCTGAAAGCCTCAGTAATGCTGCGATTTCGGTGTCAAACGTTACCGGTGCAACGCGAGTTCCCACAGTGTATATGCTTGTACGATAATTTGCAATTTCCCGGTCTGATTTGTAATGTTTTGTACATTCTTTCGATGGTAGGGGGCTTGGGCATACTGCTGTTTGCCTTCCGCGGACTGATGCGCTTGGTGCAACTACTCTACTGCCAGAGGCTTATCCAGCAGCTCCAGGCCGGGTGTCCGTTCCAGAGTGTACTGAATTTCCCAGTCATTTTTAAATAATGCAACTGGCCGGTTCTGCTCATCAAGAACAAGAGGAACTGCATTGGCTGGACGCACACTGCCGGCTATCCATCGGGTGCGGGTAAATGGCTGCTGCTCTAAACGAACCTGCTCGTTGTACTCATTTTCCATCCGCCACGAAAACAATTCCAGTTGCAGCGTACCAACAACGCCAACGTATGGGGTTGGCCCACCGGCTGCATCGGTAAAAATCTGAATCACACCTTCTTCACGCAGTTGTTCAATTCCTTTACGAAAACTCTTGGAATACGATCCGGTTTTTGGCCACACGCGGGCAAAAATCTCAGGTGCAAATCGTGGAAACTGTGGCAGGAAGAGCTTGGAGCGTTCAGTCAGCACGTCGCCAACCTGGAACAGGCCAGGATTGGTGAGGCCAATTACGTCGCCCGGGAACGCTTCATCCACGATAGCGCGATCCCTTCCGAAAATCTCGAACGGGTAGTTCAGCTTTGTTGTTTTGCCTGAGCGAGGATGCAGAGCTGTAAGCCCACGGGTGAAGGTGCCACTGACGATTCTACAGAACGAAATTCTGTCGCGGTGAGCCTTGTTCATATTTGCCTGAACCTTGTACACGAAACCGGTGAATTCTTCCGATTCCGGTGTCACCACTACGGTTTCACCCTTGTCGGTAACCATAGAACAAGGCTGAGGGCGGGGCGCAAGGGTAAGCACTTCATTCAGGAAGTGCTCAACACCAAACGTGGTTAAAGCACTTCCCCAGTACACAGGCGTACATACTTCGTGCAGAAAATCAGTGGTGGCGAACGGTGGGATCACATGGTTAACGAATTCCAGTTCGGCAAGAAGTTTATCATGCTGAGTCTCGCCGATCGATGTACGAAGTGCCGGCCCGGCAATGTCGGCAATATGAACAGGCGCCTTCGTTCGGCCGCCGGCAGTCCGTTCAAACTCGTAAAACTGGTTTTGTTCGCGGTCGTAAATCCCCCGGAAATCCGATCCCGTACCAACAGGCCAGGTGCGGGGAATTGCCGCAATACCAAGAACCTGCTCTACCTCGTCCAGCAGCTCCAATGGGTCGCGTGACGGCCTGTCCAGTTTATTCATGAACGTTATTATCGGGATTTTGCGATCACGGCACACCCTGAACAGTTTTATCGTCTGCTCCTGAACACCGCGCCCTACATCCAGAAGCATGATAGCCGCATCAACGGCCATCAGTGTCCGGTACGTATCCTCCGAGAAATCCTGGTGTCCGGGTGTGTCAAGGATGTTCAGGATCAGGCCGTTATAATGCACCCTCATGGCACTCGAGCTTACGCTGATACCGCGTTGCTGTTCAATACCCATCCAGTCGGACGTGGTCGTGGAATGCTTGCCGCCGGTAACGGCGCCGGCCTCGTGAATGGCACCGGAATACAACAGCAACTTTTCGGTGAGCGTGGTTTTGCCGGCGTCGGGGTGACTGATGATGGCAACGGTTCTGCGTTTCTGAATTTCGGTTCGTGCGTCTGACATATCGTACAAAGCTACGGGAAAGCCGTTGGCAGGACCGTTCGCCCTCTACTTGTTAGGTAACAGCGGGGTTGCTTCCTTCTTTATCGAGATGAAGGAATAATTCAGGCCAATCACGAGCCTCACCGACGATGCACTCCATGACTCACCGCCAATAAAGCCGGTAAACATTGGTACAAACTGCACCTCGGGTGTGAGCACAAATGTCCGCGTGGTGTTCAACGGCAGGTTGTACCGCGCTCCCAGCAGCAAACCCATCTGGAATGATGAGGGGTTGGGAAGGTCGCCGGTGGCTGCGTTACGGACTCCCGTGCCATTGGTGTAGCTGTACGCCAGCGCAGGGTCGAGTTCTTCCTTCTGGTCGTACGTTCCACCCATCAGCGTCCCCAAACGAAGCCCGCCAAGCAGTACCAGGGATGGTGATAGGTTATAACCGATGATGGGTTCCAAAGTGATCAGCGTGACCGACGTCGTCAGCGTATGCGTGATGTTGCCGGTCCGGGTGGCGTTCGCATCCCGTACGGTAACCGGCTCCAGTGAGGTTTGGGTAACGCCGGAGCTATGAAAGGTAAGCCGTGCCATGATGTCGAGAGCGTTGCTAACGGGTAACTCAAACCCTAAGCCCCCTACCATCCCTCCGCCGACGCCACCGTTGTAGCCGCCGCAGCAGGAGGGGACGCCGGGCAGTGTAAGATTGTCGGCAAGGTTCATGTCAAGACTGTAGCCGCCAAGTAATCCAACACTGAATTTTCTAACGGTATCGGAAGATCCGTACTGCGAGATGGTCTCGGCTCGGACAGTCCCTCCTACCAGAATACCAAGGCAACAGAACAGAAGACACAATTTGATAATACGTTTATTCATAATGTTATTGCATAATTAAGACAGGGATTCGATAAAGCCGGCCGCCGATGTCAACAGTCAGAATATATGTTCCGGCTGCGATGGTTTCCGTGTTGATGGTCGTAACGGCTTCGCCGGTAAGTGCAGATTGCAGTGGCCCGCCGGCAACCATCCGTCCGGTAGCGTCATACAACGTAAATGAGGCCTTCTGCTCTCCAAGTCCGCTGGTAGCTACATTGATGGTGCTTGTTGCGGGAACGGGGTACACCCGGATGTCGAGCGGGGCATTCTTTGGCGTCAGCAAACGTGTTCCGCCAGCCTCGCAGATGTCCGAAATCGTCACCAGACCGTTACGGGTTTGAATAGCAGCCGTTGTATCGGCAAGCCACCGGAAGCTGGTGATGTCCACGCTTGTGCTTGGAGCGCTGCCCAGCACGGCAGTAAACGTAAGGTTTGCAAGAATCTGGGCTGAACTGCTCCGGGTACCCTGAATCGTGATGGAACACGGTGCGTACATCCCTTCGGTAAAGCAGTCTGGTGTGGCACCTGTACCAACAATGACCATTGGATTGTAGGTAATCTCGGCTTCCCATTCCGTTAGCTTATGAAAGTCCAGATTCTCGGAGGCAACAAGGTTGAGTGGCAGCGTAAAGGTTTCGCCAACCTTTACACTAATGGTATCAATCGTTACTATTGCCGACGGAGGGCCGGCGGCATTACATTCAGCAGTAATTGCAGTTGTGGCTACCGAAGCACACTCTGCGGATGCCTGAACCCTGATTGTGTCGTTCACGGTAGCAAGGCAAGGCACGCTGTATTCAATGGTCAGTGTGTCACCTACATGTAAGGGGGCTCCGGCAGGCGGGGTCTGCGAGAGTATGGTTAGCACCCCGGACGACGAAACGATTGGTGCTAGGGTGTCGGTACCGCAGTTGCGGAACAAGGCAGTGCCGGTTGCGCCCGATGTTATCGTCCCGTGAGCAATCAGCGGGCTAGCGGCGCAGATGGCGCCGGTCGTGCGCACGCCCTGTACCCGGATGTGACGGGTAATCGAGCATGGATCCACAACACAAACAATGGAATCAACAAGAGTTCCGTCAGTACCGGGCGTCCACGTAACGGTAAAGGTTTGCTCTACACCGTCCGGCAGTTTGTTACCTGACGTGATCGATGTGGTTATCGAGCTACCGGTTTTCACCGATTGTACAGTACCGTCAGAGCCACTGTAGGTTACGTCAAAGGTAGCGGTAGCAGACTGTTGTCCTCCGCATGAGCTGATTTCACCAAAATCAATTACCGTAGGCATTGCCAGTGAGCTGCCTGACTTAACAGCTGTTACTGAAAGGGGGAGCGTAATGGCGCATGGCTCTGCACTGATAGTAATATTCTTTTGCATTGTCCCGGATGCTGCAGGTTGTATGGTAACGCGAACAACAACGGAGTCACCGGGCTGCAGTGTTAATGGACCCTGTGGAGTAAACACCACCTCGGGATCGGTAGGGAACTGAACAGTGGCTGCCGCCGAGCCTGTATTCCGGAGGGTGATGGCGGTATCCACACTGGCATCACAGTCCTGGAGCAATCCTGCGTCAAGAACCTGCGGAACCAGCTCCAGTTGAACATCGTCGCGCTTTCCGTTCAGGTTAATCCGCAAGGTATCTGTACACCGCCCGGAAATAAACGGAATCCTGGCTACGGCGCCGAACGTGCCGTTTGCCTGAGGGTTGAAGGAGATCGTTACCTTGGTGCTTTCGCCAGACTTAAGGGTTAACGGTGTGGTTGGGCTGACAATGGCGTACGGGGCAGGCACGCTGCCGGGGAGCAACTCCAAATCGTTGGTGCCGTTATTCCGGATATTCACCTGGGTGTCGCGAACTTCGGGCCTGCACGAGAGGATGGTACCAAAATTTACAACGCTAGGCTGAATGCTGGCAACAAGCTGGGCCTTGGTCACGCTTAGGTTAACAACCTGACGCCAGGTACATGGTGACCCAATAATCATCAGCAATCCTGTGGTTGTACCGGAAGCCTGCGGTGTTGCCTTAACAATAATCTGCACACTGTCACCCGGCTTTAGATGGATGCCGTTAGTAAGATCCGTTACAATCGAAAACACGGGTATTGATGTATTGATGCTGTCAACCACCATGGACTGTTTTGATGTGTTTTTAAGCCATAGGGTATCTTCGACCGAGGACTCGCAGGCATCAAGGAACGGCCACGTGATAGAGTCCTTGGAAATTTGCAGACCCGGGTTATCAATACTTACCCTGATCGTGTCGGTAGCCGTACATCCCAGGAAATCTGTGACAACAACAACGTAGTTTGATGTTGCGGGCGGGTTTACTTCGGGGGCTTCTGACTCGGTGTTGTTGATATAGGGCGGACCAGGTTCAAGCCGGCGCCATTTGTATGTGTAGGGCGGGGTTCCGCCGTCAGCAATTGCCCGCAACGCCACAGGTGTGTTAATGCAGACGGTGGTATCGTTGCCGATCGAAACTGCTGGCTTTGGAGCTCTTGAAAGATGTACGGTATCGCGATACATGCAACCGTCAATCGTGGTGCACACAACATGGTAGTATCCGCTGTCAGAAACATTGATAAACTGTGCGGTTTCACCGGTGCTCCACCGGTAACGGTTAAAGCCTGAGGGGGCCCGAAGCTGCCGTGTTTCGGTTTCGCAGATCAGGGTATCGCCCTGCACCGTAATGGTGATGGTCGTGTCCTTGCAATTATTAATATAGCTTACAAAACCGGATCCCATAATCGTGTCGGCGCGCACCTTCGAGCTGTCCTGGTACGCCTTCAGCGTTGGCATGTTTCTGGTTTTTGCGTAGCTGGCAATGCTTACATAGGCATTACCGCGGGCGCACACGCCGGTAACGTAGTCAATTCCAAAGTCAGTACTGGGTGGCGGAAGAGGATTTCCGGGTTGTGGTGGCGGCGGTAGATTGTTTTGTGGAGAAGCACCGTAGTATGAGCAGAACATCATCTGCGATGCATCACTGCTGAGCATGGCAACAAAACCATCAGAGAGCGATGGGTAGTCGCCGGTAACATGTGGTCCCTTCTGAAACGCATCAGCAGTAACGGGCAGATTGGTAGAGCCGTTGGTTTCACCACCCACCCAGATACGTCCGTCACGTGTGAGTGACACGGTGTTGATTCGGTCGCCCTGGTTGCCGCCAAGAAAGGATGACCACGCAATCGTTCCATTTCGTTCGTTCAGTTTTGTTATGAAGCCGTCCGACGAACCCTGGAGTACATCCTGGTAGGCGTTGGCAACCGGGAAGTCAGCGCTGGTGGCAACGCCCACGATGATGGGGTTACCCTTGCCATCAACCGTAATATCGGTGGCGGCGTCCCAGATATCGGTACCGCCAAAATAGAAACTCCACCTGCGGTCTGCAATACCGCCGGTAGTGGCAAAGTGTACCACGCCGATATCCATAGCATTCTTGAGTTGCGAATTGTCGGTAACCGGATAGTTGGCGCTCTTGGTGGAACCTGCCACCGTCACGATACCAAAGCTGTCAATAGCAATACCGGTTGCCTTATCGTCTTCATCACCACCGTAATACACTAACCAGTCGCCGCGCCACCGGTCAGTTGTACCGGGCTTAAGGCTGAAGCGGGCAATAAAGTAATCGTAGTTATGGGTATCGTTTGCGCGGTTCTTGCCCCAGGCACCACCCATTTGTTCGCTAACGCGCGGACTGTTGGTTTCGCCGCAGACTGCAAGGATGCCGTTGTTAAATGCAATGCCGGTCACCCGGTCAGCCCGGTTACCGTCCATTATCCAGCTATCGCCCCAAAAGCCGTCGGACTGCAATCGCATCACCCAGCCGGCAAGGCCCACGATGGTGTCGCCCTCTAAGTCGCCAAAAGGGCCGCTGCCTCGTTTATTGTAATTAATGTTAGCAGCGGTATCCATCAGTGAGTGATTACTGCTGTCCAGCGAACCGCATATCCATACGCCCCCTGAGGTGTCGGCACACAGCCCAAGCAGTTCATCGCGCCCGGTGCCCCCTACGTAGGTGTTCCACACAAAATCACCCTCGGGAGTAAACTTGGCTACAAAGGCGTCGCTGCGTGCCTTCAGCCGTGGCTGAAAAACACCGCTTACGATGGGCAGATCCCGTGCCGTTGTCGAGCCTGCGATGTACACATTACCATCAGTGTCAATGGTGGTTTTAATACCCTGGCTGAACGACGCATTGCCGGAATAGTATGTTGCCCATTCAATCTGAGGGTCAATGATCAGTGTTTCGTTGGTGTTGTACTCACCCACGGTGAATGACAAAACAGAACCCTGCAGCACTGACTGCACGGCAACCGCTCTGCGGCTTGCACCCTCAGTCCACGCTACCGGTGCCGATTCTGTAACTGACCCTAATGGGGTGGTGAATTCCACGCCGCCGTCTGCATTGCGGATAACAGATGTTGCACCGTTGTAAAAAATCTTAATAGCTGACGGATTGGTACCCGGGTGGACGATATAGTCGGCTTTGACGCCCTTTGCAGTTGCGGTATATCGTACGTCAACACCCGGCAGAACTTCATGGAACACAATACCCGAGAACAGACGTGCCCTTGCCCCGTTGCTGAACACAGAGGGTTGGATGTAGGTGTGGTACTGGCTTGCAACATCAGTCAGGGTAAACCGTGCCGACGGATTGGCATTCAGAAGGCCCGCATCAACACGGATGGCATCATAGCATGGTTGCCCGTGTGGATCTGCCGTTTGCCGGTACAGCACCAGGTGCATACCGCCCGGGTGGATGAACGTGGTCAGCGGACCCGACTCGTGCGTGGCAACCACGTGATCCGCACGGGTACCGCTGGTGTACCGAACATGACCACTGTTTTGCACAAACGTTCCGGTCTGTACTGACTTCTGTGGTCCAACACTACTCAACGCACCGTACACGGTGCACAGCAGGCAAATGAGTATGTAACTCACCTTAGGCATGGCAGCTCCATTTGATCAAAAACAGAGCAAGGTACGGCAATACAGAAATAATTACAACAACATTTTTTTTCGGTTTCGAGAAGATTTCCTGATAATGGTACTGGGATGACACCAAAAAATCGGTATCATTGATAACTGGCATAACACTTCTTTCGTGTAACTAATGACGCAGATCGAAACTTTAGCAGATACGCGTGGCCGGATTTTGGTACGCAAAATATACCGTGAACTCCGCTATGAGCGCAGGTTGGGAACCTTTCAAACGCTCAGTGTGCTATGGCGAATTTGTTGTCGTGAGCAGGAGTTAATCCGCAGCACACGTCAGGACGTCGTGGTTCTACATCCGCTGGGAATCTGGCAGGGTACAGCGCTGTGGATGGAAGAGGTGGTCAACCGCTTTTATTTTTCTCCCATCAATGCATGGGTCTATGCCGGTGCAGCACTGCTCCTGGTGGCTGTTGGCCTTAACCGGGTTGGTGTTTTCGATAGTCCGGGTATTGTGGTTGCAGGTGTGGTTTTAGAGGCGCTGTTGCTCCTGGTATTGTTCTCGGTGATGTACTTCACCCCACCCGAAGAATCCGAAGCTGCCGATGAAACTTCGGCAGGCACCCAAAACGAAGCCACCGAACTTCTCCGGGAAATCGGCGAGATTGGCCGTGACTATGCCGCCATGGCCGTGCAGTTAGAAGCAATCTCGAATGCGCTTGTAGAAATCGTGGAACGTCAGGGCCAGCTTGTTCAGTCAGTGTCCACCAGCGTGATGAAGGCAGTAGAGGCGGTGGCTCCGAACCCGCAACTGATGCAAAGCATGGAAAATACGTCGAAAGGACTGGAGGAATTTGCCACCAGTCTTGCCGGCATTAACGACAAGCTTCGGGCCATACAGATGCATGAAGTGCAGGTAACAGTGCGTGCCGAACTGGAACGTATTCTCACGGCTACCATCATGGATTCACGTCAGAGCACTACCAAGGGGTAAGAATGCCGCGCGCCACCCGACGTCGTGTTGAAATTTATTTTATCCTGTACCTGCTTGCCCTGGTGCTGCTGTTGCCCGATAAACCGATGCCTGCAGGTGGCGGGATGGTGCTGCCGGGTGATCTCAGGCTGGACCTGCAACCCGAGCGGGTACGTATGGAGTGCAACCTTGTCAGAGATTCGTCAGGGGGCTTGCGCATACGGTCACTCGACTCCGAGAACGTCATTCGCTACAACACCGGTTTAACGGATGTTGACGTTCGGGCCCGTATCGAGGATGCGGCAACAGGCCAGGTACTCATGGTGGATGCCGGCAGAAATCCTGCAGCATTGTTTGAATTGCAGTTGTTGCCTGAGCGGCAAACCGTCCTCTTTCGGTGGCATCCCAACTATGCCGATGCTACGCCGCGAACACTGCGGGTGACGTTACAGGCGTCGGCAGTGCCCGCCGATGCAGGCGGACCCAATGCGGGGGCCGGCCGACACTTCCCGACCGGGTTGCGCCTTAATGGCACGGCACAGTTTGTCCTTGTCACCAACGTTACCCGGCATTCAGAAAACGGTCAGACCGAGCTCATGCCCCGGGTTGACACCATCAGGATAATCGATTCATCAGCACGCCGGTCCATGGGTACGTTCTGGATCGAGCCTGCGCGCGACCTGATTAGCGGTATCTCGCAGCAGCCGTGGGCAATGCGCCTTAGTATGGGCGGTGCCGATCCCATGCGCGACCTTGCCGCACTGCCTTTGGTCCAAGCCAGCAACGGCGCTACCGTGGAACGATACCTTGATACGGCAGCACGCATGCTGATGGTTCGGGGTACCATCCCACGCAGCGGTAAGTACACCGTGAATGTTGTGGCACACCGCGCTGACGGACAAGTGGCGCAGACATCGTTCGATGTGCAGTGCCTGAGTATGCCGGCCGCCATGGTGGCTTCTGTGATGTATCCGGGTGTAGAATACACGATCGAGACAAACCTGCCGGATTTGGAAGGGGCTAAGGCAGTCGTGTTGGATGGTGGCCGTGAGGTGGCTGCCACGTCGGCATCGGTTCTGAGCTTTACTCCCAGACTGTCCGATACCGGCAAAACACTCCAGTTTGTCCGCCTGATTGCCGGCGACCGTGTAGAAACCCCGGTTGCCATACACGTTCGGGGATTCCCGCCGCCCGAGATCCGGGATGTAAAGGATTACGGGTCGGGCGACAAGAAGAAGGTGATTGTTAAGTTTTATGGTGATAAAAATCGTGATCGTCCGTCCCTGGAAGTCGTTGACGGCAACGTCCGCTCAGTGCGAAAACTGTTCGGTAATATCCATGCCGCCAACGATGCCGATGATGCAGGTGTTGCATGGATAGACGAGTTTGAAGTTACCCGTAAGGACAACGGTCAGCCCTTTACGTTTACCATTCAGGCCAGAGATCAGCGTGGCCGGACATCGGCACTGTGGCGCGAACCTGCACGGTGACAGGTTTGTGGCAGACCTGCGGAGAATGGGCCACGTGTGCGAGCGTCGCGGAGTAGTGCAGCCACGAGACGGTGGCGTGCCTACTGTTTTTTCTGCTGTTGTGCCCTTGCAGTACGATAGTCACGAACATTAGCATTGTGCCCGGCAAACGTTTTTGCGAAAGCATGAGCCCCTTGTCCGCCCGGCCTTACCACGAAGAACAAATACTCGTGCTTTTCGGGATTCATGGCAGCCCTGATGGCATCGGCTCCCGGATTACAAATTGGTGTGGGCGGCAGTCCCGTGTTGGTGTATGTGTTCCAGGCGTGCCGGTCGCGAAGATGCGAGTACGTGATGCGTCCCTGATGTTGCTTGCCGTACACCACCGTCGGATCTGCTTCAAGGCGCATTCCCTTGTTCAGCCTGTTTACGTACACGCCCGCGATGCGTGGCATTTCGGCTGGAAGTGAAGCTTCGGCCTGAACGATTGATGCCAGGATGAGCTGTTCGTACGAAGGCGGGTTATTGCCGGTAACCTTACGATACTGCTGCTGCAAGCGTAACGCAATAGCGTTGGGATCCTCACGCCACAAAAACACGTATGTATCGGGGAACAGGTAGCCCTCCAGCGAATCAAAGCGGGCGACAAGCGTTGCTGAATCAATATCCAGCGCTCTTGCCAGCGTACCGGCCGTTTGCCATCGTGTAAGGCCCTCACGCAGCAGCACACGCACGGTGGGGCGTCCGGAACCGCTGTACAGCATCTGCAGCAGATCCAGCTGGGTGATCCCCGGATAAAACCGGTACCAGCCGCTTTTTACGGAGGCTGTACTGAACAAACCAAGTACTCGGGCGGTAAACTGCAGCAGCCACGGCTGCGGAGCATTGCAACTCTGTGCAGCCCTGGTGACCGCTCCAACGTTGGTGGTTCCGCGCGGGATGTGTACGCTGCACACTGTTTGGATGTGGGGCTGTAGTGAAAACATCCATGCTACTGTTCCGGCCGACAGCAGGAGCAGGGCAATCGGGAGGACAATAACCAGTACGGTAAACTTTTTTATTGCAGGCATGCTGGTAACGAAAATGTGGCCTGTGCTACAGGCTACGGTTGAGGGCTCTGAGGGACACCCGCATCTGCCGTGGTGACCGTTTCAACGAAAATCTGGTTTAATGACGGCTCGGTAACCTCGAAGCGCGAGATTTCCAGATGCTCGGCAAGGATACGCAGAATGCCGTGCGGCGTCTGTACTGCCGGATCGAACTTCAGTTCAGCCCTGCCGTCGGCTTTTGCCTCGACGCCAACGCCGGCCATTGCCGGAATCTCACCTTCGCCTGAATATTCAAAAACTATATGATTGCTGCGAAAGCGGGATTTGATTTCGCGCAGATTTCCGTTTAGTACAACACTGCCAAAATTGATGAGCGCAATATCATCGCATAGCTTCTCAACCTGATCCATCTGGTGCGTAGAAAGGATCACCGTTACGTTCTCGGACCGGAGGGTGCGCACCGTGCTGATCAGCAGTTGGGCATTAACAGGATCCAGACCCGTAAACGGTTCGTCTAAAATCACCAGGGACGGTGCATGCTGCACCGCACTAATGAACTGTACTTTTTGCTGCATCCCTTTTGAAAGCTCAGAGATCTTCTTGTTCTCCCAGCCACGTGCGTCCAGCCGGTCCAGCCACGTGTTCAGTGACGTCCGCATCTCGGCTGCCGACATTCCCTTAAGCATCCCAAAGTAGGTGAGCTGTTCACGCACCGTAAGCTTCTTGTACAACCCGCGCTCCTCCGGCAGATAGCCGATGCGGTTATGCGCTACCTCTGCAACAGGCTGACCATTTAGCAGTATTGTCCCGCTATCCGGTGTTGTGATATTGGTAATCATTCTGATCAGCGTTGTCTTGCCCGCACCGTTGGGCCCGAGCAGACCAAAGATGGTGCCGCTGTTAATGGTCAGACTGATGGAGTTGTTTGCAACAAAACGTCCGTACTGCTTTGTTACCGATTGGATTTCAAGCATCTGCAAGTTTACGATACGATGAGAAAACAGCAGAAACGAATGTACCATACCACCTCGAAGCAGTAGGTGTGTTACCGGACAACTTTTGCCAATAAACCGTATATTTCGTTTTTCTGCATCAGGGCAATCTTCATGCGAACATTTACTCAAGTGTGGAACAGCACGATAATTCAAAAGTGGGTGATGGCAATTTCCGGCTTGGGAATCGTGGGCTTTTTAATTGCTCACCTCAGCGGTAATCTGTTAGTTTTTCTCGGACCCGAGCACATGAACAGCTATGCTGTAGAGCTGCGGGGGCTGTTGCACGGAAGCGCCCTGTGGGTGGCCCGTATCGGCCTGATTGTAATGCTGGTGCTGCACGTAATCACGGGCATCAAGCTTACCCGTCTGAACAAGGGAGCGCGGACAGTTCGCAACGAACGCGTAACCCCTCGGGCATCAACCGTTGCCGGACGCTCCATGGCCTACACCGGGCTGCTGATTCTGGTGTACATCCTCTATCACCTGGCTCATTTTACGTGGGGCATGGCACAGCCCGAAGCATTTAACCATGTTGATGCTGCAGGACGTCACGACGTGTACCGGATGATCGTGGAAGGCTTCTCACAGCCCCTTATCGTAGTCATCTATGCGATTGCCATGGTTGTAACCGGCATGCACCTTAACCATGCCATTCAGAGTGCGTTTCAAACGCTTGGTATCAACCACCCGAAATACACACCACTCATCCGCACAATTGGGCCCCTGCTGGGACTCCTGATTGTGGTGGGATTCTTGTCGGTACCGTTAGCAGTGATTACCGGCTTAGTAAAGTAACGGAGAAATTCTATGGAACTCAACAGCAAGGTCCCCACCGGCCCTATCGAGCAGCAGTGGGATAAACATAAAGCCGACAGTAAGCTGGTGAACCCGGCCAACAAGCGTAAGTTCAGAGTGATTGTAGTGGGAACCGGTCTGGCCGGAGCCTCGGCTGCAGCCACCCTTGCCGAACTTGGCTACAATGTAACGGCAATCACGTATCACGACTCGGCACGCAGAGCACACAGTATTGCGGCTCAGGGCGGGATTAACGCAGCCAAAAACTATCCGAATGACGGTGACAGTATCTGGCGACTCTTCTACGATACCGTGAAGGGTGGCGACTTCCGTGCCCGCGAATCCAACGTGTACCGTCTGGCACAGGTCTCCGTAAACATCATTGACCAGTGCGTAGCCCAGGGCGTACCCTTTGCGCGGGAGTATGGCGGACATCTGGCGAACCGCTCGTTTGGCGGTGCCCAGGTAAGCCGGACGTTTTACGCGCGGGGGCAGACAGGACAGCAGCTCCTGCTGGGTGCCTACCAGGCACTGTCGCGTCAGGTTGGCCTTGGCAAGGTAACCTTGCTGAACAAACGCGAGATGATGGACGTTATCGTGATTGATAATCGGGCCCGCGGCGTTGTAATTCGCAATCTGGTTACCGGTACAGTTGAAAGCATCATGGGTGATGCCGTACTGCTCTGTACAGGGGGCTATGGTAACGTTTTTTACCTTAGTACCAATGCCAAGAACTGCAACGTTACCGCTGCCTATCGCGCCTATAAACGCGGCGCTGCCTTTGCAAATCCCTGCTATACCCAGATCCATCCCACCTGTATCCCCGTCAGCGGCGAGTACCAAAGCAAGCTTACCCTGATGAGCGAATCACTACGGAACGACGGACGGATATGGGTTCCCAAGAAAGCCGGTGATAACCGGGTGGCCGCCGATATTCCCGATGCCGACCGTGACTATTACCTGGAGCGCAAATACCCCTCGTTTGGCAACCTGTCACCACGCGACATCTCGTCGCGCGCTGCCAAGGAAGTCTGTGACGAAGGCCGGGGCGTTGGTCCCGGCGGACGTGGCGTGTACCTGGACTTTGCCGATGCCATCAGGCGGCAGGGGAAACACGTTATCGAAGAACGGTACGGCAACCTGTTTGAAATGTACGAACGGATTACCGGTGACGACCCGTATTCCGTACCCATGCGCATCTACCCGGCGGTCCACTACACCATGGGCGGCTTGTGGGTGGATTACAACCTGATGACAACGATACCGGGCTTGTTTGCACTAGGAGAAGCTAACTTTTCTGATCATGGCGCCAACAGGCTTGGTGCCAGCGCCCTCATGCAGGGTCTGGCCGACGGGTACTTTGTGATACCCTACACCCTTGGGGGATATCTGGGGCAGGTAGGCCCAAGCCCCCTCCCAACGACCGATGCACCCGAAGTGCGCCAGGCCGAGGAAGCAGTAAAAACCAAGATCGATAACCTGCTTTCGATTAAAGGGAAGCGCACACCCACAAGTTTCCACCGCGAACTTGGTATGCTGCTGTGGGACAAATGCGGCATGGCCCGGAACCAGAAAGGGCTGCAGGAAGCTCTTGCCCGCATACCCGAGATCCGGCAGGAGTTCTGGAAGAACCTGTTCGTACCCGGTTCCGGTGCCGACCTGAACCAGTCACTCGAGCTGGCATCGCGGGTGGCAGATTTCCTGGAATTCGGCGAACTGATGGTGCGCGACGCACTGCAGCGCGAGGAAAGCTGCGGGTGTCACTTCAGAGAAGAGTATCAGACGCCTGACCATGAAGCTAAACGAAATGATGAAAAATTTGCATACGTGGCTGCATGGGAATACAAGGGCGATTCGGCTCAACCCGAATTACATAAGGAACACCTCACGTTTGATAATGTTCACCTGGCTACCCGGAGTTATAAATGAAATTACGACTGCACATCTGGCGGCAGGCATCACCGGCTGATACCGGTATGATGCGCACCTACGACGTAGAGAATATCACCGATCACATGAGCTTCCTGGAGATGCTCGACATCCTGAACGAAGAACTCCTTGCTAAAGGTGAAGAACCAGTGGCCTTTGACCACGACTGCCGTGAAGGCATCTGCGGTACCTGTGGCATGGTGGTGAATGGCCGGCCGCATGGTCCAATCCCGAAAACAACAGTGTGCCAGCTTCATATGCGCTCATTTAAGGATGGCGATGAGATCTATATCGAACCGTGGCGGGCAAATGCATTTCCGGTGATTAAGGACCTTATCGTTGACCGCGGAGCATTTGACAGGATTGTTCAGCACGGCGGTTTTGTAAGCGTAAATACCGGCAGTGCTCCCGATGCGAATGCCATGCCGGTCCCCAAACCCGATGCCGAGTCTGCCATGGATGCTGCCGCCTGTATCGGCTGCGGTGCCTGCGTGGCCGCATGTCCGAATTCCAGCGCAATGCTGTTCGTGGCGGCCAAGGCCGGACACCTGAGTATGTTGCCGCAGGGCCAGGTAGAACGCACGGCACGTGCAATGAACATGGTTACACAGATGGACAACGAAGGGTTTGGCGGATGCAGCAACCACTACGAATGCGAGGCGGCTTGTCCGAAAGGTATCAGCGTCTCGTTTATTGCCCGCATGAACCGCGACTTTGCAAAGGCAGCACTGTTTGGCAAGGAGTAGCCGGTGCTACCCTGAACCGTTAGCACCTGCGGCATGTTCGTACTGTTCTTAACCTTCTGCTGACGCCAGAACGGCTAAGTATTCCAGTACGGCTCTTTCCATACCAACAAATACGGCACGCCCGATCAGGGCGTGCCCGATACTCACCTCCTCGATCCCCTCGATTGCTGCAATTGGCGCAAGATTTTCAAGTGACAAGCCGTGTCCGGCCTTTACAAGCAACCCAAGCTGCCGCGCCTCGTCAGTGGCAATCGTCAGTCTCGTAATATGGTCATTTGCCTCGATCCGTGTCCGTGAATTTGCATACGCCCCCGTATGGAGCTCCACCATGTCGGCACCCGTGCGGGATGCCGCCTGTAATTGTGAACGGTCCGGCTCTACAAACAGACTTACGCTAATACCGCGGTCATGGAACTCATCAACCGCCTCCCTGATCTGACTCTCGGCTGTGACGATATTTAAGCCCCCTTCCGTGGTGAGCTCCTCTCGTTTTTCAGGTACCAGCGTTACCATATCCGGCCCAATGGACAATGCGATCTGCACAATTTCCGGTGTCAGTGCCATCTCGAGGTCAAATTTTTTTGTGACCACTTCCTGTAACCGAATTATGTCTCTGTCGTTAATATGTCGACGGTCCTCACGTAAATGAGCCACAATGCCATGTGCGCCTGAAATTTCGGCCAGGACGGCAGCCTGTACGGGGTCTGGATAAAGTCCACCTCTGGCTTCTCGAATGGTGGCAACATGATCAATGTTAACGGATAGTTTCATGGTGGGATGGCATTTTGGGACGATTCATGATTAAGCCGTAAATTACAGCTTTATTTGTTCTGTGCATAACCACAACATGTTGACAACAGGAGTACACATGCGAGCATTTTTATACGCGTTTATGGTTGCCATCTGTGCAGCCAGCGTGTCTGCCGGCACCGGAATTAACACATCTATTCGTGGATTTATCGAGAACTCCGGGCAGTGGCCTGATGAAGTTCTGTATGTTCACCGCGGCACCAACCTGAACACCTGGATTACAACATCCGGGATGGTGATGGACCAATACAAGATTGACGGTACAACCCGTACCGGTCAGGTAGTTCGGCTGACCTGGACAAAGGCCAATCCGCAGAATTTTGCGGTGGTCGGCACACAGGGACCAACCGTTCGGCACTATATCAATCGGGGCGGCTCGGCGGCAACTGTGTCGCGCACCTACGAGTCACTGCGATTCTCAAACGTCTTCCCCGGTGTTGACGTGCTGTACTACCTGGATAATACCGGCAGGCTGCGCTACGATCTTGACGTAGAGGCCGGTGCTCATACCGAACCCATTTCTTTTGCCGTGAAGGGTGAAAAAGGCATCAGTGTCCGTGACGGCGAGGTGACACTTGATACCGACCTGGGCGGCATTGTTATCACTGACCTGTATGCCTACGTGATGGGTGACCGTGAACGTGCCACACCGGCAGCTTTCCGTGCTGCAATGAACGGCATTGAGTTCAGCATCCCCGAGCGAAAAGTGTCGGAATCCCTGCGAATTGACCCTGTTGTGTATGGAACCTATATTGGCGGACCTGGTACGGACGAAGTAATAAACATCGCTCTGGGCGCTAATCATCTGTATGTTGTTGGTTCGACCTTTAATCTTGATTTTCCCGAGACCTCCGGTAAGTACAGCAAGTCAGTTGCCGGCGGACGCGACGGGTTTATTGCCGCCATCTCAAAAGATTTATCCAAGCTGGTAGGATATACCTACGTGGGCGGCTCCGGCCCCGACGAGGTTACCGCCGTCACGATTGACCAGAACAGTATGGTTTGCGTTACCGGTAACACCGAAAGTACCAATTTCCCAATCACCATTGGCTCGGTAGGGCAGGTGCACAAGGGACAGACTGATGCCTTTATCTGCCGGTTTTCGGCAGACCTTGCAAATATGGATATCTCAACCTTCGTTGGCGGAAACAAAGAAGATAAGGCATACGGTATTGCTGTGGACAAGGCTACCGGCGCCATCTACGTGTGCGGATCAACCACGTCGAACGCAAACTTCCCGGTCAGTGGGGCACACCAGCAAACCCTGGGCGGCGAAATGGACGGCTTCTTGGTAAAGCTTGCCCCCGGCGGCGGTACGTTTGTTTTTTCAACCTACTTTGGCCGCACCAAGAATGAGGTATTCACTGCCATCGCCGTTGATGCCTCCGGTTTCCCGTTTGTAACGGGATGGACTTCGTCGTCGGATTTTGAAACACAGCCTTCGGGTAGTAGCGGAGGGGGATGGGGCTGGTGGAAACCCGGCGCACGGACTCCGTATGATGCAACCTACAATGGAGGTGATAAAGATGCATTCCTGATTAAATTCTTCCCGGATGGCACACTTTCTAAAAAAGATGATGGTACGTTCTCTACATACTTTGGCGGGGCCGGTGAAGAAGAAGGCAGAGGAATCTATATCGATGCTCAAGGACGTCCACTCCTGGTGGGGGTAACAAACTCAACGAAATACCCTACCGCCGGCACCATTACCGCCGACTATATCGGTGGCAAGTCAGATATCTTCATGTGTCAGTTTACGGATGACGGCAAGGCACTTACCGCATGTACCTACTTTGGTGGTACCGGTGAAGATTGGGTGAATGGTATCGTTGCAGATCCGTCACTGAATTCCGGCATCTTGTGGGGATATACAAACTCAATGGATTTCCCGATTCAGGGCGCCGGAGCCAGTGCAGCGCGTACCGGCAGCACCGATGCCTTCCTGGCAAATATCAACCCGTATGCGGTGAAGTTTAGCTCGCTGGTAGGGGGCTATGGTACCGATACCGCCGTAGCTGCCGTTGTTGACGATGCCGGCGATATCTACTTTGTCCTGAGAGGCACGTCGGATGACCTGACCGTTCACCCGGATGCTTGGAAGCAAACCAAGCCAGGTGAAGAAGACGGCTACGTTGCAAAATGGGCTCAGGGCACGCTTGACCTGGTGTCGCCCACCGGTGGCGAAAGCATTTGTGCTGGCTCCAACCGGACAATTAGTTGGGCTGCCGAGGGAATGCTTCAGGGCGACAAGTACCTGCTTCGTATCAGCAGCGACAGCGGCAAAACGTGGACCGATCTGGCCAAGGATCTTACAGGGATGAACTACACCTGGAAACCTGCGGCAAATATGGTAGAGGGTACGCAGTACAGAATTGAACTGTCATCACCCCGCGGTCATGTTTCACGCAGCGGTACATTCTCTATCAGCAACCCTCCTGCGGTACACAAAGATCCTGTGTCAACATCTGCGTGCGAAGGTGAAGATATCACACTTGCGGTCGAAGCCCAAGGCATTGGGCTGAAATACCAGTGGCGCAGAAACGGAACTACGATCCAGGGAGCAACGAATCCAACGCTGAAAATCTCAAAGGTGTCGGCTGATAATTCAGGTAACTACGACTGTGTTGTGAGCGGTGCCTGCTCACCGGCAGCTACAACAAAGCCGGCAATTGTTGGCGTTGCAGCTCAAACCGAAATCACACAGCAACCAGTGGCCACAACGGTAGATGAAGGTAAAAAACTAACGCTCACGGTTGTTGCCAAGGGTTCGGAGCTTACCTATTCGTGGAGCCGCAATGGTATGCCAATTGCCAACGCCGATAAGGCAACATATACGGTTGCGACTGCATCCGGCGATGATGCCGGTGATTATACCTGCACCGTTACCGGCGGTTGCGGAAGCAAGACCACAGATGTTGCCACCGTGATTGTTAACCGGGTTGGTTCGGTTCAAACCGAGGTTGCCGTTCCCGGCTTTGCCATGCATATCAATGGTCCGGTGCCTGCTTCCGAAAAACTCTCGTGCACCTTTACACTCAATGCCGATGCCGAGGTTATGATTCGGTTCGTTGGTGTAGATGGCTCAGTGGTTTCGTCGGTCATGCTCGGACGCCTGGCAGCAGGAACGTCAACACTCATGGTGCCGGTTAGCAATCTAACCCCGGGTGTGTACGGCATCGAAGCTGTTCGTGGCACCACGGTGCTGCGTACGGCAATTCACGTGATCCGCTAAAATCAGCCTCAGATGTCACACTGTATGGGTATGGGTACACTACACAGCAATGAAACACTCCTCACCATACTGGATAACTAGAATACTGTACTCCTATGTCTTCCTCCACTCACTACCGCTTTTTGCCGGTATGGGTGGAGGAAATTTTGTTTCGGGCTTTCTCGGGTCGTCCGATAGTGCGGGCATCTCGGCAGTAACCTCGCTGAACAACGGTACCGTGGCAGTGTGCGGCTGGGGCGTGTCGGCACACTCCATTACCGCACCGGGATGGCGTAAGACCGTTGCCGGAGGCACCGATGCCTTTGTTGCAATCTTTACGAAGAGTCTGGATACGCTGCTTGCGTTTACAACGATTGGCGGACGTGCCAATGACAGGCCGACGGCTATGACCGTAACACCGGATGGCTGGATTGCGGTGACGGGGTGGACACTGTCGGCCGACTTCCCGTGTACCCAGGGAACTGCACAAACCCAGTTTTCTGCCGAAACCGATGGCTTTGTTGCCGTCTTCCCGCCAACCCTTGCCGAACCGGTTTCCTGGCTGATACCGGGCAGCGGCGTGGAACGGCCCACATGTATTGTTACCGATGCAAAGGGGACGATTTACGTGTGCGGCACCACAACCTCGCACTCGGGCTTCCCCGTCACCAACGGGTTGTTTAAACAACTGAAGGGAAATTCCGATGGTTTTGTTATTCGGTACACCGCAGCAGGAACCTCGGTCCTGTTTGGCACATACCTTGGCGGGTCAGCACATGACGGGTTTACGGCGCTGACGGTGGACGAAAGTGGCTACCTGTACCTGGCCGGGTGGACCTCGTCTGTGGACTTCCCAATGTACCCGATTATTGACTCACAATGGTGGTGGTATTACGATGACCGGCCGCTTGACTTTACCTATAACGGCGGCGATGCCGACGCAACGCTGACGGTGCTGCAGCCCGACGGCTCGGGAGGCGTTGCCAGTACCTACTTTGGCGGTAACGGTGCCGACACGGCTATCGGCGTGCTGGTACATGACGGACGTATCGTGATGTCGGGCACAACAACGTCGGACGATTTCCCGCTGCTGGACCCGATTCAGGAGGTCCTGTCCGGCACGTCCGATATCTTTATTGCCGCCTTTACCGGACAGGGCAGGGTGCTGGACAATTCCAGCTACTGGGGTGGCGATGGTGCCGAGCATGCCATTGCCGCAGCCCGGTATCAGGGCAACAGGATGGTGATTTGCGGGACCACAACCTCGATGAACCTTCCCGGTGTTAACGCCGGCGCAAACACCTCGTCAGCAGGCGGGACCGATATGCTTGTTGCCGTCCTCTCGCCGCAGACCGCGTACTACGTTACTGCCATTGGGGGCACGGGTATGGACGGTGCCGCTTCTGTAGCAGTCCGACCCGATATGGGCTTTGTTGTTGCCGGCTGGTCTGGTAGCACCCACATCAGGCTGTCAGATGCTACGCTTACACGCGCACCCGGCATTACCGGTGCCATCCCCTGCGCCATCGAAATCCAACCGGGTGTTATCAACCTTGCAGCACCGTCCGGGAACGAACATGTGTGCCACGGTAGCACCCTCCGCCTTCAGTGGAACGTACAGGATATGTTCCCGTCCGATATCTACGAGGTTGCCTGGTCCCGCGATGCAACACAGTGGACTGTTATAAACAACGCAATCAGCGGAAATAGTTATGATTGGTTAATATCCCAAAGTGTAGGAACCGGTCCGGTGTATATTGCAGTGCAGTCGGGAAGGGGACACCGCAGCCGGACGGAACACCCCATTCTTATCAGCGAGGCTCCGCGTGTACAATCACACCCGGAGTCGGCCACTGTCTGCCGTACCGATAGCGTTACGCTCACTGTGGACATTGTTGGCACAGGAGTCACGCTCCAGTGGCAACGCAACGGCAAGGACGTACCGGGTGCAACTGCGGCGGAGCACGTGGTGTACGGCAGTGATGCCGACGGCAGCTCGTACAGCGTGCGGTATAGCAGCCCGTGCGGTGTGAGCGGTGTAACGACCAAGGCCATTGTGACGCAGGGAATCGAAACAAAGATTACTAAACAGCAGGCCAACGCTGAAGTGCGGATCGGCGATCCGCTCTCGCTTCAGATTCAGGCTCAGGGATCACAGCTCACCTACCGGTGGCTGCACAACATGATAGCGCTGGACTCAGAAACCGGGCCTGTGTTAAGCAGGAGTAGTGTTACCGCTGCCGACAGTGGCTGGTATCGGTGTATTGCTGTTGGCGAATGCGGAACCGACACATCGGTAGCAATTCACGTTAGCATCCTGCCGGTGAGCAGCGTGCACAGCAATCCTCAACCCGGCATACGGCTGTACCCGAACCCGGCCACCGACGCCCTCACCATTGCGCTCGACCCTCCCGTCACCGGCACCGTCACCGGCTATGTTGTGAATAGTCTTGGAGAACGGCGGACTGAGTTTGTGATTCCCGAAGGCAGTTACCTCTGCACCGTCACCCTTACCGGTCTGCCGTCCGGCCTGTACGCGGTTTACCTTGAAGGAACGCCGTTTTTGCCGCAGGTTTTTGTGAAGAAGGCTGCCGGTCACGTTAGCCAACCATAACCCGACGCCAACCATAACCCGACGCCAACCATAACCCAACGGCAACCATAACCCGACGCCAACCATAACCCAACGGCAACCATAACCCGACGCCAACCACACCAACACCTGACGGCAGGCAGTACGTTACGAGCGATCCTAAACGACGTAAACAACAGAATCCAAAACAATCAAACCAAAGCTATCGTCTCTCGATTTTCAACTAGGAAACGGACATAGTCGGAAAGACCGTATAGTTCCAATTTCTGAAAAAATCGTCGAATTATTCGTCAATACTACAAAGCGTAAAACCAACTGCTTGGTTGTTTGAAGGGCAACAAAGGGCAAACAATACACCGCCGACAGCCTGCAAAGCGTATTGAAACAGGCATTGGAAAAAGCAAAGGTTAAAAAAACGGTTAGTTTACCTTGGCTGCGACACAGCCACGTACTTACAGTAAAATGGCACTGACATGCGTTATATTCAAGAATTGCTCGCCATTACAGCAGTAAAACCACTGAAATTTACACCCACGTAGGTCCTAGAAGTTTGAAAAATATAAAAAGTCCCTTTGATGATTTGTAACAACCGAACTACACCAAGCTAACAAAAAAAGATATATTTATGCAGTATTATTGCATATATAAGCGAGTTAGCAGAAATGTCAAATGAAAGTACTGCATAAAACACTTTTCTTAATTATTATCTTGTTTGCAATTAGAATTTTTGCAAGTCCACAAATTCCGGATTATATCATTTATAAAGGTGACACTATACCAACGTATAATTTAATTTTAGAACAATTTTTACAAAAGAAAAATCCAAATGAAGAAAAACTTTTTGGGTTAAGTTTCAGAAGCTCTGAAAATATTGGGGTTTCAACAAATTGTTGGAGAGGATATCAAGCGATATACGAAATAATAGACAATAAACTTTATTTAACAAATATTATTTCTTGTGGTGAATTATACGAAAAATCCAAAATAAATTTATCTGATTCTCCGCAAACACACCTAATATTTTTAGTATATTAGCGCTCAAAAAGCAGGGATTATGAACATATTCAGTTTTACGGCTCATTTCGGTTCGGAGGAAGATTGTCGTTTGCATTTCAAGGAGCAGCGTGATAAGGAAGGGGTTGTCTGCAAGCGATGCGGGGGCACTTCCCATTATTGGTTACAGGGTAAATGGAGTTATGAATGCAAAGGTTGCCGTTTCCGCACCTCGTTGCGCAGCGGTACGATCATGGAGAGCTCCAAGCTGCCGTTTCTGGTGTGGTACAAAACGATGTTCCTGATGAGTTGCACAAAAAAGGGATTCTCCACCAACGAACTCCAGAAGCAATTAGGATTGAAGCGTTACGAACCGGTATGGGCGATGGTACACAAACTCCGCAGGGCGATGGGCAACCGGGATGCAAGGTATACACTGGAAGGGATGATAGAACTGGATGAGGGTTACTTTTCGGTGGCCAGTAAGGAAATCGAGCGAGGCAAGGGTACACGTGGCCGGGGAGCCGAGGGAAAGCAGAACGTTGCGGTGATGGCCGAAAGCACCCCGTTGGAAGATATCGAAACGGGCAAAAAGGAGAAGCATGTGCGTTATTTCAAGGCCAGGGTACTGGATAGCCATCAAAGTGAAGGAATCAACGGCGTGGTCAGGGACTGCATGGAGGATGATGCCATCGTATTTTCGGACAAAAGCACTTCTTACGTTGACATCTCCGATCTGGTGGAATTGCACGTCACCGAGAAATCAGACGCCAAAACCACCAAGGAAACACTCAAATGGGTGCATATCGCAATCAGTAATGCAAAACGGACATTGCTGGGCAACTACCATAAAATCAAAAGGAAATACTTACAGTTGTATCTCAACGAGTTTATTTACAAATTAAACAGACGGTATTTTGGAGACAAACTCTTTGACAGACTAGTAATTGCGAATATAACAGGTGCATAAACGGATAATCAGAATCTTTAAACATCCTAATTAACTACCTGCGGATTTTAGGTATTATTATAGAAGCCCCCATGAATAAATCGCTCATCATTTTCGGCATCGTCAACATAACCTCGGACAGTTTCTCCGATGGAGGCCGGTATCTGGCGCCAGACGCAGCCATTGCGCAGGCGCGTAAGCTGATGGCCGAGGGGGCAGATGTGATCGACCTCGGTCCGGCATCCAGCAATCCCGACGCCGCGCCTGTTTCGTCCGACACAGAAATCGCGCGTATCGCGCCGGTGCTGGACGCGCTCAAGGCAGATGGCATTCCCGTCTCGCTCGACAGTTATCAACCCGCGACGCAAGCCTATGCCTTGTCGCGTGGTGTGGCCTATCTCAATGATATTCGCGGTTTTCCAGACGCTGCGTTCTATCCGCAATTGGCGAAATCATCTGCCAAACTCGTCGTTATGCATTCGGTGCAAGACGGGCAGGCAGATCGGCGCGAGGCACCCGCTGGCGACATCATGGATCACATTGCGGCGTTCTTTGACGCGCGCATCGCGGCGCTGACGGGTGCCGGTATCAAACGCAACCGCCTTGTCCTTGATCCCGGCATGGGGTTTTTTCTGGGGGCTGCTCCCGAAACCTCGCTCTCGGTGCTGGCGCGGTTCGATGAATTGCGGCTGCGCTTCGATTTGCCGGTGCTTCTGTCTGTTTCGCGCAAATCCTTTCTGCGCGCGCTCACAGGCCGTGGTCCGGGGGATGTCGGGGCCGCGACACTCGCTGCAGAGCTTGCCGCCGCCGCAGGTGGAGCTGACTTCATCCGCACACACGAGCCGCGCCCCTTGCGCGACGGGCTGGCGGTATTGGCGGCGCTGAAAGAAACCGCAAGAATTCGTTAACTTTTCGGTGGCCAGTAAGGAAATCGAGCGAGGCAAGGGTACACGTGGCCGGGGAGCCGAGGGAAAGCAGAACGTTGCGGTGATGGCCGAAAGCACCCCGTTGGAAGATATCGAAACGGGCAAAAAGGAGAAGCATGTGCGTTATTTCAAGGCCAGGGTACTGGATAGCCATCAAAGTGAAGGAATCAACGGCGTGGTCAGGGACTGCATGGAGGATGATGCCATCGTATTTTCGGACAAAAGCACTTCTTACGTTGACATCTCCGATCTGGTGGAATTGCACGTCACCGAGAAATCAGACGCCAAAACCACCAAGGAAACACTCAAATGGGTGCATATCGCAATCAGTAATGCAAAACGGACATTGCTGGGCAACTACCATAAAATCAAAAGGAAATACTTACAGTTGTATCTCAACGAGTTTATTTACAAATTAAACAGACGGTATTTTGGAGACAAACTCTTTGACAGACTAGTAATTGCGAATATAACAGGTGCATAAACGGATAATCAGTAAATTTATCTAATTCTCAAAATAAGATGAAGGAAATTTTTGGCGATAAAGTGGAAAACAACAGAGTTTTTATTAATTGGTTTACTGGATTAATCAATTTTCCTGACAAAACAGAAAAAAATAAAATTCTCCGTTGGGACGGAGTTTTTTATAAAATATTTGAATACGAAACTGTTTTAGGTTTTCAAAATGGAAATTTAATTAGTCAAGGAAATGTGAAAAATTATGCAAAAATCAAAAATGGAATTAATCGAAAGGATAAAAGCAAAGTTTCTAAAATTATCTTTGAAAAACTGAAAAAGAAAAATTGGAAAAGTGATTATGATTGTTCGGAAAAATATCTAATTACAATTTCTGAAAATGGAAAAATATCAAATGTGAGAATGACCTATTCAAATGAAGAACGAAAAGAGTTCTATGAGGAAGATGAATATGAGTATTGTATCAGCAAAGTGAGAAATGCTTTAACTGGACTACAATTTGATATTTTGAAGGATAAAGGAAAACCAATTTCAGAAGATATTTATATAGAAATTTGGCAAGAGAAAAATGGGAAGCTTGAGGATTGGACGCGCTAAAGAAGACACTTCTGCTAACATGGTATTGGCAAAATGCGGGGTTAAATGCAAGTTGAAAGAGTTGTAATTTTAATCCGCTTATGCTTTTCAATTCCACATTTTTTTGTAATTTAGTTTCATTGAAAAAGCATTCGCTACGTTTGTGAATTCTTGAACGTTTAGTTCTTCGAAATCCCGCACTTCGCCAATACTTTTCCCGTTACCGGTCAGTGTAAAAAGACAGCCAACGCACATTCAAGCACATTTGGTTTTGCCCGACACACAAAGCCGACCCTTCGCAAAACCAAAAGAGCTTGAATTTTTCCCACCGCACGGACGACAACATTAAAAATAAATCGTAATTTTGACGAATTAGTCCAAACAATAACGACAAGATGAATTCTTTTGGAGAATATTTGCGAAACAGACGAGAACATCTGGGACTTCCATTAAGGAAAATTGCAGCCGAACTCGACATTGACACTTCCATTCTAAGCAAGATTGAAAGAAGTGAACGAGTGGCGACTAAAGAAATGTTGCCGACACTGGCTAAGACATTGGAAGTTCAGGAAAAGGAAATGGAAATTGAATTCATCAAAGCATTTATTCTGTCTGACATAGGAGATTTAAAATTTTTGAAAAGCGGCTTAGAAGAAACGCTTAACACCATTAAAAGCCGCAAGTAAATATGAGTTTAGAAAATAAAATAGACCAAACAGACTTGACTTTTTTCACCAATGAAGAAGGTCATACTTTATTAAGCAGGTTCAAATCAACACTTAAAGACACGCAACTTTTTGACGTGTTGGTCGGGTATTTCAGAGCAAGCGGTTTTCATCAGCTTTATGATGCACTTGAACCCGTTGAAAAAATCAGAATTCTTGTTGGGCTGAGTGTTGACAGAGACTCTTACGATATGATGCAATACCATCATCAAAATGGTACGATTGACTTTGAATCGCATCAACGAACCAAGAAACGCTACCAACAAAACCTAAAGGAAGAAATTGAAAATAGTGATGAAAACGACAACCGACTTGAAATAGGAATTCGCAAATTTATTGAGTTTCTGAAAGCCGACTGCCAAGACCCTGAAATGGACAAAGCATATAACGGCAATGGAAAGAAACTTGAAATACGAGCCTATCCATCAAAAAACATTCACGCTAAAGTTTATATCGGGAAATTTAAGCCAGAAGACCGTGACTATGGATTTGTGATTACGGGTTCTAGTAACTTTTCTGAATCGGGTTTTGTAGCAAACCGTGAATTCAATGTAGAGTTACGTAGTAAAAGAGACGTTCTTTTTGCAGAAGAACAGTTCAATGCACTTTGGAAAGAATCGGTTGACATTTCAGAAGACTTTGTTGATACCATTCAAAACAAAACTTGGCTCAACGACCAAATCAAACCCTACGAACTCTATTTAAAACTGATTTACGAGTATTTGGAAGAAGACATCAATTTGGCTGATGATTTCGAGCCATTCCTTCCTGATGGCTTTATGAAACTGAAATATCAAGAACAAGCTGCTGTTCAAGCCAAAAAATATTTGGAGACCTACAACGGTGTTTTCTTGGCAGACGTGGTTGGTTTGGGTAAAACCTTTATCACGGCTTTATTGCTTCAACAATTGCAAGGCAGAACGCTTGTAATTTGCCCACCTGTGTTGAAAGACTACTGGAAAGATTCTCTTTTTGATTTTGGTATCAGAAGTTTTGAAGTAGAATCACTTGGTAAGCTGGAACACATCATTAAAAAAGGCTTAGAACGCTACGATTATATTGTAGTGGACGAAGCTCACCGTTTCAGAAATGAAAACACCCAATCATACGCCAACTTGCTTGACATCTGTCGTGGCAAGAAAGTTATTTTGGTAACAGCAACACCGTTGAACAATACTGTTGACGATATTTTTGCACAATTAAAACTCTTCCAAGCACCGAAAAACTCGACAATTCCCGGAATACCAAATCTTGAAAAATACTTTGCAGGATTTCGGACTAAGCTAAACAAACTCGAAAAAACTGACCCTGATTATAAGAAACTAATTAAAGAAGTTTCTGATGATATCCGAAACAGCATTCTTCGTTACGTGATGGTTCGCAGAACTCGTAAAGATGTAATGACCTATTTCAAACAGGATATGCAAATGCAGGGATTGACTTTCCCTGACTTGGACAATCCGCAAAAAATTGTTTATGAGTATGAAGGAGAATTGGAAGAAACCTTCATTGAAACAATCAAAAAATTAGCTGAGTTTACTTATGCCCGATACACACCTTTGCTTTATTATATCGGTAACAAAGCGTTGAGCGAATTTGAAAAGCAACAGCAACGCAACGTTGGTGGCTTTATGAAAGGCATCTTGGTAAAGCGTTTGGAAAGTAGTTTTCACGCCTTTCGCCAAAGTGTTGACCGCTTCATTATCTCTTATGAAAAATTCATTGAGATGTACCACAATGGTACAGTTTACATCAGCAAAAAAGTGGATGTATATGACCTTATTGAAAGCGACAATATTGAGAAATTAGAAGCTTTCGTAGAAGATGAAAAAGCACACAAATACGATTCAAAGGATTTTCGAAAAGAGTTTGTTACTAAACTGGAATTTGATTTAGAAATCCTGAAAGAGATTAAAAAGCTTTGGGCGAAAGTTGATTCCGACCCAAAACTTGAACAGTTTATTCGTGACTTAAAGGAAACCAAAGCACTCAAAAGCAATAAACTTGTTGTATTTACTGAATCAAAAGAAACAGGCGATTACATCTACGAAGCATTGATTGATGAATTCCCTGGGCAAGTAATGTTCTATTCGAGTACTGGCGGAAGGCATACTGATAAAAAATTAACTTCCAATCATACAGTTTCTCGGGATATAATTACTGCCAACTTTGACCCCAATCGAAAAGGGAAGGAACAGGCTGATGACTTAAAAATATTGATTGCAACAGATGTGTTGGCTGAAGGTATCAACCTGCATCGTTCGAATGTATTGGTGAATTATGATTTGCCTTGGAATCCGACAAGGGTTTTGCAACGTGCAGGACGTGTAAATCGTTTGGGCAGCAAGTTTCCAAGAGTGCATATTTTCAACTTCTTCCCTACTACCCAATCAGATGAACATCTAGGATTAGAAGTAAACATCACCAACAAAATCCAAATGTTTCACGACATTTTGGGAGAAGATGCCAAATACCTGAGTGATGGTGAAGAATTTGGAAGTCAGGAATTATTCAACACCTTGAACAGCAAAACAGCCTACACCGGTGAAGACGGTGAAGGCGATTCGGAATTGAAGTATTTGGAACTGATGCGAAAAATCAGAGACGACCAACCCGAACTGTTTGACAAAATAAAGCACCTACCAAAGAAAGCTCGTTCAGGCTTCAAAAAAGAAAAAATAGAAGATGATGCATTGGTCACCTTCTTCCGCATTGGGAAACTCAAGAAGTTTTATAGCAATCAAAGTGGCAAATCAAATGAGATAACCTTTTTTGATGCAGTGAAAGAATTGGAATGTAAGCCCGACACAAAACGTGCAAACATTCCGAACGAATATTTTCATTTGTTGCAGACCAACAAAACACGTTTTGAATTAGACACTAACGTAGGCGATGAACCAACCAAAGGAAGTGGCGGACGTTCAAACGCTAAATACATTGAAAACCGCTTGAAGGACAAGGTGTTCAGAAACTTCAAAGGGTTTACCGATTCCAATGACGAATTTTTAAATGGTGTCCGTGAAATGTTGGCACAAGGAACTATTGCCAAAAAAACAGCACAATTAATCAAAACCGATTTGGAAAAAACCACCGACCCATTGCAGATTCTGCACATCTTGGAGAAGCATATCCGTTATGTAGCCATTGAAGGAACGCAGAATGCAAAGAAATTTCAAAAACGTGAAGTTATCCTTTCAGGATACTTAATCAAGTAAACAGTATGGATAAGAAAACAGCACAAGAACTCATAGAGAAATCCTTTAACAATGCTTTCAGTGAAGAGCAGTTCACTGTTTTTGCTAAAAACCTGTTGAATGATCTTGAAGACAAGGACAATAAATATAGCGGCAATTTGATTTGGGACGACTACAAAGAGCATATCAATACTTACAAGCGCATTGGCAAATACATTGACCCTGATGGCGAAGCATTGGACGTGTTGATTGTAGAAGTAAAAAGCGTTACCAAATTAGAACGAGCAAGAACAGCACTCCGAAATTTTGTCATTAAGCACCTGAGCAAGTTTGAAAAAGATTATGCCTTGGTGGCTTTTTATAGCAAAGAAGATGACGGGGCGGATTGGCGATTCTCTTTCATCAAATTAGAGTACCGTTCTGAACTGGACGAAGAAAAAGGCAAAGTAAAAACCAAGAAAGAGTTTACCCCTGCCAAACGCTATTCGTTTTTGGTGGGCAAATATGAAAAAGCCCATACCGCAAAAAACCAGTTGTTGCCTTTGTTACAAAACATATCCAACAACCCCACCATTGAAGAATTAGAATCTGCATTCAGTATTGAAAAGGTTACAGACGAATTCTTCAATCAATACAAAGACCTTTACATCAAGCTTTACGAACATTTTGAAAACGACAAAAAAGTAAAAGCAGCCATTAAGGAAGCTGGAATAGATAATGCCCGATTTACCAAAAAACTCTTAGGACAAATTGTATTCTTGTACTTCTTACAGAAAAAAGGTTGGTTGGGTGTTGCCCAAAATGAACGCTGGGGAACGGGTAAAAAGCGATTTGTGCAAGAACTGTATGAGCAAGCCCATAAAGAAAAAGTCAATTTCTTCAAAGACAAGCTGCAATACTTGTTTTATGAAGCCCTTGCCAAAGAGCGGGACAATGTGAACTCCTACTATAAGCGATTTGACTGTCGCATCCCATTTTTGAATGGTGGTTTGTTTGAAGCAGATTACAACTGGCAAGAAGCCAACATTACCATTCCTGAAAACTTGTTCCGCAACGAAGAAAAAAACAAATCGGGTGATGTAGGAACTGGAATTTTGGACGTTTTCGACCGCTATAACTTTACTATTAAAGAAGATGAACCATTAGACAAGGAAGTAGCTGTTGACCCTGAAATGTTGGGGAAAGTATTTGAAAATATGCTCGATATTACCGAGCGGAAAAGCAAAGGTGCTTTTTATACGCCAAGGGAAATTGTTCATTATATGTGTCAGGAAAGCTTGATTCATTACTTGGACAATGCCCTGAACAGTGGTACAAGCAGTTATCAGGAATTAGGTTCAGACCAAACCAAACTGTTTGGTGGAAGCACCAACAAAAAAGGCAACCTGAAAATAGAACTGGAACATACCGACAATATTCGAGTTCCTAAAAAGGACATTGAAACCTTCATCCGTGAAGGGCATTTTGCCTTAGAAAATGATGAACGGGTAGCCAACAAAGGCGAAACAAAAACCTACCAATACCAACTGCCCGAAAGCATCCGCAAAAATGCCGACCTGATAGACCAAAAACTGAGCAGTATCAAAATTTGTGATCCTGCCATTGGTTCAGGGGCTTTTCCTGTGGGCTTGTTGCACGAATTGGTAAACGCTATGTTGGTGCTGAAACCGCATTTGAGTTACGATTACCTGACCGAGAAATTAAACGGCTTTGGCTTTGCCCACCGGGAAAGTATCAGCGACAGCCGATACATTTACCGACTGAAACGCCACATCATACAAGAAAGCATTTATGGAGTAGATATAGACAGCTCTGCCATTGACATTGCCCGTTTGCGTTTGTGGTTGAGCTTGGTGGTGGATGAAGACGACCTTGACCCAATTGAAACCCTACCCAACTTAGATTATAAAATTGTAGCAGGTAATTCATTGATTGGTTTGCCAGATGGTGCAATGCGAAACCTACAGGTAGAAGACGAACTGGAAAAGCTAAAAGAAAAGTTCTATGACATTACGGACGAGCAAGAAAAGAAAGCCTTACGCCAACAGATAAACACCAAAATACGGGAACTCTTAGATTCTGCCGAACAATTTGCAGGCTACAAAATAGACTTTGACTTTAAACTCTTTTTCTCAGAAGTGTGGCGTGAAAAAGGTGGTTTTGATGTAGTGATTGGGAATCCGCCTTATGGTGCCAGTCTAGACAAAAAAGAAAAAGATTTATTACGGCATCAATACATTGACTTAGAATTCAAAATTGATAGTTATGAAGTTTTCACACTATCCGCTAATCGACTGACTAGAAATGGAGGAGTAACTTCATTTATTATTCCTAGTAATTTAATGGATAACTTTTTTACTAAGAAAATTCGAAAGAACCTTTTGGAAAGACGATTATTAGAGATAATAGAATTGGATGACAAGGTTTTTGTTGGGGCTGTAATTCACTCTATGATTATAACTTGGCAAAACACTCCTTCCTACGGTTATTCAATCAAATGCAAAATAGGTTCAATAGCCAATGACAAGTTATTCTATGGCGATGATTCTTTCTTCCTAAACGAGGAAAACTACACTTTTTCATTAAGAAAAGTAGAGTTTAAGAAATTGCTTGAAAAAATATATTCCAATTCTTTACGACTAGAAAAAGTCTTAAAGCTTAAAGATGGCATTGATACTGGTGACAACAACAAATATGTATCTGATACCAAAGTTGAAAATTGGAAAGAGTTAATTGGTGGTTCCGATGTAAGTCGCTGGAAAATCAACAATTGGAGATATGTTAATTATGGCAAGCATTTAGCTAATCCAAGAGAACCAGACCTTTTTGAAAATGACAAGATTGTTATAAGAGAAACCGGAGATAAAATAATTGCGACTATCGATACAGAAGGCTTTTATGCACTTTCAACTCTATATTCTGGAAAATTAATTGATGAAAGGTTTAGCCTAAAGTCTGTCCTCGGTTTGCTTCATTCTGAGCTGATTCACTTTTTAATGGTTCTTATAGCATTTGGTAGAACCAAAGGAGCATTTACCAAAACAAGAATTTTTCACTATTACACGCTTCCTGTGAAGGAGAGCCTAATTGACAATTCGAATGTAGTCGAAAAAGTTGTTGATTACTTACGCTTTATTGATAAAGAAAAGCATAATCCACTACTTTACGATTTCTATGATTCTCTGCTAAATAGTATTTTCTACTGTCTATTCTTCCCTGAAGAAATCAAATCCGCAGGCAAAGAAATCCTAAAGCATTTGGGAGATTTAAAGCCCATCACAGATGATATGAGCGAAGAAAAGAAACTGGCCATCATTCAAAGTGAGTTTGAACGATTGTATGACCCCAACCACCCTGTTCGCTTTGCCATAGAAACACTGGATAGTGTGGAAGAAGTAAGGATCATTAAGGAAGCTTTGAAGTAAATGTAAGTTATGAAAATTCAAAGCATTACCATTAACAAATACAAGGCATTTACCAAAGAAGAAACCATTCCTGTTGGCGGCTCCAATGTTTTCATTTACGGTGAAAATGGTAGCGGAAAGAGTTCGTTTTATTACGCTTTAAAAGACTTTTTCCAATCCAGTGTTGAAACGGTACAAATGTCTAGCCTGAGAAACTTCAACCTGACAGATGGTGGAACCGATTGTTCAATAGGTGTAAAGTTTGACAATGAAACAGATTATTCAATTGATGAAAATGGCAGGACCACAAACGTTACAGAAATTATTGATGCAAATAGGCTAAAAAGTTTTTTAACCTACAAACACTTATTGGGTGTACACAATGTAAAAGTTACTGAAAAACTTGAAGTTTTTAATTTGGTTGTGTTAGGTGTCTTAAAGCATTTTAAATCAGAGACGATTACAGGCAATTTTGAGTTAGGTGAGTTATACCTTAATGCAGTTAATGAGAGTAAAAAAACAAGTGGTAGAAAAAAAGACTTTTCAACCGCGAAGAGAAAGGCAAAGTCGGTCAATGAGAAAGCTGAATTATTCAATAATGCATTTAAAAAATTGTTTGAAAAACCTGAAGCAGGTGAAGTCAATGTTGATTATTTAGCCCCCGAAGTAAATTACTTCTTAAACAAGATGTATCCTGAATTGACAGTTGAATTCAGAAGACAGACTTTAAGAGTAGATGCAAAGGGTAATTTAACTGGTGGCAAATTGTACTTAGATATTATTCAAAATGATAATTCTATTGACTCTCGGTCTCCACAGTTTTCATTAAATGAAGCTAAATTATCCGCAATTGCAATAAGTATTTTTCTAGGGGCAATTAAACGACAAAGCAGATTTTCCCCAAAATTGAAGCCACTATTCTTAGATGATATTCTAATTGGTTTAGATAACGAAAACAGGTTGAAGCTTCTGAATCTATTAAAAGAAAAGGATGTTCCCGAAGCAGATAAAGTGTTTAAGCATTTTCAAATTTTCATTACCACTTATGACAGACATTGGTATGAGGTAGCCAAAATAAATTTACCAGGCTGGAAATTTATTGAGTTTTACAAAAGTGCAGATGGACCAAAAGTCATTCATAATGATAAAACAAACCTAGAAAAAGCAAGGGAGTATTTTGATGCGTTTGATTTTCCTGCTGCTGCCAACTATTTGAGAAAGGAATGTGAAAGATTATTAAGAGTTAAACTATTAGAAACATACACAGTTGGAGAAGGAATAAAAGGCTTAATTAAGCCAATCAATCTTGAAACACTAATCAACAGGCTTAAAGAGTTTTATGAAGACCTTGGATTAGAACCACCAACTAGTCTAATTGATAGTTTACAAAACTATAAAAGTATTCTCTTCAACCCTATGTCGCACAGTGACATAGTAAGCCCAATTTACCGTAACGACTTAGAACTTGCCTTCCAAACTATTCAAGATTTAGAAGCAATCGTTTTACCGAAAAGAAAGGTAATAATTGAGAAGGGAACTCTTTTCAATCTTTCATTACCAGCAATTACTTATACGGCACAACTTGAAGTTGCAAAAGATGTTTACATAGTCGAGCATAACGGTGCAAAGACAGAAACAACAATTAGTTTTTTCTTCAAAACGTGGACAAGAGCAGGTGTTTTACACGCAGCACGAACAGGCATTCCACCAACAGCAGTCACCGATGCTGAAAGACTTGAAAAAATCAAAGAAAGTCCATTCACTTTAGACAAAGCAACAGATGGTTTAAACGTAACATTCAGAGACAGAGCAATTGCAGAAATAACACCACAAGACTTGAAAGTTGCAATGACATTGGCTGGTGGCGACATTCTGAACGACTTAATAGAAAATGGAAAACCATGATGCCAACCCTTCACAGCCACACACATTGCCAAGCCGCACAAGCCCACGCTACAACCCAAGCTTGGCAAAGAGTGTGTCTGTCCCACCGCACCACCAAAACGACCGACAAACCAACGGACGAAAAAGAACACCGAACCGGTAACAGCGGTTTTGCAAAAAAGCGGGTTCAGTGGTTAATTGAGCATTCTACCTCGCATCAAATTTTGTGGTGTGTTGACAGTTTAGTGCTCCGAAATCCGCTTCTTCGCAAAGCCGCAAAACGTTAGCAGTAATGGTAGGACGACCCAACAGATAATGAAGTGATATGCAAAAAACGACATTTAAGATAGCAAAAATGGACTGTCCATCCGAAGAACAAATGATTCGGATGAAACTTGACGATTTGACAAATATTCAATCGTTAGATTTTGACATACCCAACCGACTTTTACACGTTTTTCATATAGACAATAATGAACAAATTTTTCAGCGACTTGACACATTAAAATTTGACACTTCAATTCTCTCGACTGTTTCGGTTGACAATTTTACAGCAACTGACAATCAAAATGACGAAAGAAAAACCTTATGGATTGTTTTAATAATAAATTTTTTGTTTTTCACCATTGAAATTGTAACAGGACTTATATCAAACTCAATGGGCTTGGTTGCCGACAGTTTAGATATGCTGGCTGACAGTATTGTTTATGGACTTGCATTAATTGCTGTTGGCGGAACAGTAGTCAGAAAAAAGAATATCGCAAAATTTGCAGGATACTTTCAAATCCTTCTTGCTGTAATTGGTTTTATAGAGGTAGTCAGACGATTTATTGGAGTCGAGAAAATGCCTGACTTTCAAACAATGATTTTCGTTTCGATTGTAGCGTTAATAGCTAATGTTATTTGTCTGTATTTATTGCAAAAGAGAAAAAGCAAAGAAGTTCATATGCAAGCAAGTATGATTTTTACTTCAAATGACATAATCATAAATTCGGGAGTAATTACAGCAGGACTTTTGGTTAATTGGCTCAATTCAGGTTATCCCGACTTAATTATTGGAGCACTTGTATTTGTCATTGTAGCGAGAGGAGCTTACAGAATTTTACAGCTATCAAAATGACGACTGACAAGACAACGGAAGAAACCACTACTGCTAACAGCGGTTTTGCGTCAGGCGGGGTGACGTGCTTCGTATGAACATTTGTGCTAAATTTAAGCTTTCGGCTTCGTATCAAGGTTAGTGCTAAAAATCCCGCCCGAACGCAAAGCCGCAAAACGTTATGGGCAAGGCTATGACGACACAACCCGACAGACAAAATCGGGTTCTTTTTGATATTTTGTATTTAAGTAATTGCTTAAATAAACAAATTGACTATCTTTGCACTATGGACAACATTTCGTGTATAAGACAACAAGCGGACATTAAGCAAATCAACCGCTGTAAAGACCGAGTATTAGAACTGAACGGTTCGTTTGACTATTTATCCAACGGACTTGAATTGGCGGGTAACAACGTAAGACTGAAAATCCTGTTTCTGCTTTACGAAGAGCAACAACTTTGCGTTTGCGACCTTAGTGACATTCTCGGAATGACCATTTCGGCAATTTCACAACATCTGCGAAAACTCAAAGACCGAAAACTAATTGAAACGGAAAGGCAAGCACAAACCATTTTTTACTCACTGACAAAAGAGTATGAAAAAATGCTCAAACCTTTTTTCAAAATACTTCGCGAAAACAAAATTTTGGAAACAATATGAAAACAGACAAAAAATTAATCGGTGCAGGACTTTTGACAGCAATTGCAGCCTCACTTTGTTGCATCACACCTGTATTGGCTCTTGTCGCAGGGACAAGCGGACTTGCTTCAACTTTTTCTTGGCTTGAACCTTTCCGACCTTATTTTATAGGTTTGACAATTTTGGTTCTTGGTTTTGCTTGGTATCAAAAGTTGAAACCTAAAAAACAAATTGACTGCAATTGTGAGACAGAAGAAAAACCAAAATTCATTCAATCCAAAATGTTTTTAGGAATTGTAACAGCATTTGCAATAGTAATGCTTGCCTTTCCTTACTATGCTCACATATTTTATCCAAAGACAGAAAAACAAATCATAGTAGTTGACAAATCAAATGTTCAAACAGTTGAGTTTTCCATTAGCGGTATGACTTGTGCAGGTTGTGAAGAACACGTAAACCACGAAGTGAATAAGCTTTCGGGAATAATAAAATCAACTGTTTCATACGAAAACGGAAATGCAATTGTAGAATTTGATAACTCAAAAACGAACATTGCCGAAATTGAGAAAGCAATAAACGGAACAGGATATTCAGTAACAGACAAAAAGGAAAAATAAAATGGAAATCATACTACAATCAACAATCACTTGCCCAAATTGCGGACATAAAAAGGAAGAAACAATGCCGACAGACGCTTGCCAATATTTTTACGAATGTGATAATTGCAAGACCGTTTTAAAACCACATCAAGGCGACTGTTGTGTTTATTGCAGTTACGGAAGTGTAAAATGTCCGCCAATTCAACAAGACAAGAAATGTTGCTGACAAAAGACGAAAAAGCCCAGCCCATAACAGCGGTTTGGCGTAATGGCGGGTTCGGTGCTTCGTATGACAGTTTTGTGGTAGGTTCAAGTGCAGTGCTTCGATTGAACTTTTGTGCTAAAAATCCGCCACTACGCCAAGCCGCAAACCGTTATGCCTCATTGTAAAAAGCCGACCGCACAAATGGCACATTTGGTTTTTGCCGACACTCAACCCAACGCTGTAAAAACCAAAAGAGCCATTTTTTGCCAACGCCTCAAGACTGAAAAAATAATTTGAAAATAATTTGGAGACCACCCCCTGACCAGACGCATCTTTGCAGTGTAATTAATTTTAATCATTAAAAACATAAAACAATGAAACGACAAATTGAAGTGTTTACAGCAGGGTGTCCAGTATGTGAACCTGTAGTAAAAACAGTAAAAGAAATGGCTTGTGACTCTTGCGAGGTAACTGTTTACAACCTTGTTGAACAATGTGACGACAAAGTCTGTGTTGACAAGATGAAAAAGTATAACATTACTTCCCTTCCAGCGGTAGCTGTTAATGGAAAATTACTTGCTTGCTGTGAAAACAGAGGAGTAAGTAAGGAAGAATTACCAGCCGCAGGTATCGGTAAAACCATTTAATTTTTTAACCATACAATCCAACTTCCAATTATTGGGGGTTGGATTGTATTTAATCAAACCATTATGTTACCGAGAGATTTAACAAAAGACCTTAAAGACAGATTGAATAGCATTAAAGGTCAGGTTGAAGGAGTAATAAAAATGCTTGACGAAAGTAATGACCCTGCCCAAATTTTAAATCAATTTAAGGCAGTAAACAAAGGTTTTGAAAAAGCACAGCACCTTCTATTAGATGAGGTTTTCAGAAAAACTTTGGCAATGATAATTTCCGAAGCATTAGAAGCCTGCCCGGGTAACTGTGGACAGGAAGAAAGAATATCAATTATCAAAAATCAATTCCCAGATTTAGGGCTTTATGAACTAACAGACAAAATGAAGGAAATTGATAAAGTTTATGAATATTTACTAAAAAAAAGAGAAGGTATGAAAGAAATATCATTAACCATTGACATTATGGTATGTCAAGGTTGTGCAGAAAAAATATCCGACATCTTAAAGGAAACCAAAGGTGTAGAAGATGTAAATACAAAGGCTATAAAAAAAATAGTGAACATCAAGTTTAATCCGACTGAAACTAATGAAAATGAACTGATTGCCATACTGACAAAAGCAGGATATAAACCTAAATAAAAAATATAAACTTATGGTTACGATAAAATCATTTAGCGTTATATTAATCCTTCAAATGTTCTTTGTTGCTTGTTCGGGGAATAATTCACACAGCAACCAAACAACCATAAATGAGGGAGAGATAAAAGCAATTGAAATTCCTATTGAAGGTATGTCTTGTATGTCCTGTGTGGCAACGGTAAAGAAGAGCCTTTCAGGTATGGAGGGTGTTAAAGAGGTAAATGTTAGCCTAAAAGACAAAAAAAGCAACGGTAAAGTTCGACCCTAAAAAAATTACACCTGAACAGTTGCAAGAAGCTGTCAACAAGTTGGGTTATAAGGCAGGTACGATACAAGAAATTAATATATGATGTTAGAGAACTTTTTGAATGAATTTATAAGCACTTTTCAAGAAGGTTCTATCCTTAGCTTAGGACTTGCTTTGTTGGCAGGATTGATTTCAAGTGGCGTTTGTCCTTGCACTTTACCCGTTGGACTTGGTTTTGCAGGTTATGTTGGCAGCACTACTATTCGTGAATCCAAAACAGGATTTTCGATAACATTTTCATTCTTTTTAGGAATTGTGTTTTGTTTGACAGTATTGGGAGCCATTGCCGGATATTTAGGAGTTTTTCTAACTGAAACTTTTGGCAAATATTGGGCATTGGTGATGGGGATAATATCAATAATTGCAGCAGGTATTGCCTTTTATGGTCCTTATTTGCGTGTGCGACAACTTGAAGCATTACGCAGACCAGGAATTGGCGGGTCATTTATATATGGTTTGATTTTTAGTTTGGGAACATCAGCAGCCCCCCTACTATTATTGTTGTCTTTTGCAGCATCTAAAGCAAGTATTTTCTACGGACTGATTTTGGCACTTTTATTTGGAATCGGAAGAGGATTGCCTTTTTTAGTAGTTGGTCTTTTTGCAAGCTCTGTTTCAAAACTTGCCAAATTGACTTGGTTAAGGAAAAGTATTTAAATTATAAGCGGAGTAGCATTACTTTATTTGAGTTTCTATTTTTTTAGACTATTCAGTTACTATTTATAAAACGAGACAAAATTCCAACCCTTCACATCCATACACATTGGCAAGTCGCTCAAAAAGCCAACGCACAAGCCAAAACTTGCCAAAGAGTATGGCTGCCCCACCGCTGACAGACGGACGAAAAAGAACAACGAAGGCAAAGCAGCACCTAAACGCAAGCAGGGGTTTTGTGCTTCGTAGGACAGGAAAGTAGTATATTTGAAGTTCAGTTCTTAGTAGAAAGTGTAGTGGTTTAAGCCCTGCCTGCGTTTAGCTGCAAACCGTTGTGCGGCAGCTTAAAACGACACTCTAACAATAAACAATGGCACGGACAAGACAAGATAGAAGAAATGATTTTGACGAATTTTTTAGGACTGCTGTTGCGACTTTTACAGAATTTCGTGACAATGACCCGAAAGCCGAAAAATTTCAAAATATTTATATGCTCAACATTTGTCCTGGTAGTCGTGCCGGTGGAACAAACAATCGAGTAGTAGAAGTTTTTTGGGATAGAAGACCTTTTGAAACAATTACACAAGGACGAAATTGGACTGCTTTGACAGAATACGGAGCAACACTATTATACGAACGTGACGATAGTGGTTTTGTAATCGTTTCTATTTACCCAGCAAACACTGACAATAGAAAACCAATTGAAAGCAGCATTACACTTGACATTTGGTTAGACCCAATCAAACTCAAAGACAAATCTTTTTTGAAGAAACATTGGAATGACCTAATGGCATATATGGAAAGCACAAGTTTAGACGGCAATCCAACATTCCTGCAAAGGCAACGAGTTTCTTATCTACGGACTTTCAAAAACTTGGTAGTTGACAACAAATGGACACCGACAAAATCTTCTGTTTTTATAAGAGAAGTTTTTAAATGGGCTTTGACTGTTGGATTGAGCGGAATAATTATTTATGCTTTGACTCAATTGACACAGCCCAAGACAACCGAAACAGAAATTCAATTAAAAGAAGTAAACAGAAATTTAGACACGGTTTCTAAACATCTTGACAAAATTTCGGAAGGAAATTCCGACTTAAAAACCATTTCAATCACGACAGACAGTATTGCTGTTAAGACAAAAGAAATTTTAAAAACAATTGAGAAGCAGAAGACAAAATAGCGAAGGACAAGAAAGCCGACCGCATAACAAGCAGTTTGGCGTTATGGCGGGTGAACGGCTTCGATTGAACATTTGTGCAAGGTTCAACATTTGTAATTCTATTGAACTTTTGTGCTAAAAATCCGCCACAAACGCCAAGCTGCAAAACCGTTAGCGGTCATTGTAACCCAACACCGCACAGACAATCGTACTTCTGAAATTTAAAGTTTGTTTAAAAGACAAATATTTTTCTTATTTCAAAAATATATTATTGTTTATTAATAAATTATATTACATTTGCAACGTAATTCAAATTTAAAGTCATTATGAAACGAGTTTCAATAGTATTTCTTCAAGCTGTGCTTGTGCTTATCGGCATTGTAGTCCTGTCGTTTTTAATCATTATGCCGTCAAAAGAAGGACGAGCCACAAACTTAGATGTGGTTAGTATTTATACCGACCCATTTATTTTATACGGTTATGCAACATCAATCGCTTTTTTTGTTGCACTATACAAGGCATTTAGGTTGCTTGGCTATATCGGACAAAACAAAGTGTTTTCAACAAATGCAGTAAAAACTTTAAATCACATTAAGTATTGTGCGATTATACTAACTGCTTTAATTGTGGTAGCGGGAATTTTTATAAAGTTTGCCCACAACAAAAATGACGACCCCGCTGGTTTTCTTGCGATTTGCATTGTAACTTCTTTTGCTTCTATTGTGGTTGCAACTGCTGCTGCAATATTTGAAAAACTTCTGCAAAATGCAGTAGATATGAAATCTGAAAATGACCTAATTGTTTAATCTATGTCAATTATTGTAAACTTAGACTGGAGTGGTGTGAAAAAATCGGACCAGTCTTAAGTTGAGACGGAATTCTCAAAGGAGGACTGATGAGGAAGAGCCATTATAGCGAGGAGCAGATCGTTAGCATCGTCCGCGAATCACACGCCCATGGCGTAGCAGCGACATCGAAGAAGTACAAGGTGTCGTCACACACGATCTACATATGGCGCAAGAAGTACGGGAGCATGGAGCCGAGCCAGGTCTCCGAGCTCAAGCGGATCACGCAGGAGAACGCCCGGCTGAAGAAGCTGGTCGCCGAGCGTGATCTTGAGATCGAAGTGATGAAAGAGATTGCGGCAAAAAAATGGTAGGCGTCCCACAGAAACTTCAGGCAGTGGAGTACGTCAGTCGACGAGGCCTGGATCAACGCCGCGCGTGTGTTCTAATGGGTGTTTCACGTTCAATGGTAACGTATAAGCCTCGCCAGCCAGCCAAGGATGCTCCAGTACAGAAGATCATCAATGACGTTGTGGCGAAACACCCGGCCTGGGGCAAGCGATTGGTGTTCGGCTGGATGCGGGAGCAGGGGCATGACTACTCAGAGTGCACTGTTCACCGCGTTTACCGGCAAAGTGGCCATGCGGCTCAGTGGCGTAAGCGTTCACGCAAGATCCGGCGCAGCGTACGGATCAATCCGACGGCGATACAGCCACACGAGGTATGGTGCATGGACTTTGCTGAGGATCGTTTGATGACCGGTCGGAAGATGATGGCACTGCTGATCAAGGACGAAGCCACGTCGTATGGCCTCAGCATAACCGTGCGGCGGTCATTCAAAGGCGCTGATGTTGAGGCTGTTCTTGACGAGCAGGTAGCTCGGTATGGAATGCCGAAGTACATTCGTTCCGACAACGGAGGACAATTCATTGCGTATGTGGTGCAGCAATGGGCTCAACGGCGCAAAGTTACGCTGGCATACATTCAGCCCGGGAAGCCATGGCAGAACGGCTTTGCAGAGAGCTTCGTCGGAACCTACCGACGTGAGGTGCTAAATGCAGAAATCTTCATGTCACTAGCCGAGGGGCAAACGATCTCAAACATGTGGCTGCACATGTACAACAACGAGCGACCTCACAGCAGGCACAATTATCGACCCCCAATCACTGCATTCAACAACCATGCAGCCTAACACATTTGTATAACCTGTGACTGGACCGATAAATCCACCCTACTCCAGTATCTTCTCTCAACGGCCGAGATGAGTTACGACTTCATTGAGCGTCATCGCTCGAAATGGCCGTTAGACGTGATGTGTTGAGTCTTGCAAGCTTCCCGTGATGGCTACTATCAGTGGCGCAAGGGTGTTGAGGGGAAGCGCAAGCAAGAAGATCGCGAACTGCTTGCTCAGATCAATGAGATCTATCAGGCAACGGAGAGGAGCTATGGTGCCGAGTGGATCGCTCATGATATCAGGAAAGGCGGGAGAC